>Ga0207663_10000003_pt1 | contig 458807 bp, 395 predicted proteins | sample LARL53metaG_FD_184346 | JGI IMG/M metagenome (GOLD analysis project Ga0207663, IMG submission 184346) | Corn, switchgrass and miscanthus rhizosphere microbial communities from Kellogg Biological Station, Michigan, USA - LAR L5-3 metaG... | ecosystem: Host-associated > Plants > Roots >...
AGGGCAAGGGGCGAAGGGGCAAAGGGCAAAACGCAAAGAGAAAGGGCAAGGGGCGAAGGGGCAAAGGGCAAAGCGCAAAGAGAAAGGGCAAGGGGGAAGTAGCAAAGGGCAAAGCGCAAAGAGTAAAAGCACCACGATTCGTTTTCTTTGCCTTTTGCCCTTTGCCCCTTGGCCCTTTGCACTTTGCACTTTGCACTTTGCTCTTTGCACTTTGCTCTTTGCACTTTGCCGTCCCGAAAACTTCGCTAGAAAATCCGATCAGTTCAGCTATAATGTTCGCGGTCGGGGCTCACCCCGGACACGACTGGCAGCAGTTCGAATGAAGTTTGGCTCCGATAATTGCCAACGAGCAACGTTTACAAGTCCGGATTCGTTTTTCTTGTCGTAAACCAAACGGGGCCACGCAGCAGAGGCGAGTAAGGGTTTAGTTTGCCGGGCGCCGCTCATCTGACTGCGCAGTCGTAATCGCGACGGTTAGGTCGTCGCGGACATGATCTTTCATAACTCAGCTTAACTATTCGCAGCGTCGTAAAGCAGGAACGGCTCGAGCGATAGATAAGACGTACGGAGGACATATGCAAGCCGATGTTACTTTGATTCGTATCGTCTTTGTCGCGGCGCTCGTGAGTGCAGGTTATTTCCTCAGACCTTTTCCCGCTCTTGGTGCGAGAAATCCGCTCATCTCTTCGATCATTGGAGGAGTACTTGCAGTCTCGATAATTTACTTCGAGACCCGAATTCGCAAAGCCACTCTCAAGACCTTAATTGGCGGCGCGGTCGGGTCGGTTCTTGGTATCGCAGGCGCTACATTAATCTGCTGGATCATAGCCGCGCAGCATGCGATACCCGAAGAGTTCAAATCTTTCCTTACACTAACGTTGACCTTGTTCATGGGTTACGTAGGATTGATAGTCGGCGCCGTCAAGGGTGATTATCTGGACCTGACAGCGCTCGGAGGAATATTCGTAGAAAAAGGAGCAGCGAAGACTCACTCGTTGATCCTGGACACTTCAGTCATCATCGACGGCCGGGTCGCGGATATTGCCGAGACAGGTTTTCTTGCGGGCATGCTGGTGATCCCTCAATTCGTGCTTCGCGAGCTTCAACAAGTCGCCGACAGCGCGGACTCGATCAAGCGCAATCGCGGCCGGCGCGGGCTCGACATCCTTCAACGGCTTCAGAAAAAGAAGGGGAGTTACGAAATAATCATCAGCGAAGCCGACTTCCCGGACGTTCGCGAAGTGGATCATAAGCTGATCGAGCTGGCTAAGCAGATCGAAGCCAAGATCGTCACTAATGACTTCAACCTCAACAAAGTCGCTCAGCTTCGCGGCGTATCGGTGCTCAACATCAATGAGCTCGCCAATGCTCTGAAGCCCGTAGTCCTTCCCGGTGAAATCATGCGAGTGTTCGTGCTGAAGGAAGGCAAGGAATACAACCAGGGCGTTGCTTATCTGGATGACGGCACGATGGTCGTAGTAGATAACGCAAGGCGGATGATCGGCAAGAACGTCGATGTGTCAGTCACCAGCGTTTTACAGACCACGGCGGGCAAGATGATCTTCGGCCGCTTCAGTGAGGATGGGCGCGCTGCGGCTCCTCGGCACAACTTAGCCTCGCAGTGACCGAACCGAAGCTCAATACAGCGATAATTCCCGCGGCCGGAATCGGCGCGCGAATGCATGCCGACCGCGCAAAGCAAATGCTCGAGCTCGACGGCGTGCCCGTGCTGGTCCACACGCTTCGGCGCTTCCAGGAGTGCGACGCGGTCGATCAAATCATCCTCGTCTTGCAGCCGAATCTCACATCCAACGCGCTCGGCTTGGTTTCTCGATACAATCTGACGAAGGTAGCGCGAGTCGTAGGCGGAGGTCCGGAGCGGCAGGACTCTGTTTATCGAGGGCTGCAGGTGGTCAGCGAAGAGAACGCCGGGATAATAATCGTGCACGACGCCGTTAGACCGTTCGTCCGGCCCGACGAGATTCGGTCGGTGATCGAACGAGCCTCAAGCACGGGAGCTGCGCTGATGGCGCTTGCCGCGACCGACACGATCAAGCAAGTAAAATCAGGACGAGTCGCCCGAACGCTTGACCGGCGGCGAATCTATTACGCCCAGACTCCGCAAGCGTTTCGATATTCGTTGATTCGCGACGCATTTGAACGCGCGTATGCCGAAGGCTTCATGGGGACGGATGAATCTCAGCTTGTCGAGCGGTTCGGTCATCGCGTATCGGTTGTCGAAGGCTCGCCAATAAATGTCAAGATCACGCGGCCATTCGATCTTCGCCTGGCCGAAGCAATACAAGCTGAGTTCTTCGGTTGATTCAATGAGCGAATCTCAACGCATCGGCATCGGCTACGACATCCATCGACTCGTTGAAGGACGCAGACTCATACTCGGCGGCGTTGAGATTCCGTTTGAGAAAGGCCTGCTTGGACATTCAGACTCAGACGTACTGACTCACGCGATATGTGATGCGCTGTTGGGAGCTGGGGCGCTCGGAGACATCGGCACGCACTTTCCCGACACCGACGCTCGATGGGCCAACATATCCAGTCTCGACTTCCTGGGGCACGCAGTGCAGTTGATAGCGGAGCGCGGTTACAGCATTGAGAATGTTGATTCAACCGTGTTCGCGGAGCAACCGCGACTTCGACCTCATATCGACTCAATACGTGAATCGCTTGCTTCGGTGCTTCGAATCGAGATCGATAGAGTAAGCGTGAAAGCAAAGACTAACGAAGGACTCGGCTCCATCGGTCGCGGCGAAGCAATCGCAGCGCAGTCAATCGTTCTACTAAGTCACCTCTAGTCGCGACAGCGAGTCTCGAATGGTAGACTCTTGCATTATGGGGAAGAAAGCAGCTTCGAGTGTGGTTCTCGTGTTCTGTCTGATCGTCGCAGGTATCAGTCTCACCCGCCCATCGAGTTCTCAGAATAAGTCTTCACGCGAAGAAGCCACCAAACAAATTCGCGCGACCGCATACGAAATGATGAAGGCGTTTCTCACTTCCGACGTTCAGACCTTCAAGCGGCTTTCGGCTAAACGAACTCTCGACCTTGTAAGCCTGGTATTCGAAGCCGCACGACAGGACCCTCGTTATCAACAAGAGCTCGCCAACGCGCACATCACAAACGCCGATCAGTTTCTTGGCTACTTCCTGCAAGGCATGGCGACTCAATACCTTCAAGCGGTGCCGCTCTCTCCCGAAGCCGCGGCGAGACGGGTGGCTAACGATTCAACCGTGTCCTTCGTCAGCGACTCCGACGCGTCGATCGCCGTAGGAGAGAACGCGGTCGCTCGAGCGCACGTGGTTGCCAGAGCGTGGAAGATCGACTTGACCGACAGTTTGAAGCGAGTCGTCCTCAAGGAAGTGAACGATCCAGCGTTGCGAGCAAAAATAAAGAGCTTGTGAAATGCGAGCAGTCGACGTCATAGCCAGGAAACGCGACGGCCACGAGCTGACTCGCGACGAAATCAACTTTATCATTCGCGGATACACCGCCGGCGAAGTCGCTGACTATCAGATGGCCGCATTGTTGATGGCGATCTACCTGCGCGGGATGACGACCGGCGAAACACTCGCGCTCACGGAAGCGATGCTGCACTCCGGGGAAGTCCTCGATCTTTCAGACCTCGGCCGCCCCCGAGTTGATAAGCACTCGACTGGTGGCGTGGGCGACAAGACTTCACTGGTGATCGCTCCGGTTGTTGCGGCGGCAGGCATACTCGTACCAATGATTTCAGGCCGCGCGCTTGCTCACTCTGGCGGCACGCTCGATAAGCTTGAATCGATTCCAGGCTTTCGCACTGAACTTTCACTCGTTGAATTTCGAAGCACACTAAAAGAAGTTGGCGCGGCATTGATCGGCCAGACCGCTGAAATCGCACCGGCGGATAAGAAGCTCTATGCCTTGCGCGACGTGACCGCGACCGTAGCTTGCCGCCCGCTGATGGCCGCTTCGATTATGAGCAAGAAGATGGCCGAAGGCGCGAGCGGCCTCGTCCTCGACGTGAAGACCGGCAGCGGAGCGTTCCTGAAAAAGGAAGAAGACGCGAGAGAACTCGCGGAGCTGATGATCTCCATCGCACGCGGGATGAACAAAGAGTGCATTGTTCTGATCACCGACATGAATCAGCCGCTTGGCCGCGCAGTAGGTAACTCTCTGGAATTGATCGAAGCTTTTGAAACACTGAAAGGGCGCGGCCCGGAGGATTTCAACACACTTTGCCGGGAGCTTTCGGCGGAGATGCTGGTTATGGGCGGCGTCGCTGTTGATGTCGAGCGAGCTCGCGACGTTTATCATGATTTGATCGCTTCGGGCGCCGCCTGGGAAAAGATGCGTGAAATCATCAGAGCGCAGGGCGGCGACGCTCGAGCGATTGACGACTACAGATTGTTGCCTGGCGCGAAACATCATCAAGATGTTGTTGCATCGCAGTCCGGCTATGTTCAGGCCATCGATACCGAAGCCATCGGACATGCTTCGATGCTGCTCGGCGCTGGTCGCGCGAGGCTCGATACGGCGATTGACCTCGGCGTAGGCCTGACGGTTCGCGCGAAGATCGGCGATGAGGTGAATCGTGATTCCACGCTCGCGACAGTTCATTTCAACGCTGCTACCGTTGACGGTGAAATTGAACGCGACATTCGCGAGGCTTACAAGATAGGTCGCGAGCCGGTCGAGCCGCCGAAGCTGATCAAAGCTGTGCTTCGCTAATTTACAAAGCCTGCAACGCTCGTTAGAATCGAGCCGGCCTGGGAGCTTAGGCATCCTGCCTGCATCCTGGCTCTCGGATGAAATCAGCAGGCAAGGATGCCTGCGCTCCCAGAGCCCGAGAAGGAGACATCATGAAAACTGTAAATCGTCGAGACTTCTTTCGCACTACTGCTATCGCCGGACTAGGCGCGCGACTATTCACAAGTATGTCGCCGATCACGTTTGGCCAATCAAAAGGCTCGCGCCCGCTGGTGGTGTCGAGTGCCAACGGGTTGCGCGCGACCGCGAAGGCGATGGAGATGATTCGCGCGGGCAAGGACACGCTTGATGCCGTAGTCGCGGGAGTCGCAATCGTCGAAGACGATCCCAAAGACATGAGTGTCGGCTATGGAGGCTTGCCCAATGAAGACGGCGTGGTCGAACTTGACGCCAGCGTGATGCATGGCCCAACTAAGCGCGCGGGCGCGGTAGCTTCGCTTCAAAGGATCAAGAATCCCGCACAAGTCGCGAAGGCAGTGATGGAGAGAACGGATCACGTGCTGCTCTGCGGACCCGGAGCGTTGCGGTTCGCGGTCGCGCAGGGTTTCAAGGAGATGGACTTGCTCACCGACGAAGCGCGAATCGTCTGGCTGCGTTGGAAGGAACGAATGAGCGACGACGACGCATGGGGTCCGGGACTCGCAGCGCCTGACGTTCTGCCGACGCAGAGCAAGCTTTACGACGGAACTCCGATTCGCGCCGAATTGCTCGCGCTTGCCGATGAATATATCGCTCATCCGCCGACTGGAACCATCAACTGCATTGCGATTAACGAACGCAGAGACATTTCCGGCACTACGACCACCAGCGGCTTGTTTCATAAGCTGGCCGGCCGCGTAGGTGATTCGCCGTTGATCGGCTGCGGATTGTTCGTCGATAACGAAGTGGGCGCTGCCGGATCGACCGGCCGCGGTGAAGAATGCATAAAGATCAATGGCGCGCACACAGTTGTGGAAATGATGCGCAAAGGAATGTCGCCGACCGACGCAGCGCTCGAAGCGTGCAAGCGAGTGGCGGCGAACTACAACAACGATATGGCGAAGCTGAAGAAGTTCAACATCAACTTCTACGCGCTTAACAAGAACGGCGAACACGGCGCGGCCAACATTTGGGGCTACTCGGTGACGTCCAAGGGCGAGCGCAAACGAAATCAGTATGCGGTCAACGACGGAAAAGAGAACAAGCTTCACGATGTCGCGTTCCTTTACGAATCGCCCGATAAGTAAAAGATAAATGATGCGAAAGATCCTTCTGGTTCCGTTGTTGGTCGCCGCTTCGCTTCTACCCTCTTGCACAAGCGTCCTGGGCAAGCGCGACGAATCGGGCGGCAAGCTTCGCGTCGGAATCGTGTTCGATATCGGCGGCAAGGACGATAAGTCCTTCAACGCGGCTGCGTGGCAAGGGGTCAAACGCGCGAAGGAAGAACTCGGCATTTTTCTGCGAGATGTCGAGCCGGGCGACCCGACTTCGATCGAACCTTCAATGCGAGCCTTTGCCGAGCGCGGTTACGATCTGATCATCGGAGTCGGCTTCGCTCAAGCGCCGATCATGAACGATGTCGCTAACGACTATCCCAACTTGAAGTTCGCAATCATTGACGGGGTGATTGATCTTCCAAACGTCGCTTCGCTGATATTCAAAGAACACGAAGGATCATTTCTTGTTGGAATGATCGCCGCTCGAACGACGAAGACCGGCAAGGTCGGATTCGTGGGAGGCATGGACATTCCTCTCATTCATAAATTCGAGACCGGTTACGCCGAAGGTGCGCGATACGCGAACCCGAAGATCGAGGTGTTCGAGAACTATGTCGGCGTGACCGACGCGGCATGGAACAATCCGGGCAAAGGCAAGGAGCTTGCGAAAGCGCAAATCGATCGCGGCGCGGACGTGATCTTTCAGGCCGCGGGCAACTCGGGGCTAGGCGTATTCGATGCGGCCGAAGAAATGAACAAGCTGGCAATCGGAGTCGACTCAAATCAGAACTGGGTCAAGCCCGGCTTCATACTGACGAGTATGATCAAGCGCGTCGACGTCTCCGTTTTCAACACCGTGAAGGATTTGACCGAGGGTCGCTTCAAGGGTGGGATTCATGAACTGGGGCTGGCGAATGACGGAGTGGGCTATGCGCTCGACGACTATAATCGGAAACTTATTCCGCCGTCGGTGCTGGATGAAGTCGAGCGAGCCAAGCAGGATATCATCGCGGGTCGAATCAAGGTGACTGATGCGATGGCGGAGAAGTAGTGAATCGAAGATGTGCGCTAGGGTCTGATGTTGTAGTAGCGAATCTTGCTATTGAGCGTGGTCGTGTTCATTCCGAGGAGCTTCGCGGCTCGAGATTGATGCCCGCCAGTTATTTCAAGCGCCCGCCGGATCAATTCAATCTGAAAGCGGTTCACTTCGTCATAAAAAGATATTCCTCGTGATAGATCGATTTGAGTTGCGACTCTTTGCCCGCCCACTTGTGTTATCGCTCGTTGAGGATTCAATACTTCTTCGCGAAGATCCTCACGCTCGATCGTCTTTCCGCGAGCTATGATCACCGCGCGCTCCATCACGTTTTCGAGCTCGCGAACGTTGCCCTGCCAGTTGTAAGCCTCGAGAGCAGACAAGACTGGCGCGCCGATCTGATCCGAGATGTTTCTATTGTTCTCAGCCGCATACTTTCGAATGAAGTGCTGCGCCAACGGCAAAATGTCTTCGCGGCGTTCTCGAAGCGGAGGCAGAGCGATCGCGATGACGTTTAGACGATAGAAGAGATCTTCACGAAACGAACCTTCGTCCACGGCTTGCTTGAGATCAACGTTTGTCGCAGCGATGATGCGCACGTCGACTTGCCTGCGAGTCGTATCGCCAAGCGGCGTGAAGTCTCGCTCCTGAATCACGCGGAGAAGCTTCGCTTGTGTTTCAAGCGATATGTTTCCGATTTCATCCAGGAAAATCGAGCCGCCGTCCGCGACTTCGAAGTAGCCCTTCTTCGCCGCTACTGCGCCGGTAAAAGCGCCTCGAGTGTGGCCAAACAATTCGGCTTCGAGAAGCTCGGTGGGCAGATTAGCGGAGTTTACGGTTATGAAAGGTTTGTCGGCGCGCGCGCTTTGGTTGTGAATGGCGCGGGCGATCAATTCCTTGCCAGTTCCGCTCTCGCCGGTTATGAGAACGTTACTTCGCGCCGGGGCGACTTGTTCGACGAACGCAAGTATGTCAGCCATCTTCTCGCTGCGCGCGACTATTTCTTTTGGTCCGGTGCTTCGTTTGAGGGTTTGTTTCAGTGAGCGCCGCTCTTCGTCCTTTCGTCTGCGGCGAACACCGGAAGTTATCAGTTTCAGAATTTCTTTGTTGTCGAATGGCTTGCTGATGCAGGTAAACGCGCCTCGCTGCATCGCCGAAATCGCGGTATCGAAAGTCGCATAAGCCGTGATCATCACCACAACGGCTTCGGCGTCGAGTTTAAGAATCTCTTCCAGCGTTCTCAGTCCGCCGATTCCGGGCATCGATACATCGAGCAGAACCAGATCGTAGGAACGTTGTTGAAACTTATCGAGTCCTTCTTCGCCGCTTCGCGCAAGTTCTATCTGATAGCCCTCGGCTGTGAGCAGACTGCCCAGTACGTCTCGCATGACTTCCTCATCGTCTACAACGAGGATACTTCCTTTTCTTACCATAAGAGTGAATGCTAGCAGTTAGGACTTCGCTCACACCAGAGGACAAATCGGGCTGGTAGTCGACGTACAAATGACAATCTAATCGCTTGCCGCTTGCAACTGGCGCGCGAACGCGGAAGGAAGCTTGATCGTGAAGTGCGTGCCTTCACCGGGACGGCTTTCGACGAAGATCCGTCCGTTGTGCTCCTGGATGATTCCGTAGGACAAAGCGAGGCCGAGACCTGTGCCTTCTCCGACATCCTTGGTTGTAAAGAAAGGATCGTAGATGCGTGCGATATTCTCCGGCGCGATGCCGACGCCGGTGTCTCGAAAGTCAACGACGAGCGAGCTATCGACCGCGCGAGTGTGAATCGTCAGCCGTCCTCCATTTGGCATCGCATCGCGCGCGTTGAGTATCAGATTCATGAAAACCTGTTGAAGCTTGGAGGCGCTGCCGTAAGCAGGCTGAAGATGCTCGGCGTAGTTGCGCGTGATCTCAAATGTGGCGTTGCGAAGTTGTGGCTCGAGCAGTTGAAGCGTGTCGTCGAGCACTCGATTGATGTCAAGCTCGCGAAATTCAGCATCTCCGGTGCGCGAGAAATTCAGGAGATTGTTTACGATTCCCGAAGCGCGCACGGTCTGGACGTGAATCTTTTCGAGCAGGCCTCGCTTGGGATCGCCTTCGTGAGTTTGCTGCAACAACATCTGCGCGTAAGAAGAAATCCCGGCCAGCGGCGTGTTGACTTCGTGGGCTACGCCGGCCGCCAGCAGTCCTATTGAAGAAAGTTTTTCGCGCTCGAGCAATTGCTGTTCGAGCTGCATTCGCTCGGTGACGTTCTCGATCACCACGAGTGTGCCGGTAACAACGCCTCGCGCTGCCTCGAAGGGCGCAAGCGAGATGTTCAACGTGAGGGGACGGCCGTCCTCGGTGGAGGCGTTGTACTTGTAGATATGCCGCGTGTCGCGAAGCGCCCACCCGTCCGGCCCGGTCACGTTTTGAATTGTGTAAATCAGATCACTATCAAATACAGTTTCGACAGAGCGGCGCAGCGCTCGTTCGCGCGAGATGCCGAAGATCTCCTCGAGCGCGCTGTTCCACGTCGTAATCCTTCCTTCGAAGTCAACCGAAAGGATTCCAACGTTAACGCTTTCAACGATGTTCTCAGAGAATTCCTTTAGTCTGGCGAGTTCTTCCGCCTTTTCCATTTCGGAACGGTAGAGCAGGCTGTTGTCTATTGCGACAGCGACGTAGCCCGACAAAGCTCTCAGCAAATCGGTATCTTCGCTCGTTAACATCGCTCCGGAGATCGTTCGCCCGATGCCGATGATTGCCACCATTCGGTCTCTTACAACGCAAGGCACATAATAGAAGAGCTCTTCGTGTGCTCTGCCGGCCGCTTCCAGCCCGTCCGCATCGGAATGCCCGTCGTGACCGTTTCGCAGATCGTTGGCGACGATGAAGCCTCGTCCAAGCGATCGGATTCGAATTATCTGTTTGACGTCATTCGGAAGATCGATATCGCTGTCGATGCCCGAGCAGTGCGCTAAATAAAAGCCCGACGGTTCGTCTTCGTTCTCAATGAAGATTGCGACCTTGCGAACCGAAAGCATATCGGAGAGCCGTCGAACGAGGGAGTCCAGCAGCTGCGGCAAGGCTGTAGTCTGAGCGAGCGTTCGGCCGAAATCCTGAAGCCCCGTTCGCAGCGTGTATCGTTCGCCATAGAACCATCGCTCAGCCCATTCTTGAAGCTTATTCTTGATTGGCGCGAACAGCATCGCGACGATGAGCATGCCGGCTACGACGACCGCGCGCGTTCGCCACGAATTCAGATCGGCCGTCGCCCAAATGAACCTGACGAAGTCGCCGACTCCCAGAAGCATCGCCATGTAGATTGCGGCGACGGCAAGGCTCGCCATCGCGTGGACGAAGCTTCGGCGCATTATCACGTCCACATCCATCAAGCGATAACGGATGATCGAGTAACCGAAGGAGAAGGGAATCAAGATCAAAGGCGTGTACGCCACCGTCTCCATTATCGGAGTGATTTCAAGATTTGAGATGTAAGGAATCAAATACAACAGCGCGAACGGGAGACCGGCAAGCCCAAGTCCCCAGATGATCCACTTGAGCTGCTGCCTGAGCAACGGCTTCTCCGCGCGGAGAAAAGTTCGCAACAGAAGCACGCTTCCCAGAATCAGGAACAGCGCACAATGAGCAAGTTCAATCTTGCCTAAAGCGTTGCCCCACTCGACCAGTGACGCTCTACCGAAGAGAAGCGAATCCGGTCGTAAACGAATGTCAGGCTTGTAGTGCCACAACGCTTCCACCGCTATCAAAACGAACGCCGGCACGTACAACGTAGTTATCGTAACCCGCAAGCGAGTCGAAAGCTTCCGTCTTGATGGGAAATTCGAACAGAAGTGCAGGAACACCGGCGCGAGTAGTGCCCAAGCCGAGCCGTCAAGAAAGCTCACCAACCGATCCAGTTTCGTAAACTCGAGCGTCGAACTGTAGAAGTAGCCAACAAACGAAAGCAACGACCACGCGTAAAAGTGATAAGTCAGCGCCGCGCGGCGTTGTTTGAACAACACGAACAATCCAATAGCCAGGTACACCAGCCCAATGAAAGCGAGGTACAGACCTCTCCCGAGGTGTTGCTCCCGAGCTATGACCTTGAAATCAACGTCGTAAATCGGATGCTTGATTCCATAGATGTCTTTGAGCACGGGATCCGGATGAAGGATGGCGTATCGAGCGTAGTTTCCGACGCCTTGATTCTCGAGGTAGCGCGCCAGAGTCTCCGCACGATCGATCTGTTCGTAGTCGAGATACCGCGGCGCCGACTTCGCAGCGGAAGCTCCATCATACCGGCCCACGTAGAAGAAAGCTTTTACGTAGTCGCCTTTTCTGACCGCGTACGCGAGCGGAGAATCCGGACTAACGGACTTCGCTTGAACACCGTCAGCGGTGTCGATCCATTCGATTCCATCGGAGGCGACTGGAGGAACGCTCAAGCGGTCTCGAAGATTGAGGATGCCGATAACTACCAGCGCGATGGTTATCGCCAGAACGGCGACAAGCTTGATCGTGCTCGCGATATCTTTCATCTCTCAAACTCCAAGGTGCTTAAATCAAAGACGGAGGGCGACATAGTCTTAAATCGCTATGTGCAACTCGTATTCCTGCTCTCGCAGCCGATTACCACTAATGATGAGAAGATTTAAGCGTCACGGATTAAAGCCCTTATCAACTCATCTTCCATATTTTCGGAGGAGAATCCAATAATTTGGATGCACCTTTCCAACGCTAATTGAAGCGAAACCGAATGCCTGCAAGAAACGCGAGCCAGAGGGAGATATGCAGAACACCGAACAATGCCGTTGATGGGGCTTGCTGATTCCCGCCCTGCTGACCCGTCTTGCGGGTCTAAAACCTGAGCGAGAGACCGACCCGCACGACTCGATGAAAGCGGCTCGCAATCAGTTCCTGACGCTCATCCGCGACTGATGTCTGCTGGTCCAACAGGTTGCGCAGATCGATGACAGCCGCCCACTGGCCGGGTATGAAACTGAAGCTAGGCAGTTCCTGTGTCACTAAGACGCTAAGATTGGGATCATAAGTCGAGAGCTGCCCCTGAAACGGGTCAATGGCGAATACAGCCTGTCCCGGCGAAAGTCGAAGCACGGTTGAAACCCTGGTTCCGGTGTTAACGAAGTTCGCATCGACTTTCGCCGATACTACGTTAAACAATCCGTTGCGAAAAAGATTCGCGGGTGTCGTGATTCCTCTCGAATCCAGTTGCTGGCCTTCTCCGAAGGAATATCCCACGGAGCCGTCGATGATCTTGTTGAAGTGCCGATGATATACGACACGTAAGCCGCGAGTGCGACCCGACTGCTCTTCACATCGAAAAGTCGGCGAAGATTGAGCGGCTTCGTTTGGAATTGCTAGAAGTCCGACTCCGTGACCTGAAACCGTGTCCAGGAAGCCCATCACCTCGAGCGACGATTTGTCGGATAGAATCTGCTCGCCTCCGATCTCGAGCCGATAGCTTCGTTCCATCACCGGCTGACCTCCGGCTACCGCGACAGCCTTTGGCTCCGAGAATTCAATCTCACCCGACTCAAGATTGACTTTCGATTGTGTGTCACTCGACGAGCCCGGAACGAGTCCGGCGAACAAACGAGTGTGAGCCGTCGCGTCCAAAGCGATTCCAAATTTCGGCAACACGTTCGACGCTGAACCTCGTTCCGCAAAGCGGTCGAACTCCAGACCATAAACGATGAGCACGGGCCCTGACACCTGCCACGTATCGGTCGCCGAAAAAGAAATCTGTCCCAGCCTGGGAGTGCTCTGACGCGAGAACGTGAAACGACCGTAGCCCATCGCGACCGAAAGGTGATGATGATCGCCGGCATGAGCGGAGGCCATTGCCGTCAAACTCTGCGGACTGCCGTTTCCATAACCAAGCTGCCCGCTCACCGCGACATTGGCGTCCTTCGCGATTTGCTCTGAGAGGGCGAAGTTCACGCCCGCAAATGAACTCGCATCGCCCCGGCCCGCAGTGGTCTGCGCGAAAGAATTTACCGCGCCGTGAATCTCGGGCGAGCGATCAGTAAGCGCAACCGTGGAATCATCGGTCGCAACCGGATCCTTCGACGTTTCGTCGATATGAAAAATCGTCGCGCGCGCCTGGCGAGCCGCGTATTTTGAATCCTTGTTGAGATCAGTCTGATCGGCAAAGGTGGTGATTCGACGCAGGAAAATTGAATCGAATATCGTGACCTTGTTCGGTTGTACTTCTGCGTCAAGCTCGACTGCATTAAAACCTTCGGCTTGTGCCTTGACGCGGTAGCGGCCAGGCGAGAGGCCAGCCGCGGTGAATTTTCCATCGCCATCAGTGCTTGCCCGCTTGATAACCTTGTCAGCTTTTGCTGCTTCGGCGTCCGCCAAAACCATGACCGCAGCTCCCGTAAGCGGGCTGCCGCTTGTGTCCATCACAACTCCTCGGATGGAGCCACGGCCCGCAGCCGCTTGTGCCGGAATGTTAGCGTACACAATCGCAGCAAGGGCGATCAGTAAGCACGGTTTTAATGCTCGTTTCATAGGTTATCCCTCAGTCGGAGACGCACAGGTTTTATCCGCGGTAGGCATAATTTTATCACCCGGCCTCCGAGTGTCAAGCACGCCTGACTCGCGAAGCCACGCGGCCAGCTTTTGAAACGCTCGACCGCGATGACTTACTTCCGCTTTCTCAGTTGCAGTCAATTCAGCAAAGGTCTTTAGCAACGGCTCGTAGAAGAAGACCGGATCGTAACCGAACCCGTTATGTCCCCTTGGAGCCTCGAGAATTGTTCCGGTGGTTTCTCCCAGAAAGACTCTTTCGCCTTGTTCCCAAACAATGGCGGCAGCGCAAACAAAGCGAGCAGTCTTGCGAGCTGCTGGTACGTGCTTCAACTCTGCAAGCAGTTTCGTAACTCGATCGCCGTCGCTCGCATCAAAACCGGCGTACCGAGCCGAATGTATACCGGGCGCCCCGCCAAGCGCCACGACTTCAAGTCCCGAATCATCGGCCACGGTTGGCTCGCCCGAGAGCTTGTAAAAATGCCGGGCCTTTAGCAATGCGTTTTCTGAAAAGCTTGAGCCTGTCTCGATTTCTTCAGTCGATGCCGAGTCGCCCAAGCCAATAACGTCAATTCCCAGATCTCTCATGATTTTCGTGAGCTCGATGAGCTTGCCTTGGTTGGTCGTGGCCAGGAGGACTCGCACCCTGTGATTATAGCAAGTCACCTTGCTCAACCACGACCGTACATCACTTGAGCGTGAACCTACGAGGGTAGAACCAATCTCGGCGGCATTATTGCAGATCAGGTGGAATCTCCCGGACTTGTGTGGCAAGCAAGGGTAAATATTTCTTCCAACTTATGTACTTTTTACACGAAAAAATTTGGCGCGCCATGAACGTTCGCCGCGTTTTAGTCAAGAAGTCTTGTGAAAGCGTGGATCGTGTAACCGGTATGAGTGCCAGGCCCTAGTGGCACTTTGATTGCTCCTGTTCAGGCGGGGCAAGAGATACGGGTGATGACAACATCACTTCCTGTTCTCGATTCTTGGTTGCCGTGGTGAGGACGGCAACCGGAAAACAAAGGCGACGCAGTATTCCCACGCTGCGTCGCCTCTTTTTTGTCTGCGTTCGAGAGCTCGCAGAAAGACTCTCCGCGAAACCCATACGTATTAAGTCTTGCTTGCTGACTCTTCGCGCCGGCGCTTGACACCAGTTTTCAAGCGCCGATATGGTTCAAGCTTTGGTCGACTCGAGGCGTTCATGCTTGACTCCTACCGAAGGGACTTCACTGACTTTCACACTGCCCGTGCGCGCGAACACTATCTCTTCCACTCAGGTCAGAAAGACAACCTCAACATCGCATCGATCTATGAGAGGTACAGTCACCTTTTTGAACGCGAGTCGATCGAACAGCTAAAACTCGATACAAGGAATTCAAACGGGCATTCCGAAGCAGTGTCTCTCAGACGATTGCTCGCGTTTGCAGCCGAGCAATTTCTCGAGGACTCGGTCAAGCAGCTTACAGAGAACATAAGTGATTATGAGGCGCGAGCAACGGTCACTTTGCCGAATCGCGAGCTTACTTTTCAGGGAGCAGCGGTCGCCATCACTACCGAAGGCGATCGCGATACACGCCGGTTTATCTATTCTCGACGAATAGCCGTCATAGAAGCTTCAAACGATTTGCGGGCCGAGCGTCTGGTCAAACATCACGAAGCGGCTCGCTCGCTTGGCTACTCGAGTTATGTTGACTTGTTTGAACAGCTCCGCCGGATTAACTACGCCGACGTCGCTCGACAGGCCTCGTCTCTTTTGTCACGCACCGAGCCGGCGTACCTTTCGCAGCTTGGTGGAGTTTTGAAGCGCGAGCTTGGCGTGGCCGTCGAGGAGGCGGAGCGCTCAGACGCGTTGTACTTGCTGCACCTGACGCGATTCGATAATCGCTTCCCACCGGATTCAATGCTTGAAGTCTATCGAGAGACGATGGCTGGTCTCGGAATCAACATTGAGGCTCAGAAGAACATCATCGTTGATAGCGAGCCGCGTCCGCGAAAGAATCCTCGAGCTTTTTGCATGCCAATATCAGTGCCCGATGACGTGCGATTGGTAATTCGCCCGGCTGGAGGACAGTCTGATTATCAAGCATTGCTACACGAATCGGGTCACGCTCAACATTATGGCTGGGCGTCTCAGCAATTGCCTGCCGAGTTCAAATACACAGGGGACTACGCCCTGACCGAGACCTACGCTTTTCTGTTCAATCATCTGATTTCGGATGGCGAATGGCTCGCAACGTTCCTTGGACTCACCGACAATGAGGAGTTCATTCGGTCGGTCATGCTTGCGAGGCTGGTCTCGGTGAGACGGTACGTAGCCAAACTCAACTACGAACTCCGGCTTCACGCGGACGAAGATCTCGCGAGTTCGGCTCAGCTGTATGCGGAATTGCAAACCTCGGCAACCTGGTTCAAAGCACAACCGGCCGAATTCCTTTTTGATCTGGATGACTTCTTCTATGCCGCAAGCTACCTGCGAGCCTGGGCCTTCGAGGTATCGCTTCGAGAGCACCTGAAGACGCGGTTCGGCCGCCGATGGTGGTCTTCGTCCCGCGCCGGTGATTTGCTAAAGCAGTTGTGGGAGACCGGCGATACCTATTCGGCTGACGAAATGGCAGTGCAGGCCGGTCTGGGACCCATATCGTTTGATCCACTGATTGATGAATTCAACAAAGTCCTGAGCTGAACACAACTACACATCCATTCATTCCGAGCGAAGTCTTATGCAGAAAGTTCAGGTCAGGTTGGGCAGCCGCAGTTATGAGATTCTGATTTCTTCCAATCTCCTCGAGGACCTTGGCGAGCGTGCTCGCGAAACTTTGGGGGATAAGGCTCGGCGAGCCATCGTTGTCAGCAATCCTACAATTGAATCGCAGTTAGGTCAGCGACCCTATGAATCGTTAGCGCGCGCCCGCTTCGAAGTTCATCGCTTCTCAATTGGGGACGGTGAGCGATTCAAGAGCCTGAAATCTGCGGAGTCACTGTTGACCTTCTTGATCGAGAGACGAATCGAGAGGTCTGACGTCATCGTCGCGCTGGGCGGCGGAGTTGTCGGCGACCTCGCCGGCTTCGTTGCAGCGACCTACCTGCGAGGCGTTCGGTTGATTCAAGTTCCCACAACATTGCTTGCGCAGATTGACAGCTCGGTCGGGGGCAAGACTGCGGTGAATCATCGGCTCGGAAAAAACCTTATCGGTGCTTTTCATCAGCCTTCGCTTGTCATAATTGACCCAAAAGTGCTCAAGACGCTTCCGCAACGTCAGATTCAGGCAGGACTCTACGAAGCGATCAAGTACGGAGTCATATCAGATCGCAAACTGTTCGATCGCGTTGCCAATAATATCGAAGCGCTAAAGGAGCTCGATCAGCCGGAGCTTGAAGACGTCATTGCGAGCTGTTGTGTAATAAAGGCAAGGGTCGTACAGCGCGACGAACGCGAGTCTGGTCTGCGCCGGATTCTGAACTTCGGACATACGATTGGCCACGCTCTTGAAGCGGTAACTCAATATCGACGCTTTCTGCACGGCGAAGCAGTCGGCTTCGGTATGCGCGTCGCTTCGCGGATTGCCGAACGAATGGGATTGCTAGTCTTAAGCGAACGCGAAAAAATCGACGCCGCGATTTCCAGTGTCGGGAAGCTGCCCGCCGCAAATACTATTGCGCCCGATGATATAATTTCAGCAACACATCGCGACAAGAAGGTCGAGGCTGGGCGAGCTTCCTTTGTGCTGCCGGTCAAGATCGGCAAGGTCGTGATCACATCCGATGTGCCCCCGCAGGTAGTCAGAGCAGCATTGAAAGACGCTCTCGCGTGAGAGCCGCGTGAGTTCTGACGTTCACCACTGATGAGTGCGAACTCCAGCGATACCATCGCCGGCGTCTCGCATTCGATGTTCTGTCACCGACGGCAGGAGAGAAGCTATGAGCAACTTGAGCGGCACAAAGCTCCGATCGAGTGAGCGCGGAGCCATCACAATCAAGGCGGCGCTGATTATGATGTTGTTGTTCGCCGCGGGATTCCTGGTGCTCAAAGTCACGCCTGCCTATGTCGAGGAGACCAAGATTGTGCATGACGTGAACGAGCTGGCGCGGATCGCGACCGTGCGGGGATGGAAGGAAGACCGCATTAACCAGGACATCAAGCGTATCAGCTCCGAGTATCAACTTCCCGATAATGCGATTAACCTTGTCAGCCGTGACAATGGCGTTCACATAACCATCGGCTATCAGCGAGACATCGATCTCCTCGTGACCAGTTACTCATGGAAAGTCGATCAAACGGCTATCGGAAAAGATTTGTAACCCCCCGCTCACTGTTGGTAATTCATTTCGCGGTAGCGGTGACGTCGTTTGATTGAACGCCTTGCGGCGTGATGACATGAATGTGAAGCGTAGTTCCCGCGAGAGGCGCTGATGCTGCGCCAATCTTCACCTGCACAAAATCCGGAGGCTCGAAAGCACTTGATTGTGTAGAAACCTGCGATCCGTTCGCCATCACCGAAACCATACCGTCGCTCGGGAAGTTTGTTCCGCTGATGTTTAACATCAAAACTCCGGATGCTTTTTTCTTGACCTTGACCTTCGTTATCTCCGGCCCAACAAGCGTGCCCGCATTCAGCTCATTGGAGAGATCCGACGCGGACGGCGTCGTATTGCGAGCGCGAACTGCTAACGGACCGGCCGTATTTCTGATCGTCATATTCTCGTCGAGGTCAACGGTGATTATCGGAGGGCCCATATTGCCAGTTTCCTGAAGATGCGAAACTACAACACTGCCGTTGATAGTTATTTGAGTATCTGAGCGCAGATTTGTTCCTATGATCAACACTCGAATGCCGGATTGACCGGCGGTCGCTTGCTGAACCGCCTGTCCGTTGAGCAGCAGGCTCGCCGACGTTAGAACCGGGGTCGGAGCTGGTACGGCAGTCAACATTCCCAGCTTTGCTGAAAGTTTCTTGCCGCTAAAAATGTAAACATTGCCACCGTTCAAAACGCTGTTGTTGAATCCGTCGCCGTGCATCGCGTTGGCGACGTAATCGATATAGCCATCCCCATCAACATCCGCGCCCGTGAGCCGATAAGAAAACTCGTCGCCGCCGGCCATGCCTTGAAGTTCGCCGTGCGCGCCTGCGAGTCTGAAAATTGGAGGACTGGCGGGCGGACTATAAAGCTTGATCACCGAAGGCAGGAAATCACGCTGGCCGAATATGATTTCAGTTACTCCGGCGTCTTCGCGTTCTTCGCCGTTGATCGTGAAAGTGCGTTCGGGGCTTCCGATGAACAGGTCTGAGAGGCCGTCCTTATTTATGTCGTACGTTCGAACGGAATCTCCTGCGCAATCGAGATCGTGTTCGCCATAGATTGCCGAGACCCTCTGCCCGGACGCGTCGGGATTTGCAAGATCGATCGTCGCACCTGGCAAGGTCGCGGAACCGTAGATCACGTACACTGCGCCGGTTTGACCTTGATTGTCCGGGGCGGTTGCCTTAAGCGCTCCGACTATTAAATCGGTTCTGCCGTCACCGTTAACGTCTCCACTGTGAAGTTGCGATCCGAGAAAGTCGAAGTTGTTGGCGCCGATGACGTGAGTAGCCTTAAACGTGGGATTGGCCGCGTCAGGAGTTCGAAGATCAATTACCGCGGGCCAGTTGTGCTGGCCGTAAATGACGTAAGCTTCGCCGCACGCCGGCCGTTGACCGTTGAAGCTTGCTGCTCGGGCGTCGTGGCCACTGGCTTGATCGTCCGGCGTGACGTATGAAGCGGAGTCGCGATTGATAGAACCACCGATGATGACGTCGCCGATTCCATCGTTGTTGATGTCACCGACTTGAAGCGCGGCTCCCCAGTGGTCTTCCTGATGCGCGCCGACTATTTTTGCCGTTCGGACACCGGCGGGGGGATTCGCAAGATCGATCACAGATGGAAGTGACCGCGAGCCGAAAACAATGTAAGCTCCACCGACGTGTTGACCCGCGTCTGAATTTATTTGATCGGACCCGATTATAATGTCGGCGATTCCGTCTCCATCGACATCGCCTTCGTCGATCCAGATTCCCATACGACCGCCGGCCTGCGGTCCGTAGATGGCAATCACTCCGGGCGGAGGATTGCCGTCAATTGTGCTGAGATCAGCATTCAAGTTGAAGTTGGTCGAGCCCAACACGATGTAAGCTGCGCCCCGATTGTCTGCGACTCCCGCGCCGGGCGCGTCCCATCCCGAAGCGCCAATCGCAACATCGGGAATGCCGTCGCCGTTGACATCGCCGTTCGCCGCAACCGATGTCCCGAGAAGATCACCTGATCGCTGCCCGCTGAGAGTGAAGATGTTCGGCGGATTCTGAGCAGCATCGACAACACCGCTGTCGCGCCCATCACTGATGTAGAAATTCACCACGCCATTGTTGTCGCGATTGCCGCTGCTTCCATACATGCCGCAGAAAATCACGTCGGCGCGTCCGTCCCCGTTGATGTCGCCGGCAGCGACTGGCAGACCGATTTCACCTTGCTTCCTCAGACCGCCGAACAACACAAGCAAGCCGTCTTGATTGACGTTCGCCGTATCGACTGCGAGCTGAATGACGCCGACTTGAGCTGCCCCCTGAAAAGCTACCAACGCCAACGATATTGAAATGATTAGTGCAGTGATCGGACCCCTGTGCCTTGATTTCTTACTCATCAAACCCTCGTCTATGATTGCAAACGCGTTATGTCATCGCGGGGGTTGATGATTATACAATGCCGTAGAATCGAATTGCGAACTTCGACGCCCGGGAGCGCGCGCGTCCCGCGCGCTGTTGAGTTCTCCCGACGAGGCTTCACGGTTCAAACTCAGTAATGGAAGAAAAGCAAAAACGCGGCCGTCTAACTAACGGAATTCACGGATGGCGACGTTTATGGAGCAGCTCGCGATAATGAGCGATCGCTCAACAGAAGCTGAGATAATCAAAGCTTGCAAGCGCGGCGATCGGACGGCGTTTCGCGATCTGTTCGAAGCTCACAAGGATCGGGTCTACACGATCGCATTCCACTACGGAGGCGATGAAACGACCGCGCGCGATGTGACTCAGCAGGTCTTTCTGAAGCTGTTCACGATCATTGGCCAGTTTCGAGAAGACTCACAGTTCACAACATGGCTTTATCGCATAGTGGCCAACGCTTGCGCGGACGAGCACCGAAGGCGCCGCCGGTTTGTGCCGTTCAGCCCCGCAGTCGAGGTGAGTCACATGACAACGAGGAGCACCCAGGAAGAGTCGTATCAGCGGCGTCAGGTAGCCGATTCGGTGCGCGGTGCAATCTCGGAGCTGACTCCAAAACTGCGGCTGCCCATCTTGCTCAAGTACGTGGAGGGCATGTCATACGAAGAGATTTCAGAGTCGCTCGGTATTTCGATCGGCACCGTTTCATCGCGGCTCAACCGCGGTCACAAGATGCTGGCGCAAAAGCTCGCACATCTTCGCGGTGAACTCGCAGCAGGTGAATGATGATGTTTAACAACCATGTAGTCAAATTGCTCTCAGCTTATTGCAACGGCGAGCTGTCGCCTGAGCAGTCGCATCGAGTGTCCGAGCATTTGCTCGCGTGCGCCGCGTGCCGCAAGGAATACGACGAAATAAAACTCGGCGTGCAGCTGGCCAGACAGCTGCCTCTTGCGTCGGCTCCTGCTGAGATGTGGGGCGAAATCGAATTGCTGCTGGAGACAGAGTCTCGCAAAAGGTCGGTCAGCCCGCGGCGCGGTAGGGGCTTCATATTCGGTTGGTATGGCGTCGCGACCGTCAGCACTTTGCTTGTCGCGTTGGCAGTCGGCGTAGTTGTGATGCGACTACCGAAGAAGGAGAGTCCTCCTCCTTCGGGCGAATCGTGGGAAGTTGCGAGTCTATCGGGCTCTTTCAAGATCGATCGCAGCAGCGTAAAGGGGAATGGAAGACTTGGTGTCGGAGGAACCCTTGAAACCGACAGTTCGTCGCGCGCCAGGATTAACATCGCGGAAGTCGGAGAGGTCGAGGTCGATCCAAATTCACGGCTTCGCCTATTGGAAACGCGTTCAACCGAACACCGACTCGCGCTTGACCGCGGTCAAATTCACGCTCAGATATGGGCCCCGCCAAGATTGTTCTTCGTTGACACGCCTTCTGCGCAAGCGATCGATCTCGGGTGCGAGTACACATTGCAAGTTGACGACGCGGGAAGAAGTTTCTTGCGAGTGACTCTGGGATGGGTCGAACTCGTCCGCGATGGACACGAGTCGTACGTTCCAATTGGAGCGATGTGCGAGACGCGTCCCGGGATAGGACCGGGGACGCCTTACTTCGCCGATGCGAATGATGCTTTCACCAGCGCACTCGAGAGATTTGATTTCGAAGATGGAGGCGACGAAGCGTTCATCATTGTCTTGAATGAAGCTCGCCCGCGCGACACTTTCACGCTTTGGCATCTGCTCTCGCGAGTCGATGGGATCGACCGATCTCGAGTGCTCGAGAGGATGATAAAACTGGTGGGCTTACCTAAAGGCGTAACTCGAGCCGGTGTGATGAGGCTCGATCAGCAGATGCTCGATACGTGGAAAGATGAGCTCGACACCGTGTGGTTCTAGCGACAGATTTCATGGAACATTGGCACAGGGTTGCTCAGTTGCGATTCGCAGCGAGGAAAACAATGAAACGCAAACATTCAATCTTGATTGCGATCGGCTTCACGGCATTTCTTACGGCCTCGTTCGTTGTCGCTCGGCCGGCTGCTTTAGTTAGCCAGTCGATTAGCTCGCGAAAGAGTGCCGGCCATCTGGTTGTTCACGAGTGGGGAACGTTCACTTCCATTGCCGGGCACGATGGCGAGGAGATCGAATGGAGACCGCTGAACGGATCAAGCGATCTGCCGAGTTTTGTTTATGACTTGAGCGCGCTTTCCGGCGCCGGGCTTCGAAGCGGACAACGCTGCATCAAGTGCAATCTGGAAGCCTTGGTGCGAATGGAAACTCCGGTCATTTATTTCTACGGCGATCGCGAGACTAGTGTCTCCGTTCGGGTCCAGATTACGAAAGGGAAGATCACCGAGTGGTATCCACAAGCACGGATGATTTATGGCTCGACTCCGTCAGATGGAATTGATTGGGGCCGAATAACGGTCCTGCCCGGCGCCGAAGAGAGCTATCCAATTGAAAGCAAGCCGAGCCACTACTATCCGGCGCGCGAGACTGACGCCGCGCCACTTCGTGTTTGCACCGTCAAAGGCGAACAACGCGAGAAGTTTTTGTTCTATCGCGGTGTGGGCACATTCGATCAGCCGCTAAAAGCGAGATTCGATAATGGAAACATTGTAGTGAGGAATACAGCAGCGGATGCGATTCCTCAGTTGATAGTCTTCGAGAACCGCGGCGGCCAGATCGGATATCAGGTACGAGGTTCACTCAAGCGCAAGGCCTCCGTTGATCGTCCGTCGGTCGGTCAAACGCAAGCGGCGCTTGAGGGCGAGCTTGAAGCGATGTTGATCGGGCAGGGACTCTATGAAAAAGAAGCGCTGGCGATGATAAAGACCTGGCGCGATTCGTGGTTCGAAGAAGGCCTTCGAGTCTTTTACATTGTGCCGCGGAAGGTGACCGATTCGATACTTCCGCTGACAGTTGAGCCTCAACCAACTGAAACCAGCCGCGTGCTCATTGGACGAATAGAGATCATCACACCGGAAATAGAGAAGGAAATCGAAACGACTCTCGGCGATTCGTCGCGCGATCTCAATGACGTGGCTGAAGAGATCATGCGCAAGCACGGGCGTTTCGCTGAGCCTGTGTTGAAGGACTTGCTCGAGAAGACAGGCGACACCGGGCTTCGAGCGAGAATCCAGAAAATAATCAACTACGCTGGAAGCAATCCACGCTAAGAATCGGTTCTCATCGCAGAGTTTTATTCGTCGAGTTTGATTCGCCAGGGAGGGTTCAGTCTGTTCTCGCCGGCGAAGAACAGACAGATCAAGTTGCCGTCCGGATCTCGCAGATAAGCTTCGCGCCACAACCAGGTTTGATCTACCGGATCTGACTCGAATTCCACGCCTCTTCGTTTTAGCTCAGCGACCGTTTCGTCGAGATCGTCGCATTCAAAGTACACAACCGGCCTGGCTCCTGTCGTTAAATCATCCGCGTGATGAACTGAGAAAGTCGCATCGCCATCGGGACAAACGAAGCGAGCGTATGTCGGCGGGCTATCGACAATTTGAATCAATCCGAGCCGCTTGTAGAACTCGATAGACTTCACTACGTCGGTTGACGGAACGGTCACCTGATTAAGTTTCATTGATGCCTCAAATCGGATAAACCCTATACCTTCTTCTATCACAACCCATGTTAGTCGGATAAACCCTATACCTTCTTCTATCACAACCCATGTTAGAATGCAGTCAACTTCGGAGGTTAATAATGGCAACTCACATTGAGCCGCTGCTGACAATCGCGGATCTCGATTCGATGCCCGACGATGGCAATCGCTACGAAATCATCGAGGGGGAACTATTCGTGTCCTGTTCACCAAACCTCACACATCAAAGTGTCTCCGGCAATATTTTTTTTAGCGTTCGGAGCTATCTCGTCGACAATCCGATCGGAGAAATCTGGACGACGCCCGGCGTAATCTTCAGCGAGTACAGCGGCGTGATCCCTGATCTCGTTTACGTCAGTCACGAACGTCGCGCCGAGATCGCCTCCGGAGAGCGCGTGATGGGCGCGCCCGATCTCGTGATCGAGATAGTTTCACCAGGAGCAGAGAACGAGCGTCGCGACCGACTCGTCAAACGACAGCTATACGGGAAGCACGGTGTGAAGGAATATTGGATCGTTGATTCTCAAAACAGGACAATAGAAGTATATGTGCTTGAAGGACAGATGCTGCAACTCCGGTCGGCGTTGACGGAAAAAGACGAACTCACTTCTTCGGTGTTGCCGGGATACCGCTGCAAGGTCGAGACGCTATTCTCAATTTGAGGGAGTCGACTAAGACGCGCACGGAGATCGACATGACATTAACGTTCACAGCCGTTTTTGAAGAGATACCTGAATCAGAAGGCGGCGGGTACGTCGCGTATGTCGAGGAACTACCCGGCGCCATAACTGAGGGAGAGACTATTCAAGAAGCGCGCGAGAACTTGCAGGACGCGGTCAACGAACTACTCGAAGCGAATCGAATGCTGGCGTCCCGCTCACAAGCGGGACACTCAGTGATCCGCGAATCCATTACCGTCGACGTCTGATTGGTGCGGGCCATTTCAGAGGCACTCGTCTTGAAGCGAACAGACCTCACAAGGCACCTCGAGCGGCACGGTTGTGAGTTCCTGCGCGAGGCCGTAAGCACTCCGTCTACTACAACGCGGCAAATAACAAAACAGCCACTGTCCCCCGTCATAACGAGATCAAGAATCCGACAGCGAGGAAGATCTGTTCGCAACTTGGCGTGCCAGACCCGCTCAAATAACTGCCGACGATGCGTGATGTAACTATCCGTCGGCTTGGTTCCTTGACTACCCTTCAAATCGCACTGTATAAGCCTTCTTGCGACATCAGTGGAAAGGTTCACAATGAAAACTCTTCTTCTTAACCCGCCTTCGTTCCCGAATTTTGATGGTGGCGCGAGCTCGCGTTGGCCCGCCTCACGTGAGATTGCTTCATTCTGGTATCCGGTCTGGCTCGCGTATCCCGCAGGCATGATCAAAGACAGCCGGTTGCTCGACGCGCCTCCACACGGAGTTACTCCGGAAGAAACAATCGACATCGCGAAGAGCTATGACTTTGTTGCGCTGTACACCAGCACGCCCGGTTGGAAGAACGACGTGCGCCTCGCCGAGATGATGAAGGCGGCCAAGCCCAGCCTCAAAATCGCGTTCGTCGGGCCGCCCGTGACCTCGCAACCCGATCAGGCTTTGAATGAATCGGAGTCGATCGATTTCGTGGTGAGAAAAGAAATCGATTACGCGCTCAAGGAATTCGCGGAAGGAGTGCCGGTCGAAGAGATACAGGGCGCAAGCTTTCGCAAGAACGGCGGCATAATTCACAACCCCGATCGCGCGCCGCTTCACGATCTGGATTCGCTCCCCTTCGCGTCAGACATCTACAAGCGCGATCTCGATATCACGAAGTACAACGTACCATTCCTGCTTAATCCTTACATCTCGTTTTACACATCGCGCGGCTGTCCTGCGTTATGCACGTTTTGCCTGTGGCCACAGACGATCAGCGGTCACGCGTGGCGAACGCGTAGCGCCGAGAACGTCGCGGCCGAAGTCAAACACGCGTGGGGGCTTTTCCCGAACCTCGAAGAAATCTTCTTCGACGATGATACATTCGCGTGGGCGAGGAATCGCACGATTGAGGTATGTGAAAAGTTGAAGCCGCTCAAGACGATCTGGTCATGCACTTCTCGGGTGCACACCGATTACGAGACGCTCAAGGCGATGAAAGAAGCAGGCTGCCGATTGTTGATCGTCGGGTTCGAGTCAGGCGATCCCCAGATTCTCAAGAACATCAAGAAGGGCGCAAGCGTCGAACAGGCTCGCGAGTTTATGAAGAACTGCAAGAAGCTCGGCATCGTGGTTCACGGAGACTTCATCATCGGGCTTCCGGGCGAGACTCCGGAATCGATCAAGACAACCGTGAAATTCGCCGAAGAGCTCGATTGCGAAACGATTCAGGTTTCCATCGCTCACTCGTATCCCGGAACGGCGCTCGATGATTATCTGAAGAAGAACAACTTCTTCACTCAGATTGAGCATATGACCGATGATATGGGTCACCAGCTTCCGACCATTCAATATCCGGGGCTGACTCGCGAGGAGATCGTGCAAGCGGTCGAGCATTTTTATGATCGCTACTATTTCCGTCCGCGGATCATCTTCAGAATCGTTCGTCGCGCGGCGTTCAATGGACACGAGCGAAGACGGCTGTACAAAGAAGCGAAGGAGTTTCTCCAGCTTCGCGCGAAACGCAAGGAGTTCGTAGCAGCTCAAGCCAGCCGATGAGCCGCCCGCATCCAGCTTCGAAAGGAAAATCTAGCGCTGCTTCTCAAAGTAGAGGCAGCGCTAGTCAGCTTTTGCCCGATAAGCTTGCTCACAATCACTCCAACGCCTTGCCTCACGCCTCGACTAAGCGCTGTTTGATCGTCAACGCCGACGATTTCGGCGCGTCTGAGGAAGTCAATGAAGCGGTCATTCGAGCTTTCAAAGAAGGCGTGTTGACCAGCGCCAGCTTAATGGTCACAGGCGCCGCAGCCGAACAAGCCGTAAAGCTTGCGAAAGAGAACCCGGGACTCGGCGTTGGAATACACCTGGTTACAGTGGTTGGCCGAAGCGTTTTACCTCAATCAGAAATCCCAACGCTGGTCGATCGCGATGGCAATTTCTCCAACAATCCAACCGCCGCCGGGCTGAAGTATTTTTTTATGCCGCGCGCGCGCCGCGAATTGAGAAAAGAACTTGCCGCGCAGTTCGAGAAGTTTCACGCGACAGGGCTGAGGCTCTCGCACATCGACGGACATCTTCATCTGCATGTTCATCCGGTGATTTTCAACGCCGCGCTCGAACTGGGTTTGAAATATGGCTGCGCTCACATGCGAGTGCCGGTTGAAGAACGCCGGCTCGCGCTCGAATTCGATCCGGCAAATGTGGTTCAAAAGAGTATCTTCACCATTCTGTTTGGAGGCCTGGCAAGGTACATGAAACGCAAGCTGCGCGAACGCGGCTTCGCTTTTCCGGCTCGCGTGTACGGCAATCTTCAGAGCGGAAGAATGAGCGAGGGATATTTTCTTTACGCGCTCGAAAACCTTGCTGCAGACGCAAGCGAAATATACTTTCATCCGGCTGTTTACGCTGACGACAAGTCGCTTAACAGCGACGAATGCCAGGCCTCGATCGAGTTCGAAGCCCTGACGAGCCCGAAGATCAAAGAACGAATAAGAACGCTGGGGATTCGACTGATCAACTACGCAGATCTGGATGCGCGTTCATGAAGACCACTACTGTTTTGATAGTCGCAATAATCTCCCAGGCGATAGGCAACGTGTATCTGACCAAAGCGATGAAAGCGGTGACGACCACGGGCGCTGACGATTTTTTGTCCACGGCGTTTCGCGCGGCGGCCAATCCAATGTTGTGGCTGGGCACTGGGCTGCTCATCGTTTTCTTTGCGCTCTACTCGGCAGCGCTTTCGTGGGCCGACTTGAGCTTTGTCTTGCCGGCGACGGCTTTCGGTTATGTTCTGAACGTCGCGGCCGGCCACTATTTTTTGAGCGAGTCGGTTTCTCCCGCGCGTTGGGCCGGCTCCGCGATAATCACCCTCGGTGTCTTCCTGGTTTCAAGATCAGGCGTTAGGACAATCCCGCGAGCGGAGCTTCTGTGATGATGACTGTGTCGATGATTGCGATAGTTGTGCTGGGCGGCTCGGCGGGAGACGTGTTTGTCACCAAAGGCATGAAACAGGTAGGTGAGATCTCAACCGTTCATCCCGGCAAGCTCGCGTGGATAGGACTCAGAGTGCTGCGCAACCTCAGTTTTCTGATCGGTGTTTTCTTCATGGCTTGCAGCTTCTTCGCCTTCCTGGCGGTGCTGTCGTGGGCCGACCTGAGCTTCGTCCTTCCCGCGACTTCTCTAAGCTTCGTCGTAACAACCCTCGGCGCCAAGTTCATCTTGAAGGAAGAGATCAGCCGTTTGAGACTGGCCGGCACGGTGTTGGTCTGCCTCGGCGTAGCCCTGATCTCAATTCCGTGATGCCGATAATAGCGACCGTACTGAAGCTGGCTCTCGCGGCCTGCACGCTCGCGGCCGTTGCCTTCTATTTGTTATCGATTATTGCCGGCTGGCGATTCTTCTCGCGGCGTCCCCATGTTGAGCAAGAGAGGCTCGAACCTGCGACGATTATGATCCCGCTTCACGGCGCCGACTTCAAAGCATATGAAAACTACGCCGGGTTATGCCGTCAGGACTATCCCGATTATCAAATCGTGTTCGGTGTGCGCGACGAGTCGGACTCTTCGATCCCAATCGTGAGGAGACTGATTGAAGACTTCCCCGAGCGTGAGATTGCATTGGTCGTCTGTGACAAGTCAATCGGCGCAAACCTGAAGGTCAGCAATCTCCAGAACATGCTCGAGCGAGTGAAGCACGAACAAATCGTGATCGTAGACAGCGATGTTCGGATGGGCCGGGATTATCTCAAGAGTGTTCTTGGGCCGCTCACCGATGAACGTGTCGGGCTTGTCACATGTCTCTACCGGGCAGCGGAAGCGCCCGACTTCGGCGCCAGGCTTGAAGCTGTCGGCATCACCGCTGAGTTTGCGCCCGGTGTTTTGATGGCGTGGATGCTCGAAGGCGTGAAGTTTGCGCTTGGGTCAACTATGGCCACGACTCGCACGCGGCTCGAATCCATCGGAGGGTTTCCCGCGCTTGCCGATTATTTGGCGGACGATTTCATGCTCGGGAATCTCGTGGCCAGGTCCGGATACGAAGTTTATCTTTCAACTCACGTGGTCGAGACGGCGATGCACCCAATCGGGCTTGCGGGTATGATTCGTCACCAACTGCGCTGGGCTCGATCGACTCGAATATCGAGACCGATGGGTTATCTCGGATTGATCCTGACCTACGGGACAGCGCTGGCTCTTCTGAATGTCATCGTCGCTCAAGCTTCAGTTTTCAGTTTGAGCCTGCTTGCTGCAACGCTGGCCGTCAGGCTTACGATGGGTTGGATGATTGGAGTTCACTGGCTCGGCGACAAAGTTCTAAAGAAATGTTTTTGGCTGGTACCCGCGCGCGACCTGTTGAGTTTCGCGATCTGGTGCTCGAGCTGGGTTGGCAACAAAGTCGAGTGGCGCGGGCGATTGTTCGAGGTTCAGGGCGACGGAAGGATGGTTCAGGTTGAAGCAGGGAAAACGCTTCCCGAGCAAATCCCTTCGTGAAATCCCATCGTTGCTTTAGCACGCGTCGATCAACCCATTAGGGCCAACTTCGAAAGCGACAAAAACTACTCATCCGAGCATTTGGGACAAGAGATCTGCGTGCTCCGTCATCGAGCATTCGAGCCTTTCGCTGTAGCCGAGACTCTGAGTACGCTGACCGGTGGGCGCACCAGTGTTTTTCAAACTTCAGTTTAGATTTTGAATGCAGAATGATGTAGAATGCGGCAAAATAGAGTGAAGTAAGTCTCAGTTGCAGGAGGTGTGCCATGCAAAGACCACGAGCCACACTAAGAGACAAAATGGTGCTCATCTACTCACACAAGAATCGTAACTTTCTCAAGCCCTCGAGCAAAGGCACGAAATTCTTCGACTTCCTTGTAGGTCTTATTCAGGACGAAAAGTTGGATTTCTGGTGGGACGAGGAGATGAGCCACACCCTATGGGATAAGGAGATCAGGCGACACCTCAATGAGGCCGATATCGTCGTCTGTGTCGTAAGTGAGCCGTTCCTGCGTTCAGATTACGTGAGAAAAGTGGAGTTAAGGATTACTAGAAAACGACAGAAAAAGGACGACATAATAGTTGTACCAATTCTATTAGAACCCTGCACCTGGAAGCAGAAGAATAAGTGGCTGCAGAAATATGGCCTCATCCCTGACCAGCCTATAGAGCCTTACTACAAACATAAGCGGTTGGTGATATACCTGGACATAATAAATCACATCCGCAATCGCATTCTGGCCCGCCGGATAGGTAAGAAAACCCTTAAGAGTGTAGATCCGTATAGCGACCCTCGCATGCTTTACGCCCTAAGGCGGGTGTCGCAGGAAGACTTGCCTGAAGAACAGCAACTTGCCCTGGTAGAGCAGGCCAAGGAGCGCGCCAGCCAGTTCGTTAAAGACCCAAGCCTGCGAGAGAGAATTTGCGACGCCGCAAAACGTAAGCTTAATGAGCCCGGCGTCGAATGGCTCAACAAACGGCAACTCGCAGACCTGGACAGCGAGTTCCTCATGGCGTTGGATGGGCGATCACAACCTGACCCAAAAAAAATACGCTGGGTCCTCAGAGCCTGTGGTCTTCATCCGCAGGGAAGGGCGTGATGCAAGCAGCAGCCCGTCTTCTGTCTCTTGCGCAGTCTGCACGTTCAAGTTGGATATGCCGCTAGAATCCGTCTCCACGGACTTCATCGCAGATCACAACTTCCGGCAGCGATGGCCGGACACGCATCTCTCGAACTCATTCCGTCAACTATTGTTGATCTACAGGAAACTTTCAACGGCCAATGCTCGCGGGCCGCGCGATCCCGCAGAAGCCGTTCACGAAGGCTATGAGACGATCTGCAGGTGGATTCAGTCCCTGGTTGACCCGACTTCTAACTCTCATGGAGCCAAAAATGGTCAACAGCAAGAGCTCGATGTAGTGCGCTCACTGGTCGCATACCAGAAGGCCAGCTATGGGCGGGATTGGCTCCAAGGCGTGGCAAGCCTTTCAGGGATGCTTATGCATTTCTCTTTGGGTAGTCGGGAAGCGAATTCGCTGGTAAATCATCGAAGACCTCAGAAGCCATTTTCCACATACCCAACCTCTCCCGCTGTCGCAAAGTTCGTCGGCGACGCGGTTATCTCTTATCTCCTCAAGCACCCGATACCAGTCATCTGCAGCGGACACAGCAGCGCAGAACGTTTTGCTGAACGCGCCCTCGCTTTCCGCGTCCTTGACCCGTCGATGGAATCCGGGCAATTGCTACTCGAGGTAGGCCGCGCCCTTGTCCGCCTGGTTTTCGTCAAGCATTCATCTTCGAGCAGGGCCGCTTCTTACTTGAGCCGCGCCTTGCTTGAAAAACTTTGCCGTGATTGCCTTTGGGGAATAGATCGAAACAAGCTGGCAGTCATTGCAGTGAAGATGTTGTTTTCGCTTTTAGGCGCAGAGTTCGGAATCCATCAACTTGCGCCCTCTCATATCGTCACAGCCGATGCGTTAGATCATTTCAATCAGAATCAGCCACCGGATTTCGACGCCGTTATTAATAATCCACCCTGGGGTAAAGTCTCGAGCAAGTCGGAGAGAAATCAACTTCGCCAGCGGTTCACCACTCTTCAACTTCAATCTGACACTTACGTCGCATTCAGTGAGATGGCGATTGGCCTTATAAAGCCAGAGGGGGCTTATGCTCTGATCTTACCGAGTCACGCTGTTGCTGCGCGCAATGCGTCTCGATTGCGTGAGCTGTTTCTAAGCAAGACTGCGGTCGAGCAAATGATTCTTCTTCCTCGCGCAGCTTTCGCCGATGCGAGTGTCCGGGGACTGGTCTTATTAGGTCGAGCACTTCCGGCAACCCACTCGCCTCGATGTCGTATTATCACTTATCCTCTGGTGAAAAGCTTCGATGCAATCGGACCCGCACGTTCGTTCACGGTTCGCTCGAGTCTCTTGCGGACTCTTGGAGCAGGATCCTGGTGGCCTCTGTTCACCGCGAATGGTCTTGAGAAGTCGCACGGGAGCACGGTGGCGCTCGAGCAAATCGCTAGTGTGGTCTCTGGAGTGTGCGTTTATAGGCTGGGTGACGGTATTCCCGCGCAGACAGCCAACGTGCTAAAGAAGCGGCCGTTCACATTCTCGAGTCCAGGTCGTTCGACAACCCCTGCGTTACGAGGGCGTGATGTACACGAATTCTATGTGGGCGATCCTCAGCAATTCATCAGGTTCGGGAAGTGGCTTGCTTGGGTTGGCAATCACAATTCGCTTCGTCGTTCAAAAAGGATTTTTGTCCGCGAGCTCTGCCGGCGTGACGGCAAACTTTCGGCGGCAGTGGCGAGAGATGGATTTGTTCCGCTACGCGGGGTTTTGACGGTTGTTCCCAGGATGATCAACGTCTATGCCCTTGTGGGCATATTAAACTCCGCAACAACGGCTGAGTATGTCAGCAAGCACACGGCGTCGTTTTCGAAGGTAGATTTTCAGAAGATAATCGTAAGTGAGTTGCGGCAGATGCCGATTCCCATCGCCGCCGTCAATCCCGGGCATCGCGCTCGGCTCGGACTACCTCCTTCAACCGAGCGAGAGCTTTCGCTTCATAGGCGGCTGACAACCCTGGCGCGAAACCTGTCCCACGCGACGCCGGTCAACAATTCCAAAACACGGAAACTCTTCGATGAAATGAATGCAGTTATCTCGGCAATGTCCGACTTGTCGGAGCACGAAATTGCTTAAAGCGATCTTTTTCGGAAACTATTCGCCGGGAATAGGACTCCGCGGCTTCGAAGGTTCATAGACCCGTACGACAAGTATTCGATCGAGCTGGCACGGACCTAATCGTTTATGCGTAAACCTCGCCGATGGCGCAAGCAGTTCCCGTACTATAAAGTCCAGGTTTTCGATCAGACAGTCAACAGTTGGAAAGATGAACGCAGAGTATTCGACACGGTTGAAGCCGCACAGTCCTACATAGCCGACGAGATAGCCCCTCACGCTGCCCGCATTCTAGTTATTGAAACCAAGGGACGGCACGTGCTTGACTCTTGAATCACTTAAGCTCTTTCACCTCCAGATCGCTTGAACTGTCGCGAGGAATTGAAGTCGAGGGAAGCAGACTTCAAAGCTGGGCTGAAAGCGGCCACAGGTCTTCTTCTACGCGGTGGCCCTGTGACGCGCTGCAAGCTGTCCACACGCGGCCGAGATATCCTGGCCTCGCGGACGGCGAATGAATGAAGGTAATGAACTGTCGGTCAGGATCTTCTGAAACGCGATTATTCGATCCATCGGCGATGATGCATATGGAAGCTCGGGCGCCGGGTTGTGCGGAATCAGATTAACTTTCGCGCGAATAGCCGAAAGCAATCGCACGAGTTCGCGCGCGTGTTCGTCGCTGTCATTGACTTCTTCGAGCATAACGTATTCGAAGGTCAGCCGTTCGCGCTCGCCGAGCGGATATCTGCGGCACGCCTCCATCAATTCAGAAAGCGGATACTTGCGGTTGATCGGAAATAATTGATCGCGAAGCTCGTCCGTGGGCGCGGTGAGCGAGATCGCCAGCCGCGGTCTGATTTCCTCTTTCGCTAGATCATAAATTCGCGGAACCACGCCTGCCGTCGAAAGAGTCACGCGACGCGGAGCGATTCCCAACCCTTGTTGATCGCCGAACAACCGAACGGCTTTGATTGACGCGTCGTAGTTCAACAGCGGCTCACCCATTCCCATCATCACGATGTTCGTGCGGCGTTTTATTTCAACACCTTCGCCGTAAACGTGGTTCAACACCGTGACGACCTGCGAAACAATTTCGGCAGTCGTCATGTTTCGCTTCAGTCCCATCACCCCGGTCATGCAAAAGCTGCAAGCGAGCGGACATCCGACCTGACTCGAAATGCAAATCGTGTCGCGGTGCGCCTCGGGCATGAACACTGATTCGACTTCCGATCCGTCCGCGAGCGCGAGTAGAAACCGCTCGGTCCCGTCTGAAGAAGTAAATACGTTTCGAATTTCGGTGCGTGTGATGCAGGAATTGGCTTCGAGAATCTGCCGAAGCGTCTTCGGCAAATCGGTCATATCGTTGAAGCTTGTAATGCGGCGGCGAAAAACAGCATCGTAAACCTGTCTCGCGCGATAAGGCTTCTCGCCGAGTCCGACCATAAATTCGCGCATATCGTCTTGCGTGAAACCAACCAACTCGGGGCTTTCTTCTTGAATATTGTTGGACATCGGAAGGATTTTCCAGACTCGGCCTAGCGGTGAGTTTTTCAATTCGCGATTGAATCTACTTGATGGCTGCGGCGCCTCCGCGAATAAACCGCGCGGCCGGAGAGTCTTTCATCGGCAGCGTGAATCTTCTAATGCCGTCGAACTTGTACAACGCGCCGGCAACAGCGGGAGCCGTGGGCACTAGTCCGATCTCGCCAACGCCTTTTGCGCCGTAAGGTCCGGCCGGATGTTGGTCCTCGATCAGGATCAATTCCACTTCGGGCATGTGACGAGCTCGCAGCAAGCCTTGCGAGTTCACCGTCAACGTCTGCGGCATTCCGCCTTCAACTCTGAACTCTTCAGTCAGCGCATAGCCCAGTCCCATGTGAATCGACCCGTCCAACTGGCCTTCAAGCAGCGTAGGATTCATAACCTTGCCGACATCGTGAGCCGCGACCACTTTTTTTACCTTCCCATCGTCGTCGAGAATCACCACCTGCGTCGCGAAACCGTAAGCGAAATGTGTCTTCGGTTTCTCAACGCCGGACTCGAGCGAATGTGTGTCGTCGATCAATACTTCGCCGTAGTAGGTTTTTCCCGCCAGGTCGCGCAACGTCTTCTTCTGATCGAGATCAGCTTTCAACTTGCGCGCGGCCGCCTGGACTCCCAGGCAGCCGAGGAAAGTGCCTCGCGAACCTGTGGTCTGCCCGCAATCGAGTTCATACTTGGTATCGGCGGCGACAAAATTGAAAACGCGCGACGGCAAGCCTGTCTCTTCGCAGGCGGTTTGTATCAAGACGGTAAACAAGCCCTGTCCCATCTCCGTGTAGCCTGTGTAGATCCCAATCGTTTCGTCGCCATGGACTTCAAGCATGGCCCTGCCGTATTCGGGCATGCCGTTGCCGATGCCAACGTTCTTTATGCCGCAAGCGATGCCTGCGTACTTCGCGCTCTTGTAAATCTGCTTCACTGCTTCGAGCGTTTTCTTTAATCCGACGCTTGAGTCAAATTCCTGGCCGGTGCAGAAAACATCCCCGACATCCAATGCGTTGAGATAACGCATTTCCCATCCGTCGAGGCCGACTTTTTCGGCAAGTATGTCCACCATCGAGTCCATTGCGAACGCGGCTTGATTCGCGCCGAAGCCTCGCATCGCTCCGCATGGCGGATTGTTAGTATAAGCCGCAAGCGATACGACATGAACGTTTGGAACTTTGTATGGACCAGTGCAGTGACCCGCCGCGCGCTCGAGGACCTTCGATCCAACTGAAGCATACGCGCCCTTGTCGCCGATCATATCGGCTTTCACTGCCGTCAGCCGCCCTTCGAAGTCGCAGCCCGCGGTGTAAGTCATCTTGATCGGATGGCGCTTTGGATGAAGGCGAAGACTTTCTTCCCGGCTGAGAGTCAACTTCACCGGACTGCCGGTGACCTTCGCAAGCAACGCGGTTTGAGCCTGGATGCTCATGTCTTCCTTGCCGCCGAATGCGCCGCCGTTTGTAACTAAAGTGACGAACACTTTATTCTCGGGCATAGCGAGAAACGAAGCGATCTGTCGCCGGTCATCAAAAACGCCCTGGCCTTGAGTGTACACTCGAAGGCCGTCGCGCTCCGGCATCGCGATACACGCTTCGGGTTCGAGATACATGTGCTCGATGAATTGGGTTTGAAATGTGTGGGTCGCGACGTGAGCCGAGTTCCTCAACGCTTCATCGACGTCGCCGCGTTTGATCTCAGATCTGCTGAGCAGATTTCCTTTTTTGTGAAGTTTTGGCGCGTCCTGTTTAAGAGCGTCTTCAGGATTAGTGATCGGCTCGCGCGCTTCGTAGTCGACTTCGATGGCTTGAGCGGCGCGTCGCGCTGTACGCCTGTCGATTGCCGCGACGGCTGCAATCACGTCGCCGACGTAACGAGTTTCTTCACCTTCTGCGACGAACATCGGCCAGTCATTGTAGATAAGTCCCTGATGTCGCTGTCCCGGAGTGTCGGCTGCAGTGACGATGGCGACAACGCCTGAAATCTCTTTTGCCTTTGTGGTGTCAATGCCTTTCAGCAGTGCGCGCGGGTGCTCGGAAAGAAGCACAGCCGCGTGCACCATTCCGGGAAAGCTCATATCGTCGATATAAGGTCGATCACCAAGCGCAAGCTCGCGAGATTCGTAGCGAGGCTCGCGCGTTCCGATTTGACCGTTATGGCCGTTTGGCTTCGACGTCGCCTCTCCTCTCAATGCCTGTGCCGCGAGTTTTATCGAGTCGACGATCTTGACGTAGCCCGTGCATCGGCAATGATGCATGCTCAGTATGCGGTTGATTTGATCGTCGGTGGGATCGGAGTCCTTGTCGAGAAGGTTCTTCGCGCGGACGATGATTCCCGGCGTACAGAAGCCGCATTGCAGTCCGCCCGCTTCGATGAAGGAATCGGCGAAAGTCTCTCGTTCAAGCTCACTGAAGCCTTCAAGCGTCAGCACTGACTTACCGGCGGCGTTCCTGCCGGGCACCGCGCACGAAACCACGGCTCGACCATCGACAATCACCGTGCAGCATCCGCATTGACCTTGCGGGCTGCAACCGTCTTTTGGTGAGATCACTCCGCATTGATCGCGCAGCACTTCCAGCAGCGACATTCCATCTTCGATGTCGACAGCGCGCGGGGTCGCGTTGAGAGTGAACTCTATGCGGTTTGCCATCTCACTTCACCTCGGCCATCGACGCGTTTTGTTGAATTGACGAGTCGCTAATGGAACTTCGTCATTCTAACATGCTGAGTGTCGAGAATTAACAACTAGGCAGGGCTTAAATGTTGGCACAGAGTGAGCGACGATCAAAAGTCTGCATGATTGACGATGGCGCTCTCTTAGTACTCCCACTGTTCGGGCAGAGGTTGCGGACCCGGCCGGATACCCGCGATATCCGGATCTTCGTCCCCTTGTCTCAAGCCGGGTTCGGCACGGCGTTCCTTTGGTTCCATTCGTCGAGCCTGTTTGTCTTTCTGTTTCTGCTGTCGATTCTTTTCCTTTTCTCGTTTTTGAAATGTTGGTCTCGATTTCTTCGGCATAATTGCTCCTTAAATATTCTGTTCTTGAAATGCTGCCGGAATGCCGGCAAGCGACTCATGCCTGCTCGTCATCACTAGTATCAATAGTATCAATGCGGCTTGCGAAATTATCGCCGCTCGGGTCGTCTTCGAAGGAATCATCATCGCTATCGCCGTAGAATCTGCCACCGGTCCGCTCTGCGATCGGGTGTTTGGGCACGCGTTCAGACTTACCGCCTCGGCCTGCAGGCTTCCGGCTTCTACGCGGCGCGGCATCCGGCCCGAAATTCCGGGCGGATCGCTCCGCGGATTCTAACGGCTCGGCAGGTTGACTAGCCGACAGTGGCGCTCGTGAGGAAGCGCGCGACGATGGCCGATCGTCGCGCTCGCGAGCTTCGTTTACAGCCAGCGGTCTTCCCATGAAAAGTTGATTGTTGAACTGGCGTATTGCCTGCTCGGCTTGCGCGCGGTCACTGAACTCGACGAAGGCAAATCCGCGAGGTTTGCCGGTTTCGCGATCCAAAGGTAAGTAGATGTATGAAAGCGGACCAACAGTTGAGAAGTGCTCGCGTAGTGCCGATTCGGTTGCGGTATACGGAAGATTTCCAACGAAGAGACGATCAGCCATCCAACCCTCAATTCTCAACTGACCTGCCAAAGGAACTCGGTTGGCGTGGGCGCATCGAAGACGAAGTAGGAATGGCCTTCAAACAATGTCTTCAATGCGGGTGTTGAGTGTGATGTTACTGAAAGCCACGGCGAATTAATCGCCGTGGCAAAAATTCGAGATCAGTAGCGATTCCCGTAGCCGCCACGTCCGCCGCCGCCACCGCCGCCACGTCCGCCGCGCCCGCCGCCGTAACCGCCGCGTCCGCCGCCGCCAGATCGCTCCTCGCGAGGCCGCGCTTCGTTCACCGTCAGCGCACGGCCGTTAAGCTCGGTTCCATTGAACTGCGCGATCGCCTTTTCAGCGTCTTCGTTGCTCATCTCCACAAAGCCGAAGCCCTTAGATCGACCGGTGTCGCGATCGGTAATAATATTAGCTGACTCGACCGGTCCAATCTGCTCGAACAGATTAGTCAGGTCCGTCTCTGTCGTCTGGTACGACAAATTTCCTACGTACATTCTTTTACCCATATTTCTCCTGAAACTAAGAGGAACTTCCAAGACCTTGCGGGAAGAGGGTGAATAGCAGATCAAACGCTCTCCGAGCCAAGACAAGACGCTCCCGAAAATACTAACCAAATAGCAACGCTCGGGTTGCCATAGAACAGCGATAGTGTAACAGCCCCGGACCAATTAAGTCCATAAGTCTCGAATAGAGATTTCAAGGTTGTGACTTCGGCTTCAAGTGAGCGTCAAGCCAACCGAGGACCGTGTTGTACCACAACTCTGAATTCTGAGGCTTCAAGACCCAGTGGCCTTCGTCAGGGTAAACCAGGAGCCTCGACTCAACTCCCTGTCGCTGGAGCGCGGTGAACAACTGCAAGCCTTCGCCGATCGGTACTCGATAGTCCATATCGCCGTGGATCACCAGCATCGGAGTCTTGAAGTCCTTGACGAACATGTGCGGAGACCACTTCGCGTACATCTCCGGATTCGTCCACGGTGTGCCCTTGAATTCCCATTCCGGAAACCAAAGCTCCTCGGTCGCTCCGTACATACTTGTCAGGTTGTAGACTCCATCGTGTGAGACCAGCACGCTGAACTTAAGCCGCGGGTCATTGTTGTGGCCCTCGAGCCAATTCACCATATAGCCGCCGTAGCTTCCCCCTGCTGCTCCAATCCGATCGCGATCGATGTAGGGCATCGAAGCTTCGTAGACCGCGCCGTTCATTATGTCGGTGTAGACCTTGCCGCCCCAGTCGCCCGAAATCTCATCGACGAACTTCTGCCCGTATCCAAAAGAGCCTCGAGGATTCGGCATCAACACCACATAGCCAGCCGCCGCGAACAATTGCGGGTTCCATCGATAGCTCCACGAATCATTCCACGCGCCTTGCGGTCCACCGTGAATCAAAACTACCAGCGGATACTTTCGCGTTGCGGTGAAGCTGGGAGGCTTTACGACGTAGCCATAAACCTTCGCGCCCGCGGCGCCTTCCCACGAAACTTCTTCGGCGGGCTTAAGTGCAAAATCAGACAAGAGACTGTCGTTCACTTTGGTCAGTCTCGTTACTCCAAGCCCGGTAACGTCGGCCTTGTAGATGTCGATCGGCTGCGTGAAAGTTTGTCGTGTGAAGATAAGCGTCTTACCATCCGCGCTCGCTTGAACGTCATCGTTGACGCCGTCGTTGATCAGTTTCTTGATTGGTCCGCCGCTGATGGAGAGCTCGTACACCGGCTGATGTCCATGTTCCAGGGCCGAAAAATAAATCTTTTGACCGTCGGGAGAAAACGTGAAGGCTTCGATAGAGGAATCGAATTGATCGGTCAGCGAATGACTTTGACCGGTCTTGCGATCGTAGAGCATCAGACGCCATCGGTCGCTTTCAAAACCGGGGCGAGACTGGGCTCTGTAAGCGAGATATCGGCCGTCAGGTGAGTACGCCGGCGATAGATCGTTCGCCGGATTTTCACCGGTTATGCGGCGAGCCTCGCCTCCCGAAACCGGAACGGTAAATATGTCGCCGTTCGTTGATCTTGCTTCGTCCTTGTCGGTGTTGCGCGCGAACGCGAGCTCCTTTGAATCGGGCGAGAAGGCGTAATCAGTTGGTCCTCCGAGGCTGAATGGTGGAGCATCGTAATCGCCGGGCGTGAGGTCGCGGCTTTGCCCGGTCTCGGTCGATGCAACAAGAACATGGGTGCGCTTTCCCTCCTTCCAGGAGTTCCAGTGACGGTACAACAACCGGTCTACAATCTTCGCTCGAACTTTGGTCTGAGCGATTTGTTCCGCGCGCTGCTTGTTGCAATCATCGCCAGCGCAATCGGGAAAGACTTCCGACGTAAACGCAATCCAATTCCCATCAGGCGACCAGACCGGGCCGTCAGCGCCAGTGGAGATACTGGTGACCTTTTTGGCTACTGCGTTTTCAGAAAGATCGACGGTCCAGATTTGAGCTTCACCATCGCGAGCCGAAACAAAAGCGAGTCGCTTTCCGTCGGGTGACCATCGCGGCGATGATGACGATTGTTTTTCGTTGGTAAGTAGCCGCGGCTCTCCACCATCGCTCGAGATCAAATAGATTTGAGTTATGCGCTTATTAGCAGCCTTGTCAGTATCGGCGATCGTGAATGCGATCCAACGGCCATCGGGCGACAGTTGCGGATCAGATATGCGCCTCACCTTGAGCAGGTCGTTAATCGTGAACGGGCGCGAAGGCTGCTGTTCCTTTATCTTTGCGGCTGAAGTGAATGCGAGCGTGAAAATAGTAAGTAACGCGGCGATGCGTCTCATAAGCTCTCCTTCAAAAATGCGCTGCTTTGAGATGTGAAGTTCTATTGAAGCAAACGCGATCCAGCTTGTTCCGAGTTCAGTCGAACGAGCAAACTACTAGGCTACAAAACGATACTTGCGAAGTCAAACGAGTGACGGAAACGTGATGCGTGAAACGTGATGCGTGAAACGTGATGCGTGAAACGTGATGCGCGAGTAGTGAAGCGTGATCCGTGAAGCGTGATGCGTCCGACACCCTGATAGTTCTCACGTTTCACGGATCACGCTTCACGGATCACGCTTCACTACTCACGCTTCACGGATCACGTTTCACGGATCACGTTTCACGGATCACGTTTCACGGATCACGCTTCACGGATCACGCTTCACTACTCACGCTTCACGGATCACGCTTCACTACTCACGCTTCTTCAAAGCCTCAGGCGAGTCGTGATGTCGGAGAATTCGTATTGATGAATCGTGCTTCGAGCGGAGCCGCGCTTGTGTTTGACCTGAAAAGACACAACCGTCTTGCCGTCTATCTTGATGCCGAACTCAGAAGCGATCGGATGACCGCCGCGCGGGCGAGAAGGCAGAAACGAAACTCGATCTGCAGTCAGAGCGTCGATATCGATCTCGTCAAGCAGCGACTCCCATTTCACATCGCCCGTTGAACGGTCAAAGATAATCACTCGGCTTCGATCCTTTCCGCTCTTGAAAAAGATGAGCTGATGCAGAAGAAACTTCAGCGCCGCAACATTAGTGACCCTTGCCTTGCTGAAATCTGTTGGTTTGCAATCCGCGAGTCCGAGTCTTTTGATCAAAACATCGGCGACCAGTCTGGCTACATTCAAGTAGCTGGACTTCAGTTCGCTCATCGTCGAGAAGCCCAACTCGTTGATAGTCTTATCGAACTCGGCCGGCGAAACTCGGAAGTACCTCTCCGCCCATTTCTCTTCGATGTGAGGCGTCTGACCTTCGGCGACGGCTACTTTGTTGGACTTGTCGGTCTTGATTGAGACGGGCAATTCTGCACGATCGCTGAACTCGAGCCGAAGGTCTGCGGCCTTTGCGTCAGCATATTCGAGCGCGGTGTGGCGAACTCGGATCAGGCGGGCGTTGCCGGCTTGCTTGAGAAGCGCAGCCGCGCCGAGCTTGACTCCGGCTTCGATGTTGGCAATCTCGCGTTGAAAGATCGCGCGACTTGGATGCGAGTCAGGAAGACGATTGATCGCATCGAGTAACTTCGATTTGCTGCGCGTGACATCGAACGCCGGCTGCTTGATGTGAGAGATCGCGATCAACTCGTTCGCGAGCATTACCTCTGCGTAAGTACCAAGCCCGTCGTGAAAGTGGCCTTCGATGATCTCGAATTCAGTGGTCGAGAGCGCCGCTTTCTGACCGGCGTAGATTTGAAAGATCGGGAATGCAGAAAGAAGAAGCGCAACCGCAATCGCTGCGAAGCTCTTTGAATGAAAATTGAAATGATCGATTTTCATTAGCCTCATGAAAAACGCCGGGCTAAGCAACTCTTCGGTTGGCTCGCCCGGCTTTTCTTAAAGCATGGCTGTCGGTCAATTTGCCGCTTCCACTTTCGATCCCTTCAGATACTTATCGAGAAAATCCAGCACGGCTTTATAGCCGCGAATCTCGTTCGCTTTCTTTGTGAACCCATGACCTTCGTTATCAAATACCACGTACTCGACAATGCCGCCCTTCTTTTTCACGGCGTCGACGATCTCATCGGACTCCGGCTTGATGACGCGAGGATCGTTCTTACCCTGGAGCACAATCAACGGCTTCGTGATCTTGTCCGTGTGAAACAGCGGCGAGATCGCTCTGAGATTTTCTTTGTCTGTTGCCGGATCACCGATCTCTTTGTAGAGCGCCTTGCGGAACGACTCCCAGTAAGGAGGTATCGATTCAAGGGTTCGCAACCAGTTAGACACGCCAAACAGATCAACACCCACTGCAAACTCTTCGGGCTTGAACGCGAGCGCCGCAAGTACCATGTAGCCGCCATAACTCCCGCCTATGATCCCGATCTTCGACGTATCGACATAGCCCAGCGATGCGAGATACTTCTTCGCCTCGACACAATCCCAGAGTGGTTCGCGTCCGTGCTTAAGATCATCGGCCGCGAAGAACGTTTTGCCGTAACCTGAGCTTCCGCGATTGTTGACGCCCAGCACCACGTAGCCGTGATTCGCCAAATACTGAATCACGCCGCTGTAGCCGGTGCGGGTCTGACCGCCCGGACCTCCGTGCACCCACACCAGCGCCGGAGCTTTGCTGGTCGCCGAAGCCTGATGCGGTTTGTACAGGATCGAAGGAATCTGCATGCCGTCGAACGACTTGTAACGAATAACCTCTGAGTCGACGAGATCGCCGGCATCGATTTCAGGATTAAGGTTGGTAGTCAGCTTTCGCGCCTGCTTCGTCGCGAAATCATAAAGGTACAAATCACTGGGCGAGCGGTCGCCGTTGAAATAGAACGCCATGAGCCGTTCGCTGTTCGAGATGTTGACCGCGGTTATTTCACCCTCGGGAAAAGTCGGCAACGCGATCGGCTTACCGGTTGCCTGATCGTAAATCTTGATCCTCGTCCGCGCATCTTCGTTTATTCCGACGACGCGATATTTTCCGTTATGGGAAAAGTAGGTGAACGAGATGTCCCAGTTTGTCTTCTCGACCGGTTCAGTTTTTCCGGTCGCGAGATCGTAGCGGGCAATATACGAAAACTCGCTGCCGTTGTCTGTGTTGTAATACAAGTAACGAGACTGCGGATCGAACGACGCTGGAGTGTTAGCCATCTCGCCCTTGTGTCCAGTGATGAGCTTCATCTCCTTCGTAGCCGCGTTGTAAAGATAAATGTCGCCATCGGTAGTCGTGTTGGGCTTGTTGAACGCGATGTATTTCTCGTCGTTTGAAATGTCGCCGAACTGGTAGCCGGTCGAGTCTTGATAGAGAAGCGTGCGCTGGAATGTGCCGGCGTTCATCTTGTAGAGGTCGAAGTACCGCGCGTCGCGCTCGTTGGTCATGAAAAAGAACGCTTTGCCGTCCTGACTCCAGCCCAGGAACTCGGCCTTGAGCTTGTCGCCCGGCGTCAGGTCGCGCTCTTTGCCGTCCGCGTCAAGAAGATAGATGTGATTGTTCTCGTTACCGCCTTGATCGTGGGTATAAAGCACTCGAGAGTCGTGAGGAAAATACGAAACGGCGTAAGTGCTTTCAGTCGTCGAGTGCGTTAACTGCTTTGGCTCGCCGCCTCCCGCCGGAATCGAATAGACATTGAAGATGCCGGTCTGGTTGCTCGAGAAGAGAATCGACTTGTCATCAGATGAAAAGGAACTTCCGGTGATCCTTGTTGTGTTCAAAAACTGTTCGATCGAGTACTGCTTGACCGGTCGCGCCGTGGCGGGCTTTTCTGCTTTAGCTTTCCGTCCTTGCGCAAACGCCGCCGTCGGAACAACGAGAGTCAAAAGCAAGAATAAAACCGTTAGCGAGTTTCGCGCTTTAAGATCGGTCTTTAACTCATCAAGTATTTTCATTTTGTCCTCCGATAATATTCAAAGAGACTGCTTTGGAGTGCTACGAGGTCAAGCTGCGAATCGAAGTTTGTCTAGCGACTCACCTAAGCTATCGAAAAATCGATCAAGTGTCGAATGCGATCGACTCGGATGACCGCCACACTCACTTCATCCCCTAATCGGTAACTGCTCCTGGTTCGCTGATCGACGAGCCGATGCCTGCGCTCCTGATATTCATAAACGCCGTTGAGGGTCGAAATATGAACAAGCCCTTCGACGAATAGTTCTTTTAACTCGACGTAGAAGCCGTACTCTTTCACGGAAGTAATGATTCCATCGAACTCATCGCCGACGCGATCAGCCATGAATTCAGCCTTTCGCCAGTCCATTAGCTCGCGCTCGGCATCGGCCGCCGCTCGCTCGCGCTCGCTCGAATGTTCGCCGATTGTTTCAAGCGAAGCACGCAGCTCGACTTCACGCACTTCGTCCAACACGCGCGATGATAGGCGTTTGATCGAGTGCCTGGATCCGAGATCAAGCCCGGCCAATTCATCCTGCTCTGGTCCGCGTTCGATCACTTCTCGCAGGATTCGATGGACGATTAGATCGGGATAGCGGCGGATCGGGGAGGTGAAGTGAGTGTACGTCTTCATCGCCAGGCCGTAATGGCCCGCGTTGCGCGGCGTGTAGCGAGCGCGCTGCATCGACCTGAGCATGAGGTAAGACAGGAGGCGTTCTTCAGGCCGGCCCAGGATCTCTCGCGCAAGTCGCTGCAATCCGCGTTGCGGAACCGGACCATGCATCGAGAACTTATGACCGAATGACGCGGCTATCTCCGCGAACTCTTCGACTTTTTCGATGTTCGGTTCTTCGTGGATTCGATAAAGCAGCGGGACGCTCAGCGATTCAAGGTGCTTTGCTACAGTCTCGTTCGCAAGCAGCATGAACTCTTCGATCAGGCGATGCGCGATATTGCGTTCCGAGCGCACGATGCCGCCTATCTGACCCTCGTCGTTGAACCGCAGCTCGGCTTCGGGCAAATCAAAGTCGATCGCGCCCCGGTCTTCGCGCTTCTTTATCAGCACTCTCGTCAGTTGATGCATCTTCAGCAGCATGGCTTTGACGTTCGGATAAGCGCGCGCGGTCTCGCCTTCGGGCTCGGTGATGATTTCGTTAACAGCGGTGTAAGTCATTCGCTCTTGACTGTGAATAATCGAAGGCGTCAGCCGGTAATCGGCGATGCGGCCGTTTGGATAAAGCTCAATCAGCGCCGAGATCGTAAGCCGGTCGACCCGAGGCTTGAGCGAACAGATGTCATTCGAGAGCCGCTCGGGCAGCATCGGAATCGCGCGCTCGGGAAAGTAAACCGAAGTGCCGCGCTCGAAGGCGGCTTCATCGAGCGGCGATCCCTCACGAACGTAATGGCTCACATCCGCGATGTGCACGCCCAAACGCAATAGCCCGTTCGGCAATTCTTCAAGCGATACGGCGTCGTCAAAATCGCGAGCGGTTTCCCCGTCAATAGTGATGGTCATTACTGATCGCAGATCGGCGCGATTGATTAACTCCGACTTTGTTATTTCGGCTTCGACGTGTTCGGCTTCGGCGAGCGCGCTATCGGAGAAGACAAAAGGCAAGCGATGCTTTCTGATGATTATTTCGATGTCGATGCCGGCGTCTTCGGGGCGGCCGAGAACTTCAATCACCCGCCCAAAAGGCGGCTGACCCGCATCGGGCGGTCTGATTATCTCGACGTTGACGATGTCGCCGTCGCTTGCGTTTGAAACATCCGATCGCGAAATGCTTATGTCGTAGAGCAACTTCTCATCTATCGGCGAAACGAAGCTCTCAGATTTGAGGCTTACGAATTTGCCGATGATCGTTTTGTTTGCTCGAACCAGGATCGCTTCGATTCGGCCCTCACGTCCGCGTTTGTCGACGCCCGTTACGCGAGCGATCACCACGTCACCGTGCAACGCAGAAGCCATCGATCGAGCGTTTATGAACAGATCTCCTCGGTCTCGCTCGGATGGATCTTCAGGAATGACGAACGCGTGTCCGGAGCGCGTTCCTCTCAATGTGCCGATAACTACACCCGAAGCATGTCTTCGCCAGTAGCGGCTTTCTTTTGTTGCGGCGAGCCCGACGCGAAGAAATTCTTTTAGAAACAAAGCCAGGTTGGATTCTTGTGACTCGGAGAGCTTCAGCGATTCTGCCAGTTGGTCAATCCGAAGGCCGCGTTCACGCTTTCGGGGAAGCGACTCGAGTACTTTCTGTGGTGATAGAGTAGCGACGATCATACTGAATTTCGAATAGTCCTGAATTTGTTTTTTCGACCCGGGAGTTTTCGCTGACCCTGCGCTCGCGTTGAAGCGACTTTCAAGAAAACACTCAATCGGCAATTCGAAATCGCAAATCGGAAATTCATTGACACTGTTTGTAAGCGCTAGTTAGTATATTTTCGCTTCGATCGAATCACAATCGACTGTTTGCGGATGTGGCGGAATGGCAGACGCGCAGCGCTCAGGACGCTGTAGGAGCAATCCTGTGGAGGTTCAAGTCCTCTCATCCGCACCAAAGTCTTCCAGGCGAAGATTCCCAAAATACTCCAGCCTGATATAGGATTCCTCTTATGGAAAAGAGAATCCTTCCCGAATCATCGTTATGGAGTGAGTTTCAGGCAGCCGCAAAGAAACGACACAAGAATCCGGCGCGACTGCTGACGGATTATATGCGTGAGTGTTTGGAGATCTGGGAGGATCAAAAACTGGATGAGGAAATCCGGAGAGACGTAAAACGTAGCGGTTATCGAGAGGAAGACTCGGTAGCTATTGTTCGGCGCCATCGTTCAACTAAAGGTCACCGTGCCGCCCCGTAAGGAACGTGTTCCGGTTGTGTTGGACACAAATGTGATCTTGGGTTTTTACTTGAGCCGAAGTCGATTATCCCCGAACCGTCAGGTTCTTCGACTCTGGCGGGATCGCTGCACACTTCAGCTTATCCTTAGCGAAGAACTCGAAAATGAATATATCGAAGTGCTTGGTAGGCTCAATGTTGCGCCTCAAAGAATCGCTCGACTGTCCAGGCGGTTGAAGCTGCGCAATACAATCACTCGTGTCAAACTGGGTGCTCGACCCAAAGCAAGCCGCGACCCCGAAGACAACTTCCTGCCGGCGACCGCGTTGGGAGGGGAAGCCAGCTTCCTCGTAACAAACGACCGAGACCTACTCGACATTCCCCCCATTGAACGCAAGCGCTTTAAGTTTGAAATCGTGACGCCTCGACAGTTACTGGTCAAGCTTGAGGAGTAGCAGGATGCTTTCAATTCGAGCAAAGCTCACTCTCTGGTACCTGAGCCTCGCCACGATCGTATTGGTTACATTCGCCGTCGCGATCTATCTGTACCTATCTCGCGGGTTACTCAATGCGATAGACACGTCGCTCTCCAACCAGGCGGATCGAATCGCTCACGCCGTCGGTCATCCGTCCGAAACAGAAGAGCCGAGTCAGCCGGGTGGTTTGATACTCGCCCCACAGTTTGTTTCGGTCGTCGATCGAGACGGCAAGGTTGCCGATCAGATTCCCGACGCCGAAGGCCACGAGGTGCCGGTGATCCAGCCCGCCCTTGAGCGTGCTGCAAATGAATGGAAACCTCAGTACGACGAGGTGTCGCTCTCTCCGACCGAACACGTGCGTATCATAACGTGGCCCGCTCGCGACGAGGACGGCGAAACGTTTTTTGTCGTGGTAGGTCAGTCGTTGAGAGAAGTCCAGCGCGCGCAAAAACAATTGGTAGTCCTCCTTGCAATTGCGAACCCGGCGGCGTTGTTGTTAGCGGGCCTCGGAGGCTTATGGCTCGCGAATAAAGCGCTGAGCCCCGTCGATCGACTCACGCGCGCGGCCGAGAGAATTGGCCGGAGCAATCTAAGCGAACGAGTGGAAGAGCCGCGATCTCGCGACGAGATCGGAAGACTGGCCGCCACCTTCAATCAAATGATCAGCCGGCTCGAACAAGCGTTCGAACGAGAGCGACAGTTCACCGCCGACGCTTCTCACGAGCTTAAGACACCTCTCGCCGTGCTTCGAGGAGACATTGAAGTGACGCTGCGCCGCGAGCGCTCATCCGATGAGTATCGGCGAGTTCTCAATTCAAGTCTTGAAGAAATTGCCAGGGTAACAAAACTGACTGACGATCTATTGACTCTCGCGCGGTCCGATACCGACCAGACAGTGCTCGAACGCGAGACCGTGAGACTCGACATTCTTGCAGCTGAGGCTTGCGACTATATGACTCCACTCGCAAGAAGCGCAGGTGTCACGCTTGATTTCGATGGACCCGAAGAAGCAATCGTCGTTGAAGGCGACCAAAAAAGATTAACGCAATTGCTGGTGAACCTGCTCGACAACGCAATCAAGTACACCTCCCAGGGCGGAAGCGCGCGACTGTCGCTTTCGACCGAAGATAGATCGGCGGTGATTGAAGTTTCAGACACGGGAAGGGGAATTCCCGCCTCGGCGCTCCCGCATATATTCGAGCGATTCTATCGACAGACTGATCCTCGCGACTCGAGGGTGACGGGATTTGGGTTGGGACTTGCGATCTCAAAATGGATTGTAGATGCGCACGGCGGGTCTATAGACGTCGAGAGCGAGGAAGGGAGGGGCTCACGTTTCATTGTTCAACTGCCGGTCCTGTGAGGCTTGGTTCGCGCCAACCGGGTAGTCGGCGTTCATCCAGCGGCTGGCTCGGCAACTACGGTCGTAGATTTCGTTGAAACCGTGATGCTCAAGTAAGACTTCATGCAGTGCTCGACCTGTAACCGTTGGGCGGATCGTAGCGGTGTGAAGGTTGGAGTTAATCGTTGAAACGGGTTTTTCATATGCGCGAGGCCGACACTTATGGTCGCCCGGTGCAGCTCGCTCGGTTGAGGAGGAACGACGGCTGGCTGTGGTCGTTGATTTTCCTTCTTGAGGCTTATCGCGGCAAGCCGGCCCGCCCAGTTCAAGCCGAGTGAGTTTGATCTCCAGCCTTGCGAGTATTATAGTAAGCAGCCGTCCAGGTGCCTCACTAGCATGACATGTTGTCCTTTCATTGGCGTTCTGCATTGGTGAACGACCATAGGAAGATGTGTTTGGCTACAAATTAGCTTTCGTGAGTAACCGGACGAATTTATTCCCTATGATCCCGGGAGACTCCAACCGCGGGCTAAAGCCGAGGGCATTTCGAGTAATCGTAATGCCGTGCCGCCCTATGAAAAGGACACTCGGGCGGATTGCATGGCGAAAGATTTCACTTATTGGACTAGTAACACTGACCTCGTTGGTGTGGTCGGATGATTCTCACGCGGATGGCAGCAGTTACAGATTTCAGCACATATCAATTGAACAAGGACTATCTCAAAGCTCGATTTTTTGCCTTCTGCAAGACAGTACCGGGTTCATGTGGTTTGGCACGGAGGATGGGCTTAATAAGTACAATGGTTACGAATTCAAGGTCTACAAACACGACTCGCAAGATCCGAACTCATTATCTGATACCTGGGTCAGAGCGCTATACGAGGACAGATCAGGCACGATGTGGATCGGAACGCGGAACGGCGGATTGAACAGATTCAACCGAGAGAGCGAGAGCTTCACCTCGTATCGAAACGATCCGGGGAATCAGAACAGCTTGAGCAATGATTTTGTCTCTTCAATCTATGAAGACCAATCAGGCATTCTTTGGATCGGGACGCGTGGGGGCGGACTGGATAGGTTCGATCGTGCGACGAATACATTCACTCACTATACGAATGACCCCGCTAATCTTAATCACTTGAGCGACGACGCTGTTACTTCGATCTACGAAGACCGTACTGGGACTCTGTGGATAGGAACTGTTGCCGGAGGATTAGATAAGTTTGACCGGCAAACCGAACGGTTCAGTTCATATCGCTATGACCCGGCCGATCAAATGAGCTTGAGCAATAATTTTGTTTTTACGATCTATGAGGATTCGGAAGGCGCGCTTTGGATCGGAACAATCGGAGGCGGGCTAAACAAATTTGATCGCGCAACTGGCGCCTTTACTCATTATCGACACGATCCTGCTGACGCGAACAGCCTAAGCCACGATAATGTGCGAGCGCTGCGCGAAGACAGGAGCGGAGCCCTGTGGATAGGGACTCAGGGAGGCGGGCTCGATAAGTTTGATCGTCAAAAGGGAAGGTTCATTCACTACCGAAACATTTTGGCGAATCCCGACACCCTGAGTAACAACTACATCTTTTCAATTTACGAAGACCACTCCGGTATATTCTGGGTTGGGACGGACGGCGGCGGAGCGTGTAGTTTCAATCCCGACGCGAAATTCATGACCTATCGCAGCGATCCCGCTGACCCTTATAGCTTGAGTAACAACGCGGTGCAGTCAATTTGCGAAGACAGAGCAGGCACGCTGTGGATCGGAACGGTTGATGGCGGACTTAATAAGCTTGATACGCAAACAGAGAGATTCTCACATTACAAACCCGACGCGGCTGATCCCTTCAGCTTGAGCGGCCAAAACGTCTCTGCGATTGTCGAAGATAAATCAGGAGTACTTTGGGTGGGAACCGATACTGGAGGACTCAACAGGTTTGATCGAGAAAAAGAGAAGTTCACTCACTATCGAAATGATTCAGCCAACCCTCACAGCTTAAGTGATGACGAGGTCACATCGATCTTTGAAGATAAGGCAGGCGTTCTTTGGATTGGAACCGGATCGGGAGGCCTCAACAAGTTTAATTCGAAGGCAGCAACGTTCATTCGTTACGTTTCTACTCCCGGTAACCCAACCAGCTTGAGCGACAATGCCATTTCTGAGATCTATGAGGACCGAGGAGGTACGCTGTGGGTCGGGACGCGACGAGGATTGAACAGATTCAACCGGGAAGCAGAGACATTCACTCGCTACGTCAACGATCCTTCGGACCCCGGCAGTCTGAGCAACAATTATGTTTCTTCGATCTATGAAGACGACGCAGGCGAACTCTGGATCGGGACTAAGTATGGACTCAATCGTCTTGATCGCAACAATGGAACTTTTACTCATCTCACCGAGAAAGATGGTTTGCCAAGTAACACAATAAACGATCTGCTCAGCGATCAGCACGGTAGGCTTTGGATAAGCACGAATAAGGGGTTGTCGAAATTTGATCCCCAAAATAAGACCTTCCGAAACTATGATCGAGACGATGGGCTGCAGGGTGAGGAATTCAACGCCGGGGCAGCCTTGAGGAGCCCCAGAGGCGAGATGTTTTTCGGAGGAGTGAACGGGTTTACCCGATTCTATCCCGACAGCGTTACGGATAGCTCTTTCCAGCCACCCGTCCTAATCACAGCCCTCAAGAAGCGTGATATTCCGGTTGTCTTGAATAGAGAGCTTAGCGAAGGCGATGAAATCCAACTGTCGTATGCTGATTACTTGATTTCATTCGAGTTTACCGCGCTCGATTTTGCAAAACTCAACAAACGGCAGTATGCATACAAGCTCGAGGGTTTCGACAAGGATTGGGTGTATTGCGGAACAAGACAAGTGGCATTCTATACCAATCTCAATGGGGGAGACTACGTATTCCGGGTCAAAGGAACCAACAGCGATGGCATATGGAACGAGCAAGGCACCTCGATCAGAGTAACCGTTCGGCCTCCGCCTTGGAAGACCTGGTGGGCATATTTGTTTTACAGTCTGGTGCTACTGAGTTCAGTTGTCGGGTACGTTCGCTTCCGGACCGCGTCCCAGGCCAGGAGAATGAAAGTGCTGGACGCACTCGTAGCCAAAAGAACTCAGCAGCTAAGATCGAAGAACGTCCAGTTGGAATCAGCCCAGGCAGAGTTGAAAGAAGCGAAAGAAGTTGCGGAGGCTGCCAACCAGGCAAAAAGCACCTTTCTCGCCAATATGAGCCACGAGTTGCGAACCCCGCTCAATGCTGTCATTGGCTACAGTGAGATGCTGCAAGAGGAAGCCGAAGACCTTGGACAGGAAGCCTTCGTCCCCGATCTCAAGAAGATTAATGCGGCAGGCAAGCATCTGCTCGACCTCATTAACAGTATCCTGGATCTGTCGAAGATCGAAGCGGGCAAGATGGATCTCTTCCTGGAATCCTTCAATATATCCAGCATGGTTCAGGACGTCGTGAGCGTCATGCAGCCTCTCATAGCAAGAAAGTCCAATACGCTAAGGGTCAACTGTCCGGTCGACATCGGATCAATGTTCGGCGACCTCACAAAGGTGCGCCAAGTGCTCTTCAACCTGATAAGCAATGCGAGCAAGTTCACAGATAAAGGAGTGATTACACTCAATATTGAGCGCAAAGAAACTCAACAGGGCGAGTTGGTTCTGTTTGCGGTTAAGGATTCAGGAATCGGAATGACTGGCGACCAGATGAACGCCCTCTTTCAACCTTTCACACAAGCTGATCCATCGACCACTCGCCAGTTCGGCGGCACTGGGCTCGGGCTGTCAATAACCAAGAGATTCTGCCAACTAATGGGTGGCGAGATAACGGTGGAGAGTGAATTAAATCGAGGTTCTTGCTTTACGGTCAGCCTGCCAGTCCAGGCATCACAGATGAAATCGCAGCTTAGTCGATCAAGAGAGCTCACTGATGCCTCGTCGCCGGACGCGGCCACGGTACTGGTCATTGATGACGACCCGGCAGTGCATGACCTGATGAAACGATTCCTCAGCAAGGAGGGATTTCGGGTTGAGTCAGCCTTCGATGCCGAGCAGGGATTGAACCTCGCCAGACAATTGCAGCCCGATGTCATTACGCTTGACGTGGTGATGCCTAAGGTGGATGGATGGGAAGTGCTTTCAACTCTTAAAGCCGACGCCGAACTGGCACATATTCCTGTCATCATGCTCACGATTGTTGATAATAGGAATATCGGCTTCGCCCTTGGCGCGGTTGATTATATGACCAAGCCCGTCGATAGAGAGCGCCTGGCGAGCATCCTGAGAAGGTACAAGAAGGGTGGTGAAGCGTTCAGGGTCTTAGTCATAGAGGATGACGAATCCCTGAGAACGGTCATGAGGTTGCTGTTGCAAAAGGAAGGATGTGTGGTGGGTGAAGCTGCGAATGGGAAAGAAGGACTTAAGAGAGTCGCAGAGGGCTTGCCCGGACTGATACTTCTTGACCTGATGATGCCTGAAATGGATGGATTTGAGTTTGTTAAGGAACTGCGCCAGCGCAAACAATGGCGAGACATCCCGGTGTTGGTAATTACAGCGAAAGACATCACCGAAGAAGACCGGCGAAGATTACACGGCTACGTGGAAAGGATTCTCGAGAAGGGTGCATACAGTCGTGAGGAGCTGTTAGCAGAAGTGCGTGACTTGATGATCGCTTGCATTCAAGAACAACGTGCTGCCAAGCGGTAGTTGCTGCAAGTTGGGGGGAGACATGCCAAAAATACTCTTGGTTGAAGACAATGAGATGAATCGAGATATGCTTTCTAGGCGCCTGGCTCGACACGGATTTCAGGTCGTTTCAGCGATTGACGGCGCGCAGGGAGTTGCCATGGCGCGTTCTGAGGCGCCCGACCTGATATTGATGGACATGAGCTTGCCCGTAGTGGACGGTTGGCAGGCGACGCGAGAAATCAAAGGCGCCTCGGATACCAACAAGATCCCCATCATTGCCTTGACCGCGCACGCCCTGGCCAGTGATTGTGAGAGAGCCCTGGCGGCGGGCTGCGATGACTATGACATAAAGCCGATAGAGTTGCAGCGGCTGCTCAACAAGATTCAAGCGTTGTTGAAGGGAAGGACTGCATCCTGACGATGGATGATAAGAAGGACTCAGCCAATCAAAGTGCGATCCTTGTTCACTTGAGACATGAGCTTCGCACGCCGCTCAACGCGATTATTGGGTATTGCGAGATGTTGCTGGACGATGCCGTTGGGTCGGAGTGCCATGGCCTCGTTTCCGAACTTGAAAGACTACAGGAAGCCGGTAAGAGATTGCTCGAACTCGTCACCGCAGTCTTGGCTCCTTCCAGTTCCAAAGCATTGCAGGGAACAATTGACTTCGAAGCGTTCGGCGCCGAGGTTCGCGAAAAATTGCGCGGACCTGTGGATGATGTGTTACTGTGCACGGAAGGGTTGATTCGCGCGGCCGAAGAACAAGGCTATGAGAATCTGGTTGCTGACCTCCACAACATACGCACTGCAGGTCGAAATCTACTCGCTTTCATCGAGGAAGTTCCCTGGACCACGAGCAAGAAGCGTGAGCCTCAAGCTAACACGGAGGAAGCCACTGCCGGCTCGTATCAGCCGGTGAATAAGCCTTCGGATGGCGATTCAGAGACGGTAAGTGACCTACAGGGGGTCGAACTTGGATCGCTCCTGGTGGTCGATGACAATGAGATGAACCGCGACATATTGTCACGCTGCTTGATGAGGCGCGGACATGCCATTGCGACCGCGAAGAGCGGGCGCGAAGCGTTGGCGATCCTCAAAAGCCACAACTTCGATTTAGTATTGCTGGATATCATGATGCCGGATATGAACGGCTACGAGGTAGTACACCATCTGAAAGCCGATAAGTCGTGGCGAAACATTCCGGTGATCTTCATAAGCGCGATAGACGATACATCACGGAAGGTCGAGGCTTTCAAGTCAGGGGGTGTCGACTATGTCACAAAACCTTTTCAGGCGGAAGAGGTCCTTGCGCGAGTTGAGAATCAACTGAAGATTGCCAGGCTACAGAAAGCTCTGGAACTGCAGAATGAGGAGCTTGTCAAAAGAAACGAAGATCTGATCCGCGCTCAAAGGCGAACCGAAATTGTCTTCTCTGCGCTGGCAGACATTTTACCGGGCACAGTTCTGGATGACAAGTATCGCTTAGAGCATAAAATTGGTTCGGGCGGATTTGGCGCGGTTTATCGGGCCACGCATCTCAGCTTGAATAAACCTGTTGCTGTGAAGATTTTCCGGCCTACGTCAGGGAACGATTTGCCGGAAGGGCTGAAGAGATTTCGTTTGGAAGGCATCTCGGCTAGCCGCATAATACACCGGAATGCCGTCGCAGTGCTCGATAGCGGTATCTCCGGAGCTGGGATGGCGTACTTGGTTATGGAATTGTTGCAAGGGCACACCCTCGCTGAGGAGCTTGAGAAAAACAAGAGGTTGACCCCCGCGCGGACGCTGGAAATCCTCATTCCCGTTTGCGATGCGCTGGCGGAAGCTCACGATATGGGTATCGTGCATCGAGATGTCAAGCCAGAAAACATTTTTCTTCATCAAACCAAGCACGGGGAAGTCATAAAAGTTGTAGACTTCGGAATAGCCAAGCTGCTCGATCCGGCAAGTAATCCTTCAAACCGGGTATTGACTATCTCGGGCAGCGTCGTCGGAACGCCGGCCTACATTGCGCCTGAACGCCTTGCCGATAAGCCCTATGATGGGCAGGCAGACGTCTATAGCCTCGGGATTTTATCCTACCAGATGTTGACTGGGCGTGTACCGTTTCAGCCCTCGGACGGAGGATCATGGGCGATGGGGATAATGCACTTGACCAAGGAGCCGGCACCACTCAGAGAGATCGATCCAAACATACCGCCGGCCCTTGAAAGCATCGTGATGCAGACCCTGCTGAAAGATCCCAACAGCCGTCCAACAGCGAGAGAGTTGGCTAAGCAGGCCAGAGAGCTTGGCGCCATTGGTGCCGACGATGTGCTTTCATAACGGGTTCAGGAGTTTTATCCGGCGCCTCGTTGACAGTCTCGCAGTATTCACTTGCGATTCACCTTCGACAATCAACGAGCGGCATGCAAGAATCCATGAACGGAGCGATCATAGAATCTTATGAGCCGTATCAGAATACTACCCGCTGGCCGGGCGGCGGCGCTCGCATTATTCGTCACGATAGCAGTGGCGCTGCTCGTCTATCTCGTCTTTCGTAATAAACACGTTCAAAGCGATCAATCACGGCCAAAGCTTCAGGGAAAGGTCGTCGCCGTCTTTACTAACACTCACTACGCGCATGAGGTCAACGGACAAGTGCGCTTCAACATCACCGCCGGCACGGACAAGACGTATCAGGATGGGACTCACGAACTGGAACAGGTCAAGCTCGAGGCTTACGGCACAAACGGTGATCGCCACGACGTTGTAACATCGGATCGCGGTAAGGTGAGCGATCCTGCCGATCTCAGCAAACTGGATGCGGAGTTCCTCTCGAATGTCGTCGTGCAAACCTCTGAAGGCCTCACGCTAAAGACGAGTTATCTGCATTACGATCAGGCTAAGAACACCGTCGATACGAAAGAGGTTGTGGAGTTTGAAGGACGCAACTACGCCGGGCATGCTACCGGGATGCTCGTGGAAGCGAGCTACGAACGCGCAACCTTGATGAAGGATGTCGACCTAACGATCAAGCCCGAAGACAAAGCGACCCGCGAAGCGAACGCCGGCCAGGTTGCAACACAGTCACGCGGCCGCGAAGAAAGCGCGGAAGAACGAGCCGCTCGAAAGGCTCGAAAACGCGCTCGCAAGGAGGCGCGTCGCAGAGCGGCTGAAGAGGTCGCCCAGGCGGCGCCTCCCTCCTCTCCGGATTCTCATGCCAGCGCGAAGCCGAGCGTTGCACACGAATCGAAAAAACCAACGAGGATACAGAGCGCAATGGCTGTGCTTGAAAAGAAAGAGCATCGAATCACGCTCGACGGCAGCGCTACGGTTACTCAGGGAAGTGACGAGTTGCGCGCTGACCACATGATCAGTTACACCGATGCCACAAACCATCTCGAGCGAGTCGAGGCCCGCGGCAATTCTTCGTTGAAGCAAACCGAGAAAGCGGAGATCAAGTCTCCCGACATGGATTTCTTCTTCAATGAAACGCATCAGCTTGCGCGCGCAGTCGCGATGCGGGGAGCTTATGCGAACTCGCTCGGCGACGGGCCGTCAAAAGAAGCCAGCGCTGATACGATCGAAGCGATATTTGTGCAAGGGCCTCAAGGCAGCGTGGTCGATTCGATCAAGGCACAAGCAAATGCCGACGTAAAAATTCACGCGCCGGCTCCTGCGAATCCCAAAGCAAATCCCGCCGAGCGCGAGCTCAAGGCGGACGACGTGACAATGCAGTTCTTTCCCGACGGCAAAACAATCAAAGGGGCAGACGCCGTCGGTGGTGCAACGATGACGGTAACTCCAATTCGCGCTGAGCGTGGCGCGGACAAGAAAACGATCCGCGCGCCTCGAATGAACGCGGTATTCTTTGACGCGGGCAATCGAATCAAGACCTTTACCGCGGTCGATGGAGTCAAGGTCGAGTTAGAAGCGTTGATAAAAGATGCGCATCCACCTCGAGTGACGACCAGCAAGACCGCGAGAGCCGATTTTCTCGAAGACGCGCAGGATATCGAACGCGTCTCTCAGGAAGGTAACTTCAAGTACAATGAAGGAGATCGGAATGGGATTGCCGAGCGCGCGGTTTACGACGGACAGAAAGAGTGGCTGAGTCTTCGCGGGAAGCGTCCGATGGTTTGGGACTCGAAGGGAAGGACGCAGGCCGACGAGATCGACTACGATCACGACCGAGACGAAACTCACGCGCGGGGCGACGTTCGCACAACTTACTACAGTCGCGAATCGACCAACGACGCGACGCCATTCAAGAATAATAAATCGCCGATTTTCGTAACCGCGCAGCGCGCCGACGCTCAGAATCAGGAAGGGATCGCCGTGTACACGATAAATGTTCGCGGTTGGCAGGATGACAACTTTGTGAAGGCCGACCGCATTGAGCTTTATCAGGACGATCAACGAATGGTTGCCATAGGCAATGTAGAGAGCGCGCTCTATCAAGCGAAACGGGAGACCTCGCCCGGCAAGCAGGAGGTCGTGCCCGGTTTCGCCACCGCCGACAAGCTTATCTACTCCGATACTGAGCGTAAGGTCCACTACGAAGGGTCGGTGAAGGCACGGCAGGGTACGGACCGAATAGAAGCGGCGGTGGCAGACGTCTTCCTTCAAAAAGACGTGAACGAAGTCGATCACATAAACGCCCAAGGCAACGTCGTGCTGACGCAGCCCGGGCGGCGCGGTGTCGGGGAAAAACTCGCGTACACAGCGGACGATGGACGCGCGGTCTTGACCGGAAAAACAGCGCGAGTTGACGACGTCGAGAAGGGCGCTACAATGGGCTCTCAATTGACTTTCTATAGTCGCGATGATAGGATTTCCGTCGAAAATCAACAGGGTACAGGACGTGTTAAATCAATCCATCGATTGACGAAGAGTAAGCCAAATTGAAAGCGACAAGATGGTAGAAGATGTGTCCCTGATCCAGCGCCGGATCGCCGAAGCGCGGTCTCAATCAGAACTCCCCTTACAACAAACAAGCATTCTGGCCGCCGAGGGTTTGCGTAAGTCTTATCGCAAACGCACCGTCGTCGACAACGTTTCGCTCGACATACATCAGAACGAGATCGTGGGATTACTTGGGCCGAACGGCGCCGGTAAAACGACGATCTTCTACATGATAGTGGGACTCGAGCGACCCGATTCGGGGAAGATCACTCTCGATGAGAAAGACCTTTCGCGGTTGCCGATGTATCTGCGAGCGCGCGACGGCATAAGCTACCTTCCGCAGGAAGCATCGGTATTTCGCAAGCTGACGGTCGAAGAGAACATAATGCTGGTGCTTCAAACGCTGCCGCTGACCAGGGCACAGCGTGAGCACAGGCTCGAGCTCCTGCTCAGCGAGCTCGACATCGCTTACGTGCGGCACACTAAAGCTTATCAGCTTTCAGGCGGTGAGCGTCGAAGAACCGAGATAGCGCGATGTCTTGTCATTGAGCCGAGATTCATCCTTCTGGATGAGCCGTTCGCCGGGATCGATCCGATTGCAGTGATCGACATACAGGGAATGGTGCAGAAGCTCCGAGAGCGCGGCATCGGCGTGTTGATAACAGATCACAATGTTCGAGAGACTCTGGCGATTACAGACAGAGCGTATATAATTAACGACGGAAAAATTTTCCGCGCGGGCACTCCCGACGAGCTCACGCGTGACAATGAAGTAAAACGAGTCTACCTGGGGGAGAATTTCAGAATGTAGTCACGGTAATTTGTCATTGGTCATTTGCTGCCCTTTTCCAATTATTTTCTCAGCCAATTTCAAACAAATGACTGATGACGAATGACCAACGACAGATGAGCTATGTCCGTCAAGCCACATCTAAGCACGAGCCTTTCACAGCGGTTAGTTTTAACTCCGCAGATGCGCCAGCGTATCGAGCTGTTGGCGATGACCAAGCTCGAGCTCGCCGACATGGTGCAAACCGAGTTGACGACGAATCCGGTTCTCGACGAAGTAGCTCCCGGTGAAGGCGTCGACGACAACTCGCAACTGGCCGATGATCTCGCGGCAGTCGATGCAACCACTGCCGACAACAACAGCACTCCTGAACCTTCTAACTCGGCCGCGCCTCCTGTTGAAGCATCCCCTTCAGAGCAAGCCCCGTCGGGTGAGACCGCTCCAACCGCGAGCACAACCGAAGCGACACCTGTGGATGGCGAGGCAGAGCCGGAACGCGAGCGCGACCCATTTGAAGAGGTAGACTTCGGTTCGACCTTTGAAGAGTATCTTGATCCTGGTTACAAGACTCACGAGTACGAAGCCAAGGACGATGTGTCCTTCGAGAACATGCTGACCAGGCGAGACTCGCTTTGCGAACAGTTAATATGGCAGCTCCATTTGACGGAGACTCCAGACGATGTGCGGGCTGCCGGCGAAGCGATTATCGGAAACCTGGATGAGAACACGGGATTCCTGGATGCGACCGTCGAGGAGATCGCTGAGATGGGCCCGTGGCCCGTCGAAACGGTCGAACGCGCTCTTCAAGTCGTTCAATGGCTGGATCCTGTCGGTTGCGCAGCGCGGGATGTGAGAGAGTCGCTGCTCGTACAACTGGCTTATTACGGCTACGGTGATCGGCTTGCCGTGAAGCTGGTGGAAGATCATCTCGATCATCTGCAGACTCACAAGCTGCCCGAGCTCGCCAAGATGATCGGCGCGCCTCTCGAGCAGCTTCTGGATGAGATGGAGATCATCAAGAAGCTCGATCCCAAACCTGGCCGCAAGTATTTTTCTGACGAAGCGCAGCCGGTAATCCCCGAAGTCACGATTGAGAAAGTCGACGACGATTACGTGTTGCGTTTCGAAGACGACGGCATGCCGCATTTGCGAATCAATCGAACTTATCGTCAGATGATGGAGTCGAAGGACTCGTCAAAAGAAACGCGGGACTATATCAAGGAACGATTTCGCTCGGCGGTTGATCTGCTGAAGAACATCGAGCATCGCCGGCAAACGATTTATCGCGTGTGCCAGTCTATCGTGGAGCGGCAACGTGACTTTCTCGATCACGGAATAGAGCACCTGAAGCCGATGATGCTCAAAGATATTGCAGAAGACATAGGCATGCACCTCAGCACTGTCTCGCGAGTCGTGAATCGCAAGTACGTCAACACGCCGCAGGGAGTCTATGAATTGCGACGGTTCTTCACCGAGGGAATGAGAAGTGACACCGGAGAAGACGTTTCGACTCGAGTGCTGAAATTGAAGATCAAGAAGATGATCGAAGCGGAAGATCCCCACCACCCAATTACTGATGACGAAGTAGCCAAGCGCCTGGCCAGAGACGGCGTCAAGATGAGCCGTCGAACCGTCGCGAAGTATCGAGATCAGATGCGCATCCCGGGCTCGCGAGAACGTCGCGCTATCGTTTGACGGTCCGACTTCGGATGCTTGCAAAGAAGAGTGGCTCCGATACGCGTACTAAGTTCGCAATCAAAATCAATCGGCAACAAGAGGGAGAATACTAAATGGAATTTGAGTTCACCGGTCGTCATATCGACATAACGCCGGCAGTCGAACGATTGGTGCGAAAGGAACTCGGAAAGCTCGATCGAATTCTTGATTCGGCCCCGATTCGAACGCACGTGACAGTGTCGGCGGAGAAGCATCGTAAACGAACCGAGATTGTTGTCTACTGGCGCGACAGTGTCTTTACCGCCGTCGGTGAAAACTCCGACCTGACCCAGTCAGTTGCTGCGGCAGCCGCAAGAGTTCAGAAACAAGGACTCAGGCTGAAAGAAAAGTTTCAGGCGAGGAAACGTGGCCGTCAGCCGGCAAAAGCAGTCGCTCCAATTCCAGGAGGAGCGATCGAAGCCGCGCCCAACGCCCCTCGGATCGTGCTTCAGCGCCGTTATCGGGTGAAGCCTATGACGCCCGAAGAAGCCGCGATAATGCTCGGCGACTCCGATGATCAGTTCATCGTATTTCGCGATGCCGACACCAATCGCGTCGGCGTGCTTTACAATCGCACGGACGGAAACTTCGGACTCATTGAACCGTGAGACAAGGCAAAAGTAAAAAGGAAAAAGGTAAAAAGATCGACGGACTTTTTCCTTTCACCTTTTGCCTTTTTACTTCTTATGCCTGCTTCAGTAGTCATCATTACGGGAGTTTCGGGGTCGGGGATGTCTTCGGCCCTGAAAACATTTGAAGATCTCGGTTACTTCGCGATAGACAACCTGCCCGCCCAGCTCATACCAACGTTTGTCAGGTTGTGTGACGAATCCAGCGAAATCGATTTGACCGCTTTTGTAGTCGACGTTCGCTCCCGCGAATTTCTAAATGTATTTCCCGGCATTCATGAAGAGTTGAAGGAGAAGGGCGTCAACGTCACGGTGTTATTTTTGGAAGCGGATGACGAAGTGCTGCTGAGGCGCTACAGCGAAACACGCCGGCCTCACCCGTTGCCCGACCAGGATGTACGCCAGGCAATCTCGCAGGAGCGCGAGCTGCTCTCGGAAATCCGCGAGCTCGCCGATCACGTTATCGACACTTCAGAGCTTACGGTTCACACGCTGCGTGATGTGATCAAGGATCATTTCGCTGGGAGCGGCGGCGCTCACGGGTTGAACGTGACGGTGTCGTCGTTCGGCTTCAGACACGGATCGCCTCGCGGCCTGGACATGCTATTCGATGTAAGATTTCTTCCGAATCCTCACTTCGTCGCGGAGCTTCGTCCTCTCAGCGGAAGGGACTCGAAGGTGATCGAATACTTGCAATCGAAAAGCGAGGTCGAGGATACTATCGCGCGATTTGTCGATTTGCTTTCATACTTGTTACCCCGATTTCAGCGCGAAGGTAAAAGTTATCTGACGATTGGCGTCGGTTGCACCGGGGGCCGCCACCGCTCGGTGATGGTGACTGAAGCCATCAACAAACGACTTCAGGAATTGGGATACGAATCCAGAGTATTGCATCGCGACCTTGGAAAGGAAGAGGAACGCTACACGGGCTGACGCTTAAAAAAAGGAAGGCACGGTGACGAGTAGATGGTAGGCGGAGTTGTAGTGACTCACGGACAGTTGGCCAACGAGCTTGTGTCGTCGGCGGAAATGATTGTCGGTGAGATGCATCACGTCACCGCCGTTTCGATTGGGTGGCACGACGATGTCGACGTGGCGCGAGAGGAAATCGAACGAGCGATTCAGCGAGTGGACGGCGGCGATGGAGTGCTGCTCCTCACCGACATGTTTGGCGGCACGCCTACCAATATTGCAGCCAGCTTTCTGGGGAGCGCGCCGGTTGAAGTTGTAACCGGAGTCAACTTGCCGATGGTGATCAAGCTCGCAACTCAAGAGAAGAGTGAAACACTTTCAGAGCTCGCCCGCCGCGTTCGCGATCAGGGACAACAGCAAATTCATCTCGCGAGCGAAATACTGACACCGAAAAAGACTTGAAAGTCGAGTATCAATAACCCGACGATCGGACTTTCGTAAGGCACGACCTGAAGAATGATTTCCGAACCTCAGAATTCGAACCCCAGCTTTCAAAACTCACACCATGAATCACCGCCGCGCGATCCGGGGTCCTCGATCCGCGATCCGCAACTGCTGCGGATTTCCGACCTGCGTGTCAATTTCCGCACTGAAGACGGAGTCGTTAATGCAGTCGACGGCGTAAGCCTCGACATCGCTATGGGCGAGACGCTCGGGCTGGTCGGCGAAAGCGGATGCGGAAAATCGGTGACTGCGTATTCGATTCTCAAGCTTCTAACCGTCCCGCCCGCCCAATACGCAGGCGGACAGATCATATTTCGAGGCGACGACTTGATGGCGCTCGATGAACAGGCGATGCGCCGGGTGCGAGGGGACCTGATCTCAATGATCTTTCAGGAGCCGATGTCTTCGCTCAATCCGATCATGTCGATCGGCGCGCAGATCACCGAAGCAATACGGGAGCACCGCAAGGCATCAAGACGCGACGCTCGCGACAAGGCGATCGATATGCTGCGTCGCGTCGGAATACCTTCGCCGGAAACACGCTTTCACGAGTACCCGCATCAGCTCTCGGGGGGAATGAAGCAGCGGGCGATGATCGCGATGGCGCTCGTGTGCAGGCCGTCGTTGCTGATCGCCGATGAACCGACGACTGCTTTGGACGTCACGATTCAAGCGCAGATCCTGGAGCTGTTGAACGTGCTTCAACGCGAGCTCAACATGTCGGTGCTTCTGATCACTCACGACCTTGGAGTTGTAGCGGAGACCTGCGATCGAGTAGCGGTTATGTATGCAGGAAAGATTGTTGAATTAGCGCCGGTCGAATTACTGTTTGAAGCTCCGAGGCATCCTTACACTCACGGTCTGTTTGGTTCGCTGCCGGCTTTAGGCGTTAGGAAAAAGACGCTCGCGGTGATTCCAGGTTCCGTGCCGAGCCCGTTCGACTTTCCTTCGGGTTGCAGATTTCGCACTCGATGCTCGATGGCTCAGGATATTTGTAAACAAGAGCCGCCGCTTCGCGAAATAGTGCTAAATCATTTATCAGCGTGTCACTTTGCCGAGGAAGTTGAGAAGATGATCAGTAGCGCCCGGCAGCCGGAGACGTCGGGATGAACTCATTGCTGATTATTCGTCCGGCTATCGGCTGCCCATCACTGGCCACCGACTTATGAGCGACATTCTCATCGTAGACAATCTCGTTAAGCATTATCCCATTCGAAAGGGTGTCGTGCCGAAGACCATCGGCTACGTTCGGGCGGTGGACGGCATCTCGTTTTCCATCCCGCGCGGAAAAACTCTTGGCCTGGTTGGCGAGTCGGGATGCGGCAAGACTACAACCGGGCGGACGATTTTGAGACTGGTCGAGCCAACTTCCGGGCGAGTAGTCTTCGATGGGCACGATGTGTTCTCGCTTGGCAGCCGCCAGATGCGCAGACTTCGTCGCGAGATGCAAATAATTTTTCAAGACCCGTACGGCTCGTTGAATCCGAGAATGACAGTCGGTGCAATGCTCGAAGAGCCAATTCTCGTTCACGGAATTGGCTTGGACAAAACCGACGTCGATTCAATCGATGAGAGCGAGGGTTCGAGTAGCGCGCTGAAGTCGAGGCGCAAACGCGCAAGAAAGCGAGTGGAGGAGCTTTTGAATCTAGTCGGCCTCGCGCCGGAACACGCAAGCCGTTACCCGCACGAGTTTTCGGGCGGGCAACGACAGAGAGTAGGAATCGCTCGCGCGCTTGCGTTGGAGCCCAAGCTCATAATCTGTGATGAAGCGGTGTCGGCCCTCGATGTGTCGATCCAGGCGCAGATTCTCAACCTGCTCGGCGAGCTTCAACAAAGTTTCAGATTGACCTACTTGTTCATCGCTCACGACCTTGCCGTAGTAAGGCACATCTGCGATCGAGTGGCGGTGATGTATTTGGGAGAGATCGTCGAAGAAGCTGATACTGAAGAGATCTTCGCGAATCCGCTCCATCCTTACACGCAGGCATTGCTGTCTTCGATTCCGATTGCAACGCCGCGGGCAAAGCGCGAGCGGGTTCGCGTCGAAGGAGACGTTCCGACTCCGATCGATCCGCCCGAAGGTTGCCGGTTTCACACTCGCTGCCCGATTGCGATTGAAGAATGCAGGATGGCAAAGCCTCCATTGATGGAAGCCGGCTCAGGACACCGCGTTGCGTGCATTCGGACCGACGTGTCGTCAACTCTACAGGTCAAAAGAAAGTAAAGAAGCTTTTGTGTGTCACCGCTCCAACGAGGACTGACGGGGCGCCTCGGATTCGGCGTCGTCGTCTTGAACTCTCGTGAGGCCGCCGCTGTTTCGCGACAAGCTGTGACTGCCGGAATGGTGGTTGTGGTTGTGAGGTGTGTAGCGGCTTTCAGCTTTAGTGATCTCCTCGATATGCGAGTCAAGCTCTATGAATTGATCGGCCACGTCAATCAGGCGAGGACTGGTGTTGCTTCTGAAGCCCGCAAGTTCGACTCGCACTCCTTTGTAAGCAACGGCGTTGATCGCGTACGCGAAGTCTTCATCGCCTGAAACAAGGACCGCCGTGTCGTACTTATCCGCAAGAGAGAGCATATCGACAGCGATCTCGACATCGAGGTTGGCCTTCTTTGTGCCGTCGGCGAAGGTCTTCAACTCCTTCTCGACTACTCTGTAGCCGTTGCGACGCATCCATAGCAGGAAACCCTGTTGCCGCTCCGCTTTTTCGTCCACGCCGGTATAAAAGAATGCCCGCAAAAGTGGAGAGTCGTTTCTTAGAAAATTCAAAAACTTAGCATAATCGATTTCTACACCAACCGATCTCGCCGCGTGAAATAAGTTATTACCGTCAATGAAGATCGTAATCTTGCCTCTCATAAATCCTTTTCAATTCCTGCTATTAACAACAGATTTAAATACAGTGAATGTCTAACATACACATTGGGGTGTTGCAAGCTGAGGCCTGTGGAACACATCCGTTCATGGAGATGAGTCGTCTACATTATTTCGTCGAAACTGTTTATTACGCGACGCCCGCCTGCGTGTGCCTCAACGTTTCCCGGCCGCGAGCATAAAACGGTTTCAAGTCCCGCGGCCGCCGCGGCGTCTAGTTCTGATGTGACATCGGAGACAAAAAGTGTTCCCGCCGGCTGGAGCTTGATCGCGTGCGCAATGCGACGATAGCTTTCTGACTCCTTTTTTGATCCTATCGTCGTGTCAAAGTATCCGTCGATGAAGGAAGTCAGGTCGCCGAACTCCGTATGTGCGAACAAAAGCTTCTGCGCCAACACGCTTCCTGAGGAGTAAATGAAGATCAGACGTCCCTGGTCGCGCCATCGTCGGAGCGCTCTGGGCACATCTTCAAAGACCTGACCGCGGAGCTCACGCTTGAGGTAGCCTTCTTCCCAAATCTTTCCCTGAAGCGATTTTAATGGAGACGATTTCCGGTCACGATCCATTAACCAATGAACGTATGCAGTAACGCCATCGATTGAGACTTGCCGCGAAGGATCTTTCAACGAAGGTGGGTTGAATCCTCGAGCTTTGTCCTGGGCGTTCTCCTCGATGAGCGCATTGATCTCAGCTCGAGAGGACGGGAAATTCGCCGACAAGTATTCTCTAACGCGCGACCGCGCGTAAGGGAAAAGAATCTCGTAAACGAAATCAACCGGAGTAGTCGTGCCCTCGATGTCGAGGAGAATTGCGTTGATTGTCTTTGCGGTGAGCGGCGACTGAGATCTGTCCAATTGCTAATACCCTGCGCCTCGCGCCGGCAGATACGTAGCTCCCAGGCACACCGGTTGATAATTAACATCGGCTCCGCTCTCGGTGTAGCGAGGAGCCCAGCCGGCGGGGTCCTGGAACAAACGAATCGCTCTGATTTCGCGATCCTGGCATAGATTGAACCAGTGCAGAGTTCCTCTTGGGACTCGGATCAAATCGCCGGATTCAACTTCGACGGCTATGACAGCTCCTTCGCGAGGATGAATGTGAAATAAGCCGCGGCCGTGAATGATGAATCGAACTTCGTCTTCATCGTGCCAGTGCTCACGGTTGAATTTCGCAAGCATCGCGTCGAGTCCGGGGGTGCGCGAGTTTACATCAATCACATCTGCCGTGACGTAGCCGCCTACGACCTTGAGCCGTTCGATCTCGTCCGAGTATGCCGCCAGTATCTCGTCTGCCGCAGCGTTTGGTGCGACCGAACGCGGCGGATTCCATCGCTGGTAATCGATTCCGATTTCCCTCAGGCATTCCGTCACTGCGTCGCGGCTGCGAAGAGTTCGATTCTCGTCGGGAATTGTGATCACGGCCATGGCTCACCTCCGGGGTCACGAGCGAGTTGCGAAACGAGTACGGCCCAGGACTTCCAGCAGGAACTCAAATATCTCAACGTGGCGCTTGGCTTCTGCGACGTTTTTGCCCCACGTGTACAACCCGTGACGACGGAGCAGAAATCCGTGTGCACTCGGCTGCGGAGTCAGCACTTCTTCAACCGATTCCGTCAGCCGATTCATGTCCTGAGAGTTATCAACTATCGGCAGCCATTCTGAATGTTCGTGTGTTGAAACTCCTTCGAGTCCCTTCAGCATCTCGAACCCTTCAATTGTCAGGCCGCCGTCACTTGCAAACCTATCGGAGAGAATATTGCTCCAAACTGAATGGGTGTGCAACACGGCGCCGGCTCCGCGAAGTCGAACGACTGCGAGGTGCAATAACGTCTCTGCTGAAGGCCGGCCAGAACCGGCGAGAACTCTTCCTTCGCCGTCGACTTGGAGAATGTGATGCGCTGCCAATTCGGACTTATCTACGCCGCTGGAAGTAATCGCTAGGCGCAGTGGTTCGCGATTAACGACGGCGCTGAAATTTCCGCTCGTCCCAAGAACCCAACCTCGCCGGTGAAAGTCAGGGCCGAGGCTGGCAAGACTTATCGCCGTGGCAGTGAACTCACCGAGAGTAGCTTCCGTTTTGGCTTCAAGCATAATCAAAGCCACTTCAAGTGTATACTTACGAGCCTGTCGCAAAACCTCGCGTATCGGAAATCGCCCGAACTCGATCGCGAATCGGCGCGTCAATAAATTCATCCGAATGCACGAACTCTGGATAAACGCTTAGCCGCTCTTTCAACTCAAAGCCTTCAGCGGATGTTTTCTCTGCGAGCCGTCCCAGATGCGGCCACGGTTTTTCAGGATTGATGAAGTCCGGTGTCAGCGGGGAAATCCCGCCCCAATCGTTGATTCCCGCACGAAGAAGAAAAGGATAATCGTCATCCGAAAGGTTTGGCGGCGCTTGAACGTTCATATCACGAAGCAGGAGCCGCGCGACTGCAATCGTTCGAGCGTGGTCAGATTGGCTGGGCTCAGCGTGATTGCGCATCGGGATATCGGGTTTCGCTCGAAAATTCTGGACGATGACTTCCTGAATGTGACCATAGCGGCGATGCAGCTCGCGAATCGCAAGCAGGGAATCGACTCGTTCATCAAGCGTCTCACCAATGCCAATCAAGATACCCGTCGTGAATGGAATCTTAAGGCGGCCGGCTTCTTCGATGGTCTTCAGCCGAAGCGAAGGAGGCTTGTCGGGCGCGTTGTCGTGAGGCATTCCCGGAAGCGTCAGCCTGTTACTCGAGTTCTCGAGCATAAGGCCCATACTGGGATTGAACTGTCGAAGAGTTGCGAGATCCTTGCGTGCCATCAAGCCGGGATTCGCGTGAGGCAGCAATCCAGTTTCGTTGAGCACCCGCTCGCACATCTGGGCCAGATACGAGAGCGTCGTGCGATGACCAAATCGAGCAAGCGTTTCGCGCATCTCCGGAAAAATCGCTTCGGGACGATCGCCCAGACTGAACAGCGCTTCTTTGCAGCCTAGTCGCGCGCCTGCTTCTGCCACCGCGAGCACTTCGTCAGGACTCATTGTTCGCGCGCCAGGCTGACCCGGATCTTTGCGAAAGGTACAATAGCCGCAATAGTCGCGGCAAAGATTGGTAAGCGGAATAAAAACTTTCTTCGAATACGTGACGCCGGTTCCTTTGAAGCGATTGCGCAGTTGGGCAGCTGCGCTCATCAGCGAGTCAAGCTCATCGCCTTCGCGAGCGCGAATCAGCGTGCTCGCCGCATCGCGAGTCAGCTCTCCTTCGCGGGTTGTGGCCAACGCTTCCGCGAAATTCATGCGCGTTGAAGTGATTGTTTGCATAAACAATACGAAGCCGGCTCTGTCTCGAATGACAAACCAGCTCGATCAAGGTTGTGAATAGTATATTGCGTTATGAAACCTCACGCGAGCGGCCAGGAGTCAAACGTCTGAATCTTTCGCTCAATCACGCTGATTCGCCTTCGCAGAACGCGCAAGCTATAATCCGATTTTCGTGAGCGCGTGGACGGCAAAAAATTCGAGGTGAACGACTAAAATGCAAGCTCTGGTTGGTTTGATAATGGGATCCAAATCCGATTGGGAAACGATGTCGCATGCAGCCGAGACGCTCGAGAAGTTGGAAATAGCATTCGAAGTGCGAGTGTTATCCGCGCATCGCACGCCCGATCAGCTCTTCGAGTATGTCGAATCCGCTGAGCAGCGTGGCATCGAAGTGATCATCGCTGCTGCCGGCGGCGCTGCCCATCTCGCTGGTGTCGTGGCGGCGAAAACACTTCTACCGGTGCTCGGAGTGCCGATGGAATCAAAAGCGCTGAAGGGTTTGGACTCTTTGCTGTCGATGGTTCAGATGCCCGCCGGAATTCCGGTCGGCACGCTTGCGATCGGACGCGCAGGTGCAGTGAATGCTTCGTTGTTTGCGGCGGCTATTCTTGGAATCAAGCGGCCGGAATATCGCGAAGCGATTCGAGGCTATCGTGACACTCAAGCCAAAGCGATCCTCGATCATCCGGATCCTCGTGAATAGATTTGAAAGGATGTGCAGTTAGCCGTTCACTTTGTTTCGGCTACGGCGGATCGAAGGAACTGATCGAGCAGCTCGGCATATTTTGCGCTTCGGTCGGCTATCTCTTCTTCGGTTTCTTTCATTTCACGGCGGGATTGATAAAGCTCATCAGCAATCTGAATCGCGGCAAGTATTGCCACTCTCAGCGAGTCCACGGTCATCGTAGCTCGAGCGATTTCGTTCATTCTCTTGTTGACGTGCTCGGCTAACTCCTGAATGTAGTCCGAGTCGTGACTGCTCCGAAGGGAGTAAGTCTGATTGTAGATTACGACTTTGTGTGACTGACTCGGATTGTTTTCCATAGTGAATCACTCACGCGGTCTTGCGGGAGATATTCGCAGCGATTACTTCTTGAGCGCCTCGACGGCTTCCATATCGAGCATGGCGATGGCGTCGAGCATGCCCTCTACTTTTAACTTGATCGCATCGCGCTCGGTCAACAACCTCTCGACCTGGGACTCGAGGCGGTCCTTGTCATCATTCGCCCGGCTCACTTCTCGTCGCAGACTCAAAACTTCTCGCTCGAGCGATTCACGTTCCTGCCGCTCGCGTTTGAACTGCTCGATCGTGCGGTAGATTTTGTCTTCGAGATGCGAGAACTTTTCCAAACCGTAGATTCCGCTCACGACCCCCCCTGCTGCGTAACGATGAAGGCTGAATGATGAACGCGGAACCCCAATCAGGCGTTCAACATTCATCGTTCATCGTTCATCATTCATCGTTCATCGTTCATCATTCATCGTTCATCGTTCATCGTTCATCGTTCATCGTTCATCATTCATCGTTCATCGTTCATCGTTCATCGTTCATCGTTCATCGTTCATCGTTCATCACTCATCTTAGCTGTGCGCCGAAACGGTTCTGAAGCTCCGCTCTCACTCGTTCGTGCATTTCTGTCACTTCTTCATCCGTAAGCGTGCGGTCTTGCGCGCGATATATAACTCTGAATGCGAGTGAATGAAGCCCTTCCGGCATATCCTTGCCTTTATACATATCGAAGACGCGCACTGAAGCAATTTCTGGAATCCCGAGACCGCGCACAGCCTCCTCGATATCGCCCCACATCACCGAGTCCGGTACGAGCGCGGACACATCACGAGAAGCAGCCGGATACCTGGGCAGTGCGTGGTAGCGCACGTCAGCAGGCCGTAATGCAAATAACTTTTCAAGCTCGATCTCCGCGACGAAAACAGGCTGACGAAACTTGTAAAGAGAGGCCACTCGCGGATGAAGCCGACCGAACCGCGCTACCTCGGCGCTGTCGCGTTCGAGCACCGCCGACTGTCCAGGATGGAGGTATTCTACACGGGCTCGATTAATTGTAAAGCCCGAGATGTTCATCGTTGAAAGCACGAGCTCGATCGCGCCTTTTATGTCGAAGAACTCGACTTGTTTCGCTCCGCGCCAGTCATCCTCCAGCACGCAACCGGTCATAGCCAGCGCGAGAACTTCGCGCTCGGCCGGTCGTTCGTCCGACGATGCTTCAAACACGCGGCCTATTTCGAAAAGCTTCACGTCTCGTGTGCCTTGATTGAAATTGTGTTGCACGGAATCAAGCAGTCCAGTCAGCAATGAGGCTCGCATCTCGGATTGATTCACATCGATTGGATTGACAATCGTTATCGCATGGCCTCCGCGACGGAACAGCCGATCGCGTTCGCCGCTTACGAAGCTGAAGGAGTAAGCTTCATCGAAACCAATCGAGATCAGAGCGCGACGCACATTGCGGCGATGACTATCGCCGCCAAGATATCTTCCTTCACCGCCCCACGCCGGCAGAGTGACTTCAACCAGATCGTAGCCGACATGTCGAGCAACTTCTTCGACCAGGTCTTCTTCTCGAGAAACATCGACGCGAAAGGAAGGAGGACACGCGCGCAACCGTTTTTGCTCGTCGTCCAGCTCAACATCAAATCCGAGGCCCCGCAAAATCTCCGAAGCTTGTTGAATCGGAACCTTCAGACCTGTTAGCCGTTCGATTCGCGACTCTCGCAACGAAACAGAATCACGAGAGATGAGCGCCGGATAAACGTCGATCGAGCCTTTGAGTACCTGGCCGCCCGCGATCTCGGCGATCATTCCAGCGACACGGTCGGCGGCGCTGGCTTGCGCTTCAAAATCAACACCTCGTGCGAAGCGGTAGGAAGCTTCGGTGTCCATGCCCAGAGCTTTGGCGGTGTGGCGAATCGACGACGGGTTGAAATAAGCGCTCTCGATCAACACATTCGTGGTTCGGTCGCTTATTTCGGTGTCGGCGCCTCCCATCACTCCTGCAATCGCAACTGGCCGATCGGCATCGGCTATGACCAGCATCTCGGGCGCAAGCTCGCGGGTAAAGCCATCCAGCGTTGTAATTTCTTCGCCGGCGCGTGGACGTCTCACGATGATTCTTGCGCCCTGCAACAGGTCGAGGTCGAACGCGTGAGTCGGTTGACCCATCTCGAACATAACGTAGTTCGTAATATCCGCTACGTTATTGACTGACCGCTGCCCAATCGATTCAAGCCGATCGACGAGCCACTTCGGCGAAGCTCCGACTTTTACCTGACGAACGACTCGCGCGGCGTACCGTGGGCACAGATCCGCGTCAAGAATCTCGACCGAGGCGGCCGCTTCAACCGATTCGTCGACTTCATTCAGGGCACTCTTGCGCGAAATCAGGGATGTGCCGCATATCAAGGCGGCTTCGCGGGCGATGCCGATATGCGAAAGAGCATCAGGACGGTTCGAGGTCAGATCGAAATCTAGAATGTGATCATCCCGAATGCGCTCGACCGCTTCGACGGCCAGCCCGGCCATCGTCAATCGCTCGGCAAGTTCTTTCGGATTGAGGGTGAGCGTCACCAACTCGCTCAGCCAGTTGTAACTGATCTTCATTTAGTTCTATGGATTCTCCCGTGTTGCTCAGTGACCGATGAGGATAGCAAAGATTGTGTCTCAATCGAAAGCAACGTTAGCTTCTCGAATGGAGTTGCGACCGCAAATGGCTTGCCCAGGCGCGGGAGTCCTACTTCTCCCCACTAGCCTTTCGCCTGACGTTGCGATCCACCGTGGCGATGACCATCACCCAAATGAAGGCCGCTGAATAACCGGCCAACACGTCAGTTGCATAGTGAACACCGAGGTATATTCTCGACAGGCCAATCAGCAAAACAAGCAGCACCGCCAGCGTCCATGTCACGACACGAATGGAACGGTACGCAGTACGTCGAGAGATCAATACAGCGATTGTGAAGTAGAAGCAGAACGACGCAAGCGCATGCCCGCTCGGGAAACTAAAAGAACTCGGAGACGGAATGTCGAAGAAGGGTTCAGGGCGCGCACGATGAAAGCTCAGCTTCAGCACCTGGTCCAGGATCGTCGCGCCGACCATTGTCGCAATTAACAACATCATAGCCCGATACCTTTTTGCGATTGCAAATCCGATGGCGGTGATAAGGCTAAGTCCAAATAAGAGCGACGGTCCACCAAGGGCTGTCACAACTCGCATCACTGAGGTCAAGGCCGGCGATGCGAACTGATGAATCGCCGAACGGGTCCAATCGTCAAAGCGTCTTGCATCGTTCAGGAGCGCCCCGCTTGCGAGTCGTGCAAATAGAAAGAGGGCCGCGGCAGCGGCGGTCAATCCGACGACGAGCCTCAAGCCGAGACGCTTTCCGAAATCTCTCAGCTTGCTTGCGAAGCCGCGGTTAGTTGTATCTGCGAACTTCATTTGCGTTTCGGCCTTATCGATTCAGCTCATAAACGCGACCACCCCGAACTCGAGCGCCGAAACTCGTCAGTGTTTGAGGCTACAAAACTTGAGTTTTCACGACGCCACGCGAGGCGCTCGATGGAAATGACCGGATTCGCAATATGAATGACGTTGAAGGAGTTGACCTCACCTCGACCACGCGTCGAAGCTGCGGTTCCCGCTTGAACGATGAGTGAGGAATGTCCTCCGAAGCTGTAGCGCTTTGCCATCGGGACTGCGCGGCTGATGTGCAGATGTCCGGAGAGAAACAAGTCGGCGCCGCAGCCCGACAACTCCTTGATAGCCATCCGAGCGCGCCCGACGATGTCACGCTTGTCATGGCCCGCGGGTAAGTCGAATGGATGGTGTGTGACTACGATCTTGATTACATCCTGCGCGGCTGCACAAAAAGACTCGCGAAGCCAGTTCACTTGCTTCTTGTTTACGCGCCCGCCTTTTATCGTGAGCGAGCGGGCAGTATTGAGACCAATAATTGCGATCTCTTCATCGGCGTAGAACGGGCGTAGATCGGTCGTGATGTAGCGGCGATATTTCTCGAGCGGGTGCGCGAAGCGAGCGAGTATATTGTGCAGGGGTATATCGTGATTGCCGGGCACGATGATCTGTGGCCGAGGCAGCGAATCCAAAAACGCGCGGGCGGCCTTGAATTGGTATGATCGAGCGCGCTGCGTCAGGTCACCGGAAACCGCTACCACGTCGGGCCTAATATCATTGATCGCGCGAATCAGCGGAGGAATGATCGCTTCGTCGACGCTTCCAAAATGAATATCGGATAAGTGTACGAGTGTTCGCATCGGTGACAGACTTCACTTGAGCGTTGCCGGCTTTGGAACTATGACCCGCAACGCTCCAGGCAGCGTTCGGTATCGAAGCGGCGGCCGAATCATGTTGACTTCGCCGTCGGTCGATACTCGGACGCGGCTGCGCTTTGTCTCTATCAAAACCTCGGTGGTAGTGAGCCGGACGAAATCCTCGGCTTGATGTAAGCGTCTGAGAAGCGCGCGCACTCCAAGCCCGAGGAGTCCAAGCCGTCCAGTACGGTGAGAAAAGTAAAGACTCAGCCGGCCGGCGTCCAGACGGCTTCGTCCGCCGATGTCGAAGCTCTCCATTTCATATTCGTTGTTGCCGATGAAAACGAAAGGCGTACGGCTCGAGAACTGTTTGCCGTCCGCGTTCAATCTGACGTCCAGAAACGGATATCGCCGCATCACACCGAAAGTTGCCCACACGAAAGCGGGCCATTTGCCTTGCCCGAGCTTCTGCTTCTGTTCGCGCTGGTGCACGATGCTCGGATAAAGACCGAGGCTCGAATTGTTCAGGAAGATGCGGCCGTTGACTTCCCCTACATCGACGTGAACGGCGTGACCTTCGATGATCGTTGCGACCGCCTTCTCGACGTCCAGCGGTATCTTCAAGTCCTTGGCGAAGTGATTGAGCGTGCCGAGTGGCAAAACACCCAGCGTTTTGTCAGTGCCCATCAACGCTGACGCAACCGCGTTAATCGTTCCGTCGCCGCCTCCGCCAACGATTGTCGCGGCGTCGCTAGCGGCCGCGCTTCGAGCCAAATCGATGAGTTCGTTCGTGCTCTTAGCAAGGGATACGTGAACAGAAATGCCGCAGGCGCCGAAAAGACTCGCGATTTGATCGCGCAGGCGATCGTTATCGGAGACCCCCGAACTTGCGTTGATTATGACTTCAACAGACGGCGATGTTTTTTTGATGTCGGTTTCCGTTCGTCATCGCTCCTGCGCATTGAGTGGCAGCATCATAAACTCACGCAAGCCAGTTGTAACTACGTTTTAGTGAACCACCGACACAATTCTAACCGTAAGTTGCTGCCGTCATGTCGAATGGTCCTCATTCCGAAAGTCCAAAACATACAAAGCGGTAAAGTTTAAAATCACTCTATTACAATGGTAAGCCCGTGCGATTCTGACCACTCATCTACAAACTCGTCCTTCGAAAATAGATGCTCTCCGCGCCACGGGTCGTGAACTAGAATGGTTTCTAAACGCGTCTCGACTACGACAACCGCATGCAACTGCGGTGGCCCATCCTCAGAGAGGCGAGTGCGAATATAGACGATTGGAAACATCCCGCGCTCTAGTTCTTGCCTCAAGTCACTAAAGCCCATACTGTATTTTCTAGTCTTGCCAAGACCCAAATGTCGCGCTGCTTCTACCAGGAGGTAGGCATCGGTTCCGCCAAAATGGGTGCAATCGCTAAGCGCCCGTAGTTCTTCTTCCGTCTTAATGATTCCGTATGAGTCAAGAACCATTCTCAAGCAAGCAGGGCCACACGAGTACGGCGTCTCTTGCTTGTGAAGCGGAGGGTGATCAGACATGAACAAGGGTTTCGGCCAAAAGTGCGCCGCTAGCGCGTAGTTCATCTAGTGGAGTATGGTGGATAATATTTCCTTTCACCGAATCAATAAGCAGTTCTCCCACTTGACCACTCTTACCATTTGCATAGGCCACAAGGATGGGCACACGCCAGCCATGAGCCTCCTGTTCAAGCTCAGGATCCTGCGGGCAGTAACGATCGGGCAAACGATTCAGGGAAAGCCAGCCCAGAGCAATCTGAATTGCCTCGCGGCGCGTGACATCTCTCGACAACGGCTGCGAGACTAGTTCTGCGAGTTCCCGCGACTCTTCCAAGGCAAGTCGCTGTTTGAAACTGTTTAACCTCCGCAGTCGCTTCTTCATCGGCGCCTTTGCGTAGCGTTCGAAGCGGTGCGAGATTTGGTGATCATAGACTACAAATCTAAGATCAACCTCTCGTTCGGGTGCCTCCAACATCTGGTCAATGATCCGAGGATCTGCGATCTCCGCCGCCTTTAGTACAAGCGTTACAGGTCCAACATCCAGCGTGCGCCCGAGCAGCCCGACCCATTTCTTGTGCCAGGAAACGACACGGCGGAACTCGCCAGGTCCAATGAATGGAGGTGCTTTCAAATCGATATCCGATTTAATAACACCAGTGACAGTGATGTCGGACCCGCGTATCACCGAAACACCAGTACTAACGCCCTGAAACACTGTTTCCGCAAGTCTCACCTCATCCGCTGGAATCTGTACGGGTAGAAGAAACTGAGTGCCAAAAACGGTCTGTATAAACATTAACTTGCGATGAAGTTTGGCTCGGTCAATAGCTTCCTCTCGATCGTCGTCAGAAAGCCCTTCGTGCTTAAGACTAAACAACACACCCGCTTGGAGGTCACGAAAAGAGCTTCTTCGCGCCCTATCGAGGGAGAGCAGCACTCGCGTATACAGGACCTCCGCAGACACAGTGTCTTCTGAAGGCCTGATTATCAATTGACTGATTTTGCTTTCAGGCAAACGCGAGAAGAAAGCCTCCACTCTCGAAGGACCGAGGGGTTTATCAGTCTGAAATTCGATCAAAATCCGCGGCCACCCATGCTCGGGATAATTTTCAAAAACCGCGCCGCAATCGGTGAAGACAGCTGACCATTGCTGTGGTGGATAGGTTGTGAGTCCTTCGACTTCCAAGGATGCGCGAAGCTGCAAAGCATCGACAGATCGTTCTATCGAGCGCGGAACCTCCCGGTGCTGTCTCATAGGAAGGATGGTAGCCAGAAGCGCCGGTTCAGAATCACCAAACGATCGCCAAGCATCCGTTGGTTCAAGAACAGATAGACTCATTCAGCGATATTATCAATAAGAAGCGGCACGAAAGCAAAGCGTGCCCTCGACTCCCCAAAAGCGCTTGGCTGATAACTCGGCTATGCACAAGCTAGAAGCACGTCTGACTGTGATGTTCCGGGGTCTTCATTTGATTCGATAGCCCTCTTCCTCGTTGTTGAAGATCCAGCCCACAACCTCGCCAATTCTGATCTCTTCACTGCGATAAGCTTCCATCGTGATGGCTGCCGAACCCTGATGATGAATCGTCTGCGCAGATCGCAGCATCTTGCGAAATCGTTTCTGCCATCGCTCGATGTTCGAGGGTCTCAGATCGAGCCATCCTCGCTCCGACCATTCATTCGTCGAGTTCTCGCCTACGGACAATCGTGTTTGGCCCGCGTACTCGGGAACGTTTATTCGAGGCCCGCGAATCAAGCGATCGCCTTCAGGTGGAAGTATCGGAATTCCGATTGAAATTATCGTGTTGCGAAGATCGTGATTTCGCTGGAGGTAATTCCACAGAGCTTCAGAAATGTGATCGGCGCTTTCTTCCACGACATTTTGCAGCGTTCGAAACTTTGTTTTTAGAAGATGAGCTTCATACAAAAGCTTAGTCAACTTTGGAGGGCCAAGCTCGCCCGTTGCAATCGAATGCGAATTTGTCTCGTGCTCGAGCCTGCGCATTGCTTCGATCGCCGAGCCTCGCAAGTAGCCGGCTCGATAGCTGGGCACCATCACCGCCGAATCAATCGCCGCAATCACATCGACGCCGGTGTTGCTGCCTTTGATCTCGAGCACAACGTTGCTGGCGATCTCTTCGGGAGTGACAAATTCCATTTGGTTGATCGAAGTGACCGCTTCGAATTCGCCTCGCGCGAAGAAACCGTTTTCACCGGTGTCGACTCCAACCATCTCGAGCTCGCCGAGCTTTTTGAATTCCTCAGAGGGCATTCTCAACTCGAGTTCTCCATCGAAGCGTTGCGTGCGCGGCGCGTAAACAAGAATCGGAGTGTTGTCGAGATGATGCCTCAGCGGTTGAAAAGTGACTTTCTTGTAGCCGATCATCGCGCCAGGTTTGATTTCCTTGACTATAGGACCGCCAGGAGTCCTCGCCATCAGAAACATCAGACCGGTGTGTGCGAATCCGATCGCCGTCTTTGACATCAGCTTCGCCGAAGGCTTGTCTTCGCCGTGGGTGTAAGGAATGTTCAAGCCCATTCCGCCGGTCCCGGTTGTGCCAACCTTGACGTAGACTCGCGTACCGACTTCCACCATCGCGCGATAGATCAGTTGTGTGTGGCGGATCAACTGTGGGATCGATTGCGATAACAACAGAGTTTCGAACGTGCCTTCGATTTGTTTGCGATTGTCTGAAATCTCCTTGAAGTCGCGGTCTTCGATTCGTTCTTCGATGAAGTCGAGCGTCTTTCGAACTTCAATCGAGTTTGTATAGACATCCTGATAACTGATACCGGAAGCAGTGTTGACGCAGTCGATCAGCACATCGGCACGGTGTTCGCGAAGCGCCGCAGCAAGCGTCGATCTCTCGTAAGCGGCGTCGAGTGGACCGAACAGGTCTTCATACAAGGCGCGCCGCTTCTCGGCGCTGGTAAGAAGTTCGTAACGATCGGCTCGAGCAAAATCCGACCGAACGAAGATGTTTCCCCAGAGCTCGACAAATTTGATCTTCGGGAATTCTTTTCGAAGCTCGCGCGTGAGATCACGGACTTCTTTTTGAAACAGCGAAGCTACGACGATCTTCTCAGGTCTGAGATCGCGCGCGACCTGATAGGCGATCTGAGTTCCAACGAGGCCCGCCCCGCCTAGAATGAAAACAGTCTTGTCGAGGGTTTGATGTGAATGGCGTGGCATCATTAATGGTTCAGGGTTCCGAGTTCAGGGTCCCGGGTTCGAAATTCGGACTTGTGTTGACGATTAGAGTTTCCGCATTCGGAGGTTAGGAGTTCCCGAACTCTGAACCCTGAACCCCGAACCGTTTTACGCGAACTGCTCGAGGAATCGGATGTCATTCTCGAAAAGCAGGCGAATATCGTCGATGTCGTACATCAATCCGGCCATGCGATCTATGCCGAGCCCAAAGGCGAATCCCGAAAATTCCTCCGGATCGATGCCGACAGTTTCAAGCACATTAGGATGAACCATACCGCTTCCGCCCAGCTCGATCCATCCTGATCCTTTGCAAACTCGACAGCCGGTTCCACCACAAACGTAGCAACTGAAGTCGACTTCTGCTGACGGCTCGGTGAACGGAAAATAAGACGGTCGAAAACGTGTTCGCACGTTCGAGCCATACATCATCTCGACAAACTTCTGAACTGTGCCCTTCAAGTCCGCGAGCGTGATGTGACGATCAACATTCAGGCCTTCGACCTGAAAGAACATTGGATTGTGGGTAGGATCGGGAGTATCACGTCGAAAAACTCTGCCCGGCGCGATTACTCGAAGCGGAGGCCGCTGTCGCTGCATCGTGTGGATTTGAACGGTCGAGGTTTGACTTCGAAGCGCGAGATTGTTGGAAACATAAAACGTGTCGGCTGAGTCTCGAGCCGGATGCCCCGGAGGAATGTTCAGCGCGTCGAAATTATAAAAGCCGGTCTCGATCTCGGGGCCGTCCTCGACCGAATATCCCATCGATACAAACACATCTTCAATTCTCTGGCGAACAAGCGTAATCGGATGAAGATGTCCTTTTCGCGGACCACTGCCGGGCAGCGTGATGTCGATCTTCTCGCGTTCGAGAGCCAGAGTCTCGGCGTTCTCAGCGAATTGCTCGTTGAGCCGCGCGATCTCCGCTTCCACTTCCGCGCTGAGCTCGTTGACCTGGCTCCCGAACTCGGCTCGATCTTCCGGCTTGAGAGAACCGATGCGTTTCTTTTCGGCGACGATTAAGCCTGATTTTCGCCCCACGTACTTATCGCGCAGCGAAACCAACTGGTCGGCATTCGAGACGTTTGATAGATCGTCTCGAAACTGCTCTCGAAGTTTTGACAGTCTTTCGTCCATACGCGATTAGCGGGCGAGACAGTTGCAATCTCTGACTCGCCCGCAGTTTTGATTCGGCTTATATTTCAAGCAGCATTGGCGGTGTGACGATGCGACTCCAGGGCATCCTTCACCTTCGTGGAAATCTCACTGAAGGCAGCAGGCTCGTTGACTGCAAGGTCAGCGAGCACCTTGCGATCCAGGCTTATTTCGGCGAGCTTCAAGCCGTGCATAAACTGACTGTAGCTCAATCCGTTTGCGCGAGCCGCCGCGCCGATGCGAACGATCCACAACGAGCGGAAGTCGCGCTTCTTGAGCTTGCGGCCGGTGAATGCGAAGTTGAGCGAGCGTTGAACCTGCTCCTTCGCGTGTCTGTAGAGCTTGCTCTTTGTGCCGCGATAACCTCGCGCGAGTTTTAGAATACCCTTGCGCTTAAGCAATCTCTTGTTTCCGCGTTTTGCGCGTGGCATAAGTCCCTCCTGGAATTTCGTTAGTAAACATCCGATTATTATTTTCGCAATCTTAGTTGCGGCCGTAGGGTAGCATTCTTTTTGTCGGTTTCTCGTCGGCGTCCGATACCATCACATCGATATCGAGCTGACGCTTTCGCTTTGTCGTTTTCTTGGTCAGGATGTGGCGCGCATGCGAATGACCGCGCTTTACTTTTCCTGTCGCCGTCAGGCGAAATCGTTTAGCCGCCCCTTTATGGGTTTTGAGTTTTGGCATTATTCCTCCCTGCGTTATTTATTTCTTCTTCGGTCCAATCATGATGAACATGTTCATGCCTTCGAGCTTGGGTCGTACTTCGATGATTCCCGCTTCCGCAAGGTCTCGCTCGAGCCGCTGCAATAACGCGAAGCCGAGCTCCTTATGAGTGATTTCCCGCCCGCGAAAATGGACCGTCGCTTTCACCTTATCGCCCTCGTGAAGCAGCCGCGCAGCGTGATTTTTTTTGAACTCGTAGTCGTGTTCATCGGTGCCGGGACGAAACTTTATTTCCTTGACTGTAATGAAGGTCTGCTTTGCCTTCGATTCCTTCTGCTTCTTTTTTTGTTCGTATTGATACTTACCGAAGTTAATGATTCGGCAAACAGGCGGCTGAGCCTGCGGCGCGATCTCGACGAGATCAAGTCCGCGTTCGCGCGCGATCTCGATCGCTTGTTGAGGTGGCATTATGCCAAGTTGATTTCCGTCCTCGTCGATGACGCGGACTTCCCGAACTCTGATCCGTTCGTTGACTCGGACCGACGGCCCGCGATCTCGTCTGTCCCTGAATCCTCTTCGCGATTGAAAGCTGCTAATACGTTCCTCCTAAACCTATAACTTCGGTTTGATCAATTGTCTTCGACGGCGCCGATACTCGCCTCAATCGAAGCCTTACAGTGACCCGGCAAAACACAAATCGTACGGCTTCACCAATTGCGCGCTGCTGATTAACTAGTCGAACCGTTGTCGTGCCTACTGACCTGGTCGGATCTTGCGTCAGCGCCCTCGGCCAACTTCCAAGATGGAAGCTTCTCAAATCGCCTCGGGACTTCCGGAGCTGACGTAAAATAGCGATCCTGGCTTCCGTCAGAAGCCAAGTTGCGTCGGTTATCGATGTATTTCAATCCATCGAATCAGCCATCAACTTTTCAAGGGCAAATACTACCAAACCGCAACATCGCGAGCAAGCTACGAAGCGTAGCGTCGCGATTCGATGCGAGCAGTCACAAAAGGAAAATGGTAGGCGCGTGGGGATTTGAACCCCAGACCCCTACCGTGTCAAGGTAGTGCTCTACCCCTGAGCTACGCGCCTGGAAAATCAACGCTTGAACTTATCAGAGCCTTACAATCGCCGTCAACAGTACCCCTCTTCGCGCTAATGTTTGCTTGAAGCCTGGGCCATTGTCGTTGTAGCATTGTATCGTTCTCGCAGTTCTCCCCGACGGCACGAACCGGCTTTCTCCAAGTCAACCAAATAGGATCTCGCATGCAAACCGTCGCAATGGTGTGTACTGTGTCGCTCCTTCTGATGCTCATGCCGTCGCCTCGACTTATCGCGCAGACGACTCAAGGGGGCACGTCTACAAGACAGTTGGCTGCCGTTCGTGGAGAGATAATCAAGATCTCGGCGCCAAGCAAGGGTATGTTACTGATCACGGTGAGGCCGGCGAAAGAATTTCAGGAGGTGACTATTCTTGCGCGCGATAACGATCTGGTCGGGACGGCGGTCGGGCGTTCCGGTGAGCCCGATCTTTTGGGGCTGCTATCGGGCGACGCTCGCGATGAAGAAACCATAACGGCCGCTGAATTGAATGAAGGCGATGTTATTTCGGTTATCTACGATTCTCGGCTTCAAAATCGCGCACTGGAAATTTACTTTCATTGATTCTTGGAGCGGTCTTTACCGAGCGACGAGAGAGAAATGCCTTCTTAGACTATTTGGTGCTTGCGCAAGCTTGGTTAATCGGTATAATTCCCGTGCGGCTTTGACGCCGAGAAAATGATTTGAGGTGAGGTTGCGGTGATGCGAAAAACTGGTTATGCGTTGATACTAGTGCTGCTGCTCGCGAGCGCGGTTGCGGTGCGCGCGTCGGTTGATGGGACCGAAAAGAAAAACGTCACTAACAAGACTTGTCCGGTGAGTGGCGGATCGGTTAGTGAGAAATATCGCACGGAATATAAAGGGCAGTTCGTTTATACCTGCTGCGAAGGGTGTCTCGCTGAGTTCAACAAGAACCCTGAGGCCTTCGTCGCCAAGCTTTCAAAGGAAGATCAGGAAGCGATCAAGACGAATGAAGTGTGTCCGGTAAGCGGCGAACCCGTAAGCAAGTCTATCTCGGTCGAGTTCGAAGGCCGGAAGGTTTATTTTTGCTGCGAACATTGCGTCGAGCAATACAAGAAAGATCATCCGGCTGCCAAGTAGACGATATGCAGTTTCCACGCTGCGTGGGATCATCTTCGACGACAGCACAAAAAAAACAAACGGCGAGCCCCGACGCGAGGAGCGCGAGGGCTCGCCTTTTTTAATACGGAGAGAAATTGAAGACCAATAGAACCTCGATTGACTGGCTCCATGCGGTGAAAGGGCGCGTGGTTGTAGTTGCGCTAACGTCGGTGCTCTCGCTCGTAGCAGTGGCGTGTGGCGAGAAGGAATCTACGACTCCGAAGCCGGCCGAGAGCGCCAAACCCTCCGGTCAGGAACATCCCAATCCAATCGCGGTAATTGAAACCGATCTCGGCACAATCAAATTTGAGTTGCTTGAGGACCAGGTTCCAAAGACCGCAGAGAATTTTCGCCTTCTGGCGCAGCGAGGCTTCTACAACGGCACCATCTTTCATCGCGTTATAAGCGGGTTCATGATTCAAGGCGGTGACCCGAATGGCGACGGCACTGGCGGAGTGACCGCGACAGGCAAGCCGCTGCCTAACGAAATCAACAGAAGCTCGCCATTGTATCAGGGAGGCTATAAGCGCGGGCTGGTGGCGATGGCGAACAAGGGCGTTCCGGAAACTGGATCGAGTCAATTCTTCATAATGCATCAGACCTATCCGCTTCCTCCCAACTACACGATATTCGGACGTGTTGTTGATGGGATGGAAGTCGTGGATAAAATTGCATCTGCACCCAACGCCGGCACGATAGCCAACAATCGTCCGATCAATCCAGTTAAGATGAACAAGGTCTACATTCAATAGTCGAGCTCGTGATTGGTAAGTTCAATCACGAATGGATGGGAAGATCTGTTAACGGGCCTTTTCTAGACACTCTCACACGGCTTCTGCTACTTTGCCGTTGGTTGCGCAAGATAGGCTGGTGGCAAGCTGAACGGCGACATCTGTAGCATCTGACTAGCATTCAGTAGGTGTCCGCGACTACGCGCAAGCAACGCTTTCAGGTCAACAAATGACCGACGCTAATCAACTTCCTCCCGCAGACGCGGTTTCTGATTCACCAGGCCAATCGGTTGAGAGTGCTGCGGGAGCGCATCTCTCGACCGGTGGCGCATTGAGAAAATCGATCTCAGACGTTCGATCTATTCGTTCGAGGGTTGGCCGGAGACTCATTCGATCGTTGGTAGCTGTACTGGTCGGCAGCCTCATCTTGCGGCTTGCAGGACTCACGATGGGGCAGATGACTCAATTCTATCTCGACTATATCAGCCGCCACTACTATCACATTTCTTTTGCAACCCGGGGCTATGTCATTGGTGCGTTCTTCATTACAGAACTAATCGGCGCGTTGGTGCTCGGCGCAATGAGCGATCGGTATGGGCGAAAGCTGTTCATTATACTTGGCCCGGTGTTCGGGGCGATCGCAGTCCAGCTCACTGCTATGACTTCGGTACTGTGGCTGCTCGTCCTTGCTAGGTTGATCGAAGGTGCGTCGACGGGAAGCTCGGTGCCTGCGACTCTTGGCTACATATCGGACGTGACAGTGGGCCGTCCCAACCTGCGTGCGCGAGTCATGGGTTTGTTCGAGATAACATTGGTCGGCGGACTGGCGATGGGCGCGGTAGTGGGCGGTTATCTCTGGAAGTTCTTCGGGCGCCCGCAGACATTTGCAGGAGTCCAGTTGTTGAGCCCGGCATTCAGCATCAACGGACTCATCTACCTCGCAAGTCTTGCGATCTTTCTTTGGGGCTTGAGTGATGTGAAGCGTAAAGTCTTAAGACCTGCATCTGAGCTTTCTTATACTGCCACCGCGCGACAGGCACTCAAGCACTATTATGACGTATTCAGATCGCCATCGGTATTGATGTTTAGTCCGGCATGGCTTTCGATTTTTTCAATCATCGGATTGTGGATCAATCACAGCGTTGGGTTGTTAACCGGCAAAGATCATTTTCAATCGCAGCTATTGACCGGCAGTGTCGCTCCTGAAAAGTTCGGCAATGGTTTCGCCGCTCTTGCGGTTTTCTTTGCGCTCGGAGTATTGGCATGGAGCTTCGTGCTGGGCCGTTATCGTAAGACCAACGTGATGCTGATCAGCACGCTTGGTCTATTTGCATTACTGTTGACCGTCTTCGGACTTAACCACTTCGGATCGTTTTCGAGTCCGCTCTACTATTCACTGCTCGTCGCGTTGTTGATTGAACTCCTCGTGTTGAGTGGCTTCACTCCTGCTGCTTTGACTTACCTGGCGGATGTGACCGAGAACTATGCGGCTGATCGCGGTTCGATAATGGGACTCTACTCCGTCTTTCTCGGCGTTGGTCAGTTGATTGGAACATCGATCGGCGGGTATTTCGCTGACTGGAAAGGAGTGGACGGATTGTTAGTGCTCAGCGCGATTCTGGGCTTGATAACAGCGATTTCGCTTCTGGTGCTGCGAAGACGCGAGGGGCTCATGATGAGCCAGCCTAACTCTTGAAAGGAACGCTGTGCTGGGACGCACCAGAATTCAAGCTGCGGCTCGAATATCCAAAGGAATGGATATTATCCAGAATTTTGAAAGCAAGACCTCTTGGGTATCAACTCCCAGCCACAACTTAAGTAGTATAAGTTGAGTCTTAGTGGATTTTAGCTACATCCCCGCCTAGTCTCGCTTATTGGTATATCAGTTGCGACTAAGCCGAGCGCTCCGCCCAAACTCTGGCGAACAAGCGCCTTTACGATTACGCATGTCTGGAACCTCAAAGCAAGGAAAAAAACAATAGGTTTTGTCGCGGAGGCGGTTCTGGGATAAATGAGTCCCTTGTTACGCCGAAGCATTTCCGCTCTTTTGGAGCAATCAGGAGGAAGCACACACTTGCCGCACGCCGGTGATGATTCATTCGAAGAGCTGGCTAATAGTGGAAGCGGCCTTGCCAAAGTGTGGCATTCTTCGTCGTTAGTTGATACAAGGGTTCCTTCCCCGCTACGAAAAATGAAGGCCCTTACAATCTAGGAGGAATAGATCAATGAATGGAAGTATGAAGCGGATTAGCAGCATCATTATGAGCTTTGCTCTAATTCTTGTAATGGTGTCTCCGATCTTCGCTCAGCAAACGCTCGGAAACGTGCGTGGCACGGTCAAGGATTCGAATGGCGCGGCGGTAGCCGGCGCGAAAATTTCGATCCTTGAAAAAGCGACAAACAACACAACGAACACGACCAGCACAGACTCAGGAGATTTTGAATTCAAGAACCTGCCAGTCGGTGCGTACGAGATCACTGTTAACGCCACCGGCTTCAAAGCCCTGACGCTCAGTGATGTGGTCGTACAACTCAACCAAACGAACGACGTGGCAGCAGTGCTTATCGTCGGCGCCGTCACCGAAACTGTGAACGTTTCGGCAGGCGGATCTGAGCTCATTGACACGACGACGACCGATCTTGCGAAGGGCTTCGAAGCCCGCAAGGTCGCCGACTCGGCGCAGACGACATCAGGAGCAGGAATCTACAACCTTGCGCTGATCGCGCCCAACGTAACCAGCAGCGGCGGCATCGGCGTCGGCACAGGCGGTTCAGTTGGCGGTCAGCGGCCGCGAAACAACAACTTCGTGGTCGATGGCGTTGACAATAACGATAAGTCGGTCACTGGACCTCAGGTCTACGTTTCGCCAGAAGCTGTAGCTGAGTTTTCTCTCTTGGCCAATCAGTACTCGGCGGAGTTCGCTCGCTCGACCGGTGGACAGTTCATCACCATCACCAAGAGCGGCAGCAACCAGTTTCACGGAACTGCGTACGGATTCTTCCAGAACCGGCATCTGAACGCTCTGGACACGCTTCAAAAGGCGAACGGGATCACTCGCAGCACCGACATTAGCGATCCCAACGCGAATCCTCGCAATGACTTTGGCCGGTTCGGTGGAAATCTGGGCGGGCCCATCATCAAGAACAAACTGTTTTTCTTTGGCATGTACGAAAGAATACAGGCGGGCGCGGCGGCCGGCGCTGGCGCGGTAACCACACCAACCGCAGCCGGTTTTGCGCTGCTCAATACAATTCCCGGTCTGTCCAGCACAAATCTGGGAATCTTCAAGCAGTTTGTTCCGGTTGCGCCGTCTAACAACGCCGGCACAATCAACGTAGGTGGAGTTGCGATTCCAATAGGAAATGTCGCAATCCCCTCACCTAGTTTCTTTGTGAGGCACAACTTCATCGTCAACATCGACTACAACATGAGCGACAAGACCCAGATCAAGGGACGCTATCTGTATCAGCGGGATCGGGCAATCGACACAGCAGCCAGTCTGCCTGTGTTCTTCCAGCCGCTACCGTTCGATGCTCGATTGGCGTCGATTACGTTGTTGCACAGTTTCACACCCAACCTTACCAACGAAGTCCGATTAGCGTACCGACGGGCCGTCAGTCTGGTAACAGCCGGAAACTTCACGTTCCCAGGACTCGATCAGTTTCCAAACATCGGACTAAACGATCTTGGAATCAACATTGGTCCGGACGGAAATGCCCCGCAGTCGGGCATCGAGAACAACTATCAGTTGGTTGACACCGTAGCCTATCTGCACGGCAATCACTCGTTCAAGGTTGGTGGCGACTTCCGCAAGCTGATCGCTCCGGCAACGTTCGTGCAACGCGCGCGCGGTGACTATGAGTTCAACAACACCGATACGTTCCTGCACGACATCAGCGCCGAGTTCAATGAGCGGACCATCGGTATTTCGCCTTACGAGGGAAACCAGAAACTCCTCTTCCTTTTCGGACAGGACGACTGGCGGATCAGGCCGAACCTAACGCTCAACCTGGGGCTGAATTACGCCTACCAGGAGGTTCCCTTCAGCGCGAAGCAGCAGACCTTGAACTCGATATCCAATGTTCCTGGTCTGATCACGTTCGGTGAACCCACTTCGCAGAAGAAGAATTTTGGACCGAGGCTAGGCTTCGCCTATTCTCCGGACTACAAGTCAGGAATCCTTCACACTCTGTTCGGAGACCAGGGAAAGAGCTCGATTCGAGCTGGCTTCTCGATGGCCTACGACGTGATCTTCGACAACATCTACATCCTGGCGCTGCCGCCGCAGTTCAACCAGACCATCGACGTCGGTCCTGGAATTCCGAACTTCCTCGCGAACGGCGGAATCAAGCCAATACTCCAGGCGGCGGGAAGCGATCCCGTAGCGGCCAGAGCCGCAACGTCCGCATGGATAGCCGATCAGCAAGTGCCTTACTCGATCACGTACACCGCAAGCGTGCAGCGTGAGTTTGGACAGACTTGGGGTCTGGAGCTTCGCTACCTCGGAACGCGTGGAGTTCATCTGTTGACTCAAAACCGAATCAACATTCAAACACCGGTGACCGACACGAAGAACATCCCGACCTTCTTCACCACACCGACAGCATCGCAACTGGCTGGTCTGCCGACGGCAGGCAGTCTCTTCCCGGGCTTCCCTGGTACTGGCGCGGTTCGAAGAGTTCCCGCTTACCAAGCTGCTGGATTCCTTAGCAATATAGTCGCGTTCCTGTCGGACGGAAACTCCTCGTACAATGGTTTCTCGGCGCAGTTGACCCACCGCCTCGCAAGCGGTCTTCAAGGGTCGGCTTCGTACACCTGGAGCCATCTGATTGACGACACGACTGCTGAAGTATTCAGCACCGTCCTTTCTCCGCGCCGCGTCGAGGATTTCCAAAATCTGAAGCGCGAGCGGGCGGACTCCGGTTTGGATCATAGGCATCGAGGCACAGTCTCGCTGATCTACGATCTCCCGTTCTTTAACGGCGGTCGGAATCTCGTGCGAGCCATTGCCGGAGGTTGGAGCTTGGCCGGTACCTACTCGGTTGAATCCGGTGAGAAGTTTGGTGTTCGAAGCGGCATCGACTCGAACCTGAACGGCGACAATGCCGGCGACCGAACGATCATCAATCTCGCTGGTATAAAGAACACCGGAAGCACGGTCCACGGCGTCAACTCGAGCGGTGCGACCGTAGCCAACGGCAGCCCAAGCATCGTGGCTTATGTTGCTAACAACCCGACTGCCCAGTACGTTCAGGCGGGGCTCGGAGCCAGGTCTGATGCGGGACGAAACACGATTTCGCTTCCGATCATCAACAACCTGGACTTCTCGGTCTTCAAGAACTTCAGAATCAGTGAAGGCATGAAGCTCCAATTCCGAGTCGATATGTTCAACGCCTTCAACCACCCGCAATTCGTTCCGGGTTCGGTCAACGGCGTTGAAGCTACCAGCCAGACGAGCGCTGCGGCAACCAACCTGGTCACCGTCGGCACGGCTGACTTCAATCGGCCTGATTTGGTCTTCAGCAGTCATCCGCGTGTCATTCAGTTGGCTCTGCGGTTCAACTTCTAATTCCTGACGGACGACTGTCAGCATTGCAAGGGAGGGATCTTCTGGGTCCCTCCCTTTATTACAAAAACTACCTTCCTCACCGCGGCTTGAAGCGGCCGACGCTTTTGGCCGGAACAGAAATCAACAGACTGAGGTTCGCGATGAAGAACTCCCTCGCAGCACCAATATGGTCATTCGGCCGGTTCATCGGAGTCGTTGCGCTTTTGCTGGCGCTTGCGGTATCACTGTTTGGGCAAAAGCAAATAAACACGCCACAACCGGCGTCGCCCGCCAACCCCAATACCAATCCTGCGGAGAATGCCCCGCGATCGGCGAATGTCGACTACCTGGAGCACGGCAAAGATGAAGCTCAAAGACGGCAGACCCTCCAGCTTCAAATGAATGAAGACTTCGAGCGAATTCAGATCATCGATCGGGATATTCTTAGCGCGTTTTCAGAGAAGGCAGTCCCTGATTACAAACGAATCTCAACCGGACTGGCGGACATTAGGAAGCGCGCAATTAGACTGCGGGATAATATCGGACTTCCGACCGCTGTCAAAGACGACGCCTGGAAGAAATCGGTCGACGAGTCAAACGCAAAGGAACTGCGCCCCGCTCTGGTTACGCTTAATACTTTCATAACCAACTTTGTAAGCAATCCTGTCTTGCAGAGGAACACAAGCGTCGATCGAGTTCTGGTTACCAAGGCCAGATGCGACCTGGATGGAATCATCGACTTCAGCGAGAAGGTCAGGAAGAGCGTCGAGAAGATGAGTAAAGCTGTGGCCAACGAGAAATAGTCAACCGGGTCAAATCAGTTCGCTCGCTGAAGCGGTCTACACGGTTCGGTTTTTTTGAACGCAGAACTCAAGCACGAGTCTTGGAATGGAGCCTCGGCTTGCTCAGGAGGTCAGCGTGAAAAACAATAAGCGAACTCTTATCATCAGCGCCGCGGCATTGGCTCTCATGATCTTTCTGCCGGTATCTATGAAGGCTCAGTCAAGGCCGAATCCTCCCAGTCGAAACTCGCCCGTCCCATCCTCATCCGACACGATGCGCGAAATGCTCGAAAGAGAAATGAAGATCAGAAAACTCGAGATGGATCGGGAGAACGACAAACGATCGAAAGTCGAGGTTTCAAAAGAGACGGTCAAGCAGGTCAATGACGACTTCACGCGCATCCAGGAAATAAACGTAGAGATGATGCGTGATTATTCAGAAGGCAAGCCGCCGGACTATCCTCACATCGCGGCCGCAATGTCGGAAATCAAGAAGCGCGCCTCTCGACTCAGAACTAACTTAATTCTTCCTTCAGGCGATGATATTAGCAGCGAGCAGGCAGGCGCCGCTTCAACGCCCAAACACAGCGGTCGTTCACCGCTGCTGGATCTGAATGATCTGATCTTCAGCTTCGTGACAAATCCCATCTTTAAGAATGAAAACACGATCGATTTGGAGCTTGGCGCGCGGGCTAAGAGGGATCTTGCGGGAATCGTCGATCTCAGCGATCGAATAAGCCGCAGCGCCGAGAAGCTGAGCAAGACGGCCGCAGCAAAACGATAGCGGCTTCCGGAGAAAAGTTCGTTTAGTTGTGCGCCCGCCTCAATTCTTCCAGAAGCGCTCGCGACTGCGCAGCCTTCTCACCGTTGGGTGATGCCTCGAGATAAGTCTTCAGTTCTCTGATCGCAGCATCGCGGTCGCCCTTCTTCGTATTAAGCTCGGCTAGATAGAAATGAACGATCGAGTATTCGGCCTGACCCATCGATAGCGCTTTAGACAACTCCCGCTCGGCGGCGGGCAGCTCGTCAGTCTCAAGCGACGCGATCCCGAAATACAGGTGAGCTGCCGGCTGCGCGCTGTCGATCGAAAGGGCGTGAGTTAGTTGATCGATTGCATCCATGAACTTCTTCTGTTCGACTCTAACGATGCCGAGATTTAGGCGAGGATTGAAGACTTTTGGATTGATTTCGATTGCAGCTTCGAACTGCTCGGCCGCCGCATCCAGTTGCTTGAGTTTAAGATACTGCACGCCCAAATCGTTGCGAGCCATCAGGTACCCCGAATAAATTTCGAGCGCACGTTTGAAGCGAGCAATCGCCTGAGCGGTGTTGCCTTCTCGTACCAGAGCGGTCGCCTTGTCGTATTCCTTTTTCGCGTCAGAAGGCACTCGCGGATCGACCTCGCCGGCCGTCACTACGTCTCCAGCAGTCTTTGTAATGCTCGAATTCTTCTCCTTTAGGTTGATCATCATAACCACTTGCATTCCGCGATTCACGCGGACCTGTTCGCTTATTGGTTCGTACAGTTTGTAGTCGGCCGCTACTTCCAGAACATAGTTCCCTTCGCGGAGGCTCCTGAAGCCAAAACCCCCGTTGTTGTCGGTATAAGTCGTCATTCCGGGAATCTCGAGTGTGCTGAGCGTTATTCTGACTCGCCCATTCACCGGGTGACCTGACGGGAGAACGACTCGTCCTACAATACTCCCGCTTCCGGAGCCATTGCTCGAAACAGGTGGAGGCGGCGGCATATTGTCATCTTGCGCATTGACGACACTCGCTGCCGCGAGAATCGCGAAAAGCACGCACAGTTGGAAGATCCTTAAATTGAAGCTCATTTCAATTCCCCTTTTTGCTGCTTGTGATTCACTCTCGACGATGTTGAGCTTGCCGTCGAGTCAGCAAGTGATATAATCCACGTTCTTCAGGTTAGTATTCGCCCGGAGGTTCATTTTATCATGACAAGGAAATTCTGTGTGATTCTCTCGATACTTCTTTTCGTCGTCAATGCGGCTTCGCAGAACCCGCCTAAAGTTCGAAACGACGAACAGCCCGTTCGCATCAGCACTCAACTCGTTCAGCTCGACGTGGTAGTGACGGATAAGACCGGCGCTGCAGTCCGTGGGCTAACCAAAAATGATTTCGAGCTCTATGAGGGCGGCAGGAAGCAACTCATAAACTTCTTTGAATTCGTAGATGCAACCAAAGGGCAACGAATCAAACAAGCACCCGGGCAAGTGAGTTCAAATGAGCCCGAACCTTCAGCTCAAGGTCCGGGAGCAGCCGATATTCATCGCATATTTGCATTCGTCGTCGATGATCTCACGATTCGATACGAAGACCTCACTTACTTGAGACAGATGCTCACCAACTTCGTTAACAATCAAATGCAGCCGACCGACCTGGTCGCTATTGTGCGAACCATCGGAGGGAAGGGGCTGCTTCAACAGTTCACGACAGACAAGACGCTATTAAAGCGCTCGATCGCATCGCTCACCCCGGCGACTCACCCCTTCAGCGCCTTTCACAACGGAGGTGACCCAAGAGGTCTAGCCGGCAACACAACTCCTGCTACCGATACCGTGGCCGGCGTAGAACAGCCGGCGTTCTCGGGCGCGGCAGATACATCGGGCGAGACTATCGATATCAATAACCCCGAGGACGAAACGAACAGGGCGCTGCGTGCCTATATGAGTCTTGGAACAGCGAGCTTTGTGATAGACAGCATGAAGCAGTTGCCGGGGCGCAAGTCGATGATCCTGATCTCCGGTGGACTCCCAATCCTCAGCGCGAATACCGGGAACTCTGCCGGGAGTATTTCATACTTTCTTAATTCCTTGTCAGACAGGGCGACACGCGCCGGAGTGGCAATCAACACGATGGACATAAGGGGTCTCCAAGCCTCTGTGGGTGTCGCAAGCTTTACAGATACGCCGGCCAAAAGTGCGATGGGCGGCGGCGCAGGGGAGGGCCCCGGTACTTTCGGACACATTCCTGATGAGAGCCAGTTTGGCTACAGTAATCCTTTCAATCAAATGGAGGCACACCAGGGACTCAGAGTGCTTGCGAACGAGACCGGCGGCATTGCCGTGCTCAACAAAAACAACTTCGATGAAGGACTAGGCAAGATCGTCGGCGCAAGCGATGCATATTACTTGCTGGCCTACACGCCATCGGATTCCAACTTCAAGGGCGACTTCCGCAAAGTCGAAATCAAAGTCAAGAACAAGGATCTAAAAGTACTGAGCCGACGCGGCTACTTTGCGCGCGAAGAGCAACCGCCGCCTGCGGCGGTCACCAAGCATGATCAAGTGCTCGAAGCGATCAAGTCACCTATTGCGCGTCGCGACATCGACCTTGAAGCGATGGTGCTTTACAAAGCGGCGCAGCTCGACAAGGGCGCGATAGACATAAGCATCGTCATCGATCCGAAGAAACTGCAATTCGAAGAGGCCGGCGGGAAACAACAAGCGAGTTACGATGTAGATGGGTTTGTCTTTGATGTGCTCGGGAAACTTCGCGGAGGTTTCAACGATACGATCAACGCGAGCCTTACTCCGGAAGAGTTCAAATCCGCCATACGGACAGGCGGGCTAGCTTACTCGACAGGAACGACTCTTCCGGCCGGCACATATCAGATCAGGCTTGCCGTTCGCGATAACAAAAACGAGAGAGTGGGCACCGTGTCGCGTTACGTAGAGGTGCCGGACTTGTCGAAGGGAAGGCTCGCAGCAAGCAGCCTGTTGCTTGGAGCAGCGGCTGCCGGTGAAGTGAAGGCCGACCTTCCGACACCGCTGTCGGCGGCGCGTCGCATATCGCAGAAACAGGACTTGAGATACGCAGTTGTGATCTACAATCCGAAACTGAAAAGTGGCAAGCCTGAGGTGCAGACTCAACTTGTAATCACCCAAAACGGACGAGAGATATACAAAGGGCCGGAAGAGATGATTGCGTCCGCGGGCTCGGGTCAGGCGATCAAGCTTGGTCAGATGGGATTGTCTCGAGTCAAACCGGGCCGGTACACAATGACGTTGTTGATTACCGATACGCTTGCAGATAAAAAGGCGAACACACTCACTCGCAGTATGGATTTCGTGGTCGTAGACTGAGCAGTATAAGAAGGGAAGGCAAGATTAAGTGTAATGTAGAGCTCTCCCGTAATGACAATTTTTCTTGACAAATAAAGTGTTTGTGATAACATATCGCGCCGGGTCAAGCCTGCGGCTAACATTCTAGGTATCGGATCAGTTCTCGCAATCAAACGGAATCGTCTTTGAATAAAGGTCGTCTTCTTTATTCTTCAGAGGATTCCGCGCGTGCACGAGCGCTAAAGAGGGGTCTGATGAACAGACTAAAGGAAAGAGTAGAAGTGTGCGCCAATGTTTCGATCATAATACTGGCTTTGGTACTAGGCGCTCTTCTCCTCAAAGGTCAACTTCTCCCGTCCATCTCTCACGGAAGCGCCTCGGTTGGGGACAGAATTTCTCCAGGAACCAAGCTTTCACTGGCCGATGTAGACTTTGCGAAGAAGGGTAAGACACTATTGCTGGCTTTAGCAAAAGGATGTCATTTCTGTTCCGAGAGCGCTCCGTTTTATCGGAGACTAGCGCAAGAAGTAAGCGAGTCGGGGAACGTCCAATTGTTCTTCGTTTTTCCGCATCGTCCGGACGAGGGTAAGAACTATCTCGATGGTCTCGATATCTCGTCGAACATCTTGTCGGATCAAGTGAAGCAAGCTGACTTCAGGGCCTTGGGAATCAAAGGGTCACCAACCTTGATTCTTGCGGACAATAACGGCCAGGTGACGGACGTCTGGCTTGGCAAGCTACAATCCTCTGAGGAGGAGGAGGTACTTGCAAAGGTGAAGCCTTGTGTCAACTGCAACTAAGGCTTCACTAAAATTAGGCATCAGCGGGCCTAGGATCCACAGGTGAACCCATTCCGGTTGATCTCGCATTGCGTAGAACTTTATGCGGCCGGTGGACGGCGAATCACCGAAAGCGTAATACAAAGGAGGCAGATAATGTTCAGATCGAAAGCTAGTAGTCCGGTCAGGAAATTGTTTGTGATAGTTGTTCTCGTCGGTAGCTTATGCTTTGCTATGGACAGCCAGGTGGCAAAGGCCGATCCGCATTGTTGTAGCTTTTGCGATTTCGCTAATGACGAGTGCCAAGCTGAGTGCGACGAAATCATTTGGGTGTGCCAGGGTGAGCATTGCGCGGCGGAGTGGGACAATTGCATACAGGGTTGCGATTCCTACTTTAACGGTTGTGAGAATAGCTGCGATCCAAGTTGCTAGCGACCTCTGGTATAAAGCGACAATTCTCGAATGGCAAACTGATATGTTGTCGCGAACCCGCGTGTTCTGAACTGTTCCGCTCAGGTCGGTTTTTTAAGATGAAGTGAAGACCTTCGGCGCGGGAAGTGCATTTAGATCCTGGACATCGCCCGCGAGGCGGCTGAACGAGGATTGAGGGTCCTCTAATTCATCCAATCAGAAAAGAGGCTCTGCTCACCCAATAGATGCAACCAGTTTTTGCGCATTTTGCGTTGAGACTTCTGACCTTGCATTCGAGGTTATTACGTTGATCCAATCCTGGAGGCAAGCCGCCATGATGAAGCGGATGATCGTTACGCTTGCAACGCTCAGCTTGGCTGTTACTGCATTTGCGCAGCGCTTGGTTCAAAAGCCTGGCGCAGAGCAGCCAGTGCGTATTAGCACCGATCTTGTCCAGCTTGACGTGGTCGTCTCGGATAAGAACGGGCACGTCGTGCAAGGGCTGAAGAAAGATGACTTTGAGTTGTACGAGAACGGTAAGAAGCAATTCATTAGCTTCTTCGAGTCTGTAGATGCAGTCGAGGGCCGCCACGATGGGCCCCTTGGGGGGGGTCGCGAGCGACTGCCACAGCAACAACCGTCTTCTCAGGGGCCAGGTCTACGCGATATCCACCGCATTTTTGTATTCGTTGTCGATGACCTTGAGATCCGGTATTCAGACCTGATTTACGTTCGCAAGATGTTGAGTGATTTCATCAATGTGCAGATGCAACCCGGCGAGCTCGTTGCTATCGTGCGAACGCTGGGTGGGAAGGGCCTTCTACAACAGTTCACTACAGATAAAGATCTGCTCAGACGAGCAATACAATCGTTGACCCCTGTGACTCACGCCTTAAACGCATTTGAAGCCAAAGGCGAGGGCGCTTTTATCGATGCTCCTGACTCGATCGCTCAGTCGTCACCCGGAATCGGTGTATCTGACGGCGGAATCGATATAGGCCGGTCCGAGTCTGACACTAATAAAATGTTGCGATCCTATATGAGCCTGAGTACGGCAAGCTTTCTGCTCGATGGTATGCGACAATTGCCGGGCCGCAAGTCGATGATATTGGTTTCCAGTGGACTGTCGATACTCAGCTCGAACAGAGGGAATTCTTCCGCCAATATCTCAGATTTTCTTAGTTCGTTAGTGGACAAAGCGGCGCGCGCGGGAGTGGCAATCAACACGCTAGACGTCCGAGGTCTCGGCGCCCACGTTGGAGTATCGAGCTTTGAAGATACGCCGGCAACTAGTTCTACCGGAGGAGGCGGCATGAGCGGCTTCGGACGTGTGCCGGACGACCGGTTGTTTGGCTTTAAGAACCCGTTTGACGTCAATGACGCGCAGCAGGGACTTAGAGTGCTTGCTTCGGAAACCGGCGGTATCGCCGTGCTCAATAAGAACAACCTTCACGAAGGCCTGGACGAGATAATCAGCGCCAATGATAGCTACTACTTGCTCGCGTACACGCCGTCGGATTCGACCTTCAAAGGCGAATTCCGCAAGGTGGAAATCAGAGTCAAGAACAAAGATCTAAGAGTACTGAGTCGCCGCGGCTACTTTGCGCGCGAAGAGCAACCACCTCCTGCGGCTGTCACCAAGCAGGATCAAGTCCTCGAAGCGATCAAGTCACCTATTGCGCGTCGCGACATCGACCTTGAAGCGATGGTTCTCTACAAAGCGGCACAACTCGACAAGGGCGCGATCGATATAAGCATAGTAGTCGATCCGTCGAAACTGCAATTCGAAGAGATCAGTGGTAAGCAACAGGCCACCTGTGACGTTGTTGGCTTTGTCTTCGATGAGCTAGGCAAGTTGCGTGGCGGCTTTTCTGATACGCTTAACGCGAGCATGACGCTCGACGAGCTGAGCACTGCCGTCAAAGGCGGCGGCCTTTCTTATATCACAGGTACTACGGTTCCGGCTGGAGTCTATCAACTGAGACTTGCAATTCGTGACAAGAAGTCTGGCGCTATTGGGACTCTAACGCGTTACTTGGAAGTTCCTGATCTTTCAAAGGGTAGACTGGCGGCAAGCAGTTTGTTGCTTGGAGCCGCACCCCGAGGCGAAATGGGAGCTGATAACCCAATACCGCTCTCCGCAAACCGGCGCATATCGCAGAAACAGGACTTGAGATACGCAGTTGTGATCTACAATCCGAAACTGAAAAGTGGCAAGCCCGAAGTGCAGACTCAACTTGTAATCACACAAAACGGGCGAGAGATATACAAAGGGCCGGAAGAGATGATTGCGTCCGCGGGCTCGGGTCAGGCGATCAAGCTTGGTCAGATGGGATTGTCTCGAGTCAAACCGGGCCGGTACACGATGACGTTGCTGATCACCGACACGCTTGCAGATAAAAAAGCGAACACGCTCGCTCGCAGCATGGATTTCGTGGTTGTGGAATAAAATCGGTGAACGATTTCTGAGAGAGCAGCCGGATCATTCATCCAGTATTCTGAGTAATTCTGGAAGGTTTTTTTATTGCAGTAAGACCCAAATACTGCGAGTTCGACTGCCGTTATAGCAAGCTCGAAACCCAATTTAATCCAACCTTGATACCTCTTCTAATTTGGGTGTAGTGTCTAGCCATACCTTACGCCAGGCTGGTCGCTGTTTACCGAATCGAGGAGGCAATTCATGAAAAAGACATTGCTCATTGCTTTGTCAATCTGGCTATCGCTCGCAACCGGATTTGCTCAAAGCCACTCCCAAAAAACTCCCGAAGAGGAAGTCATTAGAATCAGCACGGAACTGGTTCAGTTAGACGTAGTCGTGGTGGGCAAGAATGGCAGCGTCGTCAAAGGACTGACCAAAAGCGATTTCGAGATCTACGAAAACGGCAAGAAGCAGCAGCCGAGCTTCTTCGAATTCGTCGATGCAAGCAAGAGTCACAACCCGGCTGCGACTCGGGCCAACGCCGCCGATCAATCCGCTCCCACTCAACCGCCGACCGCTGCAGACTTGCGACGCATCTTTGCCTTCATCATCGATGATCTCACGATCGGCTATGAGGACCTGGTTTCTGTTCGCCAGATGCTCGCTAACTTCGTCGATAAGTCCATGCAGACTGGCGACCTTGTTGCGATCGTGAGGACGGTAAGCGGCAAGGGCGTTCTGCAACAGTTCACGACCGATAAAAGCCTGATCGCCAGAGCGGTAGCCGCGCTCACGCCGGTCAGTCATCAATACTCTGCGTTCAACAATCTCGACCCACCAAAGCTGAACCCTCAGCAGAACCTGGTAGGGGGAATCGGTGTCCAGGGAACCACAAACGAAGCAGACGGCGGAGTCCCAAACTCCGACAGCCAACTCGACGACACCAACAAGACTCTTCGCGCTTTCATGAGTCTCGGCACTGCCGGATTCATCATAGACAGCATGAAAGAATTGCCGGGCCGGAAGTCGCTCGTGCTGATCTCAGGTGGTCTCCCGGTGCTCAGCGCGAATTCGGGCACGGAGGCTTCCGCCGTTTCAAACTTTTTGAACAACCTGACCGACCGCGCTACGCGAGCTGGAGTTGCAATCAGCACGATGGACGTGCGAGGTCTGAAAGCGTTCTCGGGCGTGGCCGGTTTCGACGACACTCCGGCGAGAGGCGCTCTTGGTGTGCCCGTGTCGGGCCAGCGGACGACCTCGAGCGTCATGACCGATCCAAGAGGAACCGGCGGCGGGTTTGGCCGCATACCCGATGAAACTCTATTCGGTGATAAGAACCCGTTCGATCAGCTGGAAGGACACGAAGGCTTGCGAGTTCTTGCTGCGGCAACTGGTGGAATCTCAGTGCTCGACAAAAACAATTTCAGCGAAGGTCTGCAGAAGATTGTCAGCGCGGGTGACGGCTACTACCTGATCGCGTATACGCCTTTCGACACGAAATTCAACGGTGAGTTTCGCAAGGTTGAAGTCAGAGTGAAAGGCGATGGGCTCAAGGTCTACAACAGGAGAGGGTATATCGCGCGAGAGGAAAAGATTACTTCCACGCCGGCGACGAAACAGGAGCAGTTGCTGGCGGCAATCAGATCGCCGCTTGCGCGACGAGAGCTCGATCTCGAAACGACCCTTCTATACAAACCCGCGGCACAGAATCGCGGAGCGATTGGAATTCATGTGATTATCGATCCTAAGAGGCTGAACTTCGAAGAGGCCGAAGGCAAGCATCAAGTCGACCTGGATGTTGCCGGTTTTGTCTTCGATCAGCTGGGTAAGCTTCGAGGAGGGTTTGGCGATCAGATATCGGCGAGTCTCAAACCCGATCAGTACGACGACGTGCTCAGGGGCGGGTTCTCCTACGTGGCCAACACAGTGCTGCCTCCCGGAGGTTATCAGATCAGGATCGCGGTGCGTGACAACAAGACCGGCAACATCGGAACGCTATCGCGCTACGTTGAAGTGCCTGATCTGTCAAAAGGAAGGCTCGCCGCCAGCAGTCTTCTTCTTGCCGGAGTGCCGGCCGGCGAAATGAAAGCAGAGAAGCCAACTCCAGTTTCAGCGGACCGAAGAATTTCGCGCAAGCAGGACTTGCGATACGCGGTGATGATCTTCAATGCCAGGCAGAAGGACAATCGCCCACAGGTCCGCACTCAGCTGATGATAAGCCAGAACGGAAAAATGATGTTCAAGCAACCCGAGGAATCAGTCATCTCAAGCGGCAAAGATCAATCGCAGATCATCAAGTGGGGCCAGTTGGGATTGTCTTCGGTGAAGCCTGGCCGCTACACGATGACGCTTGTGATCACCGACGACCTTGCTGAGAAGAAGGCGCAAACCGTCACGCGCAGCATGGACTTTGTAGTGGTTGACTGAACGAAACCGTGCAGGTTTGAAAATAAGAGCAATCTTAGGTTGCTTGGTTGTGCAACGAGTATCTAAGAAGCTCGACGCAGGCGAAACCCTGCAAGGTCATTCAGCGTTCAGGAGTCGTTCGACCCTCTTCAACACAGAGTATTCGTTTGCTCGGAACTTGAAACACCTGGCTCGCAAAGCCAGTAAATGATTCCCGACGACAAGATTCCCCCCTCTATGCGTACTGCGCTGTCGGTCTCAACCTGAACCTCACGGCAACGGCGGCATACTGGAGCTATCATCGCCGTATATCTGCGCCAGGTTCGATTGCGAGGCCGCATCTCCCAGCAGCGATTGGTCTCCAACCAACATTCCATCGGCGAGCAAAATTCCGTCGCCCAGGACCATTCCGTTGCTCAGCAAAATCCCATCACCCAGTAACATCCCGCACGGGATGAAAGGTATGCCGTCCCCCAGGAGCATTCCGTTGCTGAGCAATATGCTGTCGCCCAGCAGCATTCCATTGCTGAGCAGATGACCGTCGCTGACGATCAAGCCGTTGCTCAGTAGTATCCCGTCCCCAAGCAACCTTCCGATATCGTAGATTTTTTGGTACTGAGCGATGAGGTTGGTACCGGTGACCCAAGTTTTGCCGGCAATTATGCCCTGCCCCCAATTGAAGGTCTGTCCGGCAATCGTAGACGTTGCGCTGGGCAGAGTGCTACCCGTTAAAAGCGGCGACCCGAGCGGGGTGGCATTTGTAAGATTTGTTCGAACGAGCTTCGCCAGTCTAACTGCGCCCTCGATGTTAACCTCTCCGGCTCCTTGCTCGAGCTGATTGAATCCTGGCAACGGCTGCGCCGTGTACATCAGAATGGCCTTGACCATGTTGGGAGTCAGATAGGGATCGACTTGAAGCAGCAGCGCAGCAGCGCCAGCCACGACCGGTGTCGCCATCGACGTGCCGCTCAGCGTCATCTGATCCAGCGTGTGGTTGGTGATGATTGCGTTGTCCAGAGTCGGATAACTTTGAAGAAGGTTGTTCTTGTCTGCCTCTGCGGAGTAGAGCTTATTGCCAGGCGCAACAAGGTCCGGCTTGATCAGGTTGTCGTAGTGATTAACGCCCTGAGAGTCAGTCCAGTAACTGCGCGTCGGGCCTCGCGAGCTATAGGTCGCGATGGTGTCGTCGCTTCGGGCATCAGTCCCGTACGTGTTTGTAGCACCCACTGTAATCGCCGAAGGCTCATTGCCGGGCGAATGAATCAGACCGTAGACTTTGTCTCCATTACTATCTTTGCCATTGTTGCCGGCAGCAACTACGCAGACCACGCCTGCGTCAACCAGCTTGCGCACCGCCCGACACAAGGGATCATTCACGTAAGAATCAACTGCGAGGCAGCCAAGGCTCATATTAACAACACGGATGTTATAAGTGGTGCGATTAGTCATCACCCAATCGAGCGCGTTCAACACAGTCGAAGTCGTTCCCTTGCCCTGCGAGTCAAGTACGCGGAGGTTTATCAGCTTTGCGTTGGGAGCAATGCCTGTGTAAGCAGAGGACGCGCCGGCTGCGGCGCTGCCGGCAGCGAGATTGGCTACGTGTGTACCATGCCCGAACGGGTCTTGACCGGCGCCGACGGCGCTGCTGCCCATGAAATCGACACTCTTCACGACCCGCAGTTTTCCACCGGCGTCAAAAAATCCGCGATGGGTGCACCATATTCCTGAGTCGAGCACGGCTATGCCGATGCCTGTGCCGTCAATTCCGCTGTTCCCCAAGACTGCGCGAGCCGCCGCTGCGCCGCTCGTCGTCTCGACATGGCCGTGCATTTCCACGTCCCGGTCAACCGATACATATGCGACCTCTTTAAATTCGGACAGCTGCTTGAGATCGCTGAGTTTCATTTGAATTGCGATCGCGTAGAGGTTAGAGAAGCGTCCTTTCTCGGACACGGTCTTGATACTCAGGAAATTATTCAGCTTGCCGCTGATTTTTCTTTTCAGCTGAATGACTACGCTGACCAACTCGTCTCGGTCCGCGAGCGTCTCGAACTCGTCGCGGGCAATCGCAGCTTTCATCTTCGCGCGCAAATCCGGAGACACTCTGTCTGTTTGAGTTGCGTTGTCATCTGACAACGAGGAAGCCCCACCTTCATCGATAGTCCTGCCGAACTGAGCGGTCTGGAGTTCAGATTGTGCGTGGACGCGGTTCGTCGGTAACACTCCTGCGCAAAGACAGGTCGTAAGCGCGGCCGATGTAAGCCAGGCTAAGGTTGTGTGATGCCTCATACTATTCATCTAGCAACCGAACCGTGCGTGAATTTAAAACTCGACTCTAATGAACCCTCGAGGATTTTGCGGTTGGGCAATGCGTGTGCCGCGTGCGATGGGCGCAACTAAGCTCTATAAATGTGCAGGTAAGCTGGGACGAGCGGGATTCGAGAGAAATGCAATAAGATTTGAAGCAGTAGTTCTAGCTCACTACCTTCGGTCATTTTGACGGAGCGTTTGAATGGGTACCGGTTACGGCGTAAAAAGGGAGGGACCCTGTGAGCCCCTCCCTTTAGTCTATGCGGCTTCGATTAGCCGTTGGCTAGAAGATGATCTTCGCGCCAAGCTGTATTCCGCGTCGCGCAAAGGTAATCTCGCCGTACTCATTGAAGGTCGTTCCTGCATCCTCGACGAAGGAGTCAGGTGTCGAGCCGCCGGCAAAGAATCCAACGCTGGGATTCGGGTGGTTGAAAGCATTGAACGCATCCATGCTGAGCCGGATCGTCACGTTTTCTCTAACCTTGAAGTTCTTGTAGATTCCAAGGTTGACGTTGTTGAGCAGTGGACCCGTTTCGATATTACGTGGCACGTTGCCGAACGGCGTCCCAAAGATTTGGGCAGCACCCGGTCCGTTCACGATATATCGAACCTGATCCTTCGATACAACTATCAACTTTCCCTGGTTCAAACCAGCCATGGAGAAGAATCCCTTCGGGTCCGGTACAAAGCCAGACGGGAATGTGACTCCGAACAATGCGCCATTAAGCAACACCGCGTCGATTTGGCTCATACCGACCGAATTGCGCGGGGCTTTCGGGTTCCCGTAGAACGGTCGGAAGGTATCGAGCGTACCAATGAACGACCCTTCCCAAGTGCTGTCCATGTAGCTGCGCGTGGTGCCCAGGAATCGGTTCGAGAGGTTGAACGGAGTATACCGCTGTCCCGTTGCCAAGAGATAGGTGCCGTTGAGCTGCCAGCCGCCCGCGATCTTGCCCAACAGGCTGTCTCTATTCTTGAACAGAGGTACGTCCCAAATCCAGTTCGCAGCAAACGCGTGTCTGCGATCAAACTGGGAGTAGCTCCGCTCGTTTTGGTTTGTGTTGAACGGATCTGCCGCGCCGATCGCATCGTTGAAGGTGAATACTTCGCTGGCGTTGTCCAGCGCCTTCGACCAGGTGTACGCAAGACCGAGGTTCAGTTGGTTAAACAACCGCCCTTCGTAGCGAGTCTGCAGCGCGTGGTAAATCGATTGCGCCGTGTTGTCACGGATGCGTACAAGCGATTGGGGTAAGACCCGCCCCGCGCATTGAGCAGCTTCGTTGAGCGTCGTCGTCAACGGATTGTCGACGCAAGCCCCCGTGCCGGCTACCTGAGGGGTGAGCCCCGTAGGAACCAGATTCGGAAAGCCGGGGAAAGTGAAACCGCCAGTCGTGAATCCGCTCAACAGTGTGTTGATCCGGGGATTGCCGTTGTGGGTTGCGAACAACGACACGCCATGCGTTCCCACGTACCGCACCTCCATCACACTGTTCCGAGCTAACTCGCGCTGCAATCTTAACGACCACTGCTCGGAATATGGTGAATGGAAATTCGGAGAAACGTGAGTCTGGCTGAAGAATCGCGGATCAAACAGATTTACCTTGAATAAACCGTTCGTCTTGGCGAAATCCTGAACGGCTTGCCCGGTGAGACCCGGTACCGGAAATGCCACCGTGCCCGTTCTCGGATTTAGCGTGGTATTGTTGAATACCTCCGGCGATGAAGTCGAGATATTCAGCAACAGGTTGTAGAAGACGGGGTCGTAGGCAATCGAATACCCGCCCGAAATCACCGTCTTATCCTGTTCACCGAACAACATATTGGTAAGGCGGTTTGCGCCAAAACGCGGACGCCAGGCAAAACCAAGCCGAGGCGCGAAGTTGTTCTTGTCGGCCGGCAGCTTCGGTTCAGTTCGAATCTCGATTGGAAGACTCTGTAACCATATTGCGGTTGCCGGATTCGACTCACGCTTGACGGTCAGGTCATGCAAGGTGTTGATTGGCTGTCCAGTGTACTCGTAGCGGATGCCAAGGTTGAGCGTGAGATTGTCCTTTATCCGCCAGTCATCCTGGAAGTAATAGAACTGGTCCAGTTCCTTGTAGCCAATCGTAATCTGCCCGGCTGCGACAACGACTTGTTGTGGCCGGTTGTCCAGCAGCGCAGCGGCCGCGGTCAGATTCGGCGGACCGGCGATTGTGTTGAAGGTGAAAACGCCGTTAGCATTGGGCAGAAACGGAACGTTGTTGACGAGCCTTCGAATGTCCACGCCCATCTTGAACTGATGTTTGCCGATTGTCTTTGAGAAGTTGTCGGAAAACTGGTAGACGTCGACAACGCGACCCTGTGGCAGGTTGTTTGCCGGCCCAACAGACTGCAGCGACGTACTGGTCACGCTGCTGCGAATGCCCGTGAATGCAATGTTGGGTAGAGTCTGGCCAAAATTGGCTACCGGGTCAGGAATACAGGTCGGGAACTTGCCTTCGCAGCCGCCGCCGAAGATTACAGAGAGGCGGTTAAACACGAAGCGGAATTCGTTGACCGAACTGTTACTGATTTGGCTGGTCCAACTGGCGCTCGAAATCTTGCTGGTCACCGGCACGTCGCCGATGTTGCCTGCCGAGCCTGTGCTGGTCAGACCATTCTTGTTGTCGGCGTGCTGGTAGAGCTGCCGATACCAGATCGAGTTCTTGTCATTGATCTTCCAGTCTCCGCGAGCGCTGAACTCAGGCGCGTTGATCGCTTCAGGCAGCGAGCGCTGGGGATATAGTACCGGGAAGACGATGCCGCCGATTGTCACAGTCTCGTTGGTCGGCTTGTCTGTTCGGAAAGTGAGACTGCTGCCCCCAGCAGTGGGAACCGCGAATGCCGAAAGCTTGCGCAACGCCTGCAAAGCAGGATTGGTCGCGAACCCCGGCAAGGTTTCCAACAGGGGAAGCGCGGACGGGGCGATCGCCGGATTGCCTCCTTGAAGCAACGCAGAATTTCGGTCCTTGAGCTCCTGGAAGCTTCCAAAGAAGAATATCCGATCCTTGATGACGGGGCCGCCAACTGTCCCGCCGAAGACATTGTAGATATCCGGATTTGGTCCCTTTAGGCCACCTCGCTTCTCGATATTGTTAAGCGAATCAAGGAAGCTGCGGTTGCGGTGATACTCAAACGCGGTTCCGTGAAACGCATTCGTACCGGACTTGGTGACGATGTTCACAACCGCGCCCTGGTTGCGTCCGTACTCGGCCGAAAAGTTATTCGTGATAACCTGGAACTCGGCTACGATGTCCTGGTTGTCAACGAAGTAGTTCGGTCCGCCGATTGACAGGTCGTTGTTGTCTCCACCATCAATGGTGAAATTGTTCGAGCGTGCCCGGTTGCCATTGACTGAGAAGGTGGTTCCGTTACCGTTGACGTTGCCGACGCCTGGCACAACGCCCGGAGCCAGCAATGCGAGTGTGTCGATTCCGGCGCCGGCCAGGTTCGATGGTAGCTCGGCGACCTTGCGCGCTTCGAATGTGCTCGCCTGCTGCACATTCTCTTTCTGAATCAACTCCTCACCGGTTGCGGTTACCGTTACAGTTTCCGAGATATTGCCCGCTTGCAAAGCAGCGTCTATGGTCGTGTCCTGTCCGATCGTGATGTTGACTTGCTGGAATTCTTGTTTCTTGAAGCCTTGCCTTTGGACGGTGATGGTGTACACGCCAGGCTGAAGCCGCGGGAAGCCGTAGAGACCATCACCATTCGACTTGGACTTGATCTCAATGCCCGTGGCGTCGTTCTTGGCGCTAACATCGGCGTCCGCAATGACTCCGCCTTTGTCATCGGTTACCACACCTTTGAGTGCGCCGGTCGTGGTCTGCGCCACAACCGGGCGGCTAAACAAGGGTGCCAGCAATACCGATAACATCAGAAATGTTACTGAGATTGCGAGCGACCTCGCTCTGCAGAATTTCGTCATGCGTAATCCTCCTTAAGGGGTTGTATCTTTCGAGTTGGTGCCGTTAGCAGATCAGAAAGTGTGAGAAGACTAGAACTGAAAGCCAAGGCCAATTCTCACACTAATCAATGCCAGAGAAATGAGTACCCTGGTCGTTCAATCTCAGGTCTCTCCTCCTGAGAATCTGTGATTTTTCGCCGTAGTGCTGCAGACCGGGCAAGCCACAAAACACACTGTTGACCTGGTCTGTTATAGGCGAAAGGAAATCTGGTACTAAGGGAAAGCCGATTAAGGCAAAGCGTATGCCAACAGCATACGGTACCGAGCTTATTGAGTTTGAACGAGTTAGTTCGACAACGAGGCCTGGTCTTTCCTGGGCTGTCCAATTAATTGAAAACTTATACGAAAAAATGGAAATCGACGAGCCGGAGCAACTTCGCTGAGAGGTCGTTCAGAGACTCACTCGAAGACCAAAGACCAGTCCAAACAAAGCGGAGCACTACCTCTTCCGGAATAGAAAGCAAAGACGTCGATCAATACTTTGATCAATGTCGTACCTTCTCTATTGCCGCAGCCATTTGACTCATGATTTCCCTCTCGCTGAGAGGCATCCAGCCATGACCTTTGCCCGGTCCGTATATGATTCTCCCCTCGTAGGGTGGATCGAGCTTCGATAAAGATGCGTCAAGCAAATGTACGGCGTTGTTGAGAAAATAGTCGTCCGCCTCGCCGACCCAGATCGTAAGCTTGCCGCGGAGCTTTGGCGCGAGTACTTTCCAATTCCGCTCGAGCACCAACCGCAAGTCGTATCTCTTCCAATGCTCAACCAGTTCGTAATTTATCTTACCTGTCTTCGGATCCCACAACGGGGCTGGCTTGCCGTCCGTTCCGCGAGGACCGTATACAGCGTTCCATGCGCCCCATTGTTCGCCTGACCTTGTGTAGCTGTCTCCGAGTCCCATTACATTTTCCATCTGACATTCGTGACGAATCGTGAATCGCACGTCGCCGTTCAGATCGCGAGCGCTCGGACGTTCGAAGCCGTGTGCGTTCACGTAAGCGTTCCTATCTTCATAGATGTTGATGAGCTGAAATGCTCGAAAGTCGACTCCATCAGGAAAGCCGGACCACGTTCCGCTGAAAAAATCCGGATAGAAGATCTGAAGAGCCAGTGAGACCCAGCCGCCGGTCGATCCTCCGTCCAGCACGCGCGCCCATGGTTGTCCGATGCAGCGAAATCTTTGTTCAACGTAAGGAATCAATTCGGTAGTGATTGCATCACCGTACGGCCCATTGTTATCGGAGTTGACTTGATAGCAATCTCCGTAAGGTCCATCACCATCCAGATGCAGCAGCACCATTCGCGGCGTATCGTCTGCAAGCCACGTAGTTCGAAAGCTGGATCCTCCTCGCATCATCGCTTCGACGTTCGTAAAACTAGCGCCATAGCCTCCGATATGCACTCGCAATGGATAGCGCTTCGAAGCATCGCTGTCGAATTCTCTCGGCAGGATCACTCCGGCCCGCAGGTAGATCGGACGACGGTGAAACTGGCTAAGCAGCTTCGATTGAATCCTGACATACCTGATGTATTCGCTGTCGCGAGGCAGTTGCTCCGCAGGAACCTGCTCGGTGAGCTCGATTCTGATCGCCCCGTCGTGAGCGGGGTCGATATGAATTCTGCGCGGCTTGCTGTATAGATTTCCTGGAGCATTCAAAGACTTAACGTCGATGTTTGAATCGAACAAAGCCTGCGCGAAGTAATCGCCGGCCGGCAGATAAGCCAGGCTCTCAACTGGAAATGCGGCGGAAGTTTCATCGAGTCTACCGACGACTCCCGTCGTGAAGTTGTCGATATCGTGGCCAAACACCGGAGAGGCGTCCAGACCCGTCTCCCCAATCGCGAAGCGTGGCTCGGGCTGGTTCTTCAACCTCAACACGACGAAGAGCCGGCCCGCCTTAGGCGACGAAATCAAGCCGGGAGCAACAGTGACTTCAAATGCGAGTTTCGATGACCGCGCATGAAGCGGCGACGTGTGAAGCAAAGCAATTATCAGCAGAGCTCCGGCGGTGGCGAAGGTTCTTTTCATTGCAGCTCCAGCTGCAGAGCGTAGCGTCGCTCAATTCGAATCGTCAAACCTTGCTTGTCGAAAGCGAGCGCGTTCGTCATCATTGGAACGAGAGATCAGGAATGGTTAAGCCGAAGCTGACAGGTCCGAGGCCGGAATGGCTCAAAGTCAGGATTCACGCTAACGAAACTTTTGAAGCCGTGAATCAGATGATAGGCGATCTGAGCCTTCACACTGTTTGTCAGGAAGCTCGATGCCCAAACATCTTCGAGTGTTGGAGCGACGGTACCGCGACCTTCATGATTTTGGGCGATGTTTGCACTCGGCACTGTGGGTTCTGCGCTGTGGGCAAGGGCAAGCCATCCGCGCTTGACCGCGACGAGCCTCGTCACGTTGGCGAGGCAGTTAAGCGGCTTGGCGTCAAACACGCGGTCGTTACCAGCGTCAATCGCGATGAACTTCCTGACGGCGGCGCCGATCACTTCGCTCAAACGATTTACTGGATTCGCCGATTGAATCCCACCACGAGAATAGAAGTCTTGATCCCCGACTTTTGCGGAAGCGATGAAGCTCTGAACATCGTTCTTGCGGCTCGCCCGGACGTGCTAAATCACAACACCGAGACCGTTCACCGGTTGTATAAGCGCGTTCGACCCGACGCAAAGTATGAACAATCGCTCGAGCTTCTGCGACTTGCGCACGCCAGGAAGGCGCAACAATCACTATTGACGAAGTCAGGGCTGATGGTCGGGCTTGGTGAAACCATAGATGAGTTGCTCGAAACGTTCGCTGACATCGCTTCGACCGGCTGCGATATTTTGACGGTTGGTCAATACCTGGCACCCACGCCGAAACACATCCCAATTGAGAGGTACTACTCACCCGACGAATTCGGATCGCTAAAAGCCGAAGCTCAAGCTATGGGCTTTCGATATGTTGAAGCGGGACCGCTTGTACGAAGCTCCTACCACGCGGGTCGTCACACACAGGGCGCTGAGACTCAACACTACGATGCAATGTTTGCGGTGCGTCAATCAAATGACCTTCCAAACGGACCACTGATTCAGCTCACACGCAGACTTGAAGCGAAGGATAATTGATCGAGTAAAGATAAGGCCGGCGCGTAGTGCCGGCCTTACAAGGTAGGTTGGATAAATTATTACTTTCCGCGTGCGGCCGCTTTTGAAGCCTTCAGCGGGTTCTTGGTCCCATCTCCAGATCGCGCTGCGGCGATCATCTTCTCGTGAGATGCGCAATCGTGCTCTTCTGCCCGTGCCTTCCAATAATCGTTGGCCACTATCCCCTGTGAGAGATAGGCTACCACTGTGAACGCACTGAAACATTTCGGGCAGTTCAAGCGGACCCCGCGCGCTGCTCCCCTTTTTGCCATAACCTGATGCTCCTTTCAAAATGAATCTGCCATGTCGCGAATCGCGCTTGGCACACAAACTCTCAGCTTAACAGAATCGTCGAACCGAACTCAATAGGTTTTTTGGAATGCCTCGAAATTGAGTTCATCATGCCTCGATGATATTCTGACTGACAACTATGGAGGCGAGCCACGCAAAAATAGCACAAGCAAACATGCGACGGGCTGGTTCGCCGATGGAGGCGTGGGAACTTGTCGGCAATACGCCGCTGCTAAAGCTTCGAAACATAACCGCTCATCTTTCCAAAGTCGAAATCTACGCCAAAGCTGAATGGTTCAACCCGGGAGGTTCGGTTAAGGATCGTCCCGCGCTGAACATGATTTTGGATGGTGAGCGCTCTGAAAAATTGAGTTCGGAGAAAATTATTCTGGATGCGACCTCGGGAAACACCGGCATCGCCTACGCTTGGATAGGCGCAGCTCGGGGCTACCGAGTGAAACTCGCGTTGCCGCAGAATGCGAGTGAAGAACGGAAGCGAATTCTCACGAGTTACGGTGCTGAGCTTGTGTTGACAAGTCCGCTTGAGGGATCCGACGGCGCGATTCGTGAGGCGCGTCGACTGTATGCCGAGAATCCTGATCTGTATTTCTACCCGGATCAATACAACAACCCTGCGAACTGGCGAGCTCACTACGAAACGACCGCGGTCGAAATCTGGGAGCAGACCGCTGGAGGCGTAACGCATTTCGTAGCGGGTCTCGGAACGAGCGGGACCTTTATCGGCACTTCGCGACGATTGAAAGAACTGAATCCCGAAATCAAAGCGATTTCGTTTCAACCCGATTCGCCCTTTCATGGCCTTGAAGGAATGAAGCATATGGCTTCTGCAATCGTGCCGGGCATCTACGATCCAACGGTCGCTGATGAAGACTACGAGATCAGCACCGAAGCGGCGCACGAATACACACGAAGGCTCGGCAGGGAAGAGGGCTTGCTGGTTGGAGTATCTTCAGGCGCGGCGCTCGCTTGCGCGCTCGAGGTTGCGGAGAAGATCGAGTACGGCGTCATCGTGACTGTGTTTCCCGATGCGGGAGACAAGTATTTGAGCGAACGATTTTGGGATGAAGGTCGCCCAGGAAGATGATAAAAGACACCGCGCTTCTGGTAGTAGACGTTCAGGTGGGCATCATCGAAGGTTTCCGCGCATACCGCGGGCGCGAGGTGCTCGACCAGATCAACAAGCTGCTCGCGAAGGCGCGCGCCACGAGCACGCCGATCATCTACATTCAACACGACGGTGAAGCCGGCCATCCGCTTGAACCCGGAAGCTCCGGCTGGCCGATTCATCGCGACATCAAACCTCGTGAAGATGAATTGATCGTCCACAAGCGTGCGTCGGATTCTTTCTTTGAGACGACGCTTCAGCAAGAGCTTGAGCGACGAAGCATCAAGCACCTCGTAGTAACCGGATGCATGACCGAGTACTGCGTTGACACTACGAGTCGCCGCGCGGTTAGCATGGGCTATGATGTAACTTTGGTCAGCGACGCTCACACGACGATCGACAACAAACTCTTAACGGCGGCGCAGATCATCGCGCATCACAATAGATTGCTTGATGGCTTCGACGCGGGCACCAATGTGATTACTGTGAAGCCCGCTGATGAAGTTTCATTCTAATCAGGACTAGCAAGCAAGTGGCAATCAAACTCAAGAGAGAGCATCTCGATCAAATCAAGGAGCACGGAGAGCGGACCTATCCCTACGAGTGTTGCGGCTTCTTGCTCGGCAAGCGCGATGGCGACGACAACTTGCTTGCCGAAGTCTACGCAGCAGAAAATGAACGCCAGGATTCACGCGAAACTCGTTACCTGATAACACCCGAACAGTCCAAGCGCGCCGATGACTACGCGCGAAGTCGAGGGTTGGGTGTAATCGGCTATTATCATTCTCACCCGGATCATCCGGCCGCGCCGTCGGGCTACGACCTCGACCATTCATGTTGGCCTGGCGAGTCGTACATCATCGTTGCGGTTGAACGAGGGAGAGCCGCCGCTTTGAACTCGTTCACCAAGCCCGACTATATAAGCTTCGAGCAGGAAGAAATACTGATCGAAGGATGACTGCGATCTGCCGGCTCTTTGCTTTTCCACTTCGCGAATCTAGAATCACAATATCGAAGTTTGGAAGGAGACCCCAATGTCAGTGAACATCTTGATCCCAACCGCGCTGCGGAACTTTGCGGGCGGAAGCGATTCAATTGCCGTCGAAGCGAACACAGTCGATGGCGCGCTCGACGCGCTCACCGGCAAGTACCCGGAATTGAAAAGACATCTGTACAACGACGAGGGTAAGCTGCGCCACTTTGTTAACATCTACGTCAACGATGAGGACATTCGATACAGTGGTAAAGGCGCGACGGCGATCAAGGACGGTGACGCTTTAAGCATAGTGCCTTCAATTGCCGGCGGTGCGGCCGTAATCGAAGAAGAAACTGCTCAAGCGGTCGAGTTGGATCGCGACGAGATCCTTCGTTATAGCAGGCACTTGATAATGCCCGAGGTCGCGCTCGAAGGTCAGAAGAAACTCAAAGCAGCTAAAGTGCTTTGCATCGGCGCGGGCGGACTCGGTTCGCCGCTCGCTTTGTACCTGGCCGCAGCAGGAGTCGGCAGGCTTGGCATCGTCGATTTCGATGTAGTCGACTTTACAAATCTGCAGCGCCAGATAATTCACTCGACTTCAAACGTCGGGCGACCGAAGCTCGAATCCGCGAAAGAACGCATCGCGGAAATCAATCCCTTCGTGCGAGTCGACACGCATGAAGTTGCTCTCACCTCAGAGAATGCGATGGAGTTATTCGCGGACTACGACATCATCGTGGACGGCACGGACAACTTCCCGACTCGATATCTCGTCAACGACGCGTGCGTTTTGATGGGCAAGCCAAACGTCTACGGGTCCATCTTCAGGTTCGAAGGACAAGCGACGGTGTTCTACGCGAAAGAAGGTCCTTGCTATCGCTGTTTGTATCCGGAGCCGCCGCCACCGGGTCTTGTGCCAAGTTGCGCCGAGGGCGGTGTGCTCGGAGTATTGCCCGGAATAATCGGCGTGGTCCAGGCTATCGAAACCGTAAAGTTGATACTCGGCAAAGGCGATTCGCTGATCGGGCGATTGATGCTGTTTGACGCGCTGAAGATGAAATTCCGCGAGCTCAAGCTGAGGAAGAATCCCGAGTGTCCGATCTGTGGCGAGAACCCGACGATTCATGAGTTGATCGACTACAACGAATTCTGCGGCGTAACTCACCAGCCTCAGGTCGATGTTGGGGCGGACTTCGAAATCACGCCGCTCGAGCTGAAGGCCAAGATGGATCGCGGGGACGAGTTTGTGTTGGTCGACGTGCGCGAGCCGGAAGAATACGCGATCGCTCGAATACCCGGCTCGAAGCTAATTCCGAAGGCGACCGTGCCCGAGCGCTTGCACGAATTGTCTTCAGCAGACGAAATCGTCGTGCATTGTCGAAGTGGGGTTCGCAGCGGGCAAATAGTCGACCTGATGAAGCAGGCAGGATATCGAAGAGTGAAAAACCTTGTAGGTGGAATCTTGCGCTGGTCAGACGATGTTGATCCGAGCGTGCCGAAGTATTAGAGTGCAATTCGTACAGAGCGGATGAACAGAAACGACCTGAAAGCACTTGCGAGAATAAGGTTGAGGGAATCGCAGATTCTGCTTTCGCGCGGAGAATATTCTGGTGCTTATTATCTCGCAGGATATGTCGTGGAATGTGCGTTGAAAGCTTGCATAGCTAAACAAACGCGGAGGTATGATTTCCCAGATCGCAATCAGGCAACGAAGAGCTGGAGCCATTCGCTCGTAGATTTGGTTGGAGTCGCCAAGCTCAAGCCTGCGCTCGACGCGGAGCGAAACGCCGACCCCAAATTCGACGCGAACTGGGGCGTCGTGAAGGATTGGAATACAGAAACCCGATACACTGGGAGGGATCAGAGGCAGGCGGAAGGACTAATACTTGCGATTTCCGAGAGACGACACGGAGTTTTGAGATGGTTAAGACGGCACTGGTAGAGCACGATATAGTCGAGGGAAGACGATTTCTGGAAGCACTCAAGGCGTCATCTTCGATGACGGTTGGAAGGCGTCGAATCTTCGATTTTCCTCCGTCTCACTTCCGCGTCAAAGCAGCATTTTGGCTTTTTCTTCCAGAGTCAAAGGAGTGGCGACTATTTATTGCAACCCCGCTGGTTGACGAAAAAGGGCCGCAGGCTGCCTATCTCGATCTTAGGGCTGCTCTCGTCGCCACCACTCCATCGCTATTGAATCTATCGCTGGAGAATATCTCGGCGGTTACCCCCAGGGACCCTATGGTGAAGGCACTGCTAAGTGTAATCAAGAAGTCGCCGGATTCGGCTGACTTGAGGTTGACAAGAAGTAGTTTGAACGGCACCTACGTTGAAGACGCTTACATTTATGCTCTGCGTTAATTAAGCGCTTATGCGACGGTTGACTCTCGAAGCTAGGGTTGTCGTGAATGAACAATCTATTAAACTCAGTCCTTCGACAGTCGAACGACTCAAGCGGTGCCTGGGAGAGAAATACGTTCTCATCGAACCTGATGAACTGCTCGTCTACGAAGCCGACGCGCTCACCGTTCATAAGCACATTCCTGCCGCAGTTGTCATTCCCGGCTCGGCTGAAGAAGTCGCCGCCGCTGTGAAGATACTCGCCGGGGAGCGCATTCCGTTTACACCGCGAGGCGCGGGCACCGGACTGTCGGGCGGCGCGCTTTCGCTCCAGGGCTCGGTAATCTTCGAGTTGGCGCGCCTCAACAAGATCCTCAAACTCGACTATGAGAATCGGCTCGCTGTTGTTGAAACAGGAGCGATCAACGTTCATTTGTCGCAAGCTACGGCGCCGATGGGGTATCACTACGCGCCGGACCCTTCGAGTCAGATGGCTTGCACGATCGGAGGCAACGTAGCGGAGAATTCGGGCGGGCCGCACTGCTTGAAGTACGGAATGACAACTAATCATGTGCTCGCTCTTGAAGTCGTATTACCGTCAGGCGAGATCGTTACGCTTGGTGGGGGCGGCATCGACTGGCCGGGCTACGATTTGTTGGGCGTGTTCGTCGGATCCGAAGGCACATTTGGCATTGCGACTAAAGCTACACTCAAGCTCACACGCTTGCCGCAGTCCATCAAGACGCTGCTTGCAGAATTCATGACGGTGACTGATGCCAGCCGCACAGTCTCGGAAATCATCGCAGCCGGTATTCTCCCCGCGGCCCTCGAGATGATCGATCAGGCGACAATCATTGCCATCGAGAACTCGATATTCGCAGGCGGGTTTCCGACCGACGTGGCGGCGTTGTTGATAATCGAGGTTGATGGCTTGAGCGCCGGGCTCGAACAAACCGTCGCTCGCGCGGTCGAGATTTGTCAGCGCAACAGCGCACGAGCGGTGAGAGTCGCCAAGGACGCCGCGGAGCGAGATCGATTGTGGGCCGCTCGCAAGCGCGCTTTTGGAGCGATGGGAAGAATAAAGGCTGACTTGATGGTTCAGGACGCGGTCATTCCGCGCTCGAAGCTGCCCGAAGTGCTTGATGAGATTTATCGAATCGCAGCGCGTTACGACTTGACCGTCGCGAATGTATTTCATGCCGGAGACGGTAACCTTCATCCCAACATTAGCTTTGACGGTCGCGATCAGGATCAGGTACGGCGCGTGAATGCCGCGTCGAGAGAGATCATGCAGCTATGTGTAAGCGTCGGAGGTTCGATTACCGGCGAGCACGGTGTCGGAATGGACAAGATCGAATCGATGCGATTGATCTTTTCTGAGAATGACATGCGTAAGATGCTCGCGGTCAAAGATGTGTTCAATCCGTTTGGTCTTTGTAATCCGGGTAAGGTGATTCCAACAACGAAGACCTGTCGATATTGCGGATTCGGGATGGAAGACTTCAGGCACAAGATCCAGCCACCTCACGCAAACCAACCCGTCCAATAACAGCCTCCGACTCGAAGTTGTTATACCGCACGATCTTCAAAAAGCTTCAAAAGCATGCCATATTGTTTTTGGCGATGGCCACATTGGTTTTTCAAACGGGACCACGGACAGGCGAGCGGGTCTTGCTCGACAAAAAGAAGTTCACCTTTGGCCGAAGCAGTGACTGCGATTGTACTCTGCATCACCCCACAGTTTCACGAGAGCATTTTTGCCTGGAGCACAACAACGGCAAGCTCTTCCTTGTAGATCAGGAAAGCGGTAACGGCACATTTGTAAATTCGGAACGCGCATCCTGGATTGAGCTCAAAGACCGCGACAAAATTCAGGCTGGACCATTCGTGCTGATCGTTGAGATGACAGAGTCGCTCGTGGAGCCAGAGCACATTCAATCACAACCACGACGTCAACAAGTCCCCTCGAGCACATCTCTTAACTCGGTAACCGCTTCGCTGTATTCGCCGCATTTTCTCGAAGGCATCGAACACTTCAACGCCGGTCGATATTTCGACGCGCACGAAGTTTGGGAAGAGATCTGGCTTCCAGCTTCCGGCGAAACGAAACTTTTCTATCAGATGCTGATCCAGGCGGCCGTCGCCTTGCATCATTACGAGAGAGCAAACGCGAGAGGAGCGCGGGGACTGTACGCCAACGTGATCAGCAAGCTCGACCGGCTGCCTGCCGTTTTCATGTCTATTGATCTGGTCGACTTCTCTCGGCAGTTTCGAGCTGCGCTTGTTGACTTGATAGAGAACGGCAACGAGGCGCCACCGACGGGTCACAAGCATACGCCGCACATCACGCTACTCGGTCGCGACACTGACGACTGGAGCCTGTGAGATTTTGAATGTCCGACGAGCGAAGACGGTTTCAAACATCAATCGAGTCCATTGTAGGGTCCGCTCACGTCACCGAACAAACTGCACTGCAAATCGATGGCCTTATTCCTCGCTTAATTGTGCACCCCGGTTCTGCCGACGAAGTTGCCGCCTGCTTGAGAGTCTGTTCAGATGAAGATGCCGCCGTTGTGCCGGCCGGCCGAATGAGCTGGCTCGAAAGCGGCAATCAACTAAAACGCTGCGACGTAGCTCTGAGCCTCGATCGAATGCAAAATGCCATCGAATACAGCCCGCCTGATCTGATCGTCACAGTTCAAGCGGGCCTCACGCTCTGCCAGTTGAATGCAATGTCGAAGGGCGAGAGACAGTGGTTGCCGCTTGATCCGCCGGGCTTTGAAGTCGCGTCGCTTGGCGCGATTGCGTCGTGCAATTCGAGCGGTGCCCTGAGACTGGGATTTGGAACGCCGCGCGATTACGTTATCGGGCTCAAGCTGGCGCACGTTGACGGCACACAGAGTAAGTGCGGCGGAAGAGTAGTTAAGAACGTCGCAGGTTATGACATGAACAAGCTGTACGTAGGCAGCTTCGGAACGCTTGCAGTGATGACCGAACTGACCTTTAAGCTGCGTCCTTTGCCCGAGCGAACTGCCACGGTAATGATCACCTCTAAGTATCGAGGACCGCTTTTCAAGCTTGCAAAAGAGATTTTGGGTCCTGACTTTCAACCAGCTTCGGTTGTGCTCACCAGGCGCCTTGGCGTATCCAACGGAGCAAACTGGCCTGATGACGCGTTGCTCATTCGCTTTGTCGATAGCGAGACGGCGGTCAATGTTCAACTTGGTCAAATCAGCGAGCTAGTCGGCGACGACTGCAAAGTTCGGGAGGTCGACGAAGCGGAAGCGTTCACCGTTTGGAAGGCTGTTGCAGACTTCGACAGCCACGAAGTGCAGTTGAGACTCAGCGTGCTTTTATCTGCGGTCCCCGCCGAATTCGAGAAGGCGCTTCTCTTGCAATTCGAGTGTGTTGCGACCGCCGACATCGGCGCTGGTATAATTCGAATGGCGTTCGATGCAAACCATCGCAACGCAGTTGACTTGATCAAGAAACTTCGCAGAACAACCAGCACCGGCTCGGTGTTTGTGGAAAAGGCGCCAGTTGAAGTACGACGCGAGGTTGATGCGTGGAGCGATGTGGGGTCCACCGCCGAGTTGATGCGTTCGATAAAGAACAGTTTCGATCCGCATTCAATTTTGAATCCGGGTAAATTCATTTACGGCTTGTGAGGTAATTGAGGAGCTTAAGAGGTGAAGCAAGTCCCATAGCTTCATCTCGCCAACGCACCAAACGTTCACTCAACTCACCGAACTCGATTCAACATCAATGGCAACCATTCACGGAGAGGCCAAGCCGCAAGATGTGCTAGCTTCATTGCTCGAAGCGAACACGGACAAGTTGCTCACCTGCGTTCACTGTGGGCTCTGTTTGCCTGCGTGTCCAACTTATCAGCAGCTTGGCAACGAGAACGATTCGCCGCGCGGACGAATCTATTTGATGCGCGGTGTCGTTGAAGGCCGGCTGGGAGTAGCCGATTCATTTACCAGGCACATCGACCTGTGTCTTGGCTGTCGGGCGTGTGAAACGGTTTGTCCATCTGGTGTTCCTTATGGACACCTGTTGGAGGCGGCCCGGTTTGAAGTAGCGAAGACAAGCTCGAATCAATCGACGCCGCGACGACTGATCCGGTTCGTGCTCAATCAGGTATTCACGCGACCAAGGATGCTTCGGTTTGCGCTGATGTTGGCTCGATGGCTTCGCGACAGCGGCTTCGCGAATGTTCTCTTTAAGTCAAGGGTCATTCGGGGTCGATCACGTTTCGCTCTCGCGCTTTTAATTGCCAGCCGCTCACCGTTTTCCGAAGCGGCGCGCCGAAGACCGAGACAACAGTCAGTGCGTGACGACGGCACTTCCGTAGCAACATTGAACGGTTGCGTGATGCACGGGCTTTTTCGAGCTACAAACCGCGCGACTGAACGCGTGCTGGCTCGTAACGGCTGTCGGCTGATCCAAGCTGATGGGCAAGGATGTTGTGGGGCTTTACATGCACACGCCGGCGAACTTGAAGTGGCCCGGCAGCTGGCAAGAAGAAACATCGAGGCCTTTCTAGCAAGCCGAGTTGACTGGATAATCGTAAATGCAGCCGGCTGCGGCGCAGCGATGAAAGAATACGGCTCTCTGCTTGCCGATGATCCTTTATTTGCCGATCGTGCTGCTGAGATCAGTTCGAAAGTAAAAGATGTTTCCGAGTTTCTGCTTGAACGGGGTCTTGCTCATCCGCCGCAGTCCATCAACAAACGAGTCGCCTATGATGCCGCCTGCCATTTAATACACGCGCAACGAATCGCCGAAGCTCCAATTGAAGTATTGCGTTCGATTCCCGGTCTTACGATTGTTCCGCTGAGAGGGTCAGCGAACTGTTGTGGCGGCGCCGGTATTTACAATTTACAACATCCGGAGCTCAGCGAAGAAATACTCCGCGACAAACTCGCGAGTATTCATGAGAGCGGCGCCGAAATGATCGCTACCGCGAACCCCGGATGCATAATGCAAATCGGCGCTGGAGTCTTGATTAACGATTTGAATGTGGACGTCATACATCCCATAGAGCTGCTTGATGCGGCTTACGGAGATTGAATCGTGCTGCATTTGAGCAGTTCACCAAACATGCGATGAACCGAAGACGAGCGATTGACCTCCTTTTGCTAATATCCTGCCTGTTCAATTGTTCAATCTTGATAAGCGCCGCCGCGCAACAAGCAAACGGTTATGGTCCCGAGGTCAAGTCCTTTCTCGAATACATTCGTCACGAGCAGGATGAACTCGAGTTCATGAACAGGCATAATGAGATTTCCCGTCGCGAGTATCTTCTAACTAAGAATCGAATGGCTGTTCATCGAGAGACAGTGCTCAACCTGGTTCAAGAAACCGGCGAAGACTCGGTGCCCGAACTAAGCATCGTGACCGCGTCCGAGGTTGATCAGTTAATCGAAGACGGGACGGCCTTATTGAAGAACATCAAAACTGGAGACGTAATCAAAGAGAAGTGGCGCTATCTCGGCAGCGTTCGTCGTGGAGACACGTTCTACATTTTTCAGCGGCTGACGCCGAAATGAGTTTTAGACTTTTCGCAATCGATCTCAACACTCTTCGCCGTTTGTAATGATGGCTGCCAACAACCGAAAACGTGAGTGTTGACAATTGAAAATTCCCGGCTAATATCGGCCTAGATAGCACTGGAGTTTCGTGATGCCCTTGCGTAGAACAACTCTCTTATCTTGTGACTGATTCGGTATGCCCTCACCGACAGCTTTCCAGCGTCATTGATTCGAACCGAACAAAGAAGGTAACAGCACAATGTCGACCATAAACTTCTCCCAGGTCGTTCAGGACATGCTCGCGGTTTCAGATAAGATATCCGACCTGATTTTTTCGCCTGGCCGTCCCCCGCAAGTAGAACTTATCGGCAAGCTGACTCCTGTTCGCTTGCCGGGAATGGAGATACTCACTCCTGCTCACACGGCCGCGATTGCCAAAGCTCTGATCGGCGGCAACAAAATGGCAGACGAGTCGTTGGAGAAATACGGCTCAGCGGATCTTTCATTCAGCCTGACCGGGCTCTCCCGTTTTCGCGTCAACATATTCAAACAGCGCGGGACTCACGCGATAGTTATGCGCGTGGTGCCGAACGAGATTCCGTCCTTCGAGCAACTCGGCGTCCCGAACGTGCTGAGAGAAGTAGCAGAATTAAAGAACGGCGTTGTTCTGGTGACCGGTCCCACGGGATCGGGAAAGTCCTCGACGCTGGCCGCAATTATCGATTTGATCAACGAAGCAAAGTACTACCACATCGTGACCATCGAAGACCCGATCGAGTTCATTCATAGACACAAGAACTGCACGGTTCATCAGCGGGAATTGCACTCGGACACTTCAAGCTTCGCGTACGCGCTAAGAGCAGCTCTTCGACAGGCGCCCAAGGTGATTCTCGTCGGCGAAATTCGCGATCTCGAGACGTGTGAGGTTGCGCTTGAGGCTTCGGAGACCGGGCACCTTGTATTGTCGACGCTTCATACAACCGACGCAGTGAAGACCGTCGAGCGTCTGATAGGAATGTTTCCCAAGAGTCAGGAACACATCATTAGAATGAGATTGGCTGGCGCCTTCCGCTTCATAGTTTCTCAACGCCTCGTTCCGCGAGCCGATGGCTGCGGCCGAATCGCAGCAATCGAGATTCTGAAGTCAACGGCGCGAACGCGCGACTACGTAGAAAAAGGAGAGCGCGAAGGCAAATCTCTGTACGACGCAATGCGAGATGGAAACCTCGAAGGAATGCAGGTCTTTGACGGAGAGTTGGAGCGGATGATCAGACAGGGAACAATAACCGTCAATGAAGGTCTGGCCTACTCCACCAATCGCCAGAATCTCCTGCTTCAGCTCTCAGATACCGGTGGCGGCTCGATCGATGAATTAATCGGGGCGGAAACGCGCACGAGTGATCTTGTGGCCTGAGCTTCGACCACAATTCTAAAGCCCGAACGCTCTTATAGTCAGTCGCGTTTTGACTGAGTGCCAAGACTCATTCGCACAACATCGAAAGCAGGTCTTTTCTAATGTCCTGATCGGAATAGTTCTTTTCAATGTAGAACCTGAGACGGTCCGTCGCCAGCACTTGCAGAAAGAGTTGTTGTGTGACCTGCTCGTATCCACCTTCTCGTTCCACTCCAGCCGACTGAACGAGAATGGAAAGTTGGCGCCAGATTGCCTCCGCATCCTGGCTTAGTAAAACTTGTCGCCAGTCCCGCACGCGTCCGAGGGCTTTCCTTGCAGACGCGCTATCGCGACTTTGGCGCTGGGCAACTGGGGTGAGGGCTCTCGTTGCCATTGCGCTCTCCTATTTCTTCAGCTTGAATGCGAATCGACAGACCAACTCTATATTGATTCTTGTTAGGTCCGCGATTCAGGGCAGACACAATACAGTAAGCGGCGTGTTTATTCAAGCATCAAGGAAGGCGGTCGCAATTCGTAATTTCAACCTCAAGAATCAGTCAGGAATGAAGCTCGATATGGCCAACCGCAAACTTCAGCAGGAAAGACGAGCCGCGAAGAGATTTCAGGTTTCCTGGCCCGTCGTCGTCAAGAGCGCGAAACCTGAAGGGCGCAGCATCCAGGAATCAGGAAGGCTCGAGAATCTTAGTTCAAGAGGCGCGCTGTTCCTGATAAGCGCACGAGTCAGCACCGGCCTCAGGCTCGATTTGGGAATCAAGGTCCCACTAAAAAGACAAAACTGGATGAAATACTCCGGAAAGGTCGTTCGCGTCGAGAAGCAAGATGACCGTTTTGCGGTTGCAATGCTTTTCGACAACGTCAGGCCGTTGTTCGATGAGCCATAAGCCGCCCGAATGGCGATATTGCTAAGCGCAGTTTGTGTTGCGTGCTTGAAGCTTCAAGATCCGCTCTTTCAAACGTTTTAGAACTTCCGCCCTCTCGTCTTTTGTCGTGCAATGCCGAAGCGTTTCGACCAGGTTGTCAATCTCTCCGGCAAGCGCGGGTCCGCGCTCTTCCTGTTGATCCGCGAGCTTCGAATCGACTGCTTCAACTTCATCAGCTCCCAGGACCTGATCGATTGCCGACCAGAACAGCTCTATGCTGATCGGCTTCTGTAAGCAACAATTTGCGCCTGCGGCCTCTGCTTCGACCATGACCATCGGGCCGCATCCGCTTATGACAACTATCGGTGTCAGATTAAGTCGGGGATCGCGGCGCACCGCTCCGATAAAGTGGAGACCGCTCTTACCCGGGAGGGCTATGTCGGTGATTATCAGGTCGGGTTGTAGCTTACGTGCTACGGTCAAACCTTCTTCTGCTTCAGTCGCTGTGCTCACGGAGTAACCCTTCAATCGAAGCAACTCGGCGAGCGGATGCAGCGTGTCAAAGTCGTCTTCAACGACAAGAACTCTTCTCATAGTTTCGGTACCTGTGCGCATCGAGACTTCAAACGGGACGAGAGAGTACTTGGTGAGGAAGGTCGTCGTCGGTTCTTGGGGGTAGCTATCCGACTCCGTCATAATACCCTGAGGAAGTCGGTTAGGCAATGGACTTCTTTTGATGCCGCTGCAATCACATCGCGACGTTGAGGGCTATGATTTAACTAAGTCCGTGCGAAAAACGGCGCGGATCTTGCCTTACATCGCCGAGTCTCGGCTAAACGACTTTCTTTTTCGGCCGGGCGCTTCGGCCCGACCTGTGAATTGCCTTAACAAAACGCAGGACGCTAGTCCGAGCGGGAGGAGGAAGTTTCAAAAGCTCCTGAACGATCTCAGCGATGTCGGTACCGATGAGCGTCTTGCTTCTCAGGTCTAAAACAATGAGATCGTGAGACTGATCCTTTTCCTTCTGGGCGCTGTTGGCATATGAGAGGCCGTAGGCTACATCCACAAGCTCGCGCTCGGTTACTCCGAGTCCCTGCGCCAATGCCTTAAGCTTCTCAATGCTCAAGTTTGTTGCTGTGCCGTTAACTATTCCGCTCACATAGCTATCAGTGATCTGCCCATCAGATTGCAACTTCACATCACGCCGCGACAGCTTCTTCTCCAGCATGATGCGCCTGACGTATTGACTGAGAGCTCCCTTATGAGACTTCGGCATGTCTTTGTACTCCGTTGAATATTACTTGTAGATCGAACATCGATACAACGCTGAAGCGTGCGTCATTCTAGACAACTTCGCTCATTAACACAATTGGTTTTTCAGACAAAGTTTTGGGGCGCCTGATTAAAGTGCGCGGGACTAAAGATAGGCTTGAGCGTGATCGAGACCCGTGCTATAGTCCGACAGCCTCCGGTAACCTTCTGAACCGAATACAGCGCACTTTGAATGTGGGAATCCCCGAAACTATTGAGACGGACTCATGCTCGATCTGAAACTGTCATGCTGTCAGGTTGATCAAAACGGACCGAGCTTGACCGGGTGAGCGACGATTTACCACTCGGTGGTTGCAACATGCGTAGGAAGCTTCAATTGCTGTCGATTTCGCGCCTGGCCGTAGCCGCGCTGCTATTGGCAATTGTCGCGTGGGGCGCACGAGAGCGAACGCCACGGTCTGTGATTCCAATGCTGGAGGCGCTGTCGTTTGTCATCATTGTTTTATCCGCGCTCTATTTTGTCGCGCTTCGAACTCGAATCTCACATAGAATTCAAAGTTATGTTCAGTTTGCTCTGGATGTCTGCCTGGTCACATGGCTCGTGTACCGGACGGGAGACGTCGAATCGCCCTTTCTGGCTCTATATCTTGTAATCCTTTTCAGTGCATGTGCGCTCCTTGGCAGGACTGGAGTCTCGCTCCTTGGAGCGCTCGCAGGCGTGATGTATATCACGATCAGCATTTTGACGATGAGCCGAATTCTGCCGCGCGCGGGAGGCTGGTCAGCCTATGAAGCCAGTCAGCTTTCGTGGACTCAGTTCATGTTTTCGCTCAATCTGATCGCGATCGTCGCGGTCGCATTGTTATCGAGTCAGCTTGCCGCCCGAATACATCGCAGCGAGACTCAGCTTGCCAACGCCACCAGGGACCTCGCGGACTATAGGCTATTCAATGATCGCATCATCGAAAGCATGCGAAGCGGTCTCGTGACCACTGACCTGCGCGGTCACGTTATCACGTTCAATCGCGCGGCCGAAGAGATCACTGGTTATCGGGCAAGCGATGTGCGCGGCGATAACGTCTTCGCTATCTTTGGAGACATCGAGAAACAGATCGAGGCCGGACTGGAATCCATTCGTACGCGCACGCGACTACCTCGCTTCGACATCGGATGCCGCACCGCGGATGGACGCGAAATTCATTTGGGGTTTTCGGTCGCGCCGCTTGTCGATGAAGCCGAAAACTCTCGTGGATACGTCCTGACATTTCAGGACCTTACCGAGGTAATGGAACTCGAGAGAGAGGTTCGGCGACAAGAGCGGCTCGCCGCGCTGGGCAAAATGGCAGCGGGACTCGCACACGAGATTCGCAACCCGCTCGCTTCAATGCGCGGTTCAGTGCAGGTGCTTGCCAGCGAGCTCTCTTTCTCGCAGGACCAGTCTCAGCTAATGCAAATTGTCTTGCGCGAATCGGACCGGCTTAATCGCATTGTCTCGGATTTTCTCACTTACGCCAGACCACCCAAGATCGAGCGAACAGAAATAGAGCTGGCGGGGTTGTTATCTGAAACAATCGCGTTACTGCGGAACAGCCCGGAGTTGCGCCCTGACCATTTGATCGCTGAAGAGTATCCCGACGAGCGAGTGCAATATCAGGGAGACCCGAACCAGATGCGCCAAATATTCTGGAATCTCGCCCGCAATGCAATTCAAGCGATGCCCGATGGAGGCGAGCTGCGAGTGAGTCTGGATGCGAGACCGAATCGGGACGTGACGATTGCCTTCCGCGATTCAGGCATGGGAATGAGCCGCGAGCAAAAGGAAAGATTGTTCGAGCCGTTTAACTCTTCGAGCGGAGGAACCGGGCTCGGGATGGCAATAATTTATCAGCTGGTTCGCGATCATAACGGGAATGTTATCGTCGAGAGCGCCCCGGGCAGGGGAACTCGCATTGCTATTAAGCTGCCCTCCAGCGCGCTTGTGACGCAGCCGAAAACAAGTCCTAAGAAAGCTCGCGTTGATGCGGAGCCGCCGGCGGTGGTAGCGAACGCGTGAAAGAGATTCCGTAACGATTGGGAGACCGAGCAATGGAAAAGCTGTTGGTTGTTGACGACGAGCGCAGCATGCGAGAACTGCTCGAGCTTGTGCTAAAGCGCGAAGGCTACTCCGTGCACACGGCGGAAAACGGAACTCGAGCGCTCGAGCTGATACGACAGAACGTTTACGACCTGATCATCTCTGATGTCAAGATGCCCGACATCAACGGCATCGAATTGCTCGCTCGCGTTCGCGAAATCTCTCCCGAGACAATGGTCATTATGATCACCGCATTTGCGACCGTAGATACGGCGCGACGCGCCTTCAAACTGGGTGCCGAAGACCTGGTGATCAAGGACGCAGGGTTCGATGTTGAGGAGCTCAAGGTTTCAGTAGGAAAGGTGCTCGAAAAGAAACACCTTCGTCAGGAAAACGTCCTGCTCAAACGCGAGCTTCGTCAACGCAACTCCCTCGACAACATCATTGGCCGCTCTTCACAGATGCAGGCTATCTATCAAATGATTGAAACGGTGGCAGCCACGACGTCGACCGTTTTGATTACAGGCGAGTCAGGTACCGGCAAGGAGCTTGTCGCTCGCGCGATTCACAGCACCTCCGACCGGGCCGCTGCGCCGTTTGTCTCGATCAACTGCGGTGCCTTCACCGAGACGCTTCTTGAATCAGAGTTGTTCGGTTATATGAAGGGCTCGTTTACGGGCGCCGTTTCTAATCGAAAAGGTCTGTTTGAAGCTGCCGAGGGCGGAACTATTTTTCTCGATGAAATAGGCGAAACGACTCCCGCGATGCAAGTCAAACTTTTGCGAGTCCTGCAGGAGCGGAGCATCCGTCGGGTTGGGGGCCTCGAGGAGATTCCTGTCGACGTTCGAGTTGTGGCGGCTACCAATCGCGATCTCTCGCAGATGGTTGAGGACGGAACATTTCGCAACGATCTGTTTTATCGCATTAGTGTTATTCCGATCGAAATGCCTCCGCTGCGAGCGCGTCGCAGTGATGTGCCGGACCTCGTTAAGCATTTCCTCGAGAAATACAGTGCTGCCGCAAATCGGCCGACGCTTGAAGTCTCGGAAGAGACGATGCGCTATTTGGAGTCTTATGACTGGCCCGGCAACGTTCGCGAACTCGAAAACACGATCGAGCGAGCCGTCGCGCTTGAACACGGGCGGATCGCCGGACTCGATCGCCGAAGAGAAGACAACGGGCCGCCTCTCGGTGTTAACGAGCGGCGCATCAAGGCCGAATGGCTTCCCGAGCGGATTCTGAAGTATAAGCCTCGTGTGGTAACAGATCTCGATCTCCCTGATGAAGGACTCGATCTCGAAGCTTACCTCGCTCAGCTCGAGAAGGACTACATCATTCACGCGCTTCAGCGCACAAGTGGGAATCAGACACGCGCGGCCGAGATTTTGAAGATGTCGGTCAGAAGCTTACGGCACTTGTTGGATAAACACAGGATTCGTCAGACCGCCAGTCTGCTTAGAGAGTCAGGTCCGCTCACCGACAGCGCTACGCACAAGTAGCATTCCGCCCAGGATTGAATGTCTTCACCCATTAACAATCAGGCTGACCGTTTCTGAAACCACCGCGAAGGTTTGACGCTGCTTCTTATTGCTGGCATATGCATTGCTCTGACCAGATCGTCGACGAGTATCTAAAATTTGAAGTCGACAGCTTTCGCGAGAGGCAAAGAGCAATGAGAAAAGAGCAGGGCTTCTCACTAATCGAACTTCTAGTCGTAGTAGTCATCATCGGAGTGATCGCGGCGCTGGCGATTCCAGGACTTCAGCGAGCGCGCAGATACGCTCAAGCCGGTTCAGCCATACAATCTCTCAGAACAATTACGACGGCCGAGAACCTTTACGAGAGAAGATTCAGAGTTTACGCGAGCTTAGCAGACCTTGCGCCCGAGGGGACTGTGGATGTAAATCTAGGCAATGGTTCCAAGAGTGGCTACAGCTTTACTGTAACACTTCCTCCCGACGCAAAGGGCTTCACCTGTAACGCTGATCCTCAATTCGATCCCACCACCGCAGAGTATTTTTTCGTCGACGAGACAGCAGTTATTCGCCACAATGAAGGCGCGCCTGCCGATGCCAACAGCGAACCGATTCCCAAGTAAATCTCTATATTCCTGACAAAAAGTGGCAAGCCAAACTATCGCATTTTGTTAAGAATCCTGCCTTTAGTACGCGCGCAATTAGCACCCTGATCTTTATACCGTTGCCCGATAAGCACTTCACCGGGTCAAGTCCCAAATCTTTCGATTGGCACGAGCGTTGAACTGCAGTATCGAGCAATCTGTCGTAGATTGGCCGCTAGGAGAACTGACCTTCGGCAAAAATTAAAAGGAGAATTGAGTATGAAAAACGAAAAAGGATTCTCGCTGATCGAGTTGTTGATAGTGGTAGCGATCATCGGGATCATAGCTGCTATCGCGATACCCAATCTGCTGAAGTCCCGTCAGGCGGCCAACGAGGCGTCAGCCATCGGGTCCACGCGGACACTGGGAACTGCACAGGCAACGTATCAATCCACGCGCGGACACGGTAAGGACTTCGCGGCGAACCTCGCGGCGCTTGTGGCTGACAATGCTGTTGATTCAGCATTGGGTTCAGGATTGAAGAGCGGGTTCAACTTCACGTGCGTTGGCGTGGCGTCCACCTCGGCGGGAGCACCGTCGTACTTCGACACCACAGCTTATCCGCAATCGACTGGGAACTTTGGTACGGGCAACAGATCGTTCTACTCGAACGAGACGTACGTGGTGTACCAACAGGACGGCTCGGTATCGGGCGTCTGGGGCACGACGGCGACAAGCCGGCAGCCAACCTCGGGCACACCCATTCAGTAATCGGCATTGCACAATCGGCAGCGTAATCGCGCTGATGGACGTCGGGCCGGTGGAGCTTGCGAACCTCTGGCTCACGTCCGAAGCCGAATACGCCGCACTCGTTAAACGGCCGCTAGGGACCTGACCTACGGCAGGAGAACTTAAGAAAGAGAAGGAGCCAGAATATGAAGAATCAGAAAGGGTTTTCGCTGATCGAGTTGTTGATAGTGGTAGCGATCATCGGGATCATAGCTGCCATCGCGATCCCGAACCTGCTGAAGTCCCGCCAGGCGGCCAACGAGGCGTCAGCCATCGGGTCCACGCGGACACTGGGAACTGCACAGGCAACGTATCAATCCACACGCGGTCACGGTAAGGACTTCGCCGCGGATCTTAACGCGCTCGTAGCTGATAATGCTGTTGATTCAGCGCTGGGTTCAGGATTGAAGAGCGGGTTCAACTTCACGTGCGTTGGCGTGGCGTCCACCTCGGCGGGAGCACCGTCGTACTTCGACACCACAGCTTATCCGCAGTCGACCGGGAACTTTGGTACGGGCAACAGATCGTTCTACTCGAACGAGACGTACGTGGTGTACCAACAGGACGGCTCGGTATCGGGAGTCTGGGGCACGACGGCGACAAGCCGGCAGCCGACCTCGGGCACACCGATTCAGTAACCAGAGCTGCATCACCAAATCGATCCATTATCAAACGGGTGAGTCCTTTCAGGGCTCACCCGTTTGTGCTATAGTCCAGCCTCAGTTGAATGATTTAAAATGAACTATCCGTTCTGGAGCGCGTTCGATTTCGCAAAAGACATTCAACACCGTCTGTCCATGACGGTATTTTGAGAGGTGGTACTACAAATGAATCGAAGGAATGAGGAAGGGTTTTCGCTGATTGAGCTGTTGATTGTTGTTGCGATCATCGGAATCATCGCGGCAATAGCCATCCCGAATTTACTGAAGTCTCAGCAGGCAGCGCGAGAGACTGCTGCTATGACCGAAGTGCAAACCATCGGCAAGTCGCAGGTTCTGTATTCGGTCACCAAAGGCCATCAAAAGTTCGGCGACCTTGCGGCGCTCGGAGCGCAAGGCATCATCGATTCGAATCTGTCATCCGGCAATAAGGGCGGTTACAAATACGCTTCGACTCCGATCAATGCTGAAGGAATGCCGGCGATGTTTGACACCACGGCTCATCCGACCGCTGTCGGCACGTTCGGAACCGGCAACCGATCCTTTTATTCGAATGAAACCATGGTTGTATTTGAAAGCGACGGAATAACGCCGCCTACGGCTTCACCGCAAGACCGCGTGCCCAAGGACGGCACTCCGATACAGTGATTTTTGTTTAAGCAGTTTCGACAGCAGACCGGCTGTCGCAATGGCTTCAGCCGGTCTGCCCTCTGCCCTCTGCGCAGCCAACCGCCCCCGAACGTAAAACGAATCAAAGTCCCCTTCGGCCGGACCGGCCTCGATGGTCTGGCAGCACTAGCCCCGTTATCTTGTTACCGCACTCTTCTTCTTCGTTGAACTCGAAACTACATCGTTGAACTATAGCGACCGTGGAGATGACTGCTACCAAACAAGACAAACGTCGGAGAAACCTGAACGACGAGTCGGCAATCAGCTTTGGGCATCCAGGTCTAACTGTCGGACGCGCGCTTCTGTTGATTAGCCTGCTCTCAGTGCTTGCGTACGCGAACTCATTGGGTGGCGATTTCGTTTTCGACGACGCCGAGCAGATCGTCGACAATCAAAACATTCGCTCGTGGGAAAACTTGTCGAAGGCTTTCACGACTCACGTATGGGAATTTCGCGAGCGTCCCGGTAATCTCGATGTTCCTCCTCCGCTGCCGTACTACCGTCCATTATTCACCATCATGCTCACGACTGAATTTCATTTGTTTGGGCTATGGCCGCAAGGTTGGCATCTGGTGAGTTTGTTGCTCCACATCCTGTGCGCGATCGGCGTTTTCTACGTCATTCTTTTAATGTCGGGAAGAGGGCTGCTGGCTTTGCTCTCTGCGATCTTGTTTGCCGTACATCCAGTTCACGCAGAATCCGTGAGCTGGATAAGCGGGATGACCGATCCACTGTTTGGAGGTTTTTTTCTTGGCTCATTCTACTTTTTCATCAAATCGCATTCTTCTGTTGACGCTCTCGAAAAGCGGAGAGCATTTGTCTGGTCGTTGGTGTTGTTCGTGATCTCTGCTTTTGCGAAGGAAACCGCGCTCGGCCTGATCTTGTTGGTTTTTGCGTTCGAGCTGACCGGTTCTGAATTTAAGGGACTTCGCCGGCTGACTGAGTCAGCTAAACCGGCGCTGCCTTATTTGGTGGTTGCGCTTGTTTATCTGATTCCGAGGTATCTGGTGCTTGGAGATGCAATGTGGAAGAACCCGCAGGCGCCGAACCGGCCGCTCACCTATACGTTGCTGACACTTCCGTTCGTCGTTTGCTCTTACCTGATTCATCTGTTGTGGCCCGTAGGATTGAGCGTAACATATGACACACATTTCATCACGAACATGGCCTCGCCGGGTTTTATTCTGCCTTCCGTTGTTCTCATGGTGTTTGCGGCCGCGCTGTTCATTCGCCGAAGACGGATCAGCCGTGAAGTTTGGCGGGCACTATTGCTGATCTTTGTTCCGTTGCTGCCCGTCTTGAATCTTGGTCAGGTCTCGCGCGAAGAGTATCTCGTCTTCGACCATTACCTTTATATATCAGTCGCCGGGCTTGGTTATCTCGCCGCACTCGGAATCGAAGAACTCGGGGCGTTTCAATCAAAACAGTCAAGCGCTACAATCGCCGGCTTGCCACGACCCAAAGTCGCAATTGGTTTGTTCGCAGTAGTCGCGCTAGTTTCAACAGCGTTTGCCGGGAGGGCGAATCGACCATGGGCGGACTCGTATTCGCTCTGGTCCAACGTCGCGCGAGTGAGGCCTAACTACTGGGCCGCTCACTACAATGTCGGTCTTGCATTGCTCAACGCGAAGCGGTTTGACGAGGCTCGCGAGTCGCTGGTTCGGGCCGCCGAGCTAAGCCCGGATGAGCCCAATGTGGCCGACGCATTGGGACGTGCATACGATGGACTAAACGACACTCCTGACGCAATTGCCAGTTTCAAGCGTGCGATCGAGATCGACCCGAAGATGTTCGAGTCTTACAATAATCTCGGCACGGTTTATTTTAAGAGTGGCGACTACAGGTCTGCTGAGGCAAACTTTGCGGTCGCGATTCTACTAAGGCCGCAAGCGTCGGCAACGCGATTCAACCTTGGGTTGTGCTATTCGCGCGAAGGCCGCTACGCGAACGCGATACCAGAGCTCGAACAAGTGGTTCAATTCTCCGCCGACGATGCAGAGGCGTTCTATGAGTTAAGTCTGGCCTACGAGCATGAACGTCGATTCGACGATGCAGTGCGCGCACTAAAGCTCGGGCAAAAAGTCTCGAACTCTCAGGAGCTGTCCGGGAAAATGGATGATCTCTTGAGCCGATTGCAGCAGAGCGGGCATCCATGATGTCGGTAAGCCTGGAGTGATCAAACAAAGCCGACTATGACAACAGCCGAGTTGCCGATTTCAAACGCCCAGCCATTGCAGAGCGAGTATCGCTCGAGTGCTGCGCGCAGAATTCGTGTCATCGCGCTCAACACTTTTAGAGAATCGGTACGCGACCGAGTGCTCTACAATCTCATCCTTTTTGTTTTGATCCTCGTGGCTGCGTCAGTTTTCCTCAGCGATTTGTCCCTCGACATGGAAAGCCAGTTCACGGCAGCGCTTGGTTTGAGCGTGATGCTGGTGTTTGGCGCGTTGATCGCAATCTTCATCGGCGTTGGACTGGTCTTCAAGGAAATCGATAGGCGGACGATCTACAACTTGCTGTCGAAGCCAGTCCGCCGCGAAGAATTCATAGTCGGAAAATACTTCGGTCTCTGCATGACCCTGTTTGTAAACTGCGCCGTTATGGTGATCGGGATCGAGCTTGCGCTGTTGTATGTGAACCGAGGCATTGTGCCGCTTCAAGTGTCGGTGCTTCCCGCGGCCTATTTGATTTATCTCGAGCTCGCGTTGCTCGTCGGAGTGGCGCTGATGTTTTCGAGTTTCACGACGCCGATGCTCGCCGCTTTGTTTTCATTTGCGGCCTATGCGATCGGTCATTTCAGCGGAGACTTGCGACAAGCTTCGCAGTTGTCTGACTCGGTTGTCATTCGAGGCGTGCTCACGACGCTCTATTACTTGCTTCCCAATTTGTCGAACTTCGGCTTCATCACCGAAGCCTCGCACGGGCGCATGGTCCCGATGCGGATGGCGATGCAGGCTACGATCTACGCAGTGGTGTACATTGGAATTCTACTCGCTGCTTCAGCGCTGATATTTCAGAGGCGGAATTTCAAGTGACCTCCGGGATCGATGCCTGAAAGATGAATTCTCGGAAGGAGAATTATAAGCGAATGGCTTCCTCGAGCGTGAAAGTGGATTCGATGTCGATGTCTTCAGAGGGTGCGCGCGAGTCGAGCTTCAGCCGATTCCTGCCGGCGCTTGCTTTGGTGTTCACTTTCCTGGCTTATAGTGGAACGCTCCGTTATGAATTCGTCTACGACGACGGCGATCAGATCGTCGGTAATCGCTACTTGACCTCCTGGAGCTATCTGCCGCGCTATTTCAAGGAGCATCTTTGGAGCCATCGCGACTTCAACTTGCCCGGAAACTACTATCGCCCGCTGTTTCTGGTTTGGCTCAAGCTCAATCGAGACTTCCTTGGTCTCAACACTACGTTGTGGCATCTCGTCACGATTTGCACTTATCTGGGTTCGGTGCTGGTAGTCTACTGGCTCGCTCGACGACTCCTGAAGGACAAGTTGACCGCCGGTCTGGCCGCGATAATTTTCGGGTTATGTCCGCTGCACATCGAAACTGCAGCGTGGGTGTCGGGTGTTACCGAGCCACTATTGGCGTTGCTGTTCGTCCCCTCATTCTTGTTCTACGTCAACAGTCGCGAAGTTAAACAGAACCATCCGAATCACCGCGCCGCGAAACTCAAATGGCTGGCAGCGTCCGTTCTCTTTTTCGCATTAGCACTCTTCTCGAAGGAGACTGCGATCATTCTTCCGGCTTTGATTCTGGCTTATGAGTTGATTTGCGGCGATGTGCTTAAAGCTAACGTCGAAGCAGACAGCGTCGCATCGCGATCAAAGACTTTTGTGAGTCGCGCGCTAAAGTCTACGACGCATATCATCCCGTTCATCGGAGTGGCTCTGATTTACCTCGCGGTGAGAGCGAAGGTTCTCGGCGGCGTAATTTACACTCCTTCGAAGTTGCCGCTGGCGACGAAGCTGCTTACGGTTCCGTCGCTGATGTGGGGATATGTGAAATTGCTGTTTTGGCCGGTGGGCTTGAGTGAATTCTACGATACGCCCTACGTTGACCGGCCGGGCTTCACGACTTTCTTCTTACCATTGCTCGCGGTGATTCTGATTGTAATAACAGTGTGCTGGGCAGTCGCAAGTATCAAGGATGTTCGTGAAAGGCGAACGATCTGGTTCGTCTGCGCCTGGCTGGCTATCCCGATCTTGCCGGTTTTGAACATTGCGACTTTCCGTCCGGGCGATTTGATTCACGACCGGTACTTGTTTTTGCCGACAATTGGATTCTCGATTCTGATTGCGTATGGCATTCGCAAACTCAAATACGGAACACAGCAAATCGCAGGAGTGCCGGCGATTCAGGTGCTAGCTTCATTATTGTTGATCGGAGCCATCGGGGCCGCAACTGCTTATCAACACGTCTACTGGGCAAACGACATAGTTCTGTTCCATCACAGCCTAACGGTCGCCCCAGGCAATGAGATCGCTGAGAATGCGTTTGGCGACGCGCTGAGCAAGCGGGAGATGTATGACGAAGCGATCGGAGTCTTTGAGAATCTAGTTCGCCAAGCCCCGCTAAACGGGACCGCGCACTACAATCTTGGTTACAATTATTACCAGATTGGCCGCTACGACGAGGCACTGCCGCATCTGGCAACCGCGGTAGAGTTGAACCCAAAAGATGAGCGGCAATTCCTCACTCTCGGTGTAACCTTGTTCCTCATGAATAAGTACGATCTTGCGGAGCAGGCATTGAGAGAGGGAATAAGATTGCGCAGCGATGGGCTCGGGCTGCATTACGCACTCGGAGCGGTCTTTAAGCAAACGGGACGGCTTGAAGAAGCGCTAAACGAATTCAACCAGGAATTGGCTTACAATCCCCAGTATGTTTCCGCCTACGATCAAATCAACCAGATCAAGCAGCAGATGCGAAGCGGAACGAGACAAGGCGCGCCATCCGCCGCTGATTCATCAACCAGAACGAAGTACAAATGAAGCGCGTTGTTTTCATAACCACAATCGTAGTTGGCTTGATGTTGCTTTATCCACTTCAGCGGTGGATCGACGGCTCTTCGGCTCGCGACATTGCGAGCGAAGAAACGCTGTTCCTATCGTCGGGCGAGACCATCAAGCGTATGAGTCTCGGGCTTGAAGCCGTTGCCGCGGACATCTATTGGATTCGCACGGTTCAATACTTCGGGCGAAAGCTTATCGACAGCGGGAAGCCCGCAAGTTCGGCGGCAACCAAAGACATTCGCATGGATTTGCTTGCGCCACTGCTCGATATTGTTGTTACGCTCGATCCCCATCATTTGCCCGCGTATCGATTCGCTGCGATCTTTCTACCCGAACGCGATATGCCGGCTGCGACGGCGTTGCTCGTGAAAGGAATTCGCGAAAACCCGAATGATTGGCGAATGTACCAGGATCTCGCTTACATCTATTGGCAAGCCGGCAACGTTTCGACCGGTGAAGAGCAGGGTGAGAACTACGCGAACGCGGCCGAATGGTATGACAAGGGAGCCAAAGTTCCGGGAGCGCCCTGGTGGATGAACGACCTTTCCGGGCTGATGAAAATGAAGGGCGGCAGCCGCGAAGCTGCGCGCGCTGTGTATTCGGCTTATCTTGGAAGCGACGACGAGAACGTTCGCCGTCAAGCGATTGATCGCTTGAAACAACTGCGATCCATTGAAGAGCTCGAAGCGATCAACTCGCTTATTTCCCGCTATAAACAAGAAACAGGTTCCTGCCCAACTGATTTGCGAGTGTTCGCCTCGCGATTGCGTGCTATGAATCTCACGGTTGATGATGATTCAATGCCAGTCGATCCCGACGGATTCGAATACGCTTACGACGCTTCTAGCTGCAGAGCCGAGGTTGCCACGCAATCGACCGTTTCGAGATAGAGAAACGTGAAACGTGAAACGTGAATCGTGAATCGTGAATAGTAAATAGTGAAGGTGACTCGAGGAACCGATTTACGATTCACGATTCACGATTCACGACTCACGATTCACGACTCACGATTCACGACTTACGCTTCAAGTCTACAGTGATTGTTGTGCCGGAGACTTTGATTCTTGAATGAACCGGAACGCGACTCGCGTCGTCACTCACCCAAACCAACATTTCCCCGCTGCGCCTGATATAGCGCCCATCAAAGACCTTCGCGTTCAACTGAATTGCTTTGAACTTGCCGGCGTCGGTCTTTATCTCTTCGCGCTTCACCACGGCGACGTCGATGTTGTAGACCTCACCGCCCTCGCTAACCGGAATCTGCACGACGTCTCCAGGCTTCAGCGGCTGTGTTCGCACGAAATAAATCGCCGATAACAGATCCTGAACCCACGACGGCGACGGCTTCTCTTTGACTTTGGGTTGACTCTTCTCGTTTGCAAGATCGCGATCGGTGTAAGTGACTCGTCGAGCTTCACGTTCGATCACCGATTTTTGTTCGCGATGAACTTTGCCTTCGTCGAGAAGCTTCGTCGTCGCGAGCAATCCGAAATCGGCTGTGTCTACAAGTGAGTTGTATCTGTCCCTGACTTTTATTCCAAACAGCGACGGGAAAAATCCCTTCGACACTGCTTCCGCGTTCAGTTCAAGCGGCCCTGGCTTTGCCAAGTCACTTCGATCAGAAACTGAAAGCTTCAATTCGCCAATCGTCCCCGAGAAGATGTATCTCGAGAAATTCACTTCGTAGACGAGCGTCTCGCCCGATTTGAAAGGAAGTGGCTGAGCGATCTTTGGAGGTGCGCTTGCGATTTTTTCTGGACTTACCTGCGCCGCGACGATGCTCAGCGACAGCAATCCGACGAGTGGGATCAGAGCCTTACTGTAGACTGAATGCTCCATGATGAATGCGTGTTTGATGTCAGCGAACTTGTGCACGATGCCAGCTCAGAGGAACATCTTGGTCGCGAGCAGCGCATACACCATCAAGAAACCAACCGTCGCGCGATACTCACGATGTCGCATGTACAATGACGGATCGAACCGGCTGGCGCCGCGCCATTTCGAACGACCGAGCTGTGCTGCATACGAGCGCGAGCCGTGAGGAGAATACGGCGTGAAACGCGGCACAAACAAAGGCACCTGTTTGCTGTAGTCTTCGTATTCGTTGGAAAAGAGGTCGCGCATTGTCTCTGCTTCGGCGAACATAACCGGAACGTAGATGATCAAGTAAGTTACTGCGAACAGCGCCACGAACCACAACGTTCCGCCGCCGACTGCAGCTCCCGTTCCCAAAAGAAACGTGCCGAGGTATAGCGGATTGCGAGTGTGTGCATAAGGGCCGGTCTTGGCCAGTTCTTGATTCTTCTTCAGATGACCCGATGCCCACGCTCGAATCGACAGGCCTACAATTGCAATGAACGCGCCAGCGGCAAGCGAGGCGAGGGTCGGCCGCGCCGAAATAAACAGCAACGGCGCGAGCACGAAGCCCGCAGGAACGCGGATTCGTTGCGCTAATCGTCTGAACTTCACTTCCCACTCGTTTCTTTCGCGGTTGTCAGTCGCTGCAAGACCGCGCGCTTCACTTCGTCAACTGGAATGTTCATACACTCCCAGTGCCAGCAACTTCGTCGATGACAATCAGCCCGGCACCAGAGTTTTCTTCCGACGGTAATGTCTCGCGAATCAAACGGGCCGTTACGCTCGGGCGAAGTTGGGCCGTACAAGCCAACGATTGGAGTCTTGCACGCGGCTGCAAGATGCAGTGGTCCCGTGTCGCTGCCAACAAAGAGCGCGGCGCGTCTGGCAAGAGCAACGAATTGTTTCAGCGTTGAAGCCACCGCTTCAACGGCGCCACTCTTCGACGATTCGACGACGCTTCGCGCGAGAGCTTCTTCGCCCGGCCCGTAGGTCACAAACGATCGAACGGCGCATTCGCTCCACAGCCAATCCGCAAGCTCTGCGTAGCGCTCTGGTCGCCAAAGCTTTGTTGGCCAACCGCCGCCGTTGTTGATGATGGCGAACTCCTCGCGACCTTTGATTACCGCCTCTGCGTGATGTTCATCGTCAGGCGAAACTGCAATCGGAAACTCATAGCCATGGTTCATTTTTTGCGGCACAGTCGATTCGCTTCGAAGCGCAGCTCGCGCGAGCTCCAGATTCTTGTCTATGACGTGCTTGAGTCGCGATGTATCTACTTGTTCAGTCAGAAAGAATTTGCTTGGCTTCTCGCGCAGCTCCTGCGTCTCAAATCCGATTCGCCGACTAGCGCGTGTCGCGAGGGCGACCAGTCCCGACTTCATCAAACCCTGAAAGTCTATTGCGACATCGGCTCGTCCCGCGCCGTTGAGCTCGGGCGCTTGCCGCAACTCACTCAGACGAGCGCTTGCATCGGCAAGGGTTGACCTCGCAAGCAAACGCTTTCGCCAGACGCGCAAATCGAGCTTTATCAACTCGTCGATCGCAGGCGAGTCCTCGAGTATCGCCGATGCGCGGCGTTCGACTGCCCATGCGATAGAAGCATCGGGCAATTCGCGTCTTAACAACGCTGCTGCTGGAAGCGTGTGCACCACATCTCCGATTGAGCTGAGTTTTACTATGAGAATTCGCATTGAGACGCTGATTGAGCCGGAATTATAACATCTCACAAAGCATCGATCAGCCTGACGAGAAGCCAATTCTTTGATTGGCTCTCAGGCAAGTGTTAGAATGCGGCGAATAACGCGGACCTATGAAGAGTATCAGCATACTTGGATCGACCGGCTCAATCGGGGTCAGCACGCTCTCTGTTGTAGATTCGCTTTCAGACCAATTCTTGGTAGCGGGTCTCGCTGCCGGACGCGACCTCGAACGACTGGCCGCGCAAATTGCCCGCTATAGGCCGAGACTGGCTTCGGTCGCCGAAGAGCGTGATATTCCTGCACTAAAAGATGCGCTGAGCCGGCTCGGGGTCGAAGCACCCGAAATCCTGTTCGGCATAGAAGGTCTGATCGCAGTTGCGTGCCTCGACGGAGTGGACGCCCTTATTTCGGCAACAGTCGGCGCGATAGGATTCCTGCCTACTTACAAAGCGCTCGCGATGGGCCGTCGAGTCTGCCTGGCAAACAAAGAAACGCTGGTGATGGCCGGCGAGTTGATGATTCGCGCTGCTCGCGAGTCGGGCGCCGAGCTTCTGCCGGTCGACAGCGAGCACAACGCGCTTCATCAATGCTTGCGAGGCGAGCAAATCAGCGAGGTCAAGCGATTGATTCTCACCGCATCGGGCGGGCCATTTCGACAAGCGCCCATCGAGAACATGCGTCAGGCGACAGTCGAACAAGCGTTGGCACATCCGACGTGGCAGATGGGTTCAAAGATCACGATTGATTCAGCGACACTTATGAACAAGGGTCTCGAGGTCATCGAAGCCGGCTGGTTATTCGGATTCACGGCTGATCGAATCTCGGTCGCGGTTCATCCGCAATCCATCGTTCACTCGATGATCGAGATGGTAGACGGATCGATTATCGCGCAGCTCGGCGTAACCGATATGCGGTTGATGATTCAATATGCGCTCACGTATCCAGACCGGCTTCCGACGGATCTTCCGGCGCTCGGACTCGATAAGCTCTCGCGGCTCGAATTCTTCGAGCCGGATTTCGAACGGTTTCCGTGCCTGCGTCTGGCGTATGAAGCCATGCGCGAAGGCGGCACAATGCCCGCCGCCTTGAGCGCCGCAAACGAAATAGCGGTCGCGGCGTTTCTCGATCGCCGCGCCGGTTTCATGGATATTCCTCGAGTTATCGAGTCGACTATGCAGGCTCACGAAACGAAAGCGTGCTCGAGCATCGAAGCTGTTATCGAGGCAGACCGATGGGCGCGCTCTTACGCTGAAGGCCTCACCGAAGGCAGGGGCAAGCTGGCTGTCGGATGAGTACAAATCTCGGCGCTCATCGTTTGCTCACGGTGCTATTCACTTCTCCAGAACCCGTGCTTTCCTCACCCGTAGACACCCCACTTGCACTGCGATAAACTTAAAAAGATTTTATTTGCGGAGTCCGACCTAAGATTAAAAGCTGGGCGGATGACGAGGAGACAGATTTGGCTTTCATACAAATGATTGTTGTGTTCGTGATCGTCCTTGGCGCGATGATCGTGATTCACGAGTTCGGTCACTTCATTGTCGCGAAGGCATTCGGTATCAGAGTTGATGTTTTCAGCGCAGGATTCGGCAAACGGTTGTTTGGAATCAAGAAGGGCGATACTGACTATCGCGTGAGCCTGATACCTCTGGGCGGCTACGTGAAGATGGCGGGCGAGAACCTGGACGAACAGCGAACAGGCGCTCCCTATGAGTTCATGTCAAAGCCAAAGTGGCAGCGCTTCCTGGTTGCCGTAGCCGGCCCCGCGATGAATATTCTGACCGCGCTGGCGATACCGGCCGCGATGGCGATGATTCACCACGAAGTGCCGGCCTACCTCGATAAGCCTCCTGTAGTCCAGGGCGTCGAACACGATTCGCCCTCAGAGCAAGCCGGTTTACAGCCGGGTGACTTGATCCAAAAAATCGATGGCATCGTCAATCCGACCTGGCAGGATGTCATGGATTACATAGCCGTCAACCCCGATCAGGATGCGCCCGTAACCGTCAATCGTGGTTCCGAGACTAAACATATCAGTCTGCACATTGCCACGCGCTCGTTCGACCAGGAGAAGATCGGTTACGCCGGGCTCAGACCCGCGGAAGAGCGAATTACGGTGTCAACGGTTACGCCTGGCAGCCCGGCCGCCGAAGCGGGCCTCAAGGCCGGCGACATCATCGTCGCCGTCAATGGCGTTGCGGTCGAGCAGAGCAAGCCTGGCTCTGAGGAAGTAATTCGTCAGATCCGCAGCAGCGAGGGCAAGCCGCTGACGCTAACCGTCAAGCGCGGCGATGCCACTGTGGACATCACGGCGACCCCGCGAATGGACGGGGGCGAAGCACGCTTGGGGTTTTATCAGGGCATAACGTTCGAAATGGTGAATCAGCGACTGTCTTTGCCTGCCGCGATCAAAGCATCGGTTGACGAGAATATCCGGATTATTCAACTGACTAAAACCGCGCTCGCTCAGGTGTTCGTCGGTAAACGATCTGCGCGCGACACTCTTACAGGGCCGGTCGGCATCGCGCAGATCGTTGGCCAGGCAGCGCAGGAAGGCTCAGGCCAAGTGCTGCGGCTTACCGGGATGTTGTCGCTCAACCTCGGCATTTTCAATTTGCTGCCGATACCCGTGCTCGATGGCGGCCTGATTTTCATGCTTCTTCTCGAAGCGCTGCTCGGTGTGTTTGGTTTGCCGCTAAGCTTGCGATTGAAGGAGCGGATGATGCAGGTCGGGCTTGTGATGTTGATGCTGCTGATGGGCTTTGTGATCTTCAACGACATTTCGAAGCGTGTGCTCACCCGCAATCCCGCCCCACAAATTGAGCAGCCTGCTAATCGCTAGCGGGCTGCGCACTCAATGCGCTCTCGTCACCTTTTCAGCCTTGTCAGCGGGTGCATCGTCGCTACAGCTGATCTGCACCCGTCCTATCCCAAAGAGCGATCGACTCAACGCGTCCGACTAGACGGTTGATGCTCTTGATTGCTGCTTGTTAATCAGACACATAGATGCGTGGTAAAGAGACAACCACTCATGGTTCTCCAGGGCCCGCAATTGATTGATGCATTTGTCTAAGCGACTGTCGTTTTAGTTATCAAAGGATTGTGCGGGTTCTGATTCTCGATGCTTCAGGATCTATCTTCATTGAAGATTGGCACCTGCCTTGCTCTCTCATCGAAGGGATTTTCGCAAACAATCCTCGAATTAAATTAAGAAGGAGCGGTCTATGAATGGAACGAACGACGTTGGAAGTCTGGGCAACGAGCGCCGGGCGGAATCCGGACTTGAGATCTTCAAGGAGACTGTTGCTGGAAAGTTGCACGCCGCAGCCGAAGCCATACAGGGTCGAGCGAAGAAGAATCCCGGCCATCCTGAGTCGGGCTACGCGAGCCAGGCGGCCGGCTTCCTCGACGGGGCTGCCGATTATGTTCGCCAGTTCGATCCGGAACAGGTCAAGTCGGACGTCCGAAACCAGGTGAGACACAATCCTGGCAAGAGTCTGTTGATAGCCGGCGCAGTCGGACTTCTGGTCGGGTTCCTGGTGAGGAGGTAGCTTTCAATGCAAGCGAGCAGAGTATTCGAACCGCGAGCACAGAACCTGCCGCGTGAATCGTTCGGCGAGTTGCTAGGCGACCTGGCTAACAACTCTGCCGCGCTGGTCCGCGACGAAATCGAACTCGCCCGACAGGAGATGACAGAGAAGGTGAGCGAACTGCGATCGGGCGCCACAACTGCCGCGATCGGGCTGGCGATTGGCTTCGTTGCTTTGCTCACACTGACCGCGGCTGCGGTAATTGGGTTGGCCCAACTGGTAGGGGCAGGTTACTCGGCGCTGATCATTGGCGCCGCGCTCGCGATCATTGGGGCGATCACCGCGTCAGCAGGTCTCTCGCAAGTCAAGCGAACCAGGCTGAAGCCACGACAAACGATCGAGACACTCGAGGAGAATAAAGAATGGCTGAAAGAACTAACGTAGCAATTCAACAACAGCGCGTAAGCGATGAATCCCTCGACCGAAGCGCGTACGCGATAAGGCAAGACATCGCCGCCAAACGCGAGAACATCTCCGAGACCGTCGACAGGCTCGGTGAACGCATACATGAAACATTCGACTGGCGTGAATATGTTGCTCAGTATCCCGCCGTCGCGATCGGCGCTGCTATAGGAATTGGTTTCGTTGTTTCGGGGATCTTCAAGAGGAGACCGACGCCTCGAGAGCGAATCATCGAAGCGGTCGCCGAGTTGACTGAAGATGTGACGGATCGTCTTGGGGATGTGATGTCGGGGGTAATTCAGAAGAAGCTCATTTCGAAAACCACCGTCAAGGCGGCCGTTGGCGCGATGGCGACCAAAGCGGCAGTCGATTTCTTGAAAGGCCGGCTAAGCGAAGCACTCGAAAGCTACAACTCAAGACCGCGTGGGGCGGCTTCTCAACCCGTCGGGCTCAATCGAGGGCTCGACAATCGAAGTCCGAATGTTCAACCGTCCGGCTACTCTGGAAGCATTTACTAAGAGGGCTGACACAAACTTAATAGATCAAGGAGGGAATTCCATGGAATCGAACAAGAATCTGGGTGAGCTGAACAAGCCGACAACTAACAAACCATCGACGACGGCAGGGCACTCGACAACTACGGGGGGACAGTCGCCCACCGCCAGCGCGCCACAACGCGCTCGCGAAATCGCGTCTGATGTGAACGCCGGCGTTCAGAATGCTTACGACCAGACGGTCAAGGCCGTCAGCGAAGCGTACGATAAGACCAGCGAAGCGCTAGGCAATACTTACGATCAAACGATGACTTACGGGCGTGAGAACCCGGGCAAACTCACTCTTATTGCGTTCGGTGCGGGCATAGGCATAGGCCTGCTGCTGGCTTCAGGAATGGGAGGTCGCAACCGCAACAGCCGCTTCGTCGAACCGGTAGTCACCGCTCTTTCACAGGTGGCGCTAGAGTTCTTCCGTTAAAACGCCGGCAATGTCGAGGTCATACTTCTAGCGCACAGGCAGAGACATCGTAGCGTGCTGTCTCGCTTGTGCGCTTTCTGTGTCGGCGCGAATTCTCATCAGTTGCGAGTGCGGAGGACGGTTCAACAAGTATCGAGCGCCCTGGCGATGCTGGAACGCAAGCCAACAATGGAGTCCGGCAAGGCTACGATCCGGTTGTACTTCCATTAGATCTTTCCATCCATCAGCGTTGACAGAGTGAATGGCAGGACATATAGTTGCCGCACTCACAGAATAGGTGCTTGCCAACCGGTACTTGAGCTTTAGTATTCAACGGCACGCGTAGGCCATCAACGATCAGCCACTTCTATCCGCCGTCGGATACTTGTTTGATTATGCGGAAGCTTCGTATCGGAATTATCGATCTGGTCTCCAAAGGTCCGACTCGAGCATTGTTCGCGCGCGTGATGAACGCCAACTTCGCTGCGATCATGCCTCAGGTGGTTGCGGTATGGTGCGAACAGCAAGGACATGACGTTACGCTGGTCTGCTATACGGGCTTCGAGGATCTCGTAAACGAGTTACCTGACAACGTTGACCTCGTTTTCATAGGCGCGTTCACCGAGGCGGCGCAGCTTGCGTATGCGTTGAGCAACTTGTTCCGATCGAGAGGCGCTATTACCGCCATCGGTGGTCCGCACGCGCGCTGTTATCCCCAGGACGCTTCAAAGTACTTCGACTACGTGCTGGGCTTCACGGACAAGTCGGCGATTCGCGAGGTCTTGCAAGACTGTTCCGAGCATCGACCGGTTGGAATGCGCGTTGCCGCTCGCCAGCAGCCAACCGCGCTTCCCGGGGTGCGCGAACGCTGGAAGTTTATCGAGCCAACGCTCAAGAAGGCGCCCCTGATAAAGATGGTGCCGATGATTGGCAGTTTGGGATGTCCTTACACCTGCAGCTTCTGTATTGATTCAGTCATACCATATCAACCTCTCGACTTCGAAGTGATTAAAGAAGACTTGCGGTTTCTTTTGAGTAAGTTCAAACGGCCACTGGTTGGTTGGCACGATCCCAACTTCGGAGTCCGATTCAATGAGATCATGGACGCCATCGAGGAGGCCGTGCCGCCCGACAGCATAGACTTCATCGCGGAAAGCAGCTTGTCTCTGCTATCGGAACCACATCTCAAGAGGCTGAAGCGAAATGGGTTCAAGGCCCTCCTACCCGGAATCGAGTCGTGGTACGACCTCGGCGACAAATCGAAAACCGGCAAGATGAAAGGCATGGAGAAAGTCCGGCAGGTTTCCGATCACGTCAACATGATCTTGAGTTATATGCCGTACATTCAAACCAATTTTGTTTTAGGGCTCGACTCGGACGAAGGAGCGGAACCGTTTGAGCTGACGAAACGATTCGTGGATCTCGCGCCCGGCGCATTTCCCGGCTACTCATTGCTGTCAGCATTTGGACAGGCTGCACCGCTCAATCTCGAGTACCAACGCGACGACCGAGTTCTACCCTTTCCGTTTCAATTCCTGAACAACAATCAAGCGATGAATGTGAAGCCGAAGAACTACTCCTGGTCTGATTTCTATGGCCACGTGGTCGATCTGGTCAGTTATACGTATTCCTGGCGCGCCATTGCCAAACGCGGTCGAGCAAACAAAGGAATGATTCCGCGCTGGATGAATGTAGTGCGCGCGGTATCATCGGAAGGCTTTGGCAGGATCAAGTACCACACCGAAGTGCTTCGCCGGCTCGACAGTGACCGGCAGTTTCGGGCCTATTTCGAACGCGAGACCATGAAGCTTCCAGACTTTTATGTGAACCTTGCCCGCAAGGATCTGGGTCCATTGTGGGATTGGTTGCCTTCGGGCGCGATGGATCACGATCCGAACGCCTATCTCAAGTCCGTGACTGGTTGATCACGTCGCAGCAGATTTTAGATGACTCTCCCAAACCGGCCGCCTGACTCTGCACCTCGCCGACTCCACTCGATCGCTACATATTGAATCGAATCGATTCGCCTCGTTCGGACTATCCTTGTTGTTCGGCGATCTGATTAATCGTGACAATCGCTGCATCGGGTTGCCGGTTTCGCTGGAGCTCGCACGGCACGAGTGTTGCACTTTTCTCTTGCGCCAAGTTTTGAACGCGATTTAACGGCTTGTTTCGATACGTTGGAGAGGAACAATGATTCGTTCCGAAACAACGTTCATCGGTCATCGGAATAAGCAGTCGAAGGTCAGCGAGATCCGAAAGACTTCAAAACGCAAGGGGGCTTAACCATGAGCGAATATCAGGAAAAGCGAACGGTAGTTGAGGGAGTGCCAGGAAGTCATCGTGTTGTCGAAAGCCAATACGATTCATCGGTGGTTCACGAGCGTCGCGGAATGTCGGGCACGGCGGTAGCCGCGCTGATCATCGCCGTGATAGCCGCCGCGGTCGTCATTACAATGCTCATCGTCAATAATCAGCAAAAGACAAATGACGAACAGTTGGCCGAGGAACGCGAGCGAACGGCTACTGCTCAGCAGCAGCAGACACAACCGCAGAGCCAGCCTCAACCTCCGGTCATCGTAACCGTGCCTCAACCGAATCAGCCTGGCGCTGTGCCACCACCGGCGGCACAACCCGCTCCTGCGCCCGCGCCTCGCACCAGTACCGAAGTTGAAGTAGACGTGAACGCGAGGCTGCTGGATGATCCCGATCTGCGTTCTCATCCAATTGATGTGAAGGTCTCGGGAGGAACTGCGACCTTGAGCGGAACGTTGCCCAGCAGCGACTTGAGAATTCGCGCAGGAAAGCTTGCCAGATCGGTCAAGGGTGTCAGCAACGTAATCAACAACATTGTTGTTCAACCTTAGCTGTGCCGCAGAGCTTACTGTATCAGCAGTGCCCACCAGGCATCGCAACTGGGCAAGCGGGACGCGATGGCTTGGGTCTCGTCCTTATTCCAACCATAAACGATCAAGGAGGAAAATATGCCAATGAATAGAGAAGGCGGACAAGGTACTCAACGATCCGGTCAGCCGAATCAGGAGACCAATCAGAAGGTGCAAAATCAAAATCCGCAACGCGACCAAGGCGGTCAGCGCAACAAAGAATCGGACAACCAACCGGATCGCTCAAGCAGCGGTCAGCAGAAACAGTAGTTGTTTTCAAAAGGGCTGCGGCATCGGCCACGGCCCTTTTTTTGTAAGAAGAAAACGGAGGGAATAATGAACGCTTACGCTTTGTTGAAGGAAGATCACAAAAAGGTTTCCGGAATCTTCGAGAAGCTTGAGCCCACCACCGAACGCGCGCTGAAGACTCGCGAGGAATTGTTCACCAGGCTCGAGAGTGAGCTGGAAGTTCATTCGTCGATTGAAGAACAAATCTTCTATCCTGCGCTCAAACAAGCCGCCGAGACGCGCGATATCGTACTCGAAGCCTTCGAAGAACATCGCATTGTGAAGGATCTCTTGAAGGAACTCGCGTCCACGGCAAAGGATACCGAGCAGTGGACGGCGAAGCTGACGGTGCTGAAGGAAAGCGTCGAACATCACGTCGAAGAAGAGGAAGGCGAGATGTTCAAGAAGGCGAAGAAGGTTCTGACTGACGAGGAAGCCGAAGACCTCGGCGCACGAATGCAAGCCGCAAAAACAAAGCTCGCAGCTACAGCTCGTTAAATCAGTCATACGTCTGCCGAGCCAGGCCGAGATTTGGCTTGCTCGGCAGTCTCGCCCCTAGATATCGGCCAAGCCGTTTGAATATTTCAACCAGTGGTCAGCGGGTAGCATCCATCGCTTGAGAACCATGTCGTCGCCTCGGCTACCCGATCCGAGCTGGGAGGCTGCCAGACCTCGCACGCGTCGTCGCAACGGAGGCCTGTCGGGAGTAACTCGATTGATGCTGCCTTATGGTATGATTGCTCGTAAATAAAGCGCTCTTACTATTTGGTGGGGCTATGTCGGTTCAACTACAGAAGCACTATTTCAACGTTGACGAATACTATCGCATGGCCCGGGCTGGCGTCTTTTCAGAGGACCAGCACGTCGAGCTAATCGAAGGCGAGGTCGTAGAAACGAGTCCAATCGGGAGCACCCACCAGGGGTGTGTAGACGAGTTGAGCTCGCTCATCGCGGAAAAGCTGGGAGCATCGGTGATTGTCCGAGTGCAGGGCGCGAAATTGTACATCTGCCATCCGCCAGATGCGTGATTGATTCCCACTGGATGGATAGAATGATATACGTACTATCAGACAGGATCTGGGCGACCTCGTTGATCGTTTCATAAACGATTATCTGGCAGTTAACTCGCCCTAAGGAATGTGAGCGAGCCGAATATAATTACCCTAATTTGACTAGCCCATATCTGGTCGATAAGATTCTTATCGAGCTTGGATAGCAACAATGACCTTCTCTAATTCACTCCAACCCGCGTCATCATCGCAAAGAGAGTAGAGGATGACTATCGAGTCCGCCGTCGGCGATAATTTTTTTACTACCAAGATCAGTGAACTTGCGAATTGGTCGCGCAAGAATTCGCTTTGGCCGCTGCCGTTTGGCACCGCCTGCTGCGCTATAGAGTATATGTCGGTTGTGTCGGCCCACTACGACGTGGCGAGGTTTGGCGCTGAAGTCGTGCGATTTTCGCCGCGACAGTCTGACCTGTTGATGGTGATGGGAACGATCACCGACAAGATGGGTCCGGTTCTAAAGCGAATCTACGAACAAATGCCCGATCCGAAATGGGTGTTGTGCATGGGCGCGTGCGCTACGTCGGGTGGGTTCTATCGCGCTTACCACGTGATGCAGGGCATCGACGAGATCATCCCGGTGGATGTCTATATCCCCGGCTGTCCGCCAACTCCTGAAGCCGTTTTGCAAGCGGTGTTGATGATCCGCCAATTGATCGAGAAGGAAAATATAGTCGATGCGGATGCTCGACGTGAGCTGCGCGAGCGAATGAAGAAGGAGATCACTGAGACGTCCCCGAAGCCGATGCTGATCGCCGAAGAGCAAGCGCGAGCAGCGGTGAAACTGGTGCAGATCACTCGCGAGCCGGCCGCGCCGCAGAATCCCGTCGTTGCGTTGGTTCAAAATAAGTTCGGCGATCAGGTACTTGACGTTAATGATTTTCGTGGCGACCTCGCCATCACCGTCAGGCCGGACAAAATCACCGAGATTTGCCGGACGCTCAAGGAAGATGCTTCAACGAAGTTCGATTTGTTGAGCACAATCACCGGAGTCGACTATCTCGGCTATCCCGAAAAGAAACGAGACGAGCGGTTCAACGTCGTTTATCATCTCTACTCGATCGAACACGGACACCGCGCGCGTTTGAAGGTGCCCCTCCCGGAATCGGCTCCGGAAGCCGATTCCGTGACATCGGTGTGGAAGACGGCGAACTGGTGGGAGCGCGAAACGTTCGACATGTTCGGCATTCGGTTTCGCAATCATCCTGATCTGCGCCGCATCCTTTGCCATGAAGAGTTCGTAGGTCACCCGCTTCGAAAGGATCACGAAGCCGGCGCGCGAACGCCCTTGTCCCGCGACTACAAGCTCCCGCTCGAATACAAAACGCAGTGGGAAGGTCACGAGAGCGATCGCTTGAGCGCGGAACCTTCGATCATCAACATAGGTCCGTCGCATCCGGCCACTCACGGCGCGCTCAGAATAGTTTGCCGTCTGGACGGCGAAAAGGTGATCGAGTCGGACGTTGAGATCGGTTACCTGCATCGCTGCTTCGAGAAGATGGCCGAGACTCATCAATGGAACGGCGTGATCCCTTACACCGATCGATTGAATTACTGCTCGTCGTTTCTGAACAACGTCGGTTATGCCTGCACGGTCGAGAAGCTGCTCGGGATCGAAGTGCCAAAACGCGTTCAGTACATTCGAGTGTTGCTCGGTGAGTTGTCTCGAATAATGGATCACATGGTTTGTCTGGGGGCAGCGCTTGTCGATCTGGGAGCGATCACAAATTTCTGGTACTCATTCGAGCCGCGAGAAGAGATTTACGATCTTCTCGAAATGACTGCCGGTCAGCGGATGATGGTGAGTTACGTTCGCGTGGGCGGACTCTCGGCTGATCTTCCGGAAGATTTCGTCCCGCGTTGCCGCGAAGTGCTGAAGCGATTGCCGGGCTACATAAACGACCTGCACAAGCTGAACACCAACAACGTCATCTTCAAGCAGCGCACGAAGGGCGTGTCGGCGATCTCAGGCAAAGACGCGATCGATTGGGGCTTTACTGGTCCAATGTTGCGCGCGGCCGGCGTGCCATACGACGTTCGACAGAATCATCCCTATTCGAGCTACGATGATTTCGATTTCGAAGTGCCGATAGGCAACAACGGAGATGTCTACGACAGGTACCTGGTTCGAATGGAAGAGATGAGGCAGAGCCTTCGCATAGTCGAGCAGGCTCTCGAGAACTTACCCGAAGGACCTTATCAAGTTGATGATCGAAGGATCACTCTGCCGCCGAAGCACGGCGTGTACACCAATATCGAAGACCTGATGAACCACTTCAAGCTGGTGATGCACGGCATTCAAGCGCCTCCGGGTGAAGTCTACGGCTACAGTGAGGGAGGCAACGGAGAGCTTGGCTTTTACGTTGTGAGCGACGGCTCGCTGCGTCCGTGGCGAGTTCACGCGCGAGGCCCATGCTTTCCAGTTTTCTCCGCGTATCCGAAGTTGATTGAAGGCGGGCTCGTCGCAGATGCAATCGCGACGCTTAGCAGCTTGAACATTATTGCAGGAGAGCTTGATCGATGATCCAGTTCAGCGACGAAGGGGAAAAGCGCTACCAAACGATTCTGAGCCACTATCCAGAGAAGCGCTCGGCGCTGTTGCCGGTGTTGACGCTCGCTCAGCGCGAGTTCGGATGGATCTCGCAGGAAGTCGCGGAATACGTCGGCGGGCTGATGGGCTATCCGCCTTCCGACGTTCTCTCGGTCGCGACCTTCTACACGATGCTTCACAAGCAGCGCGCCGGCAAACATCACATCGACATCTGCAAGAATGTCAGCTGCTGGTTGATGGGAGTTTATCCGTGCGTCGACGAGATCAAGCGGCAACTCGGCGTCGAGAGAAGGGAAGTCACCGCTGACGGCAAGTTCAGTTGGGATCTGACCGAATGCCTCGGCTCGTGCGGAACTGCGCCCGCGATGCAAGTGGGTGATCGATATTACGAGAGTCTGACGCCCGCGCGTGTCGCGGAGATTATTGAAGAACTGCGAAACGATTAGTGCGGACAGCATTCCTGGTGCGCGATGACGAAGATATTGCTTGCAAACATAGACAAGCCCGATCAGGCGAGCATCGCGAAGTATCGCGAGCGCGGAGGATACAAGGCACTCAAAAAAGCGCTGGCGATGGAGCAATCCGCGATCATCGATGAAGTGAAGGCCAGTGGATTGCGAGGCCGCGGCGGCGCCGGGTTTCCAACCGGAATGAAGTGGAGCTTCGTTCCCCGTAACACCGGCAAGCCGACTTACTTGTTGTGCAATGCGGATGAGAGCGAGCCGGGCACTTTCAAGGATCGAATTCTTATGGAACGCGATCCGCACATGATGATCGAAGGCATGGCGATCGCTTGCTATGCGCTGAGCTGCCATCTCTCATACGTTTATATTCGGGGCGAATACGAGTTCGTCGCGAACACCGTGCAGAAAGCGCTCGACGAAGCTTACGCGGCGAAAATATTGGGCCCGTCGATCTTGGGCAAGGATTATGCACTGGATATTTTTGTGCATCTCGGACAAGGCGCTTACATCTGCGGCGAAGAAACTTCACTGATCGAATCGCTTGAAGGTAATCGCGGTTACCCCCGCATTAAACCTCCGTTTCCAGCGACACACGGATATGTTGCATCGCCGACTGTAGTGAACAATGTTGAAACGCTTGCTGCGCTGCCGTGGATCATTGAGAACGGAGCGGCGGCTTACGCATCGATTGGAACCGAAAAGAGCAAGGGCACCAAGCTGTTTTCAGTTTCAGGTCACGTCAGCAAACCCGGTGTCTATGAAGTTGATCTCGGGTATCCGCTGCTGGACTTTATCAACAACGAAGCAGGTGGAGTTCCTAACGGTCGAAAATTGAAAGCCGTTATTCCGGGCGGTTCATCAGTTCCGGTGATGACCGCAGCCGAGTGTGAAGGCGCGCTCCTTGATTACGAATCGTTGCTGAAGGCGGGTTCGATGCTCGGCTCCGGTGGAATGATTGTTCTCGACGAGACCACCAGCATGCCCGAAACCCTTTCGGTGATTGCCGACTTCTACGCGCACGAATCGTGCGGACAGTGTACGCCGTGCCGGGAAGGTACCGGCTGGGCTGCTAAGATTTTGAAGAACATAGTCGCCGGTAAAGGCAAGCGCTCGGATCTTGACTTGCTTTTGAAGATTGCGGATATGATGGAAGGCAAGACGATTTGCCCGCTGGCTGATGCGGACGTGATGCCGATCAGAAGTTTTGTGACTAAGTTTCGAGGCGAGTTTGAAGAATTGTGTTTGAGTTAAAAACGGAGGGATACCGAATGCGCGACGAATCCGATTTCAGGATGGATAAGACAGCTTTCTCAGCTGTCCCACTTTCGGAAGCGGATGACGAGTTAGAGTATTGGCTTTCCAAGACACCCCACGAACGACTGCGCGGTATCGAGATGATAAGGCAGACACTTTATGGCTACACCACTTCTTCCGGAAGACTTCAAAGAATTCTTGAAGTTGCTAAACGCGAATCAAGTTGAGTATCTGCTTATCGGAGGCTATGCGGTCGGATATCACGGGTATGTGCGGGCGACGGCAGATATGGACGTGTGGGTTGAGCCGAGTCTCGACAATGCTCGAAAGGCAGCATCAGCGTTACGAGACTTCGGATTCGATATGCCTGAGCTATCTGAGGAGTTGTTGCTTAAGCCCGACACAGTGGTGCGAATGGGCGTGCCACCGTTCCGGCTGGAAGTCTTGAGCAGTATTTCCGGAGTCACTTTCGAGGAATGTCATGCTGAGCGCGTAGTGGACCTAATCGATGATGTCGAGGTTCCGATCATCAGCTTGCGTCACTTGAAGATCAACAAGCGTGTCAGCGGTAGAGGAAAAGACTTAGTAGATCTGGAGCACTTACCCTAGCGCGGATCACAGCACGTTCAAATCAACACCAATAGCCAAATGCCAAAGTTCACACTTAACGAACAAGAAATAGAAGCCAAGCCGGGGCAGACAATCATTCAAGCTGCCGACGATCACGGCATACAGATCCCGCACTACTGCTATCATCCGGATCTTCCTATCGACGGCAACTGCCGAATGTGTCTCGTCGATGTCGAAAAGATGCCAAAGCTCACGCCGGCTTGCACGACGATTGTTAACGAGGGCATGGTCGTGCGCTCGAACAATGAGCGAGTCAAGGAAGCAGTGCGAGGCGTGCTCGAGTTCCTGTTGATCAATCACCCGGTCGATTGTCCGGTCTGCGATCAGGCAGGCGAGTGCCGATTGCAGGACTACTACATGGTTTACGGCCTTCACACCAGCGAGATCCCGCTCGGGATGAAAGTACGCAAGCGAAAAGTGATCGACCTCGGGCCGATGGTAGTCCTAGATCAGGAGCGATGCGTGTTGTGCTCTCGATGCATTCGCTTCTTCGAGAACGTGACAGAAACCGGAGAGATGCAATTCTTCGGTCGCGGAGATCACGTCGCCATCGGAACTTTCGAGGACAAGCCGCTCGACAATCCTTATTCGGGAAACGTCGTCGACATCTGTCCGGTTGGCGCGCTTACATCGAGAGACTTCAGGTTCAAGTGCCGAGTTTGGTTTCTGCATGCCACAGATTCAGTATGCGCAGGTTGCTCAACCGGCTGCGCGGTGAGGATCGATCATCGAGACGGCGCGATCTTCCGTTTGATACCGCGCCGGAATGTTGAAGTGAATCAGAGCTGGCTGTGCGATGAAGGGCGCCTCAGCTTTCATGAGCTGAACAAAGAACGCCTTCATCGTCCGATGATGAAGGGGCGAGACGAGGTGCAGGCTCCGGTCACCTGGGAAGACGCCGTGCGGGCGGTTGATGCCCGTCTGAAGGAGATTCGTGAGGCCAACGGCGCCAATTCGATTCTGGGATTCGCTTCGCCGTCAGCGACGAATGAAGCTCTGTTTTTGTTCAAAAGGTATCTGACCGATCAACTAGGCGCGACTCAATTCGATTTCCGACTCGACTCAGAGGACAAGAAGGTTGCCGAAGAGGAAGACCAGATTCTTCGTCATTTCGATAAGCATCCGAATTCGATGGGCGCGGTCAAGCTCGGACTGATTAGCTCGGAATTAAATGGGGTTGACGGCGCGATCGATGCGGCTTGTGCCGGAAAATTAAAGGCGGCGGTCGTCATGTACTTCGCGCCCTTGGTGCGAAGACCCTGCGATGAAGAGGTGGAAGGGCGGCTGCTCGAGCTGCTCGACGAACTCGAGTATTCAGTCGTTCTCGCCACTCATAAAGCTGAATGGCTCTCGTCGGCAAACGTTGTTTTGCCGGTCGCAGCGTGGTCGGAAGAGGATGGAACGTACACTAATTTTGAAGGACGTGTTCAGTTTGCAGGCAAGGCCATAGAGCCCCGCGGAGACGCACTTCCGTCGTGGGAGGTCCTCGCGATGCTGCTTCATTCAAGCGGCGCCACTTCGACGTGGATGTCGTCTGAAAATGTCTTCACGACAATGATCGAGGAACTGCCGTCGTTTCGCGGGATCACTTTGGATCAAACGCGGCTGCCCGGTGTTGTAGTTTCTTAGGGTCGAGGCTTTTTCACGGTATGAAAAGAATCGCAAAGATCATTAACGTTACGCAACGCGCCGAAGGCGAGTCGTCGTTCGCAAAAGACATGCTTGCACCGCTCAAGGGAATGGGTTTGACGATCAATCGAATGATGGACAACCTGACGGGCAAGGTGAACGCGACGATTCGATATCCCGAAGAGCGCAGGGCTTACTCGGGTCGCTTTCGCGGCGCTCACATTTTGACGGCACGCGAGGATGGCTCGCCTCGATGTGTGGCTTGTTACATGTGCGCGACTGCTTGCCCGGCTGACTGCATCTACATTGAACCGGCCGAGCATCCAGACCCGTTGATTGAAAAATATCCGGCGAGATTCGACATCGACATGCTTCGTTGTGTGTTCTGCGGTTTTTGCGTAGATGCTTGTCCCGAAGAAGCGATCATTATGAGTCGTGAGTCGGAACTCTGCGCTTATACGCGGGAAGAAACGTTGTGGGACATCAAGCGGTTGATGAGCCGGCCGGAACTGCCGGAATTCGGCCTGGGTTACCGGCCGAATGCAACCCTGGTCGACAGCGAGGTCAAGTTCACCGCGAAAGATAAAGAGAAGAAGACGCTTGCCGGCCGCATAACATTGAAAGAAGATGTGGAAATGATTCCGCATGTCACCTTCGACCCAACCAAGGATTGAACGAGACTCGCTGGGCGAACGCGAACTGCCGTCCGGCGTGTACTATGGAATTCAGACCGCTCGCGCGATCGAAAACTTTCCAATATCGGGTTGGAAGCCTTTCCCCTCGCTGGTCACTGCTACCATCCAAATAAAAAAAGCGGCCGCGCGAGTGAATGCGTCGCTTGGCGTCCTTGATTCACGATTATCAGAAGCGATCGACAAAGCTGCGGACGAAGTGCTTGGCGGATCACTGCGCGATCAATTCGTCGTGGATCCGTTTCAAGCGGGCGCCGGAACGTCTCACAACATGAATGCGAACGAGGTCCTGGCTAATCGCGCGATTGAATTGCTCGGCGGCGATAAGGGGGACTACTCGATTGTTCATCCGAACGATCATGTCAATATGGGGCAGTCGACCAATGACGTGTTCCCGACTGCGATGCGGCTGGCTGCACTCGACCTGTCCGATAAGCTGATCATCATACTCAATTTGCTGGCGGATTCGCTGCGCGCGAAGTCGCATGAATTCGATCAGGTAGTCAAATCGGGACGCACTCATTTGCAGGATGCCGTGCCGGTCAGGCTTGGTCAGGAATTTGGAGCTTACGCGACTGCGATTCACAAGAACACGAATCGAATCGCGCGAGCATCAGACGAGCTGAAGGAGATCGGACTTGGCGGCACAGCCGCAGGCACGGGGTTGAACGCAGCGCCCGGCTATCGGAAAAGAATTGTCGATGAACTCAGCGCCATAACAAATCAATCACTACGCGCAACCGAAGATTACTTCGAAGCGATGCAAAGTATGTCGCCGTTCGTGGTCCTCTCAGGCGCGCTGCGTACGCTGGCTACGGATGTGATCAGAATCACCAACGATCTTCGACTTCTGAGCTCGGGACCTAATACCGGCGTTGCTGAGATAAATCTGCCTGCCGTTCAACCGGGGTCTTCGATCATGCCGGGCAAAGTGAATCCGGTGATCGCTGAAATGACCGACATGGTTTGCTTTCAAGTGATGGGTAATGATCTGGTCATTGCAACGGCAGCGCAAGCCGGACAGTTGGAGCTGAATGTAATGATGCCTGTGATTGCGTTCAACCTTCTGATGTCGCTGATGATTCTTTCAAGCTCGTTGACGGTTCTGCGAGAACGGTGCGTCGAAGGAATAACCGCGAATGAGGAGCGATGCCGATGGTACGTCGAGCACAGCGCCTCGCTCGTGACGGCCCTCAATCCCAGAATCGGTTATAGCCGCGCAGCCGAGATCGCGAAACGAGCTATTTCTAAACGCAAGACCATTCGCGAGACAGTTGAAGAAGAAGGTTTGTTGACAAAAGAGGAGGCAGCGAAGGCTCTGAACACACGAGCGATGACGGAAACCGAGGACGATCATTAGCGGTGGTCATTATCTCTAGAACGAATAGATGGTTTCAATTGAATGTTACATGGCCGGAGACAACGTCGTCTATTTTTAAGCCGCTTGGTGTTTTCAGACTCGGTCCAGGTGAGCTTCAACCTCCGTATCTTGTCACCAGATAGTCGGTCGCCGGCGCGGTGAATGTTACGAGCCGGCTCATTATGAAGGTCAACGAAGTCAAGCCTGACACGTCCTATTCTGGTTTTTCGGGTAAAGCGTGCCGAGATGATAGCCGCTCTGCTCCCCTCGGATCACTTTCCCTTTTGCTTCACAGTGAAACTTTTCCCGGCCACTGTCATCGTGCCATTTCGGGGTTTATTGTCAGGATTGGATGCCACTGAGTAATTCACCGTCGCATTGCCTATACCAGTGTTGCCTGAAGTTATTATGATCCAATTGGCATTGCTGACGGCGTTCCAACTGCACCCGTTCGGCGTCGATACGCTTACGCTGTTGGCGCCGCCGCTTGCAGCAAAGTCCTGGCTGATGGGGTTAATCGAAAATGTGCACCCTGAATCCTGATTCACAGTAAAGCTTTGTCCGGCGATAGTCATGGTTCCAATGCGCGCAGGCCCGGTATTCGCGCCAACCGAGTAGTTGGTTGTCCCATTACCCGTGCCGGTACTGCCTGAACTAATCGTGGTCCAGTTAGCATTGCTGGTAGCGCTCCAGCTGCAGTTGCTCGGGGCTGTGACGCTCACGCTGCTCGTTCCACCACTCGATGCAAAGGTCTTGCTGGTTGGTGAAATAGCGTAGCTACACGCGCCGGAAACGACTTCGCTCAGTCGGTTGCCTGTAGCGTCATACGTGTAGGCGATCGCGGCGCCATCCGCATACGTTGCTTTGATTAGACGGTTGAGTTCATCGTACGCATAGCTAACCCCGGTCGTCGGCGTGAATCCAACCACGACAAAGTTGCCATCGCTGTCGTCATTGCAGACATTACCCGCGGAGTCTCTGGCAATTATTCGAACGCGTGCGTTACTCGCGATGAAATCTGTTGGAACGTTCCAGTTAAATGACTGGGCAGTTGCTGGTAATCCGCTGGCAATAACCGCTGGATAGCTCGCGCCTCCGTCAGTAGAAATGCGAATGTCATGAGAAGCCAGGACGGGATTATTAGCAACAGACGCCCAGACTATCGACACTGTCGAGCCGGCGAAAAACACCTCGCCGCCATTAGGCGTTGAAAGAATAACTTTGATGTTGCCCAGGCTCAGTGTGTAGCTCCCTATCACGCTGCTCCCGCTTGCGGAGCTGACCAGAACTGTGTGCGCCCCTGTTTTACTGAGTGTTTGTGTGAGAGTGGATGAAGAGGAAGTGATTAGAATCCCATCAGGATCGTATAGCTCCATCTGCGGCACGAATGAGGGCGTGTCTCCAGTTGCGCGTAGCACGACTGTCTGACCAGCAGTGCCGTTGAATACATAAGCATCCAACTCTGCCGGTGCGTTGATTGAAGCCCTGACTGATTGGCAGTCGATTAGCTGTGTTGGATTGCACGGATTCTTGGTTCGCTGAAATACCAAAACATACGCGCCTGTCGGGCTACTGCCGAAGTTGTAGCTGACCAGTATCGTGTATGTACCGGTCTTGGCTAGAGTGATTGTCGTAGTACTGATGCTGGTGAAAATGAGCAGGCCATCTGGATCATAAAGCTGGTACTGCGAATTGAAGTTGGCGGTCGTGCTAGTGAGCCTGATGAGCGTGATGACATCTCCGGCAGTGCCACTGAAAATGAATGGGTCTAGTTTTGCTACCGCGTCAATTGACCCTGATTGCGGAGTTCCACACACAATCGGAACTGCATTGCAAGGGTTCTTAGTCCGCTGAAATGCCAACACGTACCCTCCTGTCTGACTGCTCCCAAAGTTATAGCTCACCAGTATGGTGTATGTGCCGGACTTGGGTAGAACGATTGTCGTGGTACTGATGCTGATGAAGATGAACTGGCCATCTGGATCATAAAGCTGGTATCGCGAATTGAAGTTGGCGGTCGTACTAACGAGTAGGAACGGCGTGATGACATCTCCGGCAGTGCCACTGAAAGTAAACGCGTCTAGTTCTGCCACTGCGTCAATTGACCCTGATTGCGGAGTTGCGCATACGATAGCCGTAGCGTTGCACGGGTTCTTAGTCCGTTGAAATGCCAACACGTACCCTCCTGTCTGGCTGCTGCCAAAGTTGTAGCTCACCAGTATGGTGTATGTGCCGGTCTTGGGTAGAACGATTGTCGTAGTACTGATGCTGATGAAGATGAACTGGCCATCTGGATCATAAAGCTGGTACCGCGAATTGAAGTTGGCGGTTGTGCTAACGAGGAGGAGCGGCGTGATGACATTCCCAGCAATGTCACTGAAGGTGAATGCGTCTAGTTCTGCTACTGCATCAATCGAGCCCGCCTGCGGAGTTGCGCATACAATCGGAATTGCTTTGCAAGGGTTCTTAGTTCGCTGAAATGCAAACGCATACCCGCCTGTCTGGCTGCTGCCGGAGCCGGAGCTGATCACAATGGTGTATGCGCCGGTCTTGGCGAGAGTGATCGTCGTGGTGCTGATGCTGATGAAGATGGACAGGCCATCTGGATCGTAAAGCTGATATTGCGGACTGAAGTTGGCTGTCGTGCTAGTGAGATTGATCAGCGCGATGACATCTCCCGCAGTAGCGCCGAAAATGTAGCGGTCTTCTTCCCCCGGTACGGCTATGGAGCCTGAGATCACTTGCCCGCATTGAATCTGAGTCTGAATCTGCGCGGACGATGAAGTTGAAAAGCACAGCCAGAGAATGGTTGATGTGTAGGCCAGAAAGCGGAAGCCCTTCGATAAGTTATTATTCATCCACTTTGCCATCCTCTCTCACCCTTTTATCTCTCACTCAGGTCTGCTCTTCACCTGTCCCGCCGACTTCTTTATCGCCCCGACTGGCGGTGCCAGACTCGCCCCCGGATCCTCAGCGGTGTCGCGGTAGGCGCTTCCCCATTCTTGATTGCATCATAACTCTCTCGTTTGTCATACAAGCGATCCTTGAATTGGTCTGTTCTTTCCGCAACCTGGCCCAAGTCTGCTAACCCTCGAAATGTAACGAGAGGCAGATGACTGTAATAAAGCGCAAAGATAGTCTCGGCAAATGCCTCAACAATGAGCTTAACCTCCTCGCCCACCTCAAATCCTTCACGGACTAATTCTTCTACAGCCAAACTAAAATCTGTCTGATCAGGACTAAATATCTCGGCTCGTCTAGTCTCTGTGTCGCAGACCAATAGAATAGGCCCTGATGCGCCCGGGACGGTTCTAAAAGGAACTTTCCTTAGGCCAGACGGGTCTATTGAAGTAATTGGCTCATTACCGACGTAAACGTAGGGGTTTGATTTACCGATAGGGTCCTTCGTCAAAAATCTACCCAGTTGTGGTCTGTAGTACCGGGCTCTCATGAAAAGTAGTCCATTGTCTTCGTCCATTACGCCATTTCTACCGACATAGCGAAATGGGTTCGGAACGGTTGCCGTGCTGTTGCTAGAAAGAATTCCGAAAGGATCATAAGCATATCTATTGACTACATTGCCTGACGAATCCGTTAGAGCAGTCGTATTGCCCAAGCCATCGTAATGATAAGAATAGGTCTGACCTGTTGGCGTTACTTTCGATATCAATCCCAGGCCGTAGACATAGTATGCTGAGATGCTTCCAGCATTGTCGGTTTCCGCCAACACATTCGAAAGAGAACCGCGAGGGTCGACGATATACTCTGTGCTGCTACCGTTGACCGTTCGTGCAATGCGGTTCGCTAGTCCGTCATATTGATACTGCACATTCTGGCCGGATGAGGTTGTCTGAGTCAGCCGATTGAAGACGTCATAGCTGTAAGTAGTTGGGCTAGACCCGCCGAAGCCGGTCAGATTTCCATTGGCATCGTGCGTATAGGCCGCACCTGCCGCTGTTACTATGCGATTATCATCGTCGTACGTGGCGCTGACGTTTCTTGGTGAGAAAACAGGTGAAACGGGTTCAAAGCTCATAACGTCTGTTCGATTGCCCAAGCGGCTCAATGTGTATCTGTAGCCGGAGATCACCGTGCCATTAGATCTGGCGTTGATTAAGCTCGCCAACCCGTTAGCTGCGTCGTATTGATACCCCGCCAGCGTTCCATTGGAGTTGAAGCCTGAAGTGAGATTGCCCGCAAGGTCAAAGTTGTAGTTAGTCGTGTTGTTCAGCCAGTCAGTGACTTTCTTAAGCCGGTTTGCCACGTCATATTCGTAACGCACCACTTTGCCATCGGGATAAGTCAGCGCTGTCAGGTTCCTGTTAGGGTCATAACCATACTGGATGACTTGATTCCTGGTGTTGGTGAATCTGGTCAAACGACTCGCTGCATCATACTCAAAACTAAGAGTGCCGCTTACATCCGTAATGTTCGACAAGTTGCAACAGTTATAGTTGTAACTCGTCGTAGCCCCGCCGGGCTGCGTGATTCGCGTGAGACGATCATTGCCGTCGTAGGTGTAGGCAAAGGTTTGCCCCTTGGGATCAGTCAAGCTCGCTAGCCGCCCCACACCATCATAGGCATATGTCGTCGTACCACGAACGGGGTTCCTCACCCTAGTAAGATTGCCCGCGTTGTCGTATGTAAAGGTCGTTGTATTCCCTCTGGCATCGGTCGAACCAGTCAGTTGTCCGAATCTATCATAGGTGAAGGTCGTGATCCCTTTGTTGGGGTCAATGATGTTTGTCGGATCTTTTACTTTGACCAGGTTGTCTAATGAATCGTATTCGTAGCGGTACGTTTTGCTCATTGGATCAAGCATCTGAATCAGGTTATCTCGGCTGTCGTATTGAAAACCTATCGTGTTCCCCAGCGGGTCAGCTATGCTCGTTACATTTCCGCGACTATCAGGAGTCAGCACAGTGCTGTGGCCGTTCGGATCCGTGAGTTGTGTTAAATCGCCCACCGAGTTAAAAGCAAATTGAGTCTTGTTTCCAAGCGGGTCTGTGATTTCTGTGGTCTCGGCATTAACGTTGTTGAAGTAGAACGTCTGGTTGCCACGCGCATCGACCACCCAGGCAATGCAGCAATCAGTGTCGAAATGCGTGGTATTGCCCAAAGGGTCGATCACGTCTTTGAGCACGAAAGGAAACTCCGTAAAAAATGCATTGGTCCCGTATATCATTTGCGTTGGTGTAGGTGCTTTAGGTGTTTTAATCGACGTCATGTAGCTGCTGCTGTTATAGGTGTAGCTCACGAGGTTACCTGCCATGTCGACTGTGGATAGGAGATTATTGTTACTGTCGTAGAAAAAGGTGGCCCTACGCTGGATTGGGTCTACGACCTCAGAGATTTTTCCCAAAGCGTTGTAGTTAAACCGCGTCACTCGCCCTACTGCGTCTGTTACGGACACCAGCCGGTTTGCGGCCTCGTATTGAAGAGTAACTGAGTTCCCATTTCGATCAGTGATTCGAGCGAGCTTGCCCTGAGCATTAAAATCTTGTTTGAGTCTCGTACGCTTGATCGTGAGTGTATAAGTTCCGTCTGCGTTTCTGATCAGTTGATCATGTACCCATCTAGGAGGATCAAAAGTGCCGTCTCCCCGAGGGACAAAACTATCTACCTTCCCACCCTCTCTTTTAATGTCAACACTCCCGTTAGGGTTCACCACAAGTAAGACATCATAGTTAAACGTCCAACTGCGGCCAAAGGCGCTCTCCCGAGGATCGTCAGCGTTGTATGTTCTCGCTAACGTGACTCTCGGGCCCCTTCCACTGTAGGAAAAGTCGGTATCCTGAACGAGGAGATTAAAGTTAGAGAGATTAACAGACCATCTCGGCAAGCCCGGCAGCGCGCACTGAGATCGATCTTCCTCGTATTTGGTGTCGGGATTTCCATCCGGAGGCCCGAAGTTCCTGCCATGTAAGTGATGTCCGCCCCGAATGCTATCCATTTCGGCCTTACTGAGCAGTTGAGTTCGAAGCTTCGGTGGGACTGCTTTCGCAAAGATTAAGGAATATCCTTGCCAGATCCTTTGAAATCTATCGTTCGTTCTATACGTCTCGCCTCGATGCGGATCGACAAATTGTATCCTCCCATTCGCAACACCTGTTACCACGATATAGTGATTAGGCCAAACATGAGCAATGAACGGTTTTGGAATCGCGCTGATCTGATCAGCCTTCAGCTTTACCCCCCAGACTTTCACCCCTTTTGATTGAGCCGCCTCTTTCAATTGTTCCATCGTCGCGCCCCCTCGCTCCATTTTGATTAATCTCTCCACTTCTTCATCCGAGGCGTTAACGCGTTGCTTGTTGAGAACAATCGCCAGAGCTTTCGGGCCACAGTCCATCATACCGATCCGCTGATCCGGCATCTTCTGTAGCGCCATTTGCCTGCCGACTTGCTTCATTAGAAAAGTACATTCCTTGATCATGGACCAGTCCTGTGTCTCCCTGATCACCTGCCGATATAACTCATAAGCTTCTTCATACTCTTGTAAATAGTTCTTGAGAGCTGCGATCCCGATTTTGGATTCATGAGCCTCGTGTGAACCAGGAGCGTTCTCAATAGCCTTCTCATATTCAGCTATTGATTCTTCTGGCGTGGCAACATATGACAGGTAGTGGCCTATTTGAAAGTGAGATTCGGCAGCTTGGGGGTGAGTAGGAAATTGCTCGACAAACTTCTTGTATTTTGCAACTGCCTGCTCCCATCGTTGATTGTTCCAATCTTCTTCCGCTGACTGGAACAAGCTGATCTCCTGTTGCGCAGCTTGCGGCGTTTGCGCAGTCGTGACGAACAGGGTGCCCATGCAAACAAGAAGTAAGGCCACAAGAAGAATAAAAGTTGCCTTACTAAACGTTCGCTTATTCATTTTTTCTCCTTGCGCTTAACGAATGGGCAATCTGCTTCTTCAAGCCGAAGTGGAACCTTGATCAATAGCGCTTTTGCGCGAAACCCAACTGTTTTGAGTCTCGAGTCGCGACGATGATTCGTACAGCGAAGTTGGTAGCGTACCTTTGCGTCTTACGGACCTAGATACTGGTGTCGTACGTAGTCATATGTCGCCTCCTGATTCAAGCAACGATTTATGGAGAAGTCTCCGCCCATTCAAAATCACCGCAGCCGATACGGGATTACGTTAGCACCGATTAGCGCGACTTCTTTGAGGGGTTGTCGCTACAACTGGCGCCTGGGTATTTGGAAAATGCTTAGAACGAGTCTCTGGACGGCGGTATCTTATGCCACTTAGAAATTCTAAGGTCAAGGAGCCGGGCATCTGAATCCTTACCGCTTGACTCTTAGAATTAAATCAGCCAAATTAATAATCGTCCGATTGTAAGTCATTTTGTTTCTTACTACCTAATAAGGAGGCTTACGTTTAAATGACGTACGTTATCGCTGAACCCTGCATAGGGACGAAGGACACCGCTTGCGTGGACGTGTGTCCCGTAGATTGCATTCACCCGCGCAAGGATGAGGCGGAATTCGAGGCCGCCGAGCTTCTTTACATTCATCCCGATGAATGCATCGACTGTGGCGCATGCGAGCCGGCTTGTCCGGTCCAGGCAATCTTCACCGAAGACGATCTTCCCGAGCAGTGGAAGCACTTCACGGCCATTAACGCCGACTATTTTAAGAAATGATGCGACCGCGGAGCGAGAAGTTTGGCCTACGTTATCTGTGAGCCTTGCATCGGCGCCAAAGAATTGGCGTGCGTCGATGTTTGCCCCGTTGACTGTATTCAGGGTGGCCCCGCACAGCAACAAATGTTCATAGATCCAGCGACCTGCATTGACTGCGGAGCTTGCGTGCCCGCCTGCCCTGTGTCGGCTATCTTTCTTGAGGCGGATGTGCCGGAAAAATGGCAGAACTTCATTCGAAAGAACGCCGACTTCTTCAAGTAGTCCGTCCTTCAGCGTCGCGAATCACCCGTGAAGCGCTCGATAAGCGAAAGAGCCGCCGGCTTCAGGCCAACGGCTCTTTTCGTGATTGGAAAGAATGTAACGTTCAGTATCGGAAGTTTCGCATGTTGTGAAGCAGCATCTTCTTGCCTTCCTGAAATCTTACCTCGATCTTATTCGGAGGCAATGCCGTTTCAACCGCGCCCAGTCCAAACTTCGGATGATTGATGACATCGCCGGTCACGAAGCTGTTATTCATGTCATAAGACTTAACCGGGCGCTTCGGATCGATGCTGAACGAATTAGTTTCTTTCGCGCGTCTGGAGCCGGTTGCTTTTCTCTTTTTCGTCGTTGAAGTCCCTTCTTCGGGTGCAGGCGCGGGTTTCAATTTGTAGTTGTGAGTGCTGCCGCACATCGAGCACGTAACTCTTCGGACGATCTCTCCGTCCATCGCCGCTACAATGTGTGTGCGCTCATCTTTACACTTGCCGCAAAAAGCATTTAGTTCTTGTCCGACACGGGGCTTTCTGTAGAGCATGACTTCACTATAACATTCGGTTTAGACAGTTTTCCAGTTTGAGAAGGTGTAAGGTGGCAAGGTTGTCGTTTCTTAGATTATTTCCCGCAGCTTGCGCGCGGCCCGATAGTGAATGCCGTTCGCTTCGCCGGGTAGCTCGCCCGGGTTAAATAATCCGTCCACCCATCGCAGATATTCACCGACAGCGCGCTTGCCCGCGATTTTCTTTTGCAAGCCACCTCGCGCCTGGCTTGCGATGATGTGATAGACAAAGCCGTCGGCGCCCAGGTAGACCGAGTTCTCCCACAACCCTTTTTTGAGTTCCTGTCCCTCGAACCCGAGCAACGAGCCACCTAATGCCAAGTCAAGCGGTTCCTTGTCAGTGCGGTTCTTTCCGGACATATACTCATTTCTACCTAACGAGGCTTCGAGGCGCAATGCCCGCGTTGATAGACGGGTTGATATTTCGAGCCGCAGCAGTTCACACTTTGCTTGTCTGTTCCGAGCGATAAGAGAAGACAATGATTAATCTGTTCTCAATTCGATGCAGCCTCTCCTTCGCGCCATACCTTGTTGAGACCCTCAGTGATTTTAGGGCCGGTGGAATGATTCGCGCCGTCGTCGTCCGACAGGGAGGCAGTGGCTTGATCGTCAGAGGTGCACAAGACCTGGTTCTTCGATATCAGAATCGCGAAGCTCTCGTCGGTCGCGAAGATGGCATGCACTATCTGGCTACCGTCCTTTTCGGACCGAATTCTACGACGTCAGACGAATGGCAGATGAAGTAGTTTTCGCCAATGTTGGGAATGAGCTGTTGCTGTCTCATCCTCAGTCTGAGATGTGGTTGAAAGCAGATGCGGTCGCCGGACTTATACATCGATTCAATACTGGGGATGACAACGGTGAAGGTGAGCCAGGCTGGCTGACGGCATCGCTTGGCGCTGGACGATTGATGCTCAGCGACCAGCGAAATGGCCGATGGGTATTGCTCGCAGCGGAACACATAAGCGAGTTGGAACGAAGACTTACTGCGCTGAGAATTGCGAGCGTCACCATTTCTCAACCGACGACGCCAATCATTTCGATTAGGGGCATAGCCGTACACCTGCAGTCAGCTTTCAAGCTGGCGGAGACACTGGAGACATTCGCCGAGACCGGTCAGGTCACGGCATTTGAAGAGGTCGCTGCAAACTCTGTCCTGCGCGTGAAGAGCGCAACCGAGGGAATTGAGATAGCAGACTCTGAGGCTCGTGTCGCGACCACCAAGAAAGAAGCTCGCAAGTGGGCAGCCATCATTAGAGCCGAGTTGAACCGGCTTAACGCACATTCTCTCGAGCGCGGAAGAATACGAACGGTGTTCGCCGATGGCGAGCGAGGCACGTGGATTTTGCAATGGGGCGACGAGGTGTTTCTTAACAACGAGATGCTTTCGAGAATCGCCAATGAAGATATCGAGCAGGCAGACTTGCAAAATTATTCTATCGCAGTTAAGCGAACTCCAGAGTACTTGATATTGCTTGCGCCTGCTTCGGGCGACTGCGTAGCTATTGACCGGAGAGAGCGGGAAGCGTTGTTGGCGAGGATATAGTCGCCTAATTATCTATAAGTCGATGGCGTCGAGGATGTGGCCGAGTTTTTCCTTCTTGGTCTTCATATACTCTTTCGTTCTTTCATTCGGCTCGACTTCAATTGGGACTCGTTCTACTTCAAAGCCGGCTTGCTTTAGCGCCGCAATCTTGTCGGGGTTGTTGGACATCAACCGAACACGACGCAAGCCAAGCTGTTTAAGTATGTCGACGCAGCATTCGTATTGGCGAAGGTCGGCTTCAAAACCAAGCGAGAGATTCGCTTGAACAGTATCCTGCCCGGCATCCTGAAGCTCGTACGCGCGAATCTTGTTGGTAATGCCGATGCCTCGCCCTTCCTGTTGCTGATAAATTATTACGCCGCGACCTTCTTCCTGAATAAGCTTCATTGCCTGGTCAAGCTGGCGGCCGCAATCGCATTTAAGAGAATGAAAGACATCGCCGGTCAGGCACTGGGAATGGATTCGCACCAGGGTCGGCGACGCGGAATCAAGCGGTCCTTTTACAAGCACCGGAAATTCTTCTCCCCCTGCAATGCTCTTGAAGCCGACTATTCGAAACAACCCAAACTCGGTGGGAAGAGCGGCCTCGGCCAGCCGCTCAACTCCGGTGCAAGCTCTATTTAGATTTCCGTTTCCTTTAGTCATGCTCCTGACACCGACAAGGGATCAATCAAAAGTGTAGGGAGCGGTTCAATGAGCGTCAAGGAACAGGAAAATACGAAGGCTGAGAATAGAGAATAGAGGATAGAGAATAGAGGATAGAGAATCGAGGATAGAGGATAGAGAATCGAGAATAGAGAATCGAGGATAGAAGATCGCGACTAATCACTTGATCTGCGATCCTCGATTTTCAATCCTCGATTCTCAATCCTCGATTCTCAATCCTCAATTCTCGCTATTCATCGTTTCCTTTGCGATCTCATGAACTCGTTGATATATTAGTGCCCATTAAGGAAGATGCCGTGAATGACGCCGAGCGTACAATAAAGCTCGACCTCCGCGAACTGCCTGTATCAAAGACCAAGCGGCCGGTCCTTGTCGTTTTGCAGGGGCCGTCGATCGGGGAAACTGTCAAACTCGAAAAGGAGCGCACCATCATCGGCCGCGGATCGCAAGCCGACCTGGTGCTTCGCGACGAAGTTGCATCGCGCCAACACGCTCACATAACGCGGTTATGTCTCGAAGCTGATTGTGTTGAATATTATTTGAACGACCTCGAGTCAACCAACGGAACGTTTCTAAACGGAGCTAAAGTGAGCTCGCAACAACTGCTCCAGGATGGCGACAAAATAAAAATCGGAAGCCATCTAATCAAGTATGCGTTGCTCGACGAATTCGAGGCCGAGTTTCAGGAAAAGCTCCACCAGATGACGCAACGCGACGAGCTGACGGGTTTGCGCTCGCGCCGCAGCCTGTTTGCGGAACTGGATAAAAAGATCAATGAGGCCGCGAAGCTTGCCGAGCCTCCGCGAATCAACGTGCTGATGATGGACATTGACTTCTTCAAACGAGTCAACGATGGTCGCGGCCACATAATCGGAAGCCATACGATTCGCGACGTCGGGCACATAGTTCGCGACGTTGTTGGAAGCGCTGACAGCGCGGCCCGCTACGGGGGCGAGGAGTACATGGCTTATGTGGTCGGAACGCGCGAGCAGGGATTTGAAATCGCGGAGGGAATTAGAAAGGCTGTCGAGGCTCACGAGTTTCCCGCATCGACGAGCGACCTCAATGAAACGATGCACATCTGCATCAGCCTCGGAGTTGCTACCTTCCCCGATGACGGGAAAGGGGCCCTCGAAATAGTTCAAAAAGCGGATCAGGCTCTCTTCAGAGCCAAGCTCAGCGGACGGAATAGAACATGCGTTTTTGATCCGGAAGTCGATAAGCCGGGATCTTTTCATCAAGCAGTCGACGCCTCGGCAATCATCTACGGCCCGGCCGACGCACAATAATGATCAAGCTACGGGCAGTTTCGCTTTGATCGTTGCAAGAAAGGTATCCAGGTCGATGGGTTTTTCTACATAAGCATCGGCTCCCGCCTCGAGCGCGTCGTCGATCAAGCGCTTTCCATAGGCACTCATCACGATAATCGGCGTTTGGCTGATATCGGATCCGCGAATTCGCTTGATCATCTCAATGCCGTCCATTCGCGGCATCTGGATGTCGGTCACTATCAAGTCGGGATGCGCGCTTGTAGCGGCATTGTAGCCCACCATTCCGTCGATTGCGTGTTCGACCTCGTAGCCTTCCATCTTTAGAAGACGGCAAAGCAGAAATGAAGTGTCGTGATGATCTTCTACTACGAGAACTTTTTTGCTCATAACCATGGTTTATTAGCCGCCCTTCGAATCAGGCTCCAAGCAGCGCGAGACGTAGTTGAGCCTCTTCGTCTGTGTTGACCAGAACAACAACGATGTCCCCTTCGTTGAGCTTCGTTTCTCCGCGAGGAATGACCATCGTGTTGCCTCGTAGAATCGCGATCAGGTTGCTTTCGAGCGGCAAGTCAATCTCTCGCACCAGCCGCCCGGCGGCCGGAGATGTGCCGTCCAGCGGATACTCGAGTATCTGAAACGAGCCGGCCTGAAGACTCAACAGCGTCTTTATTCGAACGGTTGGCAGTTCGCGTTCGATGACCTGCTGAATTATTGCCGTCGAGCTCACGGTAGAATCGACTCCGAGGCGCGCCATCACTTCTTCGTTCTTCGGATTCGACGCGCGAGCGATTGCCTTTGGAACTCCGAAGACTTTCTTGGCGACCTGGCAAGCGATCAGATTGTCCTGATCGCTTCCGGTTGCCGCCACGAATACTCGAGCGCGAGAGGCGCCCGCGTTCTCGAGCACGTCGTGTGTCGAGCTGTCTCCGACAAAAACCGGACAGTCAAGCTTGCTGGAAAGCGCGACAGCGCGGGCCGGGTCTCTTTCGATGAGCGCGACTTCGTGGCCGCTCTCGTAGAGTTCGCGCGACAAGTTAACGCCAACCTTGCCGCCGCCGGCGATCAGTATGTAACGCGATTCGTCGGTCGCATCGACCCGCGGCCGGCGTTGAGCCTTGATTGGTTCCGCGGGAATTCGATCCTGCAAAGGCTGTTTGGCTGCGATGTCGACCTGCTCGACGATCATCGTGACTGCAAGCAAGGTCGGACAGACTACAATCAACTGAGGATCTTCCTGAGTAGCTTCTGCGTGGCTCGGTTCATAAACGCGAGCGATGGCTCGTGGAACGTGGAAGTGGCTTCGCGCCACCTGGGCCGCCATCAGATTCACGTTGTCATCGAAAGTCACTGCCAGGAGGATGTCAGCTTCGCCGATGCCGGCTTCGCGTTGCACGTCGACGTCAATGCCGTTGCCCTGCACAAGGTCAACGCCTTCCAGATTGGAGGCGCGTCCCAGGCGGCTCGCTTCCTTGTCTATCAGGGTGATTTGATGGCCTCGTTCAAGGAGTGCCGCTACTGTTCTCGATCCAACTCTTCCGTACCCGATTACAACTATCTTCATCTGGTTTTAGACTATCGAACCGCGCAACGCATGACAAGTAGAAACGAGACACGGCGATTTGACGGGATGGCTGACACGCGAAGAAGTACTACCAGCGCCAACCAGCCATTTCTGTAGCCTACTGGCGCGAGATTGCTTGCCTCTCGCAAACAGAGCCGGACACATCACAAAGGTTGTTGGGCAAAGAATTCTGAATGATTCTGACGCTTGATTGCGTCCATAGAATAATGAGGCACTACACTAGTGCAATTGTGGAGTTGTGAGCGTATGATAACTTGCAATCTCTTCACGGGCGGAAGTTGAAGCATCGAGTGCCTCAAAGACTCCTGAATCGCAAATCCGCCGAATTAGTAACAGGACAGGCATGCAGGCTCATAGTCGGGCGGGCTTCATCGCTCAAACACCGACTCAGTACCTGACGGTCAGCTAAAGGGAGATATAAATGCAAGGACAGAACTTTGCCAGCTTCATCCGTCGTTCGCTTGTTCTGTGCTTGAGCTTGCTCATGGTGATGTTTGGCGCGCCGCGTGAACCTGAGGCGGCGGACCAAGCAGAGGCGGCGGACCAGGCCGTTTCGTTTGGTGCGAAGACCGACTTCGGCACTGGCAGCCTTCCATTCTCAGTCGCGGTGGGGGATTTCAATGACGATGGCAAGCTCGATCTGGCGGTCGCGAACAATAATGCGGCTAGCGTCTCGATCCTGCTGGGCACGGGCGCGGGCAGCTTTGGGGCGAAGACCGACTTCGGCACTGGCAGCGTTCCAATCTCAGTCGCGGTGGGCGATTTCAATGGCGATGGTAAGCTAGATCTGGCCGTAGCGAACCGTGCTGGCGCCACCGTCTCGATTCTTCTGGGCACGGGCACGGGCAGCTTTGCGGCGAAGACCGACTTCGGCACTGGCAGCCTTCCATTCTCAGTGGCGGTGGGCGATTTCAACGGCGATGGCAAGCTCGATCTGGCGGTGTCGAACGTTAACGACGCCACGGTCTCGATTCTGCTCGGCACGGGCACCGGCAGCTTTGGGACGAAGACCGCCTTCGGCACTGGCAGCTTTCCAGAATCAGTCGCGGTGGGCGATTTCAATGGCGATGGCAAGCTCGATCCGGCGGTGGCGAACTCTAATGACGCCACCGTCTCGATTCTGCTGGGCACGGGCACGGGCAGCTTTGGGGCGAAGACCGACTTCGGCACGGGCAACACTCCATTCTCAGTCGCGGTGGGGGATTTCAATGGTGATGGCAAGCTCGATCTGGCGGTGGGGAACCAAGGAAGCGACACCTTTTCGATTCTGCTGGGCACGGGTACGGGCAGCTTCCGAACGAAGACTGACTTCGCTACGGGCGGCCGTCCGGTCTCAGTCGCGGCAGGTGATTTCAATGGCGATGGCAAGCTCGATTTGGCTGTGGGGAACACTGGCGACGCCACCGTCTCGATTCTGCTGGGCACGGGCACGGGCAACTTTGGGGCGAAGACCGACTTCGGCACGGGCTTCGATCCAGTATCAGTCGCGGTGGGAGACTTCAATGGCGATGGCAAGCTCGATCTGGCGGCGACCAACAATGGAAGCGACACCGTCTCGATTCTGCTGAACACCACACCAGTTGTCTCCTCCGGAGTCTTTTCTCCGAAGACCGACTTTCGCACTGGCAGCGGTCCAAACTCAGTCGCGGTGGGTGATTTCAATGGCGATGGCAAGTATGACCTTGCGGTGACGAACTTGTTTAGCGGCAGCGTCTCCATTCTGCTGGGCACGGGCACGGGCAGCTTTGGGCCGAAGACTGACTTCGGCACGGACAGCAATCCAAGCTCAGTGGCGGTGGGCGATTTCAATGGCGATGGCAAGCTCGATCTGGCGGTGGCGAACCTTAGTGACACCGTCTCGATTCTGCTGGGCACGGGCACGGGCAGCTTTGGAGCGAAGACCGACTTCGCAACGGGCTTCGGGCCAGAATCAGTCGCGGTGGGGGATTTCAATGGCGATGGCAAGCTCGATCTGGCGGTGGCGAACCAAGGAGACGACACCGTCTCCATTCTGCTGGGCACGGGCACGGGCACCTTTGGGCCGAAGACCGACTTCGGCACGGGCATCGCTCCATTCTCGGTCGCAGTGGGCGATTTCAATGGCGATGGCAAGCTCGATCTGGCGGTGGCGAACCAAGCATCCCGCCCCATCCCAAACGCAGTTCAACCGCATTACGATGGCAAGCTCGATCTGGCGGTGGCGAACCAAGGAAACGACACCGTCTCCATTCTGCTGGGCATGGGCACGGGCAGCTTTGGGGCGAATGCCGACTTCGGCACGGGCGGCGCTCCATCCTCAGTCGCGGTGGGCGATTTCAATAGCGATGGCAAGCTCGATCTGGCGGTGGCGAACCAAGGAAACGACACCGTCTCCATTCTGCTGGGCACGGGCACGGGCAGCTTTGGGGCGAAGACCGACTTCGGCACGGGCATCGGTCCATTCTCGGTCGCAGTGGGCGATTTCAATGGCGATGGCAAGCTCGATCTGGCGGTGGCGAACTTTCCGGACGACACAGTCTCGATTCTTCTGGGCACGGGCACGGGCAGCTTTGCGGCGAAGACCGACTTCGGCACGGGCGGCGTTCCAGTCTCAGTCGCGGTGGGCGATTTCAATGGCGATGGCAAGCTCGATCTGGCGGTCACGAACGAATTTAGCGACACCGTCTCAATTCTGCTGAACACCACACCGTTTGTCTTTTCGCTTGGGTTTGATTCACCAATAGTCATAGCGCAAGCAGGAACCAAGGCTCGAGTCACAGTAAACATAAACCGCTCGCCTGGATTCACCGGCAGTGTGACGGTCACTCCGCCTGATCCAGCAATGGGCATCAAGCCAAAGCCGCCTGATCCGATCACGACAACGGACACTAACGTAACATTCAAGTTGAAAATCAAGGGAGGCGCGCCACTCGGCCCGCATCAGTTAACGTTCACAGGCCGCGATGATTCGGGCCACACCCGCACTGCGACGCTTACCGTTATCGTTCAATAGCTTGGCGAGGGAAAGGAACAGGCCACAAACATTTCGGCTATCGTCGTGTGCTCGCGTTCTTCGCGTGGACAATCTTCTTCCCGCCTGACAGAATCACTGCCGCAGTTCATCATCGTCACCGAGTCTGAATCCCCCTGTGGCTACAGCGACCGAAAAACAAACGCACCACAAAGTCGAACTCAAGCGTGATCTCGGTAAGATCGAGAGCTACGCCACGATGATCGGAATACTCGTTGGCTCGGGTATCTTTGTCGTGACCGGCAAATCGGGGACGATTGCCGGACCCTCAATTCCACTTGCTTATCTGGTGCTCGCCCCGGTGATACTTGTCACTGCCGTCGCATATTCTGTTTACATCTCGACACCGCTTGGCACCAGCCCCGGCGGCGAGTACATGCACATATCGCGGACGACCCGCAGTTACTACCTTGGATTCATAGCTCTTTGGTTGAAGTGGCTCTCCTACATCGGCGCGCTCGTCATTCTTTCAGTGTCGCTCGGGCAATACCTGAAATTCTTTTATCCGAATATGGATTCGTGGTTCGCGCGAATCCTGCCGTTCGGTCAGACGCTTAAGGCAAGTTATTCCGGCGATCCGAGCTTCGGCGAAGTCGTGATCGCGACTTCGGCAGTGCTTTTCTTTTTCGTGTTGAATCTCGCCGGCGCGAAATTCTATGGATGGCTTCAGACGGCGATGGTCGTCATCAAATGCATCGCCATCGCGGTGCTGGTCGTGCCGGGGCTATTCGCAATCGATTGGAAGAACTTCTCGCCGTTGTTTCCCTACGGCTTCTGGGCGCACGGCACAGCGGAAGGGGAGCGCGGATTTCTTGCAGTGCTTCCGCCTCTGCTGTTCGCATATGCGGGATTTGAAGCTCTCGCGCAGACCGCAGGCGAGACGAAAGAATCGAGACGCTCGCTGCCGCGCATTTTCATAAACGGGATTCTAATTTCGATGGTGATGTTCTTCTTGATGTCGCTCGTAGCATTCGGCGTCGTGCCTTATCAGGAGCTGGCGCAATCGAGCTTCGCGATGAGCGATGCGGCAGCGCGGTACTTGCCGTGGTGGGGAGGCGCTATCGTGACAGTCGGCGCGTTGATGGCGTTCTCAACGTGTCTGAATGCAACGATGTTTGTTCCCGCGCGCGTACTTTATGTTTTCGGTGAAGAGCGAATGGCTCCGCAGTGGTTCGCGCGCGTGGGTGAGCGATTTCATTCGCCTTGGGTGAGCCTAGTGGTTAATGCTACTGTCGCGCTCGTGCTGCTGTGGACGAAGAAGTTTGGCTACGTGCTGGACATTTCTCTGCTGGCAATCTTCCTGACATACGCGATGCATAGTGCATCACTTATCGCGCTGCCATTCATGCGACCCGCGCTTTATCAGAAGGCCCAGGTGAAGATTCGCCCTTCGCTGCTGGTGACAATGGGGTCTCTGTCGGTAGTGTCGATGATCTACCTCTCGATAGTCACGATCGCGCACGACATCGGCAAACAGCAGAGCCTTCCGGCGGAACAGAGGGGAATCGCTATCTGGGAATTGCTTCTGATATGGGTTGCCGTCGGAAGCGTGCTCTATGTGCTCGCGCGATGGGAAGGCCGCCGCGCCGGATTCGATTACGAGAAGCAACTGGTTGAAGGCTGGATGGACGATTGACCGCAGGTCGTTATAGGTTTCTGAAAATGAAAAAACTCGAACGCGCCCTCATAAGCGTATCTGACAAGACCGGACTAATTGATTTCGCCGGGCGGCTGAATCGACACGGGGTACAACTGATATCAACCGGCGGCACGGCAAGAACATTGCGAGAGGCAGGATTTAAGGTTCGCGACGTTTCGGAGCTCACCGGTTTTCCTGAGATGCTCGATGGGCGCGTAAAAACCCTGCATCCCAAAGTCCACGCAGGTTTACTCGCAATTCGTGGTAATCCCGATCACCGGCGTCAGGTGGAGTCGAATAACATAGAGTACATCGACCTGGTCGTCGTCAATCTTTATCCCTTTCGCGAGACCGTCGCGCGAGAAGAGGTCACGGTAGAAGAAGCAATAGAAAACATAGACATCGGCGGCCCGTCTATGATTCGCTCGGCCGCGAAGAACTTCGAGGACGTCGTTGTTATCGTTGATCCTTCTGACTACGCGAACGTCGCTGATGAGCTTGACTCGAACGGTGGCCGCGTTTCCAAAGCTACCCGGTTAAAACTTGCGCGCCGCGCGTTTGAGACTACGTCTCGCTACGATGCGGCTATCTCCGATTTTCTTGAAGGTTCGGTTGTGCTCGATGAGGTCGATGACAGATTGAGAGTCGCGAAGTCGCTGTCGTTGCCTGCGCGCTTTACGGTGTTCGCGAAGAAATCAATGGACTTGCGATATGGCGAGAATCCGCATCAGCGCGCCGCGCTTTATATCACGTCGGATACGGCAGGCGGAATCGCAGGCGCTGAAAAGCTTCAAGGCAAGGAGCTGTCATTCAACAATCTGATCGACCTCGACGCCGCGTGGTCGCTCGCGCGCGAGTTCGACGATGCAGCTTGCGCGATCATCAAGCACACTAACCCGTGCGGCGCTGCTACAGCGGCCGACGTTCGAGAAGCATTTAATAAGGCTCGCGCGACCGATCCGGTATCGGCCTTCGGTGGAATCATCGGATTCAATCGTGCGGTGACCGAAGCGGCTGCTCGAGCTATCGCAGAAACTTTTTTTGAAGCGATCGTGGCGCCGGATTATGAGCCTGCTGCGCTCGAAGTCCTCGCGACGAAGAAGAACCTGCGGGTCTTGCGCGTTCGTTCGACACAAGCCTCTGAAGATCAATGGGACTTGCGATTGATCACCGACAACGGAATGCTGCTTCAGGATCGCGACCGCGGCTCGCTTGATGAAGCGAAGCTTCGCGTTGTAACCAAGAGACAGCCGAGCGAGGAAGAGATGCGAGCTTTGCGCTTCGCCTGGATCATCGCCAAGCACGTCAAATCGAACGCAATTGTTTATGCCCGTGATGGACAGCTCGTCGGAGTCGGCGCGGGCCAGATGAGCCGGGTCGATTCAGTTAAACTCGGCGCGATGAAAGCTCAACTGCCTTTAGCAGGATCTGTCGTTGCCTCGGATGCGTTCTTTCCTTTTCGCGACGGCGTGGATGAAGCGGCTCGAGTGGGCATCACTGCGGTGATTCAACCCGGCGGTTCAGTGCGTGATGAAGAAGTAATTGCAGCCGCGAACGAACACGACCTAGCGATGGTCTTCACCGGAATGCGGCACTTCAAGCACTGAGCTGCGCAGCCAGCTCAAATATTGCTCAGACCCCGTCTCTATTTTTATCGCAACCACTTCGGGTGTGGTGTAGGTGTGCAACTCTTTTACTCTTCGCTCGAGTTGAGAGTAACGCTCATCTGTAGTCTTGATGATCAATAGCGATTCTTGATCGCTCACGATCCTGCCTTCCCAGCGATAGACGGATTGAATCGCGGAAACGATGTTGACGCAGGCAGCCAACCGCTCGGACACGAGCGCGTCCGCTATTCGGTTTGCTTCGTCGTTGCTGGAAGTAGTTACGAAGACTATCAGCTCAGAGCTCACAGTCTTCTTATATCACGAACGAATCATAGACGGCAGATGCTAAGAGAAAAGGGGCGCCCTTTGGAGGGCGCCCCGAATGGATTCGTAGAAGACTTGTGTCAATGCGAGCCCGATTCAGCTACGCTGCCGCGAATCGACCTCTCGTCTCGTTGGCCGCTCGTCGCAGACATGAACTGATGCACCCATTCCGTGAACAAATAGTTTTCTTCGAAGAAAGGAAAGTGCCCGCTGTGCTCGAGCAATACAAGGCGCGAATGCGCGAGCCCGCTTGCGAGCTCCTGTGATTGTTCGGGCGGTGTTTCCAGATCGTGACGCCCTGCGATGACAAGCGTCGGGGCGTCGATTTCGCTCAGCCGCGCGCTCACATCGGTTCCGCGAGCGTCCGAAGCAAGGGCGAGCTTCTTCGACAGTGCGTCGAAATAAACGGTGTAGACCCCGCGATCAAAATCGTAAGGAACCGGCTTGTAAAAATAATGCGGGTAAAGCACGGCGTAACGCTTTTGAACGCGGTCGCAAGGCCGCGAGCCGCCCGTGCCGCTTTCGCTTGATCGATACATTGTCATCTCAGTCTGCGACAGGGTTTTCAATATTCGCTTTTCACCTTCGTAAGGGTTCTCGACGGCCGCTGCGGCACTCACCAATATCAATCGCTTCACATTTGCCGGATGGCGAAGAGCGTAGTTCAAAACTATATTCGCGCCGAAGCTATGACCGAACAGCGTCACTCGTTCAAGCCCCAAAGCCTTGCGCAGCGCATCAATGTCATCTGACATCTCATCGATCGAGGCCATCCCGTGATTCGATTTCGTGCTGAGCATGTCGGCGCGCCGATCGAAGTAAACCAGCGTTGCATAGCGGCTCAAGTTTGAAAGCATAGGATGAAAGTATTCGTGCGGAATGCCTGCTCCACCGTGAACGACTATCACCACTTCATCCCCGCTGCCTTGCATCTCATAAACCAGATTCAGCCCATTCGATTGGAATGTGCCGTAGCGGAGCCCAGGCGTCCAAACGTGATGAAACGATAAGAACGGCGAAGCTTCGGCGCTGCCCGCAACGCTCGAAGAATTTGAAAGCGCAAGACAGTCGAGCTCGGCGCGACTGGAACCTTCCTGTGCTGGCGCGAGCACCGCAGGCATCAAAATAGCGCAAGCGGTGGCGCACATGTTTAGCAGAGTCTTCATAGCATACCTCACGAAAATGGTTTCTCGCTTATGGTTTCTAGTTTCCGATTTACGTCTTGCGTTTTGGGTTTGAGAAAACAGAAAACCGAAAACTGTGAACCGAAAACTATTCTTTGTCGGTTTGATCTTCAGGAGGGGCAGATTCAGAATCGAAAAAAGCTTCGTAAATCTCGATCGCACGTGGCAGGTCACGCCTGTCCACCATCACCACGACCTCTTGCGAAAAGCTGCTTGGAATGATGGCAAAGTTGCCGCCTTCAACGAATGAGCGAATCCCATTTTGCTCGAGCTTTTCGGAAACCATCTGGGCTTCCGCACTGTTGATGAATGACCGGAGACGCACGGGATCGCCATCACTCGTATCGTGAATCTTGTTCTCCGCGGTCAGCTCACTGACCAGCTCGAGATTGCAATCAGGGCAGACCGAAATGCCGGCTCGATACTCGGCCTCGCAGTTAGGGCAAAACGCCATTCTTGTCCTCGGGAGCTTTCATCGACTCTTCTAAATGTCAGCTTCTATCATATTGGCTGATTCTTTTGCGCGCAATACTTTAATCGAATCCGTTTGAGTCTCAGTTGCCAATCAGATTCGCAAGCGCAGTGGCTAAAGTTGGAAAACGGAAGTTGTAGCCATAAGATTGAGCAACTTTCGGGACAACTCGCTGACTTGCGAATAGCACTTCAGCCATTTCACCAATCAACACGCGCAATGCTGTCTCAGGCACCGGAAAAATAGCCGGGCGGTGCAGCGCTAGCGCAAGTTGCCGAGTGAATTCAGCGTTGGCTACTGGTTCAGGCGCGACTCCGTTGATCGGCCCGTTCAGCGTAGATGTTACGATGGCATGATGAAAGATACCGGCGATATCTTCGATATGAATCCAGGGAAACCATTGCCTTCCACTGCCTAGCCGTCCGCCAAGCCCGAGCTTGAACGGCGCGATCATTTTTTTCAGCGCGCCGCCTGTAGCGCTCAAGACGACTCCCGTTCTTACTTGAACGACTCGAATGCCAAATTCGGTAGCGCCCGTAGCTTCGCGTTCCCAATCCTGGCAGACATCGCTCATGAAACCGGAGCCCGCTGCCGAATCTTCATCGAGCAACTCGTCTCCGCGATCGCCGTAGAAGCCGACTGCCGAGCCGCTGACAAAGACAGCAGGCTTCGAATCGTTCGAGCGCATTGCGTCCACCAGTTTCTGAGTGGTGATGACCCGAGATTCTCTGATCTTGTTTTTCTGTTCGTCGTTCCACCGATGTGCGTCGAGCGGTTCGCCAGCGAGATTGACGACCGCATCAGCTCCCCGGAAGGCTGCTTGTGGCGGCGGTCCGCTCTGCGGATCCCATTGATAAGACTCGACGCCGGGTAAGCTGGCTGGCTTTGTCGATGAGCGCGACAATACTACGATGTTATGATTGTCATCACGCAAGGATTTACAAAGCGCTGCGCCAATCAAGCCAGTCGCGCCGTTTATCAAGACTCTCATTCGGCCTCCGAAGTCTTCGAAACGTTTTGAAGCATAGAGAGACCGGGAACACGCGTCAAGATCGTGACCAGAAAAAATCGATTCGGGCGATGAACCTCTTACGATAACTTGGCCGTAATCTTGACGCAACAAGAAGGAATCTAGACAATACGCCCCGTGGCTCAATCCGGGTCGGCATCGCAAACGCCGAAATATTTGATTGGCGCGGTAACAAAGCTTACCGGTTTGTCGATCGATGTGGTGCGCGTCTGGGAGCGCCGTTACAGCGCGGTCTTACCTGCGAGAACAGCGGGAGGTACGCGGCTCTACTCGGACGCCGACGTCTTGCGCTTGAGCCGTTTGCGCCAGGCAGTCGAACAAGGATTCGGCATTGGCCAAGCCGCAAGACTCTCTGAAAGTGAACTTGATGAACTTCTCGGAAGCCTGCGGGTATCACCGGACGCGTCTGATCCGTACGAGTCGGTTCGAAGCAAATTCATCGAGGCAATCAAAATCCTGGACGTGGCTGCTGCCGAGCGAGAGCTCGCTCGCGGGGCCACTCTTTTCAACGTTCGCGATTTCGTCAAGAGAATTGTTATGCCGATTCATGTCAGAGTAGTTTCGGCTCGCGATGGAGCTGATCTCGGCTTTGTTCAACAGCGCGCCACGTTGTGGCTGCTGCGCAATATCTTGAGCTCGTTATGTCGTCTCTATTCAAATTCCGAGAGCGCCGAGCTGTTGCTGCTCGCGACGTCTTCGGGTGGGTGCGATGAGTTCGGCCTTCAAGTCGTAGCGTTGCTGGCAGCGATGCGAGGCTGGCGAGTCGTTTTCCTGGGCGAGGAGGTGCCGGTAAGGGAGATCGCGAATGCCGCGGGGCTAACGGGCGCGCGAGTTCTTGTAATCAATTTCGAGACCGCTTACGCGCGAGCTGCTGAGGATCTGGCAACGCTGTCGAGGCTAGTACCGACTTTTACTAGAGTCTGGATCTACGGCGCCGAGGCACCGAAGCATAGAAGTTCGATAGACGAATTCGGTTGGGTGTTAATACAAGATATCGACGGACTCGACGAGCGGTTGAAAAGGTAGCTCGCGGCCCGGTTCGAACCCGCCGGTTGTTTGACCCATAGCTTTAGAACTATTGTCGGTAGCCGATTGGCGAGCGGGGCATCACGCAACCGCTCGCCTGCATGTTTACTTATGCCGCAGCAGCGCTGCTGGACTTGGTGCCGAATCCGCCGATCAAATACAGCACGCCAATCGCTATGTGAATGAAGTGGTCATTCCTTCCAAGCATCAGACGCGGAAGCTCGAGCATGTGATCGGGTCCGGTTCCTACGAAATAACCTACAACCCCGAGCAGGCCGTATATGAGCCCAAAGATGATGCAAAAGTTACGCGCGCCCGACAACGAGCCTTTGGTTCCCATGTAAAGCGAGATCGCGCCCGAGACAAGGTGAACCACGTTGTGAAGCTTGCCAAGATGCGCACCGAGAAGATTCGGGCTCAGGAAGCCCACGATTCCCACTAGAATAAACACTACGCCCAGCAGGGTTGCTACGGTCTTTGCCATGATGTCTCCTTTTTTGAGCGAAGTCGAAACAGCTTGATCCGTCGTTCGACCGACCTTGCTGTTGTTTTGATACCTGAGATTATGACCCCGCTAAACTACATGTCCCGCCGGTTAGAGTCAAGGCGGGAACTGTGACTTTGATAGTGCCGCGCAATGTCGCGGTTCATTGTTAACTTCGATAGAATCTGCTGGAATGAAGTGACGATTGAAAACAGTATGCACAAACAAATCTTGCTGGACTCAAGTATCGAAGCTCTGCTCGATCGGCTCTACGCTCAAAGCACCGGGCAAACCGAAGAGTTGATGTCTTACTTCGCAGCGCGCGCTGAAGCGGGCGATATCGATTGGAACGCTTTCGATGATCGAGCGAATCGGTTTCTGAGCGACAAACTAGTCGCACTCGATCGTGAGAAAGCGGAATTCTGCTACCAGGTGTGCCGCTCACTTCGCGCCAGGCGAGTCGTCGAAGCCGGAACTTCGTTTGGAGTTTCGACTCTCTTTCTGGCGGCTGCAGTTCGAGACAACATCCGATCTGACGGTGGAGAGGGCGCCGTGATCGGCACCGAATACGAACCCGAGAAAGTCAAAGCTGCGCGCGTCAACTTTGCCGATGCCGGTCTTTCAGATCTGATTGATTTGCGTGAGGGCGATGTGCGAAAGACGCTCGCCGACTTAATCGCGCCGATCGATTTCATGCTGATCGACATCTGGACTCCGATGGCGCGCCCGGCGCTCGAACTGGTGTCGCCATCATTGCGAGCCGGAGCCGTGATCATCTGCGACAACACCGCACAATTTAGCGATTCATATCGAGACTACTTTGAGTTCATCAACGATCCGGCAAATCGGTTCCGCACGATGACACTGCCTTTCGAAGGTGGTCTGGAATTCACCGTCCGTTGCGATTGATTTCAAGACTAGTCGCGCACATCAAAGTTTGCCAACTTGCTTGCTCATCAACGCTACACGACGTAGCATGGCCGGTCTCGGTGAGTGCGCCAATCAACATGAAATAACCGTGGAGGAGACAAATGAGCCCAAAGCGTATGATCGTCGCGGTGTTCGTCGTTTGTTCGATGCTCACGCCTTGCAGTGTCTTTTGCCAAACGGATAACAAGAAACAATATCCAAATCTGCCGAGCGAAACGCCCGGCAAGTTCGTACCGACCAACGATGGCTTCGACTACACCAGACGCGACGTGATGATTCCAATGCGCGACGGCGTAAAGCTGCACACGGTCATACTAGTACCTAAGGGTGCACACCGCGCGCCGATTCTGCTGACGCGCACGCCTTATAACGCGACCGATCTCACGAGCCACGCTCAGAGCTCGCATCTCGGTCCGATCTTAAGCGGTTACGACAACGCGACCGAGGTGATTGTCGAAGGTGGTTATATTCGCGCCGTGCAGGACATTCGCGGCAAGTATGGCTCGGAGGGCGACTATGTTATGAATCGCCCGTTACACGGGCCTCAGAACTCGACGCCGGTCGATCACGCTACGGACACTTACGATACGATCGACTGGTTGGTGAAGAACATTCCCGAGAGCAATGGCAAGGTCGGTATTCTTGGGATCTCGTACGATGGATTCTTGCCGCTTATGGCTCTGGTTAATCCGCATCCCGCGCTCAAGGTGAGCATCCCGATGAATCCGATGGTCGACGGATGGATGGGTGACGACTGGTTTCACAACGGCGCGTTTCGTCAACCGAATATGACTTACATCTACGATCAGGAAGCGACGCGCGCGAATGATTTGAAATGGTGGACCAGTCACTACGACGAATACGATATGTATCTGCAGGGCGGATCAGCGGGTGAGCTTGCGCGTCGACGCGGGCTCGAACAAACGGGCTTTTGGCGAAAGATTCTCGAGCACCCGACTTACGACGCGTTCTGGCAAGACCAGGCTGTCGACAAAATTCTCGCAAAGGAACCGTTGAAAGTTCCGGTGATGTTGGTGCACAGCTTGTGGGATCAGGAAGACATCTACGGCGACATCGCCGTCTACAAAGCTATCAAGCCCAAGGACACGAGCAACGACAAAGTTTTTATGGTGCTCGGCCCGTGGCATCACGGCCAGGAGATCAGAGACGGAAGCTCGCTTGGCGCGGTGAAGTTCGACAGCGATACGGCTCTTTATTTCCGGCGGGAAATTCTCCGGCCGTTCCTCGATCAATATCTCAAAGACGACGCACCGAAAGCGAATATGCCGCCGGTCATAGCTTTTGAGACTGGAACTAATAAGTGGCTGCGATTGCCTTCGTGGCCTGCCGGTTGTCCGAACGGATGCGCGATCAAACCGACGCCTCTGTATCTCAACGCCGGGCTCAAGCTTAGTTTCAACATGCCCGCTTCTCGCGATGCGGCTTACGAAGAATACGTTTCAGATCCGGCAAAGCCGGTGCCGTATCGCGCGCGTCCCATCGACAGTCCTTCGTGGTCACGATGGCTGGTGGATGACCAACGGGAAGCATCGGGTCGAACGGATGTGGTCTCGTTCGTGTCGGATGAGTTGACCTCGCCGGTGAAGATCAGCGGTCAGCCGATCGTGAATTTAATTGCTTCAACGAGCGGTAGCGATTCGGACTGGGTGGTGAAGATCATCGATCTTTACCCGGACGAAGTTGCGGGTCAGCCAAACATGGGAGGCTATCAGTTGATGATCTCGGCGGATATTTTTCGAGGCCGTTATCGCGAGAGCTTCGAGACTCCGAAGCCTATAACGCCCGATCAGCCGCTTCTTTACCGCTGGACCTTGCCGACTGCCAATCATGTTTTTCTTCCCGGTCACCGAATCATGGTGCAAGTTCAGTCGAGCTGGTTTCCGCTTTACGATCGCAATCCGCAGACCTTCGTGCCGAGCATCTTCTGGGCCAAGCCGGTCGATTATAAGAAAGCGGTTCAGCGAATTTATCACGCGCCCGGACAGGCAAGCTTCATTGAGGTTCCACTGGTCGTTGAGCATTGAACGCGGTGGAGATAAGTCAAGAGACTTGTTGTACTCGCCATTACACTCGCTGCAACACTCTTTACAACAGCGATGACATAGAAGCAAGGGACGCACGAAGCTGAGTTCAAAGCCATCTGTGAGAAGCTCCTCGCGGCTTCGCGCGCGAATAACAAGGAGAGAGTCACCGACCCGATCGCGTTCCCTGTCGAGTGGTCCGCGAAACTAAGGACGTTCAAACCGCAACTCGGAGGTAGTAATGAAGATCGACGTACACACTCACTATTACCCGAAAGTCTTTTTCCAGATGATTCGGGACACCCCTTCCGAGTTTTCATTCGCCAAGGATCCAACCGGCCGAACCATCATCACCCTCAACGGAGCAAGGTTCTTTGGAGTCACTCCGCCAATGACCGACGTCAACAAGCGACTCGAAGACATGGATCGAGTCGGAATAGACTTCGAAGTTATTTCGCTTTCCACGCCGAACATTTTCTTCGCTGACGAAACTCGCCAGCCCGAAGTCGCGAGAATTCTGAACGATGCGTATGCAGAGCTAATCGCGAAACATCCGAAGCGATTCAAGGGATTCGCTTCGATTCCGATGGACGATCCCGATGCCGCGATCGCCGAGCTTCATCGAGCTATCGAGGAGTTAAAACTCAATGGTGTTGTCTTACTCAGCAATATTCGAGGCCGAGCCTTGACCTCAGCGATCTACCGACCGTTTTTTGATGAAGCAAATCGAATGAAGCTGTGCGTCTTTTTGCATCCGATGATTCCACCGAACTCGGAGCCGTTCAGAGAATATGTGCTGGGACCGCTCGTGGGTTTTCCGTTCGACACGACGCTGGCGGTTGCAAGGATGTGCTTCGATGGAATGCTTCGCGAGTTGCCTGACATTCGCTGGATCATCGGGCATCTCGGAGGTGCGATACCTTACCTGATGGAACGTCTCGACAGCGGCTATCAAGACTTCGCGGAGTGCCGAGTGAACATCGATCAACCGCCGAGCACTTTTTTGAAGAAGCTTTACTACGACACGGTGACGTTCAGCCCGCACAATTTGAGAATGGCTCGCGATCTTGTAGGCGCCGATCACATGGTGATGGGCAGCGACTACCCGCACCTGCTTGGTTCGATTGAACGGTCAGTGAGTTCGATTCAAGACCTCGCGATTCCTGAATACGAAAAGGAACGAATCTTCAACGGCACCGCACTCTCAATTCTGAACAACGTTTGAGATCACTCAGTCGCAGGTGAGTTCGCTCTCTTCGCCGCCGCTCGAAGCGCTTCTCTGCGTCGCGCGAGGATTGCCTCGGCGTCAGGTTCGGCGAGGACTACCGCTTCAATGTGCTTGCAGAATTGAGATTCGGAGCTGGCGGCGCGAAGCTCGGCGAGGAACGGGTGAATCTTGCTGAAGGCGCCAAAGATCTCGCTATGGGCCGCTCGAAACGCTTCGCCGTCTATCGCGCCGGTAGTCACCAGCGACGCCGCCATGTCCCAATACCCGAGCACCATGCGGAACGAAGCATTGCGCGGACCGCTCACGATCGAGACAAGCTCGGCGAAGCTTTCAGGATTAAACTCACGCAGGAACCAGTCGCGCGCCTCGCGAAGCACAGGCTCGCGGCGAAGCTCGAACAGCTTGAGGTTCAACAAAGCGCTTTCGAATGGGGTTGCCATATACAACTACTGTTTCTTCAAAAATCGTTCGACGCCGCGCTTGCAGTCTTCGGTCATTCGAGTGATTGCATTCATCTGCATGCCAGCCTGAATCGCTGTTTCAAAAGTCATTCCATCCATGTGATACAACAAACTCTTCGCGAGGCTCACCGCCGAAGCTGATTTGGAAGCCAGCTTCGCAACATAAGCTTCGACTTCTGAGTCGAACTGATCGTCGGCGAAGACTCGATTGATCATTCCAATCTCGAGAGCAGCGCGAGCTGTTATGATCTCGCCTTGAGTTATCATCTCAAACGCCCGCTTTTCCGAGACCGAGCGCCGCAGGATCGCCATCACCATCGCCGGTATGAAGCCGATGTTGACCTCGGGATAACCGAACTGTGACGACTCAGCCGCGAGAATGATGTCGCAGGCAGTCGCAAGCCCGCAGCCTCCCGCAAGCGCGCGTCCTCGAACGGCGGCAATGATCGGACGAGGATGGCGGCGCATCTCGACGAACAATTCACCCATCACTCCGGCGCTCGCAATGCTCTCCTCGACTCCTGCTTCGCTGATACGCTGCAACGAAGCGAGGTCGGCGCCCGAGCAGAAGTCCTTGCCCGCGCCGCTTACTAAAACTACTCGGACCGCATCGTCGGTTGCGGCAGCTTTCAGCGCGGTCTTGAACTCGCGAACAATCTCATCGTCCAAGGCGTTGCGCTTGTCAGGGCGATTGAGTGTTAGTCTCGCGATCGAGTTCTCAATCGAGTATTGAATTTTTTGATATTCGCTCATTGTCAACTGTGAACTTCAACATTACTTTCGTTCGTAAGCCGCCAATGCAAGCCACGCAGCTAAGGCGGCGCTCTTTTCGTCAGCGCGCCAGGGGCTTCCGATATAGCGGCCCATCTCGGCGAGTCTCACCTTCAAGTCATCGATTGATCGGCGGAGCTCGCTCGCCGATGTTTGCTCGAGCGTTCGCTCATCAAAGCTGGTGCTGCGCAAGCGGTTTGTAACGGCGGCAACTTCGAGCGCGTGACGGAACAACACACCCTCGGCCGAGTGAGCTCTGATGTGAGTGCTGCCGATCTTGTCGAGATTTCGATTGCCAGCGCCTGCGATTCCGACTCCGCACACGGTGAAGCCTTCAACTGTGACGTCTCGAATCAAATCGCCCAGCGCTTTGGAGGCGACGCTTTCAATTCTCAGCGCGGATTTTTGCACGGCGATCTTCGACTGCTCCCAGGGCAAGTCCATGACTTCGTGATAAGGCTGATTGGTCGCGGGCATCGCGGGATCCCAAAGGATCAATTCGGCTCGCTTGATCACAATTGGGGAAGCCGTCGGCCCGCCGAGAACCACCGCGATCGCTCGCGCTGTCTTCGCGCGAAGACCTATGCTGACCGCCGGCGACTTGCGTTTTGTCATCTACGAGTCTCTATCCGCCGAATTCTCTCGTGGTGCCGGTTGATACTCTTTGAGGCGCTCAGTTGTATGCTCGCTGACGCTCGGCGCTGCAGCAGCAAGCCACTTGTTCGGCGAATTATCGGGCAGCCTTAAAGGCGCGTCAGTATCAATCGCGGCTCGAGAGTTTTTCAGACGTTTACTGCGTTCAGCGAGCAATCTGAACGGAGTGGAAATCCAAAGAATCTGAAACCGCAGCGTGAAAACATTCCAGATGAATAGCGCGAGAAACAAATCGACAAATGAAGTTGCGACTCCTTTTCCCAGAAGCTTCCAGGAGTTTGCGACGCTTCGATCGGTTGCGTTCGAAGGAGCGTCCTTGAAAACGTGTTCACAATAACGTGCGATGAATTGGTCGAGCCCGGTGTCCAATCTGCTGAAGAAGTCGCTCCTGTCTCCGAACAGGACTTGTGAGACAGCTTCCAGATTCGTTCCGCAGGCTGCACAAAACTTTCGCTCCTGTTTACTATCTCTTCCGCAGGTTGGGCAGAACATTTATCTTCCTCACGCCGGCCAGGTCAACCGAATAGTACGCCGCTTATAACGCGTGATCAATCGAGGCGCAGCAGGGCTGGCCGGCACTCGACTAGTCAGTCGAGCTGACGCTTTGAACAGCCCCAACCTTGACGGTTATCGAGGACGATCAATATCATTGCCCGCGTTCATCGACTCAATGCAGGGAAAATGTTGGCCCGCTCGCAGAAGGCGAAGGCTGAAACGTGAGTCGCGGTTCGAGCGTTCAGTTTCCTGGGGTCCCGATGGCTTTAACACAACTGACGGGCGAAGTACTCGACGAAAAATACCGCATCGATAAAGAGCTCGGTCGCGGCGGGATGGGCGCGGTTTATTTGGCGACTCATCTCGGCACCGACCGGCCGGTCGCGGTCAAAGTAATCACGCCTCAGTTCATGATGAACGATGAGTTCGTCGAGCGCTTCAAACGCGAAGCTAAAGCAGCCGGCAGATTGCATCATCCGAACGTCGTCAATGTCACCGACTTCGGCTTTGCCCGCGTGGCCGGCGAACGAATCGCGTATCTGGTGATGGAATACCTCGATGGTTGCACGCTCGCCGAAGTCCTCGCCGAAGAGTCAAAGCTTCAGATCGACTGGGTAATCGACATCATCGAGCAAACCTGTTCGGCCGTCGATGAAGCGCATCAGCAAGGGATCATTCATCGCGACCTCAAGCCCGACAATATCTGGCTCGAACCAAATCGGCGCGGCGGATATACGGTGAAGGTGCTCGATTTCGGACTCGCGAAGCTTGGAGACGTGCCTGGCTTTGAATCGGATGACGCGCCCGGCACTGCGCTTCCGAAGAGCGAGCCCGACCTTCAAACTCGAGCTGGTAGTGAGAGCGGCAACACTGAATTCGTCGAACGCAAGACGCTTGCACACGCTTCTGATGGCTCCGAAGCGGCAACAAGACTTCAGCCATCGGCCGAGCATCTTGCTACTCTTATTCTCCAGGAGGCGCCGCGACCTGAGGCAGGCGCGCCCGTGGAAGATGCTGCAAGTGAGACGGCGACTCAACTGCTACCTCCAGGCAAGGCCGAGTCCGGCGCGTCGAAAGCACCTGAGCAGGAGCGAACCAGAGCGCTCGACCATACAACCGACGAGCACTTGCCGCGTCAAACTGTTCCCGCCGACGGACTCACTCGCGTGGGCTCGATTCTGGGAACGCCGCTCTACATGTCTCCCGAGCAATGCCGCAGCGAATCGCTCGATGCGCGCAGTGACATTTACAGTCTAGGAGTGATTGCGTATCAAATGCTCGCCGGCGAACCGCCTTTCACCGGTTCGGCCGATGAAGTAATGAGGCTTCACATCGAAGCCGCGCCCCGCCCGCTCAAAGAGAAGCGGCGAAAAATTCGAAAGCGGATGAGTAATCTGGTGATGACTGCTTTGTCGAAGCAGCCTCAGCATCGGCCCGCGAGCGCAGCAGGCTTTGCAAGCGCCCTCCGCGCCAACTCTGAAGGAACGGGTGCGTTGCTCCGGCGAGCCTTCACTCTGTACATCGAGCATTTTCCGAAATTTTTTCGAGTCGCCGTGCTGATGTACATTCCGCTCATCGCTCTTCATATTGCGTTGCTTCTCAGCAGCGCGCTCAAACCGGCCGAAACACAAACTCTTGTGAGCGGCTCCATCAAAGTTACGGCTAATCCCACCAGCGCTACCGAGGCCATCATAGGTATCCTCACGTTCTTCGTGAACTTCTTCGTTAACGCGGTTATCGCCGGAGTCACAATTCGACTCGTGACTCAATTGTTTCTCGCGCCGCTGAGACCGTTGGAGCTGCGAACGGCTTACGCGTCGGTGAGGAGAAGATTGAAAGCTCTCCTGGTGACAATCGCGATCGCCTCGATCAGGTCATTCGTCGGACTCTTCTTGCTGGTGATCCCAGGCGTGATCATGTTTATCAATTACTCGCTTGCGGCGCCGGTGGTGATGATGGAAGGACTCAAGGGTCGCGCGGCATTGAAGCGGTCGAAGTCGCTGGTCAAACGCTCAAAAAGAACCGTCATCCTGATCCTTTTGTTCCAGTGGGCGATTCCCGCGTGCTTTGCAGCAATAGTCGGAGCTCTGTTGTCAATGGGACTAAAGCTTGCTCATACAGCACACGCACCTATGTTGAGTAGCCGGATCACCGCGATCATCATCGTTGCATTCAATGCGTTTATCGTCCCGCTGATCGCAACGCTCACCGCCCTGCTCTATTTGAAGACGCGGCAGCTTGGCGGGGAAACGCTTCGCGAAGCGCTCAGTCAATTCGAAGAAGAGGATGCTCCGCGCGCCAGGTGGCAGATGCGAATGCGTGAACGGCTGCACAGCTCGAAGTCCTCGCTGCGAAGCGATCGCGGAGAAACCACCTGACTTCATCTCCCGACCATCCCCGAAGCCAAGTCTCTTCGCCCGACCACTCTTCGAGCGAACCGGCAGGAACGCTTGCGCGACGGCTCGGGCTCTTTGACGCGACGATGATCGTGATGGGTGGAATCATCGGCTCGGGCATTTTCATGAATCCGCACGTTGTAGCCGAGGCTGTTCATTCACCGGCCGCGATTCTAGGAGCGTGGGCAGTCGGCGGATTGATAGCTCTGGCCGGCGCGTTCATTTACGCAGAGCTCGCGGCGCTTCGGCCTCAAGTCGGCGGCCAGTATGCTTACATTCGCGAAGCGCTTCACCCGATGCTCGCATTCATGTATGGCTGGACTCTGCTGCTCGTCGTACAAACTGGAGGAATGGCCGCCGTAGCGGTGACTTTCGCGCGCTATTTCATCGAGCTCTCACAGACAACGATCAACGATCGCGTGCTCGCTGCAACAGCGCTCGCGGTCTTGACCGTAGTCAACTGTTTTGGGGTTCGCGCGGGAGGCACGCTTCAAAGCGTGTTGATGGTTTTGAAGATCGCTGCGATCGTTGCGTTGATCGGCTTCGGTTTGTCGACCGGCAATCGCGTGGTCTCGAGTGGTGCTTCGCCAGGTCGCGATCGTTCGGCAGAACTGACAGCGTTTGGAGCCGCTCTGGTCCCGGTCCTGTTTGCTTATGGAGGCTGGCAGACCGCGAACTTCATTGCCGGCGAGATTCGCGAGCCGAGAAAAAACTTGCCGCGAGCTTTAGTTCTTGGAGTCATCGGCGTTGTGTTGCTTTACCTTGCGGTAAACTACGTTTGCGTCAATGTGCTTGGCGTCGATGAACTGGCGGCAACGAAGACTCCGGCGTCGGAGGTGATGCGTTTAGCGCTTGGGGAAAAAGGCTCTCGATTGATTGCAGTCGGCATCGCTGTTTCGACTCTTGGTTTCCTGAGTCAGGGAATGCTGACCGCGCCGCGAGTCTATTTCGCAATGGCAAGCGACGGACTGTTCTTCAAGCGAGTCGCCTGGCTTCATCCTCGAACTCGCGTGCCTGTTGTCGCAATCGTCGCGCAAGGTTCGCTCGCGATCGTGATTGCGCTGGCGGGCAGATACGAACAGATTCTCAACTATGTTGTCTCAATCGATTCGATCTTTTTTGGTGTCACCGCCGCTTGCTTGTTTGCTCTTCGAAGGATGTCAGCGACGGACGGTTTGACGAAGAACGGATTGAAGGTCAATGCGATAGTGATAGTGTTGTTTATCGCCGCTGAATGGCTGGTAGCGGCTAGCGCGATCTACAAAGATCCTCGGAACAGCGCGATCGGCGTCGGCATTTTGCTCGCGGGAATACCGGTTTATTTGTATTGGCGCGGGAGGCTCAAGCGTGGCTGAACCGAAACGCGTAAAGGAATCTGAATACATCGAGTGGGCGAAGACTCGCTCGCAAGCGGAGTTCAACCTCGCGACGAGCGGTGTGGCGAACTATTCGCTCACGGACCTCCCAGTTCGTCTTGAAGACCTCGAAATCAGCGGCGCGAGTTGGTACGGCTACGAGCCGCTGCAGCAGGCGCTTGCAGCGAAGTGCGGCGTTGCAACTGAAAACGTAGTTGCCGCGACTGGCACTTCGATGGCGAATCATCTCGCGATGGCCGCGATCCTCAATCCGGGAGACGAAGTCCTAATCGAACATCCGACTTACGATCCAATCCTCGCGACCGCGCATTATCTCGGCGCTAATGTGAAAAGGATTGAGCGCAGACTCGAAAACGGCTTTCGCGTTGAACCTGAAGTCGTCGAGCGCGCAATAAGTTCTCGCACGCGACTCATCGTCCTCACAAACCTTCACAACCCGAGTAGCGCGTTAATCGATATCGATGCGCTTCGCCGGATCGGAGAAATCGCCCAACGAGTCGGCGCGCGAGTGCTTATTGACGAAGTGTACCTCGAAGCATTGTTCGATCAGCCGGCGCCGTTTGCGTTTCATCTCGGCGACCAATTCGTTACGACCGGAAGTCTGACGAAGGCGTACGGCTTGAGCGGCTTGCGTTGCGGTTGGATTCTCGCCGAAGCCGAGCTTGCGAAACGGATGTGGCGACTGAATGATTTGTTTGGAAACATCCCTGCTCATCCGGCCGAACGTTTGAGCGTGATCGCGCTCGAGAACCTGGATTCAATTCGAGCGAGGGCACGAACACTGATCGAAACCAATCGTCGCGCGCTCGATCAATTTCTCGACTCGCGAGACGATCTTGAAACCGTGAGGTCCGGCCTGGGCACTGTCGTTTTTCCAAGATTGAAATACGGTCGAGTGAGCGACCTTTGCGCAACGCTCCGAGACAAGTATGAGACGACTGTTGTGCCTGGAGAGTTTTTTGAAATGCCCGATCACATTCGAATCGGCATCGGATGTGATTCAACGATGCTTGCCGGCGGACTCGAACGGTTGAGCGCCGCCCTCGACGAGCTGAACCGCGAAAGGTGAGAAGGGGCGTCACATCTTCGCGGAGTAACTGGGTCGGTGGAGCCGACCGCGTAGGGGTCACCTATCGATAGCGACCTACGAGGGGCGTGCAACTCGGCCGCGTTGCGGCTACCTCAGCGCTAGACAGGCTCAAAGACGCTCGCACCTCTTCCGCGTCCTGATGTTGGAACTAACGGAGAGGTAGCCGCTACGCGGCCCGGGACTCCCGTAATATTCTCGTCTATCGAGAGGTAGCCGCTACGCGGCAGCGGCGCCTACCAACCCTCGCGAAATCATGATGCATACCCGTTGAGCAACGTGCCGTTGCGACCGACTCGCGCTTCGTTATACGATGGCTACGTGGAGCGAGATCAGGAGGAGACCTCTCAATGCACACCTTAAGAGTCTTGAGTCTGCGCTTAATGCCGCTTCTTCTTGCGGCGGTTGTTTTGATATGTAGTCTCGTGCCGACGGCTGACGCGTACCGGCATCGTCGACGTCACAATCCCGAGGCCGGCAAAGGTAAAGCCGCGAAGCGAATCGGCATTGGTGCTGCGATCGGCGCGGGAGCCGGCGGATTGATCGGCGGCAGAAAAGGTGCGCTGGTCGGCGCGGGTGCTGGAGCCGGCGCCGGCGCGGTTTACCACGTTCACAAGAAACGCAGTTGGAGAAGACATCACCCTCGTCGTTAGGTTTTGTGATCCCATCAACGAAACTCGTCGATGGTTCAGCCCGACACTACACCGTGCGTCTTGAGCAAGGGTCGGCCCGCGCGTCGGCTTACAAGTCGCTTGTCCGAATAATGTCATTGCGCAGTTGTGCCAGGCAGATTGAACGGCGCACCAGATTCCCTCGGCCGTCTCGAATAAGTGACTCGGGCATATGGACCCAGAAATGGCGACATTTGCGAAAGTTCCGGCGCATCTAGTCGAAGCACTATCTGATCAGGTCAAGCAAGTCCGTTGAGCAATTGCTCGCAATAGAATGGCGGGTGAGAGTGATGAACAATAATTACAAGTACGAAATAATCATCTACTGGAGCGACGAGGATGAAGCATTCATCGCCGAAGTACCAGAGTGCCAGGATGCGCTGCAGATGGATCAAGCTATATAGAGGCCCTGGCCAATATAGATCTGATTATTCAGGAGTGGATTGAGACGGCAAGAGAATTGGGTCGTCCAATACCGGAGCCGAAAGGTCGCTTGATGTACGCGTGACCAACCCACTCCCCATCGTCCCTGGGAGAGAAACAATAGGAACAACTCTCTGGATCAGAAAGGGCTGATTGTTGCCTTGACGGGCCTCGCGTCAATCACGACAGCTATCACATCGGGGTCGTATACTTCGGCCCAAGGCTGAATGCGATTTCAGTGACTTGGGAGCGCGGCCGTCCCCGGCCGCTTGCCGCCGGTGGCCAGAATAGAAAATGAGAATACGCGGCCGGGACGGCCGCGCTCCCAGAGTTACTGTTTCATCTCGAATACTACCGTCACCTGAGTTCCTTCTTCTGACGCGATCGCATTGACCGAAACCGTGCGCTTCTTTGCGGTGTCTTCCCCGGTTGCGAGCCCGCCGGAAGTCTTGCCATTCTGCGTGAGCAGATTTGTGTCGACCTTCAAGCCCGCTCGTTTGAATCCATCTTCATAGAAGCTGATGACTTTATTAGGTGAATCTTTTGTTGCGAAGTGAAAGCCGCCGCTCCAGCCATCTTTGTTCTGCGCGGAGTAGCTGCCGATCGGTTGCGCGTCCGGATAGAGCGGAATCCAATCGGGAATTTTGTCGACTGAACCGGAACCGAATTTCGCGCTGCCCTCTCCCGACTTAACTTCGACAGAGCCCTTTTCTTCATCGCCCTTAGCTTCTATGCTCACTTCGTCTTCGCCTTCCTTTTTGAAGGTGACTTTTCCTTTTTGCGCGTCGTCCAGGTTCACTGTGACCGTTTCACCGGTCTTCTTATCGCGAACGGTGATCAATCCCTTTTCATCATCGACCGAAACGAGTTCGATGTCGGGGTTGGCGGCTATCATCAGTTTGGCGGCAGCCAGCGCGGGTTTTTTCTGCATCAATTCAGGATCGATGCCCGCCTGCTTCGCTCTGTTCCAGACGAAGTACCCGCCGAGAAAAACGACGATCACTCCGATGATAAGCATAGTGCCGCAACCTATCAGCACATACATAAGCGCGTTCGACTTTTTTTGCGGCGGAGGCGGAAACGATTGCTGCGGTGGAAATCCCTGTCCGGGCTGGCCTATCGGTTCTCCGATTGGAGTTGTAGGCGGCACGTAGTTTGACATTGCTTAAAAATCCTTTCTGTTCTAAACATCACAAAGAAACGTGAGGAGTTGCAAGCTTCGGCTCTTTGAACACGGCGACCGCTTATTCGCGCTTGAGCGGGCGGCCCATCAGCTCGTTTGCTGCCTCGAGCGCGGGCTTGTCTTCGTAGAGCAGCGCATGGATGCTGGCTGTAATCGGCATGTCGATCTTCAGCCGATGACCCAACTCATAGACTGAGCGCGTAGTCTTCACGCCCTCGGCGACTTCACGCATTTCGCCAAGGATATCCGCGAGCTTACGACCGCGGCCCAGCTCAACTCCGACGTAGCGGTTGCGCGAGAGCTCTCCAGTGCACGTTAGCACCAGGTCGCCGAGTCCTGCCAGTCCAGCCATCGTTTCGATTCGAGCTCCTCGAGCAAGCGCGAGCCGCGTCATCTCCGCAAGACCGCGCGTGATGATCGCGGCTACCGCGTTTGTGCCGTAGCCCAATCCGCGCACGACTCCAGCCGCGATGGCGACAACATTCTTGACTGCGCCTCCCAACTCAACGCCGGCGACGTCGGTGTTGGTGTACACGCGAAAGACGTTCGAGCTCAACGAGCGCTGGATCAATTCACTTCGCTCGCGATCTTCGCTTGCGGCGACGATCGCGGTTGGCTGCCCTTCGGCAACTTCGCGAGCGAAGCTCGGACCGGATAGCGCGACGTATCGCAAGCGCGCGTCTTGTTGCAAAACGTCAGCGGCCACTTCTTGCATCCGCATGAGCGTGTTGTTCTCAACACCTTTCGCGGCGCTTACTAAAACAAGATCGCTTTTCAAAAAGGGACGAAGCCGCGAAAGGGTCTCGCGCATCGCATGAGAAGGCACGACCAGTAAAGCGAAGTCCGCCTCCGCGATTGCAGTTTCAACGTCGGTTGTTGCGTGAATGTTCTCCGGCAGCTCGAAGTCCGAGAGGTAAATTGGGTTTTTGTGAACCCGATTGATCTCGCTGGCCACTTCGGGCTCGCGCGCCCAAAGCTTCACGCGATGCTGATTGCGAGCTGCAATCATCGCCAGCGCCGTGCCCCAGCTTCCCGCACCGATGATTGCGACCTGCTTACGCTCCGGCGACGAATCCTGCATCAACTTTGACCTCCGCTGACTGCGGTGCCGCTGCTTGCCGGTCCGGGTTTGACTCTCGCGCCGAGTTTGTTCTCCGTGCCTCGCATAAGCCGGCCAATGTTTTCGTGATGCTTGACGACGATCAGTGCACAAACGCCGAGCGCGATGAAGACCAGCGCTTTCAGGTGCGGACTCGGTTGTAGCCAGCCGTAGAAGAGCAGCGTCCAGAGCGGCACCGCTGATGTCGCGATGACCGATGCCAGCGATACGTAACGGCTGAAGTAAACAATGATCAGCCAGAGCACCAGGGTCGCAAGCACAGAATAAGGACCGAGGACAACATAGACTCCGACCCCTGTAGCAACGCCTTTGCCTCCCTTGAATCCGAGAAAGATCGGAAAGATGTGACCGATGATCGCGGCAAGCGCCGCCGCTCCGATCCAGAAATAATCATCGGCGGCAACGGTTCGCATCAATGTCACGGCGGCAATGCCTTTGGCTACGTCGAACACGTAGGTCAAGAGTCCTGCAGCAGCGCCCGCTCGTCGAGCGACGTTTGTAGCCCCTGTTCCTCCTGAACCAACTTCGCGAATGTCTTCACCGCTTGTGAAGAAGTATTTGACCAGAAGATAACCGAAGGGAACTGAGCCAAGAAGGTAAGCGACCGCTACAAGGAGGATCTTCGAGAGCATTTTGAACTGACCTCGCGGCGGGAGAATAGCGAAGGAAAAAGTAAAAAGTCAAAAGCTGAGGAGGTCGGCAGTCTCTCGGAGAGAATTCCTGGCGGTCGACGGTCGCCAGTCGTCGGTCCCCGGTCATCGGTCGATAGTTACACTTCGGGGTCTGATGCCGTTGCGGCCGCGCCTTTTCTGTCCGCTCCATGAATCACGTTTGTTTCGTCGAGGTAAAACGAGCGCGTGCCGGTGACACCGAACTTTTCAGGAACGGCTGTAATCTGAAAGCCCCCGGGATGTACCTGAACATCAAAGCGATAGCCGGTTAGTTTTCCGCTCGACGGATCATTGACGTAGCGCTTTTGAATCAGTTGATCGAGAGTGCCGTACTCACCGAGGGCCTCGACCTGGTATTGGGCCTCTGCGGCGGCGATCGCTCGGAGACGCGCCATCGCTGCGGTTTCGTTAGCGGCCGTTACGACGACCGATTGTTTCGCGGGTTGTTGATCGCATCCGGCGAGCAACGTCGCGGCCAGAACGATGAATGTATAAGCTCGCAACCTGAATCTCATTGAATAACTCTCCTTGGTTTCTGAGGGGACTCTCGATTTCGGTAGGCTTATCTTATTTTCAAGACGAGTCGAAGGCAACAGTAAACAATCGCATTCGCGGTGCTACGAAGTCGTCAAGCTATCTTTCTCGTATCGTCCCAACAACTCGACTACATCGCGATGTTCTCGTCGAGTCGCCCACGCAAGCGGTGTCGCCCATTGTGGATCATCCGGCAGGCTAGGCTGTGCGCCTCTATTCAGAAGTAACTCAACCATCGCGGTCTTGCCGAACTTTGCGGCCCACGCAAGCGGCGTCGAACAGATGTCTTCATCACGAGCATTAAGTTCGGCTCCGTGATCGAGGAAAAAAGCAGCATTCTCGACATCGCCTCTCTTTGCGAACTCGTGTAGCGCCGTGACGCCAAGCCAATTTGCTTGATTCGGATTCGCTCCGCGCTCGAACAGGAATTCAGAAAGCTCTCTTGTTTTGGCCACGCCCGATACGTGCTTTGCCAGATCGGGACGATGGTGAAGCATCAAACGAACGAAGGCTTCGTGCCCCTGAGCAGCGGCTTGCGACAGCGCGTGAGGATCATCTGCAAGATCGGGATTCAACGCGAAGATCGCAGCGGCGGTCTCAACGTCGCCGTAGTATGACAGCAGATCAACGGACCGCGCTGCGCCGTATGAACAAAGAAGCTCCACCGTTCTTTCATCCTTGTTCATCTTCGCGATGCTCAACGCGTCGGCGGAACTCTCGACCGGCGGGTTCGGAAAAGCGCCGCGCTCGAGCAATAGTTTTGCGATCTCGTAGTGTCCGTTGTACACGGCCGAATATAAGGCGTGTCCCTGCGGAGCGATGCCTTCCTCCGGCAAGTTCGGATCCGCCCCGCGTTCGAGCAAGAGCTTGACGATTTCAGTGTGCCCGCGAGCGGCGGCGTTCTTCAGCGGCGCGCCTGATCCGATGTAGTAAGTCACATACTCGCACACTCGATTCGCCAGCGACGGATCTTCGTCCAGCAGTTCTTTGACGCGGTCGAGATCGCCGATGCTTGCTGCGGTGTTGATATCGACGTAAGCGCCGCGAGCTCGGAGGTGTTCGAGCACCTCAAGCGGGGTCGTCGCTACGTCTTTGGGCACGTCTCGCCAGCCCCGATAATTGTAATCGCCGTTTGTGAGCTGAATCGGCCGCGCTCCATCGAATCGCGCTGCGTTGATGTTCGCGCCTCGCTCGAGCAATTCGTCGATTATATCGAGTTGTCGCGTCATCACCGCCCAATGAATCGGCTGGTTGGAGCGCCCATCTCCGGCGTGCAGAAGCTCGGGCGACGCATCGAGCAGACTTCGCACTTTCGGAAGATCGCGCTCGCGAATTGCCGCTGCGATGGGTTCACCTTTCGTCGATGAGCCGTGAGCGTCTGCGAGATTGGCCTGGAGCAGTTTCTCCATCTCCGGGTACCCGCGATCGCGAGCGATATCGAGCAAAGTGTCGTTGACGGCAAGACTCAGCGGGTCTGCGGCGCGGTCGAGCAGGAACCGAACGATTTCAATTTGATTCTCTCGCACGGCGAAGTAGAGAGGTGTTCTGTAATTGTATTGGCATCGCACCAGCGAAGCGTCCTTCTTCACTAAAGTTCTTACTGCTTTCAGATCGCCGCTCGTGCAAGCGCAGAACATCTCCCACACATCAACACCGGTCCCGGTGCTCCAACGAAGCGGCTCGTTCTTTTTCAGTTCGTTTGGCTGAATCATGATTTTATTGAGGCGGCGAGGATGATCGTTCGAACTTAGTTACGTCCTGACTCGAGCAGAATAGTCCATAGTTGGATCGATGCTATTTCGCGGACGCCTGATTGTATCCAGGGGTCCTCCACGAAAATGGAACGGATCTCGTTCTCATCGGCTGCCCGCATCACCAGCATCACCCTGCTTTCGTCGCTGAGAGGTCCGCCGAGCAGGATGATTCCATCAGCGGCCAGTTGATCCATAAGAGCCGCGTGCTCAGTCCACTGATGTTGCGAGCGCATCGGCTTGCTTTCATCCCATTCCTGGCCCTTGATGAGCGTGACGACAAACAGCGTTTTCATTTGTACTAAGCGACCCTCAGCCGCCGAATCGCTGGGCGGCGCGCGCCTTTGCTTTCGCTGCTTCTTCCTCTCGGTTCTTTGGAATCGCAGTTGATTCGAGCGAATTAAGAAGCTGACCCGAGACTCTGGCTATTTCATCCACGGCGAATAAGAACGCTGCCTCGTTCGCTTTCGAAGGTTTGTTGAAGCCGCTGATCTTTCGAACGAACTGCAGCGACGCCGAGCGAATCTCTTCATCGGTCACAGGGGGTTCGAAGTTGAATAGCGTTTTGATATTTCTACACATACTCGAGACTCATTCTCCCTTTAGTCGTTCGCCGAGACAGTAGCAGAGCCCGTCGGGTGCCACTACGAAAAAGACTTTGAAAGAGGTCGCTCCGTGCTTATCGATTCGGAAGCCGGCTTCTTCTCGTTCTTCCGGCGACTTACGCTCGATCCACATTGGATGCCTCGTCAATCCATTCGACTTCAACTCTTCAAAAGCCGCTTCAGCATCATCGACCTCGAAGAAACATCCTTCCTGGGTCGGGTCGCCTCCGTTCTCAGCGAGCCCCATTTGAATGTCGTCTCTCGCGAGAACGGCTGACTTGCACGGCGAATCGCTTCGCGAAACAACGTGAAAGCCCATAATCGTTTCGTAGAAGGGAATCGCGGCCTCAACATTCTCGACCGGCAGATTCATCGCGTCTTTAGCGTAAGGCCACGCGGTCATGAAAATTGCTTTCATGAGTCCTCCGTTCTACATTTTCCATTTGTCATTTTACATTTTCATTTGTCATCTTGGGAACAGGCCGAGCATCCTGCAATGGTGTGATTCAAAGTGGGACTTTCAATCACGCAGGTGTTTGACGCTCTGCGCCAGTATGGATCCCATTGGCCGATTCGAAAGTAGCCTTTATGACTCCGATCTGGTAATGGGTTTCCGTCGCTACGTCTCTTGCAGGTGTTCCAGGCGTCTTCACAACGACTCAATCGAAATAATGCGACTGGGTTTCATGTTGCCTTTCAACTTCCTCGAGGATCGCTTCGGGCGAGAGCCCGTCGGACGGAATTCCCAGCTTACTTGTCAGCGGCTGAGCGATTCGCATCGCAAGCGCCGTTCGATTCGGCTCGACCAATTCGTACCTGCGTTTCAAAAAGGTCCGAACCGCCCGCAGCTCTTGTGCGCTGAGCTGTCGAGTGTCGGCGATAAAGGGCGCGGGCGCGGCGCGATCGAGTTTGCGTTGTTCGTACTCTGAAATCTTGATGATGTCGTCAAGCGACGGCGCTTCAGTAGCGCGTTCTTTCACGACTACGGTGCCGGCTACGAAATCGCCCACCCGTTTCGATCTTGCGCTGAAGATGATTGAAACGACGCCGATCGCATACGAGGGCAGCGGCTGAAAATCGATCGCCAATCGCAACAGGTTTCTTACAAACACTTCAAAGAATCGAACGGGACGGCCGTCTTCGCGAACCACTCGCAATCGCATCATTCGCTTGCCTGGAGTTTGCCCGCTCCAAAACGTTTCGAACGCGACGAAGTAGCCCCAGTAAATCGCAAAGATCGCGAGCACCGTCAGCGCCGCGGCCCACACGTTCATCGAGTTGAAGAATCGCCAGTCGCTGAGCGCGCCGGCCGCTACAATAACGATAACCATCAAACCAACTTGAATGAGATGATCGATAGCCGCGGCAAGAAAGCGGTTGCCGACGTTAGCGAGCACGTAGTGGAGCTCGACTCGCTCGGGAGTTTCGATTACGAGTTCGTCGTCCAGCATAGCAGAGTGGGGCCAGGGACCAGGGGTTAGGGGTTGGGCGGTTTCTTCTGACTCCTGACGCCTGACTCCTGACTTCGGACTTCGCACTTCGCACTTCGCACTTCTTTCAAAATCGAAACCACAATCGACAGGACTTCCGCGTGTGTTTGTTCAACGGATCCGCCGGCATCAACCACGCGAATTCGCTTCGGGTCATGTTTTGCCATCTTCAAGTAGCCTTGCCTCATGCGTTCGTGAAACTCGAAATGCTGTTCGTCGAACGCTCCCAGCAGCCCACCCATCGGTCTTGAGCCTAGACGGTCCCGCGCCTTTGCCGGGTCGAGATCAAAGACAATTGTTAGATCCGGTTTGAGTCCAGTGGTTGCGAAATTGTTCAGCTTATCGATCATCTCCAAATCGAGCCCGCGCCCGTGACCCTGAAAAGCAACCGTCGAATCCGTGTAACGATCAGAGATTACAATTCGGCCGGCTAGCAGCGCGGGCTTGATGAGCTCCGCTACGTGTTGCGCGCGGGCAGCTACGTACAACAGCAACTCCGTCGTTGGGGCGACGTGAACGCTGGCGTCCGAGACCAGGATCTTGCGGATGTCTTCGCCGATTGGCGTGCCGCCCGGCTCGCGAGTGGTCAGAACGTCGAACCCACGACGTTCCAGCTCGCGTGCGAGCAGGTCGCGTTGCGTGCTCTTGCCGCAACCGTCTATTCCTTCGAACGTGACGAAGAGGCCTTTCATCGCTTGATCGCCGGTTTTACTTCACGTTGCAAACTAGTTGGGCTGCCAGCAGGCAGCCCGAGATCAACGGTTGAATTGTTCAGCTTCGGAGCAGCACTCAGGATTTCTCCGGAGCGGCCGCCGAGCTTGCTTGAGGCGGAGCGGAATGCTCGGCCGAGTGTTGCTCGCGATCAGAAACACCGGGCCGACTATAATGGTAATCACGACCACCACCGCGGGGCAGCGACACGGTTGAAATGGCGTGCTTGAAAATCAATTGTTCCTGCGACCCGGCTTCAAGTATTACTGAATACTTGTCGAAGCTCTTGATCCTCCCGGTAAGCTTGACTCCGCTCATGAGGTAAATCGTCACATTGCTGCGTTCTTTCCGGGCACTGTTGAGAAAGCTGTCTTGAATTGTGTTTTGTTGTTGTTGTACTGGTTTGTCCATTTACTTTAACTCCCCAACTAAAAATTCAAGGGTGACTGAAACCTAACATAAAAAACATGACACGAGCAAGAGTATGCACTCTTCATGCACTCTACAAAGTCGAACTTGCCAGGCGATGCTTGACAGCATATCACCAGTCACCTACAAGTAAGCTGCGTTGAACAGTCGGCAACTATGAGTGCGCAAATGGAGGATTAGTGGCAGCGTTCGAAGCGCGAGGCAAACTGGTTTCACAAACGAAAATTGTCGACCAGACACCGACTGAGATTTCCGTAACGATGCCCGAATCCAACGAGTCTCAGCTCACCCCCGAAGCAAAACCCGATCAGCCGTTCGTCGATGAAGGCCCCTCTTTGCCGGAGACCTATGATGTCGATATCATCCGTGCGATAGTTCAAGACCCAGTCCGTATTTTTGTGTATTGGGAAATCAGCGATCAAAGCATCACCGCGCTTACTCAATATTTCTCGGCTAAAGATGCGGGTCCTTTTAGACTCACGCTGAAGTTGTTCGACGATGGTCGAGTCCAGACTTGCGTTGATGTCGAAAAGCAGGGGAGCTGTTGGATGACGGTGACGCCATTGAAGGACTATCACTTCGAGTTGGAAGCTTATGGCGCCGAGCATGAAGAAATTCCTCTGCTTAAATCGAATCGCGTTCGCACGCCGAGCGCCCGAGTTTCTCGAGTGACTTCCGACGAAGCCGAATACTACTCAAGCTCAGGTCATTTCACCGAACTCCTGAGAGCGACGGGGCTCGACGAACGAGCGTTTGAGTCTGAATCAACAAGTGGCGCGAACGCTGAAGACTTCACAAGAATGACTGCCATCGCGCCGTCAAGTTACTCGAGCTCGGCTCCCGGGAATTTAACTCGGACGATTGAAGATTGAACCCTGCGATGACTCTCGACATTGACCAATTAGTTCTTGGGGACCATTCGGATCCTTTCGCGGTCCTCGGCATGCACGAGACCGAAGCGGAAGGCACGAAGGCCCTCGTCGTGCGAGCATTCATTCCCGGCGCGGAACAACTGTGGGTCGTGGATGCCGGAACAAGAGAACAGTACGCTTTGAATAAGCTTCACGATGAAGGCTTCTTTGAATTGGTTTTGTCCGATCGGCGCGAGCGGTTTCCATATCGACTGAAGGCCACCAATCGCTTCGGGGATTCGCGGGAGTTTCACGACCCGTACAGCTTTTCGGCGTTGCTTTCGGATTACGATCTTCACCTGATGGCCGAAGGCACGCATTATCGCAACTACGAAAAGCTCGGATCACACGTGCGAGTCGTCGATGGAATTCGCGGAGTTCACTTCGCGGTGTGGGCGCCAAACGCGAAACGAGTCAGCGTCATCGGCGACTTCAATCAATGGGATGGTCGTCGTCATCCGATGCGCTTTCACCCGGGCGCAGGAATCTGGGAAATTTTTATTCCGGGAGTCGCCGAGGAAACTCTCTACAAGTTTGAAATCAAGTGGAAGCGTTTCGGTCTCATCGTTCGAAAGACCGATCCTTATGCGTTTTATTTCGAGCGCCGCCCGAAGACCGCGGCCATCGTCTACGACATCGACAAGTATCATTGGCGAGATGAAGACTGGATGAATGAGCGCGCGGGAAAGAACGCGCTCGATGCTCCGATTTCAATTTACGAGGTGCATCTCGGCTCGTGGATGCGAGCGCCCGAAGAAGGGAGCCGCTATCTGACGTATCGTGAGCTGGCTCACCAACTTGTCGAATACGTGAAACAGATGGGTTACACCCACGTCGAGCTATTGCCGATCACCGAGCATCCCTACGATGGAAGCTGGGGTTATCAAACAATCGGCTACTATGCGCCGACTTCGCGCCACGGCGAGCCCGACGAGTTCATGTACTTCGTCGATTACTGTCATCGCAACGGAGTGGGCGTGATACTCGATTGGGTGCCCGCTCACTTTCCAAAAGATGGGCACGGGCTCGCTTACTTTGACGGCACGCATTTGTACGAGTACGCCGACCCGCGCAAAGGCGAGCACCAGGATTGGGGAACATTGATCTTCAACTACGAGCGGTACGAGGTGAGAAATTATTTGCTTGGCAATGCGCTTTTCTGGTTGGAGAAGTATCACATCGACGGGCTGAGAGTTGACGGCGTGGCGTCGATGCTCTACCTGGACTACTCGCGAAAGGAAGGCCGCTGGCTCCCGAACATCTACGGCGGACGAGAGAACCTCGAGGCGATCGCGTTCATCAAGAAATTCAACGAGCTTGTTCACCAGCATCATCCGGGAGCGATCACCTTAGCCGAGGAGTCAACGTCCTGGCCGCTGGTTTCAAAGCCGACTTCAGACGGCGGTCTTGGATTTGATTTCAAGTGGAACATGGGCTGGATGAACGACACGCTCGCGTACTTTCAACAAGACCCGTTGTATAGAAAATTCCAGCACGGAAAGCTGACTTTCAGTTTGATGTACGCGTTCAGCGAGAACTTCGTGTTGTCGCTTTCACACGACGAAGTGGTGCACGGCAAACGATCGTTGTTGGACAAGATGCCCGGCGACGTTTGGCAGAAGTTTGCGAACTTGCGAGCGCTGTTTGGCTATATGTACGGGCATCCGGGAAAGAAGCTTTTGTTCATGGGAGGCGAATTCGGCCAGTGGATCGAATGGAACTATCAGCGAAGTCTCGACTGGCATCTGCTTGATTATGATTCGCACAAACATATTCAGGATTACGTGCGCGACTTGAATGCGCTTTATTCGAGCGAAGCTTCACTGCACGAAGTCGACTTCAATCACAACGGTTTCCAGTGGATCGACTTTCACGATGTTGAGCGCAGCATCATAGCTTTCATGCGAAAACCAAAAGATGCACGTGACTACTTGATCTTTGCGCTGAACTTCACACCGATACCGCGGTTGCGTTATCGACTGGGCGTCCCCGAAGAAATCTTTTATAGAGAAGTGCTGAACAGCGATTCATCATCGTATGGCGGAAGCAACATGGGAAATGAAGGCGGCGTGATGGCGAAAGGCGAAGAGCACGCGGGCTTCCCGTGTTCGATAGAGTTAACGTTGCCTCCTCTTGCTGTGGTTGTGCTTAAGCCGCAACGATGAATCGAATTCCGGGCGTTAGCTTGCGCACCTTGGCTACAGTCAAGCCGGAATGCGTTACGACATCATCTTTTCACCGGAGCTTAAGAAGGTAGGGGAATCGGAATGAAAAAAGTAGCGTTATCTGAAGTCGAGGACGATCTTCCGAAGTACTTGAGGCTGGCTGAGAAAGAAGAGGTCGTGATTACGAGGCGCGGAAAGGCAGCGGGTGTGTTGATCGGCTTTGAATCGGATGATGATTGGTTCGATTACCGCTTAGAACGTGACCCGCGCTTTTTACGACGCGTGAAGGCGGCCAGGCGAAGCATTCGCTCAGGGCAAGGAGTGCGGATTGAAGACATTGGGAAATAACTTTGAAACGACGCTTCTTCCTGACCTTCATTAAGAAACCCGTCACTTACGGAGAGTTCTAAAGCCAATGGCGATGTAGATCGACGAACAACGGTGGGACTCTGACTATTGAAGGCGATAGGTTCGAAGCCGAATTGGAACAAGGGTGCGAGTTCAAGAAACGCGCCGTGTGGTCTGATTGTTACTCAGTGCTGGCGCTGTAATTTTCTAATTTGGAAAAAGAAGTCGCGATGTGATAAATCGTTATTGTGGAGGCCAGGTTGAACTAATGCAGTTGGAGCGAACTACAAAAACGAAGACGAAGAAATCCCGGGCCACCCGACGTGGCAAAAAGGATTCTGTGAAAACAATGAGAGTTCTAACCGGGCATGAGTTTGATTCTACCTTCAGTTTCGCTGATGATGGGGGGCACCCTGAACCAGTACGAATCAATCCGGAATCCAAAGAGGAGAGGGAAAAGCGATTGGCAACCAGGAAGGCTCGTACTCTAAAGGCTTTCCAAACAACCTATGAAAATCGCCGGCGCAAAGCTTCCTGATGCCATATTACACCTTCGATACATCAGTCGTTAACTCAAGAAAAGTAATTGACATTCCCGACAACTTTCTTTTTTCCTCTGTAGTCTTACTTGAGTTGATTGCGAGTGCCAAGGATGAATCTGAGCGCAAGCGGTATGAAGCTCTTGCGCGCGACTATAGAAATGATAATTCATTGATCGTTCCTAACTTCGAGGATTGGTTGTTGGCAAGCAGAATACTTCACTGGCTTTCTCAGGACCGGAAGAAAAAAGCAGGCGGTAGAGCGCCGCGATCAAAGCCTGGAGCCACGCAAAGAATGGCTCTCGATACACTCATCGCAGTCAGCGCTCGGCGGTGGAAGGCAACAGTCGTCACGAATAATTGGGACGACTTTAAAGCCATTCAACGTTACTGCAACGTTAATTTGATTAAGAGCTCCAAGTTCTTTAAGTAGCAGCCACAGGTCGCTAGTGGCGAGCGCTGAACTTAGTTTCAACCGTTTGACTGCTGAACTTGAGCCTGTCGCCTAGCTCATCCATCAACGCGCTGGCAGTTTTAGTTTTCTCGCCCGGCTCGTTCAGAAGATTCCAGAACTGATTCTGGAGCCGCCACAAGTCGAGCTTCAATCCGAGTTCATCAGCGAGAGTTAAAAACTTGAGCGCCGACTCGACACTCGACTCGTCACTCGAATCACGATAGAACTCGAGTCTTGAGTGAACGGTCGACTCGATCGCGCTCTTCAATGCCGAGAAATCAACTCTGCAACCCGTCATAACTGCTTCGCGAACGAGCGCCGCAACGGCTTCGCCGAGATCGAGGTCCGAGTTGCCGCCGGCACTAAGATCACCACCAACCATTTCCTCGAGCTTCAATGTGAGCACGTACTCCGCGGCGTGCTTCAGGCTGTCGGGCGCTGGAATCTTCATGCTTGCCAGCAGTCTCATCACATCGCGGCTCTCTTCGTAGATCCGTTGATAGTGGCTGCGCGACCGATCAAGCGCGTCCCTCAACAACAACCGTCCGATCTTTCGACGCTCGTCCTTGAACAAATCCTTGAGTGAGAAGTTCTCCCCGTCAAAAACCTTATCGATCATCTGAAGCAGCTCGCGAGTCGAGCCCTCTTCGAAACTGCCGAACAGTTTTTCCTTCAACTCTTCATACTCTACTGAGTTCTGTCTTTCTCTCACCGAGCAGTGGAAGTCGTAGCCGCCAAGATGCACGACCGCAAACATTCCTTCCAACACTTCGCGAGTTGTTTTTGAATGAACATCAACGCGGCCAAGCGCAAGAGTTCGCCCGCCGACCTTTTCGATTCGATGCTCTCTTCGCTCGAAGTGAAAAGAGAAGATTCGCTGCTCGGTTTCATATTGCTCAACAAGCGAGCTGATCCCGTAGTGCCCGAGGCCTTTCTTGAGATCAGTGATCGACGGCTTGACCAGCGCCTCATAGACCTTCGCGCCGTCCGACAGGTGCGCTCGATTTCCCGGGGCTTCGGCGAGATCTGAGACAAACTGTGATTCAAAGTCAGCGCCCGATACTTCGCGCGCCAATTGAATCGAGCGAGCCGCATACTCGATGATCTTTACTGTTTCGATGTTAGCGATGTCGTCGAAGAACCAGCCGCAGCTCGTATACATAAGCGCGGCATGCCGCTGCATCTCGAGAAGTCTCCAAACTTTGACAGTTTCGGCTTCCGATAAGGCGCGCGCATGATTAGTCAAGAACGCTTCGCGGTTTTCCGCAGATCGGCAGAGCACCACTCCGATGTAATCGTCCAGCGCACTCCACGCGTCATTCAAAAGAGCCGAGGCTTCACGCACGAAGACTCCATCCAGCTTCGTGCGAAGCGAATCGAGGGCGCGCCGTAAGGGCGCTCGCCATCGTTGATGCTGCGAGCTTCCGCTGTTGCAACCGCAATCATTTCGCCAACGCTCGATTCCGTGAGCGCAGCTCCAAGAGGTGTTCTCGCTAATGCGGACTTCATATTCAGGCGGATTAAATTCGAGATACTCGCCGTAATTTGTTATGCGGGCTTTTCCTTCGCGCTCAATCTTGCGAATGGCGTAAGCCAATGCCATATCGCCAAACTTGAAATGATGACCAAAGGTCTCGCCGTCCGTCGCTACGTTCATCAGTTGCGCGTGCTCGGCTTGATCGTCGAAGCGCGATGACAGTCGGTCCGCAAATCTATCACCGCTGCGGAGCAGATTCTCGAATGAAATGTCGTGAGAAGCCGGCCCGTCGTAGAAGAACAGATCAATATGCCGCCAGCTTTTCAGCTCGCAGCGGTAAGGTCGGGTCGAATCAATCGAGCTAACATCTTTCCAATCCCCGCCGGGAGCGCGGATCGCCTGGGCCTGACCCGGCGCGAGGATAGTGAACTTGATTCCGTGCTCGGCGAGGACTTCGAGAGTCGCGAGGTCGACCGCAGTCTCGGCGAGCCACATTCCTTCCGGTTCGCGGCCAAACCGGAACATGAAATCCGCAATGCCCCATCTTACCTGAGTGAGCTTGTCGCGTTCGGAAGCAAGCGGCATGATCACGTGGTTGTAGCACTGCGCGATGGCGTTCCCGTGACCATCGTGAGATTGCCGGCTGAAGCGATCCGCTTCTATGATCTGACCGTAAACGTGTGGTTGGCGCCTCTCGAGCCACGACAGAAGAGTCGGCCCGAAATTGAAACTAATCTTCTCGTAGTTGTTGACGAGCTCAGCTATGCGCTCTTCGCCATCAAGAATTCGCGACACCGCGTTCGGCGCATAACACTCGGCGGTGATTCGCTCGTTCCAGTCATGATAGGGCGCGGCGGAATCTTCAACTTCGACGTCTTCAAGCCAGGGGTTCTCGCGCGGAGGTTGATAAAAGTGTCCGTGAATGCAAACAAAACGATCAGTCATTTTCTTAGCAGCAACATTAAAACGAGTCAGATCCGGAGCGAATCAAATTGACATACAAATGCTTCGCTGAGAGAGTTCCATATCGTTCCGCTCGAGATTAGCTCGACTTCGATTCGCAAACGGGAATGAAACTCTAACCTTGGAACTCGGAAGCTTCAACTGGAAACCAGAAACGAGAAACTAAAGAAATCCGTGGAACAAGCTCTGCTCGCGATAATTCTTCACGCTCATCTGCCTTTCGTTAGACATCCCGAATATGATGAATTTCTCGAAGAAGACTGGCTCTTTGAAGCGATCACCGAATGCTACCTGCCGTTGCTCTCGATCCTCGAAACTTCCGCGAATGACGGAATCCCTGCGCGCATAACCATCGGGTTTACACCGACGTTGTGTGAGATGTTGTCGGACCCGCTGCTTCAACGACGATATGTTCGCCACCTTGAGCGCCTCATTGAGCTCGCCGAAAAGGAAGTACATCGGACGCGAGGCGAGCGGACTCACGACGCGGCGAGAATGTATGCCGAACAATTCTCAGCAGCGCGAGATCTTTTTGATGGACGAGGCAGAAATCTGATCAACGCGTTTCGGGCGCTTCAGGATGCAGGCGTAATCGACATTGTTACTTCTGCAGCCACGCATGCTTTGCTGCCGTTGATCACGCGCCACGAAGCTCGCCGCGCGCAAATCGAAGTTGGGCGACGCAACTACGAGAAGCACTTCGGCCGTTCGCCTCGCGGCATCTGGCTTCCAGAATGCGCGTACGAGCAGGGCATCGATGAATTGCTAAAAGAGTCGAGGATCGATTACTTCATAGCCGACGCGCAGGCTGTGATGTTTGGTGAGCCGCGTCCGCGCAGGGGGATCTATGCGCCGGCGATCACACCTGCGGGTGTTGCAGCTTTCGCGCGCGATCTGAAATCGAGTGAACAGATCTGGAGCGCAGACCGAGGCTATCCGGGCGATCCCGACTACCGCGAGTTCTATCGGGACCTGGGGTTCGATGCCGACTACGAGTACATAAGACCCTTTCTTCACGGCGACGGCGTGCGAAGAAACACCGGAATCAAATATCACCGCGTAACCGGTACGCTCGATCTGGGAAAAAAGGATTTGTATGTGCCTGCAATCGCGACTGAGAAAGCCGCACTTCATGCTATGGACTTCCTGACCAGGCGCAACGAGCAAGCTCAGCAACTAAGATCTTTGATCGATCGCACGCCAATCATCGTCTCGCCCTTCGATGCAGAGCTCTTCGGTCATTGGTGGTTCGAAGGCCCGCAGTTTCTCGAGCGTTTATTTCGAATAGCGCACCGATATCAATCAAAGATCAAGCTTGCGACGCCACTTGATTATTTGAACGAGTTTTCCGCGAATCAGCAGCAGGAATTGAGCGCTTCGTCGTGGGGCGACGAAGGCTATTACCGGGTTTGGATCAACGGGAAGACCGAATGGCTCTACAAGCACCAGCACATCGCAGAGGACCGAATGATAGAAATTGCGCGTGAGCATGCGGACGCGAGCGGATTAAAGAAGCGTGCGCTTAATCAGGCCGCTCGCGAGCTTATGCTTGCGGAATCGAGCGACTGGGCTTTCATCATCACGTCGGGAACATCGCCTCAGTACGCTACGAAAAGATTCCGCGATCACATTCATCGATTCAGTAAGCTGCACGAGATGATCACGGCCAATCAGATCGACGAATATTGGCTCTCCGATATTGAGAGTCGCGATTCTCTGTTTCAAGAGATCGAATACACGGTTTATAGTTGATTTGGGATTACTCGCGGAAATGATTCAAATCGGCGAAGAATCAAACGGTTCTAGAATTGATCTCTCGAATGGGGAAACATTAGAGCTTTGCCTTTCAGAGAATCGGACCACCGGATACAAATGGCTTCTCGAATCGAGCAGCGACGTCTGCGTCCTGGTGAATGACAGTTTTCAACCGGGCCACGCCTCAGGGGAGCCGGGAAAACATTGCTGGCAGTTCCGTGCCGAGCGAGCCGGCTCCGGCGCGATCGAGTTGTCTTATCGTAGGACTTGGAGCGCAGAGAAGGCCGCCGCTCGCGCCTTCAAGATAACGATCGAGGTTTCTTAAGGTATTCCCTCTAAGCCCGTTCTCTGAGCTTCACTTCACCAGGCGAATTGTCCAGAAATCATCAGAAAGATTTGAATCGAGGAGATACGTGTAGGGCAACGTGAAGTAGCCCTTGATTGCCCATCCCGTTCCCCACGAGTTTCGCACGATGAATCGCTGGCTCGAATCGTCGTAGCCCACGGCCAATACGGCGTGGCCACCCAACACTTCTTCTTTTGGCCCCGGCATCGGAGCTTCGCCGGTCTTCGCGACTTGATCACTTTCAAAGCTCTGATAAACCGTGAATCCGAAGACGAACGGATACCCGGAAGCGAGGCAGCCTTTCATCTGGTTGAGAGTTCGAGGTACTCTCGAATATTGAACGGCGACGTGCTTCGCGGCTTCGTCGTAACACTGTTTTGAAGGCTTCTGCGTAAGCTTCGGGTTGGGTGGATATGGGCTGGGATCGTAGGGCCACATCTTTTCAGGACACGCCCCGAGTTTGTTTACCGATCTTATTCCGTCTCGAATCATCGCACCGCTATCCTGATTGACCGTTTCCTCGATGTCGCGTTCGTTGTAGTAAATAAACAAGCGCGAGGGCATAACGCTCTGCAGCTTCTGCTTTTTCTGATCGAACTGAAGAGCGCCGCTGATTGCGTTGGCGGTGCAGCTTCCGAGTTGACCCTGATCGTAAACAGGCGGACAGCCGTTCCGCAGATCAACCTTCGCCGGAAGTTTTTGAAGCGCTACGATTGGCGCTGAGTAAAGCAGATCGCGGTGATCGGGAAGATCCGGTTTCCAGCCGTAGCATGCATTTTTGCGTTTTGGAATTCTCTGACTTTTTTTGAGGGGCATTTGGATTCCTCCTTGAGTTCGGAAGTGAATGGGATCGCCGGGGTTGAGGAGAGCGGCGACCGATGGCGTGCCGCAATATACTATTGTGAGTAATCTATGTCAACGATTGAAAGAAACAGATATCACTCAACGATGTCGCATTAATCGTAGGGCCACTACCGGGAAAGAAATCAAAACCTGAAGAGGTAACTCATCTTGACGAAGAACTGTCGGCCAGTGACCGTGCTGGGTGTAGCTGTGCGCAGCAGCGTTGGAGGAACAGTCGAAGCTATAGCCAGATTTTCAAGTCCGCTGCTGTACCCGACATAAAACGCCGTCCCGGGATGCAGGTAATACGTGAGCAGAAAGTCTGCATTGAATCGTTTCGAGCGATCAGCGGCGATGAGAGATTCGTTGGAGAGGACGGCGTCGTAATCAAAAATTGCCCGAAGCGACAGCTCTCGCGTGAATTGATAATTGATCTTCGATCGCATCAAATGGTTGTTGAAGACACTCACCGAAGGCGGAACCAGCACAGATCGAGTGTGATCAAGTGTGCCCAGCCGGCTGTAGATGTAAGTCTGTTCGAGCGACAATTGCGACGTGGGTTTCACAGTAAAGGACAAGTTCGCGTCGGCAATTCTTCCGAGGAACGGGTCGATGCCTGCAGCGGGAAAAAAGTTGACACCCGTTCCCGCGGAGTAGCCGGCCGATGCTGAAAGCCAATTGAACATCGAGGTGTTTACTCCGAACCCGGTCGAGTGTTGTCGAAAGCCGCGATCGTGAAACAGCGTAAATGATTCCACTCGAGAAACTGAAAATTGAGTTGTATTGCTGAGTGCCAGATTGAATTCTGTGCCGATCTCCCAATCCTGTAAGCGTCCCAGCCTGTCGTAGTTGATCGATGTGCCAACGGTTGGGCCGAAACTCTGAATCACGCCCTTCTTCGGTATCCATTGATATCTCGCGGATTGCTCGGCTTGTCGAATGTCCACCCGATTTATGAATCCGAGATCCGATCGAAAGGTCGGGCTGCGGTCGATATACTGTGCGTCGTAGTTGAAGTGCCGGTCGCTGTAGTTCAGGTCTCCAAAGTAGTCGGCGCCGTTGAAGCGGTTGCCACCAGTGTCGCGAGTGAGGCTGGCAATCGCTTGACCCGTCGCGACCCAATGCTCGCTGAGCTTCAATCGGGTGTCGAACGAAAAGACGCGGTTCGAGATAGGCCCGAGGTCGCGACTGGTAATAAGAACACCAGCGCTCGATTGATTGCTGAACTCACGTTGAACTCGAAGAACTCCGATCGCCGCGCGGTCTCCGTGCAACGGATCGCTTTCCGGGACCATGTTTCCAGGAGCGCGATCATCCATAGCCAGGGCGCCGAGCACCCAACCTCCGATCTTGCCAGTCAGCCGCACGCCGAATTGTGGGTCGGCGATTCTTCGCGAGAAGAAGAGATTCTCCGGAGTTCGAAAGATGCCGGCGTTCTCAAGAAAGAATGGGCGCTTTTCCGGAAAGAAAACTTCGAATCGTTGATTGAGAGTGACTTGAGGTTCGTCGGATTCCACCTGACTGAAATCGGGATTGACTGTTATGTCGAGGGTGAGCGCGTCTTTTATTACGAACTTAGCATCAAGTCCCGCGCGAACATCGTTGTTCGTGCGAAACGCGGGAATCTGCTGATCGAGGAACTGAGAATGCGACGCGAAGGCGTAAGGAATCAACTGAATGTTTCTGCCCGGCGATATGTGATCGAGTCCTTCAAGCGTGGCCATCTGTTGAGCGAAGCCCTGAATCTGATGTGTGATGTACGGCCAGAACGAGGTTTCGTTCTTGCGAGAGATCGCGCGCAGCAAGGCGATGCCCCACGTTTGTGAAGGCGCAGTGCTGAACCGCATGCTCTTGAATGGAATCGACATCAACGTGACGTAGCCGTCGTCAGTCATTCGCCCCTCTGAATGCCACAAGGTGTCAAAACTGAAATCATCGTTTTGACCTTCGGTCGCAATGCCATCCATTTGAATCCCAAGCGGGTTCACAAAGAACTCATACGCGCGTTGCCGGTCGTGAAAGGTGTCAAGAAGAATCCCCACTATGTCATCGCCGCCGAAGGCTTCGCGCTTCGAGAGATGACCGCGGGGCCCGCCTGGCTCGTCCTTACAAATAAAGACCACGTAGAAATTCTCATCGTCGTAAGAAATATAAGCAGTCGTCGGCTCGCTGACTGGAACTCCGTCGCCCGGGTCACGCTGTCTGAAGTCCGTAATTTTTAGTCCGAACGGTTGAGCCGTGCCGTTCAAATAGTCGTCGAGCTTTGGAGGATGTGTGGCTCGCGGTATCGTGACGGTTGGTGGAGGTGGTTTGTTGGTTGTCGACTGCGAACCGACCGGCACGGATTGCGGCTGCGCACTTGCGCTCAACACGTGAAGCGCGACTAGAGCACAAATCGCAATCGTGCTGATTGGTCGGAGCAGGCCGGTCATTTTTGTTCTAGCTGGAATCGACAAGAGAGAATGGTTCAGTAGAAGGTGATTGCGCGATTTTGCATCGTCGGATCCGAAACAAGGCAGAATTCGCTAGGGTTGATTGACAGGGGAGGCTTGTCGGCAGCCGGCTTCTGCTTTTTAGAATCGGCATCATTGTCGCTGCCGGTCTCATCTGACTTGGCCGAACTATCGGTGGGCTTCTTGTCGCTGTTCAGCGATATGCCCATTATCTGAGGATTATTCATGAACTCAGCGAGCTTTTCGGGGCTGAACTTTGTTTGAAGCACGACCGCATCCTGTCGCTGAAGCGTTACAACGAGGATCTTAACATCTTCCTTTTCACGCGTGACGTACACGTACGTCCATTGTTGCTCGCGAGGCGCGCTGTATTCAACGAGCGGCGTCCATGATGCATCGATCTTACTTTGAATAAAAGAATGAAAGCGAGCCGGCGGGGCCGCCCCGCGTGAATAATCGAGATCCCTTAGCAGCGCCAGCTTAAAATTCTTGACGCCGGCGGGCTTGATGACTTTGACGGCGAACCTCGCGAGCATCATAACGCCAAAGAAGCCTTGCTGCTTTGCGTTGTAGTTAGTCTTGATGTGCTTGACTATGGAACTGAAACTCTCATCGCCGCCCAACGCTACAACTGGAGCCAGCGATGTGATTGCTATAACAACCGTCAATCTCGCGAGGACTTTTTTGCAGGATGTCATTGCCGATTACTCCGTGGGTGGTTTTTCGGTTCGAACCAGTGCTGGAGGATTCTTACCGTCTCGCGGCGTCGCGTCGGATTGGTCTTTATTCGATTCTTTCGACTTGTCTTTGTTCTTTTCGGTCACCGTGACTCCGGGGATTTGCTCGAGACCAAAGTGCGGAATGCCGAACTTTCCTTCAAGCTCAGCAAGCTTTGCGACATCGACAGGACCGACTATGTTGACTACGGTGAAGGCCTTTGGTTCCGCGGCAAGAACGGCCAGACCTTTTATGACGCTGCCTTCGCTCATAAGCACCACGTCGTAATTGCCCTCATGCTTGCTGCGAACGTCCGCAACCTTGACCCAGCCCGGCCCGTTCAGTTGATTCCGAATCGAATCCACGTCGGCCATCGTGTATGCGCCTTCCTTTTCGAACTCGAAGCGCTTCACATAAATTCCTTTCAAGCCCAATATCAACTCCTTGATCTTCGCCTCATCGGGAGATCGTTTCGGATTCAAGAACGACGCGGCGAGCTGTAGAAGCTGTTCTCCGACAGTGACGTTGATGACTTTATCGGCCTGGTCGGCGAAGCGATCGAGGTGTTGCATCTCGATCTTCGCCGGGTCTTGAGCGTAAGCGGGCGCGGCCGCGATGAGTGAGAGCGCGGAGCAAAACGCAACCGCTCTCATCGATTTGGTCAATAGCAATTTCATAAGTCCTCCATTTGTACTGCAATATGTTCCGGTTATGGCGTGGGTCCTTCATCGCGAATTGCTCGCTCGGCATTGTTGAGCGTGGTGCTTGCGATTGAGAGCGCGAGCATGAGCTTCTGCTTTGCTGCTTCGCCCTCTGCTCTCAATTGTTCCTGTTTGCGATAACGCGTCACTGCAAGCTGATGGTCAATAGAAGAATCGCGCCGTCTGATTCTTGGGTTCTTCACCGCGACACTTTCAGGTTTCAGTCGATCGTTTTCTTTCTTAGTATTCGGTGTCTCAATCGCAGGCGGGTCGGCGACTAATGTGGTGTTGTTGATCACTCCACGATGCAGCTTCGAATACTGAGTCGCGCCTATCGCGAGCAACAGAGTCGCGGTCACTCCAATCGCCACCCAACGAAGCTTCGGCGGCTCCAGCAACGTCGCAAGCCTCTGCCACCATCGCGGTCTTGGCGCAGGCTGAAGCGCGATTCGCTGGAGCACGCGCGCCGTAAACTCAGCCGGCGGTTGTTCGCGCGTGAATGCATTTCTCAATTCATCATCGAGGCGATTCATGTTGTTACCTCCCCTAACGTGCGGCTCAACTTGTCTCGCAGAATCGAGAGCGAGCGACGCAGATGGCTCTTCACTGTGTTGAGCGGCATGTCGAGCACGCTTGCGATCTCCGAAGGGTCGAGATCTTCCTGATAACGAAGGATCACCACCATTCGCGCTTTTTCGGGCAACGCGCCCACCACTCTTCGCAGCAACTCGGAAAGGAGCAAATCGTTTTCAGTCGAGTGCGCCACGGGCTCGGCCACGTCTTCGAGGCTCACCTGCGGCCGGACCTTCTGCCGACGCGCTTGATCGATGCAGCGATGACTGGTCACCTTGCGCAGCCAGAACATTAGGTGCTCAGGAGATTTTATCGCGTGAAGGTTCTGATGAAGGTTCAAGAACACTTCCTGAGCGAGTTCTTCGGCGAGCGACCGATCGCGCAAGTAATGGCACGCAATACTGAAGACCATTCCCTGATGCCGGCGAACTATCTGCTCGAAGGCAAGCTGATCGCTGACGGCCGGCCGCTCAAGCGTTTCGTCGAGCCGCGCTCCAGTTGCGTTATCCAAAGCGATTGTTCCTTCCCACCCCACCATGCTTAAGTACGCACCGGGTTAATGATCGAGTGCAGATTCCTTGCTGGCAGCCTTGATTCCGACAACGACCTATCCGAGGTTAACTTGAGAAAGTAGCCGGTCTGACCGCGGGGTTAACTACTACCATTGCGGACCCGTATCGACCTACCCGCTAAGTGCGAGTCTACCGCTAGTGAGCGCTTTCACCTGCCAAAAAAAGAGGGCACGCTAGCGAAATCGATAGCGTGCCCGATTTATGAATATTTTGCCACTCATGTTTTGTCTGCTTGGTTTCTTGGGCTTGAGAATTTATGAAGCCAGGGGATGAGCCTTAGGTCGGTGGTTAGGAGAGCGATATCTCGAGACGCCGCTACTGAGCAAGCTCAGCCAATTGTTTGGTCTTCAGAAGGTTCTTCTTTCTAGCACGTCCTGCCGCAATTTCTTTTGCGAAGAATTTCTGAGGATTCCGTTTTAGCGTCGTTGCCACATTTTCTAAGGCGCTGTAGATCTCCTGACAATAAGAGCAATCCTCCAGGTGATTTGCTACTTGATCAGCCTGGCTCTCTTCAAGCTCATCGAAGTAATAATCATAGACCCGGTCGCTCACTATGCATTCATAGGTAACCACCGGGTCTATGCTAATTTCCGCTTCTGAGATGTCGGATATCTCCGTGCTTTCCTCTTTTCTTACAACCGTACAGTTCATTTTAGCCTCCATTATTTGGGGCTATCCTGATGTTCGGAAGTGAGATCAACCAGCATGTAGCTCCTTGGTCTTCTTGCCAAATCTCTCACAGGTCGACGTATCGCTTGTACAAGCTTCGAAAGCGCACCTTTTCTTATTCGTTGGACCCTATTCTTGTCCAAGCCCAAGTCCGCCCCGATGCTTCTATAAGACTCTTCTTCGATGAGAGATCGGTAGAGTACATCCCTTTCCAGATCGGTCAGGGAAGATTGAAGTTCATTCAACAGAACTTTTTCCTCCACCCCTGCTCTGACTGCGAAAAAGGCTTCGTAGGCTTCACCTCGTTCTTCGTCGAGACTGACATCCCTTTCCGGCTTGGTATCGCCTTTTAGACGTCTTATCTGATCGATCAGGGCCTGTCGCCCCATCCTTTTCACAGAACGAGCCATTCTCTGGATGGTTTCTTCTCGCACTTCTGAATTCCGAATAGCGCGCGCTCTTACCAGCTTGCGATGAACTTTGAATTTTACATCCTGCAGGATGTCTTCTCCTGAAATCCAAACGCAGAACTTAAACGCATATCGGTAGCGTAAGTTTCTCAGGCTGGCGTCGATTAAGGAGCTGAGTCTGTCCCAAGCTCCCTTTACCTCGTAAAGAGCATCAAGCATAGCTCCGATCATCTGCTGGTGCTCGAGGTTGGTGTGGTAATCCGTATGGATCATTGGTACCTCCTATCTCGAATGCTGTGCAACTTTGAGTAAGCGGTTTCAGCGCAAAGCTGATCTCCGCAATCTTGCGCTGCGTCTGACTGTGGACTCTTTGGCGTTCATTGGATTGAACGCTGTTTACAATTAGCTTGTCCCTGACTGAATCCAGCGGGACGAATGGCGGGTACTGCGAGTCAATTGGTGAATCGCCAACAATTGTTTCTGGTTCACGGGGCGATTTGTCGATACCGGCGTTCTTGTTGGCGGTGTTCCAACTGTTCGCTTTTTCGATGCGTAGCTGGATGCCTTTTCGTTTCGCGATGACGGAACTGTTCGTGAGATCGCTCACTTCAGCAGTGAGACTGATCAAGTCGACGTACTCTGGTGAAGTTTCTGTGACAGGATTCGTTAGGTCTCCGTTGATTTCTGAGTGAGCGGAAGCTGTTTCGATCTCAACGTCGTCTGGTACGGTAGATGAGTCCTCTGCTGTGTCACTCGCGATTGTCTGAGGCGCTCCACCGAATCTTTTGTCGATACGCGTCAACTCTGGCGAAGGAGCGATCCTTGGAGGCTCATCCCAAATGTTAGCTCTTAGGACGAAACCGATCGCCGGTTCAACGCTCACAATCTGAGCATTCGAACCCGCGACGTCGGAGATCCGCGCCGCAAAGCCCGGCAATCCCTCGATCCCGAATTCCTTAGCTTTACACGAGACGGGAGAAATCAATACAAAACTCCCGTAATCGTCGTTAATCGTGTCTGCTAACTGAATTTCAATGGGCTTACCGAGTATTGCCGACACCTCGGCATTTCCATTGATTGCTCCGATTTGTTGGAACCCTGAGACTCGGGTAATCTGAGTGAGACTTTCGGGGAATGCTCTATTGATGACGATTCGATAGCCGCGCCAGTCAGCTCCATCGTTCTCAGACGAATCAATGAACCGATGGAGATCCATTGTTCCAGGAATTGAGGGAACCTTGATGACAAAACGCGTCGACACTGGCAGGGAAGTTTCTTTCTTGGGAAACGCCAAAGCCTCCTCGACGACGGTTCGGCAAATGGAAATCCGATCGATGGGGAATGGCAGGACTTCAAATTGGTAAGCAATAGACCCGGCGTCAATGATTCCGAGCCTGAGCTTGCCAAATTGAGACTGAGTTTGATTGATACCACTCGCAGCGCCGTTCAAGCTGAAAATGGTTAGGAACGCCAATGCAACGATCAGCATGACGCCTTTGCGCAAGCGACTGTTGTAAGCCATGACTGTGTACTCCTTTTAAGTGATGTAAGACATCAAGGTGTCTTCAAAGTCAGAGACGAAGGCATTCGTGATTCTGTCCCGGTTGTTGAACTTTTTTTTAAGAAAATCAGCCGAGCGACTACACGGGTTTACTGGATTTCTACTAACTGCGTACTACAGGAAAGAATAGTTTGATGACGGATATTGTTTGAAGGTTTCCGCCAGAGTGGGGTTTTTGAGCAAAGAAGAAGATTTGAGCTGAAGAAAAGAAGAGATGTGAGTTTCGATCGTCTTCACCTCTTGGATCTGGTAATGAATATCTCTGCAAGGCTTGAGGAGATGCTTCGGTCCGCATAGTGCGCAAGCGCTTCATCTTCCACGAATAGCAATATGAAAAGTGGTGATTTGCCGAGCACTCCTCAAGCTTGGTGTTTGGTCGACCGGCTATGCGGCAGGCCGAAGTTGGACACTCGATGCCTCATCGTGATTTAACGAGACAATCGACACCACGGCAGGGCGAGTTCTATGTTGGTACAGCATCACTCCAATCGTGGTGCCCAGAGCGTCGTAAAGGACAATCGCCGCAAACAGGAGAATACTGCCCTCCGCGAGACATACAAGAAAGGCTGGACCTACAATCGAAGTCAGCAGCCCCACCGAATGCAGCAGAAAGTGAAACCTGGGCCTTCGGAATCGGCCTAAGGTCAAAGCGCAGTTCTCTTGGCGGGTTCTTCGCATGGCGCGGATATTGGCCATAGTCAAGTTCCCTCCTAATTGAGAATCTTCTCTGGGCCATCCGTGACGACCCAGAGACCGGTTGCGGCAAATCCTTCTACGCGATTTACCGCCGAATTGTGAGTTCCTAAAATAAGGAACCCGTGCTTAACAGTGACTCGCAGAATCATCAGTATGAGCATGATGATGCAAACCACTATTCTGAACTTGTTCTTCATTCACCTCCTTATATTAGATAGTTGGCCATCGCTGATCAGCGATTGTCGCTCACACTTGGTATTACGATTAGGAGCAGCCTTCTGTACCAGGTAGAACTCAAGTATGATTGTGGAGCCCTAATTTGCGGTCACTGGGAATACCGGACTGCTACGAGTTACGCATACAGTTTTGACAACGCAGTGCCGTGCAAAAGGGGTTGTGAAGGGTGAGAGCGAGAAAGCAGCTGAGGTGCTTGCGCCCAGCATCGTGAGTGAGCCTCCGAATGTTTCCTTTGGCATCCTTCGTAATTGAGTCTGGAGTAGCAATGAGAGACCCAGGCATCGCAGCAGTATTGAGCTTCTTTATTCCCGGCATCGGTCAGATCTACAACGGTAAAATACTTCGCGGGCTCTTCTGGTTGATTGTCACGCCCGGAGTTTGGTTAGGGACTGGCGGGTGGTTCGGCTGGGTGTGCCACGTGATTTCAGCTTTCACGGCATACCGATATGCCCGCCGGCATCCGATTGGTTGAGGCTCGAGGCTCGACATGTTCAACCCAATCAGCTCACTTGATCTATCCGTCGTTTCGCGATAGTCTCGCCGCCTTGATATACCGAGTGCATCTGCAGATGGATGGGTAAGACTAGATGAGTGCAATCGATCCCAGTAATGGCCTGCGCTGCATTGGCTTCATTGAGAGCAGCTCGATTGCCGCGGGCATTGACGCCACCGATGCAATGATGAAGATGGCCGACGTCGAGCTCCTTATGACAGCAATCATACCGCGTGGAAAATATCTGATAATGATCGCAGGCAATGTAGCGGACGTTGAGTCTTCACTTCGAGCGGGAATTCAAACAACGGCAGGCAGCTTGCTGGATCACTTCATCATTCCGAATGTTCACGACGAACTGCTTCCGGCGATCAGAGGCCGAGTGAAGGTAGATCGAATGGAAGCGATCGGCATCATCGAAACAAAAGAAGTAGCTCCGGCTATTTTTGCCGGTGACGCCGCTGTGAAATCGGCAAACATCAGGTTGATTGAAGCTCGAAACCAACCGGGCGGGAAAGGCCTTGTAGTACTGACCGGCGAAGTCGGCGCGGTGAAAACCGCAGTCGCTGCCGGTGTGGCCTCCATCAAAAAAGAAGGCATGTTGATCCGCGAAGTTGTAATTCCGTTTGCGCACGCCGCGCTGCTGAAGACGCTCACTGCATAAGCGCGCGCTCCAGAGAATGCCTGAAAAATTGACGCTCTTGGAACGCGGGTGTTAGACTTTCGCCTCCAATACAGGAGGCGCCTGATGCCCGTAAGCGAGCGACTTCTCGAAATACTTGCCTGCCCGGTCTGCAAGGTCAAAGTCGAATTAAAACCCGACGGAACGGGGCTCAAATGTGTTCAGTGCAAGCGCGTGTATCCGATACGCGACGACATTCCCGTAATGCTGGTAGACGAGGCAGTGATTGAACAGTGAAGCAGGCAGTTCGCTAAAGGCGTCGCTTGATCGATCACGAGTTCGAAGCGTGTTGCTCATTCGCCTGCGGTCAATTGGCGACACTGTTCTGATGACTCCCTGCCTGTCAGCGCTCAAGTCATGGTCTGCCGATCTGAAGATAAGCGTGGTTTCAGAACCTCTCTCTGCGCCGCTCCTTGAAGACCATCCACTAGTCGATGAACTGCTGGTCGCTGGACCATCTGTTCTTGCGCGCACGACTTTGATTAGAAAGCTGCGTGGCCAGCGCTTCGATGTCGCCTTCAACATGCATGGCGGGCCGACTGCGTCGATCCTTGCGAGGCTTTCAGGCGCACGTCGATGCGTTGGTTATCGTGGCCTGCCGTTGTCGTCGCTTCTGACCGATCGTGCCCCGTCGCCCGACGTAATTCTCGGAAGTTCGAGGATTCACAGCGTCGAGCAACAACTCGCGCTCTTGAAGTGGGCAGGCCTGGAGACTGGCGATTCACCACTCGATCTGATCCTGAAAGCATGTTCCGACAGCGAAGCGCGAATAAGCGAACGTCTTCGCGAGATGGGTTTATCCAAGTTCGCGAGCATTGTTCCCGGCGCAGCATTCGAATCAAAGCGATGGAGCGCCGAAGGATTCGCCTCGGTTGCCGATCACTTGATGAAGGTTTGGAACCTGCCGAGTGTCATTGTTGCAGGCCCGGGTCAAGAACAACTCGCGAGCGAAGTAGTTGCTGCCGCGAGAGCAAAGCCTGCTATGCTGAGCGGCCTCAGCTTAAAAGAACTGATGGCCGTGCTTCGAATGAGCCGCTTGTTTGTCGGGAATGACAGCGGACCAATGCACATCGCGGCCGCGTTCGACTGTTCGGTCGTTGCTGTTTGGGGTTCATCGGACGAAGCTGTGTGGCATCCGTGGACACGCGCCGCCTATCGCGTCGTGAGAGGCGAGCATTCGCGATCGATCAAGGAGATTCCATCGAGCGAAGTTACAAACGCTGTAAACGAAGTCCTGGAATCGGCTCTGGAAGCTAGTTCCAAGGCAGGTACAGCGGGCCGGTCACGCCAGTTGTAGCTTGGAAAGAACATGATCGACTTCACTTCTGAACGAGCCCGCTCCATCGCCGATCAGTTTACCGGCAAACGTATCGTCGTGCTTGGCGATCTGATGCTGGATGAATTCATTTGGGGACGCGTGCGGAGGATTTCGCCTGAGGCTCCGGTCCCGGTTGTTGAAGTCGATCGACAGACGCTCGCGCTTGGAGGCGCAGGCAACGTTGTTGCGAATCTTGTCGCGCTCGGCGCCGCTCCCATTCCAATTGGAGTCGTGGGAGCTGACTCAAACGCGGAGCGGCTGCGCGAGGCTTTCCGCGACCTGAGCGTTCGAAGCGACGGCCTCTTGTCCGACCCCTCGCGTCCAACGACAGTCAAGACGCGGATCATCGCGCACAATCAACAGGTAGTGCGAGCCGATCGCGAAAGCCGCTCGCCGATTGGCGGGGAAACCGAAGCTCTATTGGTTGAAGCCTTTCTCGATGAAATCAAAACAGCCGACGCAGTTGTTCTTTCGGACTACGGCAAGGGGATGCTAACACCGGGGCTTCTTTTGAAAGTGCTGGCAGGCGCTCGCGAGCGGGAGCTGATTGTTTGTGTTGACCCCAAGATGCGTAGATTCGATTGCTATCAACCGGTAACTGTGATCACGCCTAACAATCAGGAAGCTGCCGAGGCCTCAGGTGTTCAGATTGAAGATGAAGCCACGCTCGCGGAAGCCGGCCGCAGGCTGCTCGAGTCAATTGATACTCGCGCGGTCTTAATCACGCGTGGTGAGGAAGGGATGTCATTGTTCGTGCGCGGAAGCAAAGACGCGACTGAAGTCACACACATTCCAACCGTTGCGCGCGAAGTCTACGATGTTACCGGCGCCGGGGACACCGTAATCGCGACATTGGCGCTCGCGCTTGCGAGTGGCGCCTCGATAGAGGAAGCCGCGGTGCTTGCGAATCAAGCAGCCGGTGTTGTGGTTGGCAAGGTGGGCACCGCATCAGTAACTCGCGAGGAGTTGCTCGGTACTATCTGAATATGTCTTGACGCGGAATGTCGGAGGTAGTTTCATAGCAGAAGCTCCCGCCTAAATGAGACAAAGGGGTTTCCAGTAAATGAGCGAAGCGATTCTTAACAAACTAAACGAGCGCAGTGCCGTTGTTGGCGTGATCGGGCTCGGCTACGTCGGGCTTCCGCTTGCAGTTGAGTTTGGACGCGCAGGACTTAAAGTGATCGGCTTCGATTTGGATCAGTCGCGCGTGGATGCAATAAACCGCGGTCAATCATACATACCGGACGTCCCCACAGAAATGGTTGCGCTTCTCGCTTCGCGTGGAACTCTTTCGGCAGCGACTGATTTTTCACGGTTGTCGGAAACCGACGCGGTTATCATCTGCGTGCCCACTCCGCTTCGCAAGACTAAGGAGCCCGACATTTCCTACATTCTCGCTGCTGCCGAGCAAGTGAAGGTTCATCTACACTCGACGCAGCTTGTCGTGCTCGAGTCGACTACGTATCCGGGCACTACCGATGAAGTGCTTCTCCCGATGCTCGAAGAAACCGGGCTGAAACTGGACGAAGACTTCTTTCTTGCTTTTTCACCCGAGCGCGTCGACCCGGGGAACAAACAGTTTCAGACTCACAACATTCCAAAAGTAGTCGGCGGAGTCTCGCCGCGTTCTACCGAGGTCGCAGCGGCGCTTTATCAGACCATTGTCAGCGAGGTGCATAAGGTTTCAGGCGCGCGAGTCGCCGAAACAACCAAGCTGCTCGAAAACACTTATCGCTCGGTGAACATCGCTCTCGTGAATGAGATCGCCCAGCTTTGCTATCAGCTTGGAATCGATTCGTGGGAAGTGATCGGCGCCGCGGCGACAAAGCCGTTTGGTTTCATGGCGTTTTATCCGGGGCCTGGCATCGGCGGCCATTGCATACCGCTCGATCCTCACTACCTGTCGTGGAAGGCGCGGTTGCACGGCTTTGAAGCGCGTTTCATCGGGCTTGCCGAAGAAGTGAACTCGCACATGCCGGCTCACGTCGTTCAGCTTGTTCAGGAGGGATTGAATTCGCACCGGAAGGCAGTAAACGGCGCGCGAGTGCTTATCCTCGGAGTCGCCTACAAGCGCGATATCAACGACGTTCGCGAGTCACCAGCACTGGCGATTGTAGATCAATTAATGCACAAAGGAGCTGTGGTGAGTTATCACGATCCATTCGTTCCGGAGATGAAGCTCGATGGAAGAGAGTCACTACCGAGCGTGCCACTGACCGACTCAACGCTGTCGGCCTGCGATTGCGCCGTGATCGTCACCGATCATTCGAACTTTGACTACTTACGCGTGGTGAAGCTTGCGCCGCTGGTGATTGATACTCGCAATGCGACTCGAAGGCTCGGCGCGCCCGAACATGAGAAAAAAATAATCAGACTCTAACTATCAGCGGGCGTTTAAAGCCATTGTTTCATCACATTGAGCCCTGGCTGTCCGAATATGAGTCGCGCAAAAGTATTGTGTGACTTTTGCGGATCTAATTGCGTCTTAATACTGTGTCGGCTTTCAAACTGTGCTCGAATTGTAAGGCTCGCTAGAAATTAGACGAGCCATGTATAATTCTCAGGTTCGTCCAATTTCCAAGTCCCCAAGTTGAGTTGATTCAAGACCCCGTGCAACTTGAGTCTCGAGAGTCAAACGGACGAGCTTCATTCAATCCGATCCACCAAGGATGGGAGATTTTTAGAAGTAAGAGGTTTTTGATGAACAGAAGGGTTTTTCTGATTGCAGTAACGATCGCTGTTTTGCTTTCGATGCAGGGATTCAACGGAGTGCTCTGGACTGCTAGTGTCCGCGCCAAAACCGCAAGTGCGAAAGTTCAAACAACATCGACGACTGCAGGCTCGGTCGCGGCGATAATAGAACTTGAAGGCGACTCGGTTGCCGTTCATCAGCGAGCGGAAGCAGATATGCTCCAACAGCAGGTCGACTTCGAAATGCCGGCCGCTCGCGCGTATGAAACTCAGATTGAAGATCAGCACGCCAGCTTCTTATCGCGAGCGGCAGTAGTCGCGCCGGATTTGCGAGTGAGGACTGAACTCAAAAAGCTAGTCAATGCTATCTCAATTGAAGTCTCCGACAGCGAGCTTGCGGCCATAACGGCGTTGCCGGGTGTGAAACGAGTCGAGCTGGTTTCGGAATGTCATGCAACGCTTGACGCGAGCGTGCCTTTGATAAACGCTCCGGCTCTTTGGGATCGCCTCGGCGGGGTTGGAGTCGCGGGGCAGGGAATGAAGATCGCGATCCTCGACACGGGAATTGATACTACAAATCCTCTTTTCTCAGACACTGGCTACACAATGCCCGCCGGGTTTCCGAAGACGAACAACGGAAGCGCCGCGCTAACTAACAACAAAGTCATAGCCGCGAAATCATTTCTCCCGGGGAGCCCTGCTCCGACCGCGATCGACGAAAACGGTCACGGCTCAAACGTGGCGGGAATCGCGGCCGGCAGCGTTACTTCGACGCCGCTCGGCCAGATTTCAGGCGTCGCACCGATGGCTTACCTTGGCAACTATCGCGTGCTCGACAAGAGCGGGTCAGGCCCGACTGACTTGATCGCTTCGGGGATCGAACAAGCGGTGACTGACGGATTTGATGTTCTGAGCATGAGCTTCGGCGCCGCAACCACGCGTGCCTCTCTCGATATCACCGCGACGGCCACAGAAGCTGCCGTAGCCGCCGGGCGTATAGCCGTAATCGCCGCAGGCAACGACGGTCCCGACGCGTCGACAATTTCTTCACCGGGTCTCGCGCCGTCAGCCATCACCGTCGCCGCTTCAACAAACGCTCACGTGGTAGGTCCGGTAATCAGCGTGACCGGTTCGACTGACCCTTCAGGTCTGTTAACCGGAATCGGAACTACGCTCGGTAACGGCGCGGCAATCGGGTTCGACAGCGGGCTGGGACCGCTGCCTTACGTTGATCCTGATCCGCTGGGACGCGCGTGCAGTCCGTTGGCAGCCGGTTCTTTGACCGGCAAAGTCGCGTTGATTGAACGTGGCAACTGTGACTTCATATCGAAGATCAACAATGTCTCAGCAGGAGGAGCCGCGGCGATCATCATTTTTAATCGAGACACCAGCGAAGATGTAGCAGGCACTGGCGCAGGCGGTGACAATCTCATCACGATGAAGGCTGATGGCACCACGATACCGTCATTCTTCATCGTTCGCAGCAGAGGCTTGGCGCTGCGAAGTTTTCTCGCAGCTAATCCTGGAGCGACGCTGAGTATCGCGCCGTTTGGGTCGGGAAGCTTTACACCGGATGTGCTCGCCGACTTCAGCTCGAGGGGTCCTTCGTCTCTTGGAGCGCTCAAGCCCGACGTGGCTGCACCGGGCGTTATAATCTACTCCGCCGCGATTAAGAGCGGCGACGCCAGCATGGGTGTTGTTGATCCAAGCGGATTTCTCGCTATCAGCGGCACCAGCCAGGCTACGCCGCACGTGGCTGGCTCGGCAGCGCTAATCAAACAACTCAAGCCATCGTTCACTCCCGAGCAAGTGAAGTCCGCGTTGATGAGCTCGGCAACGACGGACATTTTCACTACGCCCGATCAAAGCGTTCGAGTTGGCGTGCTCGACAATGGCGCGGGTCGCGTTGATCTCGCGCGAGCTGGTGCGGTTATCGCAACCTTCTCGCCAACGAGTTTGAGCTTCGGGATCCGAAAGCTCAAGGCCTTTGATGTGACTACGAGCATCGACCTTCAAGTCACGAACGTCAGCAGCGGGCAGAATAACTACTCAGTAATTGTTCAGCAGCTAAATCCGGGTAGCGGAATTACAGTGACGCCATCAACTGCGAATCTGACTTTGGCGCAAGGTCAGACGGGAACTGCAACGATCACGATCACAGCGATCGCCGGTTCGCAGCGACGCGACTACACTGGTTACGTTAATGTCACAGGAGCCGGTCAAACGCTTCACGTTCCATACTGGATTCGTTACGTCAAGAAGAAGGCATAGAAAACGCCAGCCAGCAAGAGAGAAGGGCAGAAGTTTCGAGGTTCTCGTTTGGCTTCTGCCCTTTATTTTTTCACCCGTGCTGCTTCGTTGTTTGAATCGACCGCGTTTGTCGTGATAGATTTGCCCCGTTTCTAAGATCATTCAAACCGACCTGCAATAGATTGTGAGCGTCAAAACTTTTATCAAGGCGAGGGCGCTCGCGCTCATGTTCCTTTTGGCGTGCGTCTCGTGCGGAGACAAAACAGAAATCTCGCCGAAGGCCACGGAATGGGTTGGAGGCCCGACAATCGGCGCACTCGATCTTCTGGCCGTCGACTTCATAGATGACAATACAGGTTGGGCCGTTGGAGACATTGAGCCGGGCGATACGACAGCGGGAAGCATATTCCACACGACTGATGGTGGACGAAGCTGGCAATCGATCGCGCAAACATCCGAGATCTACGCCGCTATCCACTTTGTAAGTCCGACCGACGGCTGGATTGCGGGGTACGGTGGGCGTATCGAGCGAACGCGCGACGGCGGACGAAGCTGGCAAGTGGAAAGCTCCGAGCGTGAAGGCGAGGTACTTAATTCAATTTTCTTCATCGACGATGATCGCGGATGGATCGCTGGCGGAAGAGGCCTCGTGCTCCGAACCACGAATGCCGGCCAAAGCTGGCAAGTCATCTTCACAGGCCGCGTTGAAGACCTCTGGTCGGTGCGTTTTGCAACACCTGAGCTCGGCTGGATAGTTGGCGATGATAGCCTGATTCTCGCGACGACCGACGGCGGAAACAGTTGGTCTGCACGGACTTCTCCGGCGAAGAATGCGCTTTACGGGCTGGCAGTCGCGTCTGGCGACTTGATAGTAGCGGTAGGCGAAGGCGGTACGATCTTGCGAAGCGAAGACGGAAACAACTGGACAACGGTTCAATCGAATACGAGTGAAACTCTAAACTCGGCCTCCACGTCGAGCACAAACATCTTCTGGGCCGTTGGAAGTCGAGGCGCTACGGTTGGCTCGAGTGACGGAGGCCGCACCTGGAACTCTGCTGCTCCGGTTTCATCTCGAACCTTGACTGCGGTCGCAATCACGGGTCGAGGGCATGGAGTTGCAGTTGGACGACGCGGCGCGTCTCAGATTCTTCAACAGACTTCAAAGTAGGGACGACACAGGAGTGAGTCTATGACTGAGAGAAGAAATGCAACTTTATGCGCGACGGCGCTTGTTGCATTTGCAATTCTGGGTTGGCCGCCAGGTAACAACGCCCATCACGCGGTACTGCGGTTCAACCTCGAGGAGATGACCGCGACTGCGGATCGCATTTTCGTTGGCCGTTGTCTCGCGGTTGAACAAGGCGAGGAGACAATCGCTCAGGGCCAGATGCCGGTCACGCGGTATACGTTCGAAGTGGAGCGTGCAATAAAAGGAAAGTTGCCGCGCCAGCTTACGTTCCGGCAACTAGGTCATCCGGCACAACGCGCTCTTGGAAAAGGCGATCAGGTGACCATGCATGGTGAGGCGGTCACCCGGAGCACTTTCATCCATGGGATGAGCGAATATCACGCCGGCGATCGAATGCTGTTGTTTCTCATTCCCAATTATCTCGGCGGCAAGGTGACTTATCCGGTGGGACTGTACCAGGGTGCGTTTCTCGTTTCAAAGATGCCGTCAGGCGAGCAGCTTGCGCGCAATAGCATAAACAACCTCGGTCTGTTCACGGCTCCTTACAACGGCACGTCGATGTCTGCGACGGAAGCCAGAATAATCCATCCCGACCGTGACAATCCGATAGCGGATAATCAGGCAATCAGTCTTGCGAGCCGATCGCTCGCTGGCAAACGCGGGGCGTTGCCGCTGGATGCTTTGCTTGAAATGATCGATCAGATCAACATTGTTCGCGGAGGCGAACGAGGCGCCATCGATGTGTCAAACAGAGGAGGTATCAGCCAATGATCATGCGTTGCTTGAAATCTCATCTGATTCTGTCTTCGATTGTGATGGCTGCTGCTGTTGTGGTTGCTACGTCGTTGGCTTATGCAAGTGGCCCGTTACTGGTAGTGAATGGAAAGCCCGTATTGTGGCCGCACCGCGAGATTAGAGGCGGACCGCTCAACTCGCAGACCGTCGATGCATCGGGCCACGTTTTGTATCGAGTGGACTCGGGTCCGCTCGGACCTTTGAACAATTCTCAAGCGACCGCGATCGTCGATCGAATCTTCAAGCTCTACACGGACATTCCCACGGCGAATATTGAATTCATGAATGCGGGCCGCATTATGGATCCGGCTACCGGTAATCCCGTAGACGTGACCGGCGCGAATGCCGGCAAATTCATAGGCAAGAACCCAACTTTTCAAAACCCTATTATCTTTGACAGTGACGGCTCGATTACAGGTGGCGGCGGAGTGCTCGGGTTTTTCGGTTTCCTCCAGTTTGACGATCCGGTAACTCCTTCCGAGCTTCAAGAAGGGTTCGTGGTACTGAATGGCGCATCGTTGACTCGCGGGTCATTGAGCGTGACGTCCTTTCTCGGCGTATTCACTCATGAATTCGGACACTTCGCGGGGCCGCTCGATCACGCTCAAATAAACGGCAACATAGCGGAGAGCGGAACCGAGTCCACTGTTCCGCAGGGATTCAACAGTGCGCAGGCCTTCGATCTGTATGCGCCTTTCACCGAGACACTCTATCCGTTTATTTTTGACGCTCCTTCGGGCTCGCTACTCGGCAGTCAGTTCAAAGATTCCGGTTTCTTCGTAGCGTCGCTGGATCTGGACACACAAAACGGGTTGTCAAATCTTTACCCAACGCCTGACTATCTTGCTTCAAGGGGTTCGATTGAGGGCCGCGTACTGCTCAAGGTAGGCTCATCTGAGATTCCGGTTTCAGGAATCAACGCCATCGCGCGGCGGATCGATCAAGGCGCGTACCCTCCTCCGATTGGTACCCCGGCTTTTCCAGGTGCTCCAACAATCGATAGCGATGGAGTGCCCCAGATTCCGCCCGCTCAAGCGTCGACCGACTCGCTCTCAACTGTCGCGAGCGCGGTTACCGGACTCGACTTCGGACCTGGTACGTTTCGAATTCAAGGATTGCCCCCTGGCCAGTACATGGTTGAGATTCAGCAGATCAATCCGAATGCGATAAAGGGATCGGGAATAGGACCTCTAAGCGCGCAGTTCCCACTGCCCGCAAGAGAGGAGTTTTTCAATGGTCCGGGCAGTTCGTCGAATCTGGCGAGTGTATTTCTGCCGGTCACGGTGTTTGCTGGTCAGGTGACGACGGGAATAGACTTCGTGATCAACGGCATCAGTAGCGCAACGCCGGCGGTTGTCAACGAGAAGGAGCCAAATGATAAGACCGCGAAGGCGCAGAGGGTGGACATCCCGGTGGAATTGTCGGGTAGCGCTTCTTCGACCGATGACGCATTGTTGAGAATAAACTTGCCGGATGGAACGACGGACTTCATCGAGGACCTTTACAAATTCTCTGTCGATCAGTCGCGCATAGTCTTCATCATACTGGAGCCGACTTCAGGTTCGGGTGATCTCGATATGTATTTGTTTACTTCGGGCGTCAATAAGAAGAAGACTTCTCTCAGCGATCCCAATCTACTCTCTTTCAGCGCGGGCCCGACGGCAAACGAGATGATTGCGTTTCAACTCGACCCTGGCGCCTACATCGTCGGAGTAAGCGCTTTTTCTGGTAGCCTCAACTACAAACTGCGGATCGTAACGACTCAATGAGAGCATCGATCACGGAAATCTACGCTTCGGCTTCTCTCGTTTCTTCTGCTGTTCCTCGAGCTCTGAGGCCGACGGCTGAGGCGCCGCGAATGTAATCTCTTCACGATAAGTTGCAAACACCGCTTTTCCATTCAACAAAGCCGGCGAAAACTTGTACTGTCGAAACGCTCCGACCGCTCGCTCGTCAATCACCGGATCTAGAGATCTCATCACGTGAATGTTGATGATCTTCCCTTCGGGCGTAACGACTCCGCCCAGCAAAACAGAGCCTCGAACGTTGCGGCCGGATTCAAACTGCGGCGCCACTCGTTCAAGCGCAACCGGCGGAGTAAAGCGATCGCTTTCCTTCATCGCGACCACGCCGCCGAATTCATCGACTGGGTGCGACAACTCTTGAGGCCGGTTTCGAAGATTGGCGACCGGCACTATTTCCGGCGTCACCGAAACCAGCAGTGTTCGTTCGGCGGGCACGCTCTCCTGACGGCCTCCCGCTCCGATGAAGAACTTCGCGCCGAACATCCCTTTGCCGCCGCGGAAGAGTTTTGTTTCGTAGTTGTCGAAATCAGCACCATTCACTTCGAGCAAAGGCTCGTTGGCGTAGCGCACTCGCAAATCGAGCTTCATGTAGCCTCGAACTGCATCGCGAGGAGTCACCGTGAAGACCATGTATTCCGGTCCAAGCAGCAAAGCGTCGTTGAATGTTTCTCCGGTTCGAAGCCCGACCGACCGCAGATGCCTGACAGCCAGCCCCTCGAGCTTGTACTTGTCTTTGAGACTTGCGATCTCTTCCTCTGCCGTCGAATAAGTCCCCGGCAGCGTTGTCACGTCTTGCATCGCCTGAGAGCGTCCGGCTTCAAACTGGTAAACTGCGAAAGTAAGATTGACTCCGTAGTCGCGGCCCGTGGATCTTGTTCCGCTCGCGCCACTCTGAGCAAAGGCGCCGGCTTCCGTCATAACAAAACAGGCTATGAGCCACAAAGCACACGAACGCAGACGTTCTGCTTTCAACCGATTCGAACACTTCATAGAAACTATTACTCCTGACGCTCAGCAATCATCAATCTGTAAGCTTCGCTCTTGCCGATGCCTCGCGCGCGAGCGATGCGTTTAAGCGCGGTTTTTTGATCGAGTCCTTCTTCGCGCATTAGTTGTTCGACCTCTTCGGTTATCGATCGGGTTGCCTCGCCTTCTTGTTTCGAAGAATTCTGATGCGATGCGTCGACTAGCAAAACTATTTCGCCGCGCTCCGCCGTTTCGGGAAGCTCGAAATGTCCAAGTGACCCGCGCAGAAATTCTTCGTGAACCTTGGTGAGCTCGCGCGCAACGACGCACTTGCGGTCGCCGAGAACATCGCGTAGATCACGGATTGTTTGCGCAATTCGATGTGGAGCTTCGTAAAAAATTAGAGTCGACTGAAGCCCGGCAAGCTCTTTCAGACGTGTTAGTCGCTGGCTTCTACGAGCGGGCAAGAACCCTACGAAGGTGAAAGTATCCAACGCCAAACCCGAAGCGGCAAGCGCGGTCACTAACGCAGAAGGTCCGGGGATCGGTACCACGCGAATCCCTCGATCGACGGCCTCTCGCACAATCCAGGAGCCCGGATCTGAAATCAGCGGAGTCCCGGCGTCAGAAACGAGTGCGATGTTTTGACCCGCTTCAAGCTTCTTGATTAGTTCACGTCCTTGATCCCGCTCGTTGTGTTCGTGATAGCTGACCGTGGGTTTGCTGATTTGATAGTGAGCGAAAAGCTTTCTTGAATGTCGCGTATCTTCGCAGGCAATGAGGTCAACTTCTTTGAGCACTCGCAGCGCACGTAAGGTAACGTCTTCAAGGTTTCCGATTGGTGTCGCGACGATGTAAAGAGTGCCTGACATCGAGTGTGAGTGCGGCGAAGAAAAATTCTTTAGAAGTATAGTGTATGAGACTTGATGCGCAGAAGCGAAGGCCGCTGCTCGTTCACGCGGCTGTTGAACGCGGCCCGATAAGAGTCACGTTTGACAACCTTCATTTGCTTGCGATACGCTGAAAGCCCGTGAAGGGGGTAGCAGTCGCGATCATCCCTGCGCGATATTCCTCGACTAGATTGCCGGGAAAACCCCTCCTCCCCATTGCGAGAATTCCGATGATAGTGCACGTCGCTCGGCGAGCGGCGCGTGCTCGATTGGTTTCTCGCGTTATCGTAGCAACCGATGACGAACGAATATTGCAGGCGGTGCGTGAACACGGTTGCGAAGCGCAAATGACTTCTTCAGAGCACGCATCCGGCACGGATCGAGTCGCAGAAGTTGCTGCCGGGTTGGACGCTGAGTTCATTGTAAACGTTCAGGGTGACGAGCCGCTCATCGAACCGTCGACGATCGACGCTGCAATCGAGCCGCTTCTCGCCGGAGACTCGCTTCTTCAGATGTGTACTACCTCGGAGCCCATCACACGCGCGGACGACGTTTTCAATCCGAGCATCGTAAAAGTCACTGTCGACTCGTATGGCTCCGCGCTTTATTTCTCCCGATCTCCGATTCCGTTTCTGAGGCCCGCGACAGGACTCACGTCCGACGAAATGCTGCAGGCCAATCCGGAACTTCTGACGAACTATCGCAAACATTCCGGACTCTACGCATACACCAACGAATTTCTTCAGGAGTTCGCAAAGATGGAGCCCTCGCCTCTCGAGCTCATGGAAGGTCTGGAGCAGCTTCGAGCGCTCGAGAATGGAATTGATATTCATGTCGTTCCGGTTGAGCATCGTTCGATAAGCGTTGACACCGAGCAGGACTACGAACGAGTAAAAAGGTTGATTGAGGAGATCCCAAAATGACCAAATATATTTTTGTTACCGGCGGAGTCGTATCGAGCCTGGGAAAGGGACTGGCCGCTGCTTCCATCGGGGCCCTGCTCGAAGCTCGTGGATTGAAAGTTACACTTCAAAAACTTGACCCTTATATCAACGTCGATCCCGGAACGATGTCGCCTTTCCAACACGGAGAAGTATTCGTCACCGACGACGGCGCTGAAACCGATCTCGATCTCGGACACTATGAAAGATTCACTCATGCGGAACTCTCGCAAGCCAACAACTGGACCACTGGCCGAATCTATCTCTCGGTAATAAACAAAGAGCGCCGGGGCGACTATCTCGGCAAGACCATTCAGGTCATCCCGCACGTTACAAACGAAATCAAAGAGGCGATCCGGGCGGTGTGTGACTCAACCGAAGTTGTCATTGTCGAAGTTGGTGGAACGGTCGGGGATATAGAGTCGCTGCCGTTTTTGGAAAGCATTCGCCAGATGGGCAATGAAGTAGGCCGTGAAAACGCGCTGTTCATTCATTTGACTCTCGTGCCGTTCATCGCGGCTTCGGGCGAGCTGAAGTCAAAGCCGACTCAGCACTCGGTGAAAGAGCTTCGAGAGATCGGTATTCAACCCGACATTCTTTTGTGCCGTTGCGATCGCGCGCTGCCTAAGGATATGAAGGCGAAGATCGCGCTCTTCTGCAACGTTCGCGAAGACGAAGTAATCACGGCCCAGGACGTCGAAACGATTTACGAAGTGCCGCTGATGTTTGCGCGCCAAGGACTCGATGACATGATCGTCAAGAAGCTTGGTTTGCCGGCTGCTGAGCGAGATCTTCGACGCTGGTCAGAGCTTGTCGAGACGATCAAGAAGCCCGACGCGACGGTGACGATCGGAATCGTCGGCAAATATGTCGAGCTCGAGGATTCATACAAAAGCCTTCACGAAGCTCTCGTTCACGGAGGCGTTGCCAACCGCCTGCGCGTTCAGTTTCGATGGGTGGAATCCGAAGACCTGATGGACGATCCGAACTGGGAAGAGCGGCTAATCGACTTCGACGCGATACTCGTGCCCGGAGGCTTCGGCAAGCGCGGCATTTCGGGAATGCTTCGTGCGATCAACTTCGCGCGCCGCGAGCAAACTCCGTATTTTGGGATTTGTCTCGGCATGCAATGTGCGACGATTGAGTTTGCTCGAAACGTGTGCGGACTCGACGGCGCCGATTCGACGGAGTTCGACGACGATACGCCGCATCCGGTGATCTTCAAACTACGCGATCTGGTTGGCGTTGAAGCGATGGGCGGGACGATGAGGCTCGGCGCGTATCCTTGCAAGCTGCAACCTGGCTCTTTAGCCGGGCGAATTTATGGTGCGAGCGATATCAGCGAGCGACATCGGCATCGATACGAATTCAATCCTCGCTACGAAGACGAACTCGGCGGAAAAGGGCTTGTGTTTTCAGGAAAGTCACCCGACGGGAAGTTTGTGGAGATCGTCGAGCTGCCGGATCATCCGTGGTTTCTCGGCTGCCAGTTCCATCCCGAGTTCAAATCCAAGCCGCTTGATCCGCATCCTCTGTTCGTGTCTTTCATTCAAGCCGCTTACCAGCACCGTATTCGCGACGAGGCTAACACGACGCGCGAAGATGAGAGCGCTGCAATTCGTAAGACTGAGATCGACGGATGGAAGATTGGCGCTTCGAGCACGGATTGATTTGAGCGACGACAATGCTGGGCGACGACTAACGGGAACGACGAGCGATGGAGCGTGAAATAGATCGTGGGTCATCGCTTCAATTTCTAGTCAAAGGAAAGATACAAACTCATCTACCGTCAGACCTACCTGGCGAATGATGGCTCGCAAGGTGCCTTTATCGAGTTCCTTATGCAATGGAATTGTCGTTTGTGCCGAAGGCTGGTCGCGGACCATTGTGACATGACTTCCGCGGGTGCGGAAGGTGACGAAACCTGCTTTCGTGAGAGCTTTGACACATGCCGCGCCTGAGATCGCCGGCAGCTTGCTCACGCAGCGACCTCGACGAGTTCAACATTATCATCCGGCACTACTTCGCCCCGGTCACGCAAGACCTCGATATGCAAAGCTATAGCCTCTTGAATGTTCGCCAATGCTTCTTCACGCGATTTTCCCTGACTGACACAACCCGGCAAGCTAGGCACTTCAACAACAATGTAGCCATTCTCTCCAGGATACAAAATCACTTTTCTCTTCATAATCATTACCATCAAGCGAGATCTTGGACGAGTCTATTACCTCCAATCAAATTAGTCTACTCTGGATACGCGGGTTTGATATACTTGTGTGCCGAGATGATCCGCTGTTCAAGTTGTAGTCAAGGTTCAGATGTGTTCAGGATGTTGAAGTGTGCAATATGTTTCAAAGCCGTTTGTGAAGAATGTGCGGTCAGACGCTACGCACAGAACTTCTGTTCACAGGCGTGCGCGAGGCTTTTCCTTTTTGACTTGGAAAACCAAAGCGACACTGAGTGAGAGACCGAGGAGTCGGAATGAATTTGATTGAACGTCCGCGGCGACTTCGGCGAACCGAATCGATTCGCGCTCTGGTGCGCGAGACAAGGCTTTCGCCGGACGATTTTGTCTATCCTCTTTTTGTGTGTGAAGGCGAAGGAGTGCGCCGCGAAGTGTCTTCGATGCCCGGCGTATTCAATCTTTCGATCGACCATCTCGTGAAGGAAGTTGAAGCAGCGCGCGGAGCAGGCGTGCGATCTGTAATTCTGTTCGGAGTGCCCGATCAAAAAGACGCTGTCGGAAGCCAGGCTTACGCGGAAGATGGAATAACCCAGCGCGCCATTCGAGCAATTAAACGCGAGGTGAAGGACGTTTTGGTGATTGCTGACAACTGCTTGTGCGAGTACACGGATCACGGACATTGTGGAGTAATCGAGAGCGGCGAAGTGCTCAACGATCCAACTCTCGAGCTGCTCGCTCGCACCGCGGTTTCACAAGCCGAAGCGGGTGCGGACATCATTGCGCCTTCGAATATGATGGATGGATTCGTCGCTGCGATTCGCGACGCTCTCGACGAAGCGGGCTTCGAGCAGACGCCGATCATGTCTTATGCGGTCAAGTATGCTTCGGGCTTCTATGGTCCGTTTCGGGAAGCAGCAGGTTCTGCTCCGCAATTTGGAGACCGGCGCGCTTATCAGATGGATCCCGCTAATGTGCGCGAAGCGATGCGTGAAGCGGAACTGGACTTCGAGCAGGGAGCAGACATTTTGATGGTGAAGCCGGCGCTTCCATACCTCGACATCATTAGAGCGGTGCGTGAGCGATTCGATTTGCCGGTCGCGGCTTATCAAGTCTCAGGTGAATACGCGATGATCAAAGCAGCCGCGCGGCTGGGCTGGATCGACGAAGAGCGAGTCGCTCTTGAATCGCTCACGTCAATAAAGCGAGCGGGCGCGGGAATCATTCTCACTTATTTCGCCGTCGAAATGGCGAAGCGACTCAATTAGTCAACTCATCTCCGGTCTACGCTGCAGAAAAGGGCTTGCTCTTTGAAGCAAGCCCTTTTCTTAGATGGACAGCCGGACTTTTATTGCCAAACGCGTTGCGCCTGTTCTTCCACGTCGGCCGCGGTGGCCAACAGTAGTTGTTCTCCTGAACGGACCACCTTCAGCAAAGTGATTCCGCAAGTCGGCTTGGTTATGCGAATGAACCGCGTCGCAGCATTCGGGAAGAATACTCCCAAATCGAGACCGTTAATCGTCCCTTTGCTCAAAAACTTCCCGCCGGACTTCTTGATCTTGCCCGGCTTCGAGAAAGTGAAGAACGTAGTGCCGGCCGCATCCGACGAGACTTCAACCAAGGTGTCGGAAGAGAAGAGAATCTCGCTCCCACCGGCCGGTGCAGTAGTCAACAGGAAGAGCTGGAAGTCACCGAAGATGAACATATTGCTTGTGTCGATCGTCGGCCCCGGTTCTCCGATCGTGAAGTCAGCATCGCTCGTGTCTGACGTTCTCGCGTTAGTGATGCTGGTTGTAACGACCGCTACTCTCGCTTTTGTGGTGCAGATGGAAGGAACCGTCCAAGCAAAGCTGCGCACCGCCGGACCCAGCGCCGGCTGAGCAGGGTCACCGCTAGGTGCAATCTTGATCGGGAAGGTCTGACCGCTGTCGGTCGAGAGCGACAAGTCAAAGCCCTTGATTGAACCTTCAACCCCGGCTGGAACCGTCCAGGTGATCGTGAACTGCTGTCCGAACCTGAGAGTCTGCCCGCCGTTGGGACTGGTCAGAGTTGCAGTGGCGCCTACATCGGTTATCGTGAAATTTGCGTTGCTGTCGTCCTGACCGGTTAAGCTTCCGGCATCAGTCGCGATCACACGAATACGCCCCTGAGTTGTATTGAACCCGACCGGGACCGTCCACGTGAATGTGCGCGCGGTACCCACTACATTTGGAGCTACTGTGAAGTTGAAGTTCGTGCCTCCGTCGGTCGAAAGGCGAATCTCGAACTTTTGAATCGTAGCGTCGCCATTCGGATCAGAAGCGGTCCATTTGATATCGAAGTTCTGCCCGACTTGCAGAGTCTCTCCACCGTTCGGTGCAGTGACTGTCACGGTAGGAGGCAGATTCACTGGTGGCGGCGATGTCGTCGAGGGAAGCATGAAAACGAGCCCGGCTTGAGTGCGAACTCCTGAAGCTACACTCGCGTTTGCGAACGGCGCGCCAACTACAAGATCGCCTCCTTGATTATTGTTGAGGTCCGCGGTAGCGATTGCCCAACCGAGTTCGTCACCTTCGTTGAGGCTGGAGATGCCGCCGCCGTTGGAAGCTGTGCGGAAAGTGACGCCATTGTCGAGACTGGTCTCGATCTTCACGCTGGTTCCCGCTTGAGCGGTTTGGACCCACGATATCAACGAAGTACTAACGTTGGTGGAGGCTGGAAACGTAAACATGCTAACTCGATTACCCGTCAAGAAGTGGCGGTCGGTCGGATTGATGATGCTCGCGCCTCCAGACAACGCGCCATTGTTTCCATTCGAGGTGAGATCGTTTGCGTTTCCGGCATTGAAGTTCCAATAAGCCGCCAAGCCGGTTTCGTTGCCGACCAGCTCCGATCTGAAGTTATCCTGAATTTGTTGGGCTGTCCGTGCAACGTTCCACACGCGGATATCGTCGAGGTTCGCTTGCAGGAACCTCGAGCTAGGCGGCGCGTCCTTTCCGATGAACAAAGAGTCCGTCTGATCTACTGCGCCAGTCGGAAAAGTAGTGCTTACGCTGGCGTCCAATAATCCATTCTTGAAGAATTGAACGCGGCTCTGCGTGCGGTCGAACACCACTGCCCAATGCTGCCAGGTGCCGGCGGTGACACCGCTCGCGCTCTGCACTGACACACCTCCAAACCCTGTGCTTCCATCACGGAAGTGTGACGTGACCCTGAAGGAACTGTCAGTAGCTTGCAAAGAGAGTCCCCAGCCCTTTTCAGTAGCCGAGATGCCCGGCCGTGAATTGATTACTTGCGGGAAGTCTCCAGTTCCAGCGCCCGTTCTTTGGATCCAGAACTCTACAGTCCAACTCCCGGTTCCCGGTTGTAACGACGCGGTGTTGGGAGCCGACATGAAACCTGTCGAACCGTCTAGAGACAACGCTGGGTCGGAAGCAAGCTCCAGATCGCCGACCGCAGTTGCGTCCCCTGTTATCACTGTGCTCGCTGCAACGACTTGTGTGAGAGTTCCTGTACTGAACTGAGCTTGTGTATCGTCGTTGACCACTGGAGCGTTTCCGTTGATGCTGACCATCAGTTGCTGAAGGAATGGAGTGAGAGCTTGATCTGTGGTCGAAAGAGTCTGTCTGATTTTCAATGCCTTGCCGGACAGATCGCTGTTCGCTGATGACTGTCCGACGATCTCCAGATTGTCCTGACCCAGCGCAAGGTCTCTAAGCGACACCAGCAGAATGTTCGCTCCGCCAAACACGATTGAAACCAATCCTGTGCGATTGTTTGCTCCGGGCGCGCCGACGATCAAGTCGGGAGTCGCATCAGGATTTTCCGCTGTGTTGTAGTTCCCCGATGTGACCGTTGAGCCGAAATGATCGCCGGCTTGTGCGCCGAAGACCGTGAGTGTCGCACTACCGTTGAAGAGATCGATTCTCTTTTCCGAACCGGTCGTCGGGTTGAGAGCGGAGCCTCCCTGAAGCATATAGACCTCACCGGCGCTCGCACGGTCTTCGCTCGGCCCGTCTGCGTCGGGCGCTCCCATCAAGAGATCGGGGACTCCATCGCCGGTCACATCTCCGGCCGCGACCGAGAACCCGAGATGATCTGCGTCGTCGGCTCCCGGTGTGAGGCGATTGCCCGCGCCATACACGGACAGGTTCTGCTGACCGGAGCTTATGTCGAAGGTCTTCGATGTTCCAACAGTCGGGTTCAGGTTAACACCACCGAACACACCGAACACGGCGCCGGTATTTGTCGCGGCGGGAACTGGAGCGGCAGCCGGTCGGTCAGCGAGCGGAGCTCCAACGATTATGTCTTGTGCGCCGCCTCCATTGATGTCGCCGATTGCGACTGAAGTTCCGAGCAGGTCTCCAGTCTTTCCGAAGACGATGACGTTAGCCGGAGTAGTTGCGAGATCGAAGACAACAGTTGCTCCAGCGACGGGCGTCAAAGCCTGGCCTCCGAACTTCAAGTAGGCCGCTCCGGCGCCCGGCCGCGAAGTTCCATCCGGTCCACCAACAGTGGGAGCTCCCACAAGTATGTCCTTGACGCTTTGATCCGCCGGCGTTTGCGTTGTGAGACCTCCGACGTTTCCTACGGCTACCGACGCGCCGAATTGATCCCCGGTGTTTACGCCGAACAAGGCGACATTCGCGGCGTTGGCCGCTGCCAGGTCAATCGTATGCGGCGAACTCAAGGCTGAGCCGCCAAGGATCACAAACACAGCGCCAGTGTTGCTGCGCGGCGCAGCCAATGGGGATGATGTTCCTGGAAAGTCGGCGCCCGTCGCTCCGATAATAATATCGTCAATTCCATCGCCGTTGACGTCGCCGATCGCAACTGAGAACCCAAGTTTATCTCCAGTCTTAATTCCAAGTATTGTCACGTCTGCCTGGTTGGCGCCGGTATCGAGCGTTCCGGAAAGACCGTTTCTTCCAAGCACAACGTAAGCGATTCCTGCGCCGGTTCGTGTTTGGGTTCCGCCGCCCGCTACCGGCACTGTGAAAGTCGAGTCTGGAGCGCCAACCACAAGATCCGGAATTCCGTCGCCGTTCACGTCGCCGGTCGCGATGGCGTGAGCGCGGACATTGCTCGCGTTTACATCGAAGCTGGGGGCCGAACCGTTTCCGCTGAGATGTTGATTAGAGCTGGCTCCGAGGATAGTCAGGGCTGCTTCCGACGTCACGTTTATGACTCTTGACGCTTGTGGCGATTGAGATGCGTTTGTTGAGAAATTAATGGAGACGGAGATTATTGCGGTGAGAAATACCACCAACAGTGCGGTGCTGTAGCTTGCCCTTCGGCTCGCATTATGAGAATTCATTTGAGCTGTCCTCCTCTGCGTAAGTCTAGACGGTTAGTTTCGGCCCACTTTAGATCGTATATATTTCGATCATCCGAAAGAGTTGCGCTCTATTTGTGCGTTACTTGTTCAGCGCATCGCCTGTCGCGACCCGAACTGGTAGGAGTGCCTCTGCGCAACCAACGTATCGATTCTACCAGTCAGCTTTACAGCGGGCAATCACTGTTCGGGTGACGATTTATGGGTTTTTGGCAAACAATCAAGACCTAATGACTTTTCGAGTGACAAAGAAACCAGCGAAATGCTGGCGAATGCAAACGTATGTCAATCGAACATTCGAGGCAGAGACAGACGATGGGGCTGCAACTCGTATGCCCCAATTACTAAAAGTCCTTTCCGTCCCCCAGGGCGATAACGGCGGATAAAACGCGATTCAATGTCCGGAATAATGAAGGCGGTGTATACTAAGTTCGCTTAGTTAGTATCCATTCGATACTCAATAGTCACCTGTCCATATTTCTGATTCTATCTCCAGTTGCGACTACGAACCCGCCATTGTACCTTGTCAAGGATTCTCACTCGAAGAAGTTATTGATGACTGACCTTGGTAAGAATGGCGTTAATGTGAAGCGCGCGCTGGCAACACTCCTTTTATTCCTTCAGGTGACCGGAGCGGTGAGCGTGTCGGTCGCTTCTTCGCTCACGCTCCGTAGTCTTAATGTCCAATCAAAGAGCGTGCAGCCAGCCGATACGCTGGATTCGCTCCGCGAACGCATTACTGCGCATATCGGGCAGCAAAAATTTGCGGCGGCTCAATGGGGTGTGAAAATAGTTTCTCTGGACACCGGCAAACCGATCTTCGAGCATAATGCGCAGAAATTTTTCAATCCCGCTTCAAACGCGAAGCTTTACACCGCAGCGCTGGCGCTTGACTCGTTAGGACCAGACTACCGAATCAAGACGTCGTTGTATTCGAACGCAAGGCCCGACGCATCGGGCACGCTCAAGTCCGACCTGATCGTTTATGGACGAGGCGATCCGACCATGGCTGCGAGGTTGAATGGCGGCGATTACTTCAAGGGATTTGATCCGCTGATAACTCAACTCACCAATGCAGGAGTGAGACGTATCGAAGGTGATCTCGTCGCTGATGAAAGTTATTTCACTGGCCCGCCATTCGGATCGGGTTGGCAGTGGGATGATTTGCAAGCCTATTACGGCGCCGAAGTCTCGTCGTTGACCGTTGACGACAACGCGCTCGACTTGTTTGTTAAGCCCGCCGAGCGAGTCGGAATGCCCTGCCGCATCACAACAGGACCCCCTACTACATTTGTAACATTCATCAATAGAACTCAGACTGCGCCGAAGGGAAGCGAGACGCACATCGTCGTTTATCGGCCGGTAGCTGAGAACATCATTTATGTTTCAGGAACCCTCGCAATCGATAGTTCGGGCTACTACGCAGCGGTTGCCGTTCACAATCCCGCGAGTCTTTTTGTCACGCTTCTCAAAGATGCGTTGGCTGCGCGGGGCATAGTCGTCAGCGGACGCACACGGATCATTGATTGGAAATACCGCGAGGTAACTCCGGTCGATTTTACCAGGTTCATCGAACTGGGCTCTGTTGAATCAATGCCGCTTGGTGACATCGTACGCGAAACTTTGAAGCCTTCACAGAATCTTTATGCGCAGTTATTGCTGCTTCAAGTCGGGGCCCAAGTGCGAACAACATCAGGCAAGAAGGATTCGATTCGGGAATCCGAGACGTCTGGTTCCTTTTCGACTACCGAAGCACTTGGTATCAATTCGATGAATGATTTTCTGGCGCGAATCGGCGTGAAGCAAGGGGATGTTCTTCTCGAAGAAGGTTCGGGGTTGTCGCGCCTGGATGTGATCACTCCCGAAGCGACTGTGGCTCTGTTGAGTTATGCAAGCCGAAGTTCGTGGGCCGAAATCTACCGCAATGCGCTGCCGATCGCGGCAGTCGACGGCACTCTGCAGAATCGGATGAAAGGGACAGCGGCGGCGGGGAACGTCAGGGCGAAAACCGGCACGCTCCGTTATGTACACGCGCTTTCAGGCTTTGTAACCACCGCGGCTGGCGAGCATCTCGTCTTCTCGATCATGCTCAACAACTACAATAATCCCGAGCCGGCCGCGCTCACCGGCGCTGCTGGAGCTCGAGCCAGGCACGCTCCGCCTGCTGCGCCTCGCGATGAGTTGGACGCGATTGCGATAATGCTTGCAGGGTTCACCGGACACAGCCAGTAGAAGATAATCAAGGCGAGATCGTTATTCTCAACTGAAGGGAGTTAACTGTGTTCGGCGTAGCGTCCGTGACGCTAATCAGGAAACTGAAAGGTCCAGTTGCAGTGGGCTTGCCGGAGATCACTCCCGTGCTCGTGTTGAGAGTCAATCCAGTGGGCAGCGCTCCGCTTCCGCTCACTAGAGCCCAGGTGTAAGGTGTTCTTCCGCCGGTTGCGGCGAGCTGGAATGAGTAGTCCGTATTAACCTTACCTCCGGTTAAATCGCCCGCCGTAGTCAGCACCAGCGGCGCCGGGTCGACAACGATCCTCAACGTTCCGGACGTTACGTTGACCGACTGCGAATCAGTCCCGCGGACTGTAAACGAGAACGTACCGTATTGTGTCGGAGTGCCGGAGATCTTTCCGGTATTTGTGTCCAACGATAGTCCCGCTGGCAATGCACCGCTGGCGATTTGCCAGGTGTAAGGTGGAACGCCACCAGAGATCTGAAGAAAATAAGAATAAGACACGTTCAGGGCGCCCTTGGTCAGGTCTCCAGCGGATTGCACAACCAACGGATCGACAACCACAATCGACAACGGATCAGAAGTGACAGTCTGCGGTGTTGAATCCGTCAGCTTGACGGTGAACGGGAACGTACCGATTTGCGTTGGCGTTCCGGATATGACCCCGCCGCTGCTTAGTGAGAGCCCGGGAGGTAGAGCTCCCGTTCCCATACTCCAACCCCGCGGAGGAACTCCGCCACTAAAAAGCAGCTGATAAGAATAAGCGACTCCGGTGGCGCCTTGACTGATTATCCCGCTGCTGATGATTCGCAATGGTTGAACATCGGTGAGAACCACCATCGCGAAACTTGCGACCGAGCTTGCGCCGGTCGCGTCAGTTGCTTTCACGCTGAAAGAGAAGGTGCCAAAGACTGTGGGCGTTCCTGAGATCAGTCCCGATGCGTTCATCGAGAGTCCGGACGGAAGCGATCCCGAAACCAGGGTCCACGTAAATGGCAGCGTGCCGTTTGCTGCGAGCAGTTGAAGGCTGTACGGATCTCCCTTCTTTCCGCGGGGAATGTCAGTCGTCGTTATTGTAAAGACGCGGTTTTGAAATACGACCGTTCGAGTTCCAACGATAGTCACGTTACCAGCGGCATCCATCAACTGCACTGCGAGCGTGTGCTCGCCAGTCGCGAACTTCGTCGTGTCGATCGTAAAGCTGAATCCCGAATGAACGGCGTCGGGGAAGCCGCCCCAAACGGCAGCGATGTCGGGCCGGCTCAAGCCGTAGATAGCGACTCCAGCCTTCTGTCCGTCGACCAGCACGTCCACTTCAGCGACGCCGACGTTGTCGAGCGCCCAGCCGCTGCCACTTGCCGTAAGGTTCAGTGTCGCTCGAACTCCCGGAGTTTCGAGCACGCCGAACGGCGCCAGCTTATCAGCAGGCTTCACCGTGATGGCCAATGTTCGCGTCACCGACTGCCCGGCGGAGTCAGTAAGCTGTACCACAAAAACGCTTGTACCCGGCAAAAGTGGCGTCCCTGAAATGACCCCGCTCGCGGACAGATTCAAACCGGTTCCGAGACTGCCGCTGGCAAGGGTCCACGTGTAAGGCGGCACGCCTCCGGTAGCCTGCAACGTTTGCACGTATGGCCGCTCGGCCGTTGTGTCGGGTAGCGAAACTGTCTGTATCACAAGCGGTGGAGGCGGCTGCGCGACAATGATGAATAACGGCTTGGTGCTCGAAGTCCCGAGCGAATCCTTCACTCTGACTACGAAGGAGCCTGCACCGGGCGTGGTCGGTTTTCCGGAGATCGCGCCGCCGGTGGACATTGCAATACCATCGGGCAATGCTCCTGTGTCGATGCTCCATGTGTAAGGCCCCACGCCTCCCGACGCTTCGAGAGACGCGCTATAAGGGAATCCCTGGAGCGCTTGCGGAAGCGAATCGGTTCTTATCGAGAGCGGTGGCGGCGGCGGACCGACTTCAAGAGTGACAGGCTTGGCTGCCTGTTTGCCGTTCGCGTCGCTCACAACAACTGTGAAATCTGAGACGCCCTGAGTTGTCGGTGTGCCGGAAATGATGCCGTCTGACGAAATCGACAAGCCATCCGGCAACGCGCCGAATTTTTTCTTCTTCTTCTTGACCCAGGTGTAAGGCGCCACACCAGCCGAAGCTTTCAGCTCGTAGTGATAAGGCACTCCGACAGCGGCGACCGGCAAACCCGTTGGGCTCAAAATAGTAAGCTCGGGTGGAGGATTGATATCTATTGACAGCGATATGGAGATTGTTTGATTGCTTTGATCAGTAGCGCGAGCCTCGAAGGTGAGTTCGCCCGCGGACGTAGGCGTTCCTGAGATCACTCCAGCATCTGAGAGCTGCAAACCATCCGGAAGCTGTCCCGATTTTAAGTTCCAGTGATAAGGCGGCGTTCCTCCCGATGCGGACAACGTTTGTGAATAGGCATCTCCAACGACTCCGTCCGGTAAAGAAGCTGTATCAATGTTGAGTGGTAGAACTGCCGGGTTGGTCGTTATCGAGAGGGTAGCAGAGACGCTTGCGGACACCGCATCGGAAAGCTTGAGCACAAAACTTGTAGTACCGGCTCGCTCCGGCGTTCCCGAAATGATGCCTGTCTGATTCAAAGTCAAACCGTCGGGGAGATTGCCTGATTGAATAGCCCACGTGTAGGGCGTCTGTCCTCCTGCGGCGCCTATGTTCTGACTATAAGTGGTGCCGACTGATGCGCGTGGGAGCTGAGCGGTCGTAATAGTGAGCGGCGCGGAGGGCTTAACCAGTATCGTCAGCGCTTTCGTTGCCGAAGCGCCATTAGAATCGGTAACTTTTACAACGAAGTTGAAGGTCCCTGCGGTTGAGGCCGTGCCGCTGATTGAGCCGGACTGCCCTCCCAACGTGAGTCCCGGGGCGAGCGCTCCACTGTCAATCAGCCATGAGAAGTCCGGCTTGCCACCAGACGCGGCTAACGTCCGGCTATACGGCACCCCCACAGTTGCATCCGGCATGTCGGTGGTGCTGATCGCGAGCGCAGGCGCTACCGTTGGCGTCAATATGGTAGCTTCATTTGAGTAGTTTGATGTTCCAGATGAATTGAACGCCCGCACTCGATAAGCATAGGCCGTGTTGGGCTGAACGTTGACATCGTTGTATCGTGTCGTCGTGGACGGCACGACATCGATCTGTGAGTAGTCCGCGCTTGTTCCGCCTCGACGTTCGATTTGACAGCCGTCCATGTCTCCCGAAGTGTCTTGCCAAACCAGAGACACCTCAGAGGGCGAGTTTGCGCTTGCCACTAAGCCAACGGGATTTCCCGGCGGCGGCTTCGGCACTGCCGATGTCCAACCGATCTGCGCAACCGTAAACGGACATAATGCAGCTTCATTGAGCCGCATCATGCATTGAGTCGATGCTCGATTGCAGGATAAGTCCTGACAGTTACCGTTCGTCGCGGAAGGTCTCACCTCTGGCGCGCATGTGCAACTGCAAACCTGATAGCCAGGTTGGAAGTATTCATCGCAAGCATAAAAGATATGACCGGTCTCGTGGCTTGCTATTGTTGAAAGCGGCCATCCAAAGCTATGAAACAGGCTGATCGTGTAAGGACCCCCGATGTACGCCCACGATGCTCGCCCGTCGGTGAAGGACGATCTTGCGGGCGACGGGTTGTAAGCGATGAACATAGAGTAAGCCCAGTCAGTGTTGTTCTGAGTTCGGGCCGCAATGTCGAACGCGGCGACTCGCTCGAAGACGGTTCCGGCTGATGCGCCCGCGTTGCTCATTATCTGATTGACCCAGAGAGCTGCGTCCGTGCCGGGACGTATTACGGGTTCGTACGGCACCTGGCATATCGGATTCGCCGGCAAATACTGGATCAGGGTAAATTGCAATGGCTTCGCGAGATTAAAAGCGCGTGACTGCTCGACCCACCAGTTCAGTCCGTCAAGCACCTGCGAAAACGCGAGGGCCTGATCGGCTGGAGTCCAGGTGTAAATATTGGGGTCGATGCCGCCGTTGCTCTCTACTAGAAAAACCGATACGGTGACCGTGCCGTTCATCACGTCACTGTTGCTGAAATACTGAGGTGTTACCGACGATTGGATTCCGAGAATTGAATCTTCAGAGCCGAGCAGGCGCAGGTTGCGGATGAAGTTGTCCTTATTGATGGTCGGATGAGGCAGCGAGCAGTCGATCATTCCGGGACGTCCGGCGTCCGCTCCCACGGGCTGTTTCGATTCACGCAGCCTTCGCTTTGCAGTCCTTCCTGAAGCAATGTCATTGAAAGCGCCGATCGCTATCTCTGTTTCGCGATCTCTGAATCCCGCAGGCGATGATGCAAGAGGAGAGCGATGGATCGAGCGAATTCCGTTATGACCTAAGATTTTGGATTCTGTTGTAGGGCTGATCCAGCCGAGAATTGCGTGAGGCGGAACAACCACTGCGACGCGGCCACCTTGTGAAACGATGAAGTCACGAGCTTCGGCCAGCGCTGACTTCGAAGCGGCATCAACAAGTATAAGAGCGTAGTCGTTGCGGTTGCCCGCGCCTGAAGCCGCAGACTTATTCTGCGTCTGAGTTCTGGCATAGGCGCTAAAGGTCGTCAAGACCACAAGCGCTACGAAAAACCGGAACAACAAGCGAACCATCAAACAGACCTCAGTGATTGAATCCCACGGTCGCTAATGCCTGCTTGATCGCCGTGGAGGGCCAGATAGAAATGCAAACACAACCCTGGACTAAGACAGCCCCGCGCATGCTCTAACCATCATCATGACTCGCGAAGAGGGTTTGCCACGGGGTGATCGGGGAGGGACCTTGTCGATATAAAGACATTGACTTCGGCCGTACTGTTTCAGCTTGACCGGCTGCAGCTCGTTTCCCAGAAACCTCGTAACAGTAGGCCACCCAATACTCCCAAACTACGTTGTATTTCTTCACAGGGGCGCGAGTATACCTCATGCCCCCGAATCGTCGCAAGCAAAAAACTTATTGGCGGCAGACACACTCCAAAGCGTGAGTTCCGGCGGGGTTTGCGACTTCTGTTGCAAGCTTCATTTTCGTCGAGTCTTTTTAGACCCTTCATTGATTACTCGAATACGTGACTTGTGTAATGCAACCAACAATATGTAGGATTCTCAAAGACCTAAACCTGCGAGCTGTTTCCAGCAGGGTGCGGAGAGTTGAAGTTGCAGGAAAGCCAAACGCGTCTGGGGTTGCGGATGCTTGACACCTGCAAAGTCAAAAGTGTAGAGTTCAGCCTTGCCTCAGAGCACTTATGAAGCGAGAAACACACTGGCGCGTGTACTCGGAGTCCTGTTCACGATCTCTCTCGGCAAGAGAGTTCCGCATCAGCTAGACCTTAAGCCGCATCGATCTGCTCTTCTTAACAAGTGATGAGCAGGGACGGCAAGCAGGCAGCTTCGCAGCGCGACCGCGCAAAGACTCTCCTCACGACGACGTTGATGCTCGTGCTTTCGTGATGCTCAAGGCTTGAAGCTTGGTAGCTCGATGAAGCATACTATGCCACAACATAGTTCAATCGGTTCCGGTTTCACCATTCCGATGAATTTCAAAAAGCAGTCCGGGAGGAATAGCGATTAATGGCCACAGAGAATGTAAACCAGTCCGGTGCGAGCGCGGCGGCTGACAGCGCACGAGAAGAGGCTGTCCCGCTCGAGCAAAGCGCCGGCCCAGACAGCGCAGGTGCTGAGCCACACGCTGCGGCTGACACCGATCAAAAGGCTCACGAAGCCAACACTGGATCTACGTCGCAGCAAACAACTGATACCGAGGCGAGCGGCGCGCAGGATTTCAGCGCGATGCTTGAGACTTATGAGAAGGAGAGCGCTGCGTCGCGACAGGAAGGCGAGATCGTTCGCGGAATTGTTGTTGGCATCTCCGATCAGAACGTGCTCGTCGATATCGGCTACAAGTCTGAAGGTGTTGTGGCGCGCGAAGAGTTTCTGGATCGACAGGGTAACTTGACTGTCAAGCGCGGCGATGAAGTCGACGTGCTTATTAAGAGTCTCGAAAACCAGGACGGCTATGCTGAACTCTCCCGCGCCGCGGCAATGCAGCTTCAATCGTGGGAGCGTCTTCGCCACGCCCACCAGACTCACGAGACGATCAAAGGCCGCGTAGTCGAACGCATAAAGGGCGGCCTTCAGGTCGATCTCGACGGTGTCCCTGCTTTTCTTCCCGGTTCGCAAATTGACATTCGTCCCGTGCGCAACCTCGAACATTTTATCAAACAGGAAATCGAGGTCCGCGTAATCAAGCTCAATCGAAAGCGCGGCAACGTGGTCGTTTCCCGCAAGGCCGTATTGGAAGAAGCTTCGGGCAAGAAAAAGTCCGAAACACTCGCCAACATCGAGGAAGGCGTCGTGCTGGAAGGCGTCGTGAAGAACATCACCGATTACGGTGCGTTCATCGACCTCGGTGGAATCGACGGGCTTTTGCACATCATCGATATGAGCTGGGGCCGCATTCAATCGCCCAACGACATAATCAAAGTGGGCGATTCGATTCAAGTCAAGGTTCTTAAGTTCGACCGCGAGCGAGAGCGAATATCGCTCGGCTACAAACAGCTCCTGCCTGATCCATGGCAGAGCGTCGCCGAGCGCTTTCCAAAGGGCTCGCACGTTCGTGGAAGAGTGGTCAGCCTCACCGACTACGGCGCGTTCATCGAGATCGAACCGGGCGTCGAGGGTCTCGTGCATGTGACAGAAATGACCTGGTCCAAGCGCTTGAAGCATCCCTCGAAGCTGCTCTCGATTGGGCAGGAGCTCGAGGCGGTTGTTCTCGAAGCTGATCCTCACAGCCGGCGAATCAGCCTCGGCCTGAAGCAGATCAGCGCTGATCCGTGGGAGACTCTGCCTGTTCGTTATCACGTTGGCTCGCGAGTGACCGGAAAGGTGCGATCGCTTACTGACTTCGGCGCATTCGTCGAAATTGAAGACGGCATCGACGGGCTCGTTCACGTGTCGGATATCTCCTGGACCAAACGAATCAAGCATCCGTCAGACGTGCTTAAGAAAGGCCAGCAAGTCGACGCGGTGATAACGAACATCGACGTTGACGGCCGCCGTTTGAGCTTGTCGATAAAAGATCTCGAGCCCAATGCCTGGGATCGCTTCTTCGACACACATAAGCTCGGCGATGTGATCAAAGGCCGCGTCGTTCGGTTCGCGAACTTCGGCGCCTTTGTCGAGATCGAGGAAGGCATCGAAGGCTTATGCCATGTCTCGGAGTTGAGCGATTCGCGAGTTGAGAAGCCCGAGGATGCAGTAAAGATCGGACAAATGCTTCCCTTCAAGATTCTAAAGCTCGATCCGTCGCAAAAGAAGATCGGCTTGTCGGCGCGCGCAGTCGGCAAGGAAAACGATCCTGAAGACGTGCGTAGCTATCACGAGACCGGCGCGGGAATGGCCACGCTTGGCGACATCGCTAATCTGCTGAACCCAACCGGGGAGAAGAAGGACCAGGAATAAGACTCGTTTCGTACATCGAGCGGCTTCGGTAACGCGACTCACGGCTTGGGTGATGAACACTTCAATGAGCCGGGGTCGCGTTGTTGTTTGTGGGAATAAGCTATGAAGAAACTCAATCTGTCAACGGTGTTGATAGTCGCAGGGTTCGGTTTCGTGTTTTTCGTTGCGGTGATTCTGATTGCGGCTCTTGTGCTCTCCCGTGAAGGCGGCTTCACCGGATGGGGCGGTGATCGAATCGCGGTCGTCTATCTGGAAGGTGTGATTTTCGATTCGAAAACCGTCAATGAGCACTTGAAGATGTACGCAAACGACTCGAGAGTAAAAGCGATCGTTGTGCGAATGGACACTCCCGGTGGCGGGGTCGCGGCGTCGCAGGAGATTGCCGACCAGATCAAATGGCTCCGGAATGAGAAGGGCAAGACAGTCGTGATATCGATGGGATCAGTCGGCGCGTCCGGCGGCTACTACGTGGCTTGCGCCGCTGACAAGATCTACGCGAATCCGGGTACGATCACGGGCTCGATTGGAGTTATCGCCGAGTGGGTGAACTATGGGAACCTTCTCAAGTGGGCACAAATGCAACCGGAAGTAATCAAGAGCGGCGAATTCAAGGATGTAGGCTCTCCGACGCGTGAGGTGACACCCAAGGAGCGCGAATACCTTCAGGGCTTGATCAATCAGATGTACGAGCAGTTCGTCGGCGCCGTAGCCGAAGGCCGAAAGGAATTGACTCGCGACCGAATCAAGGAGCTTGCCGACGGCCGAGTCTACACGGGAGAAGAGGCGTTGCGCGAGAAGTTGATCGACGGCCTTGGAAACTACGACTCAGTGTTAAAAGCTACGGCGGAAATGGTCGGCATCAAAGGTGAGCCGCAGGTTGTCACCCCACCGAAGCCTCGCAAGGGGTCTATCCTTGATTTGCTGACATCGACCGATCTTGGAGAGATGGTTTCGCGCAACACGCTGCAACCTCCCGGCTCAACTCTGCAGTTTGAATATCTTTGGAAGTAGACAGGCGTTCAGAGTACCGACTTTAGTCGGGCGGTGCCTTGGGAAACCAAGCGTGTCAATTGCGAAGTACTGCCCGACTAAAGTCGGTACTCTGAACACCTGCTCACGAATGAACCATGGAACACATCTGGAGTCCCTGGCGCTATGGATACATCGCTTCGGCAGGCAACGAAGAAGGTTGCGTGTTCTGTCGAATCGAACAGGAACACCGCGATGCCGAGAACTATCTGGTTTATCGCGCGCCGTTGAATTTCATCATCCTCAATTTGTTTCCCTACACGAGCGGGCACTTGATGATCGTGCCTTATCGGCACGAAGCTTCACTGGCGTCGGTGGACACGGCAACTACTACCGAGATGATTGAATTGGCGAAGCGAGCGCAGACGGCTCTGGAGACGGAGTATCACCCTGACGGCTTCAACATTGGAATGAATCTTGGAAGAAGCGCGGGAGCCGGAGTCGCCGATCATTTACACTTGCACATAGTTCCGCGCTGGAGCGGCGACGCTAATTTCGTATCGATAGTGGGGGAGACTCGAGTCCTGCCCGAAGACCTCACGGCAACCTATTCAAAGCTTAAAGCACACTTCCGTGATTGAAGCCATCTCCAAAGGACTCGAGTCGATGCATCTACGGCCGCTTTCTTGGAAATGGAAGCTTTATTCCGCCCGGCACGGTGACGGTTCTGTCGTTCATAAGCTCTCGCACTGAAGGCGGCAAGTACGATTGCATGCGATCTGACACTCCGCTATCTCTTAGGACTTTTATTGCGGCCTTAAGCGTCGGGTCGTATTCACGGGCCTCGGACTCGTGACCTTTGCCTGCCTGACTGATGGCTTCTCCATCGGACCCGCCGACCTGTTGACCCTTCTCCGTGTACAACGCCGACAAGGCCAGATGATTGCCTGCCATCTCACCTGAGTTGTTGGTTTCGCTGCGATAGCCGGTCGCCGTGTTGTACTCACCAATCGCCTGATCCGTATCGCCCTCGGCGTGATAACAGTATGCCAGCTCGCGATGGGCGTCGTAATAATCGGGCCGCAGCTCGAGCGCCTTCTTCAACTGTGGAATCGCTTGCTGGTATTGCTTCATCAATCGATACGTGTAGCCTACGCCGTAATAACCTTCCGGATCTTCCGGAGCGATCGTCGATGCCCGCACAAAAGCCGCGAGCGCTTTTTGACGGTCGTGTTCATCAAGCGAGTACGCGTAGCCAAGCGCAAGGCTGACGATCGCGAGGTCGGCGGACTTCTTGGCAGCAAGCTCAGCAGTGCGCACCGCTTCTTTGCGAGCGTCCTTCTGCCTGATCGCTTTGTCGGGACGCGTATTAGTAGATGGGTCCTGCGTTTCGTCAAGCAGCGACCATTCACTCAGAGCGCGCGACCGTCGCGCAAGCAGCTCAGCGTTGTCTGGCGACTTGTCGGAAGCCGTCGAGAGCAAATCGACCGCGTCTCGATAACGGCCCGCGCCCATATAAGCGTCCGCTAACCGTTGGTAAGCGGCGAGAGACGCGGGGTCTTCGCGAATCGCCTGCTCGTAAGAAGCGATGGCTTGAGGCCATAACTTCTGGGATTCGAACTTCACTCCTTTTTCGTAGCTCGCATTACTAGTCGCAGGCTTCAGCGTGACCGTGAAGTCCTGTTGATATCCGGCCATCACCGTTATCTTCTCTTCGGCCGGTTGAAAACCTTGCAGGGCAGCGCGCACGGTGTACTCGCCGGGTTTCAATTCTTTTTCGATGGGCGCGGTTCCAAGAGTCTCGCCGTTCAAACTAATAGTCGCATTCGGCGGCGAGGTCTCGAGTACGGCAGTGCCGGTGGTCGGCGGCGAAGGCGGATTCGCGGCGAGTTTAGACAAGCGAACGATGACCATTGGACCATGGACTTCGGTCGCAACCATCATTGGAGTTTGCTCGACCGCAAACTTTGCGCGGCTCTGAAAATCGGCGCTCCATTTGTGAACATTCTCTCGAAGGAAGGTCGCCAGATAACCGGCTTCCACTCGGCCGTCGGGCCTGTTGGCCACTTCGCGAATCCCTTCGAGGATGTAGTAAGTAAAAACACCGTGCTTGAGCTGCGGATCTTCGTAAGCTCGCTCGCCAACCTGGCACGCATAAAAAACGATCGCAGTTGCTGGCGTAGTCTGTGAAAGTTGACCGGCGCCCGGAGTGATTCGAAGCCCGCGGCTCATGACGTCGGTCATCGTGTTTCCCTTGATGCCGCGACCGGGGAAAGGATCTTCACGGCACGCATCGATGAAGATCGAAAACTGAGTCGCCTTCAACGCGCTGAGTTTTCGGCCGAGCTCTTCAAGATCAACAGCCGTTCGCTCGAGCGAATCCTTTGATTGAGCGTCAACATCCACCGGCAGGAAATAACTCTTAGCCGACTGACCCAGGCCGCGCGCGATGCCGTGACCGGCAAGAAACACGATTACTTCCTGGCCCGCTTGCACTCGCGGCGCGAGGTAGTTGTCGACCGCCGCGAATATATTTTGTTTTGTTGCTTTCGATTCCGCCGCGCCTTCGTCGGTGAGCAGTCTAACGTGATCTTCAGAGAAGCCCGCGGTGCTGACCAACAAGTCCTTGATTGCACGCGCATCGTCTCTCGGAAAAGTCAGGCTTTGAATCTGCCCGGGATAGTGGCTTATTCCAACGAGCAGCGCCCATTGATTGCCAGCCGCAGAATTCGCTGTCGGTGGCTTGGGCTTTACTTCAGGTTTTTGCGCGCCGCGCGCTAGTGCCATCGGCGCGGACAGACAGATTACAAGAATCAAAGTAAGAATATTTCGATGCATCACAAACCCCCATTTTGAAGACCGACATTCTCATTCAAGCTGTCGGTTGTGACTTGATCATCTCAAGTAGTTCGGCAGGACAAGAGTGAGGTTGTCGCACGCCTTTATTCGCTCATTGGTTCGCGAGTATCCCACAGCCACTGCAACCGAATCAAGAACAAGCAATCTCGAGTGAACGTGCGCTCCATCGTTACGACTTCGGTGACCAATAGCCTTTGCGTGTTCGTGTTGTCAGCCCGGCGCGATTTGCGTCAACGGATATCTTCCGCCAGCGGCCGTCTCGCTTTTGATTCGAGGGATAATAAGTGATGGTGTATTGGTTTCTCAGTTCCTCGACGATATTCGTGAACGCTTCTTCCAACTTGTCGCCTTGTGGAGAATGAACGTAACGCCCGCCGGTTTGAAGGGCAAACTCCTTCAATTCGCTTTCGCCTCGCTTCAACTCCAGGATCTCGTTTCCACTTCCGGAAGTCCTCGCCACGTCATCGATCAAGTCTACCGAATAGATAGTAACTCCCAAAGACAGGGCTCTCTTCATCACCGAGCTGAAAGTTGCTTTGTGACTCGTGGTATCACAGCCGTCGGAGATCAACAGAATCGCACGGCGCTTTTCGGAGCGCTTCTCCAATGCGTCGAGAGCTTCATTCGCGCAGTCGTATAACCTTGTATTGTCTTCCGCCTTTGCATCCCAAACATATTCCGAGATGTCGCGCAAATCGGAAAAATCCTGAAACTGTTTAATTTTGTCATTGAACCCGTAGACGGCGACTTGATCGTTCTCGCGAATGTGATCGACAAAAGAAGCCGCTGCCGCTCTGACAAGCCCGAACTTGTAGTCCATGCTGCCGCTCATATCGATGAGAATCGCCGCAGCGAACGGGGCTTCTTCGGCGAAAAAGGAATTGATCGATTGAGGGACGCCGTCTTCGAGTATGGTGAAGTCTTTTGCGCTGAGACCGTGGGCGCACAGTCCGCCGACGTCGGTCACAATCAGATTTGTCACAACCAAATCGGAATGCAACCGCACCGCGTCGTCATCGCCCCGTTGCCGCGCGGCGTTCGCGTTTTTGTCCTGAAGCCGAGCGAGGGAAGAACTCGGCGCGGTCAACAGAGCTAAGAGGAGAAGCGTTAAGGAGCCGGCGCGCGGCGAAAACAAAGACGCGTGGGCTCGGTGATTTGCTGCGTGGGACATCAGTCTGCTTTAAGAGAGCGTCTTATGAGCCGAGTAAGATTGATCACTTCGTTGGAGTTCGCGATCACAACCGCTGAAACTACGAATCGGGTTCCGGTCTTCATGTCCTTCTCGATGTTTGCCGCTGCTGTTTTCAGTTTGTCGATAGCGTCGGGAAGTGTCAGGTGGCCCACAGTGTCGTCGCTGGTCTCTTCACCCCCGCTGTGAGTAAGCACGTGCTTGGCGAGCTTCTCAATCGCGCGAAGTTTTTTTATGTCATCAGCCGAGACCTGCTTATGCTCGTCGAAGCTTTTAGCCACCTCGTCGGAAAGCCCGTTCAGCTTCTCGACGTCGTCAAGCACCTTTTTGTGCTCGTTCTCGAGCCGCTCGTTTGTCATTCTGGAGCGCATTTCGTCCGGCAACCCGTCGTCCTGTTCCTGGTCTGATGACGGCTTTTCCGGCCCCATCCGCCGAGCGTTCTGTGCAGTGACAACCGATATAAAGAGGAAGACTATAGCGAGAATCAGCAGCAGTTTCTTGTGCATGGCTTCAATTCCGGCCCGATTTCAAACCAATAAGTTTTTAACACAATCCAAATCGCAACTCAATCAAACAAGACTAACGAGGTCGAGTGTATCGCTTCGGTAAACTTGAGAAAGGGCAGTCGATGTAGTACACTCAGGTTTGAAAAAAAATGGAGGGAAGCCTGTGAGCCCTGAATTGAGTCAGCTCATTGAGCTCCAGGAACTCGATCTCGAGATACAGCGCATATCTGATCGGCTTTCGAAAATACCGGAAGAACGCGATCGAACGGAAAACGAATTTAAACAACACGCCGCTGAGTTCCTGGATCTGAAGAGCAAGCACGAACGAACCCTCGAAGACCGCAAACAGCTAGAAGCCGAACTGGCAACCACTCAACAAAACCAAGAAAAGTTCGAACGAGACAAGACTCGAGTGCAAAACGAGAAGGAGTATACCGCCGTCTTGCGCGAGATCGACACTGCTCGCAGACACGTCGGCGCATTGGAGACCGATATTCTCAAGCGAATGGAAGAACTCGAGAAACTCGAGGCTGAGCTTACTACTCGCACGCCGGACGTCGAGCGCATGCGCTCGGAGATCGACGTTACCCTGAGCGCTTTGGACAAGGAGCGTGAGGAAGCAAGCCGACAGTTGGCGAAGTTCGGCGAACGAAGAAAGAATCTTGCTGTTCAATTGCCCCGGCGACTCTTCTCAGTCTACGATCGAATGTCGCGGCTGGGTCGGGGACAGGCGTTGGCTGAAATCAGCAGATCGGGCATTTGCGTTGCTTGTCGAGTTCGCGTTCGGCCAAAAGTCTTCAGCGACGTTCGAAAGGGTGATCAGCTCGTCACATGCGAGAATTGCGGTCGTATCCTTTATTATCGTAACGAAACCTCTACTCAGTCAGCCGAAGCTGCGACACCCGACTAAAGCGGTTGATTCGCCGGCTCTCATTGGCGTGCATGTCGAAGGGCGTTGACGTCACCGGCCCGCGTTCGTGAAACTTCGAACGTCATTAATAATGTTTTCATTTGTGCCCACGTCTCAATAGATGACCAGCGGAAAAGCACCCGACAGATTACAGATTGAGGGCATCGCCGAGGCGTGGCTGAAGCCGGAAAGCGGAAGCGATTCCGACTCGCTGAACTATCGGCCGGCGTTGCTCATCGAATGCACGGTGAAGTACCGCAGCTTGCGTGCGGGACTCAACCATTCGGAAGAGCGCAACTATTCGGCCTGGCTTCCTGAGGGCGATCTTGCGATAGACTGGGATTCTCCGGCGGCCGACCTGGAAGATCTGAGCCGGCTCGCTCCTCACGCTGATCCGAGCATTAGTTATCGAACTGCGGCTTACATTACAAATCGCACTGGTGTTGATGACTGTGTCGCCGAGCTGATTGAGAAGCTCGTAAGAACAGATCGGCTTTCGGTGTTCTTCAACCCGGTCTTCGGGTTATTCTCGGCGCCGGGCGATGCACTTGAAGATTTTCTTGGTCGAGTCGCCGATGCCGCGCTGGGACGTATCGAACCCGAGCTGAAGAGATTGCGCAGCCGTTTCGAGTTACAACTGGAACAACTCCGTGAAGCTCAGGCGGCCAAAGGATCGTTTGCAGAGCAATTGAATCTCGAGAGTTTTATTTCCAACAAGCTCCACTTTTTCGAAAGCGAAAACAGGCTTGCCGGCATGTTCTCAACTCTCGCCGGCGCAGTATTCGGTTCTGCGGAGCCTCGCTCGCAGGAGGAAACATACCGGGCGGACGAAGCCGAGCTGCGTGAGGATCTCGAGCGAGTTGAGCGCGAGGCAAGCGACGCTTTGCGGGCACTCTACGACGAATATCTTGCGCTCGCAAACGAGTACGACAAGTTTGAAATCGGACTTCAGCCCGACAACGTACAGGTAATTCGCCGTCTGCTCCTTTGGGTGCCGGTCGCTGCCGAAGCCAAGGCGTAGAGCGGCGAACAAATCGGACGCGCAGGAGACGTAAAATCAAGGCGCCATCTGATTTTGACTTTTAACTGATCGCCATGCCGCAAGAACTTCCCGCCCGACTCGGGATCATCACCAAGCCTAACGAGCCGCGAGCTGCCGAGCTTGCAGCCCGGATAGCTGAGTGGGCTGCGGAGCACGAAATCAATCTCTTCGTCAACAATCGAGTTCGCGATTTGCCTCCGGGAACGTTCTCTGCTTCAGCGAGGGAAATCGCAGACAATTGCGACCTGCTCATCGTGCTTGGTGGAGATGGAACGATGATCGCGACGGCGCGTTTGGTAGCCGGACGCGGCACGCCGGTACTCGGCATCAATCTCGGCACGCTTGGCTACTTGACCGAGTTCGCGATGGATGAAGCAATGCCGGCTCTCGAGTACGTTGTTCGCGGCCAATATGAAATCGAAAAGCGGACCATGCTCGACTGGCAAGTTCTTCGCGACGGCGATCAGGTCGGCGCCGGCACCGCTCTGAATGACATCGTCCTCAATAAGTCGGCGCTTGCGCGAATAATTGATATCGACTGCTGGGTGGGAACGCATTACGTCACAGGTTACCGCGCGGACGGTTTGATCATCGCGACTCCGACTGGCTCGACTGCTTACAATTTGTCTGCCGGCGGCCCGATCATCGCGCCGGCCACTGAAGCTCTATCGATTTGTCCAATCTGTCCGCACACACTCACTAATCGACCTTTGGTTCTTCCATTCGGCGTAGAGATTGCGCTTCAACTGAATACTCACGAGCAGGAAGTGATGTTAACTTCGGATGGGCAAATCGGTCTTCCGCTGATGCAAGGCGACAGGGTCGAGGTACGCAAGAGTGAGAAAACCTTCAACACGGTTTGCGCGCACGATCGCGACTACTTTGAAATTCTCCGAAACAAATTGAGATGGAGTGGAAGGTAAGCGGGCCTTGCGAGTGGAACTTAACTCCGGCTGAATCTATGCTACTCTTTGATCGGAGCCGCAGATGCTTCTACCGATTTCGGATGACAAGCAGGGCCGCAACACGACTCCTTTCGTGATGTACATAATCGTGGCTATCAACGTCGCGGTTTTCCTGTTGCAGCTCTCCGACGATCGATTCACGCTCGCCTATTCGGCGGTTCCTTACAAGATCACGCACAACGTAACGGTGGTGCCGCCGGGTCACGGAGCGCTTCCGCCGGGCATCGAAGCGAATCCGCGAGCAGCGAGCCTGGTGGCGACGCGCGGCGTCCCGCAGGAACCGGGACCGAGCTTTATCTGGCTGACCTTACTCACATCGATGTTCATGCACGGTGGGCTGTTGCACATCGCGGGGAACATGCTTTACCTCTGGATCTTCGGCGATAATATTGAGGACAACTTCGGTCATGGAAGGTTTCTGATCTTTTATCTCATATGCGGATTCGCCGCGTCGTTCGCTCAGATCGTAGTAGATCCGGATTCACCAATTCCTTCGCTGGGTGCATCGGGCGCAATCGCGGGTGTGCTCGGCGCGTACCTCATCATGTTCCCCCGTAATCGCGTGCGAACGTTGCTCCCGCTGGGATTCTTGTGGACGACAATCGAGCTCCCCGCGATTGTTGTTCTGGGTTTCTGGATCGTGCTTCAGATCTTCAGTCAATACACGGCGATGGCGTCGGCAAAGCATGCGAGCGGCGGCGTAGCTTACATGGCTCACATAGGCGGATTCGCGACCGGCCTGGTATTGTGCTTTCTGTTTAGGCGCCGCACTAACAATTATCACACAAGCTATGGGAGTTAACATGACGACGGAAGTATTGGAACATTCAGGTTTGATGATTGAAGAAACTCCCGTCGACGCGATGGATCTGCCGGCGCTCGACACGTTTGAATACAAATATGCAGGTAAGGAAATAAACATATCGTTCACGTGTCCCGAGTTTACTGCCATCTGCCCGTTCTCGGACTTTCCTGACTTCGCAACGATAAAGATCGACTACATACCAAACGAGCTTTGCGTCGAGCTGAAGTCGCTCAAGCTCTACATCAACGGGTTTCGCTCAGTGAAGATCTTTCACGAACACGTAGTCAATCGGATCCTCGAAGATCTGGTCAAAGCTTGCGATCCAATGGCGATGGATATAGAAGGCGACTTCAATATTCGAGGAAACATCAAGACCGTTATCCGCGCTTCATACCGGAAGAAATAGTTCCGAGTTCCGGGTTCCGAGTTCAGGGTTCCGAGTTCCGAGTTCCGGGTTCGACTGCAGAGAAACTGTCATCAAAGATTGAACCCTGAACCCGAAACTCTGAACCCGAAACCCGGAACGTCGAGCCCGGAACCCGGAACCTTGACGACCCTATGGAAATGGAGAAGTCATTTTATGTGGTCACCTTCAAACCGTCGTACCTGAAGCTCGTGCGTGAAAAATCTGCTCAACGGGACTCGACTTTCGATGAAGCCGACGACGCCGCGCAACGAATGATAGTGGCGCTAACTCAAGGCGGCTTCGGACAGGATGTAGTCGATGACGAACGTCAGGTTAAAGAGCGCTTTCTCGAATACCTTTTTTCCTCGAGCGACCTCGACCTCCCAAGAAGCGCTGAGGTCTTCGACGAATACTTTGAGCTCGAGCCTGCGACTGAGTTCGTTGATCTCGATGAAGAACTGTAATCACAACTCTTCCATCCGAGCCTGGTCACTCAACTAAAACTTCAAACTTTGCGAAGCCACGTTCCGTCTCATGAACAGTGGCGCGGATGTCCATTGCTTTCGCGTTCTCCCGAACGCTCTCCCTGAATCAAGAACGAGTAGTGCAGTTAGAAAAGGTGTGGAGGGAGAGAAATGAAAAGCCATTGTATCAATCAGGTTAAGCGTCTCAGAGTTTGGGCGATATTCGCGCTGTTCATTCTACCGGTGGCGCTGCCTGTCTCAGCCACAAAAACAATCGAAGCTCAAAAAGGACCGCCGAACTTTCTGATCATTATGACGGACGATCAGAGTCACGATACGATGACCGACCAGTTCATGCCCTTCACGAAATCTATGATCGCCGATCAAGGGATCACCTTGACGCGCGGTTACATGTCGACCGCGCTCTGCTGCCCGAGCAGATCCAGCTTTCTCACCGGCAAGTACGCGCGCCATGACGGCGTAATGACGAACAGCGATAAGCTGAACGAGACGACAGTTGCAGACCGGCTGCAGCAAGCCGGCTACCACACGGGACTGATCGGCAAGTATCTGAATTCGTGGCCGGGAGACGCTCGTCCGGAATACAACTACTGGGCTTGTTGGGTTAATGGCTACACCGACCCGAAAATGAACATCGCGGGGACGTTTCAAAATGTTTCCGGTTATCTGACATACATTCTTCGCGACTACGCGATGGACTTCTTCAACAAGTTGCCGAGCGACAAACCGTTCTTCCTGTTGTTCACTCCGCACGCGCCTCACGCTCCTGCGACGCCCGCGCCTGGCGATGAGAATCTGTACTCTGATCTGCCAAAGTGGAGGCCACCAAGCTTCAATCCAGCGAGCCAGCCGGACAAGCCAATGTGGCTTCAGGACACGCCTCAGTTAACGCAGACGCAGATCACGCGTGAAGTGGACGACTTCCGACTCGACCAGTTGCGATGTCTTCACTCGGTCGATATCGCGGTGCGAGACGTGCTGAACAAGCTCCAGGAGATGGGTAAGCTCGATAACACGTTTATTGTTTTCTATTCCGACAACGGCTACTTCTGGGGCGAGCACAGACTTTTGCATAAGAACCGGGTTTATGAAGAAGCGAGTCACGGGCCTTTCGCGCTTCGTTATCCGCCGCTTGTTCCCATGCCGCGCACTGACGATCGTTTGATTCAAGTGGCCGACCTGGCTCCGACGATGTACGAGCTGGCGGGCATTCCCATCCCGAGCGACGTTGACGGAAGATCACTTGTTCCGCTCATGCAAGACAGCACTGATTGGCGCGACGCGCTGTTGCTCGAGGGCTGGCCCGGCAACAATGAGAAAGAACACTATCAGGCGATTCGCACTGAGCGTTTCGTGTACGTTGAAACGGACAACGACCTTTCCGAGCTCTACGACACCAACTCCGATCCTTATCAGTTAAACAATCTGATAGACGACCCGGCTTACAAGAAGACCGCCAAGAAGCTGAGCAAGCGTCTTCACAAGGAGCGGCTCTAAGGTGTTAAAGACTTTCGCGTGCATTACTGGAGTCGTGGTTGCGGGAGTGCTGCTTGCGTTTCAGGCGCGAACCCACTTTAATCGGCCAGACGTGTCATCGGCTTTCGCATCGATCGATGCTGCGTCGAACGGCGACAAACCTGTCGGTTGTCATCCAGTCGTCGAACCGGTTGCCGCGACGGCTTCTGCAGAGTCGACGGGTCTGCCGGCAACCAGCGAAGCAACCGCGATGTCCGCTCCCATGCCTGAAGGCGGTATGCAGTTGATCAATGGCGGCCGATTCTCAATGGGTACTGATGACGGGCTGCCGGTCGAAGCGCCCGTTCATCAAGTCACAGTGAAAAGTTTTTGGATCGACCGTCACCCGGTGACAGTTGCCGAGTTCGCCGAGTTCGTCTCGGCAACTGGGTATAAGACAGAATCTGAAAGCCTCGGATGGTCCGGAGTCTTCGATGTTCGAGCCAGCTCCTGGAAGAGAGCGCATGGAGCGGATTGGCGACATCCCGACGGGCCGGCTTCGTCGGCATCTCCGCGCGAACCGGTGACACAAGTATCGTGGAATGATGCGACTGCGTTCGCAACCTGGGCAAAGAAGCGATTGCCGACTGAAGCGGAATTCGAGTATGCAGCTCGGGGCGCGCTTGCCGGTAAGAAGTATTCGTGGGGTGATGAACTAACTTTCGGAGGCAAGTACCAGGCGAACTGGTGGCAGGGCCGGTTCCCTGTTAACAACACCGGCGCGGACGGTTTCATCGGGCGAGCGCCGGTCGGCTCGTTTCCGGCGAACGGGTATGGCTTGTACGATATGACCGGCAATGTATGGGAATGGTGCGCGGATTGGTTTGGCGAGGACTACTATCGCGCGAGCCCCAAGCTCAATCCGCGAGGTCCCGGCTCCGGTGCGGATCGAGTCATTCGCGGAGGCTCGTGGCTCTGCAGTGACAATTACTGCACCGGCTATCGGGTCGCCGCGCGTAACCACACGGCTCCCGACACGGGGTTAAACAATCTCGGCTTTCGTTGTGTCAGGGACGAGTAGGTGCTTACTTTTTCTTGAAGATGAAAATGTATTCGTGCTTGAAAATGTAGAACCCGCCAACAAGCGCGCGGTAGCGCCATAACTGTTTCTGATCTCGCTTCGCGCGAGTCTCTTCGAAATTCTTGACGACGATGCTCTTAAGAGAATAGCTGCGCTTGAGAACTTCGCTCATGCAGTAGAAACCCAGCGGTATCCACTCGCCCTTCGAGTACTTGTCTCCGATCACCAGCGCGAAATACCTTCCGCGTTCAAGCAGCGGAGTGAGGTTGTCTACCGTTTCACCAAACATCTTTACGAACTGCTCGGTGCTCGGCGCATTCGATAAGTCCTTCTCGTCTTCGGAAAAGCTGATGATGTCGTGATACGGCGGATGCATTATTAGAAGCTGAACTTGCTTCTTCGGAATCTTGCGCAGGATCCGTTTCGAATCAATAGACCTTGCATCGCCAGTGATGATCTCAGTTCTTATCGAGTGCGGGTTCTTTTCCTTCCAAACAAGCTTCTTAGCTTCGTCCGCAACTTCTGCATTCAGCTCGATGCCGATACCGTTGCGCCCCAGCCTTCGGCATTCGATCAATGTCGTTCCGCTTCCGAGAAATGGATCGAGTACCCAATCACCCTTCTTTGTGTAGCGAAGCATTAGTTGATACGGAATCTGAGGAATGAAATTGCCCCAGTACCACGCAAGATGCGCGCCCGCCGAATCGCGCTTTGGGAGCAGCCACAAACTGTCTGTGATGATTTCGGTGTGCTCTTGCCACCGATTCAGGTTTATATTGTTCAGCTCGGAAGTCCTGACGTGCTTGATGCCGCGCTCGAGTCGCTTCACGTAATACAGCGCGCGTTCGATTGTGCGAGCGTTCAGAATTTGATCTAGTTCAGAAGCGAGCACATCTCGGCGAAGAGCGATGAACTCGCCGTTTGAATCGGCATCGTGCGAGAGATTCGATTCCCGCGATGTGATCAGTCGCTTCAGCTCGCCCGTCTTCTTTCGAAGCTTGGCGATCTCATCCTGTGAGTCCAGTTCGACGAGCAGCGCAATGAGTTCATTCTTGTGCAAGTGGATCGAACCGTAGCTGGTCGGCGCTGCTTCGATGTCTTCGATCAGGTCTTGCTTCATTTTAGTTTTTGTTTGTTTGCGTCCTTCGCGCCTATGCGCGGAACAAATATTGTGAGTAACCGTTTCGCGTAAAGTCGCCAACTCCGGCAAAGGACGCTAAAGGGCGAGCGCTTCTGTTACTGCCGCGACGATCATATCGGAGAGAGCTTCATACATCGCCTCGCCCTCTTCTCGCGAAGCGGCTCGAGGATCGCCAAAGTACGCCTCGGTTCCACCGGCTTCCGTGAAATTGCGCGAGCCTTCTTTTATCTTCTGCGCGATCGAGATCGGAACTCGCTCGAGCGCCTGACGAATCTCCTCGCGCACAAGCTCGGGCCGCGCAGCCATCACAAGCGAAGTCTCATAAGAGCCGGCGTGGCAATCCCCTCTCCGAAATTCTTCCGTGAGCGTCTCGGCCCAACGACGACGACGCTTGTCGGGGAACGCGACGGCGCGACCGGTTTCTTCTTTCACTTTGTCAATCGCCTGGTTGATAGACGAGACGTGCTCAGGTTCAAGGTGCGAGTTTGCGATCACGACGAGCCGCGCACCTTGCGCGTAAAGCGACTGGCACACATCGCGAATCAACGCTGCTGCAGTTTCTTTGCGGATGGAAATTGTTCCTGCAAAGTCCGAGCTGAAATCGGTGACGCTATAAGAGATGGCTGGAAGCACGAGCGCCTCAATTCCTTGCGCGCCAAGCTTCTCCGCCGCGCGCGTTGACATTTCTTTTGAGATGATCACGTCAGTCGAGAGCGGCAAGTGTGGGCCATGGGCCTCGGTTGAACCGATGGGCAGAATCGCGACTACGCCGCGCACCATTGCTTCGCGCGCTTCTTTCCAGGTCAAGTTTTGCAATGCAGTCATGTGTGCACGCGGCTCAATCCCATCCCATTCGATCGCGCAACGAAGTTATGTGTGCGACGTGATGTCTTCCATGCCAGGCGTAGAGACAAGCATTCTGCGCCAGGGTTACAAGTCCGAGTTCCGGATGCCGAAACGTGCGATTGAAATCAGCAGGCTCGAGTGATTTCAGCAAAGTCACCCATCGCTTGTGAAGCGATTCAAGCAGAGCAAGCGATACTTCGATGGGCGTGGCTTGCGAATCTTTGAGCTCGGCCCATCGGTCTTCGTGATAGCCCTTGATCGTTGGCTCATCTTCGGTCAATGCGAGCTTGAACCGGCAGTAGCTGTTTAAGTGACTGTCAGGCACGTGATGCACGACTTGTCGAACGGTCCATCCACCCGGTCGATAAGGCGTGTCGAGCTGTTCCTGAGTCAAGCCTTCAACGGCGGCACGAAGCCTCGTCGGCGCCTTCGCGATTTCGGCAACTGCGCGCTGAATCTGTTCGTGTGTCGGTGTGCTGTCAATCGTGAACGGTCCGATCGGGTATCGGAGATCCATTTACTCGTCTCCTCGATTGAATTCGATCACGTGAAGCGCTCGTGTTAGTTATGTCGGGCGAGGTGAGTCGTCTATGCGAAAACCTCGGCGACGCCGCAACTGAATCCGGGGATGAGGTCTCCGCCTTCCAAGGTGTCGTTCTCAGTCAGAATGGTTATATCGGTCAACGATCTGTAGACAGTGATAGTTCGTCGTCGAGGATCTACGACCCAAACCGCTCGCGCTCCCGCTTGCAAGTATTCCTCTACTTTTTCTTCAACCTCGGTGTATGAGTCACCCGGGCTTATGACTTCGACAGCGAGATCGGGAGCGCCCGGCCAAAACCCTTCGAACTCACCAACGTCTTCGACGCGTGTCTTGATGACGAACGCCACGTCCGGTGCGCGAACTGTATCCGGATCGGAAGCGAGCCTGAAGCCAGTCTCTGCTGCGAATACAATCCCGAGGTCGTTCGCTTCGACGTGTTGCGCCAGCCGCCATCCTAACCTCATAGTGCGCTTGCCGTGTATGTTTCCAGCGGGAGGCATTCTTAATAGTTCTCCCTTTACCAGCTCGTATCGATGTCCGTCGTGCGGCTGTCTCAAAAGGTCGTCAGCGGTTAATAGCTCTGTCGCACTGCTCATATCCGAGGCTCCGTTATATCCATGATCGGTTCTTTGATAACACACCTAATCTGCTTATTCCAGCACTTCAGGCTCGCTCTCATCGCTAACAATGCGCCGTGCAACACGGCCTCACCGCCTTTAGGCTACTCGTCGGTGTCGATCCAATTAAGGCCGAGGGCTTCGCAGACGGTTCTGAAGCGAGCCTTATTCGGCGGAGTCACATCGTGGACAACGGTTTTGCCTGTACGAACAATGAACCCGGGAGAAATGAGGAAATCGAACCCCAGGCTGTGTCGAGCGAGGTGTTCAACAGACTTAGCATAAAAGAAGAGCATATCCTCTAATCTCAAACGTGTCGGCAACCCTTTGAATTCGTTCCGCGTTGCGATATCCCTTCTTAATGTCTGACCATCCTCTACAAACACTATGTATCCAACATGGCCAAGACAGACGGTTAGAGACGAGGAAGCGATTAGATGCGCGAACATAAACTTCTGCGGACGATCGAACTCAAATCTGAAGACGGAACCGAATGGATCGGGGTCAGTGACAAAGTCTCCGGAAACACAATGCAAGAAGTGGCGCGAGCGTTCCAACGGGTCGTTACGGCTGATCACATCACCTATCTTGTAATGGGGATTCCTCCTATCCCAGGAAAGGATCTGGTCTTTGTGCTCGAGTGCATAGTGAATCTTATTTGCCCACTTCCAGATGTCAGATTCAGTAGCGGAATTATTACTGACTCGATCCTCTAATGTTCCGTATACTTCGTTGTTGCATTTTGCGCACGCAGGCACGGTAACCTGTCTGTACGGTATCGAGGTTCCATTCGGTAACCGTATACGCTGATTCCACAGATTGAAACGGTTCTGAAGCCACTTAGGTATTACGTGCTCGACAGTTGATGCCTCACGGCCGCAGATGAAGCACCTTTCGCGATTGTAGTTTGAAGTCTCATCGAAAAACATCTACATCTCGAAACGGAGAACTTGTGGTAACTAGCCCTTCAGCTGTTTTCTGTCAATCTTCCCTCGGTCATTCTTAGGAAGCTCGTCCGCAAATTCAACCCAGCGCGGATATTTGTAACCCGCGAGGCGACGCTTCACATATTCTTTCAACTCAATCTCAAGGCCGGCGCTCGCTTCGTACCCTGCAGCCAACACGACAAACGCTTTCGGCTTGACCAGCTTCTGTTCATCGGGCACTCCGATCACTGCACACTCTCGAACCGCTTCGTGTTCAAGCAAACAGTTCTCGATCTCTGTGGGCGAAACGAAGATGCCGCCGACTTTCAACATTTCATCCGTTCGTCCGCAGTACCAATAGTAGCCTCGGTCGTCCAATCGAAACTGGTCGCCCGTCGTGCACCAGTCACCCGCAAAAGTCTCCTTGGATTTCTCGTGCGCTTTCCAATAACACAACGCTGCCGAGTCGCCTTTTATTCGAAGCGTTCCCATTTCGCCAGTCGCGGCTTCCTCGCCTTCAGCGTCCACGATTTGAGCTTCGTAACCTGGAACCAACTTTCCAAGACTGCCGGGAACAACGTCGCCAGGATAGTTTGTGATGTAAATGTGAAACATCTCGGCTGAACCGATGCCGTCGAGTATCTCAACCCCGAACTTGTCCATCCAACGGTTGTAAAGCTCCGGCGGCAGCGCTTCGCCGGCTGATACGCAGAAGCGAAGCGATGACAGGTCATAAATCGAGCTTGCGCCTTCGACTTGAAGCATCGAGTTGATCATCGTCGGCACGGTGGTGAGAATCGTCGGCTGGTGTTTCTGAATCATCTCGAACATAGTCTCGGCGGTTGAGCGCTCGGGGAACAACGCTGTCGCTCCGCCTACGGCAAACGGGAACAACAAGTTCGTGCCTGTCGCGTAGCCGAAGAAAAGCTTCGGCACCGAGAGCGTGATGTCGTCTTTGGTAATCCCCAACACCTGCTTCGCATAGCACTAGGTGTTGTAGGGCAAGTCGTGATGAAGGTGAACCGCGGCTTTTGGGTGTCCGGTCGAACCCGACGTGAACAACCATATCGCGATGTCGTCGCGACTGGTAGGCGCCGTCTCGAGCGAGTCGGATGCTTCCATTGTCAATCGAGCAAACGACTTTATGGTCGAGCGGCCTTCCAACCCTTCGAGACTGCCTGACACTTTAGTGCCGACGACTATCATATGCTTCAAGTAAGGCGACGTGGAAGCTGCGGGTGTGAACCTTTCCATCACGTCGGCGTGAACTACCGCGACTTTCGCGCGAGTGTAGTCGAGATAATATTCGTAATCCGCTGAAGGCAGGATTGTGTTGACCATCGTGATGACGGCTCCGATCTTCGCGATACCGAACCACGTTGCGACGAATTCGATAGAGTCGGGCAACACGATAAGCACGCGATTTTCCATCTCGACGCCGAGGTGCAATAGCGCGTTGCCCACCTCATTCGCCATTTGCTGAACTTCTCGGTAGCTGTACTGCTTATGGCCGCAATAGACCGCGATCTTATCGCCAAAGCCTTCCTCGATTCGATCGTCGAGGAAATAGGTCGCCAAGTTGAATTGTTCAGGAAAAGAGATCACATCGCTCGGTCCGCGCTTACATTGAGTGCGCAGAGTATAACATAAGCGTCAGACGCTGCAGAGTGGCGAGCCTGGCCAGTGATCCATGATGGCGGGTTCGGAATCATTGGCCAGGCAGCGGATCACGCTCTCCTCGAGGGCCGCTTAGGTGAGACTGACGGATTCAAGCGATCGGGCGGGTATCATTTCAGGTTCTTGACGACGCATATGAACGAGTTACCGGCGCGCTGTTTGATGAAGCCTCGAGAGTCCAGACGGACGGTCGACCTGCGGACTGAATCCTGTTCGTTGCCTCCGATGCAGGTCGCAATGGCGCCCTGCGCGTCCTGTCCTATCTCGACGACGATCACCGAGTGTGATTCGTAATTCTCATTATTCTTGGCGAACTCGAAGTCAAATCTGTGGCGCCCGCGATTGTTCTGGATGATGTCGCCTACGTCGGGCGGTCGCGCGGCGATGTCGAAGCCCTGAAAGACGCCGGTGCCGTTCAGAGCGTTTTGGATTGCTTTGTGAACGAACACCGAGTGCGCTTTCGAGAACTTGAATTCCGAGGCGGTAGCCCCTGCTTCTTTAACGCACCAGGAAATGAAGACCGCCGACCACGGCTCGTCGGTGCAACTGACGAACGTGGCCCCGATGCCCTTTGTCCAGCTCTCGATCTGTTTGCAAAGCGCCGGGTCGGCCTCGTTTGTGCCGCTGAACTTTGTATGCTGATCTCGCGCAATTGAAGCCAGTTTCTCTGCGAAAGGCGTAGTCATAGCCTTCTCCTTGGTACTGACTTGATTAGCAGTCAGTCGTATCAGTAATCGGACTGTTCCTGACTTCCGACCTGATCTGAGGCAGAACGGCACTCCGGTCTATCTGAAGCCGGCGACGTCCTGTTCAGCACCTTGAACGAAGACAACGGAGTGAAATACCAGTTCGGTAGTATTCTCCGGTTTTACGTCGTCGGTGGACTGTCCATCCCCGACTAATCTGAGAAGCAGCTCCGGCACATCGACGCCGAGCTGGGCTTTCACAAAAATACCAACGTTATCCTTCACTGTCGGTTTGTCGCTTTTTGATAGCCCGACGAGTTTGGCTCTCTCGACGTTCTCTTTGGTGTTGATCGAGTTTTCGAGGTCCTCTAAGCTCAGGTTCCCGGATATCGAGACTTTTGTTTCGCTTTGCATTATGTGTTCTCCTTTCGATTACTTTCCCAACTACTTGATCCCCAGCGCCGTCTTCAGCTTCTTCACCTGATCATTGTCGATCTTTGTTATCTTCTGATCTCCTTCGCCCTCTTCTTTGTAGATGGCCCTGATCTGGTCGTCCAACAGACTCCAAACCTCTTTATCTGTCGCGCCAGGCTTAATTGCGATTCCCAGGTCTTTCAGCACCTTTTTAGCCGTGGCCACATCGTTCTGCCGGAACAAATCGTTGAACTTCGAACGAATGAGCCTTGTGTTATCTCGATCTAATCTTGTGGCAGTCGCGAAGCCGCCGGAGATTCTTAATCGATCCAGACTCTCGGTTTCCTTCTTGGCCTTGTCTGCATCCTGGGCCGCGTCGGCAGCCAAGGCTTGAATGCCGGCCTGCAATGTTCCGGCGTAGAAGAACTGGGTCAAGTCCACCCAGGCCTCCTCAAATGGATACTCAAGCGCGGTCATCTCCGACATTTTTTCAGTGATCAGGTTCTTGACCCGGTCGCGGCTTGCTTGCATTTTCGACATGATGATCTCGACCGTTTTCTCGCGGAAGAAGTTCTTATCGACCGAGAGCCGCGTACCCTTGATACCCGAAAGGACGGCGTCGAGAACGGTTTTCACGCGTTCGCCGTTGGATACCGTGCCTGCGAACGTAAGTCCCTGCTCCAGGAAGTCCCAGGCCACGTCCGTTCTTGCGCGACCTATGAATAGCGCCGATTCATACGCGCGATAGTTCATCTCGATGTCGACCCGAATCCGATTGACTATGTAGTTCCTGGTCGTCTTGGCCAAGTCGAGGTCATTGTCGACAACGGCCTTTTGGTACTTGCCATAATCGGCGGTGAATTCCGACAAGTCGTAGAAGACGTGCTGTGATGTGCGATTCAAGGCTCTGGGTATGTCGGGCCTGTGCACCCTGCCTTTACATCCAATCAGAAAAACTGCCGTGAACATGCAAACTGCATAAAGGACTCGTTTGGTTATCATAACTGTGCGTCGCTCCTTTAGTCTGTATTGGCTGGTCAAACCTCTCGAATGAGCGATTGTGCCAGGTCACGAATTCACGATCTTGAGAACAGCGGCTACCGAACGTAGCAGCGCCCCCTTTCTGAGCGGATCCTCCGCGCTGTCGAGACTCTCGATTACGCCTTTCAATTCGCCACCAGGTGAAGAGGAGCCAATGCCGCTCTGACATTCTTGCTTGACCTTCTCTTCGAGTGCCTCTCTGGCCTGTTGCGCCTGCTCTTTAGCGTGCTGCGCGGCGTCCGCCTTCTGAGTCTGCCGGCTGATCTCGCCTTTCAGCGCACTCTCAGCTGCTGCGAGAGCAACCTGCCAAAGTAATAAAACATGATGACCAAGATGATTGGCTCCAGCCTGTTGACCAGCCTCCCGTCGGCCACCGGCTTGACCCAGCCCAGAAAGATCGCGCCGTAAAGAACAGCGAACGCCAGCGTCAGCGCGACAGTCGCCAAGCCCCTAAGAGAACTGGCAATGCTGCGCAAGTGGGCCAGATTCTCATTGAATCTAACCGGGCATAGATTCATTCCCTCGTGCGACCCCCAGTTTTGAGAAAGACATTGCCAAATCAATACTGCGCGTTATATAAATTCCCTGGCCGTGCCCCGAAAGATCAGCCTGGATAGACGGCTGGCTGAGTCCAGCGTAATGTGAGTTCGTCGCCGTCATTACTTAACGCACTAAATCGGTTCATAAACTATCTTCTGGCTTGAAAGGGAAACTTCACCCGGCGCTTAGAGTGGAGCAGGTTCTCTTGCGAGAGGTTTCAGCGTCGATGGTCTAACGTGGGAGAATGGAGACTATGCCCCCTTCCTCAGAAGTCACCGGGCTGCTTATCGAATGGCGCAATGGCGATGAGGCAGCATTAGAACGACTGATCCCTCTGGTTGAAAAAGAGCTTCATCGAATCGCCCATCGCTACATGAACCAGGAATACCCCGGCCAGACACTGCAGACTACCGCTTTACTAAACGAAGCGTTTCTCCATCTTATGGATCAGAAGCGAGTACAGTGGCAAAATCGGGCACATTTTTTTGCTATTGCGGCGACGATCATGCGACGCATTCTGCGCAATCGCGCACGCGACAAGAACCGCATCAAACGAGGCGGCGGGGCTATCTACGTGTCGCTTTCGAAAGCTGATCCAATATCACCGGAGATCTCCATAGACGTCCTAGCGCTTGATGAGGCCCTCAATAAGCTCGCACTGATTGACGAGCGAAAGAGCAGGGTTGTTGAATTGCGATATTTCGGCGGGCTCAGTGTTAAGGAAACGGCGGAGGTACTCGGTGTCGCAGAAATCACCGTGATGCGCGATTGGGATTTCGCAAGGGCGTTCTTATTACACGAAATCAACAATGAAGCCTGAAGATTGTCAGCGCGCTGAACAATTGTTCCATGCCGCTATGAGCCTGAGCAACGAGGAAAGGGTCGTGTACCTTGCTCAGGCCTGTCCGGACGCCTCGTTGCGCGCGGAAGTTGAGTCGTTACTGGCGGCCTTCGAGAAACAAAAGGAATTCCTCGAACAACCTGCTTTTAGTCTCGGCCTGAAGGAGATGGCCCGGGAGTCCAACGAAGAAACACTTGTCGGGCGACTCATTGGGACCTACGAGATTTTGATACTGCTAGGTAGGGGTGGAATGGGAGATGTCTACCTTGCTGAGGACCGCAAACTTGACAGAAAAGTTGCTCTGAAATTTCTCTCGAACAAGTTAACTGACGACGCCTGGGCCAAAAGGCAGTTCATAAAAGAGGCCCAGGCAGTAGCCAGGCTGGACCATCCGAACATCTGCGCCGTTCATGGCTTCGAAGAGCACGACCGTTACAACTTCATAGTGATGCAGTATATTGAAGGCGAAACACTCGCCTCCCTTATACGCAAAGGTCCTCTTGATGCCGGGCAAATTCCCGGTCTGGCAATCCAGATCGTACGGGCGGTTCTCGAGGCCCACTCTCACGGCATCGTTCACCGGGACATCAAGCCGCAAAATATCATGGTCACAGCGAATGGGCTGGTGAAGGTTTTGGATTTTGGACTTGCCAAGTTAGTTCAGCAACAACAGAGCGCGGCCGGCGTGAGCGAAATTGAGAGCCAAAGCTCACAGTTGGGATTAGTACTTGGAACGGTGGCTTATATGTCGCCGGAACAGTTGCGGACGGAGAGACTCGACTTTCGAAGCGACATCTTCAGTTTTGGGATAGTGCTTTACGAAATGATCAGCGGAAGAAACCCATATGCGCGACCAACCAATGCTGAAATCATTTCGGCGATTTTGACTAGCGATCCGCCGCCACTTACAAGCCTTGCGACAGAGGTCCCGCTCAGTCAGGTCCGAATCGTGCAAAAGTGCCTGAAAAAAAATCGAGAACTAAGATATCAATCAGCGAGTGAGCTACTCCTGGACCTTACCAACTGCCACACAGAGGATGCAGATCCAACGAAGAAGGCTCACCATGCAACACTGATTCGCTCGATCTCGGTCCTCCCGTTCCGGAATCTGGGGATACAGACCGAGGACAACTACCTGGGCGTAGGAATGGCCGATGCTTTGATAGCAAAGCTGAGTAATGTCAGGCAGATTATCACGCGGCCTACGAGCGCAGTCCTAAAGTATGCGGATCAGGGTGAGGACCCGCTCGCGATTGGTCGCGCGTTGAATACTGATGCCGTGTTAGACGGCAGCCTCCAGAAATATGAAAATAGGATACGAGTGACCGTGCAATTCCTGAGCGTTGCGGATGGAGCGCCTCTTTGGGCGAGTCAGTTTGACGAACAGTTCACCAATGTCTTTTCACTTCAGGATTCTATTTCGGAGAAGGTGATCCAGATACTCACTCTGAAGCTGACAGGGGAACAAACGAGGCACATCACCAAACGCCACACCAAGGATCCGGAGGCATATCAAATCTATCTTAAGGGGCGGTACCTCTGGAACAAGAGAGATCCGGAGAGCCTTCAGAAGGCTATCGGATTCTTCAAACAAGCTATACAAAAGGACAGCAGCTACGCGCTGGCTTACTCGGGTCTTGCCGATTGTTTTGTGATACTCGTGATATACGGCGTCTGCCCGGCCGCTCAGCCAATGACTGAAGCCCTTGAAGCGGCGGAGACGGCCGTTGCTCTTGATGATAATCTCGCCGAGGCTCGCACGTCACTGGCCTATGTGAATGCTACTTACTATTGGAACTGGCTCAAGAGCGAGAGCGAATTCAGGCGAGCGATAGAATTGAACTATGGGTATTCGACCGCGCATCATTGGTATGGAATCTTACTACTTATGCAAGGAAGAGCCGAAGAATGCCTTTTTGAGTTGACCCTTGCGCAGGAATACGATCCCCTCTCGCTCAGCATAAACACGGACATCGGATGGGCTTTCTATTTCTCCCGTCAGTATGAGCGCGCGGTCAAGCAGTACCTGAGCACCATCGAACTGGACAAGAATTTTCTTCGCGTGTACTGGTTTCTCGGACAATCCTACATTCAGATGGGGATGTTCGAGGAGGGCATTGCGGCTTATCAGACGGTGACTCAAATGACCGACCATCCGCTTTCTCTCGGATTCCTGGGAAACGCGTACGGACTGTGTGGCAAGACAAGCGAAGCGCTTGCGACACTCGCTGAACTCGAAAAGATGGCTAGTAAGCGCTACGTCTCACCTTATTTCATCGCTTTGATTCACATCGGTCTGGGAGATAAGGATCAGGCATTCAAATGGCTTCAGAAGGTCCTCGAAGAACGATTTTGGATACTTGCCTTTCTAAAAATAGATCCAACGTTTGATCCTCTTCGCGAGGATGAGCGGTTCACTGCGCTGATAAAGATGGTCGACTCGGCAAGAGTTTCATAACTGGGTTGACGAACTCGCAAGCTTTACAAACTGCGGCAGGCTTCAAACCTAAGTCGAGCCCACAAACGGAGTCCCGGACCAATCGATGATTTGTTGTTCCATCTTCTCCTGCGATTCGAATCTCCTTAGGTCGTAACAGCCCAGCGGATGAACGGCTGTCCTCGCGCAGCACAGGCTGCAGAACGAACAAGGATTCTTTGGCTCCTCTCTTTGCGGATAGTCCTGGAACTCTTTGAGGAGAAAACGATTCGCCAGCAAGGGTCGCCCGACAGCGATCAGGTCGCATTTACCCGATTCCAGAGCATTATTCATTACGACGCGATTCTGAAATCCTCCGTTCGCAATGACGGGGATGCCAACCTCTTGCTTGAAAACGTGCGCGAAGTCGACGTTTATCGCCGGAACCTTTTTCCAACCCGCGCCCAGGATTGCTCGCGCCAAGCGGGTTGGCATTAAGTTGACCAGGGCCGCCCTTAGGAGCGCTTTCGTGCTCAATTGCCGTGTGCTGTCGAGAAACAGCTTGATGCCCTCAATCGGATAGTCGCCCGGACTTCCTTTTGGATTAATAAAGCCAAATCCACTATCGATGTGAAGGTAATCAACCCCCAGCTCCTTGAGTGCCTTTCCATAAGCCAGCGTTTCCTTCAATCCGTTTCCCATAAAATAGTGCTTAAGCGGAAAGACTATAGGCAGTCTAAGGTTCAGCGGTAGATAGTTATAGTCTACTGCTGACAACCTTACCCCAAACAGAAAATCGTCCTTTATCTCCTCGCGCACCGCCGTGACTATTTCTCTCAACAACCGGAATCGCTTTTCCTCTGTGCCTCCATAATCATCATTTCTTCTATTAGTCACGGGGTTGAGGAACTGGTGGATCATGTAGCCTTTGGAGGCGGTTATTTCGAGTCCATCACACCCGGTTTCTCGGACGCGCCGCGCAGCATCTGCGAACTTTTTGACCTCATCTTGAATCTCGGTGCAGGTCATCGCTATGGTCCGGTTCCGGTAGCCAAATATCAGATCGAAATTCGAGGACGCGGACTTCGCATCAGCTTTTTGTGAGAAGAGGCTCGCCTGCGTATGCCCGCCCGCATCTCCGATCTGCATAATGTACCGGCAGTCCTGTTTTTGTACTTCCTTTACTCCCTGCTGAAGAGGCTTGATAAATCGGTCGTGGCTGATTTTGGGGTACTCCAGCGGAGAACACCTGTCATCATCTACGTCGATGGTGGCGGAAATGATGCCCGCAATGCCGCCTTCAGCAAACCTCTTTTCAAAGTTTACCCAAGCCGGCGTGACCGTCCCGTCGTAATAGGAAGTCCTTCCGCCCAGCGAGGATCGTACGATCCTGTTTTTGAACTCCACATTCTTGATCTTGAAGCCGTCGAAAATCATATCCATAGCATTCTCTCCAGAGTCTCCTCTTGGATCTTGAAAGTCAGCGCGTGCGACACAATCGGCTAACAAATAGTAGCGACATTCGGATTCAATCCAGCGAGCGTCTGGTCCTCGCTACCTTTAATATGTTTTCCTATCCTGTGGACCGACTCACCTTCTTAACGCACTAAACGGTCGCGAAGGCTATCATTGTCGATTAGCTTGCCGAGTTGACCGAGCTTTTGAGCCTTGTCTGCCTTCAACCTTCGCGGCCTGGATCCGCGACCTCTGATTAAGCAAATGATGGCACGAGTTGTAAGTAGGGCGAATCGTCCGGTTTATATGATGCTTACGATTGCCGGAGTCCAACGCGACGAGCTTCGTGCTCTCGAATCTTGTCTTCGTGCTGAAGCGTGAGTCCGATGTCGTCTAGCCCTTTTTGCAGGCCTCGCGTCGAAACGGATCGATCTCGAAACTGAACCGGAGTCCCTCGGCATCGATCACCCATTGCCGCTGAAGATCGACCGTCAATTCGTATCCCGGATTCTCAGCCGTTCGGCGAAAAAGATGTTCGACCTCATCTTCAGAAAGCATCACGGGGAGCATGCCATTCTTGAAACAGTTGTTGTAGAAAATGTCAGCAAACGAAGGAGCGATGATCGAGCGAAATCCGTAATCGAGCAAGCCCACGGCGCATGCTCGCGAGATGAACCGCAACCGAAGTTGGCCCGGGCCAGCAGGAGCCTCGCGCCTTCGAATCGTGGCTGATTGAGTTCGAAATCCGGTTTTAGCGACCCGTCGAGATTGAACCGCCAATCGTAAAACAAGAGCCGGCCGAATCCGCTTCGCTCGATGCGCTTCAGAAACTGCTTTGGGATTAGCTGATCGGCATCGACGTTCACTCGATCCAGAGTCGCGACCAGTCCCGTGTGCCTCTTGAACGGTTTCATAGTTCCATTCGAATCTCGACGACATCTTCGTCGTCGATCACTTAACCAGATATGTCTTGATCGCAGCGTGAACCTTATCGGTTCCCGCAGCGACCTGTTCTATATCTGACTTGAACTCTTCGAGGTCAAACAGCCTAGCGGCCACTTCCGCGCGCACGAACAAGTCTTCATCATCATCGAAACCGATCTTCACTCGATCGATATCGTGCGCGAGCCTGAGCAGCTTGTGCATCATTTCAGGAGTCACCTTCATAGATTTTTTCGGCGCCACCACAGCGCCGATTACGACCAGGTTTTCGGCAGAGGTGACGAACACGTCAATATCGGTAAGGGAATTGCCGTGGAAGTTGACAACCCAAACGTTGTCGGCGGCTTTTTTATAGGTGTAACCGGAGCGTTCCAAAATCTGCGCGAGTTTGGAGACGACCTGCGCATCGGGTTTTGATTGACGGGGCGGTCGGGCGTGCGCATTTAAAGACACGCTGGAAAGAATCATCGCTATAACCGCGAGCGTGACTGATACTGTTCGAATTGATTTCACGAAGTTCTCCTTTTCATTCTCAAATGGATTCTCTAGACAAGAAGTGTGTCGGGCTAACTGAACAGACGACTTTATCAGGTCGCTCACCCTTGCGCACGTTGATCGAGGTCCGAGATAGCGGCGACAAGTTCGATCAGAAAGAGAAGCACCAGCGCGCTTCAACTCTTGAACTCTGGAATTACGTCTTCGGCAAACGTTCTGATCGAACTGTGACTGAAGGGCGGGTTCGCAATGCCGATGAAGTGCGTCACTCCAGCTTCTATGAATTGATGAATTTTGTCGCGGACTTCAGAAACTGAACCGACCAACGCGCCGAGAGCATACTGATCGGGTGTTGTGCCGAACACCGTCGCCCAACGCCTCAAGAGATCTTCTTTTTCCTGACGCGACTCTGACACGAACAGCGCTCCCGCCCACGAAACTTCTATATCGGCGATGTTCCGGCCGACCGCAGTGCAGTGCTCGCGAAGCACTCCGATCTTGTGCCGAAACACGTCGGGCGAGCCGAAGGTGTTCCACTGGTCGGCGTGTTTGGCGACCACTCTGAGCATCAGTTTTTCACCGGAACCGCCGATCATAATAGGCGGATGCGGTTGTTGAAGCGGCTTCGGTTCGCAGTAAGCGTCCTTCAACTCGTAATAGCGACCTTTGAATGAAACCTGCCGTTCGCTCCACAATCGCTTTATAAGTTCGGTCGCTTCATCGAGCCTGCGTATCCGCTCGGCGGTTGTGTAAAAGGGAATCCCATAAGCGGCGTGCTCAGCTTCAAACCAGGCGCCGCCGATTCCAAAGATCAGCCGGCCGCCGCTCGAGTGATCGAGTGTCGCGGCCATCTTCGCAAGCACCGCCGGATGACGATAGGTGTTCCCGGTTACCAGGACCCCGCCCTTCACCCTTGAAGTCTGCGCCATCAGCGATGCAAGCGAAGCCCATCCTTCAAAGCAAGGTCCGGACGGGTCGCTCAATATCGCGAAGAAGTGATCGAACACCCAGGCCGTGTCGTATTCCAGTGAATCGATGAGCTTCCAGGTATCCTGCAGCTGCTGCCAGGTCGTATTCTGCGGCGGTGTCTGGACACCAAATCGAATTTGTTTGGTCATTCAGTCCTTTTTTTCGATTGCGCGCTCCAACATTTGAACTTTGCTGGTTTGATCTCGATCATCGGACGCTCGTGGATTTTCATCGAGCGGTATTGAAGATACTTCTCGCGGAGCAGTTGGACGGCGCGCGAATGGTCTGATGAATCTTCAGTTGGAGAAATGATCCGGGCTGAGCCCGTTATAAGAACATAAGCGAGCTCGGTCCAATCCTCGGAGTAATCGTCGATGACCAGCGCGACTTGCGACCGCTCCTGTATGTTTCGCACACGCTTCAGAGCCCCGGGCTCGACACTCTTCGGTTTTTCGTCGAGCGGGGTGTAGATGTGTTCTCCATCGAATACGTAACAGACGGGTACCACGACTGGCTTCTGATCGGCGCCGCTTGTCGCGAGATGTGCTACGCGATGTTCTCGGATGAACTCGCTCGTGCATTGGTCAATACCAGGAGGCATGGGAAGACGTGGAACGTGAATCGTGAATCGTAAATCGTGAATCGTGAACCGTGAAACGTGAAACGTGAATCGTGAATCGTGAACCCCGAAGCTTGAAAGAAGTAGACCATCCGCACTTCAGGATTCACGATTCACGATTCACGTTTCACGATTCACGATTTACCCTTCACGCATCCTCACTTGGAGATTTCGATCAGCAACTCCATCAAACGAAGCATATCGTCGATGCCTGCGCGTGGGTCGAAGCCCAGTGCCGGCGGCGACTGAATCAAATGCGTGACACCCATCTCGCGAAGCCGCCCTACATCGCCGCGAATTTCATCCGCGGTTCCGGTCATCGGGCTGCGCTGTCCGCTCACCGAATCCTTCATCACAACCGTGAATGAGCGCAACACCACGTCCATGCCACCGCGACCCGCGCGCTCTGCAGTCTCGCGAAACTGCTTTATCATTCCATCAAGCCACTCGAAGCTGGGAATCCCCGCAGGATTCCAGCCATTTCCAAAACGAACTGCCCGGTCGAAAGCATATTGGCCGAAGCCGGCGATATAAATCGGGGGATGCGGCTTTTGAACTGGTTTGGGACCGACCATCGATTCCGCAATATGATAAAACTTACCATCGAACTTGACCGGCTCTTTGGTCCAGAGTTCGATCATCGCCTCGAGGATCTCATCCGAGCGAGCGCCGCGACGCTCGAATGGAACGCCGACGGCTTCAAACTCGTCGCGCGACCAGCCCACACCCACGCCTATCAAAGCCCGGCCACCGGAAAGAACGTCAAGCGTCGCGATTTGACGGGCGAGCTGAATCGGAGCGTGATAGGGCAGCACCAGCACGCTTGTGCCCAGTTGAACTTTGTGTGTATGAGCGGCCACAAAAGCGAGCGTCCCGATTGGGTCAAACACATTTTGATAGGCTTCGGGAAGACTGCCATCGGGCGACGCGGGATATGGTTCGCGCGGCGAGAGCGGCCACAACAGACGTTCGAGCACCCATACCGAATCGTAGCCGAGTTCTTCGGCATGACGAGCTACTTTCACTAAATTCTCGGGTGTGGCTTGCGAACCGAGTTGCGGTAGCGATATGCCGACTTTCACTTCCATTCACCTCCATGTGCGCGAAGTTTGGACGCTGAATTGACGGTATTAATTTTCAGAGCGGAAGTCAACGCGGGTGGGGACACCTAAATTCAATCCGGCGTTGAAACGTCTGACCTTAGTCAGATACAATTTGTTCGAACGATAAGGCTCGATGGAGAATCTTAATCAGGACATTCGTCGGAGGGCTCTATGAAGGTTGTGTTGATAATAGTGGCCGCAGCTGCACTCGCCGTGCCCGTTCTTTCAAGACCAACAATTCAAAATTCCGGGAACGTACCTTCCACTTCAAGCAGCGAGCTCAAGTCTCTGCCGCCTGTCAATCTTCAGGACTTTGAAGGCAAGCCGGTCCAGTCGGACGGCTTCAAAGGCAAGATCGTTGTTCTAGACTTCTGGGCGACCTGGTGCGTGCCGTGTATTGCAGAAGTGCCGATGCTGAACAAGCTGCAAGAAAAGTATGGCGACCAGGGGGTCAAGATCATTGGTGTCACACTGGCTTCGGGCGAAGCCAAGGACGTAAAGCCATTCATTGCTCGGAACAAGATGAAGTATACGGTGTTGATGGGAGACGACGACCAGACTTACGATCTCAATGTCGTAGCTTTTCCAACCACGTACGTACTCACTCGAGATCTCAAGGTGTTCCGAAGGTACATCGGCTCCAGCCCGGGAAAAGCCGCTGAAATGGAAGCGGACATCCAAAAGTTGCTCGCCGCCGGTTAAACCAGGGATCGACTCGGCGTTCTGATATCTTGCCTTCGACCAGGCTAAGCTTTGCTTTTTGCAGCAGCCGCTTTGGGAGGAAGAACCGCGTGTATGCGAGGCCGGCGGTGTCTCGCGCCTACCATGTGACCGTTCTGGTAATACTTCTCCACGCGCTTTGAAAGCGTGTTGCGATGAATTCGAAGCACTTCGGCTGTTTTAGATAAATTGCCGTTCGTTCGTTTGAGTACTGTGAGTATGAAATGCTTTTCAAATTCGGCGACCGCATCTTCGAATAAGATTCCGCGCTCGACCATTTCGGTCGCGAGGGCTTCCAACCTGCTCTTCATCTCGATTCTCCTCTAGTGGGGACCACTTTTTGTTTTATCGCTTTTGTCCAGGCTGTTTCACAAGCTCATAACCGTTCAAAAACCTTTCACTCAGATCACGCGAGGTCAACCAGGTAATCAGTTGCGTGCCCTGGAGGAGAACGGGTCCAAAAGCAGCTCGCTCGACGGCTGCAGGCTGCACAGGAAAAGCGGTCAAGGCCAAATAAACGACCGAACAAATGAGCCAGCCTCTGAGCAGTCCAAACACCGCGCCAAACGCATGATCTGTCCAACCCAGTCGTGTTCGATCGAGCACGCCGCGAAGCCGCCACGATAACAAGCTACCGGCTAGCAACAGGATCAAAAACACCGCAATGAAGCCAACCAGGTTCGCGAGCCAACTGCTCATGAAAAAGTGCAGGAGGCTGCCGGCATACGGATAGCAGTATGCCGCCAACACCAGCCCGGTGACGGTGAACGCAACGGAAACTATTACTCGGATGATTCCCTTAGTGAGGCCTGAGACGACCGATACTACGACGACTAGCAGGACGAAATAGTCGAGAACAGTCATGGATTTGGGATGCAGGATACAGGGTTCGCGATTCAGGAACTCGAAGCCCCGAATCCCGATTCCTGACTCCTGATACCCGAATCCGTGATCGTTCTGCCTGTTAGTAGCCTGTACGCCTCAAGGTACTTCTCACTCGTCCGCGCCACCACCGTCTCGGGCAGATTCGGCCCGGGAGGCTGCTTGTTCCACTCAACCGTCTCGAGGTAATCGCGAAGGTACTGCTTATCGAATGACTGCTGCCCTCGACCCGGCTGATAAGACTCTTTGGGCCAGAACCTGGATGAGTCCGGTGTCAGCACTTCATCAATCAGGATGATGTTTCCATCCTTTAAGCCAAATTCGAATTTCGTATCCGCGATTATGATTCCTCGCGAATCAGCATACTCAGCCGCTCGCCTGTATAACGTGAGCGTGAGCTTCCTAAGCTTGCTGGTTGCTTCCTCGCCGATGCTTCGCGACATTGCGGCCTCGCTGACGTTCATGTCGTGACCGGTTTCCGCTTTGGTCGCCGGAGTGAAGATCGGCTCATCCAGTTTGTCCGATTCAGTCAGCCCGGCGGGAAGCTTCACGCCGCAGACTTCGCCGGTTTGCTGATACTCTTTCCAGCCCGAGCCGGAGAGGTATCCGCGCGCCACGCACTCGAAAGGAAAAACATCGGCGTGAGTAACAAGCATCGAACGGCCCTCGAGCTGATCACGATACGAGGGCAAAGGCGCAGGATACGAATCAACGTCGGTCGCTATCACGTGATTGGGAACAACATCCTTCAGGAAGTCGAACCAAAACATCGACAGCGCCGTCAGCACGATGCCTTTTTGTGGAATCGGATTTGGCAGCACGACGTCGAAGGCTGAGATGCGATCAGTCGCGACAATCAAGAGCTTGTCTTCGATCGCGTAAACGTCTCTGACCTTGCCGCGCCTGAAAAACTCGACACCACCAATATCAGTCTGGGTGACTACGTTAATAGCCGCGCCTCTTTCTTACTTTGATTAAGCTGTCAACTTGCGTGGAACTTCAACTACGACTAAGGGCGTTGTGATGGCACTCCGCATTATCAGCATGCGTCCAATCGATGTCAAGCACTAACAGCACGAACGATCAACTTTTGTTGAAAAAATTTTTGCGCGCGTGCTCAGCGGGCATGTTTGCCCGCGCTTCGACGTTGCTTGTATACTTTTTCGTCGTGTATTCCACGGGCTTCTCCGCTCGCATGCTGCGCTCGAAGCAAGTGAGGAACGATATTCAAAGAGTAATTATGGATTTCAAGCTTGTAAGCAATTACGTTCCGCAAGGCGATCAACCCGAAGCGATCGAGCACCTCGTCCGCGGGCTTGAAGAAGGCGTTCAGCATCAGGTGCTGTTGGGGGTGACCGGAAGCGGAAAGACTTTCACGATGGCCGCCGTCATGGAACGTATCAATCGGCCCGTCCTCGTGATGGCTCACAACAAGACGCTGGCCGCGCAGCTTTATCAGGAGTTCAAAACTTTCTTCCCGAATAATGCGATCGAGTATTTCGTCAGTTATTACGATTACTATCAGCCGGAAGCCTACATTCCATCGACGGATACCTATATCGAGAAGGAGTCCACGATCAATGAAGAGATCGATCGGCTGAGGCTTTCGGCGACGCGGACTTTGTTCGAGCGACGAGACTGCATAATCGTCGCGAGCGTTTCATGCATCTACGGCCTGGGAGATCCCGACGCATATTACGGAATGATCGCGTTCGTCGAGCGTGGACAGCAGTTGTCTCGCACGGCGCTCCTCAAAAGGCTTGTCGAGATCCAGTATCAACGGAACGACTCCTCATTTGAGCGCGGAATGTTCAGAGTTCGCGGGGACGTTGTCGAAATATATCCGGTATATCAGGAAAGCGCGGTTCGAATCGAGTTCTGGGGCGATGAAATCGAATCGATCTCGACTATCGATCCGCTTCTGGGCGAAGTCATTGAAACCCACGAGCGGCTGCCCATCTACCCGAAGTCGCACTTCGTTATGCCGCAGGACAGACTGAGACGCGCGATCAGAACGATCAAAGAAGAACTGGATTGGTGGGAGCCGCAACTGATCGAACAAGGGAAGTTACTGGAAGCCCAGCGGCTTCACCAGCGCACTTTGTACGACATCGAAATGCTCAAAGAGCTCGGCTACTGTCACGGGATTGAGAATTATTCACGTCACCTGACCGGGCGATTGCCCGGCGAGCCGCCGCCCACGTTGCTCGATTATTTGCCCCGCGATGCGATCGTTATGGTAGACGAAAGCCATCAGACGATTCCTCAAATTCGCGGAATGTATCACGGCGACCAGTCTCGCAAAAAGACTCTTGTCGAATACGGCTTTCGATTGCCTTCGGCGATGGATAATCGCCCGCTCAACTTTGAGGAGTGGGAAGCGCGAATGGGTCATCTGGTATTCGTATCTGCGACGCCTGGTCCCTATGAGCTGTCGAAGACATCGGGAGAGTTCGTCGAGCAAGTCATTCGCCCGACCGGCTTGATCGATCCGGTTGTTGATGTGCGTCCGGTCAAAGGTCAGATCGACGATCTGTTGAACGAAGTGCGAATGCGGGCGGCTCGAAACGAGCGCGTACTGGTGACGACGCTTACAAAGAAAATGGCAGAGAATCTGACCGAGTACTACGCAGAGCTTGGCGTCCGTGTCCGCTATTTGCATTCTGAAATTCAGACTCTGGACCGCATCAAGATTCTTCGCGACCTTCGCGCGGGCGACTTCGACGTGTTGGTGGGAATCAATCTGCTGCGCGAAGGATTGGATCTTCCTGAAGTCTCGCTTGTGGCGATACTGGACGCCGACAAGGAAGGATTTCTTCGATCAGAGATGTCTTTGATTCAAACCATCGGACGAGCGGCTCGAAATCTGAACGGCCAGGCGATCCTCTACGCAGATCGAATGACGGATTCGATGCGGCGCGCTCTCGGCGAAACACAACGACGACGCGAGAAGCAGGAACTCTACAATCGAGAGAACAACATAACGCCCGCTTCGATAGTGAAAGCGATTGGCTCGACTCTGATTTCGATTGTTGAAGCCGACTACTTCAAAGTTCCAAGCGTCGCCGAAGAAGCAGAAGAATACTCTGCGGAGAACATTGCCGCCACGATTCAGAAGTTAGAGAGACAAATGCGGGCGGCTGCCGCGAATTACGAATTCGAACGAGCGGCAGAGCTCCGTGATAAGATCAAGTTCCTTCGGAGTCGTCAACTTGAAGTTGCTTAGGAGATCGATATGTTGACCAAATACATCATTGCAGCGATGCATAAAGCGACGTACGAAATACTCTCAGACGGCACGTTTTACGGAGAGATACCTGGCTTTCAAGGAGTTTATGCGAACGCTGAGACGCTCGAGACTTGTCGCGAGCAATTGCAAGAGGTGCTGGAAGGTTGGATTATCCTCGGCTTGAGATTGAGGCATTCGATGCCCGTAGTCGAAGGCCTTGAGTTAGCCGTTAAAGAGGAAGCAGCCTGATGCCTCACTGTGTGTTGGTTCAGAGCCGGCAAGCCGCTTTGGCGCTTCAGGACGAATTTGATCAATGGGAGAGGCTTAGCGATGAAGCTCTCGTTGAGTTCGAGAACGGACTTCCATAGGTGCGATTTGATCATTCAGATGAACGGAGCCACTGGCAGGCAATCAGTTGTGATGCAGAATTAGGCATAATTCATGAGTAAGCGTGAAGCTCCACAAACTCGACAGAAGCGAACAAAGCACGTAACGGTTGGGACACCAAGAGAGGCATCGTTACGCGCTGTGACCGCGCAAAAAAAGCTTGACGCCAGCCAACGTCCCGCGGCGACGGTTGAGCTGATCATCGAAAACGTTCGATGCTTCGCTGGCAGACATGAGATTCCGATCCGCCCGTTGACTGTGTTAGTCGGGGAAAACAGTTCCGGAAAGTCGACTCTCCTTGCCGCGCTTTCGATCATCAGTGACAACCGGTTCCCACTCAATCCAGAGTTTAACCAACCACCGTACAGCCTCGGGAATTTCCAAACAATCGCGACATGCAAAAGCGGCAAACATCCAGGCGCGACAAAGTTCTCAATAGGTTTCAAGAGCGGCAGTGACGCTTTTCCTAATGACGTCGACGCTGTTCCGCGCCATGTCGTTGCTACATACGCATTGAATCAGAGAACAACCGGACTTTCAGAACTTCGCGCCGCGAGAACTGACGGCACGGTCACTCTGAGGCTGCTTCCGAGCGAGGAGAAGTATGAAATAAACGTGGTCGCAGCACCGACTAGTGATCGGCGGAGTGAGCGATTCCACGTCCCTGCGGTTTCAGGACTGGAGAGAGAGCCCGACCTATCTCAGATGTACCTTTCACAGTTTAGCGGAATCTCGGCCACCGATTTCTTGCGCGCAATGAACCTAGGCGCTGCCCTCAACGGCCTTTCATTGACTTCGTCAGTTTCAATAGCGCCGATAAGAACCAAGCCAAAGAGAACATATGACGAGGCCGCCGAGGACTACAGTCCTGAAGGTAGTCACATTCCATTCGTGCTGGCAAGAATTCTAAGTGGAGGAGCTGATTCCAAGGCCAAGAGAGCCCTTCTTACTGGTTTACGCCGTTTTGGCGAAGAATCCGGACTCTTCAAAGATATCGAAATAAGAAACCTGGGCGATCGGCCCGGCGATCCGTTCCAGGTGATAGTTACGGCAGTCGGCGCATCTACCAACTTGCTCGACGTTGGCTACGGTGTGAGCCAAGCGCTTCCGCTAGTCGTTCAGAGCATTCTAGCGGCCGATGAGAATATCTTGCTTCTCCAACAACCCGAAGTACACCTTCATCCAAAGGCGCAAGCGGCATTGGGTTCCTTCTTTGTAGACATGCATTCACAATCGGGCAAGCATTTCGTAGTCGAGACTCACAGTGACTACATAGTAGACCGAATCCGAATGGAGATTGCCGACGGCAAACTTTCGAGCGACGCCTTCCTGATTCTATACCTTGAGAGACACGATACCGAGACTACGATATACCCGATAACCGTTGACTCGCTCGGAAACCTCATAGGCGTACCCTCGACGTATCGCGCGTTCTTTCTTCGTGAAGCTGTGAATCTTTTGTCGAGGGGAGAATGATTCTCGATGTGCTTGATAGTTGACAACGACGTTGCCCACAGAGTCTTCCTGAAGCCGGACGACCCGGACTTCAAGTACGTGTTCGGCTGCCTATTTGGAAAACGACTGCCTGCGGCCAGTATTGTGTACGGAGGGAAACTGAAAACCGAATATCTCGGCAACACTGCGCTCATTGCACCACTGCTCGAACTCCGGCGAGTCGGTCGGGCAAGAATAGTAGACGACGGTTTGATCAAACAAGAGATCTCAGTTGTAACGAAGAGTGGTCTTTGCGGCTCCAATGATTTCCACATCATCGCTCTAGCCCGCATCGCGAAAGTCGGTCTTCTCTGTTCACTCGATAAGGCGTTGGCCGACGACTTCACGAACCCGGCGCTGATAACCAATCCGAGAGGCAAGGTGTACAAGTACGCCAGTCATAGGAAACTACTCCCGCAGTTTTGTCCGTGAGCGGAGTGGAACGCAGTCATCCCGAGTATGAGCCAATTCAACTTTATCACCGCAGGCGAATCGCACGGCAAGGGTCTGTTAGCCATCATCGAAGGGCTGCCCGCCGGACTCCCGATCGATCCTGCCTTTATCAACCGCGAACTCTGGCGCAGACAGCAAGGCTACGGGCGCGGCGGGCGTATGAAAATCGAGAGCGATGAGGTTGAAATCATATCCGGCGTGAGGCACGGAAAGACTTTAGGAACGCCGGTTTCGCTCTTGATTCGCAATCGCGATTTCGAGAACTGGCAGGACGTAATGTCAGTCGAGCCTCGCGAATTCTCTGATGAAAAGCGCGCCAGAAAGCTTACGCGACCTCGCCCCGGTCACACAGACCTGGCGGGCGGACTCAAATACGACACTCACGATTTGCGAGACATACTCGAACGTGCAAGCGCTCGCGAGACCGCGGCTCGCGTAGCAGTCGGAGCGTTCGCAAAACTGTTGTTGAAAGAGATGAACATCGAAATCGCAAGTCACACTGCGATGATCGGAGGCATTCCTGAGCGACCCATCAAGGCGACCTGGGATCAAATAGCGGCGATTCCTGACGAATCACCGCTACGCTGTACCGATAAGCAGGCTGAACAGGAAATGATCTCGCTCATCGATGCTACGAAGGAAGCAAAAGATACCTTGGGTGGCATCTTTGAAGTGGTGGCCCACAATGTAGTCGCGGGACTCGGATCGCACACCCAATGGAACCGAAAAATCGACGGGCGTCTGGCTCAAGCGATTATGTGCATACCTGCCGTTAAGGCTGTGGAGATCGGCACTGGCGTTGAAGTCAGCCGGACCACCGGGTCGCGTGTGCATGACGAGATTGGATATAATCAAGCTGAGCGTAAATTCACTCGTCCGACCAATCGAGCTGGCGGGATCGAAGGCGGCATCACCAACGGCGAAGACCTCAGAGTGAGTGGTCATTTGAAACCGATATCGACTCTACGGCAACCGCTTGCGAGCGTGGATGTAGTTTCGAAAGAAGAATCGGCCGCCGCGTTTGAGCGCTCCGATATCGTGGCGGTCACTGCTGCGGGAGTGATTGGCGAAGCAATGGTCGCAATCGTTCTCGCCGACGCTGCGCGAGAGAAATTCGGGGGCGACAGCTTGGGAGAGATGAAGCGAAACTTCGACGGCTATCTCGAACAGTTGCGTAAGTACTAAGAGTGACGCAAGCATCAACCAGAGATCGAATCATGACCGCGGCCAACCACGAGCGTCATTCAGCGTCCAGTCAACACGAACTCGACAACGAGGTCGAGCGGCTTCGCAGGTCGATTAACGCGAGGCGGACCCATGGAATTCTATATTATCTGCTACTCGTGACGATTTTCTTCGTAGGTTTCGCGATTGGGTATGCTACACACAGTCTTGTCGGCGCTGCTATAATATTGATCGGGCTGGCGCTTGTAGCATGGCGGGAAGTCACCGGGTTCAAGGCCCGAACAGCGATTCTCAATCAATTGCTGGGCGAGAAGCTGGCCGAACGCAAGCAGAATGACGATCGATCCAGGGAGTTCGAGATAGAAAAATGATATTGAATGTTGTTAAGTACGGAGATCCAATACTCACCAAACGGGCTGATGAAGTCACCGAATTTGACGCGAAGCTGCACAAGCTGGTGGATGACATGTTCGAGACGATGTACGGCGCACCGGGGGTAGGCCTGGCCGGGGCGCAAGTCGGCGTATTGAAGCGGCTCTTTGTTATGGATTGCACTAGCGGCAAGAACAAAAAGCAGAAGATCGCTTTGATCAACCCGGTAATCGAAACGGAAGAAGGCGAGCAAATCGGTGAAGAAGGATGCCTCAGTTTTCCGGGCATTTTCTTTGAAGTGAAGCGCCCGCAGCGCGTTCTGGTTCGGGCTCGCGATATAGACGGCAGCGAAATGACGCTTGATGTAATGGATCTTGAAGCGCGCTGCGTTTCTCACGAGACGGACCATCTCGACGGCGAGCTGTTCATCAATTATTTGAGCCCGCTTAAGCGTGACCTCACGAAACGCAAAATCAAAAAACGCATCAAGCAAGGCGATTGGTAGGCAAACCTTCAATACCTGCCTGAAGGCCCATCGCTCTCAAAGTGAGCGACGGGCCTTTTGCTTTGAAGTGAACTGCTTTGATTGAAGCGACCGCAAGGCTATAATGACTTCGATTATGACCAATTGCTTCCGCGCAAAGGTTCAAATCCGGAGTTATGACGAAGTAGTTCATCTGTAGCTGGCCAAACGCCTTAATATGTCTGATAAACCACGGGTATTGAAACGAGTCAGTCTTCCAGAAGAAGGCATTAGAGCGCTCTTCGGTCCCTACGACGAGAATATCAAGCAACTCGAGAGCCTCTTAGGTGTTCGCGTGAACCTGCGCGGGAGCGAGTTGATCGTCGAGGGTGATGAACGAGACGTCGAACTAGTCGAAAAGATGCTCGAAGACTACGCCGCTCTGTTTGAAGAAGGACGGCGAATGTCCAACGATGAATTGAAATCCGCCTTCAAACAAATCGCTGAGGATCGCGCTTACACGCTGCGCGATTACTTCACGAGAACGCGGCTGAATCCTACCGGTAAGAAGCAAGTCACTGCGCGATCAGCAAATCAACGGCGCTACATTGAAGCCATCGATAAGAACGACATCGTGTTTGGGATAGGTGTCGCCGGCACCGGCAAAACCTATCTGGCTGTTGCGATGGCTGTTCAAGCATTAATGCAGAAACGTGTAAACCGGATCGTTCTTGCAAGACCTGCCGTCGAAGCGGGGGAGAAGCTCGGCTTCCTGCCCGGTGATTTGCAGGACAAAGTCGACCCTTACCTGCGTCCGCTCTATGACGCGTTGTTCGATCTTGTCGACTACGAGAAGGTAACTCGACTGCTGGAGAAGCGAGTCATCGAAGTTGCGCCGCTTGCCTTCATGCGCGGGCGAACGCTTGCCGACGCGTTCATAATTCTCGACGAAGCGCAAAACACAACCTCCGAACAGATGAAGATGTTTCTCACCCGCATTGGCTTCGGATCAAAGGCGGTGATCACCGGAGATATCACTCAAATTGATCTGCCGGCGGGTCGCCGTTCGGGACTTGTCGAAGCTCAACGAGTAGTGGCCGACGTGGAAGGCATCGAGTTCGTGTATTTCACGGAGAAAGATGTGGTGCGTCATCACCTCGTTCACATGATCGTCCAGGCTTACGAGAAGCATTCTAAGACAAAGCTCGAAGATAAGCTTTAAGATCTGAAACGCTAAGCGTGACTCGTGACCATAGCGCGCGTTTCACCATCACGTTTCACGAACCCGATGTCGAAGACGCCAACAACACCGAAACGACGTTTTTCAGCCAGGATCCTTGGCGCGTTGAAGGCATTCTCCGCCGGCCTATCCGATCAAGCCGTGATCGACGCGGGAGTCGGGTTATTCATAATCGTAGCGCTCTCGATCCTGCTTCTTCGCGACTATCAGCGTCCGCGAATCCAACAACTGGCTGCCGGCGTCGTTGCTTCTGCAGACATAATCGCTCCCGAAGATTTGAGAGTCGAGGACTCTTCAGAAACGAAGCTGCTTCGCGATCAGGCGGCGGCTTCGGTGTTGCCTGTGTTCGACTTCAACATCAGGGCCGCTCGCGAGGCGACAACCAGCCTGTCGCAACTATTCAACTCGGGGCGCGAGGCGCCGGCGACCGCGAGCGTTGAAGACCTGCACGACAAGATCGAAGAAGAAATCGGAATCCCGCTCGATCCGGATCAAATCAAGCTTCTACAAAAACACCAGTTCAGTCCTGAGCTTGAGCAGTTGATGGTCGATCATCTCGAAACTGTCCTGACCAATCCCATCGTAAACAGCAGAAGCCAGTTTCGACGGCTCGGCGCGACCGGAATCATACGAAGGGATTCAAAGACGGGGCAGGAAGTCGTCGTCACCGACCTTTCTTCGATTCGCGACAAGCTTACCGCCAGCGCCGCGCTTCGATCGGAGAAGCTAATCTGGCCTGCGGAATACGATTCTCGCGACCGCGCGATGCTCGGCGAAATACTCGGCTCGCTTATCGTGCCGAATCTCGAGTACAACGAAGCCGAAACCGAAAGCAGGAGGGCCGCGACTCGCGACGCGATCGCGCCAGCCACGATTTCGGTTGACAAGGGCAAGCCAATTGTCACCGCTGGTGAAACGGTGACACCTTCCAAGGCCATGCTGCTCACCGAAGCTGCGAAGCATCGACCCATCGGGCAGCGAGCCATCGAGTTCGCCGGCACTGTCGTGATTGTGATGCTGCTGCTGCTCGTGCTGTGGCAATACATGGTGCGCTATCAGCGCAGGCATATTCGGGTACGTCGTCACTTCCTGCTTCAGATCACTTGCTTCGGCATAACGCTCGGGCTTGCAAGACTCTTCTTCACCTTCGCGGCCGCGATGAGCCAGTGGTCGACGCATTCACCATTCAATTCCGCGACCGGCTATCGTTACCTGACGCCGCTGGCAGTCGGAGCAGTATTAGTAACGGTTCTCACTGATGCGCAGGCCGCCTTCATCTTTTCAGCTATATTGTCGGTATTTGTCGGAGTCCTTTCCGGCAATGTTTACTTGTCAGCGTTCACCTTGATGTCAAGCGCGGGAGCGATCTACCACCTGCAGAATTGCAGGGACCGCACGGCGCTGGTGGCGGCCGGGCTTTGGATCGGGGCGATCAACGCGGCGACGACTCTAGCTCTCGATCTGTTGGGAGCGAACGAACCGCGCCTGGCCTCATTGCTATTCGATTCGTTCTGTGGATATGCGGGCGGTGTTCTCGCGACGATGGCGGCTTCAATACTGCTGCCGTTATTCGAGTGGCTGTTTGAGATTACCACGAGCATTAAACTGCTCGAGCTGTCGAATCTGAATCTTCCGCTGCTGAAGCAGCTCGCCGAGCGAGCGCCCGGCACTTATCACCATTCGATTATGGTCGGACTGCTTGCCGAAGCAGGCGCCGAAGCGATTGGCGGAGACGCGCTGTTCGCGAGAGTGGCTTGTTACTATCACGACATCGGCAAGACGGTGCGGCCAACCTACTTCGTCGAGAATCAGTCATTCATGGACAATCGCCACGACAAGCTTTCGCCGAAGATGTCTTCAATCGTGCTTGCGAATCACGTCAAGCAAGGCATCGAAATAGCCAGGCAACACAAACTGCCGCCGAGGATCATCGCAATCATCCCTCAGCATCACGGAACCGGATTGATGAAGTTCTTTTATTACAAAGCGCGCAAAGACGCCGAAGACAACTCGTCCGCGCTCGAACATGAATTTCGCTATCCCGGGCCCAAACCGAAAACGAAGGAAGCGGCAATAATAATGATCGCGGACTCGTCGGAAGCAGCGGCTCGCACCGTTGAAGAACCTACGCCCGCGAAGCTTCGAAACATGGTTGACATGATTATCTGCCGCTTGCGCGACGACGGGCAGTTCGATGAATGCGATATCACTCTACGCGATCTCCGTCTGGTTGCCGAGAGCTTCGTCAAGGTGCTGATGGGGATTCATCATCACCGAATCGCATATCCGGGGTTTGACTTCAATCAACTCTCTCGAGTGACGCCGTCGGTCGAAGCCTTCGATTCCGGAGGCCATTCCGTTATCGGCAGTACAAAGTCTGGCTCGCACAAGCTGAGAGAGGCTCGTGGCGATTGACGTAATAAACCGGCAGCGATTCGCTCGAATCGACTCGACCGGCGTGGCCACGTTTGTGGAACGAGCGCTGGCCGCGCTCGGCAGGCCTGAAGCTTCGCTGACGGTTGCTTTCGTTCGCGACCGCGCGATTCGCAAGCTGAATCAGAAGTACCGAAATCAGAACCGCGCCACGGATGTGCTTTCATTTCCGGCCGGACAATCAGCCGGAGGCGAGAAGAGTGACAGCGAAAGCGCCGACTCGGACTTCCTTGGCGATATCGTAGTGTCAACGGACACGGCGCGCATTCAAGCATTCGAAGCCGGGCACACGTTCGAGCGCGAGATCGATGAGCTTGTGTTGCACGGCGTCCTTCATCTCTGTGGGTACGATCACGAAGTCGATCGTGGCGAGATGAATCGACTCGAGCTCAAGCTTCGAAGAAAACTTCTAAATCGCGAGTGAACGACAGCATTCGATCTGAGTTGCTGGCAGCTTCTTGTCGTTGATTATCATCGACACACCGACATGCTAACCGAGCTATTAGTTACCGGCTTTGCGTTGTTCGCGCTGGTGTTCCTGTCCACAGTGGAAAGCGCGTATGAATCGCTGAGCGAGGTCTCGCTTAAGGTGCTGAGCGGCGAGCGCGAAGACAGCCCTCGACGAATGCGATTCTTTCGCGAGTTGATGGAGCATCGGCGCCGGCTCGAATTGATGTTGATTCTCGGTACTCAGCTTTCGATCGCTGCAGTAGCGATCCTGCTGGCAGATGTTTTCACTCAGCTCAACATACGCGTCCCGTTGCTTTTGACTTTCGTTGCTGTATTCCTGGTGGTGGTGGTCTTCAGACAGTTGCTGCCTCGACTGCTGACGCAGAACCATCCTGAAGACTTGTTCTGGGCGCTGCTTCCTGCGCTCGAGGTTTTTTATCGAGTCTCATCGGTCGTCATCGCGCCGGTCACTTCGGTACTCAATCGGATGAGGAAGCAGGAGCCTGAGCAGACAACCGCCGAAGAGGAAGCAGAAGAAGCGAAGGAAGAGATTCAAGCTTTCATAGATGTCGGTGAAGAAGCCGGAATCATAGAAGAGTCGGAGGGCGACCTGATTCAGTCCATCATCGACTTCAGTGATACGCGAGTAGATAAGGTCATGCGGCCCAGGCCACAGATCGTCGCGATCGATGCTGCCGCTACGGTGGCCGACGCGAGACGGCTGATGATCGAATCAAAGCACTCGCGCATACCGGTATATCGCGATCAAATCGACACCATCGAAGGCATCGTCTATGTGCGGGACTTGCTTGCGTTGTGTGATGCGGAAAGAATGTCCACATCAATAACCCGTTGCATGCGTCCCGCTTACTTTGTGCCCGAGAGCAAGTCCGTAAGAGCGCTTCTCGAAGACATGCAGAAGGCAAAGGTTCAGATTGCAATCGCGATCGATGAGTACGGCGGAGTAGCGGGACTTGTCACGCTCGAAGACATAATCGAAGAGATACTCGGCGAGATCGAGGATGAAGATGAGGCCGCCCAGACATCTGAAATAGTCGCATCAGAGGATGGGTCTTATCTGATAGACGGCAGCACGGAGATTAGAAAGGTTGAGCTGCTCTACAACAAAGAGCTCGAAGCTGACGATTTCACGACGGTGGCAGGATTGATCGTGAACCGGCTGGGCCAGGTGCCCGCCGTCGGCGAGAAGCTTGACTTCAATGGATTGCGATTCGAAGTCGTGGACGCTGATAACAAGCACGTAAATCGCGTCCGGTTGCGCGGAATTGACTCGCCTCACGAGGCGGCCGGTTCTGATTCCGCAAGCGAATGAAAGCAGTCGGCCTCGCACGGGCGCCGATGTGGTTTGCCTTGGGGCTGTTCATTGCGTATGCTGAACGCATCGAACGCAATTCTCCCCGCGTGCGATTTAAACAGCTCAAACCGTGGAGGGTATATGAACGCTGTATCTCGTCGAACAGTCGTTGGCACTTTGTTCTCCAGTGCTTTTCTAGGCCTCGTGTTGCCGTCTCGTGCGAAGGCCGCTTCGGACCAACCGCATATGCAATCGGCGCTTGATTCACTAAAGGTCGCTGCTCGTGAGCTGCACGAAGCTGAGTCAGACAAAGGCGGTCATAGAGTGAAGGCCGAGCGGCTTGTGCAGGATGCAATCACTGAAGTACAGAGGGGCATCGATTTCGATAGACGCCACTAAGGTCTGCCTGAAAGACCGACGCCGTGAGGGTCTCAATGGATCCGGGCGGCGCAACCTGCACAAAAACGCACAGACCGAATTATTTCGGGCTGTGCGTTTTTGTTCCTTGATGGAAATAAATCTTTCCCGTCACGCTAAGCCGGTACTTCCGAAAGATGGCCGACGCGTCCGTACCTTCGCTCGCGCTTCTGATACTCAATCAACGCGGACAGGAGGTCGCGTTCGCAGAAGTCCGGCCAGAGCGTATCGGTCACGTGCATCTCGGCGTAGGCAATCTGCCAGAGGAGAAAGTTGCTAACACGCATTTCCCCGCTGGTGCGGATGAGCAGGTCGGGGTCGGGCAGCGCGCGAGTGTAAAGATGCTGAGCGATCATGTCATCATCAATCTGGGCGGGAATGATTCGCCCTGATGCAACATCGCGGGCGATCTTTCGAAACGCGTCGACGATCTCCGCTCGCCCGCCATAGTTCAAGGCGATGTTCAGGCGCAAACCGGTGTTCTGAAAGGTTGCGAGCTCGCCTTTTCGAATCTGCTCGAGAACTGAGATGTGCAATTCCTCGCTGCGCCCGATCATTCGGAATTGAATATTGTTTTTCTTGAGCGACTGAAGCTCCTTGCCAAGGTACTCGACCAGAAGATCCATGAGCGCGCGAATCTCATATCGAGGGCGCTTCCAGTTCTCGGTTGAGAACGCATATAGAGTGAGGCATTCGAGTCCGACTCGCGCCGCGGTCTCGACCGTCCTTCTTACCGCATCCGCGCCGGCGCGGTGACCGGCCACTCGCGGCAAGCGTCTCTTCGCCGCCCAGCGTCCGTTCCCGTCCATGATTATCGCCACGTGCCGCGGAAGCCTCGCCGGGTCTAGTTCATTCAGCAGGTCTTCATTGGTTATCCGGTCGAGTGCCGCCAGATCAACGCTTCGCATTGCCATAAATGTTTGGAACCCCTTCCGGTTTGAAGTTGAAATTTATCAAGGTGCGTCGAGCGCGATTCGCTTCTTGCCGAAGAACACTACGTCGAGAATGTCTCCCGCGAGCCCGCCCTCCGAAATCTTCAGCTCCGACACGCGAGCATCAGCGGGCAGGTCGAAGACTACATCGGCCACACAGGAAGCACCGGCCGGTATGGGGCTGATGCACTCCTGGCCTTTGGTCGATTCGAGCGCTTCCTGACCGCTCGGCGAAAAATGAAACTCCCTTCCCATAATATCCACCAGCACTGCGCTGTTTTTCTTGAATCGATAATCGACTCGCACCGCGTGATTGGAAACCTTGATCGTCACCACGTAGTAGACGCCGTTTGCGGGTTGAGAGTCAGTTTTTCCGAGCCTGTCGGTTCTTCGCACATCAACAACGGAAAATGCAAAGTCGTCGTATTGAATTTCCTGGTTCAAACCGACGGTCCGATCTCGGCGGTTCAGGAGGGCTACGGTCGCTAGCAGCGAGATTCCGATCGCCGCCACAATTGCCAGCATTGCCGCCACCCCTTTTGAGCTGCCGTCCATGTGATCCGAGTGATCAGAATGCGATCCCAAACTCCCAATAGCGTTTTCTTTAGAGTCTTACTTTAGTGCTCTTCCTTATCAAATGAGTGAGCAAGAAGTGAGAAAGTTGTGAGAAGCCACCGCTCGATTTCATTTCGGCTGCAGAACGGGCAGTTTAGAGCGAAGTTGACGAGGCTTCTCCGCGTTTTCCTTTTGGAAACTCACTCGATCGCCGGCTCGAGCTTCGGCCCGAAGGTCAGGAGCATGCGAACCGAAACCGGTCAACACTGCTTCGAGCATGGGCAACAGCGAAGTCACTCGCTTTGCCCGAATGACCCAGTCCCACAGAGGCTCAAACTTTTTCCACCCGCCCGCATAAGCGACATGTCGAAGCCTTTCTTTCAGCTTGTCCTTTGAGGATGCGCCACGCAGAATCGAACTCCATTTGTAGAAATCCGTGTAAGCCTTCCAGTAACCTGATTCCAGAGCGTCGGCGCTCATCCTTGCAGGCTTAAAAACAACGTGACGAGTATCGAACAAGTCCCAATCATCGCTCACTATTCGATCCTGCGCTTTGAGCCTTTGATAGAGCGCGGTGCTCGGATAAGGCGTTAGTATGTGAAAGGTAGCGGTCTCGATTCCCTGATTGATGGCCCAATCTACCGTGCGCTCGAAAACCGTTTCGTCGTCATCGTCCATTCCAAAGACAAAGCTTCCGTTGATCATCACTCCGGCGTCGTGCAATCGACTGATTGCAGCCGTGTAGTCGCGATCGAGATTCTGATACTTATTTTGTTCGACGAGATTGTTGCGGTTCAGCGTTTCAAATCCGACGAACAGGCTTCTGAGTCCGCTGTCGACCGCCTTCTCAATCAAACGCGGCGCGAGCACTGAGTTGACCGTACCCGCCGCTTGCCAGAGGCGTTTCATTCCCTTCATTCCATCGAACAGCGCCGAAGCAAATCGCGGATCTCCGAAAAGATGATCATCGAGGAAATAGAGGTGTCGGCCGGGCAGCCGTTCGATCTCGGCCAAGGCCTGATCGACCTGCTGCGTGTAGAATCCCTTGCCGCCTTCGAAGAACGCGACCTTGTAGCAGAAATCGCAAGTGTGCGGACATCCGCGCGACACCACGATCGAGTTCGGAACAAGATAGAGATGGCGCTTGATGAGATCACGCCGAACCGGCGGAATATCATTAAGAGTTCGAGTCGTTGACTGGTACATTGGCCGCGGTCTCCCGCCGGCGTAGTCCTTGAGAAATGCGGGCCATGTGTCTTCGCCCGGACCCAGAAAGATCGTATCCGCGTGCTGGCGCGCTTCATGGGGAAGCGAGGTCACATGCAAACCGCCCAGCGCAACGTACGCGCCTTTGCTTCGATAGTGATCTGCGATCGCGTAAGCTCGCTTCGCCGAGGTGATGTAAACCTGAATCACTACAAGCTCGGGTTCATCATCGAGGAAGAGCTTTTCCACGTGTTCGTCCTGGAGATCTATTTCAGCATCGGGAGGTAGATAGGCGGCCAGCGTAGCAAGTCCGAGCGGAGGGAAAAGCGAATACTTGATGGGACGCCAGAAGGGGCTCTTTGCTTCGGTCAGCGCCGGCAGGATCATTTTGACTTTCATTCTGAGGCTCGCTCCTGTTAATCACTGCTTGTCAATCAAGACTGCATTGTTCGAAGCAACTCATATTGCGAACTCATGCTCTAAGCACAACTCTAGCTGCTTGCCGTTGTGGAAGAATGAGCGATCGGTGATAAAGTTATGAGAAGATCGAAACGATGAGCCAGGTCAGAACTTCAGCAAGCTGTTACCGCTTCGATGACTTCTATCTCGACGCGAGAAACCGTCGGCTCCTGCGCAACGGCGAGCCTGTCCCCCTTAACTCAAAGTACCTCGACGCACTGTTGCTGCTGGTGAGCCGAAACGGCCAGCTGGTCGAGAAGCAGCACATCTTTGAAGAGGTGTGGGATGGCGTTTTTGTAACTGACGCCGCGTTGACTCAATGCATAAAGGACATTCGCAGACAGCTCGGCGACGATGCGACGAATCCGCGCTACATCAAGACAGTTCCAAAACACGGATATGTTTTCATAGGCGATGTAGTCGATGCCGATGATGACAACGTCGCGGGCTTGCGGGCAGAAGAAGAGGAACGCGGCAGCTCGGTGATTGCCGCGGCCGCGGTCCCAAGGCCATATAAGTTTCTCGACTACTACACCGAGCAGGACACGAGACTTTTTTTCGGGCGCGAACAGGAGGTCGACACGATTTGCTCTCAGATTGTTGCGCATCGAACCTTCATCCTTCACGGCCGATCGGGTGTGGGCAAGAGCTCGATTCTGCGCGCGGGACTCACGCCTCGGCTAAAGGCTGAAGGCCATCTCGTCTCTGTCATTCGAAGTTTCACCGACCCGGTCCAGCAAATGCTGCATTCGGTTGCCGAAGCACTTGCGGAAGAATCGCCGGTCGAGCCTAACGCCGACGCGGGCTCGGCTCTGACCGATCTGATCGCGCGCATAGCCGACGGGCGCTGCGTGATCTTCTTCCTCGATCAGTTTGAAGAGTTTTTTTCGCTGCTCAATGAAGAAGCGAGACGGAATTTCTTGAACGTCGCGCGTGAGCTTGCAGCCGGAACCTTGCCGGTTCGACTCGTGTTTGCCTTGCGTGAGGACCTCTTGGCGGAGATGAGTCAACTGAAAGCGGCGATCCCCGAAGTGTTTTATCACGAATACCGGCTCAAGCGGTTGAACCGCGATCAAGCTGAAATCGCGATAACCGGTCCCGCGCGCGCGGTTGGTTGCAGCTACGAACCCGAGCTGGTTAAACGGCTGCTCGAAGACATTGCCGACCCCGGCGGCATCGATCCGCCGCAGTTGCAGATCGTCTGCGACAATCTTTACGACTCGCGCGATGACAACGCAGCGATCGGGCTTGATGCTTACGAGAGGCTCGGGGGCGCGCGGCAAATCCTCGCGGGCTATCTCGAACGCGTCTTGCGCCGCTTCAACGCGAGCGACCTTCGAGTAACCAAACAGATCCTGACCGCTTTGATTTCGGCGGACGGTCAGCGGCTGGTACTCAAGACCGCAGAGTTGCAGACGCGCACAGTTACTCGCTCTGATGATCACCTCTCAACTGGCCTCCTGATCGAGGAGCTGGTTGCCGCTCGCGTGTTGCGGCGCAGGAGGCAGGACGGCGCATCGTGGATCGAGCTCGCTCATGATTTTCTCACCCCCGAGATCCTGCGGTGGCTGACCGCCGATGCCCTCGCACTCAAGCGAGCCCGCGGGGTGATCGAGCGCGCGATGGAAAACTTTCTCACGCACGGATTGCTGATCGACGCGGAGGCGATTGATCTGGTCATGCCATTCGGCGAGCAGCTCGCATTGACCGGCGATCAATCCGATCTGCTGCTCACGAGCGCCTTGAGCCGCGCGCGTGCGGTGCCCGGATGGCTGGTCGAAACCTCGCCTCGAGCCGAGGCGTTGATAGTGGATGCCGGCAATAGCAGCGACTCGGAAATTCGCTTGAGCGCGGTGGCCGCCGCCGGTCTCCTGCGCACGAGCCCAATGAGAGGTCTGCTCAGAAAACTCTCGCTGTGGGACTCCGACTTGATGGTAAGGAAGACCGCCAGCATCGCGCTGGCTGCATGGATCGGGACGGCGGTCGAGGAGGCGCTGTCAGACGAAGACGATGGCGCTCACGCGGGAGTCATTCGCCGGTCGATCAGCCTTGCGATGGTGCGCGATCACGATAAGAAGCTTGCGAGACTTTCGCATTTGTCGGTTCCGGTAAGCCTGTTGGTGGTCGCCGGGTTGATGTGGGTTCGGTTGCGGCGCGACGGCGCGGAGATCGTGCGAAGCGGAGTCGGGGGAATGCTCGGCGGCGCGGCCTCGGGTATCGTGGGTGGAATCATTCTCGGTTCGGGTCTTGGAATCGCTCGTGAGGCGACGCCGCTGGAAGGAGCGGAGTTAGTGCTGGTTCTGGTCACGCTGGGCTTTTTCATCGGCGCGATAGGGGGACTCGGGGTCAGCGTCGGCATGATTTCGCTCGCGCACGTCGCGTATCGTCACAGCAAATGGTGGTCGGTTGTTGGAGGCGCGGCGGGCGGTGCGGTGGTCGGAGGAAGCACAAAGCTTTTGGGTGTGGATACGATTCGAGCGCTGTTCGGTCAGAGCCCTACCGGAATAACCGGAGCGTTTGAAGGCGCGGTCATTGGCGCCGGCTTATCGCTGGGCATCGTGATCGCGACTCTGCTCTTCAGACAATGTCGTCCCTGGCAGAGAATTGCCGCCGCGGCGTTGGGAGCGATGTGCGCGGGGCTGCTGCTCACGGTCATTGGCGGGAATCTCTTCAGCGCGAGTCTCGAAATCGTCGCGCGGATGTTTGCGAATTCACAGATCAGAATGGACCCGCTCGCGCCGCTGTTTGGTGAGGTTCATTTCGGACAGACTACTCAGATTGTAATGGGCGCGCTCGAAGGATTGCTCTTCGGCGCAGGAGTGGCAAGTGGAATCGAAGCCTCCGGTCGCGCTGACAAGGCCGACCTTCGTGTTGCAACCCGATGACGTGCGTGAGCTTTAAACCTGACGGTTGATCTGTGTTAGTATCCCGGAACGAGGCAATGGTATGAGCACGACTGTTCAACAAACGACCGCGGAAGACCTGTTGCGAATGCCCGATGACGGCTTTCGATACGAACTCGTGAGAGGAGAGCTAATCAAAATGTCGCCAGCGGGAAACAAACATGGTCGTTTCGCAGCGAACGTCACGACCTCCCTTGGCCCTCACGTCAAAGCTAACAAGCTAGGTGCCGTTTATGCTGCGGAGACCGGCTTTTGGCTTGAATCGGAACCTGACACCGTGCGCGCTCCAGACGTTGCTTTCGTCAGTCAGAAGCGGCTCGACGAGGTAGGTGACGTAGATGGTTTCTGGCCTGGTGCACCGGATCTCGTTGTCGAGGTGATCTCACCGAGTGACACCTACACCGAAGTGGAAGAAAAGGTTTTTGCGTGGCTCGGAGCCGGAGCGCGCATGGTTGTGGTCGTCAATCCTCGAAAGCGCTCAGTGACCGTATATCGCTCTCTAACTGATATCAGGGTGCTGACCGAAGACGACACGTTTGACGGCGGGGATGTTGTGCCCGGCTGGACATTGGCAGTGAAGGAGATTTTCGCTTAGCACCTTCTTCCCGTATCGCGCACGCGATTCGCCTTTGACCTAATCCTGCATTCAGATCAAAAGGATCATAGAGAACAGGAATCAACCCCCTGTTTTGAGCCCGGACAACCTCGCCCTCATACAAATCGCCAATAAAAAGCCACCCGCATCGAAGAAGATGGCTTTAAGCTGTGAAGAGTTTGAACGGAATTGCGCGAAGCTGAAGTTGCTGAACTTGGTTTGTCGATCATGCGCGAGCGTGAGTCTGCGACTGCAACTGGACAAGATTGTTTGCCGGCGGTGACCTTCCTTCAGATTCCAATCTCCACAAACAATCGGCTACGCCGAAGGGTCCTTCCATACGTCCGTCATAATCGCGACACATCTGCGGGCGAGTTTCGTATACTCCGCAGATGTAATTTGTGTCACCGCTTGCAGTCTTGATCTCCTGAAGCGCGTCGCAGCGTTTGGGAATTGTGAAGTAGTACTCGGTGCGCCCCCGCTTTTGGACGTAGTCAATCTTCAAGCCGTGAAGCTCCATCCAATGAATCTCATCGCGGGATTCATCATCCACCTCGCCTCCGAAGAAGCTCATTGACATGCAGCACTTGCCGCAGATGAGACAAAGCTCGGACTTTCGCTTCGCGGACAATCGCTTTTTCATTCTGTCTACCTCGTTGAAGGAGCTATTGCGAAAGGCGAGTATAACCGATTCGGTTCAACGCATGAACTTGCGTCGAATGGCGAGGGCGAGCAATGCAGCTTGCACGGGTCCGAGAATGGGTTCGAGCAGCACGAGCGTTTGAGCCGTCCCAGTGAGCGGCTTCGGCTTAGGCTTCTGTAAACTCATCACCGCAAAGCTGTACGTGAGTGCGCGAGAGAATTCAAGAGGTTGCCCTGTTTTGTCTTCGATGGTCATCGCCGCTGGCGCCGCCGACGCACTCGCATTCACGGTCTCTGACGCTTGCTGTACGAAGCCAAACTGCGTGTAGAGCAACACAAACACGAACCATACCGCCACAAGCACTCCGAGCGCGCGAAGTTTAAGCGTCCTCTCGTGAGCAATGCTACTTTCGCGCGAAGTGTAAGTGACCAGAACCTCTTAAGTAAACATTACTCGACGGAAAGGCGATCATCGCAGAACGCGCTACACACGCAGAGGGAGAAACCTGAGTCTTGGTTTGTGTGCGGGTCGTCGACAAGCTGGCAGCTTGTCGGACCGTTAAGCGCGCTTCCAATTCCAACGCCAGTCTTGCCAATCGCCTACCAGTCCGGCTTTGACGGGGTTATTCAACACATATGCTACTATGCGATGAAATTCCTCATCATTACGCACCACATGATCATAACTCTCGTGCTCCCAAAACTGACCCCTTCGCTCAAGCAGGGCATTCGCTTCGTTTGCCGTCCAGCTCTTGAGCGAATGCATAATCACATCGAGTGGCGCGTCGTTGCTTTCATAGAAAACTTTGTTATCGTTCGTCTTCTTTTCCCGTAAGCTTGCTTCCGACAGGTGCGGCATAAAGACAACGTGAACATGGTTGGACATAATGCAGTACGTGTCGAGCCTGTATACGCTGCCGTCGCGCCAACGAAGCGCGTCAGCGACAAGTGCCGCAACCCGCTCGTCCTTCAGCCAGGTTGGGCCGTTCTCTGCTTTGTGCAGAATGTCCTCAAATCTCTTGAACCACTGCCGGTGGAATTCCATCAGGCGTTCTTCGTGCCGTCGCAGTTCAGGCGAATCTTCAGTCAGTCGTAGTTTTTGCAATCGCCTTGCTTCCGAGTCTAACCAAACCTTTTCCTTTCTATAGAGGCTCAAAATTGCTTTTGGAATCGAGTTGGCGAGCCTGAAGGTAACAAATAATGTAGCACCGGGTGGATGGAAGTGGGGCCGACGACGCTCCGTGACTTCTTTGTAGGTGTAAGGCATCGGTGTCTTTGCGTGTCCGACGAGCTGCCAGCTTGTCGTCGATTGTTTTAGTATTAATTGCCAACCAAGAAAATCAAAAGCTGGCTAGGTCCAACGGAACCGCCACGACTTCTACGCCGTGTGCGATATCGACTGCTCACTCCCCAATGCCGCTTGAGCCGCTGCCAGGCGCGCGATCGGCACTCGATATGGAGAGCACGACACATAGCTCAATCCCGCGCGATGACAGAAGACTACCGATGAAGGCTCGCCGCCGTGCTCGCCGCAGATTCCTACTTTCAAATTGGGGCGCGTCTTGCGACCTCCTTCGGTTCCCATCTTGACGAGCTGTCCGACGCCCTGCTGATCCAGTACCTGAAACGGGTCTTCCTTAAATACACCTTTCTCAATGTAAGTCAGCAGAAATTTAGCCGAGTCGTCTCGCGAAATCCCATAAGTCGTCTGGGTCAGATCGTTCGTGCCGAATGAAAAGAATTCGGCTACTTCGGCTATCTTGTCCGCGGTCAGCGCAGCGCGCGGCAGTTCGATCATCGTGCCGACCAGATAATCGATCTTTTCTTTGGTTTCGTCCATCACTTCCTGAGCGACACGCCGAACGATTTCGGCTTGCAGCCTGAGCTCGTTCACATCGCTCACAAGCGGAATCATGATTTCGGGCAAGACCTTCACGCCTTTCTTCTGCACCCGAGCCGCGGCTTCGAAAATCGCTCGCGTTTGCATCTCGGTTATTTCGGGGAAGACGATTCCCAACCGGCATCCGCGATGTCCGAGCATTGGGTTTGCTTCGTGAAGAGATTGCACTCGTTCCCACAGATGCTGCGGCTTGACCTCTAGTTTCCGAGCGAGCTTTCGCGTTTCTGCTTCATCGTGAGGCAGAAACTCGTGCAGCGGCGGATCGAGTGTGCGAATCGTTACCGGCAATCCGTCCATCGCCTTGAAGATGCCCTCGAAGTCCTTGCGCTGAAGCTTGAGCAAACGCGCGAGTCCGCCTTTATACATTCGCGTTGGCTCCTCGATTTCTTTCTTGCGCGTGCGGCGCGCGCGGCTCAGCTCTTCGACTTTCTTGGGAGCGGTTGCTCGACGCAGTTCACCTTCCAAATTCGTAAGCTCGCGTTGAAGTTGCTTGTAATCAAGCGAGCCGAGGATCATCTCTCGCACATAATCGATGCGATCGCCTTCGAAGAACATATGCTCGGTTCGGCACAGGCCTATTCCTTCGGCGCCGAAACCTCGCGCTACGGTTGCGTCGTCGGGTGTGTCGGCGTTTGCGCGGACACGCATAGTGCGAAACTTGTCGGCCCATTGCATAAGCGTCTTGAAATCATCGCCGAGCTCCGGATCGATCACCGGAGCGACGCCTTCGATTACCTGACCGCTTGTGCCGTCCACCGTAATCCAGTCGCCCCGTCGAACGCGCGTTCCGTTGACCGAGAATTCGTTCTTGCCGTAATTGATCGCGATGTCGCCCGCGCCGACTATGCACGGCTTGCCCCAGCCTCGCGCGACAACCGCGGCGTGGCTTGTCGGGCCGCCTGTAGAAGTGAGAATGGCCTGCGCGGCGTCCATTCCGCGGACGTCTTCGGGCGAAGTCTCACGTCGGACCAGAATGACGGGCTTGCCATCGGCTGCCCACTCCTCAGCCTCTTCAGGTGTGAACACTACGCGACCGCTTGCGGCGCCGGGACTCGCATTGATCCCGCGAGTGAGAACATTGACCGGCGCTTTCGGATCGATGGTCTTATGTAGCAATTGATCGATGTCGCCGGCGGGCACTCGAAGCACGGCGGTGCGTTCGTCGATCAAACCTTCCTTGACCATGTCCACCGCGACTTTGACTGCCGCCGGACCGGTGCGCTTTCCGTTTCGAGTTTGAAGCATCCACAGCTTTCCGCGTTCGATCGTGAACTCGAGGTCCTGCATATCGCGATAGTGGCGCTCGAGCTTGGTTGCTACGCGGACGAACTCGTCATAGATCGCGGGCATATCTTTTTGCAGCTCGTCGATGTGCTTCGGAGTGCGGATGCCAGCGACCACGTCTTCGCCCTGGGCGTTGGTGAGATAATCGCCGAACAACTTCTTCTCGCCGGTTGCCGGGTCGCGAGTGAATGCCACGCCGGTCCCGGAATCGTTACCCATATTACCGAAGACCATTGTCACGATGTTCACGGCGGTGCCGAGATCGTCGGGAATCTTTTCGCGGCGCCTGTAAGCTATCGCGCGATCGCCGTTCCACGAGCGAAAAACTGCCTTGATCGATTCTTCGAGCTGCTTGTTGGGATCGGTTGGAAAAGGTTTGCCGGTATGGGACTTGACGATCTTCTTGAATTCCTTGACGACGCGCTTCAAATCATCGGCGGTGAGATCGGTGTCGAGCTTCGCGCGAGCTTTTTTCTTCGCTGCCGCGAGAGCCTGCTCGAACAACTCGCCGTCGATGCCGAGCACGATCTTGCCGAACATTTGAATAAAGCGCCGATATGCATCGTAAGCGAAGCGTTGGTTCGAGGTGAGACGCGCGAGCCCCTTAAGCGTTTCCTCATTCAGCCCAAGGTTCAACACGGTGTCCATCATCCCGGGCATTGAAAACTTCGCTCCCGATCTTACCGAGACGAGCAGGGGGTTGGACGGATCGCCGAACTTCTTTCCGGAAGCGCGTTCGACTTCGCGCATTGAGGCGAGGACTTCGTGCCACATCCCTTGAGGAAACTGCGCGCCCGCATTGTAATACGCATTGCAAGCTTCTGTAGTAATCGTGAAGCCGGGCGGGACCGGAAGTCCGGCGTTTGTCATCTCGGCCAGGCCCGCGCCCTTGCCGCCGAGCAGGTCCTTCATGTCACCGCGCCCGTCAGCCTTGCCGTTCGCGAAGAGGTATACGTACTGGGTTGTCATTAAAATCTCCCGTCTTGAAATGAAGCGCTCACTAACAGGTGAAAACTCGATGAATTAGTCAAACTAATCGAATAAAGGATGGCGGGGAGGATGTCAAGGAAACGATCCGAAAGCATCGATCACGCGATGACCGAAACCATCTCGAGCGCTTTCATTGCAAGAGACTCGTCGCCAATCACGCGCGCGGTACGAAGAGCTTCTTCTTTTGTGACGCCTCTGGTGAACAAACGCCAGGCAACGTCTTCATCAATCATCAGCTCGGCGTCAGGCGCTCTTTCAACGTCGATATACAAAGTCCATGCCTGGTCCTCTCGTAATAAGAACCAGCGTCCGCCCGACTCACCGGTGATCGTAAAAGCGACCAGCGTTGAGTCTCTTGCGTTGACGAGCGCGTATGTTCTTGGCAACGCGCGAACGAAAGCATCGAGCACCAGAGCGAAGAATTTTTTCTCTTTTAAACCGGGCTTGCCCACCGCATCGCGAATCTGCTGTTGATGATGCCAGCGCTCAGTGTACTCGCGCGCGAGGTCGAGCCATACCGGCGCGGGCTCAGAAGAGGCCCAATCAACCGGACTGCCCATCGCGTAAGGATCGAGCGATTTGAAATACTCACAAGATTGTTCGCCGGTGAGCTTCATCAGCTCGCACAAAACACGCGGACTCATTCTGCTGGCGGCCTTGACCCAGGTGTCGTTCAAACGATTAATCAGCGCGACCAGTTCTTCCCAACTCATGGAGTTGTCGCCCGAGTATGCATACCTGTCGCGCTTACGGGAGAGGATTCCGATTTCCCCGCCGAGCAGATGGCTGGCAATGTCCTTCACCGACCACTCCTTGCACACGGTAGGCCTGTTCCAGTCGTCGAGAGAAAGGCCGGATAAGAGTTCGAGCAGAGAATTCAAAACCGGCTGAAACAAATCGGAGACGATGATTGGCTCAGGAGGTTTCATCGCAATGCTATTTGTTGGGCGCATCAAGGGTCGTCAGAACATACTCGATACCTGCCGCCTGTGCCTTGACCGGAATGCCGAGGCTGGAATGAATCCACCATTCGGAACTCGCGCGATCAGTCTTTCGAGTGATGTGACGCGCGCGAAACTCGCCCGCCGGGACACGAATAGTTTCCTCGCCCTTCGCGTCGAAGCGCATCGGCTGGAGAGTCCCCATCGCTTCGGCGAACTCGTCGGGAGTTGCGTAGCCTGACATTTGAACATGATCGCCTTGAAACGCTTGAAGGAAACCCGCAGCCGCGATCGACGGCGATGAAAGGAAAAATTGCGGAGGCACTTCGAGAGTTTGAGAGATTATCCCTGATACGCTTCCGCGCATTCGAGCAATCATGGTGTTGCCGTCGAAGTTGAAGCGCGTGCGAGTCCGCTCCTCTCCTCGCTGCTTTGTTACTTCCGCAAACGACGGGCGGCGATTAGCGTCGACGCGATGGAAAACGTCGGTCGTCAGATCGCCAACGGTTATTCGACTGTGCACCAGAAAGCCGCCTTCCGAAGTGCCGAACACTTCCCATTGTTCCGTGCCTGCCTGTTTGCCGTGATCGCGATATGAATAAGTGCCGCTTGCGATCTTAGCCCCACGATCCCATCGCCCGTTGTGAACGAGAGCTTTGCCGGTGAGAATCGCGGCGAGATCCTCTTCCATAGTCGAGGACGCGGGAGTCTCGACGACTCGACCGATCTCATGCCCGTCTCGTTCGACGATTACAGTCGGAACGTTGGTGATGCGAAGCGGCTGAACCGAATTCACCGGTTCGTGAAACTGATTGTCGATCCCGATCAGCTTGACCTTAATCTTGTCATTCGCAGCCGAGTCAAGCGCTTTGATCAGCCGCGGAACATAGTTCTTGCTGTCGGGACACCAGGTTCCGAATGCGAGAGTAACCACTGTGCTCTTATCAATTGCCTTGATCGCTTTGACGGCTTCGACGTTCGGCTCATAATTCTTCATCACCGATCGCCAAACCGGCACTGTCTCCCACAGCCTGTCCTTGCTCAGCTCGCCCGTAGCTCCCGGATGTGAGCGAATTAAAACCGGCTTTCCTTCAACGACAAAGAAGTATACCGGCCCGTCCACTCGAGTGAACTTGCCAATAGTTTTTTGCGATGCTTTGGAATCGGAAGTGGCCGAAGTTCGGTCCGCTCCGAAATGAAATGCGTCGGTTGAAATAGAGCTCAGCGTGTGAGCTGAAACATCCAGCACGAGCGCGAACGGAAGCTTTGAAGAGAGCAGTGCGAGCCGAGAAGGAGACTCGCTCGTCAGAACCTGAGCGGTGCGGTCCATCTCATTGTCAATGTAGACATCACGTGTTGAATCGGTCCAGCTCACAACTACGTTGACGGTGTTCTGCGCCAAAATGGCCGTTGCTGCGACCAAAGAGAAAAGCATAAGCAGTATGATTAATCGCATAAGCGTCCGGTTCGAAAAATTCACGTGGAGGTTAGTCGTTACTTGTGTCATTGAACGCCAAGCAACTCGACTTCGAAAATCAACGTCGCGTTCGGCGGAATTCCCGGTCTGCCTTGAGCCCCATAACCGAGATTGGGCGGAATTATCAGCCTTCGCTTCCCGCCGACTCTCATCGTCATCAGACCCTCATCCCAACCCTGAATAACCGAGTGAGTGCCTATCCTAAAGGTGAAGGGCTGACCTTTATCGACCGAGCTGTCGAACTTCGTTCCGTTTTCGAGAGTGCCCGTGTAATGCACGGTAACGTTCTGACCCAGCTTTGGGCTGTCGCCGCTGCCCACTACCTCGTCGGCGTATCTTAGCCCCGAGGGAGTAGTCACTTCACCGCCCGGCCCCGGAGCTGATTTGCCTCGGCCGCCAAAGGCGAACAGAAGCCCAGCCAGCAGCACGCCGGCGATTGCAAGCGAGGCAATCACGATTTACTGCTATTCTCCTGGTGGCTTGATTGGATTTTCTTGGTGAGCGAGTGTTTCGAGAGCTACTGCCCCTCCTGATCTTGCGCTTCCTGCTTTTCGGCAACTTATTCCTCCTGCGATGACAACTTGAGTTGATTGTTGAGTCGTTTTCGAAATATGGAAGTCGCAGTCAGCCTTGTCAAGTCACTCTGAAAATGAAATTTGCACGCTGGATCGACAAGGGACCGGAGCGAAAAGACGTCCTGCTTTCAGGTTGGAGTGAATCCGTTCGCCAGACGTTCCGCGTAGAATAGATTTGAATCGAGAATGATTCAAACATTGAGGCCCGAATGATGTGACGATTCGTTAAGCGGCGATAAACATCACACGTGGCTGCTGAATGTTCGTAACCAAATTCTGCGGCGGAAGCCGCCTTCGTAATCGAAAAGGAGAGAAAAGTACTATGCGTCAGAAATTTATCCTGTTTTCGCTCGCTCTGGTGTTAACGGTCGGATCGATGGCCATCGCTTCGGCGCAGGAAATGGGCAAGTCGCTGTACTCACGCCTCGGCGGCAAAAAGGCGATCACCGCGGTAGTTGATCAGTTCGTTGCCAATGTCGGTGGCGATGACCGGATCAATCATTTCTTTGCCGATACGGTTAAAAACAAGAAGCGTCTAGATAAGTTCAAGGACAACCTTGTTGACCAGATTTGCCAGGCAAGCGGTGGCCCGTGCAAGTACAAGGGCAAGGACATGAAGACCGCGCACAAGGGAATGGGCATCACCGATGCGGACTTCAACGCGCTGGTGGAAGACCTGGTGAAGGCGCTCGACAAGTTCAATGTCGGCGCTACAGAGAAGAACGAGCTACTTGGCGCTCTCGGCGGATTGAAGGATCAAATCGTGGGGCAGTAAAGCGTAGTCCCCCAAAATACTGAACGCCTGCGAAGAGGAATCCTCGCAGGCGTTGTTTTTTTGGTCCTCAGTCCCGCTGCCTCAAAAAGAATACTTCAGGGCGAACTGAGCGGTGAACATCGGCACTCGCGTATCGACGAAGTGTTTCTGACCGAGCGCGGGCGAGCCCCCAACGTTGCCGAAGAAAAGTTGATGGATCGGAATGCCGAAGTTTTCGTGATTGAATAGATTGAACAGCTCGGTTCGGAACTCGAGCTTCTGACGCTCGCCGAATTTGAATCTCTTGTTGATCGCCAGATCGACAGTTTGAATTCCAGGCGCGCGGAAAATGTTTCGGGGCGTGCCGCCGGGATTACTGAAGTTCAGACCCACACGATCAGTCAGGTTTCCATCCAGGTTGTTGTCGCAACAAAACAGCAGCGAGTAAGGCTGTCCTGTTTGAAATGTACCGATGCTCGCGAGCTGCCAGCCATCCAGAAAAAAGCTGTCCTTCCGAGAAGGCAAGTCCCATATCGCGCTGAAGACGAAGCGATGTCGCACATCGAAGTTAGCCGAGCCGCGTTCCGCTCGCCGGTCAAGACTGTTCTGCGGCAGAGCTTTTGCGCCTTCCAGATCGAAGATGTCGGAAGCTTCGTCGATTGCGTGCGACCAGGTATAAGCCGCGGTGAATTGAAGTCCGTGCGAGAAACGCTTGATCGATTGCAACTGCAATGCATGATAAATCGAATTCGCATCGGAATCGATTATCGTGATCGAGCCTAGCAACGGGAACGGTCTTAGGGTTTTGCCGTTCTGATTCGGCGGAAAATTGAAGCCGATGAACTGCGGCGCGGATCCGTTCGGCACCAGTTGGCCGACAACCGGAGTCGTATTCAATCCGAGGTTCGGAGTCGATGCTCTTAACAAGTGGACTCCTCGCGTTCCAACGTAGGCAGCCGAGACAAGAAGGTCGCGGCCGAATTGATGCTCTACCGTCAGTCCCCAATGCTGCGCGTAAGGTGTTTGAAGATTCGCTGCCGGCAACACAAACGCCGGACCGGTAGCAAAATCGGTGAAGGCCGCGGAGTTGATATAAAAATTGATGACCGGCGAGAACGGCCCGGACGAGAGACTCGATGACGGATTGAATGTGTTCAACGTTCCGGGTATCGCGAACTGTTGCGGATTCGTGGCTGCGAGCGGATGTGAAAACTGGTTTTGGGTATTCAATCCTTGCACGAAACCTGCGAGATTCGTCGGAAGGAACGATGGAAAAACGCTTCGAGATTGACTGACGACCGCTCCAAGAATCTGATCGTAATAGATTCCATAGCCGGCTCGTATCGAAGTCTTGCCGTTGCCGAACGGATCCCACGCGAAAGCTATGTGCGGAGCAAAATTGTTCGTATCCTCTTTGTAGATCTTCGAGCGACCCCCTAGAAACGTCTCGAGTCCTGAACCGGGAAACACGCCGTCCACCGAGATTTTCTTTTCGATGCTCTCGAACTCCTGAATTTGTGGCGCGCTGAAGGTTGATTCGATTCGACGATCGGCTTCCGTGGGAACGGTGTTCAGCTCGTATCTCAATCCGAGCGTCAAAGTGAAATTACTTGCGAGCCGAATTTGATCTGCAAAGAAGAAATCGTGCTGCCAGAATCGCAAGCGAATCGTGGGGTCTGAAACGGTAGTAAGCGTTTGATAGAACCCGGTTGGCGCGCCCGCGGCGACGAAGTCTTTGCCGAGATAGAAGCCGGGAATGCTTCCGAGATTCGCGAGCGTATTGGTCAGAAGCTGACCCTGCTTGACAAGCGTGCCGATGTCAGCCGCTGCGCTGAATACCGCCAACGGCCGTGAGTTTCGGTCGATCGAGCTATTGAGCTGCGAGCGTCGAATGTCGACACCGGCCGTGAAGCGATGCTTTCGCAGGTTGTAAATGAAGGTGTCGGCGTACTGAAAGATGTTGTTGGCTCGAGTCTGCGGAAAAGTGAAAACATCCACGCCAATCGGACTGTAGCCCGAAACCATCACCTGCCCGATCGGTCCGGTGCCGGTTGCGTTTCCGGTCTTGTCTACTCCCAAAGAAGACTCGCTGTCGACTCCCGACGGTGAGCTGAAAGTTGGCGGGAGGCCGGGAAGCGTCAGATTGCGAACGAGCGGAGCGTTCAACAAGAAGGGCAGTAACGGAAATTTTCCTGACGGAATCAGAAACGAATCGCGAACCTCCTGGAATCCCAGACTCGTTCTTCCCCAGGAGAACCGAAATTGATTCGCTGCTTCGGTCGACAGCGCGCTGTTGAGTGAAAATGCAAGATCCTGTGTTCGCACAAGCGCGCGAAGCGACGAAAATAAAGCGTCGCCGGTCACCGGAAGAATCGTGTTATCGTCGGTGAAGTTGTAGCGGCCCGTCAAACTGTGATCGCGGCCAAACGCTCTCAGGTTGTGATCGAGCTTACCGGATAGAATGCTGCCGTCGGCGCTCGCGGGCAGAACCTCGGTGAAAGTGTTGCCGCCGTACGGTCCGTTGGGATTGTTGGGAAACGGAAACAAGCTGAAGAACGCATCGCCAATGTCGGTGGTCGGAAACAAACTGACCCCGTTTCTTACGAACCCTTTGTCACCTGTTTGAAATATTCCCCGGTCGGCGACGGTCGGCACTGCGAAATGCGCCGTCTGGCTGGCATCGATGTCCTGATGCTCATACGAGACGAAGAAATGGGTTTGTCGATTGATGACAGGCCCTCCAAACACGAACCCGTATTGACCTCGAGTGTAAGCAGGCTCCTTCGGCGCGAAGTTTGAAACTTGAAGGGGCGCTCCATTCAGAAGAACTGTTTGTCCATTCGACACCAGATTTGACTTGGTGTCCGATTGAACAAAATCGAATGGGTCGCGAGCCCTCAGCGAATCTTTGGTTAGGAAGCCATAAACGGTTCCATGAAAGTTCGCTCCTCCCGAGCGAGAAACTGCGTTCACCTGAGCGCCCATGTTTCGACCGTATTGTGGCTCAGGCAGCAGCGTGGTGATTTGAAACTCCTGCACGCTTTCGATTGACTGCGGAACCAGCGAAGTGAAACCCTGACGCCTGACACCGACCTCTTCATCGTTGTCGTTAGAGCCATCAATCGTGAAGTTGTTCGAGCGGCTGCGCAATCCGTTTACCGCGAACTGGCCGGAAGTTCCCACGCCGGGTCCGATGCCCGGACCGACTGACTTGCCGATGGCCAGCGGCGGCAGCGCGACTCCGGGCGCCAGGAACGCGAGATCGTCAAACGTTCGCACTCCGGGTAAGGGAAGTGATAACAACTGGTGCTCGCCAAAGCTCTGGCCTCGAGTCGCGTTGGTGGTGTTGGTCAACAACTCGGCTTCAGATTCTCGAGTCGTTGCCGGAGGAGTTGTCGATGGAGTGGTAGCGGGCGGCGTTGTAGCCGGAGGCGTTGTGGCCACTGGAGGCTTGGTCGGTGGCGTCACCGGCGGCGTAACCGGCGGTTGCGGCGCTGTAGTCGATGCTTTTCTAAGCACGATCGGTGGCGGCTGATCCGCCTTTTCAGTATTCGTAATGTGAATCAGAAAATTTCGAATGATTGAATTGTCGGGATTTGTGTCGTTCTCATACCCCGTGCGTGTTGCGGTGATCTTATAAGTTCCCGACGGCAGAATGCCCACAAAGTAGATTCCGTCGGCGTTGGTAACTGTGGTGCGCTCGAGGCCCAGATCCTCGTGAGTCACAGTCACGGCAGCTCCCGGAACCGGTGCGAGCGAGCCCGCTTCAAAGACGCGCCCTTGAATAGCTCCGGTGTTCTGGGTTTGAGCTTTTGTTCGCGGTACGAACGAACCGATCATGGAAAGAACTATCAAAAAGCAAAGGAACGGAAGCCTGACTTTGGACATGGATTCCTCCAGAACGATTGTGAGGACCTCACCGAAACGTGGGTCGCTAATGTGGCGCACAGCAAACGTTGGCCACTGAAGATTCGGCTTAAACCGATTTCGCCTCACGCAGAATATCACGTGAGTTTTGAGCTATCAACAGGTGGAAGGCTTTAAGCTGAGCGAATTCGCGAGGCTCACCTTCCGGGGACGATGCTCACGAACTGAACGATGAAGGCTTCGCCGTCCACCGTTCCGAAACCTATCTTACCGTTTGAAAAGGTCGAGTCGGTCATCAAGCTGAAGGGCTGCGGTTGAGTCGCCTTGGGATTGCTCTTCACTTGAATCGAGTGCTTGATCTCCGGACCGCGAGCGTCGATGATGATGTGGAACTTGTCGCCCGGCACACTAAGGTTCTCTGGCACTCTGAACAATTTTAGCGGCTTCATTTGTCCGTTTTCATAGATGAAGGTCTTGAACATATTGGGGGCCGAGGAGGCCGGTCCGGTGAGCTGAAAAAGATAGTATGTATTCTCATCCTGAGCCCGAATCACCCATGCGGCGCCCTTGCCGTTGCTGAAAGCCAGATCGAACTCCATTCTAAAATCCTTGTAGCTCGAATCCTTGATCAGTCCGATGCCCTGACCCTGGACTTGCAATTTGCCTGGACTCGCCTTCCACGTCTTTGGAGCGGCCCACCACGAAAGCCCGCCGGTGAATTCGTCTACGAACTCCGGTGAGAACACCACGCGGGTCAGCGGCAATTTCATTTCGGTCGAGCCCTCGGCAAAAGTCTGAGTCTTTTCAACCGGCTTGAACTCGTTTTTCTTTACCTTGATATTGTGTGAGCCCGGCGTGAGGTCCGACACTCTGAGTTCGCCTTTTTCGTTCGCGCGTCCGCCGTAGTTGTCGTCAATATAGACTTCGGCTTCGGGTTCAGTGCGCACCAGCATGCTTACGATGGCTGACTTGAACTCGGTAGGAATGTATTTGGTCTTGCCGCCTTCGACTTCTATTTCGCGAGTCCACTCGCTTCGATTCGGCTCGAGCACCTTCAATTTATGAGCGCCTACGGGGATTTCAAGAAGCTCGATCAACTTGTCTTCGGTCTTGACGTTGAACTTAACCGGCTTTTGGCCGTCCAAAAGAATAGTCGCATTGGCTGCAACCGGACCGATCTGAATAGAGCCGATCAACGGAGTCAAATCGACCTTCACGACGTTGTCAGACTCGAGATTCACGCCTTCGACTCGCTTTGATTCGTACTTAGCCGCGGTGACTTCAACATCGTAGACCCCCGGCAGAAGCTCGGCGCTGAATTTGCCGTCCTCGTTGCTCTTTCCTGCGATTGTTTTGAGCGATCCGTTCTTAGGCTTGATGGAAATGCCGGCAGCAGGAGCGTTGGTGATTACGAACAAGACTGCCTTCACCGGCTTCGGTTGAATCGGGTCAGTTTTTGGCGACGCAGGAGTAGGCGGCTGCAATCGTCTGGTGGCGATCTCGGCGTATCGCCCGCCCGGATATTCCTTCAAATAAATCTGGTAGTCGGCGGCACGTTTGCTTCCGTCGGCTCTGTCCCACAAAGAATCCTCGGCGAGCATCGAGGCGAATCTCGCGTTCTTGCTGTTGGGATAAGCCTTCAAGTAGCGTTTGAAATCGTCCGGGTTCTTGCTGCTTCGGATGGATTCCCACAAAGCCTCTTCGGCGAAGACTCCCCCAGGATACTTGTTGAGATATTCGCGATAAGCGGCGACGCTGGCAATTGACTGCGCGCGTTCCCAGGCGCTGCGTTCGATCGCGGCGGGATCAGGGATCGCGGCGTTCTCGGCTACTGTCGTTTTCGCCAGCACGAGGTCCGAGGCTTTGTAGCCTTGCACAACAGCGTAAGGTTTTTGTGATTTTCCGGCGCCAAGATCGAGTTGAATGCGTCGCGGAACGGTGGTCTGCAGGTAAGTCAACAGCCCGCCGAGCGTCACTTCGCCGTTGGCATTTGCGGCCGCTCCCTTAAGTCCTTCGACCAGCGCCCAGGTAAAGTAGCCCTGCTTCTTCTCCGTGTACTCGTAAGCTCTATGACCCACGTCCGTCGCGTACAACGTCGCAAAAGCCTGAATGTCAGAGTTGCGCTCTTCAAAGGTGAAAGCTTGCGTGTAACGTTTGGTCAGCGGATTGTCTGAGTCACCTCGCCCGGCAGTTGGATCGTTTCTGCATGCATCCAGAATCATTAACACCTGGCCGACGCCGGTCTGAACTATTCGCTTGCTCATCTCGTCGACATTGATCGCAGTGTCTTCAAGCAAAGAAATGTCGCCGCTCACTTGAGCATCGGAAGGCAGCAGAAATGCTTTTCCTTCGCGTTCGATGCCGTGGCCTGCGAAGGCGACGAGCAAGAGCCCGTCCTTGGGCACTGCGGTTCGAAGATTGGAAAGGCGACGAAGAATATTTCCGCGCGTCGGTCTGCGCTCGGTCGGCTGATCGCCGGTCAGCAGCGAGACCTGATCTCTTGGGAACCCCGCATACTGGATCAAGGCGTCGACGATTGACTTTGCATCGTTGGTCGCTCCTTCGAGCTTATTGATCTGCGCGTCCTGATATTCATCGACACCGATTACCAATGCAAAACGCTTCGAGCTTGTCGGCAGCACGGCTAGCGCCGCTGCCGGCTTGACGTGCATCCCGCGGCTGTCTTTCTGTGAACGAGCGGCGAGCATGGCGCCCGGAAAGCAGAACACGAACAGGAGCCCAACTATTAGAAAATGAATTCGAGGGTAAGGAATATTTCGTTTCATGCGTGATTCTGAGAGCTCCCAGCGAGGCAAATTTCAGCTTAATAGTGTAGTTCCAACTCTGTCAATGATTGTGTTTTCGATGCTTCAGCGATCGGTCTAATTGTCAACAAAGTCATCTTGCGATCCTTCAAGTCGTGATACGAAGATTCTCGAGAAGGCGTTCCTATCTACGAACTCACGGTGAAGCTACCGGCTCAGGGATAATCATTGAGCTCAAACCGCATCAACTATCGGCTATCGTTGACGCGCAGAATCGCGGTGGTGTATTGTCCTCCAACCAAAAAGGTTTGATCGGACCACAAACCTCTAAGCCGTGTCTCGTTGCGAAGGTGATTCTCAATGCCGCGTGAACACAAGAGCCGTCGCGAGGTAATCGACGCGATCCGGGCTCTTCCTTCAACCAGCGAACTCCTGTCGACGCACGAAGGTCACTACGACCATGAACTAGATCTGGAGGTCACGGTCTACGGTCGCAACTACGGCGGAAAAAAGGTCGGGCCTTATGTTCGATTGCTCAGCTTCGAACCGGGCGAAAACATAATCAAGCAGGGTGAATGGGGTGGTAACACCTTCTTCGTTGTGTCTCGCGGCATCGCTGATGTTTTCATCGATGCGCCAAACAATCAGAGCCTGAAGGTCGCCGAGTTGAAGCCCGGCACTCAATTCGGTGAGATGAGCGTGCTGGCGGGCGTTCCTCGCAGCGCAACCGTTAGGGGTTCAGCAGCAGGTCCGGTCGACATTCTCGAGATTCAACGTCCGGCGCTGCGGCTTTTGCGAAAGCTTCCCGCTTTCGCGCAGGGCCTGGATGCATCTTATCGCTCACACGGGCGTGACAACATTATCGACGAGCTCGGCCAGAAGATTTCGCTTCAGCCTCAAATTGCTCAGGAATTGAAAGCGATCGCTTCATTTCGCGTCTTCAGCAAGAACCACGTTCTCTTTCGCGAGCGAGCTCCAATCGATCGGCTCTACTTCATCAGGCAAGGCTGGGTTCGTCGTTCGACGAGGGATGTTGACGACTTCATCGGGCGCGGCTTCTGGTTTGGCGTCGAGGGAATAATGAAGGAGGGCGTGTGGCCTTACACCGCGTCGCTGATGGGTCGCACTGAAGTTCTTGAGGTCTCTGTTCGCCGACTGCGGCAGAGTCCGCAACTTCGCGAGACGCTCGAGAGAGAACTCGCGCGGTTCGCGCCTCCAGCCTTCGGTGCTCTCGTTAGCCCAGCAGCGGGCGTTCGCGAAAAGGAGCTTGCAGCTCAGCAGAGTTTGATCGAGACCGGTCTGGTTGATGGAACAAACTTGCTAGTGATGGACATGGATTTGTGCGTTCGTTGCGGCAACTGCTCGCTCGCCTGTCACAAGATTCATGGTCAATCACGTCTCACTCGGCATGGTATACACGTTACAAGATTGGAACGGCCGAGTCTGAGTGCGGTTCAAAGCGTTCTTTCGCCCGCGGTCTGCATGCACTGCCAGGACCCGGAATGCTTGACTGGCTGCCCGACTGGAGCGATCGGCCGCTTCAGCGGTGGTCAGATCGACATCGATCCGAAGACCTGCATAGGTTGCGGAGACTGCGCGACTCAATGTCCTTACAACGCAATCTCGATGATTTCGCGCAAGGGTCAGCCGGCGCCGACCGCCGCGAAAGACATCGTTTGGAAGCTTCGCGACTTCTTGCGAGTCGCTCCCGATCCGCTTCCACCTTCCGTCGATGCCACCGATGATTTGCTCGCCGTGAAATGTAATCTTTGCAGTGGGACGACGATGAATCCCGCCGACGCGAAAGCTCCGGCGTATGCTTGCGAAGAGAATTGTCCCACCGGTGCGCTCGCCCGCATCAACCCACACGAATACTTCACGGAGATCGGCCGCATTGAAGGCCTAATGATGCGGGATCAGACTCATGCTGTCGGCAGAAACATTCATCGATCCGATCCGCAACGCCGAATGATTCACCTTGCGGGACTCGCGGCGACGATCTTGTTGGCTGCTCTGGCGATAGTCGGGATTCGTGAATTCGGACTCGGCCAGCGACTAATCGGCTTCCTTAATATGCGGTGGATCACGGGGCTCGTCGGACTCGCGGGAATCGCCGGCGTAATGACTTATCCGGTCCGCCGTCAGATCTACACGAGACGAAAAGGCGCGTTGCGATACTGGATGCTCGCGCATTCATATCTAGGAGTGATCGCCGGAATAATGATCCTGCTGCACGGTGGGACTGATTCAGGCGGTGCTTTGACTACTGCGTTGATGATCAGCTTTGACATGGTGATCCTGACCGGGCTGTTCGGAATTCTTTGTTATCTGGTGGTGCCGCGCATTCTGACCAAAATAGAAGGCGAGCCGCTGCTGATCGACGACTTGATAGCGCGGCGCAGCGAACTCGAACGCGAGATCAACGACATGGCAGCCTCCGCAACCGGCCCGTTAAAAGAGCTGGTGAACAAGGCAGTCTCCCGTTTTCTTTCGTTCGGATATCTGATGAAGCAGTTCCTTTCGCGAGCGCCGCTCGCTGAAATGGTGGCGGTGGCCGATCGCGACTTCCAAAATGCAGCAAGCGCATTGCAGCCCGCCGATCGTTCGAAGCTCAGCCGGGCAATTGAAGCTTCGGTCACAATCCGCAGGGCGGATGCACTGATCCTTTTGCAACGCACGTTGAAGCTCTGGCTGGTGCCACACGTCATCTTCACTTCGCTGATGCTTGCGCTGATGATCGTGCACATTATCCAGGTCATTTATTTCGTCTAAGAGATGGCAGCGAACAACAGATACATAATCAGACGAAAGGACATCACGGTTGATGATGTCGTCCTCGAGAGCGAAGGACTGACGATCGGACGGCTGATCAGCAACGACCTTTCGCTCAATCATCGAACTGTTTCGCGCACACACGCCGGAATCAAAGAGATCAGCGGCGAATACTGGATCTTCAACCTTTCGTCCTCGAACGGAACCGTGTTGAACGGCGAGCTGGTGGACAAGACCCCGCTCGCCGACGGCGACGTTCTGCAAATCGGCCGCTACATTCTGAGGGTCAGTTATGTCGAAGGAGCGTTGGCGATCACGGTCGAGATGGAGCCCGAGGCTCAGCTCGCTGAACGTGCCGCGCCGTCGCCTCCTGCTTCGGGCGACGAAGCGAACAGGGCGACCCAGGTTTTCCAACGAGTTCCGCTTCAGAAGGTGAATGCTCCGACACGCCAGCTTCAAGGGACTGGACTTCTGACGGGCGTGCTTGCGCCGCAAGCAGAGCAAGCCTTGATGGTCTTTTGGGAGAAACGAAAACGCGAGGCGGGCAAGATCGCCGAGAAGTCGCTGCTTCATCCGAAGGGCGATCAGCGCGTGGGTAAGGCTCAATTCAACTGGCGGCCGACGCGCGATCTCAGAAAACTTTGGCGCAAATCATATTTTGTTTGGGGCGGTCTGATCGTTGCAGTGATCTCGGTGGCGGCGCTCGCAGCTTACAATCGAGCTTATTCACCGGGCGGAATTTCCGAGGTACACACAACGAAACAATTGAGCAACCGCTCGATCGCGCTTCGTCCAAACGGCGGCGCGTGCGCGCAGTGTCACACGCCGACCACCAGCATCCAGGCGAACTGCGCGAGCTGTCATAAGACTGATTCATTCGAGCCGACGGTTTCAAAGGCGCACACAGACGCCGGCTTAACTTGCGTGAGCTGTCACGGTGAGCACATGGGCGCGAGCTTCCGCCCGGGGCTCGTCGGTTCAGCGATGTGCGTCAGTTGTCATAACAACAGCTACAACTTCAAGGGTCGAATACTCGGTGCTCCACACGGTGGTTCCGTGGGTTATCCGGTAGTAAACGGGCAATGGCAATGGGCCGGCCTCTCTGAAGCGGAATGGTCAAAGAAGGGTCTTCCCGACACCGCTTCGAAATACAGTCCGCTCGAGCAGTTTCATGTTCTTCACGTTGCAGGACGACAAGAGGGACGAGCCAACTGCACCGATTGTCACGCAGCTGGGTTCAATACCAACGAAGGATTGCACCAGTCGCCTCGAGCAACTTGCGCGGCGTGTCACAGCGTTTCGTTCAACTCGGGAGCGATCATCGGACCGAATTGCACTTCTTGTCACGCTCAACACGGCGAAGACAAAAATCTGGTTGCGTCGCTGAGAATCTCAAGCAAGCAGGGCGGTCAGCCTGTTCCTCAACCGGAGGTTACAGGCAAAGGATCGATAGGCAAAGGCGGCGCTCAAGTAATTCGTCACGATGAAACCGGCGCGCGATGGGGCTTGAAGTCTGATCTGCAATTCGGCGGTCTTTCGTGGTACTACTGGATCGCACTGCTTGCCGTGGTTCCGATTCTCGGCGTCGCGGTTATGGTCGCGAACAGCGTCGGCAGAAAGCACTTCATCAATCCAAAGACTGCCACTCCGCCAAAGACCGAAGTTGAAAAAGCAGGCACGAAGTTTCTGGATCTCGCCAAGCTCAAAGCCGAGGGTCCGCCTTATCCTCATCCGGTTATCGATCCGGTCTTGTGCATCGGCTGTCACGCTTGCGTTGAAGCCTGCCCGCACGATGTGCTTGCGATCGTCAACGGAGTTTCAACTCCCATCGCTCTGGATCAATGCATGGAGGACACAGGCTGTACGGTTGAATGTCCGACCAGTCCTAAGGCCTGTATTGTAATCAATGGCACAAAGAGGATTCCGCCTCGCAAGGTTCCCGCGAGAAATCAGCGGCTGATGACTAACGTTCCGGGCGTTTACATGGTCGGCGATGTTTCGGGAGTTCCGCTGATCAAGAATGCGTTGAACGAAGGCGCGCAAGTAATCGATTACATAATCGAAGATCTTGGCAAGCAAGGTGGCGGCTCAAAAGCGGAATACGATGTCGCGATCATCGGTATTGGTCCTGCGGGGCTGTCTGCAACCGCGCTCGCGAAGCAGCGAGGCTTGAAGTATATCGCGGTCGAGCAAGACAAGGTCGTCAGCACTATTCAAAATTATCCGGCCGGCAAGTACGTTTTCTTCAAACCTGATACCGTTCAACCGAAAGGCGGAGTTCCGCTCGACGGACCGGGCAACCAAAAAGAAGTGATTCTCGGCTGGTGGATGAGCTCGATGATGCAGAACGGTCTCCAGATCAATGAAGACGAAAGCTGCAAGGAGATCAAATCGCAAGACGGTGTGTTCACGATCACAACCGAGCAGGGCAAGCTAAAAGAAAAAGGAACCTATACCGCGCTGGCAGTGATCCTGGCGATTGGAAATCGCGGGACCCCAATGAAGCTTCGGGTTCCGGGCGAAGAATTGAAGATGCGTGTTCAACCGGGTCCGATTGTCGCTCGCCATTGCCCGAAGTGCGGCCAGGCTCGAATGGGAAAACAGTTCTTTTGCGTACGCTGCGGGCAGAAGCTTCCGGTTCGAACTCCCGGACCGATGGACGATACCAAAGTCAAATACAAGCTTTCTGATCCGGACGATTACGTCGATAAGCACTGCATTGTGGTCGGGGCGGGGAATTCTTCGATCGAAGCCGCGGTCGATCTTGCGGGCTTCAAACGCGACGGCGACGAAATCACTTTCACGCGAAACAACGATGTGACGCTCGTCGTGCGCAGCGACTTCAAGGGCGATCTCAAACTCGGCAATAAGATGAACATCTACGATTGCATGGATGCTGGAAAGGTAAAAGTTATGTTCAGAACTGAGATCAAAGAGATCACCGAAAAGGAAGTCGTGTTGATGGATGTTCGTTCAAAAGAAGAAAAGGCACGGCTGGCGAACGATTACGTGTTCGCGCTTATCGGCGGAGAAAAGCCAACTAAATTCCTCGAAGGCATTGGCATCAAGATCGGGTGACACTGGAACAGACGATGATTGGTCACAACGTGACTCAAGAAAGAACCAGCCAAAGCGTCAACTGCCATCCGCGTTATGCGAGGACTTCAGTTGTTCGTGTCATCAAACAGGCTTTAATTCTTGTTTGTCTTGCAGCCCTGGTTCTTTGTGTAGCGTCGTCGTTCACGCGAAGCAGCGAAGCAGCCGGTTCTTTTTCGAGTTTTACGCCCGCACTTCAAACGGCCTCATCCGATCTGCAGGGTAAGAAATTCAGCCACATCACGCACAATCAGGTTAAGTGCGATCAATGTCACGTGCGGAAGGCCGACGCGATCGTGCCGGTTATGCCCGGCCACCGCGCTTGCATCTCCTGTCACATTAAGGCATTCACTTCGACTCAGTTTGCCATCTGCTCAAATTGTCACCAGGGCATAACGGCGGTGCAGCCGCCGGTCGTTGACTTTCCCGAGCGACAATCTTTCGGAGTCGAGTTTTCCCACAAGACGCACGCGACTTACCAGGCGGGCGAGAAGCGGGCCGATTGTTCGAGCTGCCATGCGCTGGCCGGCGCGCGCACAACTTTTCCCGGTCATCGAGAGTGCTACGTTTGCCACAAGGCGCCCGAACAAGTGAAGCCGGGTGAGAAAGTCGGCGGCGCGAGTTGTGGCGAATGCCACACGACTACCGGCGACAAGAATCCGCCGTCGCAGATGAGCAAGGCTTACAATTATAAGTTCACACATCGGGTCCACGCGGAGCGGGAAGGGATATCGTGCACCGAATGCCATAACGTGCTCGTGACGAGCGCCGCTCAAGTTTCGGTGACGCAACCCAGGGAGCATCGCGGCGCGGGACCTGGAAGCTGCGGCGCATGTCACAATGGGAGGCGTGCTTTTGGGGGAGAGCTTGGCCCAGGATGTAGTTGTAATAAATGTCATGTTCAGGACGCTAACCACAGTTGCAGTTAGCCCTTTGGTTGGCCGTCAGAGCCTTGCTGCAATTCTTAGGACGGCCGCAAGAATTTGTTAACGCGCGCGCCTGAAGTCAGGGATAAAACATAATGTAGCATCGAATTGAGGGCGGCTCGATGATCGCATCGCACTTCCTGCCAAGAGTGCGTGCGATTGGGTTGATGTTGGCCGTCGCGTGCTGTTTTTCTGAGCGCGCGATTTCACAACAAAAGAAAAGTCGTCGTATCAACAACCTTCTCTCTTTGATTTTTCACGGCGAGCGCGCGATGTCGAACTTGTGAAGGCCAATTAGCAATTGCGTCGATTGAATTCAAGCGGTATAGTAGATCCCCGAAAAGGACAAAGAGTTCAGTCGTGGCTGCGCACCGCACGGTTCGGGAGGTCGGATGATCAAGCGACTCAAGCTCACCTTATTCACTCTGTTCTGCTTTTTGGCTGCCGGTCAGTTCTTCGGAACGGGCGTCTTTTCTCAAGACCAGCCGGCAGAGAAGTTCTTCAAGAACATCAAAGCGCTCAAGGGAGTGCCCGCCAGTCAAATCGGCGCTTTGATGGACAGCTACAATAAGGCGCTGGGCGTCAGTTGCGACTACTGCCACGTCTCGGGTGACATGCCCAACTCCACCAAACCCGCGCACCAGGCATCCGTGCGTGACATAACAATGACGCGGGAGATCAATGACAAATACAAACACGTTGTTGATTGCATGTCGTGTCATCAAGGTAAAGCCAAACCCGGCGGCGCAGTTTCTAAGATCGTCGTCCCGCCAAACACTGGCGATAACACAGGCGCCAAGACAGGAGGCCCTCCCGGCAAGCTTAATTTTTCCGCCAGCGCGGGGAACGTGTTCTTCCCTCACGACTCTCACATGAGCATGGACTGCGCGAAGTGTCATCATCAGGGGGGAAACAGCGCGTGCGGAACTTGTCATAAGCACAATGCGGGAGACGCAGGTCTTTCTTTCAAGAAGGTCAGCCATTCTACTACCAGCGACAGGGCTTGCACGGGTTGCCACAAGCAGATGAACGTTGGTCCGCAAGCCTGTAACACTTGTCACAAGAGCGACAGTACGGCGGCGAATGGAACGAAATCAGGGCCGGCACCTCCCGGTAAATTGATCTTTGCTGCAAGCTTCGGCAAAGTGGGGTTTCCTCACGACACTCATATGAGCATGGATTGTGCGAAGTGTCACCATCAGGGCGGAAACAGCGCGTGCGGGACTTGCCATAAACACAATGCCGGTGATGCTGCCCTATCTTTCAAAAGGGTCAGCCATTCAACCACGAGTGATAGAGCTTGCATGGGTTGCCACAAGCAGATGAAGATTGGACCGCAGACTTGCGCTGCGTGCCACAGGGCATAACGTATCTCCCCACGAAATATTGACGCGGAATCAAGAGCTGAAGCGTTGCCAGTTGACCTGCTATGATCTTGCCAAAGCGAGCTCAGCGATTGACGCGTCGCGTTGACGGTTGACTTCATTTCAAAAAAATATTATGGTCTCGCGACCTTGAAACAACTGCATAGGATTCAATCCCGAGAGGAGTTTCAATGGACGGGCGCACGCGATCAAAGCTGATAGCCTTACTTTTCCTGGTTTGCCTTTGCTTTGTTCTTGTCCTTCCGAGCGGCGCGAGCAACGCGGCTCGCCGGGCGCCGGAATCCGTCGTATCCAATCCGCATGAACCCAGAGGCGATGGCTCTTCGGTGCCGGCCTATCATACGCTCGCGCCCGGCCTCAAGCCCGACAAAAATCAGTCTGCGGCGTCCTTAGTGAAGCCGGATGCGCTCCTGGGTGGTACGTGCATAAACTGTCACGTAGGCATAACACCCGCGCATACGAAAGCAGCTCTCAAGTGCGTGGATTGTCACGGCGGCAACGACACTGTTGAGACCGGACCAACCCCCAATATTCGAGACAAGGGGTTGATGAGCCAGGCTCACGTTCGTCCTAAAGACCCTCGCTTCTTCTGGAGCAATGGAATCGATGACACATTTGCGGGCGCGCCCGGCAAAGGAACCACTGAATTCGATGCGTTTAACAATAATGTCGATCCGGTTGACAACAACAACCTCGTCGGCACGCATATCGACGCGGAATACAGCCGCGACCTGAACTACGTGCGTTTCCTCAACCCGAGCGACTATCGGGTGGCTCAAGCAAGTTGCGGAAGCGAATCGCCGGCAAGCTCCTCAACGGTGACCTGTCACGGTAACATCGTGACTACCATTCGCAAGAGCATAATGGCGACCAATCAGGGTCAGTTCGCCACGGCCACCTACGCGAATCATTCGCCGCAGGGCGCGACTAACAAGAATCCGCTTGGAACGAGCGGTAAAGCTGATCCGAGGGACGGCGAAGTCACAATCACTTTCAACTACGATGACATTGACGCCGCCTATAATCCGTTAACAAACAGCTTCGATGGCGCGAAACTCCGCGCCATCTCGCTAACCGACACTGATCCCTTCAACGATGGCTTTGAGGCTATAGGCGCGCCGCTTGTCGACAAAGACGGCCAGAAAGTGACGGCGGTGCACGAGAGCAGCACTCTGCCGCCCTTTCCGCCGACCAATCGCCTTCGAGGCATCGGCGGCAAGCGGATCATCCCGCAGGCCATTCCGCGAGCGCAAAAGATGATCCTGCCCTGGTCGCGCCGCGATGCCCAGGCAAATCCTGATGATCCGGCCTCGAGTTTGATTCAGACGGTCTTGAATGTTTTCGGCTTCAAGAACATTGTCGGACAGCACCCGATCGACGCCGGGTTCAACGGAGTGCGCGCGTTCGATCCGGGCCTGTTCCCCGATGTGAATCAGAACTTTCCATTCCCGTTTGACGACAACAGGCCTGACCGCCTTCCGCTCGCGCAGGCGAGAAGACCCAACCACACCGAGAAGGAATTCGTGCCGCCCAATCCCTTCAACCGCAATCGAAACAGCGGCTGCGCCTCGTGTCATATGCTGTACAGGCCCGACGGTCACAACGAAGAGCCTTTCGACAAGACGATCAAAGAAAACGGCAAGCAAATCACTACTGACACCGTTACCGGCCAGCGCGAAGATAAAGGTGAGCGCGGCTACCCCGCAATTCATCAGTTGACGACTAAAATACCGACTAACCAGTGCGGCATCTGTCACGTCTTCACGACCAGAATCGACGTGGCGTTCAGGGGAACGTTCGAGGTAGAGAACAACAACTTCAATTTCCGATGGTCCACGACTGATGACAAGAACGGGAAGAATGTTCCGCTGCAGTTCACCAACCGCAATGGAACGAAGATAAATATGTTTGACAACTTCACGACGGTGGATGTGAACGGCAACGTGCTGCTCGACACAGATATGCATGGCGACGGAGAAGGCGCGTCGGAAGACCTCAACAACAACGGCATACTTGATCCGGGCGAAGACAAGAATGGAAACGGTATGCTCGATATTCCTGACAGACTTCAACGCTCGGATGCGCAGGACGGTCGCCAAATGAGAATCATATATGGCGGTGCGACCGGAACGGTCCGACTGATGGATGTCCATCTTGAAAACGGTATGGAGTGCATCGATTGCCACTTCTATCAGGATCTGCACGGCGACGGCAATATATACACGCGCAACTGGGACACGATTGAGATCGAATGCCAGGACTGTCACGGCAATGCAAAGAAGCTTGGTACTCTCGTGACCTCCGGGCCAAATGGAGGAAACGATCTCACGCAATCGTTCAACGAGGACGGGCAGCCGTTTTTTGAAGTTCAATCGGACGGATCGCGCATCCAGCGTTCGCGAGTGCACGATGGACTATCGTGGCGGATTCCGCAGGTGAAAGAAGCAATCACGGAAGGCAACGCACATTTCAACAAGGATGCTTTTGATGCGATGGGCGTGCGTTCACTCTCGAAACACAAAGAGTTCGCACACATCAACGATAGCCGCGCCCAAGGCAAGCTCGAGTGTTACACATGTCACAACGCCGCGACTCCTCAATGCTTCGCCTGTCATTACTCCCAGGATTACTTCCCGGCCGTTGCGAAAGACAGCACTTTGACTATTAATGGTCAGCCGCGCCGCAACGATCAGCAGATGATGGAAATCTGGATGGGCGAGAAGTTCGTCCCCAACCCAAACTTCTTTTTCTTTGGTATCGTGCGCTCTCCTTTTGTGATGGGCACGAATGGCAACACCGAGTTCAACAAGGTTTCTCCATTCCGCTCAATCATGGAACTAAACTTCAGCGTGGGCGGGCCGAACGGAGACACGCTCGTTGAAAACACCAGCTTCACGGCAACGACGCACGATCTGTTCTTCCCCAATGAACTTCCGCGCTCGGGCTCGACTCTCAATCCTTATATGCCGCACACAGTACGGTTGAAGGAGACGAAGGATTGTGATATGTGCCACACGCTGCGGGACAATCAGAACAACGTTATCAACAATAACATCCTTTCAGCGAGCTTTGGGCTCGGCTCGGGGCGCTATCACGACATTGGCGATTGGGTATTCGCGCCGCTTCAGGGGCCAACGCCCGCGCTCCTGATGATGGATATCAAAAAGGAGCAGGCGTTGCTGGTAAACGAGGCTGATGCTCCTCAGAAGCGGGGCGACACTACGGCTCCGACGCAAGATCAAATAAATGCGGCGAAGAAGCCGGTCAACAATGTCTTCCCCGGCTTCGACGTCGACAATACCACGACTGCCGTAACAAAGCTTCGCAAAGTCGAATTCGACGGAACGCAGGATGGCGTAGCTTTCACCAACCCTCGCGACACCGCGTTGATTCGCAACTACACTGCAAAAGATCATGTCATACGCGGTAAAGACCTGGTTTTCGTCGCTGATGGCGCGGGCGGATTGAAGATCGCGGTGGTCACCGCGCGCGATGGCGCGCAGATAGCCAAGACGCAACGCCGGGCAGAGCTGATGGGAAATTCCCTTGATCCTGATGTGGTTGCCGAAAACATCCGCGAGAACCTTGGTCCTACGTTAAGAATAAATGACCCGGGCAATCCGTTGATGATCGGCAGCGTTCCGACGACAAATGCTCAAGGCGTGGATGTCGTCAGCAGTGATCTGTCTGACGAATGGGTTTACGTCGCCGACGGGGAGGCAGGGATCAAGATCGTCTATGTGCGCGAGCTTTTCACCGCAGGGCCGAAAATCATCGGACAGGTCAAGACCCCTGGGTTCGCGAACAAGGTTCGCATCGAAGGCAACTTCCTCTTCGTTGCCGATGGCCCGGCTGGTCTGACCATCGTTGACGTTACGGACAGGACCAATCCTCAGATAGTTCGAACCATCAATACGAACGGTAACGCGCTGGATGTCGCGGTCTTCGGCGCGTTTGCTTTTGTCGCCAACGGCAACAATGGAATGGCTGTAGTTGACATAACCGATGAGCGTAATGCGAAATTTGTAACGACATACAATGCGACCGGCGCAATTAACGACGCACGAGGCCTGGATTACGCGGACAACCGCGTATATCTCGCGGACGGCGTGAATGGAATGCGCATTATTGACATCGCGGTTCCCGCGAAACCTGAGCTATTGCTTACGATTTCCAGGGACGAGAAAGGAAACGCAATAAACGATGCGGAATCGGTCGCGATGGCGACTGTTCCCTTCAGGACTTTTGCGATGCTGTGCGACGGGAAGAACGGAATGCACGCGATCAACGTGACAGATTTTCGTGATATTAGAGAGCGGCTGTTCGCCGACGCGAGCGGTAATCCCAGCAGCGCGTTCAAGCCGACTTTTCCCGACCCTGCTGTTGAAAAAGCGTTCCAAAATCATTTTAATCTGACGCTTGCGCTTCGAGATCCTCTGACACCTTTTGATCGCGCGAATTTGCAAATCGATGCTAACAATCAAGTCGGCAATCCGCCCTTTCAGATACTCACATTTCCAGTCAACGCGGGCCAGAGGTTGCTTCGGATCGCGCGAGGCAGGCAACTCGACAAGCTCACCGATTCGAGCGGGCGTACTCTGCGAGACAGCACCGCGGTTGGAGCCGGCGCGTTATCGCGAGCCGAGATGGACAAGATGCGAAATGTCAATGTTGTCGAGCAACCCGGCACCGTGGACGACAAAGGCAACGGTCTTGGCAACCTTGTCTTGCAAGGGTCGACGCAAGCCGTGCATCAACAAACGGAGAACAAGGCCCGCGATCGAGTCGCGTCGGCAAACAGCAGCCTTCTTACGCTGGGTGGATTGTTCGCAGCCACACTGTTTGCGCTCACAATCGGGGTCCGCAGGAACAGGCGCCACGAAGCACTTTGGCAGCGGTGATTCATTGTCACTCGAGGCTTAATGCCATTTAAGACTTCACAATCGACGGTTCGTGCACTTTCGCGCGTAGTCCTTTTTACAACGCTGTGTAGTTTTATTCACATCCAAGCGCTGGCGTCTTTTCCGTTTCAAGCGTCAAAGCCGGTCGCCGACGATGGAAAGAAAGCCGATCAGCGTCCTGCAGTCGATGAATCTCAACCAGCCTCTGATTCAACACCAGTAGACCAGAGCGACCAAGCTGTGAATAGTTCGACGGATGCCGGGAGCTCCTGGTCGCGAATCATCACCGGCAAGAAAGCAGAGTTCAATCCGAGCGCATCCTCGTGGAAGCCCTGGGGTGTGACTTCGCAGCAAACTACCGCGCAGCCGGAGCGCCCGCCATCGTTTAGCCTCTATCTCACATCCGAATACCGGCGCGATGAAATAAAGTACACCGGCAAGCCCAGCCTCACGCTTCAGTTTCCAAATGCCGTGCCGGCATTTTCGGTGCCCGACGCGCCCATCAACTTTGTGCCCTCCGCTTTCGAGCCCAATGACGAACAGTTTGTCGGCTATGTCTCCACCGCGGTGAAGGACATTGAAATGGGCCGCCTGCGATTGGATCTGCAGGCCTCGCTGAGGTATTCGGCGGACCTCGACGGCACCACTGCGGCTTCTCCTTTCATAGGCATTCGAGACTCGTTCACGGGAAGACACATATTCGAACCGCTAACAGCTTTTGGCGACTTGAAAGGACTCTCTCCTGACGACTGGGCGACCAAGCTCAGCCTGAGAGTCGGCAGGCAATACGTTTACGGAGCGACGCCGTTGCGGGTCGATGGCGCGACGCTCACGATCGACAATCCAAGATTCTCGCTCGATTTATTCGGCGGTCGGCGCGTGACTTTTTATTCAGATCCCGGCGAGAGAGCTGTCGGCGGCGAGAACTTTGTCTTCAGGGCAAGCGAGAACACAACTATCCGTTACGACTTTGCTCATTACATCGACAACGCTCACACGCTGGAAGTTCGACACGTACTTGGTGAATCCTGGATCTTCAACGGGAGCCTTTTCTTCATCAATGCCGATCCGATCGATTTGAATCTTGGAGCGACCTATATGTCGCCCGGCGCGAAAACGCGGGTGACCATGAACTTTTTACAGAAGCTGACGAGCAACGATTTTATTTACGACCAGACTTTTCGAGCGGTCGCGCGCAATCCCGAAAATCTTTTCCAATTCAGATTCTTTCCATTGCCGCCGACCGGCCAACTGTTCGACGCAGCCGGAAGGCTGAATCTCGGGCGGATCAATCCTTACACGCAATTCTATGTCGACGCTTATCGCAATCTGACTTCGAAGTTCGGAGTCGGCGGCACCGTTTGGCTGCGTAAGGTAAACAGCCGTGAGGACGAGGGTCCATTCGACAATTCATTTCAAGAGTTCCACGTTAACGCCGATTACTATCCGTCGTCGGCATTCGAGGCAGGAACAGAGTATCGGTATCGGCACCTGAGTCGCGCGAATCCGAATCAGGAAGCGACATTCGATGACTTCAGTCTCGAAGGCGAGAAGACATTTCACGAGGTCTACGCCAATGCCGCGTATCACATGTTCAACAGCCGCCTCACGGTTGAGGGTGGTTTGTTTTATCGGAGGTTCGATACTCAGAGCCGCTTGATCAGCCTGAACGGAATGGACACGATCAGTTATTCTGCGGGCATCAAGTGGCGACTGGCGCGTGATTACAAGCTTTCACTGGAGTACGGTTTCGATCGCGAACTGGCGTTCCTGAATCCGGATATAGATAACACTCAAAGTTTTCGAGTGCGATTCGAATGGAGATTCAATCGCTGACGACATCGCAATAATCAAGCGTGACGAAGAAATCACAAATCAAACTGATTCTGGTAGCTGCGTTCTCGGCGGCGGCATTGTTGGATATGTCTTCGCGAATCGCGGGGAGCATCTCGTCGGCCGAAGCCACGCCTCAACAAGCTTTGACTTTCAATCATAGTCAGCATCTTAAGACCGGGGCCAAGTGCGTCGATTGTCACAAACCAACGAGCGAAGGCGCAGTGACGCTCGCGCGACCCGGTCACGAAGCGTGCAACACTTGTCATAAGCAATGGTTTGATCCGCAAACTCCGAAGACAGAGTTTTGTACGGTCTGTCACAAGAATGTCACGGCAGGTCAGCTTCCGGATCTCCGCGACTTTCCGAACTACAACAAGCCCAGCGCGATTCTTTTCGATTTCTCTCACAAGTTTCATCTTGGCGTGAAGGGAAAAGTCACTCAGGTTGTCGGCGCGCGCGTCGACTGCAAGCTTTGTCATCAGTTCGACGCAAAAGGCGAGAAAGCGACTTTTCCCGGGCACCGTGAATGCGGCACCTGCCATTCAATCCCGGACATCAACCCGAAGATTGCCGCAGACTCGAAGAACGAAGATTGTCTTGGGTGCCATACTTCGTCCGAACGGGAGAATCCGAACTATCACAAGCTGCGAAGGTTCATCATCGATCCAAACACTGCTTCAATCGCTCGCAGTGTGAGCGCTCCGTCGGCGACGGGCGACACGTTGAATGGCCGAGATTTGAAGTTTTCTCACACGAAGCATCTGACGGATGATCGCAACGCCGGCATCACCTGCGAGACCTGTCACAACAGCATCGATCAAAAGACTTCAATCGCTCAATTGAACATTCCTTCGATGTGGGACTGCACGATGTGCCACGAATCGAGACGCACAGCCAGCGCGTACCGCATCGCCAACTGTTCGGTCTGCCACACGCAGATAACTGCCGGGCGCAAACCGAGGAACCATACTCTGACTGAGAGGCCGACCGATCACACCGCGGCGTTTCGAATTCGACACGCCGAAGCTGCGCGAGCTCCCGATGCCAAATGCGCGTTTTGTCATGAATTCGTGTCGAGCTTCAGGCCCGTGCTTCAGTCGGTAACCAGAACCGAGCAGCGCCCGCTGCCCAACGGCAACTGCGATGAATGCCATTCGGTCATGCGGCCGAAGTCGCACACGATCAGATGGAGAAACGATCTTCACGGCAAGATGGCGGCGATGGATCGAGTGAACTGCGCCGTCTGCCATCAAGCCGACACCTGTGAACGCTGTCACAACGAGCGGCCGCGAAGTCACAACCCCATTAACGCGTTCGTCAACGGCGGGCATCGCTTCCTTGCACAACTCAACGAGCGGAGTTGTTTCACCTGCCACGACTACACCCAAACCTGCGAGCGCTGCCACAGTCCCAAGTTGAGGGATTGATTCGGACACGGCCAGAACTTAGCAGGCAAGATTATTCGGCTCTCCGGCGTGTTTCCGGCCATCTCGCTTTCTCTCGGCTATTACTTAAGTCCCACTTGTTGATTGCGTTGCCTTGACCTTCTAACCAACAGCTCTAACGATCGATAGTTTTCACGCGCCGTGGCTTGAACGCCTCCCAGACGTTGCTGTCCGAATCGCTATTGGTTGAGCCGCAAGGTTGGTCAAGTTTGGTAACGAAAGCTCTAAGAAGGCCATGAAAAATTGACAGGGTAAAAAGCCTAATGTACCATATGCGCGCCAACGACCCCTCGGCCTTAGGCTTAGGAGAATCCGGATGAAGCAATGCCCCGCTTGCAAAAGAGAAATGAGGGAGCAATTGCTCTACTGCCCTTTTGATGGTCAGACGCTTGTCTCTCTTGGCCAAGGTGACGCATTCATCGATCTGATTCTGGACGACAAGTATCGCATTGATGAAAAGATTGGCGAAGGTGGTATGGGAAAGGTGTATCGCGGCACCCATATTATGATGGACCACACCGTCGCGATAAAGATTCTTCACCCACACCTCTCATCAGACCAGGTTGCGGTAGAAAGATTTCGACGGGAAGCGCGAGCCGCCGCTTCCATTCGTCATCCAAACGCTGTGGCGGTAACGGACTTCGGGGTAAATAAAGAGACCGGACTCTCGTACTTGGTAATGGAGTTCCTCGAGGGCGTTGAGCTAAGGGATAAGATAAAGCAGAAGGGAAGGCTGGGATTCGAAGAGTCGTTTATCATTACTCAGCAAATATGTTCAGCGCTTCAGGTTGCTCATGCAAAGGGCATAATTCATCGCGATCTCAAACCAGATAATATTTGGCTTTTGAAGTCTGATGACGACTTCCCTCGCGTGAAGGTGCTGGACTTCGGAATCGCCAAGCTCAAAGCGGCGGCAAACGTCAGCAATCTGACCCAGCAGGGCGTGATCGTCGGGACCCCGTACTACATGTCGCCTGAACAGTGTGTCGGTGATGAGTTGGATGCGCGGTCCGACATTTATAGCCTTGGAATAATCATTTATGAAATTCTGACTGGGCGCGTGCCATTTAGAGCAAGCACACCAATGGGCGTAGCGCTCAAGCATGCGAATGAGGTCCCCAGGCCTCCACATGAATTGCGCAGCGACTTGCCTTACCCGATTGAAAACGTTGTGCTGCGCGCGCTGAGAAAGCATCGCGAAGACCGTCCAGGCTCGGCTATGGAGTTGGCGCAGGAATTCGAATCGGCGCTCTATCAGGCCGGTGTGGAGCTCAAACTACTGGGAACGAATACGCCTCCAGACTCTCAGTTACTAAACACTTATGCTGATCGGAGCTATAGAGGCACGCTGGCCACGCGATCGCCTGAACAAAGTATATCTCCCGAGAGAAGCATATCTCCTGAGCGAAGCGTATCTCCCGAGCGAAGTATATCTCCCGATAGCAGCTCTTCTGCTGATATCAGCGTCTCACCTGACACATCGGCAGGCGGAGCTTCAACTCCTGTGGCGCAGCTTGTGAACACCGCCGAGACAAAGCCTGCTCCGGGCATTGCGTTTCCTGATTTGTTTAAGCAGGTGGCGCGAGCGCCGCTCTCAATTCGAAGTCTGCTGTCGGAATCGTCACCATCTCGAAAGATTCTTCTTGTTGCTTTGGCGGTAGTGCTGATGGTTGCGGTGGTCGTGACCGTTACTTTACTGACGCGGCGTGGCACCACGGTAGGCACAACAGAGGGAGATCCCCCAATAGGCGGTCCACCTCCTACTCCGCCCCCCGGAATGATTTATGTTCCGGGCGGGAAATTCATCATGGGATACGAGGGGAGTGACGACCCGTTCGACAAGCCCGAGCACGAGGAGACAGTTAAGCCCTTCTTCCTGGATAAGAACGAAGTAACCGTCGAGGAATACTATAGGTTCATAAAAGCCAAGAAATACGCGGCACCGGATGGATGGTCTAACGAGTGGAAAGAGGGTACCTTTAAGCCGAATGAAGCTAGACTGCCTGTGACTAATGTCACTTGGTATGATGCCAAGGCATATGCGGACTGGGCAAACAAACGCTTGCCAAGAGAAAGGGAATGGGAGTACGCCGCGCGTGGGACAGATAAACGGCTCTACCCCTGGGGTTCTGATTTTAATCCGGCCTACGCAAACGTAAAAGAGACTCAGCGGGGTCACGCCATGCCCGGAGGCAGTTTTCCGAAGGATCAAACACCTCTTGGGATCCAGGATATGGCTGGCAACGTAGCGGAATGGGTTAGTTCAGATGTTATACCATATACGGGTAGCACAGCCACGCCTAAACTGGGCAAGATTATCCGCGGCGGCAGTTTCTCTTTACCAAAGACTTATGCCATGACTACGACTCGCAGCTATTTGCGGCAAGACGCGGCCAAGGACTATGTTGGATTCCGTTGCGCCATGGACCCGCCGTAAGAACCAAGTGCTATTTCTGCCGATTGACGGTCATCGCGCTCAAGTACGCCAGACTGTTTGATTGCTGTGGCTGTGACATATGTTGACGAGCATCCATATCATGAGTACGGTGTTACCGTAGTTAAAGTGCCAATTCCACCACGGGAGAAGGATCGCTGTATGCGTCGATCAATTCTATCGTTCGTCCTGCTGCTCTCCGTATTCGCTTCATTTAGTCCTGCCCAGCGCGATCTTGAGAAGGAAGAGATAAAAGTTGAGAAAGCCACACCGCCTCCGGTGCGCCCTCCGTTGCCGAGGAGGCCGCGTGGACCTGTAGTGCGCACGAACGGAGTCCTTGTAGTGAACACATATCCGCTTACGGCTAACGTAGTTATCAAGAACAGCCGGGGAGGCACCCCAAAGCAGTATCAGACTCAAGATGGCGAATTGCAGGTCGAGCTTCTCCCTGGGACATACGATATAGAGGTCACCGCCGCTAAATACTATCCATTTACCGACCCTCAGACGAAAGGCATCCTTATAAGACCCTCGCAGATAACGACCAGGCGAGCCAATCTGAAGCCGACGACTGGATCGATTATCATTGGGCTGGGCTCGCTTGAATATGAAGCCACTGCCATTTCAATCGACAACAACAAGCCAGTCGAGCTCAACATAACGGTCAATGTAAAGAAAGAGGAGAATCAGGTTGAGTTAGAGGATGTCCCTGAAGGGGTTCACGCGTTACGCATCGCGAACCCGGACTATGCTGTGTACGAGAAAGACAAGTTACAGGTTGAGGGCGGCTCGAAGGTTACTGTTACGCCGAGGTTCAAGCCTGCTGTTGTTAATTTTATTATTAGGAGCCAGCCGGGTGTCGAGATCTACGTGGACGGTAGGCTTGAAGGGCGCGTAGAACCCAATGGGGAGCTCAGGATTTCGGGCAAATATAAACCTGGTACGCACACCATCAGAGCAGAAAATGAGAAGGAAAGATTCGAGCCAGCCCAGACTAAAGATAACTTTGGGATAGGCGATGCGACGGTGGAATTGAAACTCAAACACATAAAATCCTCTCCAGAGTTCGCGGAATATTTCAACACGGGCCTGAGTTTTTGGGATGCGCCAAATTCCTGGCGTGTGGACAGGGGCAAGATGATTGTAAGGACTTCCGAAGTGGGATTAGTTCGGAACCAGGTTTGGGATGATTTTAAAATGGAATTTGACGTCAGCCTCACCAACGGTCGAGGCGCGGCGTGGATAGTACGCGCGCGTGACAAGAAGAACTATTATCTTTTTCAACTCTCCGGGCCGAATGGAACGAACCCGAGCACGTTCCGTACCTATATCTACAACAACGGACAGCCAACATTGCTGAGATCTGTTCCCGTCGTCGAAGAATTGGGCAGTCAAAAGGATCAACTTCACATTACTGTCGAAGCAAAGGGCCCCACAATAAGGAACTTCATCAAGCATTCAGAACATCCTACGCCTGATTCTGAATTGTTGGGCGTGTTAATGGACGCAACAGCCATTTCTTATGGTACGGTTGGTTTGGTGGCAATTGATAACGAAGAGTTCACTATATACTTTGTTAATGTCACACCCGATGGAGCAAAATCACACTGACCCGGCTTTGTGAGATTTAGCGACAAAAGCTTGGTCTGCTAAATTCTCTTCCGGGCAGCTTTCTATTTTAAGGCACGACTGATCGCTTGCAACGATCGTCTTCAAATCCGGCAACATCCCTAATTTCAAGCTTCCTCTATCTAGCCGACTTCCAGTCTGGAACAGCTGACCCACTGGTCTGCCGTTATGGAGAACTCCCTTAACACAAAGACAAAGTCCGAAAAGGGGCAACATGATCTCGACAGGTGATGTAATGAAAATGCGGTTTCGGTCATACATGTTATGGAGTGATTTCCGTTTACTGAGGTGACTTGGCGCACAATTTTGTGATTGACAACGAAAGCAATGTGTAATATTCTCGGCCCGGCCCTAAAAGGGTACTTAAATATCTCCGCTCTTGGAGCGGACATTACCGGTCATAGTTCGGTTTTATCTTTCACGGTCCTCCTAAGGGTTGCCGAGGAGCATCGTTTTTTTGTTCAAAACAGTTCTCGTGGCGAACCGTCGGTTTTGGGTTTCCTAAATTTGTCCGGCCTTCATTCGCGTCAGGTAGCAGCGGTGGGAGTTTTTCACAAGACCGGGCGAGCGAAAGGTGCATGAGCCCCATGCTAAGAGACCACATTCAAGAATCGAGCGACAGGAGACAATACCATGACTAAGACCAGTGCAAAACTGCTTCACATCTTCATCTTGTTCATTGTCTTTTCGAGTTACACACCTCGTGGTTTTACCCAAACAACAACTACCGGTGCTGTAGAAGGTCGTATTCATGTTACTGGTGCATCAGATAAGGGAATAGCCGGAGCAACAGTTGCGCTTATGAATGAGGACTCGGGCTTGGAACGATCTGTTACTACTAATCCTTCAGGCGATTACTTTTTTGGAACCCTGCCGCCGGGTCACTATACAATCACAGTTAGAGCGCCGGGATTTGAGACTCGGACTATCACGAGTTTCGCAGTAAGAGTCTCCAAGGCGAACGTGGTTATACCCCCGATCGCGTTACAAACGGCGGCGGTGGCAACAGCCCAACCACCCGTCGGACCCGCGCCTTCTCCAGTTGAAAACCCAGGTACCGTGGCAGACTCAGGATCAGAACAACTCACTAATACGACGGACGCCACGAGAGGACAGAATTTCGACAGGCGCATCCTGATAACATTGCCCCTGCCCGGCGTGCGGACCTTTGACCGGCTGGCATTCCTGGCTCCCGGAGTCGCTCTTCCCCCTCAAGCAATTGGCAATTCATATGGACCAGGGATCGGTGCGGGAGTTGGCACGAGCGGACAATTCTCCGTGAATGGATTGCGAAGTCGATCCAATAACTTCACAGTGGATGGGTCCGACAACAACGACGAAGAAATAGGTGTGCGCCGTCAGGGATTTACTTCGCTCGTGCCGCAATCGATTGAGAGCCTGCAAGAGTTTCAGATTGTCACGCTTTTGCCGGAACCACAATTTGGCCGCAACATGGGTGCTCAGGTGAACGCGGTTTCCCGCTCGGGCAGCAATGGCTATCACGGCACGGTATATGGATTCTACACAAATGATCGATTGGCTGCTCGCGATCCCTTCGATCTCACCGGCGGGCCCGCAACTTTTCCGCTTAGGCGCGAACCTACCTTTGTGGTGGATAACGCACCAATTTTCGTAAATGGACAACCTCTTGAGCCTCGCAATCCTGTAGGCGGCCAAAATGTATATCACCGAGGGCAGTATGGCTTCGCATTGGGCGGTCCTATCGTAAAGCAGAAGACATTTATATTCCTATCCTTCGAGCATCAGAATGTAAGTACGTCAAGGGAATCAAACTTCGCTGTGCCCACGGTCGCTCAGCGTGGTTTCTTCGATACCGGGGAAACCGGAGGAGTGGTTTTTAACGCACAAGGACAAATCAGTGCGCCCGTATTTCCCACGAGCGGTTTTGGCGACGCGTTCTTCAGCCTCTTTCCGTTTCCCAATAATCCGCGCGGACCATTTGGAAGAAATACCTACACCGAGATTCTTCCTGCGAGCGGGAAAGGTTCTATCGCCTCGGTCAAGCTGGACCAGCAAAACATCAAAGCAGTTGGGAAAGACCATGTATTGACGGGGCGGTACAACGTCACCGATGATAACACCATCCTTCCTGTAACTGATGAAGCTCTTTTTTCTTCAGTTCGTGCTCTTGTGAGAACCCAGAACCTTTCATTGATCCTTAATAGTGCCATTTCATCGAGAACCTCGAACCAATTTCGGTATTCGTGGGGAAGAACAAGCCTAGCGTTTGATGAGGTTCGCAATGGGTTTCTCAGCCCCTCCCGACTAATCCCTGGTGAACCCTTTTTGCTAAATGCCCCGGTTTTATTTAACGAAACACTGCCGATAATTCAAAATGGAAAGATTACTGGCTTCAATCCCACTCACTTCGATTCTGGAGGCGCAACCACGGAAGATATCCTCGGCCCTCTGGGCCAGATCATAGTTTCCGGGTTCAGCCCGATTGGGGTAGATGTCTTCAATTTCCCGCAGCAAAGAACCAACAATACCTATCAGTACGCCGACACGCTTCTCTTTAACGTTGGCAAGCAGAGATTCACCGCCGGCTCAGATCTACGGAGAGTAGTAGCCGGCAGTCGCCTTGATAGAAACTTTCGACCGTTGGCTGTCTTCAGCGGGTCGGCGAATCTTTTTAGTAACGCGGACAATAAACTTCCGCCGTTCATCTCTGGAAGCGGACTGGTTGCGGCCGGCGCGCCAACAGGGTTCTTCCAGACTCTTACTAGCGGGCCAGACTCGACTATAGAAATGCAGAGCTGGCAATTCAACTTCTTCTTCACCGATCAGATTCGGCTCCGATCCAACTTCACTCTTACGGTTGGAGTCAGGTACGAGAACGATTCGGTTCCGTCGGAAGTTAACCGCAAAATAGAAAGCACCTTCAATTCACTTGAAGTCCAACGATTTGAAAAGTTGGAACGGGATAATAATTCGGGTCAATCGGGCCTTGAACACCTGCTAGCAGGTCGTACACAGATATTCAACCGAGACAATAACAACATCGCGCCTCACCTGGCGTTTGCGTGGGATCCGTTCGGGAAAGGTAAAACCTCGATGCGCGCAGGGTATGGCATATACTACGACCAGATTCCCGGTGCGGTGATTAGTCAGTCGCGCAACGTATTTCCTACTTTCTTGACGGTGAATACCGCTGGGTTCCGTTTTCTACCCCCCGGACAAACCACCCTCGTTCTGCTTCCAGCAAACCTAGAAACATTACAGTTTGGCCCTGCCGGAGTCGTGCCAATAGTACCGGGAACTTTGAACCGTCTTAACCCGGATTTCGTCAATCTTTTAGGTGGTGACGTAGTAAATGTTCTACCTTTTATTCAACAGTTTAGCAACGTGGGTGGACTGTCTTTCGTCCTACCTGCATCTGATCTCGTAACTCCATACTCGCAGCATTGGGGACTCACCGTTGAGCAAGAAATTGCCAAGGACTTCCTAGTATCAGCAGCTTATGTAGGAACAAAAGGATCGCATCTGCTGAGATTCGCGACTCCGAACCTGGGACCGAATGCAATACCGAAGATTGGATTAATAGCCTTCATCAATCCGGGCGACTTTCACGCTAATGAGCCTCTAGCTGAAGGTAAACTAACACAGCCAAAAGGCGGCAGACCCTTCCCCTCGCTCGGGCCGGTCACCACAATCGAATCGGATGCCAATTCTATCTACCACAGCTTGCAGTTTCAGGCCAGTAAGCGATTCTCGCACGGGCTTCAGTTGACCACTGCGTACACTTGGTCACACGCCATCGATGAGGTATCTGATATCTTCGACCTGGCGGGTGCTCCAGCCCTGCCGCAGGACAGCTTCAATCGCAGAGCGGAGCGGGGGGACGCCAATTTCGATGTCCGCCATCGCTTCGTCTATAGCTTCATCTGGGACCTTCCCTTCTTTCAGGGTAATCAGCTTCTGGGCGGATGGGAGCTTGCCAGTATAGGAAGTTTTCAAACAGGTCAGCCTTATACAATTACTCAGGGCCTTGACGTTAATCAAGATGGCAACTTAACGGACAGGTTGAATAACACCGCAGCTGTCAAACAGATTCATGAAGGCGCGCTTCGTTTCACTTTCGATGGAACCCTGAATCAGCTCTCTGTCGGATCAGATGGCGTGGTTGGACGAAATACATTTCGGGCGCAAGGCTTGGCGACTGTGGATACGGCCCTCAACAAACACTTCACGTTCGCCGAGCGCCGATCCATAGAATTCCGAACCGAGTTCTTCAATCTGTTTAACCGATACAATTTTGGGATACCTATTCACCAAGTAGGCTTCCCGGGATTTGGCCAGTCGGTCAATCTACGGGTTCCGCCACGCACGGTCCAATTTGCTCTGAAGTACAGCTTCTAGATTTGTTTGAAGTGAGACACGGCTTGGTGCCCAATGCGTTCCAGACCGGACTTCAAGCCGTGTCCCATGACTCTCTGAACCTGATAGATAAGGTCCAGCCTCCATGTACTAAACACAATGGGCCGTTGGCGATGCATCGCCTCTTATAGCCAGCTGGAGGACTAAGACAATGGCAAGATCAATTAAGTATCTCGTTGCCTCTTGCATAGTGCTTGCCTTCTGTTTTGTTCCGTTCAACCACAACGGTTTGAAGAAAGCCGGATACCAAAGCAACGTCGTCGCGATGGCTAACAGCTCACCCGGATCGAGAATCGAAGCCATTCCCTTGCGTGGGATCCTCGACATCACCTTTGACGCAAACCCCGTCGTTCAATCGTCCGGTTCTTGTAATGGCGTGAAGCCCTCCTGGAACTTCACTGTGACGCTGACGGAAACTGGTGGTGTGGGAGTAACGATAACACACGTCTCGATCAAGTTCTTCAACAATAACTCGAACCTAATACAGACCCAGGACCTATCGGCTGTTGACTTTGCAAATCTCTTCAATAAGTGCGGACCCGGAACCAATCGCATTCCTGCAGGAGGACGTGCCTGCGCATTTCTCTGCGCAGATCTGGGAGGAGCAGGTAGTGGTTCAATGCTCCTCACGTTCTCCGGCAGCGATGACGCTGGTAACTCAGAGAGCTTTTGCGGAGGCCCGCTTGTTCTCGCCGGCCCCAACCCTAACGGGCAGGGAGCCGACTTATCAATCACTAACTTTAATTCAAGTGATTCGGTGGTATCTGGCCGGCTGCTTCTGTACACGATAACCGTCAGCAACTCCGGACCTGAAATAGCAACCGGTGTTGTTGTTACGGACTCTACACCTGCTGGAACCACTTTTGACTCGGTTGCTGCAAGTCAGGGAACTTGTAAGGCGCCGGCGTCAGGCTCGACGGGCACAACTAGCTGCTTGTTGGGTTCCATAGGTCCAGGGGGTTCGGCAACAATTTGGGTTGTTGTCAATGTAACCGCCGCGCCAGGTTCTCACGTAATAAATACTGCCAGGGTCACTAGCACTTCAAAAGACCCGAACGAAGCTGACAATTCAGCTGATGAAACAACCTTTGTAGTTTCGGCCGATTCCCAGGGCAAATCGGAGCTTACTTTAACCAGCACCACCTTCCCGGAAACCGCGTCCCCGGGGGGACAGGTTACATACACGATCACCGTCAAGAACTCAGGACCTGACGGAGCGGCGGCGCTCAGCATGATCGATTTGCTGCCACCGGGCACGACTTTCGCCTCAGTTACCACAACCCCAGCGACTAGCTGTACGGCGCCGCCCATTGGAAGCGGCGGCGCGGTTGTGTGCGGCATAACGCTTGGCAGCACTGAAACCCTAACGATTGCGATAAAGGTCAACGTAGTTGCTGCTGCAGGAACATCGCTATCTAACAAAGCAGAGATTATCGATGCCGGGGGAAGAGTGAGATTCATCACCTGCATAATCGCAGCGCTTCTTGGGATCCCACCTTCAGTGGATCCAAATCCGAATAATGATTTCTCGATAAATGGGAAGTCAATTCGAGGAGGCGGCGTAGTCAAGCTTTCATGGGATCAACCGTCACCTTCGAGCGCAAATCCAACTCCAGGACCGACCAACCTCCGCGTGAATATCGGAGACCTTGCTTCTACGAGCGTTGACTTACGAGAATTATCGCTCGCCGGTTCGGGCTTCTCGCCTTCTGCCACTTGCACTCTAGTTGGCTACAACATCTACGTTATCGGGCCAACTGGCTCCAGTAGCCCAGTGATTCAACTCGATCCATCGAAGTTGTTTAAGACTGTGCCTTCGGGGACTCTGGGGACAAATGTGCCCGTCGCGCCATCCGGCTCGTCGTACCAAGTGACGGCCGTCTGGCACTGCAGCGCTGGCAATAGGGAGAGCGACCCGTCGAACTCGCAATCGGTCCCCGGTGGCGCCACCATAAACACAGTGGACATTTCATCGCAACTCAACATAACAGGCAGCGGGTTCACCGACAGTGTCGATGTATTCATAGATGGGGTGGGATTCAAGAAATCTGCCAGGCTCAAGAATAGCTCACGTGTTCTTCAGAAGGGAGCTCTCTTGGATGGACGAAGCATCGATCAGATATTGGCGCCTGGTAAGAGTGTTCTTTTGACAGTCCGAAACAGCAATGGCGGCATCGCCAGCTTTCAGCTTAATGCAAACTAGTGCTCAACGGGAACCCGAGAATGGTGAAACACGCCGACGGTGCATCTTTCGTTACTCTGTCTCCCGAGATTAAAGGGTTTCTTGTTGACACGCCAGCGGGTTCGTCATAGGATTACGCCACCAAACTCCGATCCTCATCACCAGGAGTTAGGACGATGAAGCAATGCCCCGCATGCGAGAGAGAGTTTAAGGAAGAACTGCACTTCTGCCCCTTCGACGGGCGCGCGCTGATCCTACAGGCAGAGCAAGAACAACTGATCGGTGCGGTCCTTGATAATAAGTACCGGATAGAAGAGAAGATCGGTGAAGGTGGAATGGGGAAGGTTTACCGCGCGACCCATATCCACATGGACCACACGGTCGCGGTCAAGATTCTCCATTCACATCTCTCTTCAGATCAAACAGCCTTGGAGCGGTTTCGTAGGGAAGCGCGAGCGGCCGCTCAGCTTCACCATCCTAACGCAGTTGCGGTAACCGATTTCGGCGTTACGAAGAATTCGAGAGTGGCCTATCTGGTCATGGAGTTTCTCGACGGACAGGACCTGAGACAAAAGATAGATATCCAGAAGCAATTAAATTATCAAGAGACCTACGCCATAGTGCACCAGATATGTTCAGCTCTCGAAGCAGCGCATTCTAACGGCATCATTCACCGCGATCTCAAGCCGGATAATATCTGGCTCTTCAAATCCGCGGACGGCCTGGAGCATATCAAGGTGCTTGACTTCGGCATCGCCAAAGTTCAAAGCACCACTGAAATGATCCAGCTCACCCAGCAGGGCGTTATAGTAGGCACACCCCATTACATGTCACCCGAGCAATGTCGGGGCGAAGAGCTTGATGCGCGCTCGGATATCTATAGCTTGGGCGTCATCATCTACGAGATGCTGACCGGTCAGGTCCCTTTTCAAGCGCCTACTCCGGTAGCCGTGGTCATCAAGCACGCGAGCGAGCGACCTAGTCCGCCGCGTAAGCTACGCGCCGACATCCCCGAAGACATTGAAGACGTGGTGATGCGCGCCCTTGAAAAAAACCGGGAAGATCGACAGGAGTCAGCCATCGAGCTGGCCCAGCAATTTGAAGTAGCGCTGTTCGCCGCCCGCATAGAGCCTAAGGCGAGTGGCACGAGAAGACTCTACCAGCCGTTTACCTCCCGATCTCCTTCTTCGGAGATGCCGGAAGTCTGGCGCCCAAATGTGGTCGGTGAAACCTCCGGCTTTGCTGGAGCGGCGAAGGCACTTGCGCCAGATCGATCCCAATCGTATGCTCCGACGTCAGTTGTAGAGCAAGTCCCGGCACACCCGAGAGCGAATACGCCTGCGCATCCGATGGAGGGTGCTCTTAAAGAACCGACGCCGGTACTATCAGGTTACATTCCGTTTTCACCCGAGCGATGGTTGGTTTCCGACCGCCGCGGATTGGCTGATTTGCTGGCGGTTGTGGGCAAGCATAAGAAGCTTCTTATTAATGCCGGCATTGTGATCGGAGTCGCCATACTAGTCTTTACCGTCTTGATGATCTCGGGCCGGAACAAGTCAACACCGAATGAACCTCCGAAAGGAGTCCCCGCACCGGCGGGCATGGTCTTTGTTAAAGGCGGCACATTTATGATGGGAGGTGACGATCCGAGAAGCGCCCATTCGATGAAAGTTGGCGATTTTTTTATCGATGTGAACGAGGTCACCAACGAAGAGTACTACAATTACATCGCGCGTTTCGGCGTTAGTGCGCCGCCTGGCTGGCCGAACGGGCGGTTCAAGGCGGGCACTGAGAAATTGCCGGTTGTCAATGTCTCCTGGTTCGAAGCCAAGGCTTACGCGGCGTGGGCGGGTAAACGTCTGCCAACGGAGGATGAGTGGGAGTACGCGGCGGTCGGCACGGTTAGCAAGATCTACCCGTGGGGAGGTGACTGGCATCCCGACTACGCCAATTTAAAAGAGAGTGGACATCGCGGTCCGGTTGAGGTCGGCTCCAATCCGAACGGGCGAAGCTGGTGCAAGGTAAACGATATGATCGGCAACGTCGCCGAATGGGTCGGAAATGATAACTGGTACGCTTATCCCGGGTCAGTTGCCAAGTCCGATCCGGCGTTAAGGATCTACCGTGGCGGATCGTATGATAGTTCCAAGGATGACCTTCTGATCACCAACCGACGCAGCCTCCCTCCCAGTCAGAAGTCGCCAGAGGTTGGATTTCGCTGTGCCAAGGATGTCAAGGATGTGAAGAAATGATCAGTAGAGAATCGTCACTTGGCGTCCGTTGCTGCCAAAGAAAGAATGGAAGGTAAATTTAGAAGAAGTACCTTGCTCTGATATTGCCTTGTTCTTTTGAAATAATTCGACGTTCGCATTTCGTCGGGACGAAGGAAACGAATGTTACGCGTGTGGTTAATGATACGACTATCATAATGATGTAGGCTTAGCTGAAATCAGTTTTTCATTGTCACGTTGTTACCTATGCAGCAGTCACGAGGAACAACTCAAGGATATAACGTTGATCATTTGTTCAAAGTGCGGAGCCGCTAACAGCCTTGGAACTGGGGAGTGCCGTATGTGCGCGAGTCAGCTTACAAGCCCCAGTGTTGCCAGTACGGAGGGTCTCGGAATCGATGCGCTCCGCACAACCGCCGTGTTTGCAAACATCAACACGCAACAACAAACATCTGGCCTGACGGAATGCCTTATCTGCCCTGATTGTGAGACCATTAACAACATTGGCTGGTTGTTTTGTCCGCAATGCGGTAGGACGGTAGATAGCTCTTTCCTGAGGACGATGGAGTTGTCCGATCAAGCACCGACCATCGCGGCAACTCTTTTTCCAGATCGAACGTCAGCATCGAGCTCCTTTCAACCTGCTCTTTCTAAGGAAGAGTCAAACGATCTGTTGCCCGGGGCGGGCAGCCCTGAGAATGCTGCGTCAATTCCGTTAGCTGTCGATCCGTTGTCGGTCGAGCCAGAACCATCAGAGCCCGACCAGACCTTTGAGGCTCAACTCCACGAGCCCGGGCGGTCGCCGTCCCTGGTTCAGCCACAACCGCAAGCGTGGTCAACTCCGGAACAGCTTGCGGAGCAATTCCCGGAACACATTCGCTCGGACGGAGGCTCCAACGGAGCCGCCAACCGAGAACTAAGTATGCCAGTGACGCCGCTGGAACAGCACACACTCGCCTGCTCTGAGTGTGGCGCGCATAACAACGTGGATTACTACTTCTGCCACAGTTGTGGGGCGAGTCTGCCGGTCACCAAAACCATCGTGATGGCGTCAATCGGCAATCCGGTTAAGCCTCGTCTCCGTTTGCTCTTACAAGGTGGGGAATCCGGTCCTACCTATGAGATCAAGAACGAAACGAGAATAGGGCGTACTGAGGGCAGCATAACTTTTCCCCAGGATGCCTTCATGTCGAGCAGTCATGCGCGTATAGTAAAGCGCGGCCAGGACTATGTCTTGATAGATGAAGCGAGCAGCAATGGTACGTTCTTAAAGGTCAAGAGAGAAGCAAAGCTTGAGCCTGGAGATGTCATTCTTGCCGGCGGCCAGCTTCTTAGATTCGAACCTTGACGTGGCAGACGAAGCAGACTCCTTATATTAATATAAGTCTATGGCGACACAGGCCAACGATGTATTGGTTTCAGTCTTTGCCCGCACAGATGTCGGGAGGCAACGTGCCGGCAATGAAGATGCCTTTCTAGTTGCGGATCTGACGCAGGGTAATGTTGGGCTTGGTCCTGAAATGATCACGCACGCCGTTGGCGAACGTGGCAGTCTTCTAATCGTATCCGATGGAATGGGAGGCGCCGCTGCCGGCGAGATTGCGAGCGAGATAGCAGTTAATGCCATCCGCGAATCCTTATTTGACATACCAACGAATCTTGGGACTGCGGACCGACTGAGAATTGCTACAGAGCTTGCCAACGAACGTATATGGAATCAGGCACAGCACAACCCTAAACTCCAAGGGATGGGCGCCACCGTCACCGCAGTGCTCGTCCAGGGCGCCATAGCGTTTGCGGCGCAGGTAGGCGATTCGCGCGCTTATGTCATTCGAGGCCACCGGATCAAGCAGATCACCAAGGACCAGTCATACGCTCAGGCTCTGCTCGACAGCGGTATCTTCTCACCTGAGCAGATTGCAAAGGTCCCTCAAAATGTCATCCTCCAGGCTCTCGGCACTCAACCAACTGTGCAGGTTGGCCTTACCGCTGTTGAGCTTCATCGAAGCGATTACGTGATCGTTTGTAGTGATGGTCTCTCGGGCAAAATCAAACCTGAGGAAATACGGGACTGTGTTTATCAGTCACCAGATCTAACCAGCGCGTGCAGACACCTCGTTGACACAGCGAACGAACGCGGAGGCGAAGACAACATAACGGTGATCGTCGCTTCGTTTGATGGAGTGGGACTCGAGGCTGCCGACGAAAGTACGTCGATTACCGGGAGCTTCAGATCGTTAAGCGAAGACTTCCGCCCGCAAGCAGCTAATGATACGCAGCCGCTGGGTTCTATGCCACCGGCGGACCCGAATGCCACGACTGTCATAATGCCTTCACTAGCTTCGATCAAAAAAGCTCCACCTGATATCAGCGCTTCGGGAATTGACGGAGATTCCAGTTCTTCGGATGCGAGCGAGAGCAATTCAGCTTCGGCGGATTCCGCTTCGACCGGGAAATATGTGACGGCAGTAGTGAGAAAAAAGGAAACCGAGAAGAGTGGCATCTGGACAAGATGGCTCGTCACCCTTCTGCTGTTCCTGCTTATTCTTCTTGAAATCGGATATCTCTTGTATAAGCTTGCCCCGCGGAAGTAGTTCTTTAACCAGCACGGAAACATCGAGAGCCAGTGCGGGACTGAGGTCGAGGATCGTGCGGAATAATGTCGCCGACGAACCGCCTTCGTTACCCAGTGCGTTCACGGATGCAGTTGAAATTGCCTCTCGGGCAGCTCTACAAGCGGCCCTCTGTTTTGAAGTGATTGAATCGCCGCTCCACTACTGCTTGCCGATGAGCCAAGCTGCGCAGTGATGCTGTCGGTTGAATGCGCATCGGAGACAGTAACTCGAACAGCGGCGACTTCAGGATGGTCCTTTGCCCCGGTAAACTTCTGCACAACAACGAAGCTCTGACCCTTGATGATATTTTCCTGGCTTATCGGTTGAGTGATGTTCACGTCGAATGCCTGACCAATCAGGTTTCCGTTGCTGTCCAAAAACTCGAATCGCGCTTGATTGACATCCAGGTCAGAATCGAAGACGCCGAACGTCACCGTGAACTCATCGCCGGACTTCGTAAACGAAGCAAGCTTGGCAGCACGCGCGTTATCGGGATTGATTATCTGTCCGTCGCCCGAGACGTGGGCGACTAGATCGATGTTTATCGGTTGTGCTCCGGCTGTGAAAGTGATCCTCGACGTTATAACGTCCGGGAGGACTTGTGAAGCGGACAGCCCGGTCGTCTTCGCAGCAAAGTTGGGAATGCCTGGTTTGAATAGCACCCGGAACGTGCGCTTCTGGCCGGGGTCGATGCTGAGACAAGATTCGATGGGGCAAAAAGACGGTAAAGAGATTTGACTCTCCGAACCGTCAGGATTGATGACTCGAACAACAAAAGTGCCACTGTCATCTAGGTTGGTAATCTTGCCGCTCGTAACATCGCTCCCAGTTCGCAGAATCGAGGGGAAGTTCAGATTGAGTGTTGCGCATCCGTTGTTTTGAATGCTGAATATCCGATCGCACGTACAGCCCTTCGGCGGCTTCTTTGTCTTTCTTTGAGCGGTAGCAGGTCCAAGATCGAGAACGGAGCCACCCCCTTCAATAGCTACCGACACCGAAACCGGTGCAGTGACTGTTATAAAGAAAGAGCAAGTGGCTCGCAGACCTTTGGCGTCGCTCGCCGAGCAGTTAACTGCCGTATCGCCGACTGGAAATGTTGAGCCCGATGCCGGAGAACAATTGATGATCAGGTTCAAACCAGGAAGGTTAGCGACCGGAGGAGGATAGCTGACAACGGCCGCACACTTGCCGCTATCAATGTTCTGAAAAATGTGTGAGGGGCACGCAAGCGCTGGCGGCGACGTGGAAACTACCGTGCTTGTCATTGCAATGTTGTCCAGGGGATTTACATCCACGACATTAGATGAAATCGTAGCGGTGTTGCTGATGACCGTTCCGCTGGCTACCGATTGATTAACTCGGGTCACGAGTGTAATCGTTGCAGATGTTCCTGGGAGCAGCGCGCTGAAACCTATGAGCCGCAGATTTCCCGATCCTAAACAAGCTCCGCCGCCCTGGCTCGAGCACGAAACGAATGAAACTGTCTGAGGGAGATTGTCTGTCACCGTTACGTTGGTGGCTGGTGCCGTCCCTTTATTTGCTGCCGTGATCGAATAGGTCAGCGTATCACCCGGCGCGACCGGATTCGGCGACCCCGAGATAGACACTGCTAAATCCACCCCGGACGCAGTCGTGCAAGCCGAAAACTCTGAGGTGTTGCCTGAAGCGTCAGTAGCCGTAGCCGTAACCGGTGGCGCGAATGTCCCGCCAGCCGTGAAGCTGATGTTGCCGACTCCGCTGGCATCTGTCGTAACTACGGTCGCGCCGATAAATTGCTGTCCTTCGCCGAACCCTGAAGCATTGCAATTAGTGTTCGAGAAGAACTGCACGGCGAAGGTCGAGTTTGGCGTGCTGTTGAGCGAGCCTTGAATGACAGTGCTTCCGAACGAACTGTCGACCGAAGTCAAGACTGGAAAGTTCTGAAGATTATTTGCGCCGACATCGCCGTCACCGGCATCGTTTGGAGTCACACCGTCATCACCCAGGTCGATTCCCAGAATCGCATTTGAAAAAATCGAATTCGAGAGAATCGAATTGCCAATGCCTGCTTCGGCGGCCACTCCATCGCGGCCGTTGAAAGCGATGACGTTGCCCGCCCCCGCGGCAACTCCGCCGATTGTGTTGTTAGCGGCGTTTCCGACCGTCACTCCGTTGTTGGTGTTGCCCAATGGCGTAGCTCCATCGGCCGCGGTGCCAATGAAGTTGCCTTGGACTGTGTTGTTGGAAACATTGGTAGGCGCCGCGGTGTTGTTCAATCTGATTCCATGGCTCGCGTTTCCGGAGAACACGTTCCGATTGGCCGCGCTTGTTCCACCTATCACGGTCTTGCTTGGAGCGCCCGTGCCGAAATCAATCAGAAGCATACCCGATCCGGAATTGGGAATTGCGGCGCTCCCGCTTGCGTTTGTGCCGACGAAGTTGCCCTGAACGGTATTGGTCGTCGAAGCGCTTCCTTGTATTCGAAGACCTTCGAATCCCGGGCCTGCTTTTCCATTCCCGGACAGGACATTGCCTAGCCCTCCACCACCGCCTATCAGGTTAGCAGGCGCGTTGTTGATTACGACTCCGACGAATAGGTTTCCAAGGGCCGCAGTTCCTGAGGCATTCACGCCGACGAAGTTCCCCTGCACTCGAGTATTTGTCGAACCACCGCCCAAGATCTCAATTCCGTTGAAGTTTCCACCTGAGATTACATTTCCCTGAACGGCGACTCCGCCGATTGAATTGCTCCCTGAGTCTTGAACGACAACACCATCTCCGCTGTTGGGGATGCCGGCATCCCCCGCTGAGTTGGTTCCGATAAAGTTACCGGCGATGTTGTTGAATGAGGCACCGCCGTCGATGCGAACGCCTGATCCGTTATTTTTGTTGCCCGAGATCACGTTGCCGAGCGACACACCACCGATCGTATTGCTGTTAGCTCCGCCGATGTGCACGCCGTCATTGCCGTTCCCAATACCAATTGATCCGCCGGCGTTCACGCCGATGAAATTGTTTTGAACTAGAGTGCCTTGCGCGCCCCCGCCAATGTTGACGCCATCATCACTGTTGCCTGAGATAACATTGCGCGCGCTGGAGCCTCCGATGATATTGTTCGACACAAGATTAGCGATGACTACGCCATCCGTACTGTTTGCGACGGGCAAGCTTCCGACAGCATTAGTGCCAATCAAGTTTCCCTGCACACGGTTGTTACCGGCGGCAAGGCTTACGCCCCAAAGTGTATTGCCCGAGATTACATTTCCCAATCCGGTTGCGAGCCCGCCGATAGTATTATCCGTCGACCTCACCGTGACCCCACCCTGCGCATTCGGGAGAGATCCGTCGCCTGCCAGGTTGGTCCCAATGAAGTTGCCTTGAACGAGATTTCCGCCGGCGTTATCCAATGCGATTCCGCTGGCGGTGAATTGATTTATGACCAATCCCCGGACAGTCGTGCTACCGGCAATGATGTCCAACCCATCAACCCCTGCTCCCGCGCCTGCTCCGTTCAACTCCACAATTGGTGAACCGGCAAAGCCAGGTTGTGTGGTGGCATCGATCGTAACAGAATCGCTGATAGTTGGAAGCGTGTCAGACAGGTTAATTGTTACCGGTCCGCCTGGCGGAATCTGGAAGGTGATGAGATCAGGGCCCGGATTCGCATTGGCGTTAGTTATTGCATCGCGCAATGACCCCGAACCGAGAGTGTCGGCCGAGGTTATCACTATGAACGTCATCATCGATTGCGGAGTTACCACTGAAGGCGCGCTCCTGCCTTTTTTGAGCACGACCAGATCGTTGAAGGCGCTCCGATTCAATTGAATCGGAAGAACTGCCGCCGGTTCCTTTTCAACATCGAGCGAAGCAACGGTACTCGGCAATGACGCGGAGGTATCTTGCCTCGTTCGAGTGTCGCGCGCGACTACATGAAGTCTGCGGACGGACGGATCTATGAGCACCAGGCTATCGGTAGCGGTGCTGGCCGTACGGGCTCGAACTAGCTGGGTCGCATGCGATCCCGTGACCATTGAGTCTCGCCAAAGTTCAATGCGCGCGCTGAACTTGTTGTTGTTGAGAGTAGTTGGCGGCTCACTCAACAAATGAAGCGCGCCGTCTGCTGAGAGAAGAGCGATGCTCGTATGGTGAGTATCCGAAAAATGACCGATCGCGAGCGAGCGAGCGGTGAAATCGAGCGGCCTTGTCGTTATCGCCGCGCGGGACATCGGCTGCACCTCGGGACTTGCTTCCCGGGTTCGATCACGGCCGTACACGATCACCAATTCACGGCCCGCCGCGATCGCCAAATCAGCAATGTGATCGTCGCGCAAAGAACCTAGCGCGAGCGCGGTCGCCGGAGCCGGCAAAGGAACAACTTCCGGTTGAGCGTTAACTGCTCCGAGACCGCCTTGAAAGATCAATACCTGTGGACCTGATTGGGAAGCGATGCTCACCGCAATATCAATTAGACCGTCGACTCGATTCATCTCGCCGGTTGTAAGAGCAGTGATAGCTCCGGGTAAATCGATTGGCCGGGCAGATCCGAGATTCCCTTTGCCGTCGCCCTGCAACACGTAGAGCCGCGAGCTTCCGCGAGCGCCGATCAGCAAGTCAGCGTGTCCGTCGGCGTTGAAGTCACCCGCTGCGACAAAGTCACCTTGCTGCGGAAGTTCAAAAACACGAGCCGGCGAAAGCAAAGGCGAGTTCGTGAATGTGCCTGCCGCTTTGTGACGTTGAGCTTCAGGGGAGTTCGGGGATATCGAATCGCCATTGCCTCGATGCAAGGTAGCAATGCCACCATTCGGGCCGGCGTACGAGCTGATCACATCCGGCACTCCATCCTCGTCGAAGTCTGCTGAGGTCAACGCGAGAGGCTCGGCTAGGTTGTTTTGTATCGTGTTGACCGCATCGTCGGAACCAACGTACTCGACGACCACGTCTCGGCCGTCGCTCAGATTGACGATCGGATTGCCGCGGTTGGCTGCATGAATTGTGATTCGATCGCTGAGGCTAGCCGGTTGAGCTGTGACCGGCTTTGATGTAGTCTCATTGGCCGAAGACGTTAGCTTGAGCAAGAGCAAACAAGAAAGAAAAAGTAAGAAGAGTCCGAATAAAACTCTCGAAAAAGCGCGCTTTATTAGCATGAGCTGACTCCCGGAACTTTGATGGAGCATTTGTTGCTCAGATCATGGCGAGCAAAATATATGCGCAGACCAATAATAAGTAAAGTAACCGTCCGAAGATGCACTTCAAGCGGGAGTTGATAATTCAAGAGGATTCAAACAAGGCAAGGTTGGTTGCGCCGACCGCTCTGCTAAAGCCGCAGTGGTGGTATAGTTTTTGGCGTGACACTGAACAGGAGGCGATGCGGTGAGAGTACGACTTCTGCCGAGTAGCGCCGGGCGCCGCTCCCAGTTTCAGTGCCTAACCTCTTTCATTGTGGAGGACCGGCTCGCGATCGACGGCGGCAGCATCGGATTCGCCTTCACGCCCGATGAGATTGGCACGATTAATCACATCATAATCACACACGTGCACAGCGATCACACAGCTTCGCTGCCGATCTATGTTGCGGAAGCATTTCCACGTCTTGAACAACCGATTGTTGTTTACGGCACAGTAGAGGTGCTGTCGGGCTTGAGGGAGTTTGTGTTCAACGACTACATCTGGCCCAACTTTGAAAAGCTTCAGTTAACCAATGGAGGCGGGCCGGCGCTCGAGTTTCGCGAAATAAAGCCCCGCTCCGCCGAAATGATCGCCGGCCTGCAAGTAACGCCAATCCCAGTCAATCACATTGTTCCAACCGTCGGGTTGTTTGTCCGCCACGATAGCGCGACTATTCTGTTTACGTCTGATACGTACACCACCGATGAAATCTGGGAAGTTGCTCGCGAAACCAGAAACCTAAAAGCTGTGTTCATCGACGTGTCGTACCCCAACGAGTTGGGCGAGCTGGCTGCTTCTTCCAAGCATCTGACACCCGAGCTCCTTGCGAAGGAGCTCGAAAAACTGCAATCCGACGCCAAGGTCTACGCGATTCACATAAAGCCCAGGAACCGCGAAAATGTGGTACGGCAACTGAAGAGCCTGAGTGATCCGCGAGTGTCGATTGGAGAAATTGACAAAGTCTACGAATGGTAAATAAGCAAGCAATACCCTATGGCTGCAACACTCTCAGTTAAAAACGTGGAAACCGGGCGCTCGTTCGAGTTTGAGCTTACGCGCGACGAAACCCATATGGGGCGGGCAGCGGACAGCAATGATGTGGTGCTCGAGGATGGACAGGTCTCGCGCCGCCATGCATTGATCAAACGAACGGGTCAGGAATTTGCGCTCATCGATTTGAACAGTGCAAACGGAACCTTCATAAACGGGAAGCGCATCAGAGAGCATTTGTTGAAGAACGGCGATTCATTTGGGATAAGCAGATTTACAATCGAATTCAAGAACACGTTCGCCGCCCCGGCGATAAAGTACGAGAACCAGCAAATCGGCAACACAGTGTTGATGAGAGCTCCGTCGGAAATCGGCGCCATCATTCCTAAAATGGATAAATCGGCGATACCTTCCAGCGGCGCGTCTCAGAAGTCTGTGATGGATTACGTCGAGGTGTTGCGCAAGAAGGCGGAGACGCTTGCGCGCATCTACGAGCTGAATCAGATGCTTGGCTCTGACTTTTCCAAGGAAGACATCTTTAAGAAAGTCAGCGAGATGGTGTTTCGCCTCACTCCAGCCGACCGCTTTCTTGTGCTGCTGAAAGAGGCCGGCGAATTGGCTACAGTTGCCGCCGAATTTCGCAATCCGGCGAAGGCACAATCGAGTAAGGAAGTCACCATCAGCAAGACCGTCGTCGATCGAGTAATGGCCGAGCGAGTTTCGCTCTTGTCTTTCGATACGCAATCGGACGAGCGGTTTCTGCAAGCCAAGTCGATTGTAATGCAGAATATTTCTTCGGTTATGTGCGCGCCGTTGCTGAGCAAGAACGACGTGTTGGGCGTGATCTATGTTGACTGCCGTGAGACGATGAAGCTCCTCCGAGAAGATGATCTCGATCTGTTAAATGCCGTCGCGGCGGAAACTTCGATAGCGGTGGACAACGCGCTCACTCACAAACGCCTGCTTCGCGAAGAGCTGGCTCGCGCGAAGTATCGCCGGTTTATGCCTCCGCATGTTGTGGATGAGATTCTAGCGAGCCCTGATACGCTCAGCCTCGGTGGGACTAACAGCTTCATCACGGCGTTGTTCTCCGACATTCGCGGTTTCACTTCGATGTCCGAACGACTGACACCGCAGGACGTGGTGCAAATTCTCAACGAGTACTTCGCGGACATGACTCCAATTGTCTTCGAGCATCAGGGTCTGCTCGACAAGTTCATGGGCGACGGATTGATGGCGCTGTTCGGAGTTCCGTACGCGGGCGAGGACGCGGCTTCGAACGCCGTAATCGCTGCGATCGAAATGCAGCGCCGAATGGTCAGAGTCAACGAGGACCTGACGGCGCTGGGCCTATCCGAGATTGCCATTGGAATCGGCATCAACACTGGAACCGCTACGGTGGGTTACATCGGTTCAAGGGATCGCACTGACTACACGGCGATCGGAGACACGGTGAACCTCGCTGCGAGGCTCGAGAAGCAGGCCGGCGCCGGACAAATAATAATCAGCCGCTTCACGTTCGAAGCCTTGAATCAGGAGTTCCCGGTCAGGCCGTGCGATCAAATCAGAGTAAAAGGCAAAGCGGAGCCGGTTCAAATCTACGAAGTATTGTGGAAGGAAACAGGGGAACTAGCCACTTAGTTCAGACCAAAGAATCGCTGAATCCGACGTAGGATCGCGTGTCTCTGAACAGTCTTCTCTTCTTCCGGCATCGAGCGGGCGTACTCATCGAGCCTGGTTTGCCGCTCTGAGATCTTGTGACTCAAGGCTTCAGCTAAGTCGGTGTTGTTCTCCAGAAGCTCCTTGAGAACATCCTTCTTGATTTCAAGTGTTCCGACTTCGTCGGCCGCGATGACGTCGGCGTTGCGCGGCTCTCCAGTCAACAGCGCCATTTCTCCAAAAAAGTTACCCGGCCCAAGCTCGGCGACTTGCTGCGCGTTGCCATCCGTTCCGCGCAATCGCACTTCGACTTTTCCTCTGCAAACGATAAACATCGAGTCACCAGCATCGCCGCTACGCAATATCAACTCGCCGGGCGCGTAGACCGCTTTGATGGCGGAGCTCGCCACCGCTTCCTTCTCTCGCGCGGAGAGCGGCTCGAAGATCTCGACCGTCTCGATGAGCTTATCGTAGTCTGCGGTCTCGTGCGCGACTCGAGCCTGCTGCTCTTCGAGCAAGACATGTCGAACAGGGAAGGGAATCTCAACATCGTTGCGGCGGTAGATGTACCAAAGGTGTTGTCTGATCAGCGCATCGACGTCGTGGATCAACATGTAATCCTTGACCCAGTAGAGTATCTCGTAGATGACGTTCGAATCACCGAAGTCACCGATGCGCACAATCGGAGTTCTCTCGCTGGCTACGTTAGGAATCGATATTGCCGTCTCCCGAAGCAGGGATATGACCTTCTGCGGAGCAATTGAAAATGGCGCAGGCACTCGCAGTATGCGGCGATTCAAGCTGTTGAATTTGTAGACCTCCAGCGCTTCACGAGCGACGCGGCTATTCGGAAAAATGACGGTTGTGTTGTTGTTCGTGCGTATTGTCGTGGTTCGCCAGGTTACCGCTTCGACCCGGCCGGTAATGTCGCCGATGCGAATCGCGTCGAAGATATGGAACGGCTGCTCAACGTGAATCGAAAGACCGGCGAAGAAGTTTCCAAGCGTATCCTGAAGAGCGAGACCGATGACAACTGAAACTACGGTTGTGGGCAAAACGAAATAATCGCCAAGCTGCGCTTGCAAGACAACGCGATAAATTATCAAAAAGAAAATCGAATAGAGAATTATGGACAACAGCAATCGCAACAACGCGGGCGCCTCGCGAGCCCTGCGCTTTCGAAAGATGACATCGAAGAGGACGAAACCGATGGTTCGTACCAGCGCGATTGTAAAGCAAACCAGGATTGTCGCCAGCACATACTTGATGCTTTGCGGCCCAATCAACTCTGGCGCCGATACCCTCACCGCTAGAAAGCCGAGCAGGACCAGCAGGCTTAACGCGAATGGTACTGTAATCCTTTTCATTTGGTCTTCCGCGCGGAGAGGAGCAAGCTTGTGCCGGTTTTGATGCGTCTAAACGAATCGCAGATAAGAATTGATTTTGAATATGAAGGGTTTCGAAGCGGCAACAACTTCCGCTTCACGAAGGTTCGGCGATTTGTAGCTGTCATCTTTCTTCGGCCGTTTACGCGAAATAACGCCGGCTATTTTCCCGCAATCGCTTTCACCATCTCTCCTGCAACCAGAACGGCTTGCTCGTAGATCCGATCGTGTCCGAGGATTTGAAGCTCCTTGCCGACCAATTCGCTTTCGCGCAAGCCTTCGTAGCCGAGCACTCGCTGGAGGCGCTTTTCGTCGCCATGCGACACCGAAGTTTCGATGCGTTGGCCATCAGCGCTTCTTCGCACGGCGTATGAAGTCGACTGCTCTGCTTTGCTGAACAAGGTCACCAAAGCCAGATGTCCTGGCTCAATGTCGCGGCTCGTGTGCACGAACTCTACGGTGATCGTTCGATTGTCACTCGAGAATTCAAAGGTTGTTGATTCTTCGGTTCGATTCGCTTTAATAACTTGCCATCGAAGACGGCTTGCGAGCCAGGCTCCCAGCAAAAGCGCCCTCGGCGCGATTGCCGCAGCATCACTGGACGACGGCTCGTACTTGATAACCACTTTATCGAGTTGATCGAGAGACGGCCGATATTCGAGCACGTCGTAAAAGCCGGCAAGCAATGCGCGCCACGCCGTCAGCCTAGCCCAATTCAGATCGCTGATAGCAGTCCATCGCGGAGTCGCCTTGAGCACCGCGGCCATGCTTGCGAAGTCGCCGTGTGGATCATTGAACAACGCAGAGTCGATAATCACTCGATCAGAGACGTCAGCAAGTTTCCGAAAAAGATTCTTGTCCTGAATCCGAGGAACCGCGCGCCACCAGAGGTAGACGGGCAGATCGGAGAGCAACAACGGAGTGACGGCGCTGGGAACATCATTCACTCCGTCGCCGGCCGCCGTGATCGTGACTTGCTCGCAACAGACTTGCTTAGCCGTTCCCGTCGGAAGCGTGCAGCGTGAAGTGACTTGAGCGGCGAGTTTCGGCTGCGCCGCCGAATTATCGACTACGATCAAGACGGCGCGGCACGGATCGGAAGCTGTGATCTCCGTGAGCAAGTCGTCGACGGTGGCAGCCTCGGAATTCTCGGACACATACACGAGCAGATTGAGAATCGATGAACGAATCACACCGCCATCTTCTTCACCTTCCGAAGCGTGTTGCCACAAGGCGGTCAATTCGCGCTCGATTGCAGCTACGTCAATCCAGGAACCGGATGGTGGTTGCGTTGAAGTGCTCATGATTAACCTCGACTGAGTAAGGACGTTTCAAATCCTCCATTCTGCATTTTCCATTTTCCATTTTTCATTTGTCATCGAACACGATTCTCTGTGGGCGCAGATTCTAGATGAAAAATAGCAAATGGCAAATGGAAAATGGCAAATTGTCTACGGGCGTCTCCATTCGCGCCCATCGCGTTCGATTAGTTCATCTGCTTCGGCGGGTCCCCAGGTACCAGATTCATATTTCGGTACCTCCTGCTTCGAGCTGGCCCACGAATCAAGAATCGGCATCACTATTTCCCACCCGCGCTCGGTCATGTCGCGGCGCGCATAAAGAGTCGAATCGCCGAGAATGCAATCCAACAACAGCCGCTCATAGGCTTCAGGTGACGCAACTCCGAATGAAGCGCCGTAGCGGAAATCCATGTTGACCCATCGTATGCGGGTAACCTGGCCGGGAACCTTCGCGCCAATTCTGAGGGTGATTCCTTCGTCAGGCTGAACGCGGATCACCAACACGTTCGGCTCCAACTCCTGTTGAACGGCCTTGAACAATTGAAGCGGCGCTTTTCGGAACTGAATTGCAATGTCCGTCACGCGCTTTGGCATTCGCTTCCCGGAGCGCAGATAGAACGGCACCTCAGCCCATCTCCAGTTATCGAAGTAAAGCTTCAATGCGGTGAATGTATCTGTTTGTGAAGTTGGCGGCACGTCTTTCTCTTCTCGATAACCCACGGCCGGCTTGCCTGCCACTGCGCCGGCCGCGTATTGACCGCGTACGACGAATTCGTCGACCTTGTCGCGAGGAATCGGCCGAACAGCCTGCATAGCTTTTATTTTTTCGTCACGCACTGCGTTCGCCCCGAGGTTGATTGGAGGCTCCATCGCGACCAGCGAGAGGACCTGAAAGACGTGATTCTGAATCATATCGCGCAAAACGCCGGCAGTGTCGTAGTAACCGCCGCGGCCTTCGACTCCGATCGCTTCTGCGTTTGTGATCTGAACGTGATCGATGTAACGCCGATTCCATATCGGCTCGAAGATGCCGTTCGCGAATCTAAATACCATCAGGTTCTGAACGGTTTCTTTGCCCAGATAGTGATCGATACGATAGACCTGTTCTTCATCAAAAACCTTCGCGACTTCAACGTTCAATTCTTTGGCGCTCGTCAGATCGTGACCGAACGGCTTCTCGATGATGATGCGAGTCCAGCCTTTGCCTTCTGGTTTCGCCAGCCCTGCCGCACCCAGTTGCTGGATCGCTTCGGCATAGAGCGTTGGCGAGGTCGAGAGATAAAAAACACGGTTACCGGCGGTGCCGCGCTCGCGATCGACTTGATCCAGGAGCTCGCTGATCGTGCGATACGATGCGGAATTATTCACGTCTCCCGCGACATAATAAATTCCCTTTGCGAAGCTGTCCCACACGGCTTCATCGATGCTCTTGGCTTCCGAGTAAGTCAGGATGGCGTCTTTCATTTTCGCGCGGAAGTCTTCGTGACTCATCTCGGAACGAGCGAAGCCAACGATTGCGAACTCCGCGGGCAGCAGCCGCTCCTGCGTGAGGCGATACAGAGCGGGAACCAGCTTTCGTTTGGTAAGGTCGCCCGACGCGCCGAAGATTATGACGGTGCACGGGTCGGCGGTGCGCTCGAGCCTGACGCCCTCTCGCAATGGATTATCACTCGCGCTAGTGGACATTTTCTTTCCCCTACGGATTTTGGATTTTAGATTTTGGACTCCGGAGGGCCGAGCGATTCTTGTCTACCGATCTTTGAACTCTTGTTCACTCATACCGGTCGCGAATCCAAAATCTGAAATCCAAAATCCAAAATCAGAAACCTATTTTTTCTTAGCTAGTTCTTCCCACTCGGTGTGGACGAATTCACCTTTCGGGTCGTCCGTTCGTTGATAAGTGTGCGAGCCGAAGAAGTCTCTCTGCGCCTGCGTCAGGTTCAACGGCAGGTTGGCTGCGCGGTACGTGTCGAAGTACGCAAGGCTCGCCGAGATTGCCGCCGCCGGTATTCCGAGCGACTGAGCGGTGGTCACTGCCTGTCTCCACCGAGGCTGCGCTTCCAATACCCAGGCTTTGAAGTCAGGATCGAGCAGCAGGTTCGGTAGGTCGGGCCGCCGTTGATAAGCCTGCTTGATCTTGTCGAGGAACTGAGCGCGAATGATGCAGCCGCCTTTCCAAATGCGGCTCAACTCGCCGAGGTTTATGTTCCAGTTGTACTCATCGGAGCCGCGGCGAATCACGTTCATGCCCTGCGCGTACGAACAAATCTTGCTCGCATAAAGAGCGTCGTGAACGGCATCGATCATCTCCTGCTTACCGCCGGTGTACTTCGCGGCAGGACCGGTCAGTTGTTTGCTTGCCTCGACGCGCTCTGCTTTTCTGCCCGACAACACACGCGCATCAAGCGCCGCCTGCATAGTTGGAATCGCTATGCCGAGCGATAGAGCCGTTTCAGCTGTCCATTTGCCGGTTCCCTTTTGCCCGGCAACATCCATGATCTTATCGACCAGCGCGCCGCTGCCTTGTGGATCCGCAACGGTGAAGATCTTTGCAGTGATCTCAATCAGGAACGAGTTCAAGTCGCCTTCGTTCCACTTCGCGAAGATGTCGGCGAGCTCCGAAGCTTGCACACCGAGCGCGTTGCGAAGAATGTCATAAGCCTCCGCGATCAACTGCATATCGCCGTACTCGATGCCGTTGTGCACCATCTTCACGAAGTGTCCTGCGCCGTCAGGGCCTACATAAGTGACGCACGGACCGTCGTCGACCTTTGCCGCGATCGCTTCCCAGATCGGGCGAATCTGTTCGTAAGCGTTGCGGTCGCCGCCCGGCATAAGCGATGGACCCCACAAGGCTCCCGATTCGCCGCCCGAAACTCCCGAGCCGATGAAGTTGAAACCTGCTTCCTTCATATCCTTCTCGCGACGCCGCGTGTTTTCGAAGAATGAGTTGCCGCCGTCGATGACGATGTCGCCCGCTTCGAGCAGCGGCTTCAACTGATCGACCACCGCGTCGACGGGCCCCCCGGCCTTGACGAGCAATATGATCTTGCGGGGCTTCTCGAGCGACTTCACGAAATCCTCGATCGAATAAGCGCCTATGACCTGCTTACCTTCAGCGCGATGCAGGAACTTGTCGACCTTCGACGTGTCGCGATTGTAGACCGCGATGGGATAGCCGTTTCGAGCGATATTGAGCGCAAGGTTCTCGCCCATCACCGCTAATCCGATCATTCCAATCTTTGCGAGTTCGGGTTTGGTCTGTGCTGACATTTGAAATTCCTCTCTGCCTTGGCGGCAATTGTTAAAAATTATTGCGCTTGATGCTGATCGGCGAGCAAGCTCGCCGCTGCTTCGTCTACCATCCACAGCAATGTTCCATTGCGCGGATGAATGAGCTGACTCGGATAGACTTCAGGTTGGTAGCTTCCTTCCAACACGCCGGCGAGCGATTCAGCCTTGTCCTTACCGCCTGCAACAAAGGTGACATTGCGCGCATTGTTGATCGTCGACGCCGTTAGCGTAATCCGGTTAGCTTTGAATTTTTCCACGTAGTTCGCGACAACGACCTTGTCTGCAACTTGCAGCGCTGTGGTGTGCGGAAACAGCGACGCCGTGTGACCGTCTGGCCCCATTCCCAACAGTATCAGGTCAAAGCGAGGCACGTTCGAGAGCGGCGCGGTTCCGGTTCGTGTTGCCCCCGGTCCTGCAAGGGAAAACTGCCTCAAAGTTTCGGCGTATTGTTGGGCGGCTTGTTCGACATCGGGTAATTCGGCCGGTATTCGAAAAACATTTTCCGCGCGCACCGGGACTTTCGAAAGCAATGTCTCGTTGGCCATTCGGTAGTTGCTGTCCTGATGATCGGGCGGAACGCAGCGTTCATCTCCCCAGAAAAAATAAATCGAAGACCACGGTACTGTGTCGAGAAACGGATCAGCCGCCAGCAAAGAGAACATCGCTCGCGGAGTCGAGCCGCCCGACAGCGCGACGGTGAACCTGCCGGAGCCGACTACATACTGGTCAGCCAAACGGGCGAACCGTCTCGCCGCCTTGAGCGCAAGCTCTTCAGGATCGCGATAGATGCGAACCTGAGCGTTTTGCATGCGTAGCATCTTTGTCGACATAAAGTAACCTGACGCGTGATTCGTGATTCGTGATGCGTGATTCGTGATTCGTGATCCGTGATTCGTGATGCGTGATTCGTGATTCGTGATTCGTGATTCGTGAAAGGTGAAGCGTGGTTGGTTTCGTCATAACGTGACCAAGAGAACTCTCGGTCACGCATCACTCTTCACGCATCACGTTTCACTCATCACTCTTCACGCATCACGTTTCACTCATCACTCTTCACTCATCACTCTTCACGCATCACGTTTCACTCATCACTCTTCACTCATCACTCTTCACGCATCACTCTTCTCCCTCTTGCGCCACAGCCAGACTCCTCCGCGAACACCAGCCTCATTCGAGATTATTTTTACGTCCGAGTCCAACTCGAAATTTATTCGCTGCGCGTTTCCGCCTCCGATGTAGAGCTTGTCGAAATTCGTCAGCATACGCAGAGTCCCGATAGCCTTCTTCACCCGTTTGTTCCATCGCTTCTTGCCGATCTTCTTCATCGCTTTATCACCGATCTGCTGGTCGTAATCTTTGTTCTTGCGAAACGGAAGATGAGCAATCTCGAGGTGCGGCGCGAGCACGCCATCCATGAACAGCGCGGAGCCGAATCCCGTCCCGAGTGTAATGACCATCTCAAGACCTTTTCCTTCGATCGCGCCGTAGCCCTGCATGTCGGCGTCGTTGATCACGCTGACAGGCTTGCCGAATCGCTGTTTCAGCTCGCCGGCCAGGTCGAGTCCTTTTAGAGCGTCGGTCCCAAGATTGGGTGCGGTGATGATCTTGCCGCTGCGAACGACTCCTGGAAATCCCACCGAAACCACGTCGAAGTTCGAGAGCGGCTCGACCAGTTTTGTTAAGGCGTCCACCAATACTTCGGGCGTGGTCGGGTGAGGAGTCTCAATTCGATGACGCTCGGTCAGCATATTGCCTTCGAAGTCGAGTATTGCAGCTTTCAGGCCTGTGCCTCCGATATCGATCGCCAGAATGCGCGAGTCGGGAGAGGTTTCAACGTGATCGTCGGGCGCAGCTATGCTTTGTTGCGCTGTGGTCATTGGGCCTCCTTGGTTTCTTTGTCGTAATTTCCCCAATCAGTGTGAACGTGGCCACGGTCGGGGTGGTCGGTTCGCTCATAAGTATGCGAACCGAAGTAGTCGCGCTGCGCCTGGGTGAGGTTTTGAGGCAGCCGCGCAGTGCGGTAACTATCAAAGTATGAAAGGCTCGCGCTCATCGCGGGCACGGCAACACCCATCCCTTGAGCGGTCTTCACCGCGAGCCGCCAGTTTGCCTGTGCAGATTGAATCCACCGATTGAATTCGTCATCAAGCAGCAGGTTCGGCAGGTCGGGCCGTCGATTGTACGCGTTCATAATTGAATTCAGGAAACGAGCGCGAATTATACATCCGCCCTTCCATATGCGCGCCATCTCGCTGAGATTCACATCCCAGTTATACTCGTTCGAGCCTTTGCGTATCAGACTAAGGCCCTGCGCGTAAGAACAAATCTTGGAAGCATACAAAGCGTCGTGCACGGCTTGAATGAACTTTTGTTTGTCGCCTCGCGTTCGTTGCGCCCGCGGACCTTTTATCTTCTTGCTTGCTGCGACGCGTTCGTCTTTGATGCTTGAAAGCACTCGCGCATCGATAGCTGCTGCAATCGTCGGAATCGCGACACCCTGATCGAGCGCTTCCTGCACGGTCCACTTTCCTGTGCCCTTCTGTTCAGCTTTATCGAGCACCAGGTCGACAAGCGGCTTGCCTGTTTCTTCGTCTCGACGCCTGAAAATGTTGGCGGTGATTTCTATCAGAAACGACTCGAGTGGACCGCGATTCCATTCGGCGAAGATGTCGGCAAGCTCACCCGCGTCGAGCCGCAAAGCCGAGCGAAGAATGTCGTAGGCTTCGGCAATCAACTGCATGTCGCCGTACTCGATTCCGTTGTGAACCATCTTGACGAAATGGCCGGCGCCGTCCGGTCCAACGTAAGTGACACACGAGCCCGAATCGGTCTTCGCGGCGATGGCTTCAAAGATCGCGCGAATATGTTCGTAAGCTTCGCGCGCGCCGCCAGGCATCAGCGAAGGTCCGTGCCGCGCGCCTTCTTCGCCGCCGGACACTCCCGACCCGACGAAGCGCAATCCGTCCTTGCGGAGAGCTTCCTCGCGACGCTGAGTGTCCTTGAAGTACGAGTTTCCGCCGTCGATGATAATGTCGCCCTCTTCAAGCAGCGGCTTGATTCGCTCGATTGTCATATCGACGGGCGCGCCGGCCTTGATCATCATCATCATTCGGCGCGGGCGCTCGAGCGAGCGAACGAATTCTTCGATCGAGCGCGCGCCGGTGAATTGCTTGCCCGGGTTTTCGCCCACGAAGCTGTCGACCCATTCGGTTTCTAGGTTCCAAACCGCGACTGGGAAGCCGTGCTCCTCGACGTTTAAGGCAAGATTGCGGCCCATCACCGCGAGCCCGATCATTCCGAATTGCGCCTGCTTAGCTCTCACTTGTTCGCTGGGTATCATAGATCACCTGTAGGCCATCTCGTATGGTGGCCCTCGTTAACTTGCCGCCGATTGATAAACACCCAACACGTACCGCTCAATGCCTTGCGCCCAGCCTTCGTCATCGTTTGAAGACGTTACGAAGGAGGCCGCCTCTTTCACCTCGTCGACGGCCTGGCCCATCGCAATACTCAAGCCCGCCTGACGAAACATCTCGACGTCATTCGGTCCGTCGCCAATTACTGCTACCGATTCAGTCGGGATGTTTAGAACCGCAGCCAAGCGAACCACCACCGTGCCTTTGTGAATTCCATAGGCGGTGATATCGAGGAAGCGAGGCTTTGAACGTGAAGCCGAGATTTCATTTGGCATCTCGGCGAGCACTCGCTCTTCCGCTTGAGCTACGAGTTCCGGTTTGCCGACGACGGTGAGTTTGTTCGCGTCGCGAGCAATTCGTTCGGCGTAACCGTCAATTCGGGGAGAAAATCCGGACGTGTGTTCTTCACGATCGACGAACGCGTCGCGCCAGGGCGTCCACCAATCAAGTTCATCGTAGAGCCAAACAGCAATCCCCAGCTCGTCGGCGACAGCTCTGACGCGAGCAATTGTTTCGACCGGGATCACGCTTCGAGCGAGGACTTCACCGTCACGCTTGACTACAAGCGCTCCGTTGAAAGCGGCAAAGGGTCCACTCAGCTTGAGCGCATCGGCAAGCGGCGTAATGCTGCGAGGCGGGCGCGAGCTTGCGAGCGAAAGTTCAATCCCGCGATCGTACAGCTTCGCGGCTGCCGCTTTCGTGGCTTCGGTGACCTCGTGATTCGACGTTATGAGCGTACCGTCGATGTCCGATATTACAAGCGCAATTGGGTTGATACTTGGCATATCTCTCGAGCTCTCAAAAAACGGGTGCCGACCAATGTGGGCTTGTAAGGGCGGCCCTCCGTGGCCGCCCTTCGATGCACGATGAACTTCTGCGATGAAGGGGTGGCCACGGAGGGCCACCCTTACAAGCTATCTTCCCTGACCCTGTGCGATCGGAAATCCTGCTTGAACGATTTCAAGCAGCGTGCGCAATCCGGCTGCGATGTCCGTTCCAAGATGCAATCGTATCGCTCGACGATGACGACTCGACAGCGATTGAAAATCGCCAAGCGCCTGAGCTTGCTTCAACACTCCAAAGGTGAAGGGTTCATTCGGAAGCGGCACCTCGACCGCGTTGTCGGCAGTCACTTGAATGAAAACACCGCTCGGCGGACCACCTTTGTGAAGCTGACCGGTCGAGTGCAGGAAGCGCGGACCATAACCGGTAGTCGTTGCGACGTGAAGCGCGTCTCGCAAGTGAGTCCGAATCGCCTGGATCAACTCTTCGTGTTCGGGAGTTTCCTGAATGTAATCGAGCATCGCGATATAGTCACCTGCGTGCGAACGAGCAAGATGCGCGGTCACGAAGTTATCGAGCGAGCCCTTGCCAAGCTCTGCGATAGTCTCGGCGTCGCAGTAAGCTCTCAAGCCTCGTCCTTCGGCGCCGATTTCCTGATCGGGCAACGAGCCTTCTTTCTTGTAGACCTCGAGGAAGTGCTTGGTGTTGTCCTTGCTCTCCTGGACGTTCGGCTGATCGAACGAGTTGATCCCGATTATCGCCCCGGCAATCGCGGTCGCCATCTCCCAAAGATAGAATTCTTCTCCGAGATCGAGAAGGTCGGTGAGCCTGCGACGCACGACCGGATGACCGGCAGCTTCGAGAGCTCGCAGCTTCGCGTCGGTGTCCGAGTCCGGGGCGCCGATGCCAATGTGAACAAACAGTCGATCATTCCCATAGACGCCCGGCGCTCCCAGAGTCTCGCCTGCGATTGGAATGATTCCTTTGCCCTCCTTGCCGGTGCTCTCGGCGATCAGTTGTTCAATCCACAATCCGAGCGACGAAATCTCGGGCGCGATCGAAAGCGTCAGCTTATCGCGGCCTGCGTTGGCAAGCGTTCCAAGAATCGCGCCAAGCCGCGCCGCGGGATTTTCCTCGGCTGGAACGACCGGCGAGCACGCGTGAACTGCTCGTTCGGCTCGATCGAGCAGCGTCTTGAAGTCGAAGCCCTGCAGAGACGCGGGCACCATTCCGAAATACGACAGCGCCGAATAACGTCCGCCAATGTCCGGCGGATTGAGGAAGATTCGCCGAAAGCTGTCGCCCTTCGCCATCTCTTCCATCAACGTGCCCGGATCGGTGATCGCGACGAAGTTCTCGCCCGCGCGATCGCCTTTGATCTCGCGCACTCGACTGAAGAAATACTTGTAAAACATTAAAGGCTCGGTAGTCGTTCCGGACTTGCTGGCAACGATGAAAAGCGTCTTAGTAAGATCGACTCGATCTTCGAAACTCTCAACGGTCGCCGGATCGGTGCTGTCGAGCACGTGCAATTCCGGATAACCTTCACGCTTGCCAAATGTTCGTCGAAAGACCTCCGGGCAAAGACTGCTTCCGCCCATGCCCAACAACATCGCGCCGGTGAAGCCGTCGTTTCGAACTCGCTCGCTGAAGGCGGCAAGCTCGCCGGCGTGCTCCACAAGTTGATCGACAACCGTCACCCAACCCAGAGCGTTGCGAATAATTTTCTGGTGAGCTTCATCGTCTTTCCAAAGCGTCGCGTCTTTTCGCCATATGCGACGGCTCCACTGCTCGGTCTCCGCGCGCTTTATTGCGTCCTTGACCGCGTCTGCGTAAGTGCCCAGACTCGCGGTGTGGCGTTCGAGCACGCCACTGGTGATCGCCGCCTGCTTCGCCTGAATGCTGTCGGTCAAAGTGTGAAACGAATCCATGAACGCTTTGACGCCTTCGTCCTGAAGCTGCTGAGTCACCTGCGTCAGGTCGATTCCGATTTCCGCGAGCTCCTTGATAGTATCGCTCGCTCGATCGACCGCCTCTTCGAGGCTTGCTCGAACACGGCCGTGATCGCGAAACGCCGTGAAGGTTGCCGGCGGAACTGTGTTGACGGTGTCTGGGCCGATCAACTCTTCGACATAATAAGTGTCTCTGTAAGCCGGATTCTTCGTGCCGGTGCTGGCCCACAGCGGCCGTTGCGCGCGCGCTCCTTTAGCCCTGAGCTTTTCAAACCGCTCGCCGTGAAAGATCTCTTTGAAGCGCTGATACATCAGCTTCGCGTTAGCGATCGCGGCTTTGCCCAGCAACGAAGTGAGCTTCGCTTTTTCCGAGTTGTCGGTCGAGCGGCGAATTCGGAACTCGAGCTGGTTGTCGATATTCGAATCAATGCGGCTCACGAAGACGCTTGCAACCGAAGCGACGTGATTGACCGGCTGACCGGCGCCGGCTCGTCGTTCGAGTCCGCTGATGTAAGCTTCGGCAACTTCGTCGTAAGTCTGCTGCGAAAATATGAGCGTGACGTTGACGTTAATTCCTTCGGCGATCAACGCCTTGATGGCGGGGATGCCTTCGGGCGTTGCGGGAATCTTTATCATCACGTTCTTGCGATTAACGGAGGCCCACAATCGTTTCGCTTCTGCAATGCTGCCTTCGGTGTCGTGTGCGAGCAGCGGCGACACTTCGAGACTGACGTAGCCATCGACACCTTCGGTGTGCGCATAGACAGGATCGAACAGGTCGGCGGTGTTTTGAATGTCCTCGATTACAAGCGATTCGTAAATGTCTTTGATGCCTTTACCCTCAGCGATCAGTTTGCGCATCGCTTCGTCGTAGTCGGTGCTGCCGACGATTGCCTTCTCAAAAATTGCCGGATTTGAAGTCACGCCGCGCAGATCATCGCCACTGACTTTTTGGCCGAGGTTTGATGTCACGCCTTTAGGCAACGCTCCGATCTTCTGTTGAAGATCGCCGCTGGTGATCAGCGCGCGACGAATGTTGTCGTACCAGATGCTCTGTCCGAGTTTTTGCAATTCGATTAAGGGATTCTCGCTCATATTTTTCTCCTGCTTTCTTTGCGATATGCACTATTAAGGGCGTGCTCGCAGAAGGCCGCCCTAACTTGTCTACTTCTGCACGGATTTCATGCTTTCACGCGCGGCGGCCACGACATTTTCAACAGTGAAGCCGAATTGCTTCAGTAACTCTTTGAGCGGAGCTGATGCGCCGAACTCGCGTCGAGCGACAATTCGACCGTCGATTCCAACATACCTTCGCCAGCCGAGGCTTGTTCCTGCTTCGACTGCCACTCGCGCACGAACCGAAGGCGGCAACACCGAAGCGCGATACTCTTCAGGCTGGCGCTCGAAGAGCTCCCAGCAAGGCATGCTGACTACGCGCGATTTTATTCCTTCGGACTTCAACTGCTCGTGAGCCGCAACGCACAGTTGAAGCTCCGAACCGGTGCCCATGAAAATTATTTCGGGAGTGCCATCTGAATCGCCGAGCACATAAGCGCCTTTTTCAAGATTGGACGCGGCGGCGTATTTGGTTCGGTCGACGGTAGGCAGCGGCTGGCGGCTGAGAATCAGCGCAATCGGATGATGAGAAGAATTCATCATCACGCGCCACGCTTCGGCTACTTCGTTGGCGTCGCCGGGTCTTATCACCAGCAATTGTGGAATGGCGCGCAGTGAAATCAGTTGCTCGATAGGTTGATGTGTCGGCCCGTCTTCTCCGACTCCGATCGAGTCGTGAGTGAAGATGTACATCACCGGCTGTTCCATCAACGCGGAAAGCCGAATCGGCGCGCGCATGTAATCGGAGAAAATCAGAAACCCCGATCCATAGACGCGCAGCTTCGAGAGCGACATTCCGTTGAGCAACGCTCCCATCGCGTGCTCGCGAATTCCAAAATGAAAATTCCTGCCCGCGAACGACCCAGCCTGAAAGTCGCCGCCTTCCGCCATTCGAGTCTTAGTCGAGGGCGCAAGATCGGCAGCGCCTCCAACCAACCACGGCACTTTCGGAGCGATCGCGTTGAGAACTTTTGCGCTTGCGTCGCGTCCGGCCACGCCTTTTTCGTCGGCCGGGAATACTGGAATGCCCTGATCCCAGCCGGTTGGAAGCTCGCCCTTTTGCATCCGATCCCATTCCTCAGCGAGCGCCGGGTGAGCGGCCTTGTATGCTGCCAGACGGCCGTTCCATTCATCTTCTGCCTTGCGCCCGCGATCTATCGAGCGGTCGGTGTACTTGCCGACTTCGTCGGGAACCAGGAATTTAGCTTCAGGAGGCCAGCCGTATCGTTGTTTGGTCAAGCGAATCTCTTCATCGCCGAGCGGTTCGCCGTGAGCCGCCGATGTGTCTTGTTTGTTGGGTGCTCCCCACGCGATGTGACTGTCAACGATGATCAGCGACGGTCTGTCGGTTTCCTTCAACGCGCTCTGAATCGCGCGGTCGAGTAGGTCGGTATCGTTCGCGTCTCCAACGCGCAGCACATTCCAATGATAAGAAGTGAACCTTGCGGCTACATCATCGCTGAACGCAAGTGCGGTGTTGCCTTCGATGGTGATGTGATTGTTGTCGTAGATCCAAACTAGATTGCTCAGTCTTAGATGACCTGCCAACGACGCGGCCTCCTGCGAAACGCCTTCCATCAAACAACCATCGCCGGCCACCGCGTACACGCGATGATCTACAATGTCGTGACCTGGCCGGTTGAAGTGAGCTGCGAGCCAGCGCTCGGCGATTGCAAGTCCTACCGAGTTCGCGACGCCTTGTCCAAGAGGTCCAGTCGTAGTCTCGACACCCGGCGTCAAGCCGTGTTCCGGATGCCCCGGCGTCTTCGAGCCCCATTGCCGAAATCGCTTCAACTCTTCGAGCGGAAGATCGTAGCCCGAGAGGTGCAGCATCGCGTAAAGCAGCATCGAAGCGTGTCCCGCCGACAACACGAAGCGATCGCGGTTGGGCCAGGCAGGGTTGTGCGGATTGTGGCGCAGATAACGATCCCACAGCACATAAGCAACCGGCGCGAGCGCCATCGGAGTTCCGGGATGGCCGGAATTCGCTTGCTGAACCGCGTCCATCGCCAGCGTCCGAATCGTGTTTATGCACAACTGGTCGAGTGTTGCGTCGTGCGTCGCGCCTTCATCGCTCATCCTTGCCTGGCTCATTAGCTTTATCTCCTTGTTTCGTTGAGTGGACTGCAGAGGACAATAGACATGAATCCCCGCCCAATCAGCTCCCGTTGCTTGATTGAATAAGTCGAGCGCGCCGCTCTATGGAGGTCAAGCCGCGCTCCCGTCAAAGCTGTGACTTTATTCCCGCGTTTCTTTCAGCTCACGCTCCGCTTGCAGCCAATCGTTCATCGGATCGCCGTCGGCTTCTCCGCGCTCGAGATAAATGTGATAAGCGCGAACGGCGATTTCTTCTTCTGTAGGCTCTGCGGCTGATGTTGAAATGGTTTCGCTGGTTTGAGTAGATTCGATTTCAGGCCGCGATTTGCCTTTTGCCGTCTTCGCCATATCGTCTCCTTTCGAAAGTCCTGCTCGCGAGATTTCGCCATCTCTGGGGAGACACTCTCAAACGAACAAGCGTTTACGATTGAGCTGAGCCGGAGGATGCACTGCGAGGAGTGCGGTCTGCGACGCTGAACGATGCCAGCAGTAAAAGCATTGTCAAAGCCTCGATCCCCGTAAAACTCTCTTGCGGTCGAGAGGTTATATCTTTCGGCGGCTCAGGTCAACCGAAAGCATTCCCACCGGGCGCGCTCGATTATATACCAAGATTCCGCGTTGTCATATAGCAGTTCGACTCAGTCGATTCCGGAAAAGGCTACTTTTCCATGTACGACTGCAAGCCGCATTGCGAAGTCGCCGTCGAATCCAATTAAGTCGGCCTTCTTGCCAACTTCGATCGAACCGTATTGCGACTGCACACCAGACGAGCGAGCGGGAATCTGCGACGCCATTCGAACGGCTTCGTTAATCGGCACTCCAATGTCTGTGATATTTTTTACCGCTTGACGGAGGTGTATAACCGAACCCGCCAGCGTTCCAGGACTTTGAGCGAGTGATGTCCGTCCATCACGCACGATGATCTTTTCATCCCACACTTCAAACTCTCCGTCGCCAAGCCCCGCCGGCATAATCGCGTCGCTTATGAGCGCGATTCGATCGGCGCCTTTCGACTGATAGACCAACCGAAGCATCAGCGGATCGACGTGATGGAAATCGGCTATGCAATCGAGCGTTATCTCGTTTTGCACCAGGCCCCAGGCCACTGCGCCGGGCTTACGATGATGAAGAGGGTCCAGTGCATTAGGAAAGTGGGTGATGTGTCGAGCGCCGGCCTTCGCGCTTTCGTCGAGCGTTTTCGGATCAGCTTGCGAGTGGCCAATGAACATCCGAACGCCTCGAGCGTTAAGATCGCGAATCAGGTCGAGCCCACGCTCAGTCTCGGGCGCGAGAGTCATCAGTCTTGCGACCTCTGATCGCTCTCCTGTGAACTGTTCGACCGAGCGCGGGTCGCCGTCGTATGTTCTGAAGTAACGCGTGCGCAACGCGCCGCAGCGATGCTCGTTGACGAACGGGCCCTCGAAATGCACGCCAAGGATTCTCGCACCCTGCCCAGCGGCGCTCTTCTGTTGATTCTGACGTTCGACATAAGAATTGATCGTTGCCAGCGCTTCGCCGTATCCGCGATCGTCTGTCGGCACAAGAGTCGGAAAGTAACCGGTCACTCCTTCTGAAAGCAGGAACTCTGAAAGTTTTGCGAGGCCATTTTCGTCAGTTGCTTGCACGTCGATGCCGGCCGAGCCGTGAATGTGAATATCGATCAGGCCCGAGGAAAGGTAGTTACCTTGAAGATCGATCGACTCGCTTCGACTCAATCCGGCAGGTGTCCTGTTCTCTGCGAAGACCTGCTCGACTTGACCATCACGGATAAGAACGCCGCCGGTTTGAATTCCGGTTTGGCCAATTGTTCTGGCGTTGTAAATGACTAGCGGCGACATAACAAACACAAATCCTTTAGCGCGAATCTTGGCTCGTGCGGTTTGCAGGATGAGACAATCACGTCGCATCAAGCGCGCGACGCACGGATCCGCCGTGCGATTCCAGAACGCGCTGCGCTTCATCTGAAGACACACCGGTGCGAGCAATCACCAAAGCAACGCGAAGATCGCCCCGCGAGGCTTCGAAGATTCGAGACGCCTCTGCACGATCGATTCCGGCTTCTTCAGAAATAATCGCGCAAGCCCGGCTGCGAAGCTTTTCGTTCGTGGCTCTCAGATTCGACATCAGATTGCTGTAGACAAACCCAAGTTTGATCATCGTCGCCGTCGAAATCATATTAAGAACCATCTTCTGCGCGGTTCCAGCTTTCATTCGTGAAGAACCGCCTATCACTTCGGGCCCAACGACTGGTGAAATGCTCACATCTGCGACGGCCGGCATTCGCGAATCCGGATTGCAACTAAGCGCGACGGTCAAAGCTCCGGCGTCCTTCGCGAATTCGAGCGCGCCCGTCGTGTACGGTGTATTACCGCTGGCCGAGATTCCAACCACCGCATCGCGCGATGAAAGTCCAAACGATTGAAGATCGCGAGCTCCTTGTTGCGGGTCATCTTCGGCGGCTTCAACCGACCGGTGCAGCGCGTCGTAGCCGCCGGCGATCACGCCTTGAACAAGCTCGGAAGAAACTCCGAACGTAGGCCGGCATTCAGATGCATCGAGCACGCCGAGTCTCCCGCTTGTGCCAGTGCCGATGTAAATCAATCGCCCTCCCGATCTGACTCGCTCGACAATCAGGTCAACGGCGGCTGCGACCTTATCAAGCACGAGTGAGACAGCTTCAGCGACGGTTTTGTCTTCTTCATTGATGAGTTGGACGATTTCGATCGTCGAGCGAAGGTCTATGTCTTTGGTTTTCGGGTTAGTCTCTTCAGTGACCGGTTTCATCTTCGACTTCGAGCGCAAAGAACGATGCGGTAGTATTGAGGTGAGATGAGGCTGAACCTAACTGTAAAATCTTTCGTCGTTCGCCTTCAGGAACTGATCGAGTTACTCTATCGCCTTCCGCCCGCGAGTTGAGCGATGACGGTTTTTCCGTCACGCCGTGAGCGGGACTAAACAGCCTTCACAGCAACTGGGTAATGTCGTTTTCAAAAACCGAGATCGGTCGAACTCCAATGTAAGTGCGCACGACTTTGCCGCTGCGGTCGAGCACATAAGTGGTTGGAATTCCCTGACTGACGTCATAACCCTTCAGCGCCGTCGTATTGTTCACCATCAGAATTGTGTAATTGATGCCGTTGTCTTTCATGAAGGGCGCAACTGCCGGAGCGCCTCCGGGGTTCCCGCGCGGCGCAATCGGATCGATTGACACGCCCACTATTTCCAGACCTTGATCGCGATATTTGTTTTGAAGAGTTATAAAGCTGGGTATTTCCATTCGGCATGGACCGCACCACGTCGCCCAGAAGTCTACGATCACCACTTTGCCGCGAAAGGCTTGAAGGCTCTGTTGAACATCATCGGTGACTCCGGGTGTTGGCGATACAACGACCGGCTTTGCGGTTTCTTTGCCACCGCCGGCGAGCATCGCGCCGCCCACAACCAGCAATCCGACTACCAGGACCAGGCCGATGATCAACGGTGTCTTGCTTCTGCCTTTCGAATCGTTTGAAGTCGCTGACATTAATACCTCGCTCAATTATCAATTGATCGCTTAGCTTAGCACGAAACAGGACGATTGCGCATTAAATGCGCTTGCGTTCGCGAACCCGCGCGCTGCTTGCAAAATGGCGAGGTCTCATTTCCTTGACCCGTTGCGGCTGCGAGCCGGAGCGCCGACGCTCCAGAATTATCCGGCACACAATCAGGGCAAGCAAGCGATGCAGGAATCGCGCTTCCCACTTCATGACCGGGTTCACAACTACCCTGGCCGTAGTCTGTGTGCGTTGCCGCATGTTGAAATGAAAGACCAATAGTTTGGAAACGTAAAACTGCTTGCTTACCACGAAAGAGGCATCGTCGCGAAGCCTGCTATCCCACGACCGCTTCAAGCAGAAATTGTCTCCCTCGGCCATTTCGATTCGCAGGACCTCCTTGTTGGGATTCGCCCTCGAGCGTTCTATCAGAAATGATTCGCCTCCGTCATCGGAGGTGATCGATATCCGCTTGTCCAGAGCGCCGACGTTTAAATACCACCTCGCTCCGTCGACCTCGTAGACGGCACGACGCAATCCGCGCCACCTCAGCCGGGCTACGGTGCGGCCGTTGGACGTGAAGGTATGTTGAGCGCGGCTTTGACCAACGCGCTGCACTATTATTTCGCCTGAGCCGAAGAAGTCTCGCTCGAAAGCCTCCCCGGCGACGGCCCTAAAGCTTGCTAACCCTGCATGCATAAACAAGTGCTGAGGACTCAGGACTGAGGACTGAGTGCTGACGGTACAAACCTCAGTCCTCAGTCCTCCCTTCACGCTCCAATGTAACGGGCATACAGACCTCGCGCGACTGCTGGATCTGTAGTCCCGCGGATGATGCTGCGCGCGTCTCGGAAGACTGTGATGTCGTAGCCTTCAATTCGAAAGCGAAGAAGAAAATCATTGAACGCAACTTCACCGATTTGCCTCAAACGATCAGCGAGAACAGGGAAGTCAACTACGCCACTGCCGGAGCGCGCAATTTGAACGGCATTTCGTCCGCAAAGCGTCGTCGCGATTTGCCTGCCCGAGCCGCGCAGGAATTTGAACTCTTCTCCGAGGCAAGCGGGGCAGCGGTCTTGACCGAAGTTCGAGAGATCTAGCCTGTTGAGCTCAAAGCTCCATAAATCGATTCGCATCAGCGAACGGTGAAGCTTATCGGTCTGACCCGTGAGCAGCTTTAACGCCTCGGCTGCCTGAATCGAGGCGATCGTTGTAACGATCGGCATGATCACTCCGGCCGTGTCGCAGGTTGGGCCGGAGCCGGGTTCGGGCAGCGCTTCAAGCACGCAGTTGAGACACGGTGAACTGCCCGGCACAATCGTCATCGTGAGTCCGTATGAGCCGACGGCGGCCCCGTAGATCCAGGGCGTTCTTGTTTTCAAACAAGCGTCATTGATCAAGAATCGGGTCTCGAAGTTGTCGGTTCCGTCGAGCACAACGTCGGCCCCGGCGATGATCTCTTCGACGTTTTCGAAGTTCACATCGGCGACCAGCGGCTCGACTTGAATATCCGAATTGACGCGCGCGATTCTCGAGGCGGCGGCGATAGATTTGGGAAGGCGATTTAGTGCATCGCTTTCTTCGAACATTATCTGCCGTTGAAGATTGGTTTCTTCGACGAAGTCACGATCGACCAGAACCAGGCGGCCGACTCCTGCTCGCGCAAGCGTTTCAGTCTGGACGGAACCGAGCGCTCCACAGCCGATGATGACCGCCTTCGATCGAGCGAGTCGAGTCTGCCCATCCTCGCCGATGCCCTCGAAAAGTATTTGTCGAGAATATCTGTCGTCGCTTGCCATGTGCTCGTTCTTCTTCGAGCCCTCCCTCGACCCTGATCGCAACTTCTCAATTCTACACTGCTAGAAGAGAGTGCAGAAGCGGCGGTAGCGTCAAAGCTGTGTTGCTGACAGTAATCGCTATCAGCAACACAGACGATACGCGCTAGAGCACTGGCGCATGGCTCTGATCGTAAGCGGTGCTCTCATACTGTTTGAGAACGCTTGCGCCGTATTCGGTCAGAGTAATGTCTTGAGGTAGTTGATCATCGTCGGTTATGTAGCTCAAGACTCCCTGCCTCTTCATGTCGGCCAGTGTCGTTTGCAAGTCGAAATCGTTTCCAGCGTTGGCCAGTTGCGCAAAGTCGGTAAGTTGCGCTGGCCTAGGCCGGGTCATGAACTTATCATTAGTCTCTCTATGTCTGGTGATCGCATTGAGAATCATCCAAGAATAGTTTTTGGGTGCCATAATGAATTCCTTTCTTTTCGTTTGAAGTGGGCGACTTGGGACGGACTCAGGCGAGGGAGGTATATTGGTCGGCTCGCCCGTCGGCGTGACGCATTGTCAGCCGGAAAATTTGCTTCCCTAACTGGCCATTATAGCTACCAGATCGTTTTGCGCAACTCGGCAACTTTCAAATCTCCATAGCCGGATTCAAGCCTTATCAACGCACGGTTGTTTCGAGCCTCGGAGCGCAGCACGTCGACTTTGCTCAGCTTGTCAAGATGTACGTACTCGACGCGCGAAGGCGAGCAACGATACTCCCTGCTGAGCGTGTTGATTGCGCTGAAATCCTTAGGCGGACTTGATAGGAAGACGTAAGGAAAGACAGTGACTGATTGCTGGCTAATGATACCTTGTCGGACAACCATCGGGCTGTTTGCCAGGTATTCGCGTTCTCGAAGATACAACTCGCCTCGGAACTTCTTCGCGTGCTGGCGAGCGTTGATTCAAGACAGGTATCGCTCCATTACTGGCTGACGAAGAAAACATCCCACGCCCACCGCCCGATATGTGCGCCTCTTGGGTCGTAGACTTTGGCGCGATATCGAAAGACATTGCCGTACTGATCACGTCGCTGCGATAGCTTGTAGTCAAGACTGATTGCAGACACGTTAAGCTCCATCAGTGTATGAAGCTCATTGGGCTCCGACACCCCGTTGTGATTCGTGTCCTGCCACAATCGAAGCGAGGCAAATATAGCGTCTCGGTTGTCGACGATACCGTCCCCGTTTCCGCCGTTTATCGGCTTATCGTACTCTGCAAGAGCAGCAAATCCATTCGGGTGCCCCGACGGAGGTTGTGGGGTACGATTGCCGAACAACTCTGTTCCGTTATCAATCGTTCCGTTACCATTGCGATCCAATACAAGGAGAGCATCATCTGAGTTCGGCGCGATCCAGCCAATACGTTCCAGAGTGCCGTCGGCATTGAGATCAAAATTGACGCCGTCAGCTGCATTGGTTAAATCAAATCCATTGCCGCGAACATCGATGACAATTGGCGTATCGAAATGGCAATGACACCAGTCGTCAAGCCAGCCTGACTCGTCCGCGCAATTCTGTGCCAAGTAATCGGGGCATGGTTCAATACCACCACCACCGTCGCAGTCTTTATCAAGAAGACATTCATTGGAGCCGCAAGTATCTACATCGAGACAAAAGCCGAACCAGCACTCGGTATGCGGTTTATACAGACCTTGGGCGCAACCACAGTTCTGATCCACAATCTGGCAATTGCTCGAACTCACACCGCATCCGTTGTTCCATACGCATTTTCCACTCCCACCATTACCACTGTCGCAGGTGAAAAATGGGTCTGTTTGTCCCGGTGGACAGCAGGCGTTAGGTATCTCTTCATAGTAAAACTCCGTAACGCAGGCTTGTTGTTCGCCGTCCAGACAGGTCTTTGCGACTCTTTTTATTGCTGAAGTCCCAGGCGCGGTCCAACCCTCAATGACATCCAGATCGCCCTCACAGTGTAGCTGTGTATTCAAACAATGCCAATTGCTTTCCGAAAACGGAGTAACGCAGCACGCTACCATGTCCTGATCAATGACAAAACAGGTTTGTCCTTGCGCCGCAACCACCGTAGATTCTATCGGAATGCTCAGGAACGTCAGAAAGAACAAGGTTAATAACACTAACAGCGAATTAAATCTATTCATCGCTCGACCTCCCATGATTCAGCCTTCCCTCTATTGATTACGGTATCCGCACCCACCGCTCGGGATTGCTAGGATCTTGGTGAAACAGATTTCCTCCGCGCCACATTAGTCCGTCTGCAAAGACTACTTCGGCAATCCAAAATTCAAGCCTGGTTATATCGGCGCCCGAAAAGCCGCCGCCCTGCAATAGACTGTCGATGTTTTCAATCTGTTTTTGTGAGAGAGCAAAATTGACAATATCCCCTCTACTCAAAAGAAGTGGGCTGCTCCTATGGATGCGCTCATTTGGCTTTTGCCCAAAATAAACATCGTAAGCCCTCATAGGGTTGCCGGGGGATTGAGTTTCAGGGAACGTAAGCAGGACTCGAATGTAAATGATCTGTTTATCCGACTTGTTTCTTATCTTGAATTGTAAGCTTTGCAGCCAGTCTCCAGTTTCCTCAAACTTCTGACCAAATGATATTTTCCGACCTTTGACCAGAGGCTCAATAAGCTCAAACGGTTCACTACTAGTTACTCGCCTGACTGCTACCCTGTCCCTTTTTGCATTCGGGTCTTGGACTGAATGCACACTCGAGGGCCTAATAATGGCGCCTACGGTGGCAAAGATCACGACGACCAATATTGTTGAAACAAGGTTGTACTTTTTCATGTTCCCTCTCCATAGATAAAGGCGCTTCATAACCGAACTGTGGACGGCATATAGTTGATCCATGTGCCAAGATCACATCCGGAATTCTGTGCGCTGGTTTAGAGAACTCAAAAATGCTGGTGTGGTGTTTATCACGATCTTACAGTCTGAGTCAACGGAAATCGTAAGCTATGTGATAGCACTCACGTTGAACCGTGACCACCATCACACCGTCGAGCACTTACTTTCACCCTAACCACCTTCTTGACGGAGGACGATCTAAGTGGATCGAGCAATCATGGGCCTATTCCATCGCATCGAATTCTTACCCTTCGGATTTGACCTCGTTGCACCTGACGATTCCATCGGATATATTCTTGTCCGCAACTTGTACTCATCTTCTTATGGCTACGGATAAAGTGGTGGCGAGCAATCGAGAGGCCTACCACAACTACCACATTCTCGAGACTCACGAATGCGGCATCGCGCTCACGGGCACGGAAGTGAAATCGATCAGAGAAGGACGATGCAACCTGAAGGACGGCTACGCGCAGATTCGCCAGGGTGAAGCGTGGCTCATGAACACGCACATCAGTCCCTACAGTCACGGTAACCGCGACAACCACGATCCGACTCGTGAGCGAAAGCTGCTGCTTCACCGTTCTGAGATAGACAAGCTCGCGGGCAAGGCTCAAGAGAAAGGCCTGACGCTTGTTCCAACAAAAATGTATTTCAAAGGCGGACGCATCAAGGTTGAGATCGGGGTCGCGAAGGGAAAGAAACTCTACGACAAGCGTGAAACTGAAAGGCGGCGCGAAGCCGACCGCGAAGCGCGCGCATCGATCAAAGAAAGGAGCCGGTGATTTAGATTTTAGATTTTGGATTTTGGATTGAGGCGAGCAGTTCTTCCAGCTCTTCAATCCGAGAATCCAAAATCTAAAGTCCAAAATCCAAAATCAAAGATGGAAGTCAGAGCCGAGTTCGAAAAGTTCTACGACGTCGAAGCCGATGCGCTGGTCGTCACAATCTACGAAGGCGAGAAAGCAGACGAGGGCGCGCTGAAGGAGTTGGATGAGCGTACAGGCGGCATACTCAGCGAGATGCTCGGTACCGACGAGATGCGCGGCAAGCAGGGCGATATGGTTTACGTTCATCGCCCGGGAAAACTTCGCGCGGAGCGATTGCTTCTGATCGGCGCCGGCAAGCGAGAGGATTTTTCTCTCGACTCGGTTCGAAGGGTCACCGGCTCCGCCGCGCGCTTTCTTCGCGGGAAAGGAGCCCGTTCGATGAGCATCCTGCGGCGATCTCAACTGGACATCGGCAAGAGCGCTCAAGCCGCCGTCGAAGGCGTTTTGCTCGGGTTGTTCGAACCCGACATGTACAAAACCGAAAACAAAGAGGAGCGCAGAATCGAAGAATTGATCTTGCTTGCGGCGGCGCCGGGTTCCGAAGATGCGCTTGCTCAAGGCGTAGAACGCGGACGAATCATCGGCGAAGCGGTCAATCTCGCGCGCGAGCTGTCTAATGAACCCAGCTCTACGTTGACTCCATCGGAACTCGCGGAGCGAGCGAAAGAAACGGCGAACAAGTTCGGACTCGAAATCGATGTCCTCGACGAAGCGCGAATGAAAGAGCTGGGCATGGGCGCGCTGCTTGGCGTCGCTCGCGGATCGGACGAACCGGCCAAGCTCGTGGTCCTTCGTTACACCGCCGACGAATCTGATTCCAACGTAATTGCGATAGTGGGGAAGGGAATCACTTTCGATTCGGGCGGCATCTCGATCAAACCAGCCGAAGGCATGGAGAAAATGAAATACGACATGTCGGGAGCGGCGGCCACGCTTGCGGCGATGCGAGCGATTGCCCAGCTCAAGCCTCGCGCGAACGTCATCGGTGTGATGCCGACTACGGAGAATATGCCTTCGGGACGGGCATACAAACCGGGCGACGTGCTTCGCGCGATGAGCGGAAAGACCATCGAGGTGATAAACACCGACGCTGAAGGCCGCTTGATTCTGGCGGATGCGATCAGCTATGCGCGCAAGCTCGGAGCGACGAAGATAATCGATCTGGCTACGCTGACCGGAGCGGTTTCAATCGCGCTGGGTACGATCAACGTCGCGATACTCGGCAACGATCAACTCTTCATTGACGAGATGCGAGAAGCCGCTCGCGAAGTGGGCGAGCGATTCTGGCAGTTGCCGATGGACAAAGACTACCGCGAAATGATCAAGAGCGACATTGCCGACATCAAAAACTCGGCGGGTCGCAATGCGGGCACGATCACGGCTGCTTACTTCCTGCGAGAGTTTGCGGAAGACACTCCGTGGGTGCACCTGGACATCGCCGGCACGGCATGGGAAAACGATCGCAAGCCTTATATGTCGAAAGGCCCGACCGGCGTGGCGATACGAACGTTGATCAATTACGTCTGCAACCACGCAGCCAGGGAATGAGAACAACTCAGCAGCGTTGACTCTTTCAATGAGCTTTTCTCGCTCGCAACAAATAGGAGCGCTCTTTGTTCTAATGCTGCTACTCGCCTGGTTGCTTACCGCGCGTGCTAATCTCACTTCGCAAGAAGCACAGTTCAACTTTGAATATCGAGCACGTCCTGACGGGTGACTATGCCAACGATGCGGCCGTATTCTTCAACGAGCAAGGCGGGAGAGCTTTTCAAGTATTTCACGGCTGTCTCGACACTCACGTCTTCATTCACAACTGGGAACGCGCGGTCCATCAGTTCAGAAACCGGAGACTGCAGGAGGTCGCGATTATCAAGCAACTTCGCCATGAGCCTCCCTTCGCGAACGCTGCCCACCGATTTACCGTCTTCGAGCACAGGCAGTTGCGAGAGCCCGTAGGTCTTCATCATTTGAAGCGCGTCGGCGAGCTGATGATCGGGGCCAACAGAAACGACGTGCGGAGTCACATCATCTGACTTGAGTTGATTGATCAGACCAACTGTCATCTTCTCGACGCCAAGCATTCGCTTTTCTTTCATCCATTCGTCTGAGAGGAACTTCGATAGATAACGTTCTCCGGTGTCGGCAACCAAAAACACTACTACGTTGTCTTTGCCGAGATCGCGAGCGACGTGAAGCGCTGCCACCGCATTGGTTCCAGTTGAGCCTCCGCAGAAGATCCCTTCTTCGCGCCCGAGCCGCCTCGCCATCTGAAACGAATCCTTGTCGGTGACGTTGATGATGTCGTCGATGTATTTGAAGTGAACGTTTTCAGGAATGATTTCCTGACCGATCCCTTCCACCAGATAAGGCGTAGCTTGCATGAGCTTGCCGGTTTCTTTGTAAGTCTTGAACACCGAACCGTACGGGTCGGCTCCGATTACTCTCACTTTCGGATTCTGTTCCTTCAAGTACCGGCCCGTACCGCTGATGGTTCCGCCCGTTCCAATTCCCGCGATGAAGTGAGTGATTCGTCCCTCGGTTTGCTTCCAGAGCTCGGGACCGGTTGTTCGGTAATGAGCTTCGGGGTTGGCGGGGTTACCGTACTGAAAAACGAAAAGCGAGTTCGGCGTCTCCTGTGCGATGCGCCTCGCGGTATTGACATAATGGTCGGGCGAATCGGGCTTGGCCGCTACCGGAACGACTACGACGTCGGCGCCCAGCGCTTTCAAGTATCGGACTTTTTCTACCGAGCACTTGTCGGTCATCACAAACACGGCTTTGTACCCGCGAACCGCACAAACAAGAGCGACTCCGATGCCTGTATTACCGCTGGTAGCTTCGACTACAGTGCCGCCCGGCTTCAAACGGCCTTCGCGTTCGGCTGCATCGATCATCGAAACGCCGATTCGATCTTTGACCGAACCGCCGGGGTTAAGCGACTCAATCTTCGCGAGCACGAGCGCTTCGATTCCTTTTGTAAGTTTGTTCAGTCTGACGAGTGGCGTGTTTCCAATGAGTCCAAGAACGTTCTCGGAATAGTCCATGGTTCCTCGATTTGATTTTGCGTTAGTCGTTGCTATCGGCGCAGAATTTTATCACCCGACTTGCAGCAAGTCATCCGGCAGTAAAATACGAGAGAGCTTCGACTCGTAGGCTGGTAAGTAATTACTGGCGTCGAAACGGCCGGCGTTGTTTCGGAGTGAATTCGGGTGCGTCGGCAATCTTGCGTTGGATGCGAATGTCAACGAAGTTTCGTCCCTGAGCCACTACTGCTTGTTGAGTGCCGAGCACACCGCCGCGTGGTCCCATAACCGCGACTCGGATGCGATGACCGGTCGTGAATCCACAATCGTGCCAGCGGCCTCGTTCGCCGGTTCGGCCGTTGAAAAAAGTGGAATGACCACCCTCGGGCTGATCGATGACGGCGACGCGCACTCCATGAACGGGCTGACCATCCGGATCCGTGACGGTGACGATTACGCAGCCTTCGCGGCCTGGTGTCGTCGAAGCGTGCTCAGGCGCGGGAAGCGAATCGGCCTCAACTGAAGGATGCGGGACAAGCGGCGCAGCCGGAGCTGTCGGCGGTTGCAACGCTTCATCCTTCTTCTCTGATTTCTCCTGTTTAGTTTCTGAAGACTTCTTGCTGGCCTCCAGGGCAGCAGCTCGCTTTTTTTCTTCAACGCCCTGTTGAGCGGTTTGGCTTTCCGGGTCTGTCGGCAACGAAGAAGCTTGAGTGGCTGAAGCCGAATTTGCCTCCGGCGCCACGGAAGCATTTTCAATCGTCGCCCGATTTCGCCCAGGTCCGCGAAGAACGAAGAACGCAGTAGCAGCAAGCGACAGTAACAGGATTACAACCACCGCAGCCGAAGCCTGTTTTGCCCTTCGAGATGGTTGTGCACGCTGAGCGCGAGTCTCCCCTGCTGTTGCGGTGACCGGCAACGGCAACGTCATAGTCTTCGTCGTGCCGGCATCGCTATTTGTAATCGACAACACTCGACTCGCGCTGGCTCCTGAAGGCGCGGTCGCACGAATCTCGTGTGCGCCCGGAGTCAGCTTTACAGTCGCTCGCCCGTCTTCATCGGCGCGGCCGATCACATTCGGCCCCTCGAAGAGCGTGCTCCCGGCTGGCAAGCTGTCGAAAACCAGCAACGCAGTCCTGGTCTTGTCCGGAACTTCAAACTTAAGGGTATCGAATCCATCGGCCGCCGTGTTATCGGCTTGAGGAATAGCGACGGTCGATCGCGCTGGAAGAGCTACCTGCAAGTCGGTTTGCCTTCCTTCCTCGAGCGCGACGTTGATTCGATATTCGTTGTAACCCTCCTTCACAACGCGTACTGCGTGCAAACCCGCGCTAAGCCCGTCGATCAGGAATCTCCCTCTCACGGCGTCAGAGTTCCCACGCAAAACGTCATCGACGTAGATCTCGGCAGCTCCCGGCGAGGTGTTCAAATGAAGCCGCGCGCAGTTAAGAAGTGCCGTTGCCGGCTCGGTCTCACTCGGGCGTAGAGTTTTAACGTCGGCAAGCATCTCATCGGCCGTTTGATAACGATCTTCGACGCGCTTGGCCGTTGCTCGATTTGCGATTCTCTCGAGCTCTTCGGGAACGCCCAGCGGAACGAGAGCAGGCAAGGGCTCTTGATGATGCAGGTCTCGCATTTCAGACCAATACAGCGCCGGATCGCTTGCCTTCGACTCGAACGGAATCTTTCCCGTCAACATCTCGAAGAGCAAGATACCCGCGGAGTAAAGATCCATTCGCGGGTCATCTCCCACGGAGCCGGTTATCCGCTCGGGCGACATGTAAGCCGGCGTTCCAAAGCCCTCGCCGGTCAATGTCAGGCTCTCGCCTCCAACCATTCGCGCTATGCCGAAATCCAGCACCTTGATCTTGAGCGCATTGCCGTCACCAATGAGGATTATGTTGTCGGGTTTGAGGTCGCGGTGAATGATGCCGTTTCGATGCGCGTAACTTAACGCATCGAGCATCTGCGCCAGCACCGCGACAGCCCGATGCGAACGCATCGGACCTTTGTCGTGTAGCTCATCGCTCAACAACTGTCCCGAGATGAATTCCATCACGAGGTAGTAAGAGCCGTTGTCTTCTCCAAAGGTGTAAAGCCGAGGAAGATTGGGATGATCGAGCCGCGCCATCGCCACTGCTTCCTGAAAGAATCGCTGTTTGATTACCTGATTGCGGGTGTGTTTCTTGTGAAGTTCTTTGATGGCGACGATGCGACCTGGCGTGTTGACGTCTTCAGCTTTGAAAACCGAGCCAAATCCGCCGCTGCCGACATAATCCGTGATCTGATAGTTGCCGATACGTCTGCTACTCATAACTACGTCTCTAAAGAGTGCCGCTGGTTTAGCGCTTCCAATCGAGGAGGGGGTCGCTGCCGAACTTCAGCCGTATTCTCACATACGCCACCACCTCAGTCAATACACCCATCCCGCATCGCTTAAGGGTTTAGACACAGACCGAGGCGTCGAAGGCTGATTAAGTTTGAGATTCAATCCAGCTTGCGAGCGCTTGTCAAGCGAGCTCCACTTGTGCGAAGGTTAGAAGTCATTTTTAAGCCCGCACGTTGTGGTCGCTAGAGTCTTCGGCAACGAGCCCCACGGGCCAAATCGAGTAAAAGCTGGCGCAGTGTTCCTCATCCCCAAACAAGACACAAGCGCACAAGGAGTCAAATGAGAAGTTCTGCTCAATTGGAACGAAGACGTTTCGAACGTGCCCCAATCAGCACGCAGGTGGAATTTGAGCTTACAAACAGCAGCAGCGGTCCCTCTCGCGTTAGAAAACATATGGCTAACATCAGCACGGGCGGGTTGTTCATTTCGACCGAAGAGCCTATTCGAGTGGGCACGCGAATGGTTGTGAGATTCGAATTGCCCAACAGCAAGCACAGGGTCATCGCAGTGTCGCGCGTCTCTTACGTCAGAAAGGGCGTCGGCCTGGGAGTCGAGTTTCTAAGTCTGGATGACGAAGATCGGGAAGAGATCGAGTCATACATCGCGAGCCTGAGAGCGGCGTCATCGGTATCCTGATTTCTGCCTGCAATACAAGCGGCTTTATTCCCTGATCAAGGCACGGTTATGGTGAAAAATAAACTCTTGTAATGGAATTTAGCGTGTGCAATAATCGCCTCGCCTTGTAAGCTTCTGCCCCACGTTAGTATTCCCGGCTCCCCCTTATTGAAGACGATTGTTGTTGCCCCCGTTTGGACGAATCCTGTCCGCAATATTGAAAAAACGCTATCCCGGATGCAGGTTGAAATGGCTAACCTGATTTGTCCTTTGTGTAAACGCGAGCTATCAGCCGGTACGCTCAACACACGTTTGTGTGAACAGTGCCAGGCGCTGGTTCAGACGGCGTCTCGACCGGCGAACATCGGCACGGCCGGAAGTTCGAGATCACTCAACGCACAACTCGCTAGTGCTTCATCACCGCCTGATATCGCATCAGCCCATCTGGCTATCGAATCAAATGAAATAGCGGAAAGCCATTCAGCGTCTCATCATGATGTCAGTCCGGCGAATTCCGAACTATTCGACATTAAAGACGAATTCGTAGCGCCTCCTGATCACGAGTTTTCCGATTCGACGCCTTACATAACAGAAGCCAATTTGCCCGAGCCGGCTGCTGAAGATTCCATACCCATCAAGGAAGATGAGGTCACTGAAGATGGTTTGCAGGCTCCGGTTGACGGGATCGATTCTCAAGCGTTCTCCCATTCTAACTCGAGTAATTACCTAACCGCCGACATCGAGACGCGAAGCACTACAGTGCCCGCGGAAGATGAAAGCCAGTGGCTATCAACAACGCCTGAAAAAGTTTCAGCCGACCCCTGGGAAGACGCGCTTCCGGCATCTGAGTTTTCTCGCAACGAATGGCCCGTGCTGGTTGGCCCGCCCAGAGACGGTTTAATAGCGAGATTCAAAACTCAAATCATTGTGACAGTAGTATTGGCTCTGTTGGCCGGAGCTTATTATCTGATGTATCGTCAGAGTGCTACTCAGCCGGTGATTGACTCACCGGGACCCTTGCTTCCATCGAAGGTCGTAGAGCCCGGCGCTTCTGCGAAGCCGTCTTCCGACTCTGCTGAAAGCAAAACTCCGTCGTCGTCGGCTGACTCAACTGAAAACGCCGAGTCTAAGGCTGCGATTCAAGCCAAAGACAAGCCCGTCGCAATAACCGAGAACGAAAATGCACAAGGCAAATTCGCTTTGCAGGCGGCCGCGTATCCGAACCGGGCTGCCGCCGCCGAATTCGCCGATAAGCTCAAAGCCGCACGCATCGCTTCATACGTTGTCAACGTCGAGCTTCCTCATCGCGGCACATGGTATCGGGTCCGCGTTGGAAGGTTCAACACCGCCGCTGACGCGCAAGAGTTTGCGGCTGAAGCTCAGCTCCGAGCCCGAGCGGCCGGAATGTCATTGGAATTGATCGTGTCGCCATACGAACAGCCTTGAACGATTGAGGATTCTTTAGCGATGCAGGACTTTCATCGGCAGGACATCGCATACGCGAAAATAGTCGATCGGTATTCGAGATATATCGAGTCGCCGGTGCTGCGATTGAAGTTTCTCAACAAGGCGTTGAAGGTCGACCATTCGCGAAGCATGTGGAATAGGATACCCATCGTGGGTTCGTTGCCGGACAAAGCAATGATAATCGTCGAGCTTTCAAAAGTGCTTCCGATCGATCAGCCGGCGCCGTTAGGCGTTCGGTTGACGGCGATTTTGTACCGAGTTCGTTACGCGATCTACGCGATGTGCGCCGTGTTCGCGCTCCTGGTCGGCGCCTCGCTTACTTACGCTGTGTCAAGGATCGTCAGCAGCATCACCATTTCAAGCGAAGCAAAAGGCGTTGCAACCAACGTTCAAACGGCAGCCGCGAATTCGAACGGCGGCGAAGCGGTAGCAGCGATTGCAAACGGCGCGGGGCTGACGCTGGAGAATGTGTGGCTCGCGGAACAAGGCGAAGGGTTCGAGTTCTACAGCAACGGGGCTCGCGTGCTCACTGAGTTTGAAACTTCCGCGCCCAAGCGAAGCTTCTATCGATTCTTACTCGACGATCTCGCGAACGTTTCTGAAGCAGAGCCCCTCTCGAAACCGGTTGGTATTGTTTATCACGTATCCGAGAGCGATCAGCTTCCGTTCGCCGATCGTTACAACTCGTCGCTGCAGAACCACTCTCGTGCGCTGCTTGAATATTCGCGGCAACGCAAGTTGTACAACTACGTGATCGACCGCTTCGGCCGCGTCTACCGGATCGTGCGCGACGACTGCGAAGCGAGCCATGCCGGGAATTCCGTTTGGAGCGACGGGCGCAGCGTCTACGTCAATCTCAGCTCGAGCTTTCTCGGCATTTGTTTCGAAGGCCGCGGCGCGGCGATGGGCGCCGATGGTATCAACGAAGCGCAGATTTACGCCGCTCGAGTGCTGACTGCCGTGTTGCGGGCGAAGTACGGAATCGACGACGCGAATTGTGTGACTCACGGGTTGGTCAGCGTAAATCCGTCAAACCGATTGATGGGTTATCACACGGACTGGGTCTCGGAGTTTCCCTTCGAAGCTCTCGGTCTGAGCAACAAGTATGAGACTGAGCTCGCCGCCATTTCGCGTCTCGGATTTGGCTACGATCAGGCGTATGTCGCTGCGGCAGGCGGCAAGTGGCCCGGTTTGGAAAAGGCTGACGCGACCTTGCAAGAACAGGCAGAGAAACGCGGCGTGGGTATTGAAGAAGAGCGTCATGAATTGGCTCGAGCGTTTCAGCGGATGTACTCGAAAGAACGTTCGCTGGAAAGATGAAGCGTGCATCGTGAAACGTGACCGGAGCACAGCTTTCATTAATTGGGCATCACGTTTCACGCATCAGGTTTCACGGATCACGTTATGAACAAGTCGGACTTGATTGAGGAAGCAGTAAAGCGAAGCGGGCTCACTCGGCGCGATGCCTCGCGCGGTGTTGAAGCTGCGCTCGAAACGATCAAGCGCGAGCTTGGCAGTTCTCACATAGTTCACATACGCGGCCTGGGCCGCTTGCATTTGAAACCGAAGCGGCACGGCTTTTTGCCGATGCCCTTCTCCGGAGGCTCCCTGAAACCAATTCCCGCTGGCTCTGCCGTAAAGTTGAGAGCAACCCGCGCGGCGCTAGTCAGCCTTAACTCTGAGCGAGCATCGCTCAAACAAGGAAAAAAATTTGGAGGCAACATGGACAAGAAAGAAAGGGAAACCATTGATAACCAGATGACGGCAACCGAAGGCGCGGCTCTCGGGCTCGACGTTGGTACGAGTCGTCTCGTGCTCGCAAGCGGAGCAGCTGATCGTGTCAAAGCCAAGGCTGAACTGAACGCGTTCATCGCTGTTCCTTACTCGAAGTTCACCGAGAGCATTCTGAAACAAAACAAGGTGAGCTATCAGTTGAACGGTGGCTCGACCCTGCAGGTCTACGGCAATGAAGCCGCGCGCTTCGCAAACGTTTTCAACACTGAAGTGCGAAGACCGATGAATGGCGGCACGCTGAACCCGGCCGAGGAGTACTCGATGTCGGTTATGCAGGCGATCATTCAACAGCTCGTGCGCAAGACAAAGAACGGCGAGACGATGCGATTCAGCGTGCCCGGCGCGCTTCGCAACGAAGGCTCGCCCAATCTCGTCTATCACGAAGCAATGCTTCGCGATCTGCTCAACTCGATGGGCTACAACGCGAAGGGAATCAACGAAGGTCTCGCGGTGGTGTTCGCGGAGCTCGAGAAAGAAAACTTCAGCGGCATCGGCGTAAGCTGCGGCGGCGGAATGTGCAACATAGCGCTCGCGTTCATGTCGATTCCGGTGATGACCTTCAGCATGAACAAGGCCGGCGATTACATCGACCGCAACGTCGGCGCCGTGACCGGCGAACTTCCGACACGGATAAGGCTGATCAAGGAAGAGAGCCTCGACTTGTCTCGCGCTCCGCAGAACAAATACGAAAGCGCGCTTCACATTTACTACGATGATGTGGTGTTGTCGCTTGCCGAATCGCTGCGAAGCTCGCTGGCCGAGGCGAAGAACTTGCCGCGCATCGACAAGCCGATTCCGATCGTCCTGAGCGGCGGAACGGCAAAGCCGAAAGGTTTCCTCGAGAAGTTTCAACAGGCCATCGAACGCGATTCATTCCCGCTTGAGATTTCCGAGATCAGAATGGCTGAAGATCCGCTCACCGCGACCGCTCGTGGCTGCCTGATAGCCGCGATGTACGACGCATAAGCGATCTTAGACTTCTGTCTGTGTTGCCATCGCGAATCCACGTCCGGCGCTCTGTTGCCGGGCGTGGGCTCGCCGACCGCACTTCGGATGTCATAATTGAGAATAGTCTGACCTATAACAACAATACGACGTCAGCCGCTTCGCCCGTCCTCACCTCGTCTGCCATAGGCTTGGTAGCATTTCCGTCTTGTAGTTGCAATTCCTAAGTCTCGGCGTATAATGCCGCCGGGTATTTCGGTCCCGATGCTACGATTCGAAAAATTAGGCTTGATTTAGAGTCTACCGAAACAAAATCGATTTTCGATTCATAGATAGTAGAAACTCATGCTTGCCTTCTGATCTGAACCTCGACACGTGGAGGAGCAACTATGTCGAAAGGACTTGATAACCTGAAGCACATCGTAGTGCTGATGATGGAGAACCGATCGTTCGATCACATGTTGGGAGGCTTGAAGTTAAAAGGGATCAACGGCCTGACCGGAAATGAATCGAATCCGGATAGCGACGGGCAGTTGATCCCCGTCACCCAGGACGCAGCATATCAGGGCCAACTCGATCCGGACCCCGATCACCATTTCCCCGGCGTCAATCTGCAATTGTTCGACGGCACTGCCGGCCCGCCGGCGACGCCTTCCATGCAGGGTTTCATCAAGAGCTATTTCGAGCAACGTAGAGACGTCGATCACTCTCACAGAATAATGTCTTACTTCAAGCCTGAGAGGATTCCGATACTGACGGGACTCGCGCAAAACTATGCGGTGTTCAATGGCTGGTTCTCATCGATTCCAGGGCCGACACTTTGCAATCGAGCCTTCGCGCACTATGGAACGTCATTCGGAGAGGTGGGCATGAACCTGTTCTACTTGAAGGTGCCTTACCTTAGTATCTACGAGCGCATGATCAACGCGGGCCGAACCGCCAAATTGTATTACTTCGATCAACAAAGCTCTTCGCTGGAGGTTGTCAATCTACTCAAGAATCAGCCGCAATTGTTTGGGCTATTCGATGACTTCATCCAGGACTGCAAGAAGAACAGATTGCCTGACTATTGTTTTGTCGAGCCGAATTACAGCGATCATGAAGATGATGGCGGCGGCGAGCTGCTCGCCTCTGACCAGCACCCTGACCACCACGTGCTTGCCGGCGAGGCTTTCATCGGACAGGTCTACAAAGCGATTCGCGACAACCCGAATCTGTGGCAGAACACGTTGCTGCTCGTTACCTATGATGAACATGGCGGGATTTATGACCACGTTCCGCCGCCGGCTTGTACGCCCGATGGCTTTGAAGCTTCAGCCGAAGCTACTGAAACCGGCTTCCCTTTCAAGTTCGACCGGCTCGGCGTCCGTGTGCCTGCGATTGCAATCTCGCCGTGGATTCAAAAGGGCACAGTAGTTCCCGGACCTGAGGATGCAACGAACGGCCGCATCTTCGAGCACGCCAGCATTCCAAACACGGTTATGCAGGCCTTTCAAGTCAACGACGACAACCGTTCGCCGCGCGAGAAGGTGGCAAACACGTTTCTCGACCTGCTTTCGGATACGATGCGGTCGGATAACGATTGTTTGAAGCTCAAATAGGAGGCAAAAGATGGCCACGCAAGAAAATGTGATTAGTATTCCGAAGCCGCCAAAAGGTGCCTTCAATCCACATCGTCCCGTATCAGAACTCGTGTGGAGTCAGGTCGAGCATCTCGCGGCGGTCGTGAAAAAAGATATCGATGATCAGAGGCGAGCTATTAGCACGGAAGCTCAGGCGAGCGCTTTTATAAAGAAGATGACCGCAATCCTGCATCCCGAGGGCGCTCGCAAAAATCCAGCGGGACGTTCAATGGGCGCAAAGAAGGGCAAACCGCGTTCATCAAAGAAATAGATTCGCAACGACAATCTAGCGAGGCCGCGTATGCCGAAGGAGGCAACATGCGACGACATAACCTTTTCTTCTTCGTCTGTCTCATCATTGTTCTGGCGAGGCCTGCCTGCGCTCAGGAGAGTCAGCTGCACGCTGAGTTTCGACGCGAAGGCGAGTCGCTCAAAAAGAGTTGCGCGAACTTCAGTCTGAAGTCGATTCCCGGCTGTGCCGAAGTCTTCTTCACCGGCCATCCACTGCATATCGCAGTTGGCAGCATCGCTCCGGGAAACGGTTTCGGCGCCGGCCCGGCGTTTGTAACGCATTACACGCCGAACGAAGACTGGCGGTTGAGCTTCAATGCCGACGCGATCGTGTCGACTAACGGTTCGTGGCGCGCGGGAGTCTACGGTAAGGCTATATACACAAAGATCGAACCGGGAACTACTGAACTTAAGCCGTCGCCAATCATCAACTTCTATGCGCAGGCGATATCGCTGAATAAGATCTCTTATTTTGGGCTTGGTCCGGATACGAAACGCGCCGATCAAACTTTCTTTGGTATGCGCGAGACGATTGCTGGAGCAAATGTGATTTATCCCGTCTTCGGCAAGCCGCTGAACATGTCACTGCAGGGAGAGGTGAATGGGCGCTTCGCCGACATTCGCGGCAGCCACGGCCAATCGAGTCCGTCGATTGAGCAAGTCTATATTGAGGCAAGCGCGCCCGGCTTGACTCATCAGCCGGCGTTTGCGCAGTTCGGCGAGGGCGTGCGATTGAAGCCCGCGATCGGTGACTATCTCATCCTAAACTACTTCGTGAACTATCAACAATTCGTCGCGGTTAGCGACAATTTTTCCTTCCAGCGATTGACCGTCGATTTGTCTCATCAGATTCCACTCTCAAAGAAGCGGACCGAGTTGTCACGTGATCACAATGGTCCGGATGACTGTTCGACCAGCCCGACTTCTACAACCCACGACTGCCCGAAGATCACTCGCGATCGAGTAGGCAGCATCAACCTACGGTTCCTGCTGGTCGAGTCGTTCACCTCCTCGCGGAACGTAGTGCCGTTTTATTTTCAACCGACGCTTGGCGGCTCTGACATCAACGGCAAGTCGTCGCTTGCGAGCTTCCAGGACTATCGCTTCCGCGCGCCAAATCTCATGCTCTTCCAGGGTAGCATTGAGCACTCGATCTATGGCCCAATCGGCGCAACTTTCATGGCGGAGACCGGGAGAGTTGCGTTGACGAGAGGCGACTTAGAGTTCAAGCATCTTCGTCACAGCTACGCCGCGGGATTGACTCTGCGAGCCGGAGGATTCCCAATGGTCTATCTGATGTATGCCTGGGGCAGTGGAGAGGGCACGCACACCATCGCCTCAATGAATACATCCCTGCTTGGAGGTTCGTCGCGGCCTTCGCTATATTGAAATGAAGGCCGCCGCTTGACGCGGCAAAACCGCACCGACGATTCAACCCATCCTTTCTGCCGAACCAACTTGCTCTGAGACTGTGACCCGCAGAACCTTCAGTTGACAAACCACCGGCGGCGAACAAACATTCAGAATTCGGACGCACTGCTCACACCACTTCGAATCGGGATGGTGAACAATGAAAACATTTATCAAATTGAGCGCGATTGCGATGGCCGTAGCCGTTGTTCTCGCCGGATGCACTTCACCCAGGGAAGCACCTAAGATGTCTGACTCCAAGCCCGCAAACGATTCTTCTCTCGCGGCAAAGATCAGACGATTCGCGCCGACCGACATCACCGCTGACACCGCAAACCTTTCGGACAACGATCGCAAAGCGCTGGACAAACTCATCGAAGCGGCGAAGCTGCTCGACTCGCTGTTCCTCCGTCAGGTGTGGAGTGGCAACGACGAATTGAGAAAGAAACTTGAAGCGGATACGAGTCCCGACGGCCGCGAGCGCTTGCATTACTTCATGATCAACAAAGGACCGTGGTCGCGACTCGATAAGAACGAACCGTTCATCGACGGCATCCCTCGAGTAAAACCTCCGCAGGCAGGCTACTATCCCGACGACGTTACCAAGGAGGAATTCAATTCGTGGGTGGCAACGCTGCCCGAAGCCGACAAGCAGCGAGCGACCGGTTTCTTTACGGTTATCAAACGCGGCTCTGATCGCAAACTCACGATCGCTCCTTATCACGAAGAGTATCGTGAGTTCCTCGAGCCCGCGGCGAAGCTCTTGAAGGAAGCCGCTGATTTGACGAGCAACCAAACGCTAAAGAATTTTCTGATGAAGCGCGCGGATGCGTTCTTGTCCGACGACTACTACGCGAGCGATGTTGCGTGGATGGATCTCGACGCTCCGATCGAAGTGACCATTGGGCCATACGAAACCTACGAAGACGAATTGTTCGGTTACAAGGCCGCGTTTGAAGCTTTCGTGACTCTTCGCGATGAAGCCGAGTCTGGGAAGCTGGTCAAGTTCAGCGGGCATCTTCAGGAGCTCGAGAACAACTTGCCGATCGATCCGAAGTATCGCAACCCGAAGCTCGGCGCTGCTTCTCCGATTCGAGTTGTCGACAGCGTGTTCTCATCTGGTGAAGGAAACGTGGCGGTGCAAACCGCGGCATACAATCTTCCGAACGATGAGAAGGTCGTCAAAGAAAAAGGCTCGAAGCGCGTAATGCTCAAGAACGTTCAGGAAGCAAAGTTCAACAAGGTGCTGGTTCCGATCTCGAAGGTTGTCATCGATCCTTCGCAGCAATCTCAGATTTCCTTCGACGCTTTCTTCACGCACATACTCTGTCACGAGCTCATGCACGGACTCGGTCCTCACGAAATCAAAGTGCAGGGACGCGACACAAACGTAAGAAAAGAATTGAAGGAACTCTACTCGGCGATCGAAGAAGCGAAGGCCGACATCACCGGGCTCTGGGCGCTTCAGTATTTGATCGACCACGGCGGCGTAGACTCGGCGATGGAGCGCGATCTGTACACGACTTACCTGGCGAGCTCGTTTCGTTCGGTGCGATTTGGAATAACCGAGGCTCACGGCAAGGGCCAGGCGCTTCAGTTCAACTACCTTCTGGATGAAGGCGGAATCAAGCAGGACGAAGCGACAGGCGCTTTTAGCATCGACACGACCAAGATCAAAGCTGCGGTGAGCAAGCTTACAACTGAGATTCTGACCATCGAAGCGGAGGGTTCCTATGAAAAAGCGAAAGCGTTGCTGGATAAGTACGCACTGATCAGACCCGCCATGCAGAACGCGCTCGATAAGCTCGGAGATGTGCCGGTGGATATAGAACCGAACTTCACGCTTGCCGTCGGCAAGTGAGCGTGAATGCTTTTTTGAAAACAGCAATGTAGCTGCCGGCCTTAACTCATGGATGAAGATCGGTTCGAAATATTTGGAGGGCGAAATGAGAGCTTCTCACATTATCGTCGTAAGCCTGACACTAGCCGGTCTGCCCTTACTGCTCTGTGGATCCGGTTCAGCGCAGGTCCAGCTCAACCCGGATGATCCGGTGGAACAGAGAATCCTCGACTTGATCTCCCAACACAAGGGCGTTCAAGTTCTGAGTCTCAACAAGAAAGCTCGCTTCATCGAGATAGGATTGAACAGTTATCTTCGCAGCGGGACTGATGCGGGATGTCGTGAAGCGTCCAGGCTCTTCTTCCAGCTTTGCTCGCTGGAGCGGGGCGATTTCATACTAAAGGTGACTGACAAGTGGGTGCCGTCGGCGGTGAACCCGATGGACCTCACCTGGGCACGAAAACTCGCCGGCGATGCGGGCGCCCCAAACCCGATAGAAAAACTGACGATAGAGGAACATCAGAATCGCGTGGATCAAGCGATGAAAAAGCGCGGTCTCGTCAGCGGGAGCACTCGTTAAAGGCAGCTGCGCGAGTCATGAACGGGACGCCGGTACTGCACCGGCAGCATTTTGGCGTTACTTTCGTGCCGCCACTGCCGATTCGCTTGTCGGGCTGAAGCCGAATTCGAACGCCACCTTCTCGGCCAGAGAGATCCGGACTTCTCTCAATCACTTGAGAGCTTCTTCAAGCAGAGCCGCCAGACGCCAGCCCCCCTTGTGAATTTCGTTCTTGGCGGTCACGCCCGCAAAGTTTTTGTAAGATAGACCGCTTGTCTTCTTCTTCTCGGTGGCGCGCCCGCTGGTAATCTGCTTCGAGCCGGCAGCAGCCTTGATCTGTGTGAAGCTCAAACGCGAATGGGCCTCGCGCGCAAGGGCTAGTATGCCGTTGGCCATTTGTTCGGCCCACGTTTCCACGCCTCCGTTAAGCTTCCAATTTGGTGGTTTACTGTTGGCCAGTTGCTGAGCCAATGCATCATCGTCCGCTTGCCCCGCTGCAGTATCAACCGACTCGCTGTCCCAATACGAATGCAGAGACACCGGCTTGCCGTTCCTCAACACTGTCGCAGGCTTGCCCTTGATCAGCAATGAAAGCGGCTTCAGCAGATTGCCTCCTTGATCCGCAGAGCCGTGGTCACCATCGGTGGGCTCGAACGGTTTTCCATGTGAAAAGTACTCGGCTCCCACGTGAAGCGGCTGGTGGATGTCCCCCACATAGTGCGCAAGGAGGATTACCGCGACGGACTTTGTTATCGCGCGATCGTTTGTCTCAGGTTCCTCGTCTTTCAGAACACGAACACAGAAGGGAATCATATGCACAATATCAAACGGCTCGCGTCCCACCGTGCCGTCGGCATACTTCTCATCGCCGGCAACAGGAACATCCGTGAAGTGGAATTCGTGATGAGATGGGTGGCCATCAGCGGGGTTGGCCGCGACAAAGGCGCGAAGCTGGGCTTCGATCTGTGGATGACCAGTCACGTGGAATCCATTCGCACTCCTATCCCAGGTCTTAATGCTGTCGGGAAGCGTTGCAGCTTGCTGCAACGTCAGTCCGTCAAGAAGCGTGTCCACCTTAGCCTTGATGGTAGTGTTTGTTGCCAGTCGCTTATCGGCGATCGCTCCGACCAATCCATGTCCGCGCGGCCCGTAGCCATAGACACTGACTGCGAATAAGCCGGCGATCAATAGAGTCGTGGTTAGTTTTTTCATTTTTATGTTTCCTGGAGTGAGACGGCACTCCAGGGATTCTCCTTTTGGCGTAAGGTTGAGCTGGGGGAGTGCAACCCGCCGAGGTCTCAATGCGGACTGGTAGTGTTGCGAATCCCGAGGCCCTATGAAATGCGCGGTGATATTAATGCCAGAAGCGACACATAGTCAACATTCCGGGACTCAATGACAAACGTACTGCGGTTGAGCACTGCCGAGAGATTCGCCGTGGTGAACGGATGCACATCAGCTCAACTTTAGTTGCGCTCTCGTAATCCGTGTGAGCTTTCACTGAGTGATGCATCGGCTTGAATGTTGAGCCTAGAGAAACCGAGGACGCTGAGACGATTCGCTTGCACCCCTCTCGTTGTTCGCTCAGTCCTTCAATTTCCAACTCCTGCCGTGTAGAATAAGCCTTCATTTATGCCTGTCGCAGTCAAACCCTTCAAAGTCGGAAACGTCGAAGTTGGCGGTGGAAGTCTGTTCCTCATCGCCGGACCGTGCCTGGTCGAGAGCGAATCTCACGCGCTCAAGATGGCTCAGGCGATTCGCTCCATCACCGATCGACTCGGTGTGCCTTATATCTTCAAGTCGTCTTACGATAAAGCCAATCGAACTTCTATCAATGCGCATCGCGGACTCGGAATCGAAGAAGCCTTGCGTATTCTTGGACGCGTTCGAAGCGAGGCAGGTGTAGCCATTCTCACTGACGTACATGAAATCGCTCAAGTGCGAGGCGCTGCCGAAGTCGCCGACGTGCTGCAGATTCCGGCGTTCCTTTCGCGGCAGACAGACTTGATCGTCGAAGCCGCTCGCTCGGGTCGCGCGGTCAACATAAAGAAGGGTCAGTTCCTTGCGCCGCACGATATGAAACACGCGATCGAGAAAGTGACCTCGCAAGGCAACGAGCGGGTGATGATCACCGAGCGCGGCACGAGCTTCGGCTACAATAATCTCGTTGTCGATTTTCGCGGAGTGCCGATCATGCGAGGCTTCGGTTACCCGGTCGTTCACGATGTGACGCACAGTCTTCAGAGGCCGGGCGGATTGGGTTCGGCGAGCGGGGGCGATTCGGAATTCATCGAGTACCTTGCGCGAGCCGGCGTAGCTTGCGGAGTGGACGGCGTTTTCATGGAAGTGCACGACAATCCAGCGGCCGCGCTTTCAGATGGGCCGAACAGCTTGCCGCTCGAGAGGCTTGAACCGTTGCTCGAGAAGCTGAAGGCGATCCATGAACTTGTACGCAATACGTTGACGTGAGGCTCCACCTGCAGCAGTAGTGTACAGACTATCTATGATCGAGCTTTGAGCGTTAGTATCCTTTGTAGGGAACACAACGATGTCGGAACAGGCTAAAAGAATTTTTGAACAGGCGTTGCTTCTCCCGTCTCCTGAGCGCGCAAACCTGGCTGAGCGGTTACTTGAGAGTCTTACCACGCAGACCGATCCTCATATCGATGCGTTGTGGGCAGCGGAAGCGGAAAGCCGTATTGCTGCGTATCGTCGAGGCGAGATCAGTGCAATACCGGCGGAAGAGGTTTTCGATGAGATCGATGCGGAGGTTGATTGAGGGTTCGATTCCTCAGTGCGGCTCGATCTGAGCTTCGCGCGGCCGTCCGCCGGTACAACGGTAAGCGATCCGGTTTGGGCCGCGAATTCAACGATGAAGTCAAAAGAGCGACGAAAAGAATCGCGGAATTTCCAGAAGCGTGGCCACACATTTCGCAGAATGCAAGACGGTTTTTTGTTGACCAGGTTTCCATATGGCCTGATCTACTTAGTTGAGGACGAAACAATCGTCGTTGTTGCGGTTATGCACTCGTCGCGCGATCCAATCGTCTGGCAAAGACGCCTGGAAGAAATGAAGACTCACCTCCGGTCGAGTAAAACCCCGTGACTGACCCGCTATCAAACGTGTGTAGCATAGAAGGTTTGGCTTGATGCTTAAAAAGACTTTTCCTGCTCTGTTCATCTTTCTTGCTTGCATTACGGGCGCCGCGGCCCAGGAAGTTGAAGTCGATCGTTATAACATCAACGCTCGCATTGACGCCGCTGCGAGCGCGGCCGATGTCCACGCGACTCTCAGCATTTCGAACCTGGGCCAGACACCGAAGCCGAAAATCTATCTAAGGCTAACGAAGCTCGCGAAAGTAAGTTCAGCGACGATCAATGGAGCGTCGACACTGGTAGACACCACCGAAGACCGGCGCGTCACAACGCTAAACCAAATCGTGCTCACTCCGCAGTCGCCTCTTGAATCGGGAGCAAAGGCGACAATCGATCTCAACTACCGCATTGAAGCGCCCGAATCGGCGGCCTCGATCTACATCTATCCTGGAGAAGCCTTGCTTACACCCGAGTCGCTTTGGTTCCCGATGCCATCGACGATGTACGCGCCGCTTTACGGTCCGACGACTGCGCCTTTTACTTTGACGTTAAGCGCCGCGTCATCGACGCCGGGCTTTCGAGCGGTAACTTCGGGAGCGCTCAGGTCGGAGGGACAGAGTTCCACTTTCGACGAGTCGTTAAATTCGCTCCCTCTCGTCGTCGCAGGAAATTTCGATCAGCCTGTAAGCTCCGAACACGGCGGCGTCAAAGTTGAAATCCTCGTGCAACCCGGGATCGTTGCGGTCTCGAGTGATGCCAAGCCAGCCGACTCGCGAGCAATCGTCACAAGATTGGAAGACGAGACGAATCGTGTAATCGATTTTCTCACGCGAACGTTGGGTCCACCTCCCGCGGGCGCGACGTTCAGAATAGTCTCTTCGGTTCGTGCGGCTAACATTGTCGAGCCCGGCTTGCTTGTTTTGAACGAACAAGTTTTTCGTCGCGATACGCTCAGTGCAAGCATCATTGAAGTTCTCGCCGACGCGATCGCTCGAATATGGATCGATGGACGAGCTCGAATTCGCGGCCAGGAACCTAAAACTGCGCAAGAAAGGCGAGCGGGAGCGAAAGCAAGCGGCCCGGCGTTTCTCCGCGATTCATTGCCTCGTTATCTGTCCGCGTTGTACTTCGAAGACCGTTTCGGCAAAGACGCGGCTCGCGATTTGTTCGCGCGAATGCGAGCCGGCTACACACCGGTCGCGCAGTCGGGTCGCGATGCAGAGCTGGGAGTTCAGACGTTACTGTTGCCGAGCTACAGCGCCGCAGTGCTGAGCAAGGGGCCGCTGGTCTACAGGCTGTTAGCTGAAACCGCTGGGCGACAGAATCTGATCGCCTCTATCAAGACTGTATTGTCAGGCGCTCAAACGCGAATCGTCAGCATTGAAGACCTAAGAGCTGCGTTGACCAAGGGCGCCTCGCCCGACGTCGAAAAGATTTTTCAGCAGTGGATCGATTCAATCATCGAGCCCGACTTGATTGTTGGCTCCGCGCTGGCAGGTGATAAGCCCGGAACTCAGCGAGTGAATCTCCGCAACCTTGGCACAGGAGACGTCACGGTCATAGTGCTTGCGATTACCGCTTCCGGCAAACAGGTGACAACTTCCGTGCTGGTTCCTTCGGAAACCCTTGCGGCTGCTGAGCTGTCTACCACTGAAAAGATCGTTTCGATAGAAGTCGACCCGGAGAAATTCATCATTCAAAGTAACTACGATAACGATGCCAGGGACAATGATTCGAAGACTACTCGAACTTCTGCGCAGACTCTGTTGAACGAGAGCGTCATCGCGTTTAACAAGTCTCAATATTCGGATGCGGAGGCGAAGCTAAGACAAGCGCTTCGACTGGAACCGCACAACGCCGTCTTCCACGCGTGGCTCGGCAGAGCGCTTGCGTCGCAGAAAAAAATGGATGAAGCAGCCGCTGAAGGGAATACCGCAATAAAGCTTGACCCGCCGATGGGGCCCGCGCTGGCGTGGGCTCGCATAACGCTGGGCCAGGTCGCGCTGGCTCATAACCAGGCGGTTGAAGCGGCTCGCCAGTTTCGCGCGGCGGCTGTTGAAGCAGAAGAAGCCACCGCTCAGTTCGCGGCTCAAGAGGCGTTGGTTCAAGCTGAACGAGCGGCCGGCACGCCTTCACAAATCGACGAGTCCGTGCGCTCGTTCATTACTCAGTTCGACGCTGCAATCAAGCTTGTCAGTTCCGAAAAGCTATTCGCACTGGTGGTCAAAAACAATCTGAAGCGATTCGTTCAGGGTCTGACTGTTTCGAGACCGACCTCGTGGACTACTGAGATTCTCTCAGTCGATCGAATGGACGCAAATCGCGTTGCGGTCGGAGTCGGCATCAAGGCCAAAGCCGAGGGCAAAGATCAGGCGGGTACCGCTGTGTTCATTCTCAGTCGAACGACGAACGGCTGGGTGCTCGAAGACGTCCCTCATCAGCTCTTCAATGTGAAATGAAAGTGAAACGTGATGCGTGATCCCCTCAACTGAGCGTCCTTTCGAATCGCGGATCACGGTTCACGCATCACGGATCACCGATATGAAACGCAACGCGAGTGCAATAATCCTCGTCGCTTTGCTGTTCCTGCTTTTGGTGGGTCTCAACTTCGTTTTCTTCGTTGATAAGAGCGACGCCGAAGAGAATGAGTTCACCGCCGATCGCTCATCGTATCGTGCGGGTCAGTACGGAACCCTGGCGTTCTACACGTTGCTCCAGGAAAGTCATTTCGATGTCTCGCGCTTCGAAAAGCCTTTCACAGAATTGAAAGATCACCAGCCCGGCACGCTTGTAGTAATCACTCCGCCCGATGTGCATAACCCTGATGAAGAAGAGTTTGCGGCCCTCGACAAATGGATTGAAGCCGGCGGGCTCTTGATCATCATCGATCGCGACATCAACAAGCAGATAGGTGACGCCGGTCTTCACACCGAATATGCATTCGCGAAATCGCCGGTGCGAATTTTGCAGCCGACTTCGTTGACGCGGGGCGTGCAAGCGATCGCGATTTCCGAATACGCGTCTCGAGTCAAGGTGGACAGCCGTGCCGCTACTTATCACGTCGGCGACAATGAAGCTGCGGTAGTCGCGGATGCCCAGGTCGGAAAAGGCCGGGTCGTGGTTCTTACCGATCCGTTCATCGTTGCGAACAACGGAATCTCTCAAGCCGATAACGTGATTCTGGCGCTGAATCTTTTTGCCGAGCGGCCGGCCGAAAAGATCGCGTTCGACGAGTATCATCACGGCTACGGCGCGAGAACTACGGGGCAGGGCTTGATGAGTTATTTTCGAGGCACGCCCGTGCCGTGGATGTTTGCGCAAGTGGCATTGATCGTAGCGCTGGTCGTTTACAGCAACGGACGGCGGTTTGGCCGCCCGGTCCCGCTCAAGCGCGAGAGGCGAACCACCAATCTCGAGTTCGTTTCTTCGATGGCGAACATCACACGACTTGCCCAAGCGACCGACCTGGCGATGCAAAACGTCTACGCCGAGTTCCGCAAGCGGCTTTGTAAGTTCAGCGGCGTCCCGTCGAAGATCGAAAATGGAAAGCTCGCGGCAGCTGCTGCGCGCGGAGCAAAGATTGATGAGCGCGAGCTTGCAACTTTGCTCGCGCGTTGCGAAGAAGTTTCGAATGGCGACGAAGTCAGCGAGTCTGAGTTACTAAAGCTAGTCGCGCGCATTCGACAGATCGAGTCCCGCATACAATAGTCGATCAGGCTTGTCGACAATTCTCAAAGAGCTGAGTCGTGGTGAGTCAGCCGCCCGACTCCAAGACTTCCGGCGAGTTGAACACACGCCGGGAAAGTAGTATGAGTGATGAACAAGGTCCGTTGATCGACGCGGCGTATGAATAAGAAGATCTCACATTATGAGATGCAGGAAGAAATAGGCCACGGGGGGATGGGCCGGGTATGGAAAGCTTACGACACGACGCTCGATCGAACGGTAGTGCTCAAGCTGCTGGCGTCGGACTTGATGTCCGAAGAGGACTCGCGAAAACGTTTCCTGAGAGAAGCTCGACTCGCTTCGGCCCTCGATCACCCGAACATCTGCACGATATTCGAAATCGCCGAAGTCGACGATCAATATTTCATCGCGATGCAACACGTGGCCGGCAGGACTCTCAAGAAGGTGATCGCCGGCAAACCGTTGAGCCTCGATACAATATTTTCTATTACGCTTCAGGTTGGCGATGCGCTCGCGGCGGCTCACGCGAAGGGGATCGTTCATCGCGACATAAAATCAAATAACATCATCATCACCCCGCGAGGCCAGGTAAAAGTACTTGATTTCGGATTGGCGAAACTGCTTATCGGGAAAGAACGCGTTGAAGCAGCGGAAGCACAGGCGGACGAGTTGACGCGGCTGGGCTCGCCGCTTGGAACGCCGGCATACATGTCGCCCGAGCAGGCGAAAGGTGAGCGGGCAGATCATCGCAGCGATATTTTTTCATTCGGCGTTGTGCTCTACGAAATGGCCACCGGACGCTTGCCGTTTCGCGGACAGACCAACGTTGACGTGATGCACGCCGTGCTTCACGAAGCGCATAAGCCTGCGATCGAAGTGAACGATAAACTGCCCGCTGATCTTTCCGCGATCGTCGACAACGCGATGGCCAAAAAGCCCGCCGGTCGATATCAATCGACGAAGCCGATGCTGGAAGATTTGCAGCGGCTCAGCGTCGCGTTGCGCTTCGGCGCAGAGGGAGTGCCCGACGGTGTTACGACGCCGTTTGTTGTGCCAAGCCGCCCGTCGTCTCGAAGCTTCATCAAGCGGCTTCTATCACGCAAGCCATCGCCCGAGCTTCAAACAACGCACAGACAGACGCCCATGCCGCGCGAGATTTCGGGCCAGGACTTCTCGCTGACCAGCGGACCGAGAAAGACACTCGCCGTGCTTCCTTTTCGAAACCTGAGCGGCGATCCACAGGCCGATTTCTACGCGCTGTCATTGGCCGACAGCCTCACCACCGAGCTCGCAAAAGTAAGCTCACTTACCGTTATTCCCACCAGCGCGGTCAGCCGCTATCGCGATCAGGCAATCGATCCGGCGCGCGTGAGATCCGAGTTGGGAGTCGACGTCGTTCTCACTGGCAACTTCCTGAAATCGGGAGAGCGCTTGCGAGTGACGGCGCAGTTGATCGATGCGATCGGCGGAGGAATTCTGTGGAGCGAGAAGATCGACGCCGGAGCCAAAGACGTCCTGGTAATTCAAGACCGAATATCGCAGCGGATAATCTCCGGGCTTTCTGGCGGTCAGGCGCCCGTCGATCCGACTCAACTCCTGAAAGACGAAAACGAAGCGATTCGGCTTGATGCGGTTCGAACTCTGGAGTTCTCGCATGATCCGCGCGCGCTTTCCGCGCTTGTCGAAGCGTTGAGAGATGCGAGCCTCAAAGTGAAGGCAGAAGCGGTTAGGGCGATCGTGAAGTTGGGTCAACAGGCGAGCGGTCCGGTTATTCGGCTGCTGAATGACGCGATCGATGAAGGCGACAACCTGTCGGCTCGTTACGCAGCGAAGGCTGTTGGGTTGATCGGAGATCGAAGCATTTCATCGGTCCTTGTCCAGCTTTTAAAAAGCGAAGACAAGTTTGTAGCCTGTGAGTCGGCGCTGGCACTTGGCCGCCTTGCAGAAACAAAAGCGGTGCCTGATTTGATCGCGCTGCTCGAAGAAGCGAACGGCAACCTTCGCTTCGCGGCCGCCGAAGCGCTTGGGCACATTCTCGATCCAACCGCGCGAGAAGCGCTTCAGCGGAGATTGAACGACGATGATGAGGGCGTTCGCGCCAAAGCGCGCTGGGCCCTGAGCTGCTTGAAGAAAGTTGGCGCTCGCGCAATCGCGACGGCGAAGTGAGTCAGCAAATGAACGGCGTGGAGTCAGAGGATCTTTACATCGGGCTAGACGTCGGTCGAACCATTCGAGGAGCGCTCATTCGAGCGGACGGTTCGATTTTGCGTCAGCATCGCGTCGTGTCGGAAGTAAGCGATCCGCGAATCTTCATCAATCAATTGATCGACGTGATCAAGACTCTTCAGTCCGATCAGGGCGAGCGAGTTCTTGCGGCGGGAATCGGATGGGCGGGGCTGGTCAATCAACGAGATCAGCGCATCGAAGCGAATCCCAACCTGGTCGATGTTTCTTCTTACGATCTTCATTCGGAACTCGAACGGGCAACCGGCTTCACGGTGGTGATTGATAACGATGCCAATGTAGCGGTCTACGGCGAATGGCAATCGGGCGCGGCGCGTGGCTTCAACGATGTTTTCTACGTGACGCTGGGAACCGGCATAGGATCGGGTTTAATACTTGGCAGCCAACTTCAGCGAGGGAGCCGAGGCTTCGCCGGCGAGTTCGGCCATTTCAAAATCGGCGCGCAAGGACTCGAGTGCGGCTGCGGAGGCGTCGGTTGTCTCGAGACAATGGCTTCAGGCCCAAACATTGTGCGCCGTGTTCGCGAGCAGTTATTCAGCGATCCATCGTTTTCAGTTTCGAAGCTGGCTCGCGACATGGAAGGAATTCTTACCGCGGAACGAGTCGTGCGCGCGGCGATGGAGAAAGACGATCTCGCTTTGTCCGTGCTGGCAGAAACCGGTCGCATCATCGGCACGGCGGTAGCGAGCATAGTCAACTTGCTGAACGTCGAAGTTGTAGTCCTTGGCGGTGGAGTGATGGCCGCGGGCGATTTGATTCTCGAACCCATCAGAGACGCTGCGCAGAAAGCGACCGTGCCGGCCGCCTTCCAGTGTTGTCGGGTTGTGCTATCGCAGCTCGGTCAAGACTCGGGCATCATCGGCGCCGCGTTGCTGGCTCGAGACCAGAAAACAAATGCCGCATGGAACCGCTGAGCCTCATGGAAATCACGATCCCGAGCCCTCAAACCTTCAACTTCAAACGCACGGCAATCAGTCACGGATGGTACGATCTGCCGCCCTTCGAGCTGAAACAGGAGAGCTGGACGCTAACGAGGGTCATCGATCTCGCCACCGCGCGACCCGTTGTGGTTGACATTGAAGAAGGGAATCAAGCGGTGCGAGTTAGAGTAACTCGCGCTGTCGGGAAATCTGCGATTTACAAAATCACCCGCGACGTTCGGCATATGCTCAGGTTGGACGACGACATGACGGGTTTTTACGAGCTGGTCAGCCGCGACGCAGATTTTTCATGGATCGCGAGCTTCGGCGCCGGACGATTGCTTCGAGCGCCGACCGTTTTCGAAGACCTTGTGAAAATGATTTGCACGACGAACTGCTCGTGGGCATTGACTGACAAGATGGTGAACGGACTCGTCAACGCTCTCGGGCGCGACGCGGGGAGTCGTCATCGCACTTTTCCGACGCCGGAATCGATGGCCGGGATGGATGAGAAGTTTTATCGCGATGAAGTGAGGGCAGGTTATCGAGCGCCTTACCTGAAAGAGCTCGCGGAGCGAGTCGCGGGCGAAGAAGTCAATCCTGAGTCGTGGCTGGGCAGCGAGCTGCCGACCGCGGAACTGAAACGCGAGATGAAAAAGATCAAAGGCGTCGGAGACTACGCCGCGGAAAATATGTTGAAGCTCGTCGGCCGCTACGATGGCCTTGCACTTGATTCGTGGGTTCGCGGCAAGTTCGCTCGAATTCACAACGGCGCTCGTAAAACGTCCGACCAAAAAATTGCGAGATTCTATTCGAGGTTCGGTGAATGGCGAGGGCTCGCGCTGTGGTGTGATATGACTCGCGACTGGCTGGAAGACGAGCAGAGTCAGTTAAAATGGTGAGCAGCAAGCGTTGAGAGTACCGACTTTAGTCGGGTAGTGCCTCAGGTCAAAATAAAAGCCGGTGATCTCGAGGCACTCGCAGACCTTGGCTACAGAAGTGAACTCACTTTACGGAAAGCAGTCCGCCAAGCGGTGGATTAGGTTGGCCATGACGAACCTAATAGGACCTTACTAAGGACGGTACGACACAGTAGGTGATTAACCAAACCGGATCGCACCAGCTTAAAGTTTGATTCGGCGCGAAGCACAACCCGACTAAAGTCGGTACTCTGAACGCCTGCTACTTTGGTTCTTTGCCTGTTTTCAATCGCGACGAAGGACAATACTTTTCGACCACGCATTTCTCACACAGCGGCTTGCGCGCTTTGCAAATCTGCCGGCCGTGATAGATCAACAAGTGCGGGAAGTCGATCCAATCTTTCTTCGGGACAAGCTCAATCAGATCGCGCTCGATCTTTTCGGCTTGCTTGTTTTTGGTGAGCCCGAGCCGCTGTGAGAGCCGCGAGACGTGAGTGTCAACGACGACGCCGCTCGCGATTCCAAACGCGTTTCCGAGCACGACATTCGCCGTCTTGCGAGCGACTCCGGGAAGCTCGAGCAACTCTTCGATCGTGTTCGGAACGCGGTCGCCTTTCTCATTCAATATCTTGCATGCGCCTTGAATCGATTTCGTTTTGTTGCGAAAGAAGCCCGTGGTTCGAACGTCGTTTTGAAGCTCGCTGGCGGGCACTTTCAAATAGTCGGCGCACGAGCGGTACTTCCTGAACAAATCGGCGGTCACGATGTTAACGCGCTGGTCTGTGCATTGAGCTGAGAGGATTGTAGCGATCAGCAGCTCGAGCGGGTTTGAATGATTCAAGCTGCACTTCGCGTCGGGATAAGCTTTCTTGAGCCGCGCGATGATTTTGCGAGTCCGAGTCAAATTGTTTTCTTCTTTAGCCGTCAACCGCGAGCCTCACACTTAAGGATTTACCGAGCAGCCCTGATTCATGTTGAAGCCAAAGATTATCACGTCTGTTTGTAAAACTCTCACGCCTTGTCTGCCGGAACGACCAGCACATGTCGATCCGCAGTTGACAGCACCTGAAGCATCACGTCGTTGAGCCTGAAGCGGCTTCGAGATCGCGGCCCGTGTGCGCCGATCACTATCAAATCGATATCAGCCTCTCGAGCTTCGGCGATGATGCCTTCGAACGCCGTCGGCGCATTTCTGATTCTCACATCGGCATCTACGTCGATGCGGCGTAGCGTTGCGGCGGCGCGATCGAGATGATTTCGCGTTAACGAACCTATATTTTCTGATCCTCGTGCTACGTATAGCAGGGTCACGGCAGCGCCAAGTCGTCTCGCAAGCCGACCTCCTTCACGAATATCGGTTTTGCCCGGTTCGCCCGCAGCCGTGCAAATGAGAATGCGATCCACTTGCGAGCGCTCGCCTTTAGCCACGAGCACCGGAATGTCTGCGTATCGCAGCACAGTCATCAACGTCTCGCCAAGCTGTCTGGCTACCGCGCGTGATTCGAGCACAGGCAGTCGAGATTGAACCCGCGGCCGCGCAGTCATAACCAGCATATCGTAAAGCGATTCTGCTTGCTCGGTGGCGATTTGTTCCGATGCCCTTCCGAAGCGAACCCGCAACGCGGCGTCCGTCAACTCGGTTGTTTCGGCGCGCGATGACAACTTCGTGCGCAATGCTTCCGCCTGGTCGGGATCTTCGGCCACGGCCAGCACTGTGGCCTTCGCCCTCAGCTTCTGCGCAAGCAGTCGTGTGATCGCAAGGGGCGTCGTTGGGCCGTCGCCCGAGTCGCACACGAGCAAATGAGGATCGGGTTGGTTCAAAACACGCCACGCTCGCAAGGCCACCCACAGATCCTGCTCACTAAGTTCTGATTCGGACGGAAACACGGCATCGACCAGTAAGCCTTCTTCTCCAAACGGAGGAGCGGGCGTGATCTGGCGTGTCGCTGAGAGCTTCGGTAGTCTCAATCTTACACGGCGAAGCGGGCCGCTAAAGCTCTGCTCCAGAATTGAACCCTTTCCAAGAACCGGCATATCGCTCGGTTCCTCAACTGCGAGCGCAATGTGCTCGGGGCGAACGAGAAGCTGCACCGCGGCCCCTTCCTCGTGCGGAGCGTCGTCGGGTATCGGTAGGCTCAGAGAGCCGAACCGGGCTTTTCCATCTCTCGCTCTGCCAACGATCACGTTCCCTGCTCCGAGAAAAGTTGCTGCGAAGAGCGAGCGCGGTTGCTCGTATAATTCTTCGCTCGCGCCAACCTCGAGCAAGCGGCCGCGGTCAACCACGCCTATTCGATCGGCGAGCTCAAACGCTTCCTCCTGGTCGTGCGTTACCAGGATCGTGGTGACTCCGAGCCGTTGCTGAAGCTCCTTCAGCACGCGACGAAGTTGAGCGCGAATCTTCACGTCCAGCGCGCCGAACGGCTCATCGAGCAACAGCACGTCGGGCTCATAGACCAGCGCACGAGCAAGCGCGACACGTTGCTGCTGTCCTCCCGAAAGCTGGTGAGCATAACGCGAACCGAACCCGGCTAAGCCCACGAGGTCCAGCAACTGCTCGCGACGCCGCGTGCGTTCTTCCTTTGGTGTTTTTCGAATTCGTAGTCCGAACTCGATGTTTTCGGATACGGTCATGTGCCGAAAGAGCGAATAGTTTTGAAAGACGAATCCAGTTCCGCGCCGCTGAGGCGGCAAATCGGTAACGTCGGTTCCGTGCAACAGTATTCGTCCGCGAGTCGGTTCGGTCAGCCCTGCGATGATGCGAAGGATCGTGCTTTTGCCGCTGCCGCTCGAGCCGAGCAAAACGAAAAGCTCTTTGTCCGCTATTTCAAGCGAAACGTTGTCAACGACCCATTGGCCGCCGAACCGCTTCGAGATGTGCTCAAGAACGATTGACATGGCATCCAACTAGGAATGATGAATGTTGAACGATGAATTGCTCACCATTCCGTGGTCACTTTTCCGTCATTCATCATTCATCATTCATCATTCATCATTTCAGAACGCTATCTGGGGTCTCCAATATTAAATAGCGTTCCGTTTGTTAGACAGATTAGAGCCTCGACGCTTGTTCAGTCCGCTTCTTCACAAACTCGATCGCAAGCAAGACAACGAACGATATGGCTGCGAGGACTACTGCCATCGCGTTCGCGCCAACGTAGTTGCGATCGTCGAGAGATCGAAAAATGAAGATGGTGGAGGTTTCGGTGTAGCCTCTCACACCACCGCTTACGACAAGCACAGCACCGATCTCGCCGACGGCCCTCGCAAAGGTCAGTGACACCCCGTAGAGCAACCCCCAGCGTATCGCCGGCAACGTTACGTGCCAGAATGTCAGCAGCCGGTTCGCTCCAATCGTGAGCGCTGCATTCTCCTGTTCAACGCTTGCCTGACTCAGAACCGGCGCGACTTCGCGAATCACAAACGGAATTGAAATGAAGACAGTAGCAAGGAGGATCCCCGGCAGAGCAAAGACAACTTTGATGCCCAGCGCATTGATCACCGGCGTAAACCATCCCGTTCTTCCGAATAAGAGAATCAGCATGAATCCGGCGATGACCGGTGAAACCGCGAACGGCATGTCAACCAGGCCATTGAGAATTCGTCGACCCAAGAAATCGTCGCGAACAAGGACCCAGGCGATGCAAACGCCGAACACCGCGTTAATGAGCGTTGCCCCAAATGCCATGATCAGCGTCAGCTTGAGCGAGCTTAGAGCATCGGCGGAAGTCACCTCGCGTAAAAACGCTCCGACGCCTTCTGCAAGCGAGCCCCAGACGATCGCGACGATCGGCGCCAGCAACAGGCCGGCCGCATACAACACAACTACGGCGATCAACGCCCACCGGCCGAGAGTCGCTTGTGTAATGCGTCGTTGATTACCTGGCGTCGCGATGCTTCCGCTTACGTCATTGCGTGACATGATTAGTCCTGTTGCGGGTCTGCAACCACTCGACGGTCAGTATCAATGTGAACGAGAGTGTCAACAACACGATTGACATCGCGCTAGCCGCTCGCTGATTCTGCGATTCGATTTGGCCGTAAACGAAAACGGGCGCCGTCAAAGTGCGGCCGGGAATGTTGCCGGCTACAACCACGACCGAGCCGAACTCACCAAGCGCGCGAGCGAAACTCAACAAGGAACCAGTTGCGATTGCAGGCGCAATCGCCGGCAACACGACTCGACGAAACGTCGTCCAACCGGAAGCGCCGAGAGTGTAAGCGGCTTCTTCCTGTCCTCGCTCAGCTTCGATCAAGACCGGCTGAACGGTTCGAATGACAAACGGATAAGTTATGACCAGCAGCGCGAGCACAATGCCGGGCGTGGCAAAAATTACTTGAATGCCGTGCGAGCTGAGCCACGCCCCCAATGTGCGCTGCGGGCCGTAAAGTGCTACCAGCATCACGCCGGTTACCAAAGTCGGAATAGCGAAAGGCATATCGATGATGGCGTTCAATAGAGCTCGCCCCGGAAATCGAAATCGCACCAGGACATAAGCGGTCAGTGTTCCGATAATCGCATTTACAATTGTGACTATCACCGCGGTCGTCAGCGTCAACTTGAGCGCGGCGAATGCAGTAGCATTGATTACATCAACGCGAAAAGCTGAAAGCCCATCCGCAAAGCCGTTTTCAACAATCGCCGACAGAGGTAGCGCCACCATGAAGCCGAGGTACAGGAAAGCGGTGCCACGAAGGCCCCACTTCCCCCAAGGCAAGCGCGTGCTGTCGCGCCCAAGCGGCGTCGGGTTTGTAAGACTTGACTCGGCGCTATTCATCGGGACTTTTGGACCTCTTCGATGGCTGTCGAATAGACGCCCTGCGGTCCGTATAGCTCTTCTGTCACTTTCTTCCACCCGCCGAGAAAACCTATCTTCCACAAATCCTGAACCGCGGGAAACTGCGCCTTTACCTCCTGGGCTACTGTTTCATCGACGGGCCTCAGTCCGTATTTCGCATAACCGCGTTGCGCTTCCTTCGACCACATAAAATCAATGAAGGCTTCAGCCGCTTCGCGAACGCCGTGTTTGTCGACATACTTATCGACCAACGCAACCGGGTTCTCTATCAAGATTGTTGAACGTGGAACAACGTAGTCGTACGATTGCCCACCCTGACGTGCTACGATGACTTCATTTTCATAAGTAATCGCAACGTCGCCAACTCCTTTCTCGAAGTTGGTAATCGATTCGCGAGCTCCCTTGTCCATAATTGAAACGTTGCGAAGCACGTTCTTAAGAAATTCCTGAGCCGCGGACTTGTCGTCTTTTGGGATGCCCGCGAATCCCCTAAGCGCCGCGCCGTAAATCGCATTGATGTTCCACTGCGCACCGCCTGAAGTTTTCGGGTCAGGGGTCAAGACGTTTAAACCAGACTGAGCGAGGTCCGCCCAGTCGGTTATACCTTTGGGATTGCCCGGACGAACGGCGATCACGACGACTGAAGTGCTGACCATTCCGCGGTTTGGTTTCGACCTCCAGTCATGAGCGATCAGCCCAGCTTCCGCGATTTTGTCGATATCACCTTCGAGCGATAACGCGGCAACATCGGCTTCAAAGCCGCCCACTATCGCTCTCGATTGAGCGCCGCTACCCTGGTAGGATTCCTGGAACTCGACATCTTGTCCGGTCTTCTGCTTCCAATATTGTTGAAAGGCTGGAATCACGGCCTTGCCGTAAGCCTCACGAGGCGCAGTGTATCCGCCGAGAATCAAGGTGATTTTATTTCCGCTTTTGCTCGACGATCCGCCGCAGCCGTGAACGATGCTCGCGAGAATAGCAACTATCACGAGGCCGAGCGCTGTGCTCACGCGAATCGGTTTGTAGTTCATAGAGTGCTCCTCCGGCGTGCGAATGGTTGATTCGCACAACTCAGAAGCTTTTCTGTTTGGAGGGAATTAGCCGCGCGGTTCGGAAATGAAAAGCGCGGAGCGATACGCCCCGCGCCTAAGACTGTCGCGGCGTAATGCCCTTCCTCATCGCCTACGAGGTTAGCTGACGGGCTCGGACTGGAAGTGTCCTACGAGTGAACTGCTTTGCTCGATGCGCCCCCGCGCCGCTGTTTGCGGCGCTTTGGTTCCCCCGTGTTGCCCGCATAAGGCCGGCAGATGCCGCGAGCAACTTCGGCAGACATACTGTCCACGCTGAAATACTACTTTGGGGAAAATGAGATTGTCAAAATTGATTTTGCGGCGATTAAGGTCGCAGCCCGGTGTAGCTGCGAACCATAGCGGAGTGCATTAAAGCCTCAATGTCTTTGATCGACTTGGGCACGCGTGCGGACAATACTTCGCTGCCATCTTCGGTTATCAACACATCATCTTCGATGCGGATGCCGATACCGCGATAACGCGGGTCCACATCTTCTAAATCAGCGGCGATGTAGAGTCCAGGCTCGACTGTCATCACCATTCCAGGCTCCAGCTTTCGCCATTCATCGGCGACCTTGTAAGGGCCTGCGTCGTGAACGTCCATTCCCAGCCAATGACTGGTCCGATGCATGTAGAATTTCTTCAGCGAGTTGTCTTCAATCAGCTTTTCAATCTCACCGTCAAGCAAACCTAGCCTGACAAGCCCCTCGGTGAGTACACGCACGACGCGGTCGTGCGGTTCGTTGAAGGTGACTCCCGGGCGGATCGCTTCGATCGCTTCGAGTTGAGCATCTAGCACGAGTTGATATAAGGCAGCTTGAACTTCGCTAAAACTTCCACTCGCCGGCATCGTGCGAGTCACGTCTCCAGTGTAGTAACCGAATTCAGCGCCGGCGTCGATGAGCAGAAGTTCGCCTTCTTCGATTCGCCGGTCGTTCACTGTGTAATGAAGCACGGTCGCATTGCGTCCCGACGCGACGATAGGCGGATAGCCGCACCGCGGACTTCCGCTTTTTCGGAAGACGTACCGGATGATCGCTTCGAGTTCGTATTCATACGCGCCCGGTTTGAGAACTTGAAGTGCAGCGAGATGTCCTTCACAGCTTATATCGATCGCTCGGCGCAGCAGCTCAAGATCATCGGGCGTTTTTACAAGCCTCATTTCGTGCAGAAGTTCAGCCGGATCGATGATCGACGTTGGGCCTTTGCCTTCTCGCTGACGATGTCGCTGAAATAATCCCATCCACCCGACCAACCGCTGATCTAAGGACGGATCAATGCCGAATCGGTAGTATATTCGATTCGCATTCTCGGCAAGCTTAGGCAATTGTTCATCGAGCTTGTCGATAGTGAAGGCTTCATCGGCGCCGTATTCCTCTTTGGCGCGCTCGGGTCCGACTCGCCATCCGGTCCACACTTCTTTGTCGCGGTCTTTCGGCTGAACGAACAGGACGAACTTGTGTTCAGTGTGATCCGGGGCAAGAACGGCGACGGCATTTGGCTCTTCGAAGCCGGTCAAGTAATAGAAGTCAGTATCCTGCCGATACTCGTGTTCGACATCGGAGTTGCGAACAGCAGTTGGAGCAGAGGGAAAGACGGCCATTCCGCCGCCCATGCGCTGCATTAATTCTTCGCGTCGTCGCTTGAACTGCTCACTCGCTGGATTGCGAGGCCGGTCGCTAGTCATATGCTCGTCTGTCGTGATGGTTGCTTGTCCGCGAGCTTGATGCAAGAATTTCAACTATATCGAGCGCTTGTCACTTTCTCAAGCGAGCGGCGACCTCGGCCTGCAGGTAAGAACGGATCAAAATGAGCACACGGCCGCTGACGATCATCACCGGAGGGCGCGACCTGGAATCGGCTCTGGGAGTCATTTCCAGGTTCTCGGTCGTCGGAGTTGATACCGAAACTACGTCACTCGATCCGTTCAACGGGAGGGTCAGATTGCTTCAGGTTGCCACGCCGGAACATGACTTTGTGATCGATCTCTTAGAGTTTCCCGCTTTTGAACACTCCGGTTTGCGCGAGATGCTGTCGTCGTCCCAGCCAGTCAAGGCATTTCACAATGCCAAATTCGATTTGAAGATGCTGCTGCATCACTTCGAACTGGAGGTGCGAGGCGTATTCGACACATTGCTTGCGAGTCAATTGATCGGCGGAGGGAGAAACGAAGGCGGACACGGTCTGGCCGCCGTGAGCGATCGGCATCTGGGCGAGCTGGTAGATAAATCACTGCAGCTGAGCAACTGGGCGGGGCCGCTCACTCAAGCTCAATACGAATACGCGGCGAAGGACGCTGCGCTGATGTTGCCGCTTTACGAAAAGCTTTCCGCGAGGCTTCGAGAAGCGAGTCTCGAGGACGTTGCAGCGCTCGAGTTCGAATGCGTACTCCCCATCGCCGCGATGGAGCTTGCGGGCATGGCTCTGGACGCGGACTGCTGGCGACGACTGGTAGTCGATCTCGAGCGGGCGCATTCGATTTTGTCCGATGAGCTGAAGCGCGAGTTGGCCGCGGGCGTTCCTCAGCTCACGCTCTTTGGTGAGCCTCCCAACATCAACCTCGACAGTCCGTCGCAAGTGACGGACGCGCTGGCGCACATGGGAATCAACATCGAAGGCACTCGGAGCTGGCAGCTTCAGCCGCTCGCAAAAGAACATCCTGCCATCGAGAAGCTTCTTGAATATCGCAGCGTTCAAAAACTGCTCTCGAGTTATGGTCCGTCGATGCTCGATCACATCAATCCGATAACCGGTCGCATTCACGCGGACTTTCGCCAGATGGGAGCAACCGGCGGCCGAATGAGCTGTTCAGATCCAAATCTTCAACAGGTGCCAAACACTCCGGAATATCGTTCGTGCTTCCGCGCGCCAGCGGGTCGCAAACTCGTGATCGCTGACTATTCTCAAATCGAGCTCCGAATATTGGCGGACTGGTCTCAGGACACAGCTCTGGTGAAAGCACTTTTGTCGGGCGAAGACTTGCATTGTGTAACCGCAAGTCAAATGTTTGGAATTCCACTCGAAGAAGTGTCGAAGGATCAGCGGTCGGCAGCCAAGCAGCTCAACTACGGAATTATGTACGGGCTGGGTGCGCAAGGATTGGGCTCGCGGATCGGGTGCTCGCTTGAAGAGGCTGAAGTTTTGTTGCGGAAATATTTTGAAGCCTACAGCGGCGTCGCGGCATTCTTGCGAGACGCCGCAGATCGTGCGGTCACCGATCGCGAAAGCCGCACGCGATCGGGCAGATTGATCTACTTCAGCTTCGACGCAAATGATCGCGCGCAGGTGGCGGGCATGCAGCGTTTGGGAAAGAACGCTCCGATTCAGGGTTCATCGGCCGACATCATCAAGCGCGCTTTGACACTGCTGCACGATGCGCTCAAGGCGATCGACGCGCAGATAGTGAACTGCGTACACGACGAAATAGTTGTCGAAGCGGCCGAGGCTCAAGCTGCGGAATGCGCTGCCATTCTTGACCGCGAGATGGTGGCCGCAGCTCGCGATTTCATTCGGAGTGTGCCGGTGACCGTCGATATCGCGATCGCCGATGCGTGGTTGAAGTAGCCGGATAAGCGGATCGACATCAAGGGTCAACCTTAGTGCGAAGGTGCGACACTAAGTGATCTTAGGTGGCTTTCTGCCTCGGTCTTCCAACCACTGTCAGACGATTGATCGATAAAAAGCTGCCAATCCCGCATTGCATCGGCGTCGCGATTAATGCGCTCTTCGGTCAAAGCCTTGTTGAAGAGCGCTTCCGAGTACGAAGGCGACTTGGCGAGCGCCTTCGTGAAGTGCGCAATCGCGTTGCCGTAATCCTTGAGCTGAAGCTCCGCGACTCCCATGTCGTTCAGCGCCTCCGGCGTTTCGACGCCACGCGCGCTGAGTTGAGCCAATATCTCGAGCGCATGTTGTGCGTCCTCGAATCTTCCTCGGGCAAGGTACACACGAGCCAGCGCGAGCCTGTCATTGACCGGAGCGTTTTCTTGTTCCGCCCTTCTCAAGCCTGCGACTGCTCGACTGAACTCGGGATCATCGTTGTTTGCGCCACCTCGAGTAACAGAATACTTCGAATAAGGAAGCCCGCCTGAGACGCGCGCTTCAGTGAACCTGGCATCCTTCACCGCGAGCTTGAGCGCTTGCATTGCATCATCGCGACCTCGATCTCTGGTGAGAAAGAATGTGACGGTGATACCAATCACAATGACCGCAAGCATGGCCGCGGCAAGTCTCGCATAAGAAATGACAAATGCTCGCGGCGAGCGCGCTTCTTCACGCTGCCCGGATTGCCTGGTCCTTTCGCTGCGAATATATGTGAGTACTTTATCGGTTTGTTCATTGATCGCCTGGTCAATCAGCGGCGAGGACGTATGTTCCGGCTCGCGGGCGACGAGCGCCAGGAGTTCGCGGCAATCATCGCATTGCGCGAAGTGCCGCTCCATTTGAACTCGATTGCGAGCCGGCAATCTGTTTGCGATGTAGGCAAAAAGGGCATCCTCGCTGGGGCAATTCGGGTCGAACGCTCCAACGAATCTAAGTATGGCATCACTGATTCTCATTTTAATCGCGCGCGCTCCTCTTCTCGGCAATGTCTCAGGCAACTCCGGATGCCGAACGAGGCAGCTAGACACGGCATCTGCATGCTGGCAGCTCGGTCTGCCGAGACGCGCAAGGCGGAAAAGATCCTCAATCCGCCGGCCTTTCGATCTTCACCCATTAATGACGGAAGAAGTTTGGAAAACGATGCAATTACTTTAATTGGGAAGAAGCCTTTGGCCCGAGTTATATTCTGCTTTTTTCTGCGCACGCTCGCGAGCAGAAGTCGCGGCCGCCGGCCATGATCGCGCTGCGTTCAGTGATAAACATCCCGCAAGTTTCGCAGCGAATCATCTGGGCCGACCGAACCTTGCGCGCTCCGGAAGCTGATCGTCGCGGGGCTTTGGGAGATATCAGGCGCCTTACGAGCCGAAGCGCGATGTAAGCCAGAACACAGTAAATAATGAATCTAAAAAACATCTGGAGGAGCAAAGACTACTCTTTGGTAATGCTCACGGGCTTGCCTGCCTTCAAGTCCGCGACCATTGTTTCGAGTACGGGGATTCGCTGATTAGTCGGGTCCGTTGACTTCAGTCGGTTAAACGTGTCTTCGGCGTCGCGAGCGTCTTTCTTCAACGCATAAGCCTCAACCAGGTGGCCGAGAGCGTGTCCGCTCTTGGGATCGACCTTGAGAGCTTGTTGCAGTTGTGTGATTGCCTGGTCGGGTTGTGGAGGCTCGCGTTGCACGTAAGTTTCTGCGAGCGCAACATAGAGATCGGCATCGTTTGGCTCGGCCTTTATCGCGCGATTGAACCAGGTCTCGGCCTCGGGATAGTTCTTCTGTTCAAAATAATACTGGCCCATGAAGCCCGCGGCTCCAAGCTCGTTGAATTTGTTGGGGTCTATCGCATAGGCCTTCTTGAGGTAGTCGGCGGTCTCCGCGATGCGGCCAACCTGATTGAAGACTTTAGCCGCTTCAACCTGAGCTTGAAAATCGTTTGGGTTGCTCCTGGCTTTTTCGACGATCTGCTGGACCTGTCCCATCATCGCCTGCTGGTTGGGGCCGCCACCTGCGGCGTTTGGTGTTCCGGACTGAGAAGCACTTGCGGTCGGCGCGGCATTGCTCTTGTTGTAGTTCTGCGTGAAGAAGAAGCTGACCAGGAAGCCGGCGGCCAAACCTATCAGCGCAATCGTATATTTCCTGTTCACTGTGACTCTCCGGGGCCAGTTAAGAGATGACTGGACAGGGTTATCAACATCATACGAACAACATGTTTTTTGGAGTGGATCTGTAAGCCGAATTCTGTTCTGCGCGGCTCAGAGCCCTAAGGCTGCTTTGCTGCGCAGCGACGATCATTCATCTAGGCGGTGGATTGCTCCGCTCGCTCAAGCGACCTACCCGGAGGTCGTAACGCGACAGCATTGGCTCTCGCGTTTTGGACGGGCCGTCCTGGTGACGCCTCCCTATTTGGTCTTGCACCACGAAGAGTTTGCCTAGCCACAGAGTGTCGCCACCCGTGCTGGTGAGCTCTTACCTCACCGTTTCACCCATCACCTGTGCTCCGAGGAGTCATCGGCTGGTTTGTTTTCTGTTGCACTTGTCGTCGGGTCACCCCGCCTGGCGGTTAGCCAGTTCGTTGCCCTGCGGTGTTCGGACTTTCCTCTCGCGCCGGATCTATTCGAACCGGCGCCAGCAATCGTCCAATCCACTCCAAAGAACCGTTGAGAGTATAGCACAAAGCAGCGACGGTGGGCCGGGGACCGAGGATGGGGGAGATGGGAGACGATCTCTCCGCGTCTCCGTGTCGCCTCTTCCCTCTGCCCTTCACCGCGCAGCCCAAAGTCTCTTATACTGAAATCAATGCGGATTCTTGTGGTCGAAGACGAAGCGAAGATGGCCGGCTTTATTAAGCGCGGTCTTGAAGAGGAAGGCTCAGCCGTCGACGTTTCATCGGACGGGCAAGACGGTTTGTTTCGGGCGAAGACCGGAAACTACGACTTGATTCTCCTGGACATTACCTTGCCGTTGATGGACGGAGTGGAAGTCTGCCGGAGGCTTCGAGAAGAACGCATCTCGACCCCGATTCTGTTGTTAACCGCTCGCGACTCGGTCGAAATGAAGGTCCGCGGATTGGACAACGGAGCGGATGATTACCTGACGAAGCCGTTCGCCTTCGCCGAGCTGCTCGCCCGGATTCGAGCCTTGCGCCGACGCGATCGCTCTGAGGTGAGCCTTCGTTTGCAGATCGCGGATCTCGTTCTGGATCCGTTGACTCGCCGCGTAACGCGAGCGGATCAGCAAATCACTTTGACTTCGAAAGAATACGCGCTACTCGAATGCTTCATGAGGCATCCGGATCAGGTGCTGTCGCGAACGGTGCTCTCAGAAAAAGTGTGGGACGAGACGTTCGACTCCTTCACGAACGTCATAGACGTTTATGTGAATTATCTGCGAAACAAAATCGATCGAAACTTCTCGCCGAAACTCATTCACACAGTGCGCGGCGCGGGCTACGTCTTGAGGAGACCCGAAACGAGTTGATTCCTGGGCCGCCTCAAAAAAAGCGAAAGGCGAAACTCTAGTTTGAGTTTCGCCTTAATATCCTATTCCGCCCGTCAAGGTCTTCAGTTCTGAAGGAACTTCGACGCATTTGACGGCACAAGCCGCGTACCAGGATTAACGACTCGCACCTGAAAGCTACCCAGAGCTGTCAGCTTTTTCGAAGATACGATAACGGTTAGCTGCTTCTCGTTAAGCTTCGCCGGCATTTGTTGAAGCACTGTCTGGTCGTCTTTCAAGAAGTCAACCATCGCGCCGCGCCGGAAGTTAGCTCCGACTATCGTGACTCTCTTGTGAGAGTCGTCGCCGTCGATGCTGTTGATCGACACGTCCTTCACACTCGGACCGACGACGCCGAGGGACACATCACCCGATGCAACGCCATCTGCTTTGTTGGGATTCACGACCTCGAATTTCAGCTCGTCAGGTCTTGCGAGCAAATCAACCGAGCCATTTCCAAGAGCCACAGTGATGTGACTACTGTTACGAAAATGAATCTGAGTTCTTGGGATCTCGAGTGCTGTCATCGAATTCTTGACGTAAACCCGCGCGTTCTTGCGGAAGTTAGTTCCTCGAATATCGACTCGTGCCGCGGAGACCCCTGCGATGAGTCTGCCCTGCGCGAGCGAAGTTATTTCCGGAGCGCGGACATCAAGCGATCGCTGAGCCGATTGGCCGCCAGCGCTGTTACGAACTATCACGCTCAGCTTTCCGGCGTCTTGAAATAAAGCGCCATCCACTATGAGCTTGATGGTCTTTGCGCTGACGTAACTGATCTGGCGCACCGGCACTGCGCTGCCGTTTATTTCAACCTGAGCGCCCTTGCGGAAATTATCTCCCCGAATCTTCAAAGTGAATCCGCGATCTCCGGCGACAATGGTATGAGCCGAAGCCTGGAGTTCCCGTATGCGAGGGCCGGAAATCAAAAGACTCTCCTCGTTTGTTGATACCAAATCCGGAAAGGCGAGGTCTCTTACTTGAACTTTGAGCGGGTTCTTTCCAACAACACCTGCAAGCTCGGCCGGCACCACTGCGCGAAGCATCCGCTTGCCCGCTAGCTGACTGTTGAGCGCGACCCCGGCTACGACGATGGCGGAGCTCTCTCGGAAATTACTGCCGGTTACTTTCAACATGAACGGAGCGCTTGGCCCCGCCACTTCATTCGGCGCGATGCTTTCTATGATCGGAGCACCCGGCCGAACAACACTTAAGATCTTTGGTTGAGAGAGGGCGTCTGCGTTCTTCACGGCGACGCTAATGGTCGAGACTCGATCGAATAACGACTTTGGCAGGTTCGCCTCGAGCGCCTTTCCTTTTTTGATCAAGTCAGCCGCGACTTCGGCGCCGTTCACAATCAGCGAAGAGCCATCGGCGAAATTCTGTCCGTCAACGACGATCTTAAGGTTCCTGGCGCGGCCTTGTTCAACGGTACCCGGCGAAAGCGAGTTGATGATCGGACTCACAGCATCAGGTTGCTCGGGAGCGACCGATTCGAAGCCAACCAAAACGACTTCATCGCCGGCCGGCGACGAACGGACGGCTGCCACAGCTTGGGCGCTTTCGCTCAAGGCAATGCGGCGGACGTCGCTGCCGATCGATTGATACGACTGAAGCTCGCCGGAGTCGGTGGCGAAGGCGAACAACATTCCAGTTGTTGAGCCAACAAATGCGACCGATCCGTTTGCGGTGAAGACAACGTTATTCGTTCGAGAGAATTCGATTCCTTCGGGCGGTGTAAACTCTGATCGAGTCGTCAGTCTGCCTTCTTGATTTGCTAAGATGGTGACGCCGGCTCGCTTTTCGTTTGTCGGGCGGCGGATTCGAGTGGTCGCGATCAACTCGATTCCGTCTGCCGAAGCGACGCTTACGCGCTCGGGGGAATCAACCGAAATGCTGTCGATTATGAAGCCGCTGGCAGCATCCAGAGCGAACAAGCGATCGCCAGCCGAAGCTGCGATGTAGACCGTGCGGCCATCCGAGCTGAACGCCGGGTTGTTCGCATCGTCAAAATGCGCGTTCGCTGGGCTGAATTCAGCGAGCAAGTTGAGATTACCGTTATCATCAATCCCTGTGACCGCGAGTTTGTTCTTGTCCGCGCTTGCGACGGCAAGCATTCGGCGAGATTCACCATCGAAGAGGGAAATGTCAGACGGCTGGCCGGCTAACGGAAGACGCGATGCCAACTCGCCGCTTTCGATGTTGAATGAGAGAAGTGACGGTGTGTCGAAGCTCGTAGCCACAATACAGAAACGGCCATCCGCGGTTAAGATTGCGCTTGTCGCGGGAGTGATAAACGCGTCGGGAGGAAGCACAAGCAAAGACTTCAACTCGAGGTTCTTCGCTTTAGTTGCATCGACGATGGTGATCGTCGCGGGACTACCTTTAGACGGGTCGTTCACCGCAGGCACCGCGATGAATCTGTGGCCTCCCGTTTCGATCATCGTTATCGAGCCAAGTGTTTGTCCGATGGCGACTGACGAAAGAGTTTTTCCCGAGCCCACATTGAATGCAATCAAAGAACCGCCAGTAACCGATGCAACAAAGCATATCTTGCCGCTGGATGCGATCAGCGGCTGCGCACGTTCGTCGAGCATTGCCGATGAAGGCAGAGAGACGCTTCGCGCTCGAGAAAGCTTCGTTTTGTGATCGCTGCCCTGAGCAACTGCGAGGCTCAGTATCAAAAGGCAAAGCGCCAGGGCTACAGGTTTTTGATCTCGTTTCACTAGCAAAGACTCCTGATTGCGAAATCCCGTCGCGCACTTGGGAGGGCCTCGCGCATTGTTGAAGAATCTTATGCTTTTAGTTTTGCGATATCAAGCAAAATGGCCGAATGGTCGACTTCGCAAGGGCCTCGCTGATAACCTGAAAAGCAACTCGCATCTACGAGGAGACTTATGATCATCGTAAACAGAGAACACGCCGGTGTGATCAACACGCGGCACGGCTCTCAGATTCGCCCGCTCATCGATCGCACGACAACCGGAATAACTCAGTGCAGCCTTGCCGAAGAAGTGCTACCGGCGGGCTGCGCGGTGACGCCTCATCATCACCAGCAGATCGAGGAGATCTATTACGTTGTCGAAGGTCGCGGGCTAATGACGGTAGGCGATGAAGTGCGACAGGTCGAGGCCGGTGATGCGATCTATATCCCGCATGGTCATCGACACACTCTTGAAAATACCGGCTCCGAAGCGATAAGGCTCATTCTTGTTTGTGGTCCAGCTTTCTTTTACGAAGATGAAGTGCTCGATGGATAGGGATGATGAGCTCAGTGATTTCTTCTGTCCCGCCTTCAGATTTGGTGTTCGAAGCCTTCAGGTTTGATTTGTTCAATCACACCGTCATGCAGAAGCTGCAAGCCATTTCCAGCAACAATCTTACCGATCACGGTGATCTCAATCTCAAGCTCTGCTGATACTTCAAAGACTCGCGTTAAGTTCTCGGGCCGGGCAGTGAACAACAACTCGTACTCTTCGCCTCCGTGAAGCGCCAACCGCAGCGCATCGATTCCGTGAACCGTCGAAGCGATCGACTTGACACATTCGGCAATCGGCAGCTTGTCGGCATCAATAACAGCGCCGCAATTGCTCTCTTCAAGAATGTGATAGAGATCAGTGCTAAGACCGTCGCTAATGTCGATCATTGCGGTTGCGAGGCTTGCTTCAGCCAGCTTTCTTCCAGTCTTGAGCCGAGGTTCGGGCGACAGATGTTTTAATAGAGCTTGACGACGCATTGGTTCGTTTTCAATCGTCGTATCACCGAGTCTGAATCCTTCGTCGAGGAGCAGCAGACCAAGCGCCGATGCGCCCACCGAGCCGGTGACGAAAATTTGGTCACCGCTCTTTGCGCCGCCGCGCGTTACTGCTTGTCCTCTTTCGCACTCTCCGATAACGCTGACGTCGATGAACAGCGAATCAGGAGAACTGGAAGTGTCGCCGCCAATGATCGAAACCCCACAGGTTTTAGCAAGCTCGAGCAGACCTTCGAAAAGTTCGTAGATAAAGTCGGAGCCAAAGCGCGACGGCCAGGCGATGCTGATCATTGCAAACTTGGGAATGCCGCCCATCGCCGCGACATCGCTCAGATTTACCGCAAGCGCTTTGCGGCCCAACAATCGTGGAGGCATCCACTCGCTGCGAAAGTGAACGCCTTCGACCATCAAATCGCAACACGCGATCAGGTCTTTGTCGCCGTCGCTCTGAATGACGGCTGCGTCGTCGCCGATTCCGATAACCACACTATCGCCATTTCGAGTAATTCGTCGCAGCCTTGAAATGATTTCAAGTTCTCCAGACACCGTTTTCAAATCCTAGCATCGCGTCAAAGATGAGCAACAGGCCGGAAATGCGCGCATCGAGATCGGTAATGTTTATTTCAGATGATACAACTGTTGAAGTCGCTTTCCCGCTAATGTAGAATAACGCTGCTCCTGCCTCCTGTTCTCTTTCACAACAGAATCGAGTTGATGAGCACCAACGGAAAATCAATTTTGAGTGTTGGCTCTAACGGCTCGGCCGTAAGGCCGCATGCGGCACGCGAGATCGACTTGTATGATGAACTGGTTGCCTTCATCGAGTTGCCGCCACACGAGAAGGAGCGCTACCTGGATGGACTCACATTAACAAGCAAGGGTTTTCAATCCGAACTCGTGGAACCGGCCGACTCGGTTATCGAGCAGGTCGATGTTGAAGCACTAGAACCTGCGGTAAAATGGCGCTTCGAAGACGTTGATCAAGCGAACGAGCCGGTGGGCGCGCAAGTTCTCGATGAGTTTAGCTCTGCCGCGACCTTTGAAGAGATGAATTCGCAATTCGTCTTCAAAGATGCGAGCGTGGGCCCGAGTTGCCGGACGTGCGGAGCGCAGTCTGACGCCGATGATTTGTTTTGCATGACCTGTGGTGCTTTCCTGAACGGTGTTGACTTGCAAGCCGGCGACCCGAGCTGCGGCGATTGCAGCCGCGACATCAATCTTGACGAAATATTCTGTCCGTGGTGCGGATCAACGCTGACGGCAAATTGAGCCGTTGCGTGTGAATTCGAGTGAGCGCCAACTTCTTTACGAATTCCTATCCAACTTTCCAACCTAACTCAGCGTTCGGTATTATGAATCGAGCCGCCTGGAAGCCAACTTGAATCATATGCCGTCCGCGCTCAACCTGCTGCAACAAGCCGATCGGACGCTATTGCTCGTCGGAGGCCGCGTTCTTTTTGCACTGCTTCTCGCAGCGGTGCAGCTCTATGTTCTGCGGGCGATGCTTCAAATCGTTCGATCGATGCAGTTGCAAGGCGATAGAGAAAGAACTCTGACATCGATTGCAGTCGGAGTTGTGATCGGAGTGAATCTTCCGCTCGGATACTTTATCGTCGAGAGCTTTTTGAGCCCACACCGGTTAATGCTTTACGCGCCGCCAATAGGCTACGAAGCGGCTGTCCGTCCGTTTGCTTACACGTTTTTCATTTGGACGATCGGTTCGTTGATTTTTGCCGGAGCGGCGCCACTGGTGATGGCTTGCTTTGCAGTTTTTCAGTTCATACGAGGCAGGAAAAACCACTCATCTGAAGCAACGGTCACGGCCTTGGATCTGTCGAGGCGGCGGTTCTTGCGAATGGCGTTGATGGCGGCGGCCGCGATGCCGTTCGCCGTTTCTGCTTACGGAGCGTTCGCTGCGCGGGCGCGCAAGGTTGTGGAGAAGGTGATCGTTCCTATAACCGGACTACCGCCGCAGCTTGATGGGTTGACTATCGTTCAACTGAGCGACGTTCATGCAGGAATGTTCATGCGCGAGCCGCAGATGATGGAGTACGCGCGCATCGCGAACAGCCTGAAGCCGGACGTCATCGCGCTCACCGGAGATTTCGTCGCCACCACAAGCGATCAGGTTGAATCGTTCATGCGAGCGATGAGTTCGCTCGAGGCGAGATACGGGGTGTTTGGATGTCTGGGCAATCACGATATCTTCACTCGCTCTGAAGAGGTTATTGCGCACAGTTTCGCGAAGGCGGGTTTCCAACTTCTCAGAAACAAGAACGAGATTATCGATATTGAAGGGGCGAAGCTGAACATCATCGGAGTGGATTACTTTTTTGGGACGCGAGCGACGGCAAGCACTCTCGAGCATGTGCTGGCTGAGTTGTCGCTTGAAGGAACGACAGTGCTTCTTCAGCACGCACCGCAGTTGTTTCCGCAAGCTGCGAAGTTCGGAATCGACTTGACGCTGTCTGGCCACACGCACGGTGGTCAGATCGCATTGACCATCGGAGATATTATAATTGCGCCGGCTCGATTCTCGACTATGTTTCTGGCTGGGTTATTCAAGATCGACAATTCTCATTTGTATGTGAATCGAGGATTGGGAACAACAGGGCCACCGATTCGAATAAACGCGCCGCCCGAGATAACTCACATCACGCTCAGAGGAGCGTGATTCACCAATAAGAAGCGCCCGGCTACAATTTCATCATTGTAGCCGGGCGCTACGTTTAGGCAGATCGCCGAATCGTTAGTACGGTCGCAAGTCGAGAATTCCTCGAAGCACGTTGTCCAACAACCCGAGCACTCCGTTTGAGTAGACACCGTACTGATAACGGCCGTAGTAGCCATCCTCATAACCGCGACGGAAACCTTCCCGGAAGTAGTAGCGGTAGTCGTTCAAGTCGACGTAGTATCCGCTATAACCATACGTCGCGTCCTGAAAAGCAAACGTATTCTGGTAATCGGACTGCCAGCGATCCTGGCGATCCGATTGGCCCGCTTGAAAGCCTTCCTGGTAACCGAAGTTCAGAGCCTGACGCAACATGTCGGCTGCGTATTGATTGGCGAAGTAGTAGTTGCCGCCGCGATAGTAACGATACTGAGGAGCGGCGTAAACGTATCGCCAGCTCTGCAGCCGGAGCTGATCGCGTCGCAGATGCTCCAGGTATTCGTCCTGGAAACGCAGTTGTGCAATGCGACGCTGACGCTCGAGGATCTGGCGCCTCTGCTCGTTCAGCCTAAACTGCTGCTGTTGCTGGTATCGATACTGCTGAACACGTTGTTGTTGAGCTATCTGCTCCTGGCGTTGACGCTCTTGTGAGAATCGCGCTTGATCCTGTTGTCGTTGCCAGTTGCGTTGCTGATCTACCTGAGCCGACTGATCCTGCTGTCTTTGACGGTTCCTGTCGTTCGACTGCTGCTGCTGAGCAGCCTGCTGCTGCTGAGCCTGTCGCTGCTGGCGGCGTTCGATTCGCTGCTGTTGCTGTTGTTGATCCTGTGGTGGTTGCTGCTGCTGCTGGGTCTGCTGTCTCTCGACGCGTCTCACAGCACGCGGCTGTTCCTGTTGATTCACTTGTTGTTGCTGAGCTTGCTGCCGCTCCTGCCTCCGCTCAGCCTTGGGTGATTGCTGCTGCTGTTGCTGCTGCTGCTGCTGTTGAGCCTGCTGACGCTCTTGTTTTCTTTCGGCCTTCTGTTGCCGTCGATCGTCGGGTTGCTGCGCGCTCGTTGAAGAACTCACACCTAGAAGCAACGATGCTCCGACAGCGAATGCCGCTGCTGTTTTGCTGAATAAGTTTAATTTCATGTCTCCTCCGCTCCGAATCAGTCCTAACACACAAAAACCAACCTCCAGAAAAGCAACTAGCGTTCCGCATCGCAACTACAGTGTTATATGAAGACTTCCGAGCCTGGGGAATTACACAGGGGTGTCCTTTAGTACAGCGATAGACGTTATGGGTTACAGCTCTCGGGCACGAGAAAAACGGCGAACTACGGTCACGTTTGACAGTGATGCCGGCAGATGGCAACCTTGGTTCGAACTTTCAGAATCTGCGAACGAGCTTCGACAGGCATGAACATCAATGAACTAAGCGTAGGCCTCATCGGCGGCACCGGTGAGGAAGGCCGTGGCTTGGCTTTGAGATGGGCAATTGCCGGAGCACGAGTTGCCATCGGCTCTCGTACGATTGACCGTGCAAAGACAACCTCGGACGAGCTCAATGAACAACTGAGTAAGCGACAGGACTTGAAACAGCCAATCGGTCACGGCGAAAACAAAGAGATCATCGCAAGATCAAAGTTGGTGTTGCTGACCGTGCCCTTCGCACATGCGACCTCCACGCTCGAAGCTCATCGGCATGATTTTAAGGACGGAACCATCTTGATTGACATAACTGTTCCTGTCTCTTTTGAGCAGGGACGAGTGCGCTACGTCGAGCTCCCGGAAGGCTCTGCTAGCGAACACTTAAAGGCCCGTCTTCCTGACAACATTCCGTTGGTTGCCGCATTCAAGACCGAACCCGCTCACCTGTTGGCCGAAATTGATGAGCCGCTTGAGTGCGATTCCTTTATTGCGAGCGATTCAAAAGACGCAAAGGCTCTGGTGATTGAGGCGGTCGGCTTCATTCAGGGCCTGCGAGCCGTGGACGCAGGAACACTTTATAGCGCGCGTACGCTGGAACGAATGACCGTGCTTGCGATCGGAATCAATCGAAGACACAAGATCAAGACCGCGCGCTATCGAATCATCGGCCTGTAAGAGCTCTCCGATAGTCATGAAAATCACGGCGCTAGCCGGCGGCATCGGTGCCTCCAAACTTCTGCTCGGACTCGCGCACGTGAATCCGTCTGAAGATATAACCATCATCGCGAACACCGGCGACGACATTGAACTGTTTGGACTGCGTATATGCCCCGACATCGACACGGTGACTTATACGCTGGCCGGCGCGATAAACGAAGAAACCGGCTGGGGCTTGAAGGGCGATACTTTCGAGTGTCTGCACTGGCTGGAACGATACGACCAGGCTTCGTGGTTCAATCTCGGCGATCGCGATCTAAGCACGCATATCTTCCGAACATACGCGCTTCACCTGGGCCGTTCGCTTACTGAAGTCACCGATCATATTCGGCTCTCGCTCGGAGTGCGCTCGACGATTCTTCCGATGTCGGATGCTTATACGCCTACGAGGGTCCTGACCGACGAAAGCGAGATGCATTTTCAGGAATACTTCGTCAGGCGAAGGTGTGAGCCGCGCGTGCGTGAGATTCGTTTTGATCAAATCGAGTCGGCGGGACCGGCGCCTGGCGTTTTGAGCGCCATCCTTGAAGCTGAAGCCGTGATCATTTGCCCGAGCAATCCATTCATCAGCATTGGCCCAATTCTTGCGGTGCCGGGAGTCCGCGAAGCTATCGTCAAAACAGAAGCGAAGGTCATCGCGATCTCTCCGATCATCCGAGGCAAGGCGCTGAAGGGTCCTGCCGCCGATATGTTGCGAGACTTCGGACACGATGTTTCCGCGCTTGGAGTCGCGAGATTGTACGTTAATCTGATCGATGTCTTTATACTTGATGAAGTGGATTCGGTCCTCGCTCGCGATATTTCAGCGCTCGGAATAAAGGTTTTCACTGCTAACACATTGATGAACAATCTCGAAAGCAAGAAGGGTGTTGCGAAGTTCGCGCTTGAGAATTGTCGCTAACGGGCGATGAAATGAAAGCTCTTCTCATTCCTGTCAAAGACCCGCAGAACTCGAAGACTCGTTTGTCGAGCTTGCTCTCGCTTAAAGAACGCCGGCGACTTGCGTGGACAATGTTCGAAGATGTAAGTCAAGCCATCACTGATTCACGACAGGCCGATCGAATCGTGCTGGTTACAAGTTTCGCTCCAGCGATCGAACGCGGGCGGGCGCTCGGTTGGGAGGTACTGATCGAACAGTCACAGGTTTCCGAGAGCGCCTCTGTTGATTGGGCGTCGCGCATTCTTGCTGAACGTGGTTTTGATGTAGTGATGAGACTGCCGACCGATCTTCCGCTTGTGCAAGCCGGAGACATCGACGCTGTTTTGTCGATTGGTCTCAAATCGCCAGGCGCGTTGCTGATCCCTTCGCGTGAAGGCACAGGCACAAATGCGATGATTCGCACGCCGCCGAATCTGTTTCCGTCCCGCTTCGGGCCGAACTCGTTTGCTTTGCACAAGGCCGAAGCCGCTCGCGTCGGTGGTGAGTGCATGATTGTCAATAACACACGCATAGCACTCGACATTGATGAGCCGGCAGATGTAGAGCTCCTTTTAGAATTGGGAAGTGGCACTGCGACCTTTGATGCTCTAATCGAAATGGGAGTGCCCGAGAGGTTAAATACAATTTCGCGCAAGAACGATGGGGTTGCGCAAGGGATACAACGGTGAACGGCCCGACGATTCAAGTAATCGGCGTACCAGGCATGCCCGAGGTAGTCGAAGGCGATGAAGTCGCTTCGTTGATCGTCAAAGCTGCGCGACGTGCCGAACTACAAATAATCGAACGCGACATATTCATCGTCGCCCAGAAGATCGTCTCGAAGGCCGAAGGCCGCATCGTGCGCCTTGAATCGGTCGAGCCTTCGAGTCGTGCGAATGAATGGGCCGCTTCATACGGAAAAGACGCTCGCGTAGTCGAGGTTGTGCTTAGAGAGTCGAAGCGAATTGTTCGAATGGAGCGCGGCGTGTTGATTGCGGAAACCGAACACGGCTTTGTTTGCGCTAACGCCGGCGTTGATACTTCGAACGTCGCGGAAGGAACAGTAACTTTGTTGCCAAAAGACCCGGATGCTTCGGCTCGAAGCCTCCGCTCGTCGCTTGAGAAAGAGTTCGGCGTGGACCTCGCAGTGATTGTCTCAGATACTTTTGGCCGTCCGTGGCGCGAAGGTCTGGTGAACGTCGCGCTTGGAGTTTCCGGCATCGCTCCTTTGATTGACTATCGCGGGCAGAATGATTCACACGGCCGCCCGATGAAAGTCACGGTAATGGCAATTGCAGATGAGCTCGCGTCGGCGGCGGAGCTCGTGACGAGGAAGAGCGCGGGAATCCCAGTCGCCGTTGTAAGAGGATTTGAATATCAACCGAACGAGGCTTCCGGTCACGAGTTGATTCGCGCTGCTGATCTCGATCTGTTTCGATGAGGTAGTTGGTGTGATAGAATCGGTCCGATCTAAACTCCCGCGTTTCGCAGGATAGTAAGATGATTACCGGGCTCACCAGTCACCGCCTCGTCGCGTCCTTCCTATCGGTTCGCCCCCTGTTCGCGTTGTGGTTCATTCCGTATTTCCTCATAGAATGGTTCTACCACGGAAGACCCGATGAGATACCGAACTCGCTTCGCCTGCAATGGTATTTGTTGTTGGGGATGTGGTGTGTTTTCTTGTTGTCATTGACGTTTGGCCATATTGTCAGAACTGTGCTGATGTTGGTGGGTATCGCGCTGTTGGCTCTTGCCTCATTCCCGAGTTTCAATACTCGATGGTTTTGGCTTGCAGGCTTTCTGTTAATCGCCGGCGTATTGTTTCTTGAGGCCCTTCCGCGGCTTCGTAAGATATTCGCTTCGTTCCGTGAGGCATATCGCAAGATCTCAAACGCGAGCGACACATAACCCAAATTCCAAATGCTGAGGAGCGCTCCGAGCGAAAGGAGAGAGTCGATGTTTACACGACGAGACTTTTTGAGATCAGTCGGTAGCGCAACAGCGATGGCGAGTCTCGCTTCTCTTCGCGAAGGCGGTATCGAACGCATTCTTGCGGCGACGCGAGCGACAGGCGAGACTTCGCCCGACAAGCTTGCCGGCGATGAAGATTTCTGGCGCGAGATTCAACAGGCCTTCACTGTCGACCGCTCGTTGATCAACCTAAACAACGGCGGCGTGAGCCCATCACCCCGCGTAGTGCAAGAGGCGATGCGTCGTTATCTCGAGTTTTCCAATCAGGCGCCGACGGTCAACATGTGGCAAGTGCTCGAGCCCGAAATCGAAGGCGTGCGTCGAAGACTTGCCACCGCCTTCGGCTGCGATCCGGAAGAGATGGCGATTACTCGAAATGCCAGCGAAGCACTCGAGATTTGTATTTTTGGTCTCGATCTCAAACCCGGCGATGAGGTGCTGACCACCAATCAAGACTATCCGCGAATGCTCACGTCGTGGCGGCAACGCGAGCGCCGCGAGGGGATCAAGCTAAGAATGATTTCGTTCCCGGTTCCTCCGCCTTCGATGGACGATCTTTACGAACGATTCGAGCGAGCGATTACTCCGCGGACTAAAGTCATTCAAGTGTGCCACATTACAAATCTTACCGGACAGATTTTTCCCGTCAAACAAATCTGCCGAATGGGTCGCGAGCGCGGAATCGAAGTGATCGTTGACGGCGCGCACGCATTTGCTCACTTTCCGTTCAAGCACGAGGATCTCGATTGCGATTACTACGGCACCAGCCTTCACAAGTGGCTGCTTGCGCCTCACGGGACCGGGTTTCTCTACGTGCGAAAATCGAAGATCGAGAAGCTCTGGCCCTTGATGGCTGCCGAAAAAAAACAGGATCAGGACATTCGCAAGTTCGAGGAGATCGGCACGCATCCAGCGGCAAATCACAACGCGATCTCAGAAGCTCTCACGTTTCAGGAAGGCATCGGCATAGAAAGAAAGGCTGCTCGGCTACGCTTTCTAAAGGATCGTTGGGCGAAACGTCTCGAAACAATCAAGGGCGTGCGCATTCTCACACCTTACGATCCAAAGCAGTCGTGCGGTCTCGCAAACTTCAACGTTGATGGCGTAGATCCGGTGAAACTCGGAGGTCATCTCTGGGAGCGATATCGAATCATCGTGACGCCGATCGTTCACGACGAGTTTAAGGGGATCAGAGTCACGCCGAATGTCTACACGACGCTTTCGGACATCGACACATTTTGCGATGCCGTTGAGAAAGCTGTTCGCTCCGGCCTGGCAGCGTGAAGCGGGCGTACAGAGTACCGACTTCAGTCGGGTAGTATCTGAGCTTTCAAACAGCCTCTGCTTTGTCCGGCACTGCCCGACTGAAGTCGGTACTCTAAACGCCCGCGGACTCACTCCTCGGTTTTTATGCTCAGTCCCGAAGAAGCAAAAGTTGTTTCGCGAGTCGACGAACTTGCGGACGAGATGATCGAGTGGCTGCGTGATCTCGTTCGCATTCCAACCATCAACCCTCCCGGCGAAAACTATCGCGACTGCGCGCAGCTAATCGGCGACAAGCTCGCTGAGTTTGGCTACGACACCAGCTTTGTCGAAGCGAACGGGCGGCCCGAGTGCTCGCCCGAACGTCCTCGGGTTAATGTGATCGGTCGTACCAACGCTAGCCGCATTCATCCGACTCTCCATTTCAACGGTCACATCGACGTAGTTCCAGCGGGCGCGGGCTGGACGCGTGATCCGTTCTCGGCGGAGCTGGAAGACGGCCGAATATACGGCCGCGGTGTGACAGATCAAAAAGCCGGCATTGCGGCGTCGCTCTTTGCGGTGGAAGCAATTCGCCGGGCCGGCATTCGAGTTGCCGGTTCGATTGAGCAGAGCGCAACGGTCGATGAAGAGAGCGGCGGCTTTGCAGGTGTCGCCTATCTTGCGGAGCACGGTCACATTCGGCCCGACCTGGTCGATTACGTGATCATCACCGAGCCGCTCGACTACGATCGGATATGCTTAGGTCATCGAGGAGTCTATTGGCTTGAAGTTCTAATGCACGGGCGCATAGCTCATGGAAGCATGCCGTTTCTTGGAGCGAGCGCGATCGATCGAATGGCGAGGTTGATCGAAAGAATCGAACGTGAGCTTAAGCCGAGGCTTGCCGCGCGGCGAACTCGCATGCCTGTCGAGCCCGAGCATGCTCGCTCCGCAACGATCAACATCAATTCGATCTCCGGCGGACAGGATCCCGACGCGCCGCAAACTCCCTGTGTAGCCGATCTGTGTCGAGCGGTGTTCGACCGGCGATTCTTGATCGAAGAGAAATTGGAAGATGTGCGTGAGGAGTTCATCGGGTTGCTCGATCAGTTGCGCGAGAGCGACGCGGAGCTTCAATATGAATTGAAGGACCTGATGATCGTTCACCCAACAATGACATCGCCCGAATCGCGGCTCGTTAAAACGTTGGGCGCGGTAATCACCGAAACCATCGGACGTGAACCTCCGCTAATCGCAAGCCCGGGGACTTATGACCAGAAACACTTCGCGCGGATAGCGGGTATCGAGCAATGCATTGCCTACGGGCCGGGGAATTTGAAGATGGCCCATCAGCCTGACGAGTATTGCGAGATAGGGCATTTGATTTCGGCCTGCAAGTCGATGGCGATTGGCGCTATGCGGCTATGCGGTGTCGAAGCTCGCTGACACGCTGTTTTTCTTTCGGTAGTCCGAGAGTCCTGGTAACCCTATTGGACATCATGCTGAGAAGGAACCCTCTCATATCCACCGCCGTGTTAGTGTTCATCGTAGCAAACGCTGCTGGCGCTCGATCTCAAGGCGCGCAAAGTACGACAAGCAAGGGCCAACTAATTAGTGCTCTGCGCAAATGTGCACGGAAGGCCGCGTCGAATGATTGCGTAGACGTCGCTGACGAAGCAATCGAAATGTATAGGCGAGGCGACAAAACCCTGTTGAAGCCGTTGCTCGATCTTGGATTGAGAAGCGACGGGTTCCTATCCGAGATACTTTTCAGCTTTTTCGGAGAAGATGTGCTTCAAAAGAGTCCTCGTTTGTTCTTGAACGCGATTGCATCGCGGCCTAAGAGTCAGCAACGCGAGTTGGCGTTCCTGGCAGGGACTATGGACGGGAGCGGAATGCCAGAAAACGTCTTGAAAGAGGTGCGAGCAAAACTACGTCATATTTCCACACAGCGAAATGACCCGCTCGCCCAGATTGCTAAGCTGTGTTTGTCGAGAGTTGAGGCTGCTAATAGAGCGTCGAGGCTCAATTGACGCGTCCAGCCGTCTGGCTGTTCTGTAGAGCGCACGGGCTCACCTATTGGAGGAGATCAAATCAGATGGCTACAGCTGAAGAGGAGCAGATCTCATCGGAAACGACTCGCCGCGACCTTCTTCGCGGAGCGCTAGCGGTGTCATCGCTCGGGGTTATCGGGAATGGCGCTATGTTGGGCGCGTTCGCGCCCTCGGTCGAATCGAAGGATTCAGGCGCAATCACCGACGTCGCGGACATCAAGGTCGGGCACTTCACCGACACGCGACGACCCACTGGCTGCACTGTGATCCTCGCTGAAGAAGGCGCTGTTGCGGGAGTCGACGTTCGCGGAGCTGCACCCGGGACTCGCGAAACGGATTTGCTCAACCCGATCAACACAGTCCAACAAATTCATGCAGTTGTGCTTTCTGGAGGCAGCGCGTTCGGGCTCGACACGGCGACTGGAGCGATGCGCTACCTTGAAGAGCGTGGCATCGGCTTCAACGTGGGAGTCGCGAAAGTTCCAATCGTGCCCGCTGCGATTTTGTTCGACCTCGGCGTTGGCGATCCTAAGATTCGGCCCGACGCAGAAGCAGGCTACCGAGCTTGCAGAGCGGCGAGCGCTTCAATACCTGCAGAAGGAAACGTCGGCGCCGGCGCCGGCGCGACAATAGGCAAGCTCTTCGGTATGTCTCGCGCGATGAAAAGCGGAGTCGGCACATCAGCCTTCAAACTCGAAGGGATCACTGTTGGCGCGATCGTAGCCGTCAATGCTGTCGGCGATGTCTTCGATCCAAGCACCGCGAAGATCGTCGCGGGCGCTCGAACGAGAGACGGCAAGTCGCTTGTGAACTCGATAGAGTCCATCAAGCGCGGAGAGCAACTACCGCCGTTGATAGCGGGCACTGCTACGACAATCGGAGTAGTCGCGACCGACGTCGTGCTTTCGAAAGCGCAGGCGACAAAAGTCGCGCAGATGGCTCACGACGGCTTGGCCCGCACGATCAATCCGGTGCATACGGCTTACGATGGAGACACGATTTTCGCGCTCGCAACAGGCAAGTCTTCGAAGCAAGCCAACGTCACGTTGATCGGCGCGCTCGCGGCAGAAGCGATGGCCCGGGCAGTCTTGCGCGCGGTCAGAGCTGCTCGAGGAATTGCCGGTCTGCCGGCCGCTGGAGAGATTTGATACTTGGCGGGCTTTGCGTCGTCGCGCCTTTGCGCTGGGTCGACGCAAGGACGACAACACGCCGGGAACGCGAAGCCCGATGACGTTCGTTCTTATTCTCACCCTCTACTCATTGCTGATGATCGTCATCGGCGCGGTAGTCTCTCGCCGCATTCGACAGTCAAGCGATTTCTTTGTTGCCGGGCGAGGCCTTGGTACTGGACTCATCTTCTCGACGCTGCTTGCGGCCAACATCGGAGCGGGCTCGACTGTAGGGGCAGCCGGGCTCGGTTATCGCGACGGCTTATCGGCGTGGTGGTGGGTTGGATCTGCCGGAATCGGATCGACGATACTCGCGCTTACCGTGGGTCCAAAGATCTGGCGAGTCGCGAAGGAACATGGCTTCTTCACCGTTGGCGATTTTCTCGAGCGACGCTATTCGCGCAGCGTGCGAGGCCTCGTCGCCTTGTTGCTTTGGGCTGGCTCGCTGTCGATTCTCGCCGGTCAGTTGATTGCAGTCTCATGGATACTCAATGTAGTTGCCGGGGTGAGCAAGCCGGCCGGCTGCGCGATCGCCGCGGTCATCATCACCACTTATTTTTCTCTTGGAGGCTTACACGCGACAGCTCGCGTCAACGTGATGCAGTTGACCGTCAAGCTCGCTGGGTTTTTAATCGCACTTTATTATTTACTCAACAAGGCGAGCGGTCTCGAACAATTCACTGCGCTCAGTTCTTCTCTTGGATCGGAACAAGGTGCCGCATATTTCGGATTCGTCGGCAAAGGAGCTTCGTCGGCGATGAAGTATCTTGCGATTCTCGCGCCTTCGTTTGTGATCTCTCCAGGCTTGTTGCAAAAGTTGTTCGGTGCTCGTGACGAACGCGCTGTGCGGGCGGGCGTCGGAGCGAATGCGTTGGCGTTGCTCGCTTACGCGATCGTGCCGGTGTTGATGGGGATGATCGCTCGGAGCCGATTTCCGGCGCTTGCGAATCACGAGCTCGCGCTTCCAACTCTGCTTACCGAAGCGCTGCCGGTCTGGTTGGGAGCGCTGCTGTTGGCGGCAATTTTTTCCGCTGAATTGAGTGCGGCCGATGCGGCGTTGTTCATGCTCAGTACTTCGTTGAGCAAGGATTTGTACAAGAGTTTCATCAGGCCGGCGGCCGATGATGAACAGTTGATGAAAGCTGCTCGCTTGTCTGCGATAGCTTGCGGAGCCGGGGCGGCTCTGATCGGAATCATCTTGCCGACAGTGATTTCTGCCCTGACAATTTTCTACACGCTGCTTAGCGCGGCGTTGTTGTTGCCGCTTGTAGTCGGGTTGTACAACAAGAGCGTTGGTGCACGCTCGGCAATCGCGTCGATCGCGACTTCGGTTGCAGTCACGTTTGCCCTTGAAGTCGCGACAAAAAGCCAGGGAGTGTGGGGCGTTCCATCATTGCTAATCGGAGTTCTTGCGGGCGGCGTGGCGATGGCCGGCATCAGTTTTTTCGAAAGGCGCTCGAGTCAAACATATCAATCGGAGGGTTCGGGCTGAGGTTAGCGATGAACTACGAGAATCTCTTCCGTCTTGAAGATCGAGTCGCGCTCGTGATCGGAGCGGGTTCGGGGATTGGGCAGGCAGCCGCGAAAGGCCTGGCCGCGCACGGCGCGGTAGTTATCTGCGCTGACCTTCAACGCGAGCAAGCCGAGCGGACTTCGAGCGACATCGGCGAACGTGCTCACACTTTCGTTGTTGACGTGAAGAAGACAGAAAGCGTTGTTGAATTGTTCCAAAGGACAATCGATCGGCATCGCCGACTCGATGTTGTTGTAACGACTCCCGGCGCAAATGTCCGCAAACATCTGACGGCTTATGAGGACGACGAATTCGATCGAGTGGTCGAGCTAAACTTGAAAGGAACGTTTCGAGTCTTGCGTGAGGCAGGGCGCGCGATGTCTCAACAGGGAAGCGGAAGCATCATTGCGTTCTCGTCTATTCGCTCTCAGGTGGTCGAGCCGGGGCAGGGGATTTATGCGGCTACGAAAGCCGGAATCGTTCAGATGGTGCGCGCTCTTGCGGCGGAGCTCGGACCAAGGGGCGTGCGTGTGAACGCGATCGCGCCGGGAGTGGTGGAAACGCCGCTCACAAACCCGATCAAGGAACGCGCGAGCTGGTATTCGGCTTATGCGGCGAAGTCTGTGTTTGGAAGATGGGCAAGCGCCGACGAAATGGCCGGACCAGTTGTTTATCTTGCGTCAGACGCTTCGAGCTATGTCACGGGATCAGTATTGTTTGTCGACGGCGGCTGGACCGCAGCCGACGGGCGATTCGAGCCGCCGTTGTAGGAACAGTCTTCAATCGCTGAATTTAAAATCCATTTTCCATTTATCATTTGCCATTTTTCATTGTCATTGAAAACAGCAATTTGATCGCCGCATAACGAATGTCAAATGACAAATGTCAAATGACAAATGGAAAATGACGAACTCTTCGTTGGGTCCGGCAGGAAGTCGATGTTAAGATCAGCTCGGACGTGAGATTAAGATGAGCGGACTTGTGACGAATCAGGTAACGGCGAATTGATATTTCAAGATCAACCCTCATTCTCGTCGTTAGGCGAAACGCTATTTGAGCGAATCTTAAGATACTTGAATACCCCTTTCATCAAGCAGGAAGGGACATTCAAGGTTTCCATCATCAGTCTGGTCCTTCTGATTCTTATTGTCTTCATCGCGACTCTGGTATCGCGCTACACTCGCCGCTTCCTGAGGAAGCGAGTCCTGCCGAGATTCCACATCGAGATCGGTCTTCAATATACGCTGCTTCGATTGGTGCACTACGTCATCATCGCGTTAGGAGTGCTCTACGCGATCAAGATCGGTTTCAGCGTCGACCTTACAAGCGTCGCCGTAATACTCGGGTTCCTCTCTGTCGGCATCGGTTTCGGATTGCAATACGCAGCGTCGGATATCGCGTCCGGTTTCATCCTGCTGTTCGAGAGGCCGATTAGAATCGGAGACTGGCTGTCGCTCGAAGGCGGGGTTGAAGGTCGAGTCGAAAGCATTAGCCTGCGGTCGACCGTGTTAGTTACCAACGAGAATCTCGCGGTTATCTTGCCGAATTCGAAGCTGGTTCAAAACAAATTCATCAATTATTCCTACGGCACTCAAAACGTGAGATTGAACATTCCGATAGGCGTCGCTTACGGTAGCGACCTTGGAACGGTGAAGACCGCTTTGCTTGAGGCCGCTCGTTCCGTCAAAGAAGTACTGTCTGATCCAGCGCCGATCGTGCACTTCTCAAGCTTCGGCGATTCGGCGTTGAACCTTCAAATACGAGTTTGGATTAACGAGCCGCGAAATCACACGACCATCGGCAGCAAAATCAACTTTGCAATCGACGAGGCGTTTCGCAAATACAACATCGAGATTCCCTTTCCGCAACGCGATATCCGTATTCGTCGCGACCCTGCCGTCGCCGGCGAAGTGAAATCAGAAGAGCTTAATTAAGCTCAGATATATAGATTACACAGCGCTTTTGCCGTGGCCATCGCTTGACCTTGCTGTTTCACGGATTCTAAACTGAACTTCACAGACGGCGGATACATTAAGCCGCCCGCATCTCCCGCGTAACCGAGACTCGATGGTTGAATCTATGTCACACAATCTCTTCAATTCTTTTCAAAGCTTCGACCTCGACACAGGCGCCGGGCACTTTTACTCACTGCCCGAACTTGAACGTCAAGGTGTTGGTGAAATTTCAAAGCTTCCGGTCAGTATCCGCATCGTGCTGGAATCGGTTCTGCGAAACTACGACCGAAAACGCATCACTGAAGACAACGTGCGCCGTCTTGCTAACTGGAAGCCGAATGCTGAGCGCACAGACGAGATTCCGTTTGTTGTCGCTCGCATTCTGCTTCAGGATTTCACAGGCGTGCCCTTGCTCGTCGATCTTGCGGCAATGCGTTCGGCCGCCGCGCGAATGTCCAGAAGCCCAAAAATCATCGAGCCGCTCGTTCCAGTCGATCTTGTCATCGATCATTCGGTTCAAGTTGACTTTTCAAGCGTTCCCGAAGCATTGCGGTTGAACATGGAAATGGAGTTTAAACGCAATCGCGCCCGCTATCAGTTTCTTAAGTGGGGGATGCAGGCTTTTGATGGTTTCAAGGTCATACCTCCCGGGATCGGAATATGTCATCAGGTTAACCTCGAGTACCTTGCAAAAGGAGTCCAGGAGATGGACGGCCTCTTTTATCCAGACACGCTTGTCGGAACCGACTCGCACACGACAATGATCAACGGATTGGGCGTCGTTGGATGGGGCGTGGGCGGAATCGAGGCCGAAGCGGGAATGCTCGGGCAGCCAGTGTACTTTCTGACTCCCGATGTCGTAGGCGTGCATATGACGGGAACCTTGCGTGAGGGCGTAACTGCTACCGATCTTGTATTGACAGTTACGGAAATGCTTCGGGCTGCCAAGGTGGTTGGCAAGTTCGTCGAGTTTCACGGAGAAGGCGCGGCTTCATTGCCCCTCACTGACCGCGCGACGATCGCCAACATGTCTCCTGAATACGGCGCGACGATGGGCTTCTTCCCGATCGACGAACAGACCTGCGCTTATTACAAATCGACTGGTCGCTCGGATGAGCGAGTCGAGCTCGTGCGTCGGTACTTCAAGGCTCAGGGCATGTTTGGGATGCCGCAGAAGGGTCAGTGCAACTACAGCACGGTGCTCGATCTCGATCTCGCATCGGTAGAGCCGAGCGTCTCGGGGCCCAAGCGCCCTCAGGACCGCATCGCGCTGTCGGCTTTAAAGAATAAATTCGTCGAGCTTCTAGGAAAGCCGATTGGTGAGAATGGCTACAATAAATCGAAAGACGAAATTGGGCGGCGTTTTCCGGCGACTATCGGCGCTCGGCACAACGGATCTCGTGTTGGTGGAGGAGAGCAGCGGACCGAGACTGCTCCCGTTCCTGCTAAGAATGCGACCAGTGAAAAAGACACAAGCGTCGAGACCGAAACGGAAATGATCAACAATCGGCCGACACCCGATCGTGTTGAAGGTGATGCGTCCGAGTCTCGCCAGGTGAAGGTCGATTTGGGTCACGGCGACGTTTTGATTGCGGCAATCACGTCGTGTACTAACACATCGAATCCAAGCGTAATGCTGGCGGCTGGCCTGCTTGCCAAGAAAGCGGTCGAGAAAGGGCTGGCTATTCGTTCCTCGGTGAAAGCGTCCCTGGCGCCGGGCTCGCGGGTGGTTACCGACTACCTGGAAAAAACGGGGCTTCAACACTATTTGGATCAACTCGGATTCAACCTGGTCGGCTACGGCTGCACGACTTGCATAGGGAACTCGGGGCCGCTTGATCCGGGGATTGAAGAAGTAGTCAACGAGCGAGACCTCGTCGGCGCAAGCGTCTTGAGCGGCAACCGCAACTTTGAAGCGCGCGTTCATCAGAGCGTAAAAGCGAATTTTCTTATGAGCCCGCCGCTTGTCGTCGCATTCGCGCTCGCGGGTTCAGTTGATATCAATCTGACGGAAGAACCAATCGGCAAAGGAAGAGATGGCAGCGATGTTTACCTTCGTCACCTATGGCCGACGGCTGCCGAAGTGGATGAGTGTTTAAAGACCGCGGTCGATCCTGAGACCTATCGCCGCCGTTACAGCAATTTTGTCGAAGGTAATCCGCTGTGGAACGAGATACCGTCGATAGCCGGCGACGTTTATGAATGGGATCCCGCGTCGACTTACATCCAGGAGCCGCCTTATTTCGAAGGCTTCTCGATGGAGCACGGCCGCGTCAGCGAAATCAAGGACGCGAGGGCCCTTGCGATTTTTGGCGACTCGGTTACCACTGACCACATCTCACCAGCCGGCGCGATAAAGCCGACTTCGCCCGCGGGACGCTACCTTCAAGAGCAGGGCGTTGCAATCGCCGACTTCAACAGCTACGGCTCGCGACGCGGCAACGATCGAGTCATGACTCGAGGGACGTTCGCTAATGTGCGAATCAAGAATCTGATGGTCCCGGGAGTCGAAGGCGGGGTGACCATTCATCAACCGGACGGCGAGCGCATGAGCATTTATGATGCAGCTATGAAATATCAGGCTGAAGGCGCGCCGCTTGTTGTGCTTGCGGGTCAGGAATACGGAACGGGCAGCTCGCGCGACTGGGCGGCGAAGGGCACTCGACTTCTTGGAGTTCGCGCGGTGATAGTTCAGAGTTTTGAACGAATTCATCGAAGCAACCTGGTAGGAATGGGCGTGCTTCCTTGTCAGTTCAAAGAAGGGGTCACTGCGAAGACATTGAAATTGGATGGGAGCGAAACGTTCGACCTCTCAGGCTTCGAAAAGGGAATGGTTCCGCGTCAAGAGTTGACACTGACCATTCATCGGACGAGCGGCGCGAATGAGAGTGTGCCCGTGATCCTCCGAATAGACACGCCAATTGAAGTCGACTATTACCTGCACGGCGGCATCCTGCCTTACGTGTTGAGGCAGTTGATCGGGAAAGGTTAGAGTTTTGATCACTGGTTACGTGAGCTATAATGCTCACGGAGAATTGCAATGACGACGACTATCGAGGCCGTATATGAACGAGGCGTGCTACGCCTGAAAGAACCGGTAGCGCTCGCTGATGGGACTGTTGTTGAGGTAACAATCACCACAGATGTAAGTTCCGGTGAGACACCTGCCGAAATACTCTCGGCAATTGCGTCTTTGCCGCTGGAAGGAGATGGTCAACCCTTCTCTGGGAGGGATCACGACAAAATCCTCTACGGTGATAAGAACACACCATGATTTTCGTTGATACCGGGGCATGGTTCGCGAGCACCGTACCCTCAGATGTCGACCACACTTCAGCCTATCAATGGCTCAAACAAAACTCCGAGCCGCTCCTAACGACTGACTACATAATTGACGAAACACTCACGCTCCTGCGAGCGCGTGGAGAGTCGACCCGCGCGATTCGTTTAGGTGAACAGTTTTTCAGCGGCGCGCTCGCGACGGTCTACTTTCCCTCTGAAGACGACATACGCAACACGTGGGCTGTGTTTCGAAAGTTCGCTGACAAAGACTGGAGCTTCACGGACTGCTCCATCAAAGTAATAATGGAGAGGCTAGGGATCACTCGAGCGTTCTGTTTCGATCACCATTTCGTCCAGTTCGGATCGATTGTAGTCGTTCCCTAATAACGGCAACGTAAGTTGCAGAGGCGGCCAAGGAGTGATTACTCCGATGACTGACAAACAAATCACAGTGTATCTAAGCGTTTCCGGCACTGGAGAGGAAATATATCAGCGCGTCGCTGAACTCCTCAAGAGCATGGGACCTCGAGTTATTGACATCCTGTCGCTTCACTTTTCCGTTCTTGGTTCTTTTGAGTTGGACACCGCTGGATGGATCCCTTCAGCCAGCATTTTCATCTCCATTCTTGGCGACGAGTATATTCATCAAATGGAGCAGAGCCTTCGAAGGCGGATTGAAATAGAGTATAGGGCGGTCGCTAGGGCGGGAGTACCTTTCCTCGTATACGAGGCCGAATCCTCCGCAGAATATCCGTGGCTCACTCAGTTCTTAGACACCTTGTCAGTTCGCCAAAGTGTCCACCTGTACCGATTCAGAAGCGACGACGAATTGCTCGACCGAATCAAAATCGACGTTGATCGCCTGAGTATGGAACGAGACGAACTGGGCTGGCCACGATCCCAAGCACGCCAAACCGCCACCGATGCAAATCCGGAAGAAGAAGACTACAACGAACACTTTGAAGCTGCGCGCGACCGAGTCGCTCAGCTCTACGAGGAAGCTGATAGCCTTCTCACGGAGAACAAGCTCAGCGACGCTGCGATGCTTTTCAGAGACATAATCGGAATACTACCGAACGAGCTTGAGGCATATGGCCGACTCAGGGATGTCCTGGAAAGATTGGGCAGGACGGAAGAGGCAAAGCAGGTTGCTGCTTACATCGAAGAACGGTTTCCGGCTGGCGGCGCAAGCGTCATTCATGAAGCAGCGCCGTCGGTGAAAAGCCGGATACGGAGTGAAGAGCCGGTCCTCGTTGAGAGCGTTGCCACAAAACCCTATCTCGAGAGCCCGGTTCCTTCGGCCCCTTCAACTGAAGGCTTAGACCCCAACGTCACGCTTGAACCGCCTAACGGCTCGCCTAGAGATTCGGGGCCACCGCCTCAACCTACCGGCTCCAGTCCGGCTCAGCAAGCTCCGGCGCCTCCCGTTTTCGGTGGTTCGACTGCTACTGCGTCTGCAAGGGAACCGGATAGCACAGGCGATCCAAACAACGTACCTCTCCACCATTACTCACGGGAAACGTGGCATGCCTTTGCTGTGGCTGAGGCGCTGAGGCGTAAGCTCGACCATTTGTTGATTTCTCGAACAAACATCTTGTTCGGTTTGATGGCCGCCGACACTGGGCTCGCAGGATTGGTCCTGAAGAATCTCGGCATTTCGCGCGATGCAATGCTCGAACTGATTGGACGGCGTTTGAGTCGAAACAGCAAAAGCGCACTCGATCTTACTGATCTGTTGGAGACCGCCGATAGAATCGCAAAGCTAATTGATGAGCGAGTGCTGGCACAATTTCCATTCTCGGACAATCTCCTAACGGCTTTGAAGGCGGCCTTGTCGCTTACCCTGGAGACAAGTCCAACCGGGCTGGTGTGGCCTGATTACGTTTTCGTTTCGCTAATTCGCTCGCTCGAGGATGACCCCGGCTTTATTGGATGGATGCTCGGGAAGGAAAAGAGAGAGTGGATACAAAAGACTCTGGCTGACTGGCCCGCTGACGCGTTCACAGAAGACGGTCTTCGGGATAAAGCCATCGCTGCCGGGCTTTATTCTCCGCCGTCGGCTTCAAGTGACGCGGCTTCGAAAGATGATCTGCTTAACTTCAAGCAAAGCGCTCAAGCCATGGTGAACATTGTCCTCAAGCAGGAGACTGTGCCGCCTCTGGTCGTTGGAGTATATGGTCCGTGGGGCTCCGGCAAATCAACCTATCTCGAACTGGTAAAGAGATCATTGCTGTCGCAGTACAACGAAATCAAGGAGAGAAGCGAAGGTACAAAGGCCGTCAATTTACTAGTGGTCGAATATGACGCCTGGGCCTATTCGGATGCACCGAAGCTTTGGGCAGGACTGATCACCAAGATCGCAAGGAAGCTGGACGAGGATCTCGGATTCTGGGGCCGAATCAAGTATCTGTTCAAAACCCATCGCGCTCGACTCGTGAGCGGTCTACTTCTCGGACTGGTTCCGCTTGCACTAGCGATTCCTGCCGTAGCGTTTGGTCTAGCAAAGCCACTCACGGCATGGTTGAGCGCCGCAGCGGGACCACTGATCAGCGGTCTTTCCGCATGGCTTGTGCAACGGCAAGCTGTTTTCGGAAACGTTCGCTCGCTTGCCTCGAAGTTCGACTCCGCGCCCGCGAGCGGGGTGATCAACAGTATCCAGGACGAATTCAAAGACGCGCTGGAAAGTTGGATCGAGCAAAAGACCGGCGCAGATACCGCCGATGCGACGATCGAACAACGCGTTCGCGACAACAACCTCAAGATCGTCGTGTTCATCGATGAGCTTGATCGGTGTCCGCTTGAAAGAATCGTCGACATACTTGAAGCAATCAAACTCTTTCTCGCAAAAGAAATATTTATTGTGTTCATGGCGGTAGACACGCGCGTCGCATCGGAGGCAATCAGACTTCATTACAAGGATGTTCGCAATCCAGATCTGCCGAGAGAGTATCTCGAGAAAATCGTTCAACTGCCTCTTCGCGTTCCAACAGCGAAGGGAACGTTCCTGGGCGATTACTTAAGAAAGTTCATGCCTAACGTGAAAGACGACGAAGCGGCCGATGTGCACGCGGAGCCGTCAATTGTCGCGACACCAATATCTGCTCCTGCAAGCCCGGCTTCAACAAGCGAGGGAGCGGCCGCGATCCCGGCACCGAGCCCGACTACAAAGTCCATTGCTCAGCCAGTCGTGAAGCCGGCTGCTGCCGCACGTAAGTCTGCCCCTCGGGAATTTGCCGATCCGAGCCCGACGTTCTCGCTGCCTCAGCTGCCGGACACGACAACTGAGTTGAAAATGCTGAAGACGATCTCCGAGCGCTTCCTTGAAAGCAACCCGCGTCGAATAAAACGGCTGCTGAATACTTATCGCTACGTAAAAGTACTATGCCATTCACACTCCGAGCCGGTACAGACCGACGAATGGCAAAAAACCATGCTTGGCTGGTTGACTTTCACCATGACCTGGCCTGCATTCATGGCAAAAGCGATCGATAGAGTAGCCGATCTGGAACCACAAAACGACAGTTTCTTGTTAAGAGCGCTTGAGAAGATTCCAGGCCACGATTCCAGACCTACGAGAGAAGACATCCAAGTTTATCTTAACGTCAGCGGTGAGAGGATCAAATCACTTTGGGAGTTGGCGGGAAACTTCTTGATCGAGAACGCGGACCCCGGTTCCGTTTCGCATAGAGACGAGCGCGAAAATGCGCTAGCTCGATCATCAGATTAGTTCGTACAGTTCACTTCGCGTTAACGATCTTCTTCACTTCCTCGATGATTGCTTCGTCAGTAGGCCTGTCCCGGGGGTCTTTGCCTACATGCATGTAGCAAATCTTGCCGTCACGATCGAGAATAAAAACAGAAGGGTGTGCGATTCCGCCGTGTTCATTGGCGTTCAGAATGCCATAACTAATGATCGTCTTCTTGTCACTATCGGACAGTATTTGAAACTTCGCTCCAGTCGTCTGAGCCATCGACCACGCAAATGCCCGCATGTCAAACTCGTGGTCCTGAAACCGCGAGTGTTCGGCCGCAGTAGCTAACCAGTTTGGTAAGCCCCCTTCCAAACCGGAGCTTACCCCAACAGGTTAAGTAATTCGAAACTACGGGCCGGTGCAGATAATCGTCTTCGGAGTATTGGTCAGGTCAGTGGTAGTCCCGGCAACCCTGACTCGAACCGAGTGCGAAGCACCATTCTTCAAGCTCGACGGAACAGTAAAGTTGAAACCATGAATCCCGTTGCCGATTCCCGCGTTCAGTAAGTCCTGACGAAACTGGTTCGCCGCCACGGTTGCAATCAAAGTAGTGCCATCGTAGATGTCAACATTGATCGCTGTGTTCGGTTGATTTCTGTCCCAGGCCCAACCCCCGATGGTCTGGCAGTCGGCTACATCGTGATAGCCTTGATAGAACGGCGTTGACCCGCCGCACGTGATCGTCTTTGGGCTGTTGGTCAAATCAGCGGTAGTTCCTGCGAACCTGACTCGAATCGAATGCGACACTCCGTTCTTCAGGCTCGCCGGAGCGGTGAAGCTGAAACCATGAATCCCGTTACCGATGCCTGCGTTCAGCAAGTCCTGACGAAATTGATTTGCCGCCACCGTCGCAATCAAAGTAGTGCCATCATAAATGTCGACGTTGATTGAAGTGTTTGGTTGATTTCTGTCCCAAGCCCAACCTGCGATGGTCTGGCAGTCGGCTACATCGTGATAGCCTTGATAGAACGGCGTTGAGCTGCCGCACGTGATCGTCTTTGGGCTGTTGGTCAAATCAGCGGTAGTCCCTGCGAACCTGACTCGAATCGAATGGGACACTCCGTTCTTCAAGCTCGCCGGAACGGTGAAGCTAAAACCATGAATTCCGTTGCCAATGCCTCCGTTAAGTAAGTCCTGACGAAATTGATTTGCCGCCACCGTCGCAATCAAAGTGGCGCCATCATAGATGTCGACGTTGATTGAAGTGTTTGGTTGATTTCTGTCCCACGCCCAGCCTGCGATCGTCTGGCAGTCGGCGACATCGTGATAACCTTGATAAACGGGTGACGGAGGTTGGGAAGTCTTCGAACCGGGATAGACGAACGCCACAACGGCAATGTCATCCGAACCTAGTGTCGCACCTCGACCGCTGCCATGCGCGGTGGCATACATGATAGCGTTCGGATCAGTACTGTGACCAAACCCCAGCGTGTGACCGATCTCGTGAGTAGCCACTTCTGCGAGGTTCGCTGAAATGCCGAGGAAGCATTGGAAGTTTTTGTTGAATACCACATCGCCTTCGAGGGTTCTGATGAACGTCTGTCCTCCAATGACAATACTCTGACCCCCGGCGCTTGATACTCCACCTAACGCCAGAGTGCCGCTACAGCCAACGGGTGGTGACATTTGACCGAGCGGGTCATCAAAAGAAATCGCTGACACACCGTCCTGCTGAAATCCGTTTGCAGTAGTCGAGCCGGCGTTTTGAATAACAAGAGAAGTCGTCTGGACGTTCGACCAGGCGGCGAACGCCTGATTGATTTCAGTGACTCCGCCGCCGGCTATCGGAGCTCCGGCCTGATTGAGGCGATAGGTCACCGGCTGATTGCTGTCCGGTTCAAACCAGCGAAAGCCTTGCCCCAATAGCGTGTATTGAGCATTGAGGTCCCCAGTCTGCGATGGGTCATATGCATCGTCGACGTATTCGGGAGGTGTTTCAACTATCGGTACACCTTTATAGCCGGCTTCGAACGAAGCTACGACGGCAGGATTTGCGTCGAGTGTTCTCTTGATCCTCTTCAAGAACCGCCCAAGCAACGCCGTACGAGTGATCCCCGGACCTTCTTTTGGTCCCAGTATATTGACCGACTCATTTTCAATGGTTCGATCAACGCGAGTCTGCCCATCCTGTCCGTCTACAACATCGTACTTGCCCTGAAACAGATGCGCGATTCGCAAGGTCCCGTCGGGAGCTGTGTCCAGAAAGAGCAGAACCCTTTGACCCACTTTGTAGTCGGGTGCCCCGAATATTACTGTGGAACTATCTCCGACAGTTCCGCCGAGCTGTCTGAACACGATTTGTTCGTTTTGAAGATGTCCCTTGAGCACCGATGAGATCTGAACCTTAACGTACGTATTGATGTTTTCATGCTTAGAGCCCCACTGAGCCTTCACCGAGCGAACTTCGCCTAGAAGAATTACTCTCGAGGTGGTGATGAGCTGCTCGTCTGATAAGAGAATGGCAGTGGTGGCAGTTGCCACCTTAACGAAAAGACAAACCGCAACAAGAAGTGTAAAGGCCGCAGTGACAGGCCGGCTAAAAAGACCTTTCATCAAAAATGTCTCCTTCAAAGGGATTATGATTCATTACAGCCATCCCAAAGTATGGCTCATCAGCCGATTCAAGATTCAGGGGCTTACGAAGGATTGGCTTTTCAACCTTTGAGAAGGCGATCGTGAGGAGTTACTGCCTTCAACATTCCTGAAAAATTACCCGGCTTGCTCGCTCGCTTGTACCTGAGAGTTATCTCTTCTTATAAAATCGTCGTTTAGGGCAAGGGTGATTCTGTCATAGGACAAAACACGTGTCAATAATCACAACAGTTTCGCAACGTTTAACAGGTGAATGAATTGTCGACAGGCTTTCGCTACTTCGCCGCTAAAAGCTTTTTAAGCTCTTCTATGATTGCTTCGTCCGACGGCCGGTCCTGAGGGTCTTTGCCTACGTGCATGTATCGAATCTTACCTTCACGATCGAGGATAAAAACAGAAGGGTGTGCGATTCCGCCGTGTTCATTTGCGTTTAGAATGCCATAGCTAATGATCGTCTTCTTGTCACTGTCCGACAGTATTTGAAACTTCGCCCCGGTGGTCTGAGCCATCGACCACGCGAATGATTGCTCGTCTACACTAACGGCCAGCAAATCGCCGCCCGCTTGTTTGAATTTGTCGTAGTCCTCAGCCAACCTGGTGAGTTGCTGCGTGCAGGCGCCTCACCAGAAGCCTCGATAGAACACGAGCACCAGCGGAGAGCGTTGTGTGTAGTCAGAAAGAAGAACGAGCTTGCCGTCACCGTTTGGAAGCGCGAAGTCAGGCGCTCGGTCACCCAGTTTTAATGTGGTTGATTTGCCGGAGACGACTGGCTCGGGGAGCTTCGGCGGAGTGAGCGGGGATTGAGACGGTGACTGCGCATAGATTGCAATCGTCAGAGCGAAAACACTCGCAATGCTGACAGGCAACTTCATCGGTGACTTAGAATCTAATTCGCGCCATTCACGATTGTCAACACGCGCTCAATGACTGCGTGGTCAGACGTAAGAACCAACATTTGCGCGGTTCACTCTCATTTGATTATGCTTCATCAACTGATTGATTCAAGGAAACACGACTTCTTGGAGGTGATTATGTCAATAAGCGCAGCATTGCTCCCTGAGTTCGATCACGAAACGGCCAACACTCGAAAAACTCTCGAGCGTGTGCCCGAAGATAGATTTGACTGGAAGCCCCATCCGAAATCTTTTGCGTTGGGACCACTCGCAACCCACCTCGCCACAATCCCAAGCTGGATGTCAATGACGATAGCCAGGGATTCAATCGATATCGCCCCCGTAGGCGAGCCTCCGCGACGAGTAGAGCCTGCAACATCGCGAGCGGAACTGCTTGAAAGATTCGATGCCAACGTAGCCGATGCGCGAGCCGCTCTCAAGCAGGCAAGCGATGAAATCTTGCTGAAACCCTGGACTCTTCTGTCGGGAGGGAAAACAATCTTCACTGTGCCTCGAATCGCAGCCATACGAAGCTTCGTGATGAGTCACAGCATTCATCATCGCGCGCAGCTCGGAGTTTATCTCAGGATGAATGACGTGCCGGTTCCTTCAATCTACGGTCCGTCGGCGGATGAAGGTTCGTTCTAGGTTGTCACGAAGGGCAATGTCTTCAGCGCTGTCGGCACTTCCGGTCATTGATGTCTCGCCTCTGGTCGCGGGTGATCGGGATCGTCAATCGGTCGCGGCTCAAATCGGGCGCGCATGTAGCGAGCCGGGGTTTTTCTACATTGTCGGCCACGGAGTCTACGATCAACTTCAGCATCGTCTGGAGGACTTGTGCCGGCGATTCTTCGCTCAGGATCTGGACACTAAACTCGAGCTTCGAATGGAAAAGAGCGGCAGGGCGTGGCGTGGTTATTTTCCTGTCGGGGATGAACTGACTTCAGGCAAGCCCGACCTGAAAGAGGGACTCTATTTCGGGACTGAACTCGGAGATGGTCACCCGCTTGTGGAAGCGAAGACGCCAATGCACGGCAGGAATCAATTCCCGGCCAACTTACCTCTCTTTCGCGAGACGATTCTCGAATACATCCATGTGATGACCACACTTGGCCATAACTTGACGAAGGGCCTGGCGCTAAGCCTCGGTTTGAGCGAAGACTACTTTGCCGAACATTACACTTCTGATCCGCTGGTTCTCTTTCGGGTCTTCAACTATCCGGCTCAACCGGAAGAGATTCCAGGTCAGCGCGGCTGGGGAGTCGGCGAACATACAGACTACGGCTTGTTGACAATTCTTAAGCAGGATGAAACTGGCGGATTGCAAGTCAGATCTAAGGCAGGCTGGGTTGAAGCGAAGCCGATTCCGAATTCCTTCGTCTGCAACATTGGAGATATGCTCGATCGGATGACCGGTGGAGTGTATCGTTCGACAGCTCATCGCGTGATGAGTCCGGCGAAGCGAGATCGTTTGTCGTTTCCGTTTTTCTTCGATCCGAACTTCAACGCTGAAGTCAAACCGATCGAAGCCGCCGCCATCGATGACGACAAAGACCGGCGTTGGGACCACGCGAGCGTCCACGAGTTCAGTGGAACTTACGGCGACTACTTGCTGAGCAAAGTGTCCCAAGTATTTCCGCAGCTTCGCAGGGAGATATCCTAGAGCCCTTGCACTGATATAGTTCCAATCGTGCTCACGATTTGGCGGTGAGGCTGTGTTTTGATAAACTAATCCGCCTTACACTTTTGCTGTTTTGTCTATCCAGATAGTCGCGGCGTTTTCGTTGGAATAAGAATTACTCGGAGGAGATGACTATGGCATCGGCGGCTGCTGCAGTTGAGAACGGCAGGCGTGACTCGGTCACTATAGGTTGGATCATTAATAAGAAGGATGATCTCATATGGTTTATCGGTAGCGTCGTCGCCAGCTACGCGTTCCTTGCCGCGAATCTCCTGCTGTTAAAGCTCGGATTGTCAGTAATGATTATCACCTGGATATGGGCCCTGGGTTTTGATGGTCCGCATGTCTTCGGCACAATCTCAAGGACCTACGCTGACAACGAAGAAAGACGAAAGCGCGCGAAGCTTTACTATGGAACACTGTCGTTGTTTCTTCTCGGCCCGGCGATGGTAGTAGCCGGTCAATTCAAACTCTTCGGAAGCGATGCTTGGGGACCGGCGTTTTTCTTCTTCGCCTCGCTCTGGGCCTATTATCACCTGGTCAAGCAACACTATGGCTTCATGATTTTGTACAAGAAGAAGAACGATGATCTTCTGGAAATCGACAATCTGATCGATCGCGCCTTCATTCTGCTCGGCATGACGTATCCGTTCGTTCGCTTTCTGACTCACAGCTACGCCGCGAAAGAACGCCTTGAAGGCATGCGACTTTCGCCGCAATCCGAATCGATCTGGTGGTTCGAGACGCTTGTGTTTTCGGCTTTTCTTATTTCACTCGTGCTGTTCGCCGGCCGTCAGGCACAAAGATGGTATTTGAAGCGGCTGCTCAATCTCCCGAAGCTATTGTTGCTGGGAGCCGCAATACCGATGCATTGGATCGTGTTGCGACTGCTGGAACCTGTTCAGCCCGCGGCGGCTGGTGCACTGGCGGCAGTAGCGACCCTCACGATCTATCACAACCTTCAGTACCACCGGATCGTCTGGTTTCACAACCGGAACAAATACTCTCGAGAGAGCTCAAAGAACTATGGCGCGGCTTCGGTAATAAGCAAGAGCGTGTGGAGCTACATTGGGTTCGCGCTCGTCTTCGGCGCTTTGTATCACATACCACATTACACGATCGTCAAGCCCGATAGTTTTTGGATGGCCTTCATCTGGGGCGGCGCGTTCACTCACTACTATCTCGACAGCAAGATATGGCGCGTGCGTCGAGATGCCCAGCTCAACGAGAATCTTCGAATGGCTCGGGCCGAAGCTGGATAGGCTCACCGGCAAGCGCCTGCTTTGCCGCACACTCCATGAAGTGTTTTAACCACGAAGGCGTGGACGCCGTGGCCATTTGCAAGAACTGCAATAAGGCGCTTTGCCACGCTTGTGCAGTGGACGTTGGAAACGGCGTCGCCTGTGCCGGCGCGTGTGAAGATGAGGTCAAGTCTCTGAATGAACTTATTCGGCGAAATCGCACTTCCGCTCAAAGGACAAGCTACGCTTACACGAGAAACGCAGTGGTCTGCGCGTTGATCGCCTTGATTTTCGTCTACCTGAGCGTCGATGCCTATCAGTCAAGCCGAACCACATTGCTCATAGTCACAGGCGGCTCGGCCATTATTTTCTCGATGGCTGCGTTCTTCAACTACTCGGCCGCGCAAAAGTTCATGAAAGGCGGAAGCTGAAAGCGCAAAGGCCGAATCTATGAGACTCTTCCTTGCCGCGTTGATCATAGGGTTGCTGCTGGCCGCTTACGTTATGATTGAAAAGAGAGTGAGCCAGCGCTCCTGCCCGGCGTGCGGCTACAAGGTTTCAGTGGACGGGCCAGATGAGGATTGCCCGAGGTGTCAATCTCTGATTCCCGCCCGTGAAAGTTAGGCTCGAACCAAAATGCGCATCGTACCTGGCTGGCCCAGGCTTGTTTTCATCTTCGTTCCGATTGTAATCGTGACCGTCAACGCGGTGGTACTCGTCAGCGAGAGGCTTCGGCCCGATGCTCAGAAGGCGATCAGGCTCGTTAAAGAAAGCAACTCGCGCAAAGAGAATTTCACTGTTCAGCAATACCTCTATGTGACGGTCTACCACAGAAGAGACATCGGCGAAGCGGTGACAATTGAAGGCTGGCGCGCCGAGCAAACAACGGAATCGGACTCTTTGTTCGTCGTTGACTTCAGTTACAGCGATCCCAGCGGAATCCACAAAGCGACCTGGAAAGTTGATCTCAAGGATGGAACCGTAGTCCCTTTGAATGAAGCTGCGCTCGATCTAGCCTGGCACTAAACCTTTAAACTCGATTTGAAGCTCACGCTTAGATCAAATTGTCGATCGGCGTGTAGTCGAGACCTTGATCGGAAGCGACCGCTTCGTAAACAACCTTCCCCTTGTAAGTGTTCACCCCTCTCTTCAAGTGCCGGTCCTTTTTTATTGCTTCAACGGCGCCGTATTTCGCGAGCTTCAACGCAAGGGGCATCGTAGCGTTGGTCAGAGCGAACGTTGAAGTGCGCGGCACAGCCCCCGGCATATTCGTAACGCCGTAGTGTAGAACATTCTCGACGTAATACGTCGGTTGGCTATGCGTAGTCGGCTTGGTGGTTTCAATGCAGCCGCCCTGATCGACTGCCACGTCTACAATGACGGACCCGCGAGGCATATCGCGAAGCATCTCGCGCGTCACCAGTTTCGGAGCGGCGGCGCCAGGCACCAGAACCGCGCCGACCACCAAATCGGAAGCGGCAACCGATTCAGCTATTGTGTAAGGGTTCGAGGCGAGAGTTCGAATTCTGCTTCCGAAAATATCGTCCAAATATCTGAGCCGTTCGAGATCTCTGTCAATGATGATTACGGAAGCTCCAAACCCGACCGCAATTTTGGCGGCGTTGATTCCTACCACGCCTCCACCGATGATCGTTACGCGACCGGGCGCAACGCCGGGCACGCCGCCCATCAATACTCCTCGCCCGCCGTTGATTCGCTCGAGGTAAGTCGCTCCGACTTGAATCGACATTCGACCCGCGACTTCGCTCATCGGTGTAAGCAGCGGAAGATGGCCCTGATCGTTGGTTATCGTTTCGTACGCGATTCCAATAACTCCACCGTCGAGCAGCGCGCGAGTTAGTTCGCGGGCCGGTGCGAGATGAAGATAGGTGAACAGGATTAATCCTTCGCGCAGGTATCCGTACTCAGAGGCTATGGGTTCTTTGACCTTCACTATCATTTCGGCAAGAGACCACACTTCCTCGGCGAGGCTTACAATCTCTGCGCCGGCTGTAACGTACTCTTGATCGGTGATACCAGAACCGTCACCCGCTTTCGTCTCAACCAGGACACGGTGTCCAGCGCTAGTTAGCGCTTTCACGCCAGCGGGCACGAGCCCCACGCGGTACTCGTTGTCTTTCACTTCCCTCGGTAATCCAACAATCATGGTAGTCCTTTGTCCGTAGTCAGTAGTCCGTGGTCAGTAGTCCGTAGCCCAGGCCGCATGTTTCAAGACGATTTCGCTACGGACTACGGACCACTGACTACGGATTAATTCGTGTCAATCTGCGCGCGTTGAAGCTTGCCCGAGTAGTCCACGTACACGGCTTTCCACTCGGAGAAAATGTCCAGCACCTGTGTGCCTCCTTCTCGGTGACCGTTGCCTGTCGACTTGGTTCCGCCAAACGGCAAATGAACTTCCGCGCCGATCGTCGATGCATTCACATAAAAGATTCCCGTCCGTACGTCTTCCATCGCGCGGAAGGCCCTATTCGTATCGCGGGTGTAAATCGAAGCCGAGAGCCCATACCTCACGCCGTTGGCAATCTCAATAGCGTGTTCGAGGTCCCGGCATTCGAGCACCGAAACCACCGGGCCGAAGATTTCTTCCTGAGCGATACGCATCTGCGGAGTCACGTTCGAGAAAACGGTGGGCTCGATGAAGTAGCCGTGCTTCAGATCGCCTTTATCGGCGCGACGCCCTCCGCACATGAGCTTTGCTTTATCTTCAGTGCGGCCGATTTCTACGTATTCCAGAATCTTGTTGATCGCGTCTTCGTTTATGACGGGACCTACGTCGGTCTTGTCGTCAAGCCCTGACCCTAAACGCAATCGCTTCGTTCGATCGACCAGCATGCCGATGAATTTCTTGGCGAGCTTTCGATGAACAACAACACGCGAAGCAGCAGTGCAGCGCTGGCCGGTGGTTCCGAACGCTCCCCACAGAACGCCTTCAAGCGCAAGCTCGAGATCAGCGTCCTCCAGTATCATGATCACGTTCTTGCCGCCCATTTCGAGCGAGCAGATCTTATCGGTGGCCGCGCATTCCTGTCCGACGATTCGTCCAACTTCAGTGGAGCCCGTGAATGAAACCAGTTTAATCTTCGAATGTTCGAGCAGCGCCTTGCCCGCCTCGGCGCCGTGTCCGGCTACGATGTTGAGCACACCCGGCGGAACGCCTGCTTCTGTGAGCGCCGATACAAAATTGTAGGTTGAGAGCGGCGTATCTTCGGCGGGCTTGATGACTACTGTGTTGCCGCACACAAGAGCCGGAACAATCTTCCACGAAGGAATTGCCATCGGAAAATTCCACGGCGTGATTAGAGCGCAAACGCCGATCGGCTCACGCGAACACATCGCGTACTTGTTCGGAAGCTCCGCTTTCGTGGTGTAGCCGTGGAGCCGACGGCCTTCGCCGGCGATGAAGTACGTCATATCAATCGCTTCCTGAACATCGCCGCGCGTCTCTTTCAAGACCTTGCCCATCTCGCGAGTCATGTCTCGAGCGAACTCTTCTTTTCGTTCGATGAGCAGTTCACCAGCCTTGAATAAAATCTCAGCGCGCCGCGGAGCCGGCACTTTGCGCCACTTGTCGAAGGCTTCGGCGGCTGCGTTGACTGCGCGGTCCACGTCTTCTGAAGAAGAAGCAGGGAATTGGCCGACCAGTTCTCTCGTGTCCGCGGGATTCCTGTTCTCGATGTAGTCGCCGGATCGTGGCGCCACCCATTCTCCGGCGATGTAGTTGGAATACTCCTGTGCTTTTATCTTGGTTGCGGGTTTAGCCATATGAGTCCTACCTCCCGATTTGTCGGCGTATGAAATGAAGCGTCCGCGACTTGCGGTTCTGGAAACTTGTGGCAAGCATAGCACGGCGTAGTCACGTCAGGCGGCTTGCCTTTCTTCGGGTGACGCACCCAAACTTTCGAATCCGGAGTGTGACATCCCCAACACGTCTCGCGCGGAGTGTTGCGGGTGATGCCGGCGTGTTCGGCGCGGGCTGTCATCGCCGGCGGCTTGCGGCTGATGATCCAGAGGACTGTAAATAGGGCGATTATGCCGGCAGCGATGGCGAGGAAGTAAAGGTCTTTTCTATTCATAAAACCGGGCGCGTATTGCAGCGCCGCAGGTGAGTCGCTTAAGAGCCGAATCTAACAAAGCGAGCATGGGGTGTCAAGAAATCGAGCTTGATCATGTCGCTAGCACATGATATGTCCGGTCCATTAGCACACGATATGTCCGCTTTCAGCAGGGTAAGGTAGATGTTCAGCTAAAGTGGCTGAATGAAGGTTTACCGA